>Ga0315915_1000010_pt1 | contig 240214 bp, 255 predicted proteins | sample MpolbnodulesMG_FD_207738 | JGI IMG/M metagenome (GOLD analysis project Ga0315915, IMG submission 207738) | Medicago polymorpha root nodule microbial communities from Los Angeles, California, United States - branched nodules | ecosystem: Host-associated > Plants > Roots > Nodule | place: USA... | reverse complement strand
TCAGGTTAGGGATTCGAAGCGGGCGGAGGACCAGAGCCAGCACACGGTCTTTAAAGACCAGGATTCCGACGGCCTTCCGCCCGCACCCATATAAGCACAGTTTCGACACACAGGATTCCTGTGACGAACACAGGAATGACGGAGATTGGCGAGGGGTGGGCGTTACGGCAGCTGCCGTTTGCGCGCTGTGCAAGCCATCTCTCCCCTTTCCCTCATTTCTGTGCTTGTCACAGAAATCCAGCAGCGCCGCGTCTGCGGCGCGGGAATCTCTCTTCTTCCCTTGCTATCCTTTGCGGATCTCGCTCAGCGTCCGCGTCGGCGTGATCGCTTCCGGATCGAGCTTGACCTCGATAATGGCGGGCTTGCCGCTTTCACGCGCACGCAGGAAAGCGTCCGCAAACTCCTCGGTGCGCGCCACCGTTTCGCCATGTCCGCCATAGGCGCGGGCAAGTGCGGCAAAATCCGGGTTCGTCAGATCCGTGGCACTGACGCGGCCGGGATATTCGCGCTCCTGGTGCATGCGGATCGTGCCGTAGATGTTGTTGTTGATGACGAGCACGATGAGGGGGAGTCCGTAGCGGACGGCCGTCGCGAATTCCTGGCCGTGCATGAGGAAACAGCCGTCTCCGGCAAAGCAGATCACCTCGCGGTCGGGATGCAGATGCTTGGCTGCGACAGCGGCCGGCAGGCCGTAGCCCATCGAACCGGAAGCGGGAGCAGCCTGCGTGCCGTAACGGCGGAAGCGGTGGAAGCGATGGAGCCAGGTCGCGTAGTTGCCCGCACCGTTGGTAAAAATCGTCTCCGGCCCCGTATTCGCTTCCAGCCAGTTGACGATCGGGCCCATCTGAACGTCGCCCGGTCCCTTTTCCGGCGGCGTCGACCATTTGAGATAGGCCGCATGCATTTCCCTTGTGCGGGCGGACCAGCTGGGTTCGGCCGCAGGCGTCAGGCCGGAGAGCGCCGCGACGAAGTCCTGCGGGCTCGCGGCAATCGCGAGGTCCGGACGGTAGACCCGGCCGAGTTCCCCCGGATCCGGATGGACATGCACCAGGGTCTGCCTGGGGTAGGGGACGTCGATCAGCGTGTAGCCGGAGGAGGGCATTTCCGAGAACCGGCCGCCGATGAGGAGGATGAGATCGGCTTCCCTGATCTCTCCTGCCAGTGCCGGATTGATGCCGATGCCGACATCGCCCGCATAATTCGGGTGCAGGTGGTCGAAAAGCATCTGCCGACGGAAGGAGCAGCCGACCGGGAGGTGCCAGCGTTCGGCGAAGCTCTTGAGCCCGGCCGCGGCTTCGGCAGACCAGCGCGTGCCGCCGAGAATGGCGATCGGCCTTTTCGCTGAAGAGAGAAGTTCCGCGAGGCGCGCGATTTGGCCGGTTCCAGGGTGGCTTTCCACCGGTTGGTAGGCGCGTGCGGCCGGGGCCTCGGCACTCTGTGTCAGCATGTCCTCCGGCAAGGTCAGGACCACTGGGCCGGGGCGGCCGGACGTCGCGACGGCGAAGGCGCGAGTGACGAATTCGGGGATGCGTGCCGGGTCGTCTATCTCGCCCACCCATTTTGCGACCTCGGTGAAGGCGCGACGGTATTCGATCTCCTGGAAAGCCTCCCGCTCGCGCGCCTCCCGCTGCACCTGGCCGATGAAGAGGATCATGGGAACCGAATCCTGCCGTGCCACATGGAGCCCGGCGGAGGCATTGGTTGCGCCCGGGCCGCGGGTGACCATGCAGATGCCCGGTTCGCCCGTCAGCCGTCCCCAAGCATCCGCCATCATGGCCGCGCCGCCCTCCTGCCGGCAGACGACGACTTCGACGTCCGAGTCGTAGAGCGCATCGAGCACGGCCAGATAGCTTTCGCCCGGAACGCAGGAGATGCGCTTCACCCCATTGGCGACAAGCGCCTCCACCACCAGTTGTCCGCCCGTTTTCATGTCCGCACCTCCCAATGCTGTCCTGATTCGCCGATGTCAGATCGCCGGCGATACCGGCGGGATACTCGCCGTTTTGTGAGCCTGCCGCTCTCGCCATATGATATAGAGGCCGGAGCCGATGATGATCGCAATGCCCAGCCACTTCAGCGCGTCCGGCAGATCCCCGAAGACGAGCCAGCCGAAGATCGTTGCCGAGACGATCTCGAGATATTGCAGCGGCGCGAGCACCGAGGCGGGCGCGGCCCGATAGGCATAGACGCCGAGCACGCCGGCAATTGTAGCGACGACACCGACGCCGAGCAGATGATACAAGGCGCGCCCGTCGGGCCAGACCGGATCGAAAACGGCGGATCCGGTGCCCTCGCCGCACCAGAGCAGCACGAGACAGAAAAGACCGCCCCAGATGCCGGCATGGAACTGCATCGACCAAGGGTCTTCGCTCTGCGCGACCATCCGCGTCACGAGCAGAAAAAAGGCGAGGCCGAAGGCAGCGACGATCGGTAAAAGCGCGATCAGGCCGACCTCCTGCATGCTCGGCTGGATGACGAGCAGCGAACCCAGGAAGCCGACACCGCAGGCGGTATAGCGGCGCCAGCCGATCGTCTCCTTCAGGAAAATGCTGCCGAGAATGGTAAGGATGATCGGTTCCACGAAGAAAATGGCGATCGCATCGGCCACTTCCATGACCTTCAGCGCCGTGACGAAGGAAAGCATGGTCACAACCAGGAGCCCGCCGCGCAGCGCATGCAGCGCGCTCTTGCGCCATGTGAGATCGAGAACAGTGCCGCGCAAAAGGACGATCGGCAGAATGAAGGCGACCTGCAGCAGAAAGCGTATAGCCGTGATCTCGGCCGACGGCACCGTTGCGACAGCGAGCTTGGAGAAGATGTCGATCAGCGGCGAAAGCAAGACCGAAAGGACCATCAGAGTCAGACCGTAAGAGATCCGGTTCTGATCGATTGCCGCTTTGGGAAGAGAGAGCTCGCTCATCGGCCCTGACGCTTTCTCCGGATCTCCTCAAGACACCAGGCCGCGAATTCCTCCGTCGCCTGTTCCCGGCCGACTTCGTTGAGTGTTTCGTGGCGCATGCCCTGATGGATCCTGGTGGTGACATCGCTCATGCCCTGCGCCTTCATGCGGCTGCCGAGCCAGCGAACGGCCTCGCCGTCGAAGGTGGAAGGGTCGGCGCTGCCCCCGGCAAGGTGGACCGGCAGGTTCGACGGCAGCCGTGAAAGGCGGTCGGCGCGGGCTCCGGCAAAGGCAAAGGCGAAGACGTCGAGCCACAGTGAGACAGTGGGGTCAAAGCCGCAGAGTGGATCGGCGATATATTTGGCAACCTCGCTCTCGTCCCGTGACAGCCAATCGAAATCAGTCTTCCGGTTGGCAACACGCGCGCCCCACGCGCCGAAGGTGAGTTTCGTCATCAGCGGACTTGGCACGTCCGAGCCCTTCAGCATCTTCTCGATCGCCAGCAGCAACTGCCCGGCGCGGCCTGCAAGTCCCGGCCGGAAGTTCGCGTTCCAGACCGCCAGCAGGTCATAGCGTCCAGGATCGTCTTCGGCGGCGTTCAGTGCAATCAGGCCACCCATCGAGTGGCCGAAAAGCACGACCGGCAGGCCGGGTTTATCGACGACCGCCATGTCGCGGAGCGCATGGAGGTCCGTGACGACCTTTGAGGCACCTTCCCGATGCGCGAACATGGCAAGCGGTGCGTCGGGAGCGCGGCTTGTACCATGGCCGCGGTGGTCATGGGCGTAAACATGGAAGCCCTTGTCGGCCATGGCCTCGGCAAAGCGGGCATAGCGGCCGGAATGTTCGGCAAGACCGTGGCTGATGACGAGAATAGCCCGCGATTGGCCGGCGGCGGCGAAACTGCGCCAGCCGAGAGTCGCACCTGTCGGGCTTCGATGCGTCCTTACCTGCCCGAACATGCCATCGCTTCCCCCAAGTTGCGGATGCCGTCCGGATATCAAATCGATTTGAGTGGGAAAGGCAATCGCAGCTTGTTGCTCGTTGTGCATGAGATCACAACGAATTCGCAGGGAGTCCGGCAGTACCGATTCAGGGTTGCAATTTACTCGCATATGTAGTTATTTGTTCCTGTTTTGTTTTCTTTCGGAGGATCGGCGCAATGCAGGCAAGGGAATGGGTAAATCTGGTGAGGGTAGCCGCGGTGGCATTGGGAATGGCGAATGCTTCCCTCGCGGCGGCTCAGGAGAGTTCGGCGGGCGAGAATGAAGCTGGGGGGGCGCCGAGGACCGAATATATCCTTGCCGTAAGCTGGCAACCGGGTTTCTGCGAGACGCGGCCGGATCGCAAGGAGTGCGTCGATCAGACAGCGAGGCGGTTCGATGCGACGCATTTCTCTCTTCATGGCCTGTGGCCGCTCAAGAAGAGCTATTGCGGTGTGGAAGCGGAGCTCAAAGTGCGCGACCGTAAGGGCGATTGGCTGGATCTGCCGGAAGTCGCCGTGCAGGACGAGCCGGCCAAGCGCCTGCTCGTTGCCATGCCGGGCGTCAAGTCGGGCCTCGACCGCCACCAATGGTTGCGCAACGGCACGTGCCACACCGCGAATGCCGAGGACTATTTCGCACTGCAGCTGCGGCTTCTGGACGAGATCAACAGCTCGGCGGTACGTACGCTCTTTGCCGATCAGATCGGCAAAGAACTCGATGAAAAGCAGATCAAGCAGGCCTTCGATCAAAGCTTCGGGGCTGGCGCCGGCGAGCGGGTGCGTATGCGCTGCCAATCGGTGAACGGCCGCAGCGTGATCACCGGACTGACGATCGGGCTTTCGGGCGAACTCTCGGGTAAAGCGGAGCTTGCGGAGCTGATTCAGGCGGCAGGTCCGACGGAGTTCAAATGCGGGAAGGGTATTGCAGCCGCTGCAGGCCGGGGCTGATCGGTCGCAAGTCGCATTCGGTGGGTGGCGGGAGCCGTCGAGCAGAGGGCCTTTGGCGTTGCCCCGCCACCATATTTCGCCTACATAGCGGGCAAAATTTCTTCCGATGCGGAGCATTCCCTCTATGGCACGTCAGTTCATCTATCACATGGCCGGGCTCAACAAGGCCTATGGCAACAAGAAGGTCCTCGAGAACATCCATCTCTCGTTCTATCCGGAAGCGAAGATCGGCATTCTCGGCCCGAACGGGGCCGGTAAGTCGACCGTGCTCCGGATCATGGCGGGCCTCGATACCGAATATACCGGCGAGGCATGGGTCGCCGAAGGTGCGAGGGTCGGCTATCTCGCACAGGAGCCTCAGCTCGACGCTCAGAAGAACGTGCTCGAGAACGTGATGGAAGGGGTCGCCGCCAAGAAGGCGATCCTCGATCGCTACAACGAGCTGATGATGAATTATTCCGACGAGACCGCGGACGAAGGCGCAAGGCTCCAGGATGTCATCGATAGCCAGAACCTATGGGATCTCGACAGCCAGGTGGAGATGGCGATGGAAGCCTTGCGCTGCCCGCCGGCGGACGCGGATGTCGCCAATCTGTCCGGTGGCGAAAAGCGCCGTGTCGCTCTTTGCAAGCTCCTCCTGTCGCAGCCCGAACTGCTTCTGCTCGACGAACCGACCAACCATCTCGATGCGGAAACGATCGCCTGGCTCGAGAAGCATCTGCGCGAATATCCGGGTGCCGTGCTGATGGTCACTCACGACCGCTACTTCCTCGACAACGTCACGGGGTGGATTCTCGAGCTCGACCGCGGCCGGGGAATTCCCTACGAGGGCAACTATTCCGCCTATCTGCAGTCCAAATCCAAGCGCATGGCCCAGGAAGGGCGCGAAGAGGCTGCCCGCCAGAAAGCGATCAGCCGCGAGCAGGAGTGGATCTCATCGAGCCCGAAGGCTCGCCAGGCGAAGTCGAAGGCGCGTGTGCGCGCCTATGACGAGCTGGTCAAAGCGGCCGCGGACCGGCGTCCCGGGGACGCGCAGATCATCATTCCCGTCGGCGAGCGCCTGGGACAGGTCGTCATCGAGGCGGAGAATATTTCCAAGGGCTACGACGACCAGTTGCTGATCGACGGCCTGACCTTCAAGCTGCCGCCAGGCGGCATCGTCGGCGTCATCGGCCCGAACGGCGCTGGCAAGACGACGCTCTTCCGCATGATCACCGGCCAGGAGCAGCCGGACGGCGGTTCCATCCGCATCGGCGACAGCGTGCAGCTCGCCTATGTCGACCAGAGCCGCGATGCGCTCGATGCGAATAAGACTGTCTTCGAAGAAATTTCAGGCGGCAACGACGTCATCAAGCTCGGCAAGCACGAGGTCAATGCGCGCGCCTACTGCTCGGCCTTCAACTTCAAAGGCGGCGATCAGCAGCAGAAAGTCGGCACGCTTTCCGGTGGCCAGCGCAACCGGGTGCACCTTGCAAAGATGCTGAAGTCCGGCGGTAACGTCGTGCTGCTCGACGAACCGACCAACGACCTCGACACGGAGACTCTGGCGGCGCTCGAGGATGCTCTCGAGAACTTTGCGGGTTGCGCAGTGATCATCAGCCACGATCGCATGTTCCTCGACCGTCTCGCCACCCATATCCTCGCCTTCGAGGGCGACAGTCACGTCGAGTGGTTCGAAGGCAACTTCGAGGATTACGAAAAGGACAAGATCCGCCGTCTCGGTCCGGACTCGGTCAATCCCAAGCGGGTAACCTACAAGCGCCTGACGCGTTAACGCCGTACGCTTGTGGTGGCGTAGAGCTGAAGTGCAAAACGACAAACGTCCGATGGCTGCACAAAGAACAAAAGTCCTTTACGGCGCGGACGCGCCGTAGCTGGGTGCCTGTGGCACGCACAGGCATGAGGGGAGTGTGTCGACTGCCTTGCAATTGATCGGGATGCCCGCGGGAACGCGCACTCCGATCCTTTCTCATGCCTTGTCACAGAGATCCGGCAGCACCGCGTCTGCGGCGCGGAAGCGACATTCCAGCCCGAGGACCCGGTCTGGCCGGATTCCTGTGACGAGCACAGGCATGGAGGAGTGTGCGCGTCTGCCGCGCCAGAGACCTGCGGCGACAGCTACGGTCAGGTGGCGAGCCGGCAACTGATCCGCGCTTATCCTCCATGCGTCATTCCGTTGTCTCCCCGCGCAAATCTCTTGCGCGGCCGGCGCAAATCACATAAACATATCTTTATGTGTTGATGGGGAAGACGATGGCTGATCGGGAAATGCTTGGTTTGGATTCGCTGGTCGACGTCTTGAAGGCGGCGGGCGAGCCGACGCGCATGCGCCTGCTGGCGCTGCTCTCGGCCGGCGACCTGACGGTGACCGATCTTACCGAAATTCTCGGTCAGTCGCAGCCGCGTATTTCCCGCCATCTTAAATTGCTCGCCGAAGTCGCGCTCATCGACAGATACCAGGAAGGCGCCTGGGCCTATTTCCGTTTGCGGCAGGAGGGCCGTCGCGTCGCGCTGATCCGGGAACTGCTCGCCTCGGCCGCGGCCGACGATGCAATTCTGGCGAGGGACGCAATCCGTCTTGCTACGCTGAAAAGAACCAGAGCCGAGAAGGCGCAGGCCTATTTCAGCCGCAACGCGGCCGAATGGGACAAGCTCAGACGTCTGCATATCGCCGAAGGCGATGTCGAGGCGGCGCTCAAGGCGATGGTCGGCGACGAGCCGGTCGACAGCTTGCTCGATCTCGGTACCGGAACGGGACGCATCCTGCAGCTGTTCGAGGGCATCTACCGGCGCGGCATCGGCGTCGACGCCAGCCGTGACATGCTGGCGGTCGCGCGATCCAATCTGGACAGGGCCGGCATCACCAAGGCTTCAATCCGCCACGGCGATATCTTCAACCTGCCGCTCGACGGGCAGTCCTTCGATCTCGTCACGATCCATCAGGTGCTGCACTATCTCGAGGAGCCGGAAGCCGCCATTGCCGAGGCCGCGCGCATGCTGGTACCGGGCGGTCGGCTCGTCATCATCGACTTCGCGCCGCATGGTCTTGAACATCTGCGTGACGAGCACGCCCATGCGCGCCTCGGCTTCTCGCACCAGACAATGGGCGATTGGCTGCAGAAGGCAAATCTCTCGCTCGAAAAAACAACCGACCTTGCGCCGGAAGGCGGGCAGGAGGGGAAACTGACTGTCACCATCTGGCTGGCGCGCGATCAGCGCGCGGTCGAATCCGTTGCCGACATGCCGCGCCAGCGCCTTCATGCAGGGGGAGTTTGAGAATGAACGGACGGTTGCCCAATGCCGTGGACTGCCGCGGGATCAGATTTTCTTTCGAATACTTTCCTCCGAAGAATGACGAGATGGAGGCTCAGCTGTTTCAAACCGTAACGGCTCTCTCCGTCTTCGCGCCCGCCTTCGTCACCGTCACCTACGGTGCCGGCGGGTCGACCAAGGCGCGCTCCCTGACGACGGTTAAGCGGATGATCGGGGAGATGGCAATCGGGAATACGGCGGCGCACCTCACCTGTGTTGGCGCGCCGAAGGCGGATGTGGACGCGGTCGTCGACGAGTTCGTGGCTTGCGGAGTACGCCATTTCGTGGCGTTGAGGGGCGACCCCCAAGGCGGGATCGGCAGCGTCTATGAGCCTTTTCCGGGCGGCTATGAAAATGCCGCGGACCTCGTCAAGGCTCTGCGGGCACGAGGCGATTTCGAGATCTCTGTCTCGGCCTATCCTGAGAAGCATCCGGAAAGCTCCGACGTCGCTGCCGACATAGACATGCTGAAGCGTAAGGTCGACAATGGCGCGACGCGTGCACTCACGCAGTTCTTCTTCGACAATGACGACTTCGAGCGCTATCTGGAACGCGTACGGCGCGCCGGCATCGGGATACCGGTCGTGCCGGGAATACTGCCGATCAACAACCTCGCCCAGGTGCAGAAATTCGCCGGACTTTGTGGCGCCAGGGTACCGGAGTCGCTTATTTCGCGGCTCGGTCCCTTAAACGACCGACCGGAGGAGCGCTTCAGGGAGGCAGCCCATATCGCGGCCGAGCAGATTGCCGATCTCGTGCGGCGCGGCGTCAACGACTTTCATCTCTATACGATGAACCGCCCGCAACTCGTCACGGCCGTTTGCGGATTGATCGGCTATGAAGCGGAACGCGCGTCGGCTCAGCCGGTAGACACCGAGCGCTCGTTCCGGGCGGCCGCGACCGGGTGACGTTTGCCGTCCTGCGAACTACGATGACCATGGAGAAAGCCCATGAACGCAGCGGCGTTCATGGGCTTTCTGTTGTTACAGCCTGTCAATAAATGCCTGAGCGGCCCGTTTGACCTGCCTCGCTTTGAAATGGCTTTTCCGGAAGCCCCTGCTTCGGCGGACTTTCAGTGGCCTGAATCACACGAAAAGCATTATGGCCACGAATGCGAACGCTGCACTGATCATTAGGACGTTAAACGAGTGCGCAAGTCCCATAAGCTGATCCTCCCTGCGTTACGGTTAAAACATAGGGCGAAAAAACGGCGGGTGAAAGCGAAACTTGTGCTGCACTGCGAACGCCGAGCGCCGAATTTTCCGGAGATCGGACCTAACTAGCTGGAATAAGGGCGATTTTCGAAAGACACAGTTTATTCACAATTGCTGCCAGAAGGTTAACGTAACCGCCTGTAACGCTGCGTGAGCGGGTGACGTGACGATGAATCGGTGAATCGCCGCACACCGGACGTGGGCTCGGCGACGGCGGTGGGATCACCGTCCCGGGAAAATTCCGAGCCTCAGGATGCGCCCGTCAAGGACAACCAGACCGGCGGCAATGAGCAGCATTCCGGCGAGGTCCGTCGCCTGCAGCGTTTCTCCCAGAAAGAGATATCCGAGCAGGATGGCGCTTGGCGGCACCAGCAGCGTTACCAGCGAAGTGTTCGTGGCGCCTGCTTCAGCCATGATCCGGAAGAACAGGATGTAGGCATAGGCGGTCGACACGAGCGCCAAGCCGAGGATGGCGAGCACTGTGGTGAGCGGCGGCATCGGCATGGCCCAAGGCGTATCGACGAGCACGGCGACCGGCAGCATGACAAGCGTCGATGCGGTCAGCTGACCTGCGGCGGTCACCGGCGGTGCCAGATCGCGGAAGCGTTTGCCATAGCTGCCGGAGAGACCGTAGCTTACAGCGGCGAGTACCGGCAGAACGAGTGCCCAGAGCGGCACGTCGCCGGCCGTGCCGAAGAGCCCTGCCGCTGCGCTCGGACCTATGAGCACGATGGTACCGGCAAGCCCGAGCAGGCAACCGCTGAACTTGGCGACGCTGAGCTTTTCGTCCTCGGTCGCGACGTTTGCGATGACGACCGTCCAGATCGGCGTCGTCGCGTTGAGGATGGCAGCGAGACCGGCACCTATATGCGTCTGGCCGAGAAAAATGAAAGCATGCGGAATGGCGTTGTTGATGAGCCCCATCAGCAGGAATTCGCGCCAGCGTTCTGCAAGCGCCTGGTAGATGCCGTGGCGCCCGAGAAGATAGAAATGCAGGGCGAGAGCTGCGAGGCTCAGGCGCATGAACACGAGGGTGAACGGCGGCACATGGGCAACTGCCACGCGGGCGAAGAAAAAGGACCCGCCCCAGATGAGGCCGAGTAGCGCGAGCAGTGCCCAGAGACGCAACGTCATCTGAGTGCTGATGGAATTTGCGGGTGAAGCCATATCTCGCCTGCGCTGGAGCCGCCGGGCTCAGGCAGGGGCTGGCCGGGGATGTTGGACTGGCGTAAGCAATACGCCAGCGAAGCGGGTGTCGCCACCCGCTTCTTGTGTCGCCTGCAAGTAGGCGGAAATCCCGGAGCGCCTTCAGGAAAGGTCGGGCATGCCATTCTGTCCGAATTTGCCTGGCCCGAAAAGGCGTCTCAGCAAAACGCCGAACGCTCTCAGAGCGCCTCCAGGAGATTCTGCGTTGCCCAACCGTCCGCGGGAAGCCCGAGTTTCAGCTGTTCCTTCTGCAGCGCAGCACGCGTGCCCGAGCCGAGGATCCCGTCGATCTTGCCGACGTCGTGACCAAGTGCCTGCAATCGGGTCTGCAGGGCCTTCATCTCGGCGTCGCCGAGCCCGGGTTCCGGGTTGCCCTGCTGATAAGGGGGGGCGCCGGCCAGTCGGGTCGCGAAGTAGGCGGCGGAGGTGGTGTATATGAAGGACTGGTTCCACTCGAGATAGATGTTGAAGTTCGGATAGGTCAGGAAGGCGGCGCCCTTGCGGCCCTGAGGGAGGACGAGCGAAGCTTCGAGCGCACTGTTGGACGTGTTGCCGTCCCGCGGGGTGACGCCGAGAGCAAACCAGTCGCCGGCCGTCATTCCCGGCTGCAGGCCCGTCTTCTCCCAGGGAAGCTGATCCGGGACCCGGACTTCCTGGATCCACGGCTCGCCGGCCTTGAAACCGAGGCTCTGAATGAATTTAGCCGCCGTCAGGATCGCATCCGGAGAGCTCGTCTTGAGATTGACATGGCCGTCGCCGTCGCCGTCGATGCCATAGGCAATGATATCTTCCGGCAGCATCTGCACCTGGCCGATCTCGCCCGCCCATGCACCGGTCGTCGTCGCGGGATCGAGATCGCCGTGCTGAACCATTTCGATCGCGGCGAGGAGTTGCGGCCGGAACATTTCCGGGCGGCGGCAGTCATGTGCGAGCGTCACCAATGCGTTCAACGTATTGAAATCACCCTGTACGGCGCCGAAGTCAGTTTCCATCGCCCAAAACGCGGTGATCACGGGCGCCGGCACGCCGAATTCCTGCTCGGCCCGGGCAAAGACTTCGGCATATTCCCGCATCTTCCGTGCACCGATGTCGAGGCGCGACTTGCTGACGGTTCGCTTCGAGAACTCCGTGAAGGTCTGCTTGAATACCCCTTGCGCCCGGTCGCGGCTCAGCACTTTCTGGTCGATAGCGGCGCCCGCAAGCGCCCGCTCTGCCGCGTCTGCGGGGATGCCCTTGGCAATCGCTTCCGCCTTGATTCCCGCGAGGAACGTGGCGAGATCGCCGCCGCACGCAACGGCCGGATTTCGTGGCTGAGCCGGAGCTTGCGCCAGGGCCGGCGCGCCGGCAACCGCGAGCAATCCGAGGGAGAGAAGGGCTTTGCGCGCTAGGCTTGTCATTGCAATTCCTTTCCGTGGCCGGCCGCACAAAGTGCCGCCGGGCCTGAACTCTGTCGAGGGTGACTGCCGGTGCTCTCTCAGAGCATTATGACCGAATGAAGAAATGCAGAGCACGCCGCTGCTTCTTGTGGTCTATCTCGCCTGCGAAACAGTCGCGACCCACTTCTTCCAATTTCTGTGGGAGCCTGCGAAGGCGTTGATGTCCGTGCTGCCTTGGATGCCGGGGATCACGCCTGTGCTGGTATATTGCCAGAAGGCCCACCGGCGATCGACGTAGATATCCTTCGGGTGCTTGGCGACGGACCGCACCCAGAAATGATAGTCATTGAAGGCGCCGACCAGATTGTCGCGATGAAAATCGACCGACGTGTAGATGATTGGCCGTTTGCCGTAATGTGCCTCGAGCCGATCCATGAAGCGCTTCATTTCGGAGCGCACCGTCTCGGGCGCCGGTCGGGTGCGGCAGGTCTTGGATTCGCCATTCCACTCGACGTCCAGGACGGGCGGCAGGTAGACGGCGCTCTTCGGCACATTGGCGATGAACCAATTGGCCTGCGCATCGGCGGTCGAGCAGAAATAATAGAAATGGTAGGGCGCGTAGGCGATGCCGGCGGCGCGCGCCTGGGGCCAGTATTCGTGGAAACGGGCGTCCACTCTGTCCTTGCCTTCCGTGGCCTTGATGAAAGCGAAGGACACGCCGGAATTCTTGACCTTGCGCCAGTCGATGTCGCCATTCCACTTGGAGACGTCAATTCCGTGAACGTTGTGATGGTGTGGCGTGTTGCCGCCGAAATCCTGCGGATCCGTGTCGTGGAAGCGAGGCTGTATGGAAGCCGTCTTGATGAGGTCGTAGTCGGTCGACGTGCAGGAGGACAGGATGGCTGCGATGGGCAGCAAAGCCACGAACAACCGGCGCATGAGGGCTCCGCTTGCAGACGAAAGACGATCTTGCCTCACGCGATGATTTCCATAGTTGGTGAAGTTCCCCAGGGAGGTGTGGCCTCCTTTTCACCATAACATCGTAAAAATTGCGTTAGCTCAAGTATGAATTGCAGCACGGCGCTCTTCCCCCGCAACTCTTTTAGAGCATTTCCGCCTTTTGCGGATCGTCGAACAAGATCAGGGGAAGCATGCTGCGGGCCGGCGATAGACTACGAGCCAGGCATAGCCCCTGCCGAACGATCTGACCTCGAGCGAGGATCCGTTCGTCTGGGCTTTTTTGCGCATCACGTCGAAAAGCGATTCGCGCGGTGTGACATGGAAACGTCCGAGCCATGCCTGAAGCAAGCGGCGGAACCCGGCGGGCCAGCCTTCCTGCTGGCCGAAGTCGGCAATATGCAGCGAGCCTCCCGGGTTTAGCGCGGCGATCGCGGCATCGATCGCCCTTTCCCAATCGGGTACCATCGAGAGGGCATAGGAGATCACGATCCGGTCGAAGCCATTCTGACCGAAGGACGCGGCTGTGAAATCGGTCGCGTCAGCAACGCGCAGGAAGCTATCCGGCCGGCCCTGGCGCCGGAGCTTGGTTTTGGCGGCCGCCAGCATTTCCGCCGAGATATCGAGTCCGAAAAGGCGGACACCGGGATAGAGATCGCCGATCATCGCCAGATTTCGGCCCGTGCCGCAGCCCACTTCGAGAATGGAGGCACCGGGCGCCGGGGTCAGCTCACGGAGCAGGGTATCGCGGCCGAAGAGGTAGTATTTGCGGGTGAAGTCATAGATATAACGCTGATGGCGGTACATCCGGTCCATGAGATGCGCATGGCTGTCAGCCGCGGTCTGCATGGCGCTCATGCCTTCTTCCGGTAGATGTGGAAGCCGCCATAGATCGCCGATCGATCCTCGGCGCCAAGTTTCGCCGAAGTCTCGGTATCATAATGCCATTGGTCGAGGAGAGTGGGCGAAAGGCGTCCCGGCAGAATGCTTGCCTCGGCTGCCGTGCGGAAAATGACCACCGCGCCGGCGTCAGCGGTGCGCGTGATCTCCGTCCAGAGATCGTTCAACTGCAGGTCGCTCATCCAGTCCTGCGCGTCGAGAAGCACGTAGCGGTCGGCGGAGGCAGCGGGTTTGCCGGCAAGCAGCTCCGTGAAGCTCGCATGATGGACCTTGACCCGCTCGGCACCCCGGCGGATTGCCTCATAGTGCTTCGCCTGGAGATAGGCCGGCAGCTCGCCCTCGTCGGGGCGCGGGTAACGCCGCGCAAATGCCTGCCAGGCAAAGTAGTTCTCGCGAAGCGGAAAATGGCAGGTCAGTTTCTCGAGGCGATGGCGCAGCACCGCGGCAAGCGATTTCTCCTGGCTCAAGCGCGCGAGCTCGTCGAACTGCTGCGGTGGGATGCCGAGGCCGAAAAGCGAGCTCTTGCGGCTCGTGATCCAGCGAATGACCGGGCGGTCGAAGAGCGGAGCAAGCTTGTCTTCGAAGAATTGCCGCTGCTCGCGCAAGGAACGCGCCTTCACGAAATCTTCGGGATTTATGCCGTGCAGGCGCGCGAGGACATGGCTTGCCGTGATGAAACGGCCGAGTAGGCCGGTTCGGTAGATGTTGCGCTCGAAGACTCCGATGCGCCTGCGGCCGGTCAGGTCACGGCCGTTCCAGTAGTCACGGGTGAACCGATCGAGCTTCGGCGCAAGGAACATGCTGTAGGCGTGCCTGTTCGAGCGCGTGCCTTCGACGGCGAGGAACCGCACCACGTCCTTATGGTTAGGCAGATGGCGAAAAGCCGACAATTTGAGCCGGTTGAGTGCGACGTGATGAGGATTGAGGTCGACCACGTCGATGCGGGCCGGCTGGGCAGAGAGATAGGTCAGCATGTTGCAGCCGCCGGAACCGATCGTAACGATCCGGTGTCCGGGGCGGATCCGCATCGCCTCCATGTCGACGATCGGATCCTCCCAGATCTGAGGATAGACGAGCCCGGAAAAGAGCAGACCGAACAGGCGCTCCGAAAGGCCGGCGAGGGAAAGAGCCCTATGCTGGAGGAGCGCACTTTTCAGTTTCGGATTCTTCTTGCCGAAACCGGCATCTCTGGCGAGGTCCGTCATCTTGCCTGTCATCCAGTTGAAACTGAGCCGGTTCTAAGGTGACTCGGCTACACTTTGATGACGGGTTGCGGACTGGCCCCGCGGATGTGGCAGACGTGCCGGCTTCAATATGCGCCCGTCGGGTACAGCAGCCGGAAGCGCGAAAGTTGCTGTAGTATTCTGACCTGTTGCATGTTGTGTCCAGAGACAGAGAAGCAGGCAACCAGGAGGACGAGAATGCAGGGTCTGCTGAAGACGCTTGGCGGATTGGCGATGGCGGCGCTCGCTTCCTTTTTCGGCTGGCTGGTCCTGTTTCCGCCTGAGCTCCTCACGCTCGGCGATGGGTACGCCGCCAAGATCGTCTGCTCCAATGTGTTCCTCGCCGGACGCGATCCGCAGGACGTGCTCGCTGATGACGTGCAGGCGCCTGGCCATCCGCTGCTGAAGCTCGTGCGCGTTTCGGTCGATCGGGAAGAGCAGAGCGTGACGGCGCGTATGATGGGCTTTGCCGCGCCTGGCAGAGCCGTCTACCGCCCGCGCCGGGGCTGCACCAATGTGAGCGGAGGCAGCGCCGAAGCCATCGCCGGACTGCGCGAGGCTGAGAGGGCGGCGATATCCGTCGTCCATAAACCGAACGTCAGCTGGCCCGAAGGGGACAAGGCCGACACGGACCCGGCCATACAAAAGCTTGTGGAGAACCCGGCATTGGCAGGTCCTGGTATGCGTGCGATCGTCGTTATCCGGGACGGCAGGCTGGTTGCGGAGACCTATGCGCCTGGTTTTGACCGGAACACACCCTTGCTCGGCTGGTCGATGACGAAATCCGTGACGGCGGCGATCATCGGCCGGCGCATTGCCGATGGGCGGATGGATCTGACCCGGGCCAATCTGGTGCCCGAATGGAACGGCGACGACCGGGCTCGCATCAAGCTCACCGATCTTCTCGCGATGCAGAGCGGACTGACCTTCAACGAGGATTACGGCGACGTTACCGACGTCACCCGCATGCTCTTCCTGGAAAACGACATGGCCGGCTTCGTCGCCGCGAAACCGTTGGGAGCCGATCCGGGCACGAAATTCGCCTATTCGAGCGGAACGAGCAACCTTCTATCCCGCCTCTGGATGCAGACATTCGCGGATCCGGCGGAGGCCCTGGCCTATCCGCACGAGGCACTCTTCGCCCCGCTCGGAATGACAAGCGCGGTCATGGAAACGGATGCGAGCGGAACCTTCGTCGGCTCTTCCTATATGTATGCTTCGGCGCGGGATTGGGCGCGCTTCGCGGAGTTTCTGCTTCAGGACGGAAGCTGGAAGGGCAGGCGGCTGCTGCCGGAGGGATATGTGACGTTCATGCGCACGCCGACGGCGGCTTCCGGCGGTGATTACGGGGGCGGCCAGGTTTGGCTTCAGGAAAACGGTATCCGCGCCGGAACGGCCAATTTTCCTTCAGACACATTCTGGATGCTCGGGCATGACGGGCAGGCGATCATGATCGCCCCCTCGTTACGCCTCGCTGTGGTCCGACTGGGGCTGACACCGTCGCGGCTCCGCTACGACGTGCAGAAGCTGAACGCGAAGATTATTGATTCGCTCGATTGAGCAGGTCCGGCTGGGCGAAACGACCGCAGCCTTGCCGCGCCTCACCTCATGTTCAGCTCGTCCAGCATGCCCTTGCGCTTGGCATGGTAATAATAGCCGCTGGCGTAGAGCTTGACCGCGCCGTCATTCTTGTTGTCGGCAACCATCCACGCTCCGCGCAGGTATCTAGTCGCATATTTGAGGTTGGTTTCCGCATCGAAAAGGCCCTCGGCCGACCCTTCATAGCCAAGACCTTTGGCGGTGTTATAGCGAATCTGCATCAGCCCGTAATTGCCCTTGCTATAGGCGCGCGGATTGTAGTTGCTCTCCCGCTTGACCACCCGATGCACCAGGTCGAGAGGCAGACCGTTCAGCTCGGCATAATATTTGATCATCCTGTCGAGTTCGGGCCGCGAACTGGTCGGTGTCTTCGAAAACTTCAACGACTCGGGGATAGCGCTTGCGACCGCACCCACTGCCGCATCGACGGCCGTGCCGATCAGGTCCGTCTTCGGGCGCTCCGTCGGCACGATCATGCGCTTGGCCACGAGTGTTTCAAGTCCGACAGGCTCGCCGGTGTCGAAATCCGAATCCCAGGAGGCGGCAATTCCGATGAAGGGGGCGGGCTGTTCAGCGTTCTTTTGGATCGGGGCAGCGGCCTGGGAGAGATTCGGCAAGGCGGGTGTCGCCATGGCCACGTCAAAGACTTGGGCGGGCTTCTCCGCCGGCACCGCAGCGGAGCGAGGTGCGGCAAAGGCCAGGGTCGCGTCCGTGGCGGGCGCCGTGTTCGCTCCAGCATCTGCCGTTGTGGCGCTTGCCGGCACCGTGGGCGAGGTCTGCGCGCTCAGTGCTGCCGTTGTGCTCGACGCGGCACCGATCGGCGAAGGCAGCGCATAAGCCGTGGTTTCCGTTCCGGGCTTCGGCAGGGGCGTTACTGTCTGTACCGCCGTCAACTCCGCAAGCGATGTATGCTCCACCGTTGAACAGCCCGAAGCAACGACGACGGACACGACGGACACGGCGGTGAGTGCCCGTTTCGAAAGGGGGATACGGAAATGCGCCATGTTGTCACTTTCGTGCTTCTGGGCCCCGCAGCCCCGGCAAATCAGCGGGTGCCACCCGCTTCGCGTGAATTTCCATTAACCTATGCCGCCGGTGGCGGCAAGCAGGCGAGCGCAGCTTTCAAGACGTGACGCGTTTCAGGCCGGCCGTCAGCAGGCCGGCGCCGATAAGCAGCGAACCGCCGACGCGGTTAACGATGCGCCGAACACTGGGCCTGCGGATGGTGCTGCCGGCCGCGGCGGCAAGCCAGGCGTAGAGCGCCGCGTTGACTGTCGCGAGTACCAGGAAGGTCGTCTCGAAGATGGCCATCTGGGTGAAAAGCGGCCGAGACAGATCGAGGAACTGGGGCAGGAAAGCGACGAAGAAGAGAATGCTTTTCGGATTGAGCGCGGTGACCGCATAGGTATGGATGAAGATTCGCGATGGCCTTTCGACGGGACTCTTCCGGAGGCTGCCCGTGTCGCTTTCGACGGGCGCCTTCCAGAGCTTGATTCCGAGCCAGACAAGATAGGCAGCGCCTATCCACTTCAATACGGTGAAAACGGCGGCCGAGGTTGCGAGCAGGGCGCCAAGACCGAGCATCGATGCGGTCATTGCCGTGAAATCACCAAGGGCGACACCTGCGACCGTCGCTCCCGCAATCTTTCGGCCATGGCCGAGCGCGTAGGAGATTACGAGAAGAATAGTGGGGCCGGGAATTGCAAGCAGCACGGCCGATGCGGCGGCGAAGGCGAACCAGTGTTCGAAGGACATCAAGAGGCTCCCCGTTTGAATGGCTTCTGAAAAGGAGGGAGCCATGCCCGCGCGCCGCCGTCAACGGCTGTCTTAAACGTATTCGGGCAGGAAGCGGTTCGCCGTTTCAGAAAACAGCGAACCGTTCGGCATTCGTCAGTCGGCGGCCTGCCATTTCTGGCCCACGGCATTCATCACCTCGCCGAACCACTTCACGGATGTGTCGAAATGCTTTCCGCCCTTGATGCGCGGAAACTCGATCGTACGGAGCCGCCCTCCCTGGTCCTCGTCATGGCCGGTCACGCCGGAGACCTTGTTGAGTGCACTTTCGACCGCCAGATCGACCATGCTCTGGATGAGGCGCAGATCGTCGCCGTTGGCGGGCGCCGATCGGGCATAGTAGCCGGACTTCTGCACCATGGAGCGCTCGGCGCCGAGGAGCGCTGCAAACTGCTTGGAGAACCAGTTGCCGACATTGATCGTGTCGATCTTCACGTGACCGAAAGCATCGCGCTTGACCGTCTCTCCGGCGGCCTCTCGTTCGGCGACAATGGCGTCCAGGCAGGCACCTTCACTGACGAACAGAGTAACGAAGCCGACACGATCCATTACGTCGCGCAGGCGCTCGGCTTCTGATTCGAGATCGAATTTCATCTCCGGCAGATAGAGCCCGTCGATATTCTTCAACTGGGCGTTCATCATGAAGCCGTCGACATAATCCTTGTTGCCGGCCATCTGCATGTAGGCGCGCGCGGTTGCTGCAGTCAGCCAGCCGCAATGACGGCCCATGACCTCGTGAACCACGAGGGTGCGCGGCGCGGCGCTTTGTTCGTTACTGACATGGTCGAAGAAGCGGGCGCCGTATTCGGCCGCTGTCCAGGCGCCGAGCGACTGACGGATCGGCACGACGTCGTTGTCGACCGTCTTCGGCAGGCCGACGACCGTCAGATCGTAGCCGTTGGCGCCCAGATAGGCCGCGAGGTCGGCTGCGGTGGTGTTGGTGTCGTCGCCGCCGATCGTGTGCAGAATGCTGATGCCGTCGGAGGCGAGCCTTTCTGCGGCCACGCGAAGCGGGTTTTCACCTTCCTTGACCAAGCCGCGCTTCACGCAATCTGCGGTATTCGTAAGCTTCACCCGGCTATTGCCGATCGGCGATCCGCCGTGCCGGTGAAGCACATGCGCGCGCTCGCGCATTGCCGGGGTAATTTCGATCCGGTCGGCGAGAAGCAGGCCCTGATAGCCGGAACGATAGGCCACGAGCTCATAGTCCGGCGCGACGTCCGTGTAGCGTCCGATCAGCCCGCCGACAGCGGATGAAAGGCAGGGTGCAAGCCCGCCCGCCGTCAGCATTGCGACTTTCTTCTTGGCCATGGGTCCTCCTTCGGATTCCGACATGAGGCGATCGCTTCTGGATTCGATCGCGTCCGGACAATCCTTGCCTTCGATCAAAGATAACGGTGGTCTAACGCAAATCCGATGGAAATAAAATGACAGGTCTGTGGATGATGAAAAAGTCGGAAGTGGTTTGCAACGGAAGCCAGCGCCATACGTTGTGTTCAAATGGTCGCACAGCGTGCTCCAGGAATTCGATTGAGATTTGTGGCGATATGAATTATTGAGGGGCCATCACAAATCCGTCATCCATCAAGGCTGACGCGGCTCTGCCGCTTGCAAATCGCCACCACTTAAGTTCATGCTCTCGTGGTGGACAGGGAACAATCGCACTCATGTCATTTTGGGACAACCTTCTCAAGATCGTCGCGGCCACCGGTAATGCGCTTACAGGAGTGGTCGAGGCGGTTCGGACGCTCTTCGAAGGAGATCCGGAAACGCGGCGAAAGGTCGCCTTTTCTGTCGCAATGATCGCCCTTTCGGCGAAAATGGCGAAGGCCGACGGCATCGTGAACGAGGCCGAGGTGACCGCGTTTAGAGACATCTTCAAGTTTCCCGTGGATCAGGCGAAGAACGTCGCGCGCCTCTACAATCTCGCGCGCCAGGATGTTGCCGGGTATGAGGCCTATGCGGAGAAGATGGCTTCGCTTTGCTCCTCCTGCGAGAAGAATTGTCCAATCCTCGAAGATATCGTCGACGGGCTCTTCCACATAGCGAAGTCCGACGGGGCAGTGCATGAGAAGGAACTGACGTTCCTGAGGCACGTGGCTGAGATCTTCAAGATGGACGACGAGCATTTCGGGCGGATCATGGCGCGTCACGTTCATGGCGACGACCGCGATCCCTATCAGGTGCTCGGCGTTTCGCCCCGGGATGACTTTGCCGCCATCCGAAAGCGATACCGCGTCCTGGTGTCCGAGAACCACCCGGACATGCTCGTGGCGCGTGGCGTGCCGGAGGAGTTCCACGCGATCGCCAACGATCGCATGGCCGTGCTCAACGCGGCTTACGAGGCAATTGAAAGAGAACGCCGGGCCGCATGACATCCAGCACCTGCGACTTCCCCGGCGCCCGTCTCGTGCCTTCGCCCAACCACGGCGAGCGCGCCGGTGGGCGCAGGCCCGATATGATCATACTTCACTACACCGGCATGGAGACGGCGGCTTCTGCGCTCGATTGGCTCTGTCGCAAGGAAAGCCAGGTCTCCTGCCATTACTTCGTCGATGAGGAAGGGCGCATTGCCCAGTTGGTGCCGGAAGAGCGCCGGGCCTGGCACGCGGGCAAAAGCTTCTGGAAGGGTGAGACGGATATCAATTCCTGCTCGATCGGGATCGAGATCGCCAATGCCGGCCATCCGGGCGGTCTGCCGGACTTTCCTAAGGCGCAGGTCGCGGCGGTCGCCGAATTATGTCTGGACTGTGGCGAACGCTGGGAAATTGCCCCCGAGAGGGTGCTTGCTCACAGCGATATTGCGCCGATTCGCAAGGTTGATCCTGGAGAAAATTTTCCTTGGGATGTGTTGTTTCGTCGCGGGGTCGGACACTGGGTGGAACCCGCGCCGGTGAGGGGCGGGCGCTTCTTCCAGTGCGGCGACTGCGGGCAACCGGTGGAAGCACTTCAGTCGATGCTCCTGCTTTACGGCTACGGCGTTGAAATAACAGGAGAATTCTGCCAGAAAACCGAAGGCGCCGTCGCGGCGTTTCAGCGCCATTTCCGGCAATCGCGAGTGGATGGAATTGCCGACGTTTCCACCATCGATACCCTGCACCGTCTGCTGTCCGCGCTGCCGAATCTTAACGACTGAACGACGATTTTCCTCCGGCCTAATTTAGCGTTCGGTTGATTTTCGTGCACGATTTTGTCGTCCTGCCACATGTTTACCATGATAGCCCGGTCATTTCCGCTGCATCAACTGCAGGAGATGTGGCGCCGAGCGCGGCACTCTTGTCAATGAAAACGATCGGGAAATTTGCTCGTAGCGGTGGGGTGCGCCGCGCGGTCGGTTCCCCAGACCGGAGACTTCAAACTAAATGAGAATAGCGTCTGTTGCTGCGGCGGCGGCATGCCTTGGCATGTTCATCGCCGGGATGGGTACGTCGTATGCAGGGGGCATCGACAAAACCGTCAAGACTTCTGCGATACCTTCCGTGACCCGAACCACGGGTTATCCAAAACCTGACCTCGCATTGCCTGGCGGCTCCCAATATACGATCCTCATCCAGTCCTATGCCAAGCAATACGGCGTTCCGGTAGATCTGGCGCACGCTGTCGTACAGGTCGAGAGCAACTTCAATCCCAAGGCTCGCGGCCGCGCCGGGGAAGTCGGACTGATGCAGATCAAGCCGGCCACGGCCCGGATGATGGGTTATTCCGGCTCGGTCAAGGAACTCTACGATCCTGAGACCAACATCAAGTTCGGAATGAAATACCTGGCAAAGGCCAAGGAGCTTTCGGACGGCTCCACCTGCGGCACCATTCTCAAATACAATGCGGGCCATGGTGCGAAGCGGATGAATCCCGTTTCGAAGCGCTATTGCGGCAAGGTCAAGACTATTCTCGACTGGTTGTGATCTACGGCGCCGCGCCTGCCAGCGCTTGAAGGTCGGGTATCGCGTTCCGGCATGTTGTTAATATTCAAAGGAACTCGGTGCGGCGGCCCGAGCGGCATGCTATCCCGGTCGCGAAGCGAACATCGGGGAAGGGCATGTCGGAGAGCGTTGACTTTGTCATCATCGGCAAGGGCATGATGGGTGCCGCAGCGGCGCGCCATCTGGCGAGAGCAGGCGCCGATGTCGCTCTCGTCGGGCCTGACGAGCCGGAGGACTGGGCGAACCACAGCGGTGTGTTCGCCAGCCACTACGACAATGCCCGCATCACCCGCACGATCGACGATGATCCGGTCTGGGCGCGACTGGCGGGTCGCTCGATCGACCGCTATCCGGAAATTGCAAGGGAGAGCGGTGTCGAATTCCACTTCCCGGTCGGTTGCCTGATTGCGGCGCCCGCTCCGGGCAGCGCATTTGACTATCTGGAAAATGTCGAGCGCGCCCGCGACAGGCTCGGTGTCGAAGCACCGCTGATCCCCGGCGGCGACCTCGCCGCGCGATTTCCCTGGTTCCGCTTTCCTCAAGGCTTTGCCGGCATCCATGAGGCCCGTGGTGCAGGCTACATCAATCCGCGCTCGCTCGTGCTCGCGCAGACGATCGCGGCCGAAAAATCGGGCGCACGGGTGATCCGTTCCGAGGTCGTATCGGTCGAAGACGGCCGGCATCGAGTGGTGGTCGGGACAGCCGGCGGGCACTCGCTGCACGCCGGCCGCGTCCTTGTCGCCGCAGGCGGCTTCTCGATTTCGGAGGCGCTGCTCCCGCGTCCGCTCGATCTCACGGTGAAGGCGCGTACGGTGCTCTTTGCCGAGGTCGCGGCGGATGATCTCCCCCGCTTTACGCGCATGCCGTCGCTGATCGGCGCCGCGCCGGAACAGGAGCGAAGCTACTATCTGTTGCCTCCGGTCGCCTATCCCGACGGCAAGCATTATATAAAGATCGGCGGCGATCCGACCGATCGGATTCTTGCCAGCGAGCCGGCGGTCAGGGCATGGTTCCGAAGCGGCGCAAACGCAGAAGCGGCCGCGCATATGCACAGGCTCCTCGCAGAGACGATCCCGGAACTGAGGCCGGTCTCGACGCATCATTCACCCTGCGTCACCGCTTTCACACGTCACGGCTACCCCTATATAGGCTTTGCGAGCAATCGTGTCGCTGTGCTTACAGGCGGCAACGGACAGGCTGCCAAGAGCTCCGACGAGATCGGCAGGCTTGGTGCCGTGCTGTTGACGGAGGGGAGGCTTCCGGCCGACGACTACGAGACAGATTTCGCGGTCGCGTTTCGTTAGAGCATTTCCGCTTTCTCCGAATCGCGGATACTCTCTAACCGGTTGTTTTGCCGCAATTCCGGACGGAAAACCGCTACGCAAATTTTCCTGGAATTGCCCCAACCCGACGGGAGCGCTAGAAACGCGGTCAGTGCTTCAGCACACGGGCAAGGAACGAGCGGGCACGGTCGTTTTCCGGATTGTCGAAAAAGGCGTCCGGCTTTCCAATTTCCAGGATGCTGCCTTGGTCGATATAAACGATCCGATCCGCCACCTCGCGCGCAAACCCCATTTCATGCGTCACGATCATCATCGTCATGCCGTCTGCCGCCAGTTCCCGCATGACGTCGAGCACCTCGCCGATCATTTCCGGGTCGAGAGCGGAGGTCGGTTCGTCGAAAAGCATCAGGTGCGGCTCCATGGCTAGTGAGCGGGCGATTGCCACACGCTGCTGCTGTCCCCCGGACAACTGGCCCGGATATTTGTGCGCATGAGCCTCCAGCCCGACGCGTTCCAGAAGCTTGAGGGCAGTTGCTTCGGCTTCTCGCCTGGTCTTCCTGTGCACGCGCATCGGCGCAATCGTGATGTTCTCCACGACCGTCTTGTGCGGAAACAGGTTGAACTGCTGGAACACCATTCCGACACCCTTGCGGATGGCAGCGAGTTCACGTTCGCCTCCCAGGCGGCGGTCCTCCTCGACCGGCATGGGGTAACCGTCCACGAGCAGGCTGCCGTTCTGGTACATTTCCAGGCCGTTGACGCAGCGGATCAGGGTGGATTTTCCTGAGCCGCTTGCTCCGACCACCACTACGACCTCGCCTCTCGAAACGGAAAGATCGATATCCTTCAGAACATGATGGCTTCCATAGAACTTGTTGAGGTTCTTCATTTCGATGATGGCGTTCATGGAACTGTCTCCAGCATGGCTCATTTCGGTCACCGATTGCCTCGTGCAAGATGCGTTTCGAGCCTGCGCGCGACGAAGGTTATCAGGGATCCGACAAGGAAATAGGTGAGAAACAGGAAGGCGTAGACCTCATAGGTCCGGTCGCCATATTGGGGATTGGCCAGGATCATCTGACCGGCGCGCAGAAAATCCGTCAGGCCGATGATGAAGACCAGCGGCGCCGTATTGAAAATATCGAGCACATTGCCGACAAGCGGCGGCACCGCCACGCGAAGGGCCTGCGGCAGTACGATCGAGCGGTTGATGTCGAACTCGCTCATGCCGAGCGAGCGGGCCGCCTCGGTCTGTTCGCGGGGAACGGCTTGCAGGCCGCTCCGGACATATTCGGCCACATAGGCGGAATAGAACAGGGTGAAGCCGATCATGCCGCGCACGACGTCCGCGAGGCCGAATTGCGGCGCCAGGACTGGCATCAGAATCCAGATCCAGTAGACGACCATGATCAATGGCACGGACCGCATCACCTCGATATAGCCCATACAGATCCACCGCATGCTCGAGAAACGGCTGCGGCGGCCAAAGGCGAGCAGGATTCCGACCGGAAGCGAGACAATCGATGTCACGAGCGTCAGCAGAATGCTCAGGAGCAGGCCACCCCAAAGGCCGGCGCCGGGCGGCGACATGACGGCGAAGATTGCGATCAGCGCAATGAAGCCAGCCGGCAACAATGCTCTGCGAAGCAAGGGGATAAGCGAGATTGCCGCGCAGCCGCTCGCAAAGATCGCAATGGTCGAGGCGGTAAGGAGCGCATTCGTCAGGTCTTTTGAACCCGTAAGCGCGATGACGGCAGCCAGCACCAAGAGCAAGCCAGCCGCGTGGCGCTTCCTGAAGGCGAACACGCATCCCAGCGCCGCGCCGAGGAGGGCGGCGATGATCATGATCGCGACCCAGGCGCGCCATGCCTGCTCGGCCGGGAAAATGCCGATCATCAGGATCCGCAGGCTCTCGGGGATGATCTCCCATCGCGCCGTCGTAACCGTCCAGGCCGCGACCTGGTAGGCCAGCCAGAGAAAGCCGGGTATGACGGTGAGAGACAGCAGAATGTCGAACGGCTTGCCGAACAGATTGTGCCGCGACCATTTCAGGAATCTGGCGATCATCACATCGCTCCGCGTTTGCTCAGGCGGCGGTCGGCCCAGGCGACGGTCGCGCTGATAGCCCAGCTAAGGATCAGATAGGACGCCATGACGATGAGGATGCCTTCGAGGCTATGGCCCGTTTGGTTCGCTATGGTGCCGTAGATGTTGAAGAGTTCGGGATATCCGACCGCAATGCCGAGGGCCGTGTTTTTCGTGAGGCTGATATACTGGTTTCCGAAGGAAGGCAGCACGACCCGGAAGACCTGCGGGAGAATGATGTCGTGGACGGTATCGCGGCGGCTCAGTCCGAGGGAGGCTGCCGCCTCCCATTGCCCCTTTGGCAAGGCATCGATCGCTCCACGCACGATTTCCGCAATGTAGGAAGCGCTGTTGACGACGATCGCCAGAAGCAGTGCCGCCATTTCGGGGCTCATGCCTGTACCACCTTTGGCCCGAAACTTCGATGCCACGGGGAAATCCAGTTCCACGATCCCGGTCAGCAGCATCAGGCAAGGAAGCACGACTATGGCACCCATGCAAACCCGGCGGACCAGTCTGTGCTTGTCGAAGACCAGTCCGAGAATTGCGACCCAGCAAGCAGTCGCCATTGCGATGGCGACCGGCGAACCTTCGCCCTTCCAGACGAGGGCCGGAAAAAAGAGGCCTTGCTGGCTGATGACGACGCCGTAGAATTCGGCCGCGGCCGCGATAGGTGGGAAATGCAGGATGACCGCGAAGTACCAGAAGACGAGCTGGATAAGGAGCGGCGTGTTGCGGACGAACTCGACGCACCAGAAGGAAAGGCTCCGAGCCACCCAATTGGTGGAGAGCCGACTTACACCGAGCAGGACTCCGAGCATGGTGCTCAGAACAATGGCGAGAACCGCCACCTTGGTGGTGTTCACGATTCCGGCGGCGAATGCCTGCGCTATCGAACGCTCCGAGGTGAACTCCGTAAAGGCCAGCCAGAACGTGCCGTCGAAGACGAAGGTTTTGCCCTCGCTGAGGTCGAATCCGGCGGCGTCCCATAGAAACGAGAAGCTGAACCTGATCCCGTGCCGGGCAAGTCCTTCCTTCACGGCAAGCGCAAAAAGGACCACCAGGGTGATCGCGGCCGCGATCACGGCAAACTGGGTGGCTCCGTACCTGATCCGATTGCGGCGCCGGCGAGCGGAGAGGAGATCGTCGTCGACCGCATGTTCGGCCGCTTTCGCATGATGCACATTCATGTCGGGATACCTGGAACCGGGATAGGAGCCGAGGCGGGTCGTCCGCCTCGGCTCGGTCAGTAGAGAGGATCAGTTCCAGAGGGGCGAGTAGATCGCGCCGCCCTCTGTCCAAAGAGCGTTAGGCGTACCTTTCCGGTCAAGGAACATGCTCGTATCCGGACCGAGATTGCGGGCGTAAATCTCGCCGTAATTGCCCATCGCCTTTATGGCCTGCGCAACGAAATCGTCCGGAAGGCCGAAGTCCTTGCCGTAGCCGCCTCCCACGCCGAGAAACTTCTGAACGAACGGGTCGTCGCTCTTCAGCTTTTCTTCGAGATTGGCCTGTGTGATGTCGGACTCCTCCGCCTGGAACAGGCCGTAGGTGATCCAGCGCAGCGCATTGCGCCATTTGGAATCATTGGCCGCGACGAAACCAGCGAAGGGCGACTTGTCGAGGGTTTCCGGCAGGATGAGATAATCGGACGGCTTCGGCGAGTTGCCGGCCCAGGCCGCAAGCGCGGACTTGTCTGTGCTCATCGCGTTGCAGCGACCGGAGTTGAGCGCGGCGAACAGCTTTTCGAGGTTTTCGTAGGTGAGAACCTTGGAGCCCTGCCATCCATTGGCCTTGAAAGCGCTGGTAAGCACGGTTTGGTCACGGAACCCTGAGTCGTGCAGAACGTCGCACCTTCGAGGTCGGCGAACTGCGCCACCTCGGAATCCGTCTTCACCATGATACCCGTGCCGTCATAGAAGTTGACCGGCAGAAAATCTATGGCGATCGAGGATTCGCGGGCCGGCTTCATGGTCGTGTGTGCGAAGACGACGTCCACCTGGTTCGTCAGGACGGCGTCGAAGCGGCTTTTGTCCGTTACGGTGACGAATTTGACCTTGGACGCGTCGCCGAGGACCGCCGCTGCAACCGCCCTGCAGAAGTCTACGTCCAGCCCTTCCATCTGGCCTGTGGTCGTATTGAGGTAGCCGAAACCGGGAGCGGTGTTGTCGGTGCCGCAGTTCAGTGTGCCGCGCTGCTTGACGGTGTCGAGGACGGAGGCAGACGCCTGACCTGTGGTAACGGCGAGACCGGCAAAAACACCGGCCGTAAGAAGCTTGATCAGTTTCATTGCATTCCCCTTTATATCGCGAACGGCCCGCACGAAGGTGCAGAGTCCTGCTCTCTTGCCGAGTTGTGATTGGGTGATAGGGCAACAGCGGCTCTTGCCGTTCTGTAGCGATTGCTCCCGCCGCTGGCCTAAGTTCGCTTAAGCAGCAAACCCATATCAATCGACAGGAGGAACGATAGGAAGGCAGTTCATTCAGGTCTACTTAATTTTTCTTTATGTACTATTTAGAAAAACTGTTTGATTTTAATGGGAGGGCCTTCGCGCGTCCCGGCTGTTATCTTTCTCCGGCAGGCACGCGGCGGCGGGAGCCGACGCGTTCGTTCACTTCCGCAATGAACGCCTGAACGGCGGGGCTGCGTTTCTCTCCTTTACGGAACGCGAGGGAAATCTTGCGACGGATCTCCGGCTCAAGCTTGCATACCCAGACGTCTTCGAGGTCATAGCTTGCCCTCAGGCCCGGAAGGATAGAAATGCCATAGCCTTGCCTTATCAGCGCGATCGTAACCTCGAAGCCCTTGCAGCGGGCGACGATGTTCGGGGTGAAGCCTGCCTCCTGGCAGGCATCGGTGATCATGCGGTTGTAGGTCGAGGATGCGGTGTCGAGAGCCCAGCGTTCGTTACGCAATTGGTGCAGCATGACCGTGGATTGCTCTGCCAGGGGATGCGTTCTGGAAACCATCACATTGAAGACGTCTTCCATGAGCGGAATCGTCTCGATGTTCGGGTCGAGCGCGCCGGACGGTACATTGAGATCGTCGATGATCGCGATATCCGTCTGCCAGCTGCGAAGCGCGGCGAGGCTCTCGGCCGGCTCCATTTCATCGAACTGAACCGTCAGCCGGGGATGGAGACGATGCAGCCCATGGATTGCGCCCGCAACGACTGCTCCGGCTACGGACGGAAAGGCCGCTACGCGCAATTCACCCGCAATGACCTTCTTCAACTCCGCAATATCGGCTCGCGCCGACTCCAGTTCTATCAGGATTCGCTCTGCCCGTTCGACGAGCTGCTTTCCGGCGGGCGTCAGTTCGACGCCGCGGCCGCGGCGCTCGATCAGGTCGATACCGACCTCCTGTTCGAGCAGGGCGATCTGCTGCGAAACAGCCGATGGCGAGACGTAGAGCGCCTCGGCTACCGCCGCCATGGTCTTGCGGATCGACAATTCCCGTAGAGCACGCAAGCGAGAAAGATCCATCGTCCACTCCTGAAATCAGCCCCTCAAATCATTAGCAGATCAGAACATATGTGCAAATATTATTAACTTTTTCTGGATCGATGCGGCCGCTAGCCTTCCTCGAGTTCTCATCATCTTTCCGTCCGGAGACAGGTCATGACCGAATACACGAAGGCTTATTTCAATGCGCCGGTTCACGAACGCGACCCATTGGTCGCGCAGGCCATCGACAATGAACGCAAGCGCCAGCAGGACCAGATCGAACTCATCGCTTCGGAGAACATCGTCAGCCGGGCCGTTCTCGATGCGCTTGGCCACGAGATGACGAACAAGACCCTGGAAGGTTACCCGGGAAACCGCTTCCACGGTGGAGGCCAGTTCGTCGATGTGGTGGAGCAGGCCGCAATCGACCGGGCGAAGCAGCTTTTCGGCTGCGCATATGCCAATGTCCAGCCGCATTCGGGCACTCAGGCAAACCTCGCCGTATTCTTCCTGCTCCTGACGCCGGGGGACAAGGTTCTTTCGCTTGACCTTGCGGCAGGCGGTCACCTGTCGCACGGCATGAAGGGCAATCTTTCGGGCCGCTGGTTCGAACCCCACAACTACAATGTGAACCCGGAAACCGAAGTCATCGATTATGACGAACTGGAGCGGATCGCCGAAGAGGTGCGTCCGACACTCCTGATCACCGGCGGCTCGGCCTATCCGCGCGAACTCGATTTCGAACGCATGGGCAATATTGCAAAAAAGGTTGGCGCCTGGTTCCTGGTAGACATGGCGCATATCGCCGGTCTCGTGGCAGGCGGGGTCCATCCTTCGCCGTTCCCGCACGCCGATATCGTCACCTGCACGACGACCAAGACGCTGCGCGGCCCGCGCGGGGGACTGATCCTCACCAACAACGAAGCCTGGTTCAAGAAGCTCCAGTCCGCGGTGTTCCCGGGGGTCCAGGGATCGCTCCACAGCAATGTGCTGGCGGCCAAGGCGATCTGCCTCGGTGAGGCGCTTCGCGACGATTTCAAGGTCTATGCGGCGCAAGTGAAAACCAATGCGCGGGTTCTCGCCGATGTCCTCATGGCCCGTGGAGTACGGGTCGTCTCCGGCGGCACGGACACCCACATCGTACTTGTCGACCTGTCGAGCAAGGGCTTGATCGGCAAGCAGGCCGAGGATCTGCTGGCCCGTGCCAACATCACGGCCAACAAGAACCCGATCCCGAACGACAGCCCGCGTCCGCCGGAATGGTTGGGTATGCGCCTCGGCGTCTCCGCGGCCACGACACGCGGCATGAAGGAAGACGAATTCCGAACGCTCGGCACCATCATCGCAGACCTCATCGAGGCGGAAGCTGCCGGCAATGCCGACCTTAGCGTCGAGGCTGCGAAGACGAAGGTGGCTGAACTGACGGCTGCCTTTCCCGTCTACGGTCACTGAACGCGGGCGATAGCCGTACAGGCGGAGCGGGATGAGGAAAAGTGTGCTCGGTTGTCCGCCCGCATCCCGCTCTAACTTGCTGCAGCCGGTGCGCCCGGTCCGTTGAACGCGAAAGGAATCCCCATGGGAATGGATAGAATCGCCGATCGTGCGATCATTGACGGCAAACGGTTCGCCGCCGGACTGCTGGACGATATCACGGCCAGGGTGAAGAAACTGGAGGAAGAGACCGGGCAGGTTCCCGGCCTTGCCGTCGTGCTCGTCGGCGAAGACCCTGCAAGCAGAGTCTATGTCGGGTCGAAGCATCGCCAGACCCTTGCCGCCGGCATCGCTTCATTCAAATACGAGCTTCCGGCAGAAACCACGCAGGAAGAACTGATGGCGCTGATCGACCGGCTGAACGTCGATCCCGCCGTACACGGCATCCTCGTTCAATTGCCTCTGCCGGCACATCTCGACGCCAACGCCGTCATTCAGGAGATCAACCCGAACAAAGACGTCGACGGCTTTCACATTTCCAATGCCGGACGCCTTGCGACCGGCCAACCGGCACTCGTGCCCTGCACACCGCTCGGCTGCCTTTTACTGCTGAAAGACCGCCTCGGCGCGAACCTGTCGGGGCTCCACGCGGTCGTTCTGGGCAAGTCCAACATAGTCGGCCGGCCGATGGTGCAACTGCTGCTTGCCGAAAGCTGCACGGTGACGATCGCGCATTCGCGCACGCGCAACGCGCCGGAGCTTTGTCGGGAAGCGGATATCCTCATCGTCGCGGTGGGACGGCCGGGCCTGGTACGTGGCGACTGGATCAAGCCCGGGGCCGTGGTCATCGATGTCGGGATTAACCGCGTCGAAGCGGAGGGCAAGTCGCGCATCGTCGGCGACGTTGCCTTCGAGGAAGCCGGCCATGCCGGTGCCATTACGCCCGTGCCCGGCGGGGTCGGCCCCATGACAATCGCCTGCCTGCTGTCGAATACCCTGACGGCCTTCTGCCGTCAGCACGCCGTCAATATCGATTGAGCGGCCCGAAAGGATCGTCCGATGCCCGTCCCCTCCAATCGCTATGCATTGCGTGTCGCCTGCCCGTCCATCCGGGGGGTGACTGCTGCCATCGCGACCTATCTATCCAACAACGGCTGCAATATCTCCGACAGCGCCCAATTCGACGACAAAAGCACCGGGCGGTATTTCATGCGCGTGAGCTTCCAGCCGGAGGAAGGTCACACCCTCGAGCTTTTGCGCGAAGGCTTCGCCGACATCGCCGCGGAATACGAAGCGGATGCCGAATTCTTCGACGAGACGGCAAAGCGCAAGGTTATCCTCATGGTGTCGCGCTTCGGTCATTGCCTCAACGACCTGCTCTACCGCTGGCGCATTGGCGCCCTGCCGATCGACATCGTGGGCGTCATCTCCAACCATTTCGACTATCAGAAGATCGTCGTGAACCATGACATTCCCTTCCACCACATCAAGGTCACCAGGGAAAACAAGCTGGCGGCGGAAGCCGAGCAGATGCGCATAGTGGATGAGACGGGTGCGGAGCTCATCGTGCTCGCGCGCTATATGCAGGTCCTCTCCGACGGGATGTGCAGGAAGATGTCAGGACGCATCATCAATATCCACCATTCGTTCCTGCCGTCCTTCAAGGGCGCGAACCCTTATAAGCAGGCTTTCGAGCGGGGCGTTAAATTGATCGGCGCGACATCGCACTACGTGACCGCGGACCTGGATGAAGGCCCCATCATCGAGCAGGAGACCGTCCGGGTGACGCACGCCCAGAGCGCCGACGATTATGTAAGCCTCGGACGCGACGTGGAAAGCCAGGTTCTGGCGCGGGCGATCCATGCGCATATCCATGGCCGCGTTTTCCTGAACGGCAACAAGACCATCGTCTTCCCGCCGTCGCCGGGCTCCTTTGCATCCGAGCGCATGGGCTGAAGCGCCCGTCGAGCCGGAGCCGCAGCGCCACAACCGTTCGCCTTGATTTCGGGTACATCATGAAAGTCATCGTTCTCGGCGCCGGCATCATCGGCGTCACATCGGCCTATCAGCTCTCCAGGGCGGGACACGAAGTGACGGTCATCGATCGTCAGCCGGGCCCGGCACTTGAGACCAGCTTTGCCAATGCCGGCGAAGTCTCCTTCGGCTATTGTTCCCCTTGGGCTGCGCCCGGCATTCCGATGAAGGCGCTGAAATGGCTCTTCATGCAGCACGCGCCGCTGATCCTTCGCCCCAGGATCGATGCGGCCATGCTCAGCTGGATGGCGAAAATGCTCTCCAATTGCACCTCCCGGCGTTATGCGGTCAACAAGAGCCGCATGCTGCGGCTTGCCGACTACAGCCGCACGTCGCTCGCTGCCCTGCGCGAGGAGACGGCAATCACCTATGACGAGCGAATGCAAGGCACGCTGCAATTGTTTCGCACCGAGGCGCAGCTCGACGCGTCGGCCAAGGACATCAGCGCGCTCGCCGCCGACGGTATCCCCTACGAGGTGCTCGACCGCGACGGCTGCATCCGTGCGGAGCCGGCGCTGGGGCGCGTGCGCGACAAGATCGTCGGCGGCCTGCTAACGCCGCAGGACGAAACCGGCGACTGCTTCAAATTCGCTAATGCGCTGGCGGGGAGGGCGGAAAAACTCGGCGTTTGCTTCGATTACGGCACGGAGATCAGGGCGCTGGAAGTCGATGGCGGCCGGGTGCACGGCGTCGTCACCTCCAAGGGACGGCGCGCCGCCGATGCGGTGGTGGTCGCACTCGGCAGCTATTCGCCGCTGCTCGTGCGGCGCTTCGGCATTCGCCTGCCGGTCTATCCGGTAAAGGGCTACTCGCTGACCATTCCGATTGCGGACGCTTCGCGCGCACCGGTATCGACGGTGATGGACGAAACCTACAAGATTGCCATCACCCGCCTCGGCGATCGCATCCGCGTCGGAGGCATGGCCGAGATCTCCGGCTATACCAACGACCTCGGCATTGCGCGCCGACGCACGCTGGAACATTCGGTCATGGACCTGTTCCCGGGCGGCGATGCCGCGAAGGGCTCCTTCTGGTCCGGGCTGCGTCCGATGACGCCCGACGGCACGCCGGTGATTGGCCCGACCAGGATCGCCGGGCTCTTCCTTAATACCGGTCACGGCACTCTGGGTTGGACGATGAGTTCCGGATCGGCCCGCGTGATCGCCGATCTCGTCAGCGACCGCAAGCTGGAGATCGATGCCACCGATCTCGCCATTGCCAGGTATGGCTAAGCGACTCCAGCGCGAGCAGCATTCGTAGCCCCCCAAAACACGAGGACGACATGACACTTCAGCTCCCGAATGATCCGGCCCGTAGCGATGTGCTTTCAGCCCGCCCGACCCTTTGGATCAATTCTCTGTACCGCGACGATGCAATCGGCGATACCTGCCTGCCGCTCGTTCCCGATCAGGTCGATGTGGCACAGTCTGACTGGGAGCGCCTGGCGCCGCTCCTCGAGACCTGTTTCCCCGAATTGAAGAAGACAGCGGGTGCAATACGCTCCGACCTGACAGAATTGCACGCGCTTCGTGAGGCGCTTGGTTATGGCGGCGGCGAGTTCGGCCGGGTCTTCGCTAAGGCAGACAGCGCGCTCCCGGTAGCGGGTTCGATCAAGGCACGCGGCGGCGTCTACGAAGTCTTCGTTTTCGCCGAAGAACTGGCCAGGCGCGAGGGCCTTATCGGGGACCGGGAGGATATTCGTCATCTGGCCAGCGCCGAAGCCCGGGCATTTTTCTCCAGCTATTCGATCGCCGTAGGCAGCACTGGCAATCTGGGGCTCAGCGTTGGAGTCGCCGCGCGTGCTCTTGGCTTCGAAGCAACGGTTCACATGTCATCGGATGCGAAACCGTGGAAGGTGGAGCGATTGAGAAAGCTCGGCGTGAAGGTCGTACAGCACGAGGCCGACTACACCACGGCGGTGGAGAACGCCCGCAGCGCGGCAGAGGACGACCCGGCGGTCTACTTCGTCGACGATGAGCAATCCCGACGCCTGTTTCTCGGTTACAGCGTTGCCGCGTCGGAACTCGTGGATCAGCTTCAAACGTTTGGTGTTGCCGTCGACGCCGACCGTCCTCTGTTCCTTTATCTGCCTTGCGGCATCGGCGGTGCCCCCGGCGGCGTGACCTATGGTGCCAAAAAGGTGTTCGGCGACAATGCGCATTGCTTCTTTGTGGAGCCTGTCCAGTCGCCTTGCGCTCTCGTCCATATGATGAGTGGTTCCGAGGAACTCGTCTCGGTCTATGATGTCGGGCTGACGAACAGCACGGAGGCGGACGGCATGGCCGTCGCGCGGATGTCGGCCTTCGTTGCGACAGTCATGCGGAACATGCTGGCAGGGGTCTTCACCGTTGACGATGCGTCTCTCTTTCGCTGGCTGCTCCTTGCCCACGAGGTCCAGGGTCTTCGCCTGGAGCCTTCTGCGGCCGCGGGTTTTGCGGGGCCGGGCTTTATCGTGAAGCATCCGCAGGGGCGGGCATTCTGCGAACGGCTGAAGCTGTCTGATCGCTTGCGGCAGGCAACGCATGTGGTCTGGACGACAGGAGGATCGTTTGTGCCGCAGGAGCAGTTCGACCAATTCCTGGAAATTGCTCAGGCCTCCAGATCACGATGATTTACAGCAGTACCGATTTCTCTGGCGCTAGCCGCCACGGTCGTTTAATGAGCCTCTGCCAGTTGGCCGGGCAGCCGCGCCCCGCAAGTGCCGAAAGGCCGCGGGGCGAGGAAAGTCCGGGCTCCACGGAAACACGGTGCCGGATAACGTCCGGCGGGGGCGACCCCAGGGAAAGTGCCACAGAAAGCAGACCGCTCCGCTTGCGGAGTAAGGGTGAAAGGGTGGGGTAAGAGCCCACCGCGGACATGGCGACATGGACGGCACGGCAAACCCCACCGGGAGCAAGACCGAATAGGGACGACACGGGCGCGCAAGCGTCCAGCCGGTTTCCAGGCGCGTCGTCCGGGTGGGTTGCACGAGGCTGCGCGCAAGCGCAGTCCCAGATGAATGGCTGCCACGTTTCGTCTCCTCGGAGGCGGAGCCATACAGAACCCGGCTTACAGGCCAACTGGCTTTTTTTCTTTGCTGCTGCGCTTCCGCCAGCGCCCTCCGGGATTTTGCTGATCTCATCGAGTGGCGGTGCACCTCGCATCGTTGCGCACCGAATCAGTTCTACCCGGCTTGCCGGCGCGGTCCGCTTTTGAACGGGATTCCAAGGCATTAGGGTCCGGATCGTAACCCTTTGTTAAACTTAACAACCTATCAATATTTGATCATCCGCAAGGCTGTTCAAGAGCTTATCCCATTGACGCCCATATGGTCCCATGTTATCCCATAATGGTACTGCGCAAGGGCCGTTCAATGGCCCGTCATCGCGAAATTCGAGGCTTCCGTCGATGGAAGGATCAGACGGGCATGCATGTGCCCGGCGGGGATTTTTTGCGCGGTCATGCGAGTGTTCGTGCGGGCCGATGATTATGGTCCGTCAGTCGGGGGCGGCCGTTTCGCGTCATGAACCGCTTCTTGTCACATGTTACGAACCGGATCGATGCCAAGGGGCGGGTCTCCGTCCCTTCGATCTTCCGTGCGGTGCTTTCGGAGGCGGGCGTGCGGGAGTTATACTGCTTCCAGGACTTCGTCTTTCCGGCGATCAGCGTCGGCGGGCCAGAGCTTCTGGACCGGTTCGAAAAGCAAATGTCCGCCGAGGATCCGTTTTCGGATGCGGCCAACCAGATGTCGCTCCTTGTTCACGGCGGCGGCGTCTATTTGAGGCTCGACCAGGAGGGCCGGCTGATGCTGACGGATTTCATCCGCGACTTCACCGGTATCTCGACCGACGTGACATTCGTAGGGCGGGGCGATCATTTTCAGCTCTGGGAGCCGCGGGCGTTTGCGAGGGCGCAGGCGGAGGCCAGGGAAGGGCGCAAGCAACGGGGGCTGCGTTCGCAATAGAGCATTTCCAGGAAAACTGCGCAGCAGTTTTCTGTCCGGAATTGCGGGGAAACATGAAATCAGAGCAGTTCCGCGATTTTGAGAAAAGCGGACATGCTCTGGAGTGGAGAGGCGGGATGGTGACGGATCAAGGCGGCAGGACTTCTGAAGCCGATGGCGGACCGGTTCGTCACATTCCCGTCCTCCTCGAGGAAGTTCTAGCAGCTCTTGAACCCGCTCCGGGCAAAGTTATTCTCGATGGCACGTTCGGTGCCGGCGGTTACGCGTCCGCCATCCTCGATGCAGGTGCCGAGGTCATCGCCCTGGACCGGGATCCGACGGCGATCGCCGCCGGGCAGTCGATGGTAAGCGCCAGCGGCGGCCGGCTCAGCCTTATCCATTCCCGTTTTTCCGGCCTCGCCGAGCATGCGCCCGCCGAGGGTCTCGACGGCGTCGTGCTGGACGTCGGCGTTTCGTCGATGCAGATAGACGAGGCGGAGCGTGGCTTTTCTTTTCAGAAGAAGGGGCCGCTCGACATGCGCATGTCGGCCGCCGGCGTCTCCGCAGCCGATGTCGTCAATCGCGCGAAGGTCTCGGATCTTATTCGCATCTTCGGCTTTCTCGGCGAGGAGAAGCAGGCCGGACGAATTGCGCGTACCATCGAAAAGCGACGCGCCGAGGCTCCGTTCGAGACCACGCGCGATCTCGCCAATCTTATCGAGACGGTGACGCCGCGTAAGGCGAAAGATAAGATTCACCCGGCAACGCGCGTCTTCCAGGCGCTGCGCATCTTCGTCAATGACGAGCTCGGCGAACTTGCAGCTGCGCTCTTTGCGGCCGAACGGGCGCTGAAGCCCGGCGGTAGACTTGTTGTCGTCTCCTTTCATTCACTCGAGGACAGGATCGTTAAGACGTTTTTCCAGGATCGCTCCGGCAAGGCGGGCGGTTCCCGCCATTTGCCGTTGGTGACGGCGCGCGCCGCAACCTTCGCGCCAGTCGGCAAGCCTATGGTATCGGCGAGCGATGAAGAGGCGTCACGCAATCCGCGTGCCCGGTCCGCGAAGCTGAGAGCCGGAATACGAACAGCAGCTCCGTCGCCGGGTGCCGATTTGTCCATTTTCAACCTGCCGGAACTGGCAAGCCTTGCAAGACTGGGGGGCTAGGAGACGATGCTCAGAACGCTCGATGTTGTCCTGATCGTCATCATGACGGCGGCCGCAACGGTCACCTATACGATCAAGCATAAGGCTGAGAACAAGCTTGAAGAGGTGCGCAGGCTCGACGCGGCCATAAAGCTTGAAGAGGATACGATCGATCTGCTCAAGGCCGATTGGGCGCTTCTGACCCAGCCGAACCGGCTTGAGAGGCTGGTGACCGTCTTTGCCGCCGACCTGCAACTCGCGCCGACCCCCTCGACGCAGCTTGCGCAACCGGAGGAGTTGCCGATGCTGAGGGCCGATCTGCCCCCTTCCGAAGAGGATAAGAAGGCCAAGGACAAGGCGGCGGCAGACAGCATCGCCGCAGTCATCGAGGCCGACAATATCAAAACAGGTTCGGTGGCGCGCTGATGTCGTTTCTCTCCCGTATCATGGTGCTGAAGAGCAAGGCGCATTTCTCGGCTGGCGGCGATCATCGCACCACCGATGGTGGTCTCAACGTTACCTTCGAAGGAACGCGCAAGAGGAGCGCAAGCCGGGCGAAGAGCCGCGTCGCGATCATGATAGCCAGTTTCGGTGTCGTCTATGCGGTGATTGGAGGGCGTCTGGTTCAATACGGTCTGGCGCAACCGGAAACAGTGTCTTCGATCGGCCGCGCCGACACTCTCATGGCATCGCGTCCGGATATTCTCGATCGCAATGGCGAGGTGCTCGCGACCGACATTCGCACCGTCTCGCTTTACGCGGAGCCGCACAAGATCGTCGACGCCGATGAGGCGGTGGAGCGATTGGCGACTGTTTTGCCCGACCTCAATGCGCGCGAAATCTATAACAAGCTCAAGTCGGATTCGCGCTTCCAGTGGCTGCGCCGGCAGCTCACTCCGAAGCAGCAGAGCGAAATCCTTGCGCTCGGCATTCCAGGTATCGGTTTCCGGCCGGAGAAGCGGCGCTTTTATCCCGGCGGACCGACCGCGGCTCACATTCTTGGCCACGTCAACATCGACAACCGCGGCGTCGCCGGTATGGAGCGCTACATCGACGAACAGGGGCTCGCCGATCTTGCCGCCATCGGCATGACAAGCGATGCCAAGCTGGAGCCGGTCAGGCTGTCGATCGATGTACGCGTGCAGAACATCGTGCGCGACGTCGTTGATTCCGGCATGAAGAATTATGAGGCGATCGCCGCCGGGGCCGTGGTGCTCGACGTGCATACCGGCGAAGTGCTGGCTATGGCCTCCGTTCCGGACTACGACCCGAACAGGCCCGCGGAAGGCGCCGAAGAGGGCTGGATGAACCGCATGTCGAACGGCACGTTCGAGATGGGCTCCACCTTCAAGACATTCACCATCGCAATGGGCCTCGACTCCGGCAAGGTGACGCTCAATGACAGTTTCGATGCGACCCGGCCGATCCGCATCGGCGGCTTCACGATCAAGGACTTCCATGGCAAGCGCCGCGTTCTGACAGTGCCGGAAATTTTCCAGTACTCATCGAATATCGGCACGGCCAAGATCGCCGACCTGATAGGCATTCCCGGCCACAAGGAGTTCCTCACGCGGATGGGCCTGCTGACGCGGCTCCCGACCGAACTGCCGGAGGTCAAGTCGCCGAGCCAGCCTCGGGAGTGGAAGAAGATCAACTCGATCACGATCTCCTTCGGTCATGGCGTCTCCACGACGCCGCTGCAGACGGCTGTTGCAGGTGCCGCGCTGGTCAATGGCGGCAAGCTCATTCCGCCGAGCTTTCTGCCGCGCAGCGAGGAAGAGGCGAGCGAACTCGCGAGCGCGGTGGTGAAAAAGAGCACGAGCGATGACATGCGCTACCTGCTGCGCCGGAACGGCATTGCCGGTTCGGGCAAGCGGGCGCTCGTACCCGGCTTCAACGTCGGCGGCAAAACCGGCACGGCGGACAAGGTCGTCAATGGCCGCTATGCCAGCGACTTGAACTTCAATGCGTTCCTGGCCGCGTTTCCGATCGACAATCCCAAATATATGGTGCTGACCTTCATCGACGCGCCGAAAACGGGCGAGGGTGGGGGGCGTACCGCCGGCTCGAATGCCGCCCCTATGGTGCGCGACATCATCAGCCGCTCCGCTCCGCTGCTCGGGGTCGAGCCTAAGTTTGGAGAAGACGGTTCTGCCTTGCTTGTGTCTTATTGACCGTGAAATGAAAGTGCGGACGATTCGCGATTCCGCTGCATGGCTCCTTGGATCGGAGTCGACCAAGGAAGAGACCATGCTGCATTCTAAAGCCTATGGCGGTCCCTGTGCGTCTGACATGACGCGCAGAGATCCCTGTAGGATCATATCGATGTGAGACGTGCAGTTCATGAAGATCAGGGACCTGGCGGGATCGAGTTTCCCGGAACTTTCGGCGCAGCTGAAGGGCGACGCCGCGAACATCGAGATCGGCGGCATTACGGCCGATAGCCGGCAGGTCAGGCCCGGCGACCTCTTCGTCGCGGTCGCCGGAGCGAAGGCGGACGGGTCCGCTTACATAACGGACGCGCTATCGCGCGGGGCCTCGGCGGTCGTCGCGGGAACCAGCGCCCGGGCAGAGGCTGGCATCAACGTTTTCACGATCTCCGAACCACGCCGTTTCCTGGCGAAGGCGTCGTCGAGCTTTTTCGGACGCCAGCCCGAGACGATGGTGGCGGTCACAGGTACGGCGGGGAAGACGTCCGTTGCCTCCTTCACCCGGCAGATCTGGGCGCATTCCGGTTTCTCGGCGGCGATGATCGGCACCACGGGCGTCGTATCACCCGGCCGCGCCGAATACGGTTCTCTGACGACACCGGATCCGGTGTCGCTGCACAAGCTGCTCGCCGAACTGGCTGATGAGGGCGTGACCCACGCCGCAATGGAGGCGTCGAGCCACGGCCTGGACCAGCAACGGCTGGACGGCGTCAATCTCGCTGCCGCCGCCTTTACGAATCTCGGCCGCGATCACATGGACTACCATCCGACGGTTGAGCATTACATGGCCTCGAAGATGCGCCTCTTTGCGGCGTTGCTGCCGAAAGGTTCGCCGGCCGTGATCTTCGCCGATGACCAATGGTCCGCCGATGCGATCGCTGCCGCTCGCAAGGCAGGGCACGATGTGCGGACCGTTGGGCGCAATGGCGATTTCATCGCGCTGAAACGTGTCGAGCATTTCCGCCACAAGCAGTCGGCGGAGGTTCATGTCGGCGACGACATCTACGAGATACACGTGCCGCTCGCCGGTGACTTCCAGGTCGCCAATGCACTCGTTGCGGCGGGGCTTGCAATGTCAACGGGGATTTCCGCGAAGGCAGCTTTCTCGGCGCTGGAGAGGCTGCAGGGCGCCTCAGGGCGCCTCGAACTCGTCGGGCAGACGAAGGATGGCGCGCTCGCCTACGTGGATTACGCCCACAAGCCGGACGCGCTCTCAAATGTGCTCGAATCCGTGCGTCCTTTTACCACTGGCCGGGTCGTCGTGGTTTTCGGTTGCGGCGGCGACCGGGACAAGGGCAAGCGCCCGATCATGGGAGAGATCGCCAGCCGCCTTGCCGATGTCGTCATTGTCACGGACGACAACCCGCGCTCGGAAGTGCCGGAGGTGATCCGCGCCGAGATCATGGCGGCGGCAAAGGGCGCTACGGAGATTGGCGATCGCGCCGAGGCGATCCGCGTTGCCGTCGGCATGCTGAAGACCGGCGATACGCTGATCGTCGCGGGCAAAGGGCATGAAGAGGGGCAGACGGTTGGTTCCGTGACGCTGCCTTTCTCCGACCACGCGGAGGTCCGCAAGGCACTGGGAGGTCTTTGATTTGAACTGGCTCTGGACAAGCAGCGATCTTCTGGCCGCGATGAACGGCCGTCCCGTCGGGAACCTGCCGGAAGGGATCACCGGCATTTCGATCGACAGCCGGACAATCGGCAATGGCGAGGCTTTTTTCGCGATCAGGGGCGATCGCGTCGACGGCCATGACTATGCGGGGATCGCCCTTGCTAACGGAGCAGCGCTTCTTGTCGTCAGCGAAGCGAAGCTGCCGGCGCTCGGGCGCCTGATCGCCCCGATGATCGTCGTGGACGACGTGCTGGAGGCAATGATCCGGCTGGGTTGCGCGGCACGCGACCGAAGCGCCGCAAAGATCATTGCCGTTACCGGATCGGTCGGCAAGACCACGACGAAAGAGATGTTGAGGCACATGCTTTCGCCGCTGGGTCGGGTCCACGCCTCCGTCGCATCCTTCAACAATCACTGGGGCGTGCCCCTGACGCTTGCCCGAATGCCGGAGACGACCGATTACGGCGTCTTTGAGATCGGGATGAACCATGCCGGCGAAATTCGGCCGCTGACACGGATGGTTCGTCCGCATGTGGCGGTCGTGACCAGCATTGCTGCCGCCCATCTCGGGAATTTTGCGAGTCTGGACGACATCGCCGCGGCCAAGGCTGAGATCTTCGAGGGGGTCGTCAACGGCGGCCATGCGGTGATCAACAGGGACAGTGCTCAATACGAACTGCTGGAGAAGGCCGCCGCGACAGCCGGGGTCAGCCATGTCCATTTCTTCGGCGCCAATCCAAAATCGGAATTCCGCCTGGCCGAGTTCGCCGGTGGTGCGGAAGGTTCGGTGCTGTGGGCGGGTGTCGGAGGCAGAACGCTTGAAATCGCGATTGGCGCACCGGGGCGCCATATCGCCGAGAACGCTCTGGCGGCGATCGCCGCAGCGACACTGGCAGGCGCGGACACAGATCGCGTCGCCGCATCGCTTGCAACCATGCAGCCGGAAAAGGGCAGGGGATTGCGGCACCGTCTCAGGATGGGTGCCGGCTACATGACGCTGATCGACGAGAGCTATAACGCCAACCCGGCTTCAATGCGGGCGGCGATCACGCTGCTCCGCGATGCCGAGCCCTCGCCCGGCGGCCGGCGCATCGCCATTCTTGGCGACATGCTGGAAATGGGCGAGCATTCGGCGGCGGTTCATGCGGCACTTGCGAGACCCATTGTCGATGCGGGTATCGCCGACGTCTGGCTGACGGGGACCGAGATGGCACATTTGCGCGATGCCCTGCCGTCGGAGGTGTCCGTCGTCCATCGCGATCTGGTGAGCGACCTGACGGCCTACGCTCTCGGCGCAGTTGCAGCCGGCGACGTGGTGATGGTCAAGTCTTCGAAAAGCACCGGTTGCGCAAAGATCGTCCAGGCGCTTCTCGATGCCCATCCGCATGACGAGGCCGGAAAAAGGGAAGCATAGGGGACGGTGTCGGCCTGCTGCTTCCTTGAAGCGGAACCGATATGACACAACTGGAAGTGCCGCGGCGGATTTTGCGACCCTGGAAGGGCGCAAGGCGCCGCAGTGCCGGTGGATACGGACCTTGGGCCGGGGGAAATGGCCTAACATAGTCGAACGCAAGCGGGTATCTTCTGGCAGATGATTCTGTTTGGACGATGTCCTGATATAAACTTCCGGGGGAAAGGTCCCTTATGCTGATCTGGCTTGTGGAACTGGCGGACCACTTTCAATTCTTCAATCTCTTTCGCTACATCACCTTCCGCACGGGCGCGGCTCTGTTCACCTCTGCCTTGATCGTGTTCCTGTTCGGTCCGGCCATGATCGCTTCGTTGCGCATCCGTCAGGGCAAGGGCCAGCCTATCCGCGCCGACGGCCCTCAGACGCACTTCAAGAAAGCCGGGACGCCGACCATGGGAGGGTTGATGATCCTCGCGGGCATCGTGGTGTCCTCGCTGCTTTGGGCCGATCTATCCAGCATCTATGTCGTCTCGACGCTTCTGGTAACGCTGGGTTTCGGCGCGATCGGCTTCTACGACGACTATCTCAAGGTGACGAAACAATCGGACAAAGGCTTCTCCGGCAAAGCCCGGCTTGGCATCGAGTTCGTGATCGCCTCGATCGCCGTCTTCTTCATGATGCAGGCTGCGCTTTCGGCAGGGGCGGCGGGCTCCACTTTCGGGTCATCGGTGACCTTTCCATTCTTCAAGGACCTGATGCTCAATCTCGGCTATTTCTTCGTGCTGTTCGGCGGCTTCGTCATCGTCGGCGCGGGAAATTCCGTAAATCTGACCGATGGCCTGGACGGGCTCGCGATCGTCCCTGTCATGATCGCCTCGGCCGCGTTCGGGCTGATCGCCTATCTCGCCGGCAACGCTGTCTTTGCCAACTACCTGCAGATCCATTTCGTGCCCGGCACCGGCGAACTCGCGGTGATCCTCGGCGCGGTGATCGGCGCAGGCCTTGGCTTCCTGTGGTTCAACGCGCCGCCCGCCGCGATCTTCATGGGCGACACCGGTTCGCTTGCCCTCGGCGGTCTCATAGGCACCGTCGCCGTCGCAACCAAGCACGAGATCGTCATGGTCATCATCGGCGGGCTCTTTGTCATGGAGACATTGTCTGTCATCATTCAGGTCTTCTGGTTCAAGCGCACCGGGCACCGGGTGTTCCTGATGGCACCGATCCACCATCACTTCGAGAAGAAGGGCTGGACGGAAAGCCAGGTGGTGATCCGCTTCTGGATCATCGCCGTGATCCTTGCGATGGTCGGTCTCTCGACGCTGAAGCTTCGGTGAGCGCGATGATCCCGGTCACTTCATTCAAGGGTAGGAAGGTCGCACTCTTCGGGCTGGGCGGCTCCGGACTGGCGACCGCCCAGGCGCTCGTTGCAGGCGGAGCCGATGTGGTGGCTTGGGACGACAACCCCGACAGCGTCGCCAAGGCGGATCAGGCCGGGATCGCGACGGCCGATCTGCGTGGCGAGGAATGGCATGCCTTTTCCGCCTTGGTCCTTTCGCCCGGCGTGCCGCTGACCCATCCAAAGCCGCATTGGAGCGCCGACCTCGCGCATCATGCCGGCGTCGAGATCATCGGCGATGTCGAGCTGTTCGTGCGCGAGCGGCGCAAGCACGCGCCTGACTGCCCTTTCATTGCCATCACCGGCACCAACGGCAAATCCACGACGACGGCGCTGATCGCCCATATCCTGCGCGCAAGTGGGCGGGACACACAGCTCGGCGGCAATATAGGCACAGCGGTGCTGACGCTGGAGCCGCCGCAGGCGGACCGCTTCTATGTCGTCGAATGCTCATCCTACCAGATCGACCTGGCACCCACGCTCGATCCCACCGCCGGGATACTCCTCAACCTCACGCCGGATCATCTGGATCGCCATGGTACGATGCAGCACTATGCCGACATCAAGGAGCGCCTGGTGGCGGGGAGCGGAACGGCGATTGTCGGTGTCGACGACAGCCTTTCGAGTCTGATTGCCGACCGGGTGGAGCGAGCAGGTACCAAGGTCGTGCGTATCTCGCGCCGTCATCCGCTTGCCGAAGGTGTCTATGCCGAAGGTACGGCGCTGATGCGTGCGACTGGCGGGGCATCGTCGCTCTTTACCGACCTTGCCGGGATCCAGACGCTGCGTGGCGGTCACAATGCCCAGAATGCCGCGGCCGCGATCGCCGCGTGCCTGGCGGTCGGCATTTCCGAAAAGGACATAGTGGACGGCCTCAGAAGCTTTCCGGGGCTCAAGCACCGGATGCAGCCGGTTGCGAAGAAGGGCGAGACCATCTTCGTCAACGATAGCAAGGCGACCAACGCCGAGGCCGCAGCACCGGCGCTGTCGAGTTACGACCGTATCTACTGGATCGCCGGCGGTCTGCCGAAGGAGGGCGGCATCACCTCGTTGACGCCATTCTTTCCGAAAATCGTCAAAGCCTATCTGATCGGAGAGGCGGCGCCGTCTTTCGCGGCGACCCTCGGCGAGGCAGTGCCCTACGAAATCTCGGGGACATTGGAAAAAGCGGTTGCGCATGCGGCATCGGACGCGGCGCGCGATGCCGGGGCGCCGGCGACCGTGATGCTTTCCCCGGCTTGCGCAAGCTTCGACCAGTATAAGAACTTCGAACTGCGCGGAGATGCCTTCGTCGAGCACGTGAAGGCGCTCGAGGGCGTGATCATGCTCATCTGACGGCTTCGGCCGGATAGTGACGTTGGCGCAGCACGCGCCGGAAAGGGGACAGAGAGATGGTAAGCCGAGCCGAACGGGGCCCCGTGGCCGATTGGTTCTGGACGATCGACAGATTTTTTCTGGCGGCCTTCATCCTCCTGATGGGCATCGGCTTCATGCTCTCCTTCGCCGCGAGCCCACCGATCGCCGAGCGGCTTGGCCTGGACAGCTTCCACTTCGTCAAGCGTCACGCACTCTTTCTTCCGCCGTCACTGGTGGTGATGGTCGGCATTTCCTTTCTTTCGCCACGGCAGGTGCGGCGCACGGCGATCATCCTTCTCGTCATCTCGGTTGCGATGATGGCGCTCGCCTTGTTCTTCGGCCAGGAGGTCAAGGGTTCGCGGCGCTGGCTATCGCTCGCCGGCATCTCGGTGCAACCATCGGAGTTCATGAAGCCGGCCTTTGTCGTCGTCTGTGCCTGGCTTTTCGCCGAGCATGCACGTCAGCCGGAGATTCCCGGCAATCTGCTTTCAATCCTCCTCTTCGGCATTGTCGGAGCGCTCCTCGTCGCCCAGCCCGACCTCGGACAGACCATTCTTACGACGGTCGTCTGGGGCGGCATGTTCTTCATGGCCGGCATGCCATGGCTCTGGATCATCGTGCTCGCTTCGGTCGCCATGGGCGGGTTTTTCGCCGCCTATTCCATCCTGCCCCACGTCGCCGGCCGCATCGACCGGTTCCTGACCGGCGAGGGCGACACGTTCCAGGTCGATACGGCGCGAGAGGCGATCATTCGTGGAGACTGGTTCGGCCGGGGACCAGGCGAGGGCATAATGAAGCGCGTCATTCCGGACAGCCATACGGACTTTATCTTTTCGGTCGCGGCAGAAGAGTTCGGCATCGTCTTCTGCATGGTCGTCGTCGTGGTCTTCGCTTTCGTGGTGCTGCGCGGCCTCAATCATGCCTTCCGCGAGCGCAACGATTTCAACCGTTTCGCGGTTGCCGGGCTGGTTCTGCAGATCGGAATCCAGTCGATGATCAATATTGGCGTCAATCTCGAACTGCTTCCGGCCAAGGGCATGACGCTGCCGCTGATTTCCTATGGTGGTTCGTCGATGGTGGCGATCTGCGTAACGGCGGGGTTCATCCTGGCACTGACGCGCCATAGGCCGGAGAAGCGTGCCGTCGAGCGCAGCCTCTTTCGATCGGGCGTCGGGGTGCCCGCCGAATGAGACATGGATAGTGAGACATGGATAAAGGCATAATTCTACTTGCCGCCGGCGGGACCGGCGGACACCTCTTTCCAGCCGAGGCGCTTGCCCACGAGTTGAAGGCGTCCGGCTATTCCGTGCATCTGGTGACGGACAGCCGCGCCGAGCGCTTCGCGGGCAGGTTCCCGGCAGACGAAATACATGTCGTAGCGTCGGCGACGATCGGGTCGAAGAATCCTGTAAAGCTCGCACGATCGGCGTGGAAGCTCTGGACGGGTTTGAGAGCAGCCCGGCGGCTGATTTCCAGGCTCAAGCCGATGGCCGTCGTCGGTTTCGGCGGCTATCCGACTGTGCCGCCGCTGCTCGCGGCAACCGGCATGGGCGTCCCGACGATCATCCACGAACAGAATGCGGTCATGGGGCGCGCCAATAAGATGCTCGCATCGCGCGTTGCGGCCATTGCCGGCGGCTTTCTTCCGGAGGGTACGGGAGCCTTCGCTGCAAAGACCGTTGCAACGGGGAATCCTGTGCGACCTGCGGTGCTGGAAGCCGCGAGGGTGCCCTACGCGCCGGCCGGTGGTGACGCGCCTTTTCATCTCGTGGTGTTCGGGGGCAGCCAGGGGGCGCAATTTTTCTCGAAGGCAGTGCCGCAAGCTGTCTGCCGGCTCGACGACGCTTTGCGCCGGCGGCTGAAGGTGACGCAGCAGGCGCGTCCCGAGGACAGGGAAGGTGTCATCGCGTCTTACGAGAAGCTCGACATTCCGGCCGAAGTATCCCCTTTCTTCACCGACATGGCGGGGCGGATCGCCTCCGCGCAGCTCGTTATCTGCCGTTCCGGTGCTTCCACCGTTTCGGAAGTCTCGGTCATCGGCCGGCCGGCAATCCTGGTCCCATATCCCTATGCGCTCGACCACGACCAGGCGGCAAATGCGGCTGCGCTGGCCGCGAAAGGCGGCGCGCGCGTGATCGCCCAGGTGGAGCTCAGCGCCGAGCGGCTTGCAAACATTCTAACAGATGCAATGAGCAACCCGGATACCCTGGCGCAGATGGCGGCTGGTGCCCGCCAGACCGGCAAGCCGGATGCCGCGCGCTTGCTTGCGTTACTGGTAGAGGCTATTGCCAGCGGCTCGACAGTCGCGAAGTTCAAGGAAACACGTTCATGAAGATGCCGAAGACGATCGGGCTCGTACATTTCATTGGTATCGGCGGCATCGGCATGAGCGGTATTGCCGAGGTGCTGCACAATCTCGGCCATCGCGTCCAGGGTTCCGACCAGGCGGAAAGCGCCAATGTGCAGCGCCTGAGGGAAAAGGGCATCAGAATTTCCATCGGTCACAAGGCGGAAAATCTTGGCGATGCCGAGGTGATCGTGGTCTCGACCGCGATCAAGAAGGACAATCCAGAGCTCATCGCTGCGCGTGAAAAGTTTCTGCCGGTCGTCCGGCGCGCCGAGATGCTGGCCGAGCTGATGCGTTTCCGAAATGCGATTGCAATCGGCGGAACGCACGGAAAGACCACCACGACCTCGATGGTGGCCGCATTGCTCGATGCAGGTGGCCTCGACCCGACGGTGATCAACGGCGGTATCATCAATGCCTACGGCACCAATGCACGCATGGGCGCGGGCGAATGGATGGTCGTTGAAGCCGACGAATCCGACGGCACGTTCCTGAAGCTGCCCGCCGACATCGCAGTGGTCACCAATATCGATCCCGAGCATCTCGACCATTACGGCAGCTTCGACGCCGTGCGCTCGGCCTTTCGCCAGTTCGTCGAAAATGTGCCGTTTTACGGCTTTGGTGTGCTGTGTCTCGATCATCCGGAAGTCCAGTCCATGGTGGGAAAGATCGAGGACCGGAAAGTCGTCACCTATGGCGAAAACCCGCAGGCGGACGTGCGCTTCCACAATATCCGGATGGACGGTGCCACCTCGATCTTCGATATCGAGATACGCCGCCGCCGCACGGGTCAGGTGATCGAGATCAAGGATCTCAGGCTGCCGATGCCCGGCCGTCACAATGTGTCGAACGCCACGGCCGCCGTGGCGGTCGCGCAGCGGCTCGGCATCAAGCCGGAGGATATTGCAAGAGGGATCGCCTCCTTCGGCGGCGTCAAACGCCGATTCACGTTGACGGGCGAGTGGAACGGCGCGCGCATCTTCGACGACTACGGTCATCATCCGGTCGAAATCAAAGCCGTCCTGAGGGCCGCGCGGGAGGCCTGTCAGGGGCGCATCGTCGCGGTCCACCAGCCGCATCGCTATTCGCGCCTGTCGAGCCTCTTCGAGGATTTCACATCCTGCTTCAACGACGCCGACACGATTCTGCTCGCTCCGGTCTATTCGGCCGGCGAAGAAGCGATAGATGGAGTCAATTCGGAAGCGCTGGTCAACCGCATCAAGGCTGCCGGCCACCGCGATGCCCGCCATATCTCGGGACAGGAGGCCCTTGCGCCTGTTGTCGCCAAGATTGCGCAGCCGGGCGATTTTGTGGTTCTCTTGGGGGCTGGCAGCATTACCTATTGGGCCGCGGCGCTGCCGAAGCAGCTCGCGGAAATCTCGGGAAATCGAGCATGAAACAGGTCAACGGGCAGAAACTCCTCGAATCGCTCGGAAACGGCGTCAGCGCGATACGCGGGCGTATCACGCCCGATGCCCCAATGGACCGCGTTACCTGGTTTCGGGCAGGCGGTCTCGCCGAACTGATGTTTCAGCCGCACGACACCGACGATCTCACTACCTTCCTCAAGCTCGTGCCTGAGGAGGTGCCGGTGCTGGTCGTCGGTGTGGGCTCCAACCTGCTCGTGCGCGACGGAGGTATTCCCGGTGTCGTCATCCGGCTCTCGGCAAAGGGCTTCGGCGACCTCGAACTTGCCGGTGAACACCGCATCAAGGCGGGCGCAATCTGCCCCGACAAGAACCTCGCCGCCATGGCGCTCGACCACGGCATAGGCGGCTTCTATTTCTATTACGGCATTCCTGGTTCGATCGGCGGTGCACTGCGCATGAACGCCGGCGCCAATGCCGGTGAAACCAGCGCGCGCGTCCTCGAAGTCCATGCCGTCGACCGGAAGGGCGACAGACATGTTCTGAGCAAATCGGAGATGGGCTATGGCTATCGCCATTCAGGGGCAGCCAAGGACCTGATCTTCACGCATGCGATCTTCGAAGGCTATGCAGAGGACAAGGCCAAGATCCGCAACGACATGGACGCGGTGCGCCAGCATCGGGAAACCGTACAGCCGATCCGCGAAAAGACCGGCGGCTCCACTTTCAAGAACCCGGAAGGCCATTCGGCCTGGAAGTTGATCGACGAGGCCGGCTGCCGCGGCATGATGATCGGCAACGCTCAGATGTCCCCGCTTCACTGCAATTTCATGATCAATACCGGTCAGGCGACCGGCTATGAACTGGAATATCTCGGCGAGACCGTCCGCCAGCGGGTGATGGACCATTCCGGTGTCAAGCTGGAATGGGAGATCAAGCGCGTCGGCAATTTCATGCCGGGCTACGAAATCAAGGAATTCCTCGGCCGCGCTACGGCCTGAAGCGAATCAGCGCCAAAGAGGGGCCCGCGACGGACATCCGCCGCGGCCCTGTTTTCAGGTTCATTCCTCCTCAGCCCGAGACCTCTTCCTCGTTCGAAAGCAGCAGGCAGACGAGCGTGATCAATGCGGCGCCCATCAGATAATAGCCGACATGGCCGAGGCTGTAGTTGGTCGCGAGCCAGGTGGCGATGTAGGGTGCCAGCGACGCGCCGAAGATGCCTGCGAGGTTGAAGGTCATCGAGGCGCCGGTATAACGCACTGCAGTCGGAAAGGGAGCCGCCAGCGCCGCGCCGATCGGCCCGTAGGTAAGGCCCATCAGGCCGAGTCCGAGGATCGAGAAGACGAAGGCGCCGCCGAGACCGGATGTCAGAAGCGGCGCCATGACGAGGCCGAATATGCCGATGCCGATTGTTGTGAGCACCAGCACCAGGCGGCGTCCGAAGCGGTCCGAAAGAATGCCGGAGACGGGAATCATCAGGCCGAAAAAAACGACGCCGGTCATCTGTACAAGCAGGAACTGCTCGCGCGAATAGGCGAGCTTCGTCGTGCCCCAGGAGAGCGAGAAGACGGTCATCAGATAGAACAGGACGAAGGTCGCGAGTGCCACGAAGGTGCCGAGCACGAGGCTTCGCTTATGCGAGCGGAATATCGCCGCCACCGGTACCTCGACGCGCTCCCGTTTATCGATTGCCTTCTGGAATTCCGGCGTTTCGGTAATCTTCAGGCGGACATAGAGACCGACGATCACGAGCAGCACGCTGGCGACGAAGGGAATTCGCCAGCCCCAGGCGAGGAAGGCCTCGTCGCTCATGACCTCGCCGAGCACGAGGAAGGTCCCGGCCGACAGGATGAAGCCGATCGGCGCGCCGAGCTGGGGGAACATTGCATACCAGCTCCGCTTGCCTTCCGGCGCATTCTCGGTCGCTAGCAACACCGCGCCGCCCCATTCACCGCCGAGGCCCAGGCCCTGGCCGAAGCGGCAGAGCGCAAGGAGAAGCGGCGCCACGACGCCAATCGTCGCGTAGGTGGGCAGCAGGCCGATCACGACCGTCGAAATCCCCATAGTCATCAGCGCGGCGACGAGCGTCGCCTTGCGGCCGATCCTGTCGCCGAAGTGGCCGAAGATCACGGCGCCAAGGGGACGGGCGAAAAAGGCGATCGAGAAAGTCGCCAAGGACTGCAGCATTGCCGAGGTCGGATCAGCTGCAGGGAAGAAAAGGTGCGGGAAAATAATCACCGCTGCTGTCGCATAGACATAGAAGTCGAAGAATTCGATCGTCGTGCCGACGAGGCTGGCGAACAGCACCCGGGCCGGGGAGTTCACGGCCTGTCGATGCAACGCACCATCCTGCGGCGACAGCGAGGTTGTCGCGTCTGTCATTGGTTCGTTCCTGGAGCAATTCGCGGGGAAGAGAACCATTCTCCCCGCGGAATCGCTTAGTTTCAGAGGGTTAGATCAATTCTTTACCCGGACAGGGGCAAGGAAAGGAGCTAGCGGAATGCCGTCTTGGGAGGCGGGCGGCCGGTTCTTAGCGCAAGTTTTCATATCGAGAAAGACTGATTTCGTAAGATATGCGAACTAAATGCGCTTGCTGACGAAGCAATATTCCGCCGGCGTGCTGTCGTCCGCGTGCCCGAGCAGCTCACTTCCAGCTTGGGCGAATTCATCATGCCTCCCGTATTGCGGGCAAGAAGGGTGAATACATCTCCCGCTTGACGGGATTCGAATACTGTAGAACTCTCGTTAACGAAGCGTTTTGCTTCGTTTTGGGGGAGTATTCATGTTCAGGAAGCTTTCTGTGGAATTTCTCGGTACTTTCTGGCTCGTTCTCGGCGGGTGCGGCAGCGCCGTGCTTGCCGCGGCCTTCCCGGAGGTCGGTATCGGCCTGCTTGGCGTCTCCTTTGCCTTCGGCCTTACGGTGCTGACCATGGCCTATGCGGTTGGCGGAATTTCCGGCGGCCATTTCAATCCGGCGGTATCGCTCGGTCTTGCCGTCGTCGGCAGGGTGCCGCCGGCGAGCCTCGTCGGATACATCATCGCGCAGGTTGCCGGGGCGATCGCCGCGGCTGCCGTCCTCTACGTGATCGCCACCGGCAAGGCCGATTTCCAGCTTGGTAGTTTTGCCGCCAATGGCTACGGCGAGCACTCTCCGGGCGGCTACTCGCTGACGGCAGCGCTCGTCACCGAGGTGGTCATGACCGCCTTTTTCCTGTTCATCATTCTGGGCTCGACGCACAGCCGGGTGCCTGTGGGCTTCGCACCCATCGCCATCGGCCTCGGGCTGACGCTGATTCACCTCGTGTCGATCCCGGTCACCAACACCTCGGTCAATCCGGCTCGATCGACCGGGCAGGCGCTGTTCGTCGGCGATTGGGCGATTTCACAGCTCTGGCTTTTCTGGGTGGCGCCGCTGATCGGTGCGGTCATTGCCGGAATCGCCTGGAAGGTCGTCGGCGAGGAAGCCTAGCCGGAAAAAGGCATGGAACACCCGGCCAAGACCTCCACGAGCCCGCCTGCGCCCGCAGGCGGGCTCGTCCTTTCCAGAGATTATTTCCCTTGCAAGCCACAGAAACCTCTGATTCAGCTAGGAAATCTTGTTTCTGGTTGATTCTTGGCGGTGCCGCCCAAGGGCATTAAGCGAGAGAGTTAACCAAAGTAAACACTTCATTAACCATAATGTCGTTGTAGTGGTTCTACGCGGCGATCTCGCGAATCGCGATTTCGGAATCAGCCAGGTGCAAGCAAGCTTCGCGATAGTGGCGTATTGTTTGGGGGTTTGAATGAGCAGCAAGCATGTCGCTGTCCTGTTGGGCGGATTTTCCTCGGAGAGGCCGGTGAGCCTGTCTTCGGGGACGGCTTGCGCGGATGCTCTGGAAGGCGAAGGCTATCGCGTCACGCGCGTCGATGTCGGTCACGACGTCGCGGCGGTGCTTCAGGAATTGCGCCCGGATGTGGTCTTCAACGCGCTTCACGGACCATTCGGCGAAGACGGAACGATTCAGGGAATCCTCGAATATCTCGAAATTCCCTATACCCATTCGGGCGTTCTTGCCTCTGCGCTGGCCATGGACAAGGCCCAGGCAAAGCATGTCGCCAAGGCCGCCGGTATTCCGGTTGCCGAGGCAGTGGTCATGGACCGCCGCAGCTTCGGCAATCAGCATCCGATGAAGCCCCCCTACGTGGTGAAGCCGGTGCGAGAGGGGTCGAGCTTCGGCGTGGTGATCGTCAAGGAGGATCAGTCGCATCCGCCTCAGGTGATCACCTCGAGCGACTGGCGCTACGGCGACCGCATCATGGTCGAGCGCTACGTTGCAGGACGCGAATTCACCTGCGGCGTCATGGGCGATGTCGCTCTTGGCGTCACTGAGATCATTCCGCAGGGGCATGCCTTCTACGATTACGACTCTAAATACGTAAAAGGTGGCTCGAAGCACGTCATACCGGCACAGGTTTCACCAAATATTTACCAAAAAATACAAACACTGGCTTTGAAGGCGCATCAGGCGATCGGTTGCCGCGGCGTCAGCCGGTCCGACTTTCGTTTCGACGATCGTGGCGATGGTGAGGGCGAGTTGATCTGGCTCGAGATCAACACCCAACCCGGCATGACCCCAACCTCCCTGGTGCCCGAAATGGCGCAGCATGCGGGCCTTCGGTTTGGTGAATTTCTCAGGTGGATGGTGGAGGACGCGTCGTGCTTGCGTTGAGGGGCAGAAGGGGCAAGAGGGTTCGTCACCCAGCCGGGGGTGTCGCCGAGGCGGATGAATCGTTCGTCCTGCCGCGACCGCTGCGCAAGGGCGTGCGGTTTCTCGTCAGTCTCGGTGCCGGTCGTGTCCGTTTTCCCAATCACACCGGAACGGTTTCCGCTGCAGCCTTCCTGCTGGCGACCGGCCTCTACGGCATGTCGCTCGGCGGGCATACGCAGAGCTTCGCCCAGGTCTCGACGACTGCGGCGGGTTTCGCAATCGAGGACGTCCGCGTCTCGGGCAATGCGCAGACCTCGGAGATCGATATCCTTCAGCAGCTCGGTCTGGACGGTACGACGTCGCTTGTGGCGCTCGATATCGAGGAGGCGCGTCGGCTGATCGGCGAACTGCCCTGGGTCGAGACCGTGACCGTGCGCAAGATCTATCCAGGCACGATCGAGGTCGTTCTCAGGGAGCGGGAAGCCTTTGGCATCTGGCAGCACGGATCGGATCTATCGCTTATCGAGCGCAGCGGCAGCGTCATCGCGCCGCTCAGGGACAACAAGTTTGCCAGCCTGCCGCTTTTCGTCGGCCGCGATGCGGAGACCGCCGCGGCTGCATTTTACGATGAATTCTCCCGCTGGCCCGAGTTCCGCTCCCGCGTCAAGGCCTTCGTGCGCGTCGCAGGGCGCCGCTGGGATCTGCGCCTCCATAATGGCGTCGTCGTGAAACTTCCGGAGAAGGATGTCGCCCGCGCGATGAGCGTCCTTGCCCATATGCAGGACACGCATAAATTGCTCGAGCGCGATATTGCGGCCGTCGATCTCAGGCTCGACGACCGCACGACCGTACAGTTGACTGCTGACGCGGTGAAGCGTCGGGAAGTCGCGCTCAAGGCGAGGGAGAAGATGCTGAAAGCCCAGGAGAAGCGGATATGAATCTGTTCGGATCCGCCAATTTCGGCCTTCCGCGTCTGAAGCCACTGTCGTCGAAGCGGTCGCATGTGGTTTCGGTCCTGGACATCGGGTCGACCAAGGTGGTGTGCATGATCGGCCGCCTGACGCCGCGCGCCGAGAGCCAGATCCTGCCGGGCCGCACGCATAACATCGAGGTCATCGGCATCGGCCACCAGAAGTCGCGGGGCGTCAAGAACGGCGTCATCGCCGATCTCGATGCGGTGGAAAGCGTGGTCAGGCTTGCAGTCGATGCAGCCGAGCGCATGGCGGGGCTGACGATCGACAGCCTCATCGTGAATGTTTCCGCAGGCCGTCTGCAGAGCGACGTCTATACCGCAACGATCGATCTCGGTGGGCAGGAGGTCGAGGCGAACGATCTGAAGAAGGTTCTTGCCGCCGCGGGCCACCAGTCGCTGCGCACCGATCGGGCCATACTGCATTCCTTGCCGACGGGGTTTTCGCTCGACGGCGAGCGCGGCATACGCGACCCGCTGGCAATGTTCGGCGATGTGCTCGGCGTCGACATGCATGTGCTGACGGCGGAGCGGCCCGCATTGAAGAATCTCGAGCTTTGCGTCAATCGCGCGCACCTCTCCGTAGAGGGCATGGTCGCGACGCCCTATGCGAGCGGTCTTGCGGCACTTGTGGACGACGAGGTCGAGCTTGGATGCGCGGCGATCGATATGGGCGGGGGCACGACGACGATCTCGGTTTTCGCCGAAGGCAGGCTCGTCCATGCCGACGCAGTCGGCCTTGGCGGTCACCATGTCACGACCGATCTGGCGCGCGGCCTGTCCACTCGCATCGAGGATGCCGAGCGGTTGAAGGTCGTGCACGGTTCGGCGCTTCCGAACAGCGCCGACGAGCGCGATATCATTTCGGTTCCGCCGATCGGCGAGGACGATCGCGACCAGCCGACGCACGTACCGCGCGCGCTGGTTTCGCGCATCGTGCGCGCTCGCATCGAGGAAACGCTGGAGCTCATCCGTGATCGCATCCAGCGGTCCGGATTCAGTCCGATCGTCGGAAAACGGATCGTTCTGACGGGCGGCGCCAGCCAGTTGACCGGCCTGCCGGAAGCGGCGCGGCGCATTCTTGCCCGCAATGTCCGCATCGGCCGGCCACTTGGAGTATCCGGCCTCCCGGCCGCTGCGAAGGGTCCCGCCTTCTCCACTGCCGTCGGGCTGATGATCTATCCCCAGGTCGCCGATCTGGAGACACATGCCGCCGGCAGCGGCATGCTCTCCACGCTCGGCGGCAACAGCCGCTTCGCCCGAATGGGGCAATGGCTGAAAGAAAGTTTCTAGATCGATCGGCATTCAGCCGGACGAGACAGGTATTCGAGTTTGAAGGAATTGGCCGGCTCGGCAAGGCGGCCAGGGAAAGAGAAGGAACAGGACTATGGCCATCAACTTGCAGAAGCCGGACATTACCGAGCTGAAGCCGCGCATCACGGTCTTCGGCGTCGGCGGCGGCGGCGGCAACGCCGTCAACAACATGATCACCGCCGGGCTCCAGGGCGTCGATTTCGTCGTTGCCAATACGGACGCCCAGGCCCTCACCATGACCAAGGCCGAACGGATCATCCAGATGGGTGTCGCCGTTACCGAAGGCCTGGGTGCAGGCTCGCAGCCGGAAGTCGGCCGTGCGGCTGCTGAAGAGTGCATCGACGAGATCATCGATCACCTGCAGGGCACGCATATGTGCTTCGTTACCGCCGGTATGGGTGGCGGCACCGGCACCGGCGCTGCTCCGATCGTGGCCCAGGCGGCCCGCAACAAGGGTATCCTTACCGTCGGCGTCGTCACCAAGCCCTTCCATTTCGAAGGCGGACGCCGCATGCGCATCGCCGATCAGGGCATCTCCGATCTTCAGAAGTCGGTCGACACGCTGATCGTGATTCCGAACCAGAACCTCTTCCGCATCGCCAATGACAAGACGACCTTCGCGGACGCCTTTGCCATGGCTGACCAGGTTCTCTATTCGGGTGTCGCCTGCATCACCGACCTCATGGTCAAGGAAGGCCTCATCAACCTCGATTTCGCCGACGTTCGTTCGGTGATGCGCGAGATGGGCCGCGCCATGATGGGTACCGGCGAAGCTTCGGGTGAAGGCCGCGCAATGGCGGCGGCGGAAGCTGCGATCGCCAACCCGCTGCTCGACGAGACGTCGATGAAGGGCGCTCAAGGCCTGCTTATCTCGATCACCGGCGGCCGCGACCTTACGCTCTTCGAAGTGGACGAGGCTGCGACGCGTATCCGCGAGGAAGTCGATCCGGACGCCAACATCATTCTCGGTGCGACCTTCGACGAAGAACTCGAGGGCCTTATCCGGGTCTCCGTCGTCGCCACCGGCATCGACCGTACTGCCGCGGAGGTGGCCGGCCGCTCTGCCGACTTTCGTCAGGTAACGCAGAAGCCGATCGTCCGTCCGTCCGCCGCTGTTCCGGCCCAGCCGCAACAGAGCATCCCGCAGCCGACCGTTTCGCATCAGCCTGCGCCCCAGCCGCAGCCGGTGCAGCAACCGGTTCAGCAGCAGAATGTCGACCACATCGCGCTTGCGATCCGCGAAGCCGAAATGGAGCGGGAGCTCGATATAGCTGCCCACGCCCAGATCTCCGCAGCGGCCCCGCAGCCGCAGGAAGAGGCTTTCCGTCCGCAGAGCAAGCTTTTCGCCGGCGTCGCTCCGGCTGAAGCGCCGGCAATGCGGCCGGCGCAGCCGGCACCGCGCCCCGTCGAGATGCAGGCGCCAGTCCAGCCGCAGATGCAGGCCCAGCCCGTCAGGCAGGAGCCCGCTCCGGTCGTACGCCAGCAGGCCGAGCCGGTCCGCATGCCTAAGGTCGAGGATTTTCCTCCGGTCGTGAAGGCTGAAATGAACCACCGGGCACAGCCGGCGCCCTTGCATCAGGAAGAGCGCGGGCCGATGGGGCTCCTGAACAAGATCACAACTTCCCTGGGATTGCGGGAGCGGGAGGCGACGAATGTCTCGTCCGACATGACCGCAGCCGCACCGAGCGCCGCCTCGCAGCAGCGTCGGCCGCTTTCTCCGGAAGCCAGCCTCTATGCGCCGCGTCGCGGCCAGCTCGACGACCACGGTCGCGCTGCCCCGCAGATGCGGTCGCATGAAGACGATCAACTCGAAATCCCGGCGTTCCTGCGCCGCCAATCGAGCTGATACCTACAGCGTTGTGCGTCTGATCAGCCGCACAGCGTCGCTGTAGTACTTCAGCCACTGCATGTTTTTCTTGAGCCGATTTCGGTTCGAGGCAAGATGCGGAGGCTGTTCCTTCACCTTGCCGATGCCCGGGCGCAAGCCCGGGCATTTTTCGATTTCTCCCGTTATTTCACGGGGTTACTACTTCCATTGTGCGCATATGAATTGCGTAACAAAACGAAACGAACAGTGATTTGGAATGGTGCCTCCAAACTCTTATTTTCAGCATCGGAATTGGGGACGCAGACGATTCGATCGGGCGCTGTTGGTTCGAAGCGAGGTTCCGGCCGGTTGGCGCGGGATCCCGGTACTTTGTCTTGTGCCTTGAGCAAAGCTGCACCCTTTTAGGAATTGGCCAACGGCCGCCTTGATTGAAAGTGACGAGAATGGGAATCGAACTGCTCGGGTTTCAGACAACGATTGCAAACCCGATAACCCTCAAGGGTATTGGCGTTCACTCCGGGTCGGAAGTCGAGATTACCTTCCACCCGGCTGATGCCGATGCCGGCATTGTTTTCCAGCGGGTGCTCGCTGGCGGGCGGCTCAGCGAGTTCCGGGCCGTCTCGTCGCATGTCGGCAATACCGATCTCTGCACCGTTCTAGGTCTGTCGCCCTCGACGTCGATCGCGACGATCGAGCATGTCATGGCAGCGGTCTATGCACTCGGCCTCGACAACCTGCTGATCGAAGTACATGGCGCCGAAATGCCGATCATGGATGGCAGCTCCGCGCCCTTCATCGAAGCGATCGAGCAGGCAGGCGTTCACTCGCTCCCGGAGAAGCGCCGCTATATCCGTATACTCAAGCCGGTGCGCATCGAATCGGGTGCATCCTGGTCCGAGTTCACGCCCTATGACGGCATGCGCTTTGAAGTCGAGATCGATTTCGATTGCCCGCTCATCGGCCGGCAATCCTGGAAAGGCGATATGACACCGTCGGTTTTCAAGCGGGAATTGTCGCGGGCGCGTACTTTCGGTTTCATGCGGGATGTGGAGCGACTTTGGGCCGGGGGGTTCGCACTCGGCTCGTCGCTCGAGAATTCCGTGGTGATCTCGGATGACAATACGGTCATCAATGTCGAGGGTCTGCGTTATACGGACGAGTTCGTTCGCCACAAAACGCTTGATGCCGTAGGCGATCTTTCTTTGGCGGGTGCGCCCTTCCTTGGCTGTTACCGCTCCTATCGCGGCGGGCACCGGATGAATGCCAATGCCCTAAAGGCATTGCTCAGCGATCCGACCGCCTATGAAGTCGTGGAAACGGCGACGCCGCGCCAGCGCACGCGTCCAAGGGATATGGTGGCGGTGGCCGCGCCTGGCTTCGCTCCCTGGTCTGCCTGATCGTCGTCGCCTGGCGAGCCACTATTCATTCTCCAGTCGCCGGCCGAAAGGCCGGCATTTTCATTGCTGATTCGTTATTCGCTGGAAGCAGCGGGTGTTCAGCTGCACCGATTTCCCGATGCGACAGGCACTTTACACATCCGAAAAGAGGTGCAGTGCAGCCAGACGCCACAAATTTGCATGAATTGCCGATCATGACGTTGCGGTCTTGAGGTAACTTGCTCTAAAACGCGCAAGTCTGGCGGGGTGCTAGCCGCTGAGTGAAACGGGAATATCCGATGGTTCTTGCAGTTTCTGTCGACATAAGAAAATCAGCGCGTGTCGCCGCGGTCGTTTTAGCGGCTGTCGCCGGCTCCAGTCTGATCACGGCCTGCCAGAATGATCCGGACATCGACATCACCAAACTCACGGCGGAGACCGACCCGCCGGAGGTGCTCTACAATCAGGGTCTCGCAAACCTGAACGCCGGCAAGACCACGGAGGCGGCGCGGAAGTTCGAGGCGATCGACAAGCAGCACCCGTTCTCCGAATATGCCCGCAAAGCGCTGGTGATGAATGCCTTCGTTTCTTACCGTAACGGCCAGTATCAGGACGCGATCAACTCGACCAACCGCTACCTGAATCTTTATCCGCAGTCCGAAGACGCGGCCTATGCACAATATATTCAGGGGCTGGCCTACACCAAGCAGATCCCGTCGGTGACGCAGGATCAAAGACCGGCTATGAGGGCAATGGAGGCAATGCAGGTCGTCGTCGACAAATATCCGGATTCCGAATATGTCGACGACGCGCAGGCCAAGATCCGTTTTGCACGCGACCAGCTCGCCGGCAAGGAAATGCAGGTCGGCCGTTATTATCTCGAGCGCAAGGAATACCTGGCCGCGATTTCGCGCTTCCGCACCGTCGTCGAGCGATATCCGACCACAAATCAGGTCGAGGAAGCACTCGCCCGTCTCGTCGAAGCCTATTATGCGATGGGCGTGACCGGGGAAGCTCAGACAGCGGCAGCGGTTCTCGGGCATAACTACCCGGACAGTCAATGGTATGCCGATTCCTACAAGCTGCTGCAATCGGGCGGGCTAGAGCCGCGCGAAACCGGCACATCCTGGATCGCGCGCGCGGGCAAAAACCTTATCGGCGCGTGATTTCCAGGCGCCCGACAACGAAGATATGAAACCGGATGCTCGCCCAGCTCGCGATCCGAGATATCGTCCTGATCGAACGGCTTGACCTCAGCTTCGATGTCGGGCTGTCGGTGCTGACCGGCGAAACCGGTGCGGGCAAATCCATTCTCCTCGACAGTCTGTCGCTTGCGCTGGGCGGGCGCGGCGACGGTTCGCTCGTGCGCCATGGCGAGGACAGGGGCCAGGTGAGCGCCGTGTTCGATGTCCCGGCCGGTCATTCGGCGCGGCTCCTTTTGCGGGAAAACGGCATTGATGACGATGGCGATCTGATCTTCCGTCGCGTGCAGTCGGCGGACGGCCGCACCAAGGCCTTTATCAACGATCAGCCGGTCAGCGTGCAGCTGATGCGCCAGGTCGGCCAGACGCTTGTTGAAATCCATGGCCAGCATGACGATCGAGCGCTCGTCGATACCGACGCGCACCGCACGCTCGTCGATGCTTTTGGCGGCACCACCGATGCGGCGGAAGCGGTCGCGAACCTTTACCGCGCCTGGAAGGATGCCGAGCGGGGGCTGAAGAAACATCGGGAGAAGGTGGAGGCCGCATCCCGGGAGGCGGACTATCTCCGCTCCTCCGTCGAGGAGCTCGAGACACTATCGCCGCGCGATGGCGAAGAGGAGGCGCTGGCGGAGAGCCGCGCCCGCATGATGAAGGTCGAACGCATCGCCGGCGATATCAGCGAGGCAGCCGAGTTTCTGAACGGCAATGCATCGCCTGTGCCGCTCATCGCATCGCTCGTCCGGCGGCTGGAGCGCAAGAGCCATGAGGCTCCCGGCCTCCTTGAAGAGACCGTCGAACTTCTGGACGGTGCACTGAACCAGCTTGCGGATGCCCAGATGGCGGTCGAGCGCGCGTTGCGCAACACCGAGTTCGATCCCAAGGAGCTCGAACGCGTCGAAGAGCGGCTTTTCGCATTGCGCGCAGCGGGCCGGAAATACTCCGTCCCCGTCACCGAATTGCCCGCCCTTGCCGTGCGGATGATCGCCGATCTCGCCGATCTCGATGCAGGCGAGGAGAAGCTGCAGCAACTCGAGGTACGGGTCGGCGAATGCAAAGCGGCGTTTGACGCTGCATCGCAGTCGCTGTCGGAAAAGCGGCACAATACGGCCGTTGCACTTTCGGCGGCCGTTATGGAAGAACTGCCGGCGCTGAAGCTGGAACGCGCCCGCTTCATGGTGGAGGTGACGAGCGATCCGGAATCGCCTACGGCCGACGGGATCGACTCAGTCGAGTTCCACGTACAGACCAATCCCGGCACCAGGCCGGGACCGATCATGAAGGTGGCTTCGGGCGGCGAGCTTTCGCGGTTCCTGCTCGCGCTGAAAGTGGCGCTTGCCGACCGGGGTTCGGCGCCGACTCTCGTCTTCGACGAGATCGACACGGGTGTTGGTGGTGCCGTGGCAGATGCGATCGGTCAGCGCCTGAAACGCCTTTCGAAGACCGTCCAGGTGCTTTCGGTCACCCATGCGCCGCAGGTTGCCGCGCGTGCGGCCACGCATCTCCTGATCTCGAAGGGTCCCTCGGCGGAAAAAGCCGAGATGATCGCGACTCGCGTCGCTCGCATGGACGATGCGGCACGCACCGAAGAGATAGCCCGTATGCTGGCAGGGGCCTCGATCACCGAAGAGGCGAGGGCCGCGGCTGCGCGATTGCTCGCCGGCAATGCCTGATCGCACCGGGTTTGTTTCCGGCCGGCTTCTCTGAAGCGCCGCGCTTTGCCGGACGCGCAAACTTCGCCTCGGAAGTGTGCATTGCTTGATGATTTTCTCCTCAAATCGATTCCGATTTAAGGAATCATGCAGTAAAAGCGACTCCAAAGTTCTGGAGTCGCGTCCATGCTGAATCAAAGAAAACCGGTCGAGCAAATGACCGAAGCCGAAGCCGCCGAGGAACTCGCCTTCCTGGCGGCGGAACTTTCGCGCCACGACATGCTCTATCACGGGAAGGATGATCCGGAGATTTCGGACGCGGACTACGACGCGCTGAAGCGGCGCAATGATTTGATCGAGGAGCGATTTCCGGCGCTCATCCGCGAGGACAGCCCCTCGCAAAAGGTCGGTGCCGCACCTTCGCTGACCTTCGCGCCCGTAGTTCATGCGCGGCCGATGCTTTCGCTCGACAACAGTTTCTCGGACGAGGACGCCCGCGCATTCGTCGCCGGCATCTACCGCTTTCTCGGGCGGCTCCCGGATGGATCGATCGCCTTTACGGTGGAACCGAAGATCGACGGTCTCTCCATGTCGCTGCGTTACGAGAACCGTCGGCTGGTCACGGCCGCGACCCGCGGCGACGGCACGACCGGGGAAAATGTCACCGCCAATGTCCGCACCATCGGCATGATACCGCAGAGGCTTCCTGCTGAAGCGCCCGACGTGGTCGAGATCCGCGGCGAAATCTATATGGCGAAATCCGACTTCGCCGCGCTCAATGCCGAAATGGCGGCGCAGGGCAGGCCACTCTACGTCAACCCCCGCAATACCGCATCCGGATCGCTCCGCCAGCTCGATGCCAAGGTGACCGCGAGCCGCAGGCTGCGCTTCTTCGCCTATGCCTGGGGCGAGATGTCGGCGATGCCGGCGGATACGCAGCTCGGAATGGTGGAGACCTTCAAGGCCTGGGGATTCCCGGTCAATCCGCTGATGCAGCGCTTCTTCTCCGCCGACGAGCTCCTGGAGCACTATCACCATATCGAGCGGGAGCGTCCGGAGCTGGACTACGACATCGACGGGGTCGTCTACAAGGTCGACCAGCTCGATCTGCAGGCTAGGCTCGGCTTCCGTTCGCGCAGCCCGCGCTGGGCGACGGCGCACAAGTTCCCGGCAGAGCGGGCATTCACGCGGCTGAAGGGCATCGACATCCAGGTCGGGCGCACCGGCGCGCTGACGCCTGTCGCGCGGCTGGAGCCAATCACGGTCGGGGGCGTGGTCGTGACCAATGCAACGCTGCACAACGAGGATTACATCCGCGGCATCGGCAATACGGGCGAACCGATCCGCGAAGGGCGCGACATCCGCATCGGCGACATGGTCATCGTTCAGAGGGCAGGGGACGTGATTCCCCAGATCGTCGACGTGGTGATGGACGAGCGCCCTGAAGGGACCGAGCCTTACCGGTTTCCGACGAGCTGCCCTATCTGCGGCAGTCACGCGGTTCGCGACATCAACGAGAAGACCGGCAAGGTAGATGCCGTGCGCCGTTGCACGGGCGGTTTCGTCTGCCGCGCGCAGGCGGTCGAGCACCTGAAGCATTTCGTCTCGCGTAATGCCTTCGACATCGAGGGGCTCGGCTCCAAGCAGATCGAGTTTTTCTTCGAAAGCGAGGACGAGACCCTCAGGATTCGCACCGCACCAGATATCTTCACGCTCGAACGCAGGCAGGAGTCCTCGCTTACGAAGCTCGAAAACATCGATGGCTTCGGCAAGGTCAGCGTCCGTAAACTCTACGAGGCGATCAATGCCCGCCGCTCGATTGGGCTGCATCGCTTTATCTATGCGCTCGGAATCCGCCACGTCGGGGAGACGACGGCCAAGCTTCTGGCGCGCTCCTACGGCACCTACGAGCACTTCGGCGCGGCCATGACCGAGGCGGGCGGCTTTTCGGGAGACGCCTGGAACGAACTGAACAGCATCGACGGCATAGGCGAGGTGGTCGCCCGCGCCATCGTCGAATTCTACAAGGAGCCGCGCAACCTGAAGGTCCTCTCCGACCTTCTGGAGGAGGTTACGCCTGAGCGTGCGGAGATGCCCGTTGCGACCGACAGCCCCGTGGCCGGCAAGACGGTCGTCTTCACCGGTTCACTCGAAAAGATGACCCGCGACGAGGCCAAGGCGAAAGCGGAGAGTCTCGGCGCCAAGGTCGCAGGCTCCGTCTCCAAGAAGACCGACATCGTCGTCGCAGGCCCTGGCGCCGGCTCGAAGCTCGACAAGGCACGCGAACTCGGCCTCCAGACGATGGACGAGGACGAGTGGTTGGCGCTGATCGGCGGGTAGCGCAACTCACTATGTGCGGTCTTCCCCTCGATTCGATTTAGCTGGTGTCTGAATTATCTTTGTTCGGTCCGGTCGAGCCCGAGTTTCGTGACCTCGTCGGTCAACATCTGTCTGAGCAGCTCAAACGGCGTGGATTGCTCGATTGCACGATGGTAAGTAATGCCAGCGGGGAAGCTCCAAATTTCGCGGTCGATGGGGACGGGGCGGATTCCGACGTCCTGGACGACGCCAAGGATGGGCGCCGCCAAACAGGCCAAGAAGTCTCCTGATCTGAGAAGCTCCAATACGGCCATCAGTGAGCTTGCCTCGATGGCGATCCGAGGCGGGTTGACCCCGAGGTCTTTGAGGAGTGTCGCGACCCGCTCGATTATCTCCGGATCCTGCTGATACATGATCCATGGATAATTTGCCAAATCCTCGTAGCGGATCCGTTCTTGTGCGAGAATGGGGTGCCCTTCACGGACAAACATCTGGCTCCGTATGGTCGTGATCCGAGTAAAGCGGAAATGCTCCGGAAATTGCGATAGATCGCGGGGGGCTGCAGATACCACCAGGTCCAGTTCTCCATCCAGCAGTTTCGGATGAAGCACGTTGTTGACGCCGATCTGCAAGTTCACCTGTAGCTTGGGCAGAAGCGAATGCAATCGCGCGACAGCCCTCGGCAGCAGGGCGGCACCCCAGAAAGGGCCGCCTCCGATTTTTATCTGCCCTCTATGCCCGGAACGAAGGGCCTCCAGTTCTGAAGATGCGAAGCGGCATTCCGTATCGATCAACTGGGCGTGGCGGAGCAGCGCCTTCCCATAGATCGTGGGTGTGACCCCTCTCGTATGCCGATCAAAAAGGCGAAAGCCCGTTTCGTCTTCCAGGCGGCGAATGCTCCGCGTCAGCGCGGGCTGACTGATGCCGAGTTTTTCAGCCGCCGCCGTCACATTCCCCTCCCGCGCGACCATCAAAAATGAGCGCAGAAGGCCGACATGCCTAAAGAGGTCCATAACAAATCCGTATCGATTCTCGCAGAAAAGGAATTTTAGCATATGGCGCCAGCACGGTACATTTGAATTGGGAACTTGAAGAGGAGCTTGACGCGGTTGCGAGCCATATTTGTATTGTTCGATTCACTGAACCGCACTGCCGTGGGCCGCTACGGTGCGAACGCGGTCAAAACGCCCAACTTCGATCGGTTTGCAGAACGCGCGACCACATTCGACAGTCACTTCGTCGGCAGTCTTCCCTGCATGCCGGCTCGTCGGGATTTGCACACGGGCCGCCTGAACTTCATGCATCGAAGCTGGGGGCCGCTGGAGCCGTTCGACAATTCCTTCCCGGAGCTGCTGGGCAAGTGCGGCGTTCACTCGCACCTGATCACCGACCACCTTCATTATTTCGAAGATGGCGGCTCGACCTATCATACCCGGTTCCGCACATGGGATTTCATCCGCGGACAGGAAGACGACCCCTGGAAAGCGATGGTGCAGCCGCCACTCGAGCGCTTCAAGGAAATGTATTCGGAGAAGCATTATGACTTTGATGATCCGTGGAAGCGCATGCAGAGCGCGGTCAATCGCGAATTCGTTCGTGGCGAGCACGAGTATCCGGGTCCCCGCTGCTTTAAGTCCGCTTTGGAATTCCTGGATCTGAACCGAGCAGCAGACGACTGGTTCCTGATGGTCGAATGCTTCGATCCCCATGAGCCATTCGCCGCGCCGGAGCGGTTCAAGGAGCAATACGCTACGGGATGGGAGGGCGGTGTTCTCGACTGGCCGAAATATGAGAAAGTCGTCGACAGCCCGGAGGAAATTGCGGAAATACGCGCCAACTATGCCGCCTTGGTAACAATGTGCGACGAATACTTCGGGCGCCTGCTCGACTATTTTGACGAGCACGACCTTTGGAAAGACACAGCGATCATCCTGTCCACCGATCACGGATTCCTTCTTGCCGAGCACGACTGGTGGGGCAAGAATCGGATGCCTTACTATGCCGAAATTTCCCAGATTCCACTCATCATTTACCATCCGGAGCATGCCGGAGGAGGCGGGACGCGACGTTCGGCGCTTACGCAGACCATCGATCTGATGCCGACCTTCCTCGATCTCTTCGGCATCGATGTGCCGCAGGAAGTGCAGGGACATTCCCTCCTACCCCTGTTGAAGGAGGATAGATCGATGCGGGACGTTGCCATTTTCGGCGTATTCGGCGGCCCCATCGGATCAACCGACGGCAGGTACACTTATTACCTGTATCCCGAAGACCTCTATGGTCCCGACCTCCACGAGTACACTCTCATGCCAATGCATATGACTTCATTGTTCACCCCGGAGGAACTGAAGACGTCGGCACTTACGGCTGGTTTCAATTTCACCAAGAATATGCCAGTCCTTCGGATCGATGCGCTGCGAGATGCGCGACGAATCCCCAACAATGATCGGGTCGGGTGGTCGGTGGACCTTGGAACGACCTTGTACGATCTTCATCTGGACCGAACGCAGATGCGGCCCTTCCGGGATTCGGAGATAGAGCTCCGCCTGTCCGAGGGAATCCGGAGTGTGCTTATCGCCCATGACGCACCCGAAGAGTATTACCGCCGCTACGGGCTCGCCGCTATGGACGTCGGTTCATAGGCGCGGTCGACAAGATCGTCGGATCCGGTTGGGGGATTCTGGCGCCGTTCACTCATACTTCTAGTCGGCGGAAGCGAGACTGGAAGCGCGCAGCAGGTCGTCGCGAAACATCTTCCTGAGATCGCGGAAGGATTGATATCCCAAAAATGAAGCGAGCCTAGGCACGGTCGTCGCTGACACTCCTGCATGAGCGGCGATGGAGCCGCATGTTCCGAAGGCGATCGCGTCTGGATGACGCAGGGCGAACTCTGCGAGAAGGATGAGTTGCGCTGAAAATTCCCGTTTTCGCGCCGCAACGCATCTCTGCAACTCTTCCCAGCTTCGCGGTGGTGCGTAAATCCCGCTCATCGCCGCCTCCTCTGATTCATTTGCTGCAGCCCCTGGAAAAAGCTGCCCGCCCGCCTGCGAATTCAGCGGGCCTCTGCGGCAGTTCCATGGGGAGCTAGAGCCGGTTCTCTCCATCAGGATCGAACAGGTGAACGCGATCCGCGTCGGGAGACAGCCGGATTAAATCGCCGGGTCTGACGTCCACGCGGTCCCGCACCACGCAAGTGATTGCCTGATCCGCGATTTTGACGATCAGGTGTGACTCGGACCCGGTTGGCTCGACCAGTTGAACCTCGGCGGGAATGCCGTCCTCCGAGATGCGCAGATGCTCGGGACGTATTCCGTACACGGCGCTCCGGCCATGCAGATCAGGCCGATTTTCACCAATGGGAAACAGACAAGTGCCGGTCATAAATCCATTCGCGCGGATATCGCCCGTCAGAAAGTTCATCGCTGGCGACCCGATGAAGCCGGCAACGAACATGTTGGATGGCCTGTCATAAAGCTCCAGCGGCGCCCCGACTTGCTCTACGATCCCATCGCGCATCACCACGATCTTGTCGGCCATCGTCATAGCTTCGACCTGATCATGGGTCACATAGACAATGGTCGTGCCGAGCCTTTGATGCAGGCTCTTGATCTCGGCGCGCATCGAGACCCGCAACGTCGCGTCGAGATTGGAAAGCGGCTCATCGAAAAGAAAGACCTTGGGCGCGCGCACGATCGCCCGGCCCATGGCGACCCGCTGGCGCTGCCCTCCCGAGAGTTGGCGCGGATAACGATCGAGCAGCTTGTCGAGATTGAGGATATTCGCCGCACGCTCGACCTTGGAGCGGATCTCGCCTTTGTCGGCATTCTTGAGCTTCAAGGCAAAGCCCATGTTCTCGGCGACCGTCATGTGAGGATAGAGGGCATAGTTCTGAAAGACCATTGCAATGTCGCGGTCCTTCGGCGGGAGGTCGTTGACGACCGCCGCGCCGATGCGGATCGTCCCGCTGCTGATTTCCTCGAGCCCGGCGAGCATCCTCAGAAGGGTTGATTTTCCGCAACCGGAAGGGCCGACCAGCGTGACGAACTCTCCGTCTTCGATCTGGATTGAAACCCCGTGCAACGCCTGCAATGCGCCGTAGAACTTTTTGACACTCTGAATTTCGACCGAAGCCATGGTCGTGACTTTCCTTTTGATGCCGGACCCGGCCGGGTGATCTCGCCTGGCGGACCGGCTCTTGATGCACTCAGCCGGCTGCCCAGGTCGGATGCAGACCGCGTTCCTCGTAAATGCCGAGCGTTACCTCCCAGGGGATGACGCCGATGCGCTCTGCCCAGGCTTCCCATTTTGCCCGGAGGTCCGCGACGACCTCAGGGTTGCCCGGCGCCACGTCGTTCAGCTCTGTGCGATCGGCTGCAAGGTCGTAAAGTTCCCAGCCATTTGGCTCTTCGCGAACAAGCTTCCATCGTCCGAGGCGGATTGCGGCATTACCCGTGTGTTCCCAGTAGAGCGGCCTCTCGAAGAGTATTTCGCCCTTCAATGCAGGAAGCAGGCTGCAGCCTTCCAGCGGAGCGATTTCCCGGCCGATAGCCTGAAGCGGATAGCTTGCACCGGTCACTTCCAGAATGGTTGGGGCGATATCGACGAGCTGGGCGGGTTGATCGAGGATCGCGCCGCAATCGAGTCCTCCTGCGGGCCAATGGACAATCAATGGCGTGGCGATGCCGCCTTCATGCACCCACCGTTTGTAGAAGCGGAAGGGCGTATTGGACAGGTTTGCCCAGGCACGGCCATAGCTGGAATATGTGTCTTCGGCACCAGGGCAGATATCGGGAGTATTGCCGACACGCATCGGTAGTCCATCGCGCGTCGCCCGTGGAAGAATGTCCGTTCGCCGCATGAATTTTTCGGCGTCGAATTGCGGCAGATCCTCCGGCGATGCTCCATTGTCGGACAGGAAGATGAAAGCCGTGTTTTCGAAGGTGCCGCCGGTCTTAAGTGCCTCGATGATTTTGCCGATCCCGCGGTCCATTCGCTCGATTTGGGCAGCATAGGCCTGCATTCGTTTGACTTGCCAAGCCTTTTCCTTCGTATCAGACCAGGCGGGCTGCGTGGGATCGCGCGCGCTGATTGCGGTGCTCGCCGTAAGAATTCCTTCCTCGACCAGCCGCTTCATCCGCTTTTCGCGCAGAACGTCCCAGCCTTCGTCAAAGCGCCCCCGATAACGGTCGATATCGCCGGGATGTGCATGAAGCGGCCAATGGGGAGCGGTGAAGGCGGCGTAGAGAAAGAACGGATTGCCTGCCGCGGACTGTTCGGTGACGAATTCCGCGGCATGAGAGGCGATGGCGTCGGTATAGAAGAATGCCGGGTCGAGTGCTTCGGCCGAGGCGTCGCATTCGCCGCGGGTCAGCGTTCCGGGCGTATAGAAGCTGCCGCAGCCGGTGAGCGTGCCGAAGAACCGGTCGAAACCGCGTCTCGTCGGCCAGGTATCGTTCGGTTCGTGCATTTCGCTCGCCAGGTGCCATTTCCCCGAGAGGCATGTCGCATATCCGGCAGCTTTCAGCATTTCCGCCAGCGTGGCGCATCGCAGGTTCAGGTTACCCGGATAGCCTCGCGGCAAGTCGTTGTTGGTCAGAATACCGATGCCGGTCTGGTGAGGATGAAGCCCGGTCAGAAGCGACGCACGCGATGGGCTGCATCGCGCCGTGTTATAGAACTGCGTGAAGCGCGCGCCGCGACGCGCGAGGCTGTCCAGATTGGGCGTCGAGATTTCTCCGCCATAGCAGCCGAGGTCGGAAAAACCCATGTCATCAGCCAGTACGAGGACGATATTGGGGCGCTTGCTCATCAAGGCTCTCTCGGTTGGTTGCATCGGTTCTCAGTTATCTGGCACGCCCGCTCCTTTCCGCCGGCCGATGCCGGCAGCTGTGTCGGATGTGCTTGTAAGGGATCGCCGAACCCGCAGGGCAGGCCCGCTTGTCGTGTGACAGCACGGACCGCCTTGCCGCGGATCTGGCTGTACTATTTCGCGAAGCCGCTCGCCTTGGCGATCTCCGCGAGTTTCGCTTGCAGTTCGTCCAGTCCTTCGTCGACGGCCAGGTCACCGGAGCCGATCTGACCGATGACCGGTTCGACGGCTTCAAGCATCTGGGCTGCGAAGACATAGCGGATGGCGCCCTGCGTGAGGGCCGCCGAATCCCTGGCGGCTTCCATGATCGGTCGCAATGCGCCTGCTCCGGACACGTCGACGTCTTTGCGGGTCGGCATCCCGCCAGCGCCTGCAAAGGCTTCCTGCTGCTTCTTGTCCAGCATCCACATAATGAACTCGGCTGCCGCGAGCTGCCGTTCGGGCGCCTGATCCGCCGGGACGCAAAGCGACCAGACACCACTTGCCGGAACGGGATGGTCGAGTGATCCTGCCAGAACGATGGTGTAGCCGCATTTGCCGACGACCGATGAACGGGTCTCGTCTTCGAGCTGGGGCATGCCGGCAGCAACGAAGTGACCCTGCAGAGCCTGGCCGCTCTGCATCAGGGCGATGCAGTCCGCCTGACCGACCGTTTGAGACCGTGAGGGCCCAAGCTCAAGAAGCCGGCGGAAAGTCGCTGCCGCGGTCTTTGCAGCGTCATTGTTGATTGTCGGGACGAGTGTAGCGCCGTCGGCCTTGAACCAATCGCCGCCGAAGCCGTAAAGCACGTGCATGAACTCGAAGCTGACCGATTGCCCGCCGGCCGTGGGTTGGCCACGGGTGACATAACCATATCGGACTTCGCCTGCTTCGACGGCCTTCTTGCCGTTTTCGATCGCCTCATCCCAGGTCTTCGGAACCGTCAGACCCAGCTTCTCATAGATGTCCTTTCGGTAGACGAATAGATCGACGTTGCCGTTTATCGGCAGGCCCATGATCTTCCCGCCGGCTTTGCCGCGCCTCTGCTGTTTGTCCCAGAGGGGAAGGCTGTCATAGGTCAGAATGTTCGGGTCGAGCTTGTAGCCCTCGATAATCTCCTCGAGCGGTTTGACCCATCCGTTGTCGTAGAACTGGCCGGTCCAGGGTTCGTCGAGCTGGAAGACGTCGAAGGCCGCGTTCTTGCTCTGAATTGCGTTGGTCATCTGGGTACGCATTCCGCCATAGGGAAATGCGCGGAACGTGATCTTGATGCCCTTCTCCGCCTCGTAGGCTGCTGCGGCCTTCTGGTAAGCCGGGAGCCATGGGGTGGTTCCGGTTAGAACGATCAGTTCCTTGACCTGACTTGCTGCGCCGAGCTGTCCGGGAAATCCCGCCAATCCGGCACCGGCCGCGGCCGCCACGCCCTGCAAGACCTGCCGTCTGCTCAAGTGCGGTCTGGGCGAAGAAATTATTGGCTTGATCATCTTGTTCCTCCCTGTGATCAGTTATTTCGGCTTATTTGACCGCGCCGCGTGTCATGCCGGCTATAATCCTTTTGCTGGCGACGACGCTGGCGATCATGATCGGGACAACCGCGAGGCTGCCGGCCGCGGCAAGCTGCCCCCACCGTACCTCGTAGGGCTGCACGAGCGATGCGATGCCGACAGAAAGCGGCGACGTCGTTCCGCCGGAAGTCATCGTCAGACCCATCAGGAACTCGTTCCACGTCATGATCGCCGTAAAGAGTGAACTCGTGATCAGGCTCGGCATGGAGAGCGGCAGCATGATCATCCAGAAGGTCCGCGCTTCGCTTGCACCATCGATCGAGGCGGCTTCCTGCAGGGCGGGGGGAATATCGTCGAAGCCGATTTTCATCAGCAACGTCGCGAAGGGCAGGTTGAGGATGGTGTTCAGGATCACCAGCCCGGTGAGGGAGCCGAGCAGACCGGTTTGAATGAGCGTGACGTAAAAACCCGGAACAAGGGCCATTGGCGGCAGAAGGGGCACGACGGCGCAGGAAACGTTGACAGCCGCGTTCAGCCACCCTGAAAGGCGCAACTTCGACAGGCTGTAGGCTGCAAGCGTAGAGGCCGCACCGCAGAGGACGACCGTTCCCGTCACGACGATGATACTGTTCACGAGCTGCGCTCGGAAAGGTTCGGCCGGCGACAAGATGCTGGCAACGTTGTCGAGTGTCAGATCGATTTCCCAGAACATTGAGATGATGGCGCGGTCTGACTGAAACGCGAGTATGATCATCCAGACTATCGGAGCGACAAAACCGAGAAGCAGCAGGACCAGAACGGCATCGGACGTCATGTCGGACAGGCTATGGCGCCGCCGGAGTTTCGAACGGGTCGCTACTTCTGCCTTTATGGCGTGACTACCTGCGGTCATTCCTGCACCTCACGCATAAAAAACCGGCTGTGACGCAATGTCCTGACAGTGAGCACCAACGCGATGATCAGTGACATCAGAAGGACGATCAGCACACTGAAGGCTGACCCGTAGCCGTAATTCAGCTGATCGAAGAAGACGTCGCGAATGTGCAGCGACACGAGCGTCGTTGCATTGTTCGGCCCGCCCGCAGTGAGGAGGTACATTTCATCGAATGCTTTCACACCCATGACGGCACGAATGAAGATCGTTCCCAAAATGGCCGGCATTAGCATCGGTATCTTGACGTAGCGGATGACTTGCCATTCGTTGGCGCCGTCGCAGCGCGCCGCTTCCACCGCCTCTTCATCGACGGCGCAGAGTGCCGTGTAGAGCATCAGAAAGGCGACGGGAGTCCAGTGCCAGACATCGACGATAACGATCGCCACGATCGCACCGACTTCCATACCGAGCCAATCCTGCGTCGGCAGCATGAACGTATCGAGAAGCTTATTAAGAACGCCGATATTGGGGCTGAGAATCAGGAGCCAGATCAGGCTGACCACGACTGGGGCAACCATGGCCGGCCACAACAGGACGACCTGCGCAAGCCGATTGAAACGCTTGCTGCGTTGCACAAGGAGTGCGAGCAACAGCCCGAGCAGCACCGACAGCCAGACCGTTGCGATCACGAAAATCGTGGTGACCGCAACCGAATAAAGCGCCACGTCATTGGCCAGGATATCCCTGAAGTTATCGAAGCCGGCCGGCGACCAGACAAATTGCCCCGCCTCAATTCGAAGGCGAGAGAATGCCATGACGATAACTTGCGCCCAGGAATAACCGCCAACGCCGATTACCAGCAGAAGAAACGGCACCGTCGTGATCTTGCTGAACACGCCCGATCGTTGCCGGAACAGCGATTTCATATCCCCGTGCACCCTCGAATCGGGCGCACCACGATATGTTCACGCCAAGCATGACGATGGTGCAAATCAGCCAGCAACCTATCCTCCTGGGTTCTCCCGTTGAAGTACAATAGGCGCCGCAGCCATAATTTGAAATTCTTTTTACGGTGGAACCCATAACCAGGACGCATGGCGCGGTCCGTTGGTGGGGTAGGTGTCGGCCCTTCTCAAGGGCCGACGTCAAACCGATATTGGGGATAATCGTTCGTGGTCGGTTTCCGCTATCGCAAGGAGAATGCCCGCCTTCAGGCCTGTTGCTGCGCCGCCATGTCCATCCACATGAACTCCCAGACGTGGCCGTCCGGGTCCTGGAAGCTGATGCCGTACATGAAGCCGTAATCGATTGCCGGCTTCCATGGTTTGCCGCCGGCGGCGATCGCCTTGTCGAACATGTCGTCGCACTCGGCGCGGCTGGAAGCCGAAAGGGCCGTGATGACTTCGGTGCCCTTCGCCGTGTCGCTGATTTCGCCGACGATGAAGCTGCTGAACTTCGGCTCCGTCAGAAGCATGGTGAAGATATTGTCGTCGATGACCATGCAGGCGGCGGTCTCGTCTGAGAATTGCTCGTTGAATGTGAAGCCCAGAGCGGAGAAGAAGGTCCGGGACGTTTTCAGATCCTTGACCGGCAGGTTGACGAAAATCATGCGCATGGGGTGCTCCTATTTGAAATTGATCCCGCTTCGATGAGCCAAGGACGAAAGCCTGGGCGTTATGCCGACAATCCTTGTCGGAATTTTTCCTGTTCAATGGTCGGTCACGCCAGTGGGCCGATCGGTGGCCGCACTTCGAAAGCGACCATTTCCGTTTGTATTTTTGCGTTGCACAAGATAGAGCTTGCAGCCAAATTTTATGCAATTGCCTTTTTGCGGAGCTGGTCTCCACAAGGCGCTGCAGCATTTATGATGCTGCATGATTTTGCCCTTAGATCGGTAAGGAGTTAAGGAATCATGCAGGAGCCATATCAGCGTGGCGTGCCGTTTTTCTCGCCCCGGCGGATTGGAGGATCCGGAAATGAGAACTATCACCACCATTGCAGAACTGCGTGACGCCCTTGCCGAACACCGGCGGGCGGGCAGGTCCGTCGGTCTGGTCCCCACGATGGGTTATCTTCATGTCGGACACATGGAGCTCGTTCGCCGCGCCCGCGGCGAGAATGACGTGGTGGTGGCGAGCATTTTCGTCAATCCGCTTCAGTTCGGCGCAAACGAGGATCTCGGCGAATATCCGCGTGACCTTGCCCGCGATCAGGAGCTGCTGACGGATGGCGGGGTCGACATCCTGTTTGCCCCCGGCGTTTCCGACATGTATCCGAGGCCGATGGAAACGGTGGTCGACGTGCCGAAGCTTGGCTCCGAACTCGAAGGCGCAGTCAGGCCCGGCCATTTCGCAGGCGTTGCCACTGTCGTGACAAAGCTCTTCAACATCGTCCAGCCGGACCGCGCCTATTTCGGTGAGAAGGATTTCCAGCAACTCCAGATCATACGCCGCATGGTCGAGGATCTGGCGCAGCCGGTCAAGGTGGTCGGCGTACCGACGGTGCGCGAGGAGGACGGGCTCGCCTGTTCGTCGCGCAACGTATATCTGACGACGGAAGAACGTCGCGCAGCCGCGATCGTGCCGAGGGCACTGGACGAGGCCGAGCGGCTGATCGCAAGCGGCGTCACCGAGCCGGCCGAGATCGAGAAGCGTGTCCTGGAATTTCTCGCCGGTGAGCCGCTGGCGCGGCCTGAAGTGGTGGCGCTGCGCGACCCGGAAACGCTTGAACCCTTCGGCGAAATCTCAGGAAAGCCGGTCCTCATTTTGCTTTTCGTCCGCTTCGGCACGACGAAGCTGCTCGACAACCGCGTCATAGCCCCGAAATCCGCCCGTTTTGCAAAGGTAGCGTGAGAATGAGCGTCCACACCACGAAACGGCGGCTCAGCCCCGCCAGCATCGAATCCCTGAAAGGCGACCGACCGATCGTAAGCCTGACGGCCTATACGACGCCGATCGCGCGGCTGCTCGATCCCCATGTGGATTTCCTCCTCGTCGGCGATTCGCTCGGCATGGTGCTTTACGGCCTCGACACGACCGTCGGCGTCACGCTCGACATGATGATTGCACATGGCCAGGCGGTCATGCGCGGATCGGAGCGCTGTTGCGTCGTCGTCGATCTGCCTTTCGGCGCCTATCAGGAGTCGAAGGAGCAGGCGTTCCGCAGTGCCGCGCGCATCCTGAAGGAAACGGGCTGCAGCGCAGTGAAGCTCGAGGGCGGGGCCGAGATGGCCGAGACGGTCGAATTCCTCGTCAGCCGCGGCATTCCGGTGCTCGGCCATGTGGGCCTGATGCCGCAGCTCGTCAACACGACCGGCGGCTATCGCTCGGTCGGGCGCAACGAGAAGGAAGTGGCCAAGATCCGCCGCGACGCCAAGGCGATCGACGATGCCGGTGCCTTCGCCATAGTGGTCGAGGGGACGGTGGAGCCGGTTGCACGAGAGATCACCGCCACCCTGCGCGCGCCGACCATCGGTATCGGTGCTTCGCCGGCCTGCGACGGCCAGATCCTTGTGTCGGACGATATGCTCGGCCTTTTCAATGATTTCAAACCGCGTTTCGTCAAGCATTTCGCCGAGCTCGCCCCGGCGATCTCGAAGGCGGTCGAGGATTATGCCAATGAGGTGAAGGCGCGAACCTTTCCCGGCATAGAGCACACGTTTCAGGTAAAGCGTTGACGTGTAGGGGCGGGCGCGATCCTTGCGCCCGCGTCCTTATGGTTGATCAAGCAACAAGTCTCGGGGGCCTTCCTTCCGGTATGACGCACGTCCAACCATCAGAAAATTCAATCGCCGCATCAGAGTAATTGAATTGTCGCGATGGGCGGCAGCCCCTATCTGTCCGGCAGGCAATCTGCCGGCGTGCTCGTTGCGAGCGGCCCCGCGGGAGAATTCCATGATTAGAAGCGATTTCCGGGAAGGGCTGCGCGGCGGCTTTCCAATCATGCTGGCGGCGTCGCCCTTCGGAGCGCTTTTCGGCGCACTTGCGGTGGATAACGGTTTTTCGATTGCCGATGCGGTCTTCATGAGTGCCACCGTCTATGCGGGTGCAAGCCAGATGGTCGGCATCGAACTCTTCGGAAGCAATGTGCAGCCCTGGCTGGTGGTGCTTTCCGTCTTCGCGGTCAACTTTCGCCACGTGCTTTATTCCGCTTCTCTCGCCAAGCACATCCGCCACTTCAGCTTCGGTCAGAAGCTGATTGCCTTCTTCCTGCTCGTGGATCCGCAATATGCAGAGACCGAACAGCGCGGTGAGCGCGGATTGCCGGTCACCTTCGCCTGGTATGCGGGTTTCGGCCTCGTAATCTATGTCCCCTGGATCATCAACACGCTGATCGGTGCGATTTTCGGGCAGTTGATCGGCGATCCCAAGGCGATCGGCCTCGACGTGCTCCTCCCGATTTACTTTCTGGGACTCGTGATGAGCTTCCGAACACGCGACCGGTTCCTGCCGATCGTGGCGGTGAGCGCCGTCGCTTCCGTCGCGGCGATGCATTTCGTCGGCTCTCCCTGGCATGTCAGCATCGGTGCCCTTGCCGGCATCGTGCTTGCAGCCTGTCTGCCGCCGAAGCGGCCGGCGGTCGAAGTTCACGCCGTGGAACAGGAGGCCTGATCCTTGGACGCGCAACATCTCGATCTTCTCTATCTCATCGTCGCGGCGGCGGTCGCCACCTATGTCACGCGCTTCGGCGGCTATGTCCTGATCACGCAGCTCAAGAACATCCCCCCGCGGATCGAGTCTGCATTGAACGCAGTCCCGGCGGCCGTATTGACAACCCTGGTCGCGCCGGCCTTCGTCTATGGGGGCATGGATGTCGCCGCAGCGATGCTCGTCGCCTTCGTCATCGGGCTGCGCTTTTCGACCCTTCGGATGCTCCTCGTCGGCTGGATCACGGTCATGATGATCCGGCACCTGATCATGTAGGTTCCTCGCCGCCCGAACATGGTCCGGCGATCGGATTGGCGCCCGGCCTCTTCTGGATTATCATCCTATTGTTGCCGGGGAGGCAGCTGACTCCCGGCCTACGGAGGAGCGACCATGATTACCAGAATTTTCGTTGCGCTGTTTCTCGCGCTGGCGCCCGCTACCGCTTTTGCGAACCAGTGCCCCGCCATGATGCAGGCGATCGACGCGGCCATGCCCAACGCATCGCTGTCAGACGCTGATATGGCCAAGGTCAAACAGTTGCGCCAGCAGGGAGAAGACTTACACAAGGCTGGCGACCATGCGGGCTCGGAGGCAGCGCTCGGTCAAGCCAAGACGATGCTCGGGATCTGACTGGTAACGGCCCGTATTGGCTTCCAGCTGATTTTCGAAAAGGTGAAATTCAGTAAAATTCGCGGGTTACGCGAGAGCGTCGCCGCAAATATAACCATGCTGTTGGTTGAGAAATCGACCCTCCCAACGGAGGCCCGGCGGTACCCCAGCCCCAGCCCACACCGCCGGGCCGCCCCGTCCCAGACCAGGATGATTTCAGGTCGGATCGGCCCAGAGGCATCAATCTGATCATTCCTACAGGTGAGAGGATGCGGGCACAGACTTTGCCGCATCCCCCTCCGTTTATCGCTCGATCGATTCCGTAGCGCTGGTCAACCAGGCTCTGGTCTCACCGTCGGCCAAAAGCGGCATCAGCTTCCCCCGTGTTTCCGAGTGGTAAGAATTCAGCCAGTCGAGTTCGTCGTCCGTCAGAAGGGCGGGAAGGACGAGCCGGCGGTCGATCGGGCAATAGGTCAGCGTGTCGAAGCCGAGCATCGGCTGGTCGCCGCCTGCGATTTCCTCCGGTTCGCGAACGAAGACGAGGTTTTCGATACGGATGCCGAAGGCGCCGGGGCGATAATAGCCCGGCTCGTTGGAAAGCATCATGCCGGGCAACAATTCCTGCGTGGCAAGCCGCGCAATGCGCTGCGGTCCTTCATGGACCGAAAGATACGAGCCGACGCCGTGACCGGTCCCATGGGCATAATCGGCGCCGGCCTTCCACAGCGCGATCCGGGCGAGCGGATCGAGGTCGACGCCGCGCGATCCCTTCGGGAAGCGCGCCGTGCTGATTGCGATCATGCCCTTGAGAACGAGCGTAAAGAACCGCTTCTGCTCTTCCGGCACTGTCCCGATCGCCACGGTGCGGGTGATGTCCGTCGTGCCGTTGACGTATTGCGCGCCGGAGTCGATCAGGAACATCGTTCCCGCCTCGATCGGCCGGTCGGTATCGTTCGTGACCCGGTAGTGCATGATTGCAGCATGCGGGCCGGAACCGGCGATCGTGTCGAAAGAAATGTCCTTCAGGGGGTTCTGCATGCGCTCACCGACGGCTGCACGCGCTGCCTCCAACTGCCGGACTGCGCCGATTTCGGTGACGCTGCCGGGCTCCGCCCGGTCGAGCCAGGCGAGAAACTCAACCATCGCCGCACCATCCTGCAGGTGCGCCCGGATCGATCCGCCGATCTCGGCTGCATTCTTGCAGGCGCGCGGCAGGCGGGCGGGATCGGCGGCCTCTATGACCAGGCCTTCCGTCCTGCGGATCAGCTCGCCGATGGCGAAGGGGGCGAGATCGGGGTCGATCATCATTGCCGCGCCGGTAGAGGCGAGGGCGGCCAGGCGATCGTCGAAGGTCGCGGGTGCCATTATGTCTGCAAGCTGGGTCAGATAGGCTTCCTGCTCGATTCCCGTCTTGCGCTTGTCGAGAAAAAGCTCCGCGCGTCCGTCAGAATGGACGATGGCGCGGGCCAAAGGGTGCGGGGTGTGGGGCACGTCGCTGCCGCGGATATTGAAGGTCCAGGCGACGGAGGAGGGGTCCGTCAGAACGACGGCTGCGGCATTGGTCTTTTCCACTTCCGCCGCGATTGCCGCGATCTTCTCCTTCGCCAATCGCCCCGCATGCTCGACGGGCTGGATCGCCACCGCACCAAGCGGCGCCGCCGGACGGTCGGCCCAGAGCCGGTCGAGCGGATTGTGGTCAAGAAATACGAGGCTGCCATCGATCGCGGCGAGCGCCTTTTCGAGCCGGCGAACTTCCGCTGCGGTGTGCAGCCAGGGATCGATGCCGAGGCGGAAACCCTTTGGTGCATGGCGCTCAAGCCACACATGCGGCGGTTCGCCGATGAGATCGCCGCCGGTGAAGACGCTGCCGTCGACCTGCTCCTTGAGCTGCGTGACGTAGCGGCCGTCGACGAAAACGATCGCCTGGCGCTGCGTGACGAGCGCAACGCCCGCCGAGCCCGTAAACCCGGTCAGCCACGATAGCCGTTCGCAGCAGCGGGGCACATATTCTCCCTGAAACTCGTCGGCACGCGGCACGAGAAAGCCATCGACGCCCAGGCTTGCGATGGCTGTACGCAGTGCGGCGGTTCTCTCCTTGCCGAACTGAGGCGTGGAGGTGACTTCGAAGGACTGGAACATGGATATCCCCGGTAAGCTTGAAGGAGAACGGAAGGTGAGACGAGGCATGTTAATGCATGTCGCCCGAAAATGTGCAGCGGTTTTGGGACAAGACTCATAAAACAGCAGCCATATCGGCTCACCTCCGGCTGAGGGCGTCTGCCCATTTGTCATACATATGCACACGATGCATGGCACCCATGCCGCAATGTATCTATCTCTATCGGAATTATAGTTTATAAGCGCGCTCAACGAACACGGACGAATATTCGCCGGTTCAAAAGACTGCAGTTCCGAGAATAGCTGGTCATCTGTTCTCCTCCTCCCTCAGGGTGGTCAGCTTCGGAACGGTAGAGCCCGCTTGAGCGCTCCTCCTCCTCAGGCTCGCGGGTATGGTCGGTCACAAGCCGGCCAGCAGGCGATGCTTCGGCATCGCCTTTGTTTCGAAAAGGCCGCCCGTCATGATGGACTGGGCGGCCTTTTCGGTTTCAGGCTCTCTTCTCAGCTGGAACTCTTACGGTCCTCATCCCGATGTCGAGGAATAAGGACCGAAGCAGAGTCTCTTATCGGGTCAGATGGATGGTTACCCAGCCGTTGCGCCAAATGGTGCGCGCATGCTTGAGGTTCTGGCCATTATAGGCCGCGATCACCTTCCAGCGCTGCTCGGCGAGGATGCCGGAGAGAATGACCGAGCCTCCGGGGGCGAGATTTGCGGCAAGTTGCGGTGCCATCTTCATCAGCGGCCGCGCCAGGATGTTGGCGATGATGAGGTCGAAGGGGCCGCTGGCGCTGAAGGTATTCGAGTGAAAGCCGGGCGCGGTGGCGAAGGTCAAGCCGGTGACGACACCGTTTCGACGGGCGTTTTCGGAGGCGACGAAAGTCGCGACAGGATCGATGTCGGTTGCAAGCACCGGCACGTGAAGAAGCTTCCAGGCGGCGATCGCCAGCACACCGCTTCCCGTTCCCAGGTCGAGAGCGTTGCTGACAGGCCGCGACCGGGCGACAGAGGCAAGCATTTCAAGGCAGCCGGCCGTGGTGCCGTGATGGCCGGTGCCGAAGGCCTGCCCGGCATCGATCTCGATGGCGATCTCGCCGGGTTTAACCCTGTCACGGTCGTGCGAACCGTGGATGACGAAGCGACCTGCGCGCACAGGGGCGAGGCCCTCGAGCGATTTGGCAATCCAGTCCACATCCGGCAGCACTTCGCGCTCGATCGGAAGATTCGCAAAATCGGCTTCGAGTGCCTGAGCGAGGCGCGATCTCACGCTCTCTTCTTCGTCGGCCATCATATAGACCGAAGCTTCCCAGACATCACGCTTCTCGTCGATCTCCATGGTAGCTATCGCGTAATCGTCGTCTTCGAAGATCGCGCTCATGACGTCGAGTACGGCTGTCGCCTGCTTCTCGGTGGTGGTGACGAAAAGGCGTATCTCGCTCACGGTGCTTTCCTTCGGCATACAGCCATTCAAGGGCCATAGCGTCTTCAGCACGTCCGATCGGATGCCTGCGCTGTGGTCGGTTTCGCCGCTATCATGAATGGAGGACAAACGCAAAGCGCCGGCTTTTCCGACGCTCGCGGGAGTCGTGACGGCGATCAGCGTCAGCCCCGTGTGAGATTTTCCAGCTTTTTGACGGCCGTTTCCGGATTTTCGCCATAGGCGATCGTTCCGCTGAATTGACCGTTCGCATCGAGGAGGAAGACTGATGCGGTATGGTCCATCGTGTAGTCGCCTTCCGGCTTTGCCTCGTCGGTGGGGACCTTCTTGTAGTAGACACGATAGCCCTTCACCATTTCCAGCACCTTCTCGGGCGGACCGGAGATGCCGGTGATGCGCTTGGATACGTTCGAAACATACTGACCGAGTACCTCAGGCGTGTCGCGCTCGGGATCGACGGTGATGAAGTAGGCCTGCAGCTTGCTCCCCTCGGGATCGACTTTTTCGAGCCAGCCGTTCAGTTCAAACAGCGTTGTCGGGCAAACTTCCGGACAATGGGTGAAGCCGAAGAACAGTGCCGTCGGCTTGCCGGTGAAGGCCTTTTCAGTGACCGGCTCGCCGTTCTGGGCGACGAGGGTGAAGGGTACCCCGAAGGGGCCGGAAGCAGCCTGCTGTTTGGATCGCGTCATATCGAAGCTTACCCAGCCGAGAACGGCCACCAGGACCAGAATGGCCGCCCAGAGAACTATGCGTATGGATTTCATCATTGCCACCAGTCTGTTGCGGCCCATTGCGCATCCGGGCGGACGCGCTTCGCCGTAAGGCCGTCAGGAATGTAGGGCGTTGATACCGCTTCACATGCACTGGTGCAAAGGGGACAAATGCCGCAGGACCTTCGGGTGTGTCCCGTCTCAGATGCACCAGGCGAGGCCGGCTTGAGCCAGCGACAGAAAAATATCCGCGCCATTCGCCATCCAGCCTTTGAAAGCGAGCAAAGAGACGAGCGCGAGCGCGCCCGTAACGAGGGCGAAGATCAGGGGTGTGAGCGACTTCTTTGTGTCCGTGCGCATTGGGAGATCATAGCATTGTGAGACGGAAGGAAAAGGGCAGTCGCAGCGGATTCGCGTAACCTTCCGCATAGCCGCTGCGGGAGCATTGATCTCGTGTTTTAGCAATTGTTTAAGATGTATTTGCCAATGTCCAATGACGCGGAGAAGTGCACCACTTCGATATGACATGAGGTCATCCGGTTTGATCGAGCTCCGGTTTCCCGCATCGATCGCAACGGAAGACCTGCCGTCGGCGGGGTCCAGCCACGGACTGCCATATTCAATGAACACGCTGCCATCCGCCAAGAGTAAACTCTCCGTGAGCCAACGTCTTGCCACGCTTGCGGGCGCCGCCTTTCTCGGGTTCGGTTCCGTTCTCGCCCTTGGCCTGTATGAACAAGGCAGCTCAGGCGAAGCACTCGAAAAGGCGATCATCGCTCAGCGCGGTGCAGGAACGCTCGAGGAAATGCGCCTCGCCCAGGTGGAACTCGTGCTTGCGGCAATGGACACGATTGTGGACCGCGCCGAGCGCCGGATACATCCGGACCGCGCGCTCCAGATCAGGGCCTCTCTGGCAGTTATCGAGCGCAACCAAGCCGATATACAGACGCTTGCGCGTCTTCTGGGGCAGTCTGAGGTCCTTGCCGGCTTCGATGCGGATCTGGCCGAACTGCGTAGGACAGTCGAGCAGGAGTTGAAGGCTCTCGTGGAAGCGGGAGCGCCAGCCGCCGAATTTGCTCGCATCGATGATGTGATCGACGGCGCCGGCGAGCGCCTGGGCGCGTCGCTTGCGCGATTGGCCGATGCCGCAGCCAGCCTTGCCGAGGCACGGATTGCCGATGTGCGTGCCAGCGGCAAACATGCGCTCATGTTCCAGGCCGTCGCCTGCCTGCTGGCTATGGCAAGCCTTATCGGCCTGATCTGGTTCCACGGGAACGCATTGCGCCGGGGCATTCTCGGTCTGCGCGATAACATGCGGCGGATACAAGAGGGCGATCTTTCAGCTGATGTGGCCGGGCTCGAACGCGGCGACGAAATCGGTGAGATGGCACGATCGGTGGAGCTTTTCCGGGCTTCGGCAATCGAGAAGCGGTCGCTGGAGGAACGGGCGAAGACGAGCCGGAACGAAACTGAAGCGGAACGTGGGCGGCAGGAGGCAGAGCGTCAGCAGGCGGCCGGCTTGATCAAAACCGCAGTTGAGACCCTTGGCCGGGCACTGAACCAGCTTGCAGACGGCAATCTGGCTGTCGCGATCCGCGAGCCTTTCGAGGGCGGGCTCGATGCCCTGCGCCGGGACTTCAATGATACGGTGGAGCGGTTGAGCCACGTTCTGTCGAGCGTCAGGGAAAACACCGCCTCCATCGAATCGAACGGGCGGCAAATGCGCAGTGCTGCCGACGACCTGGCCTGGCGGACCGAAAAGCAGGCGGCGTCGCTGGAGCAGACTTCTGCCGCGCTGGAGGAGATCACCGTCACGGTGAAGACCGCGACCGAGCGCGCCGAAGAGGCGAGCCATATAGTCGATGAAACGCGCATAAATGCCGAGGAGTCCGGACGTATCGTCGGTGAAGCGATCGCTGCAATGGCCCGCATCGAGGGCGCCTCCAGCGAGATCGGAAAGATCATCAACGTGATCGACGAGATTGCGTTCCAGACCAATCTGCTGGCGCTCAATGCCGGGGTCGAGGCCGCGCGGGCCGGAGAAGCCGGCAAAGGCTTTGCGGTCGTTGCCCAGGAAGTGAGGGAGCTCGCCCAGCGAGCCGCCGGGGCCGCCAAAGACATCAAGGCTCTGGTGAGCCGTTCGGGCGACGAGGTAAAGGCCGGTGTCAGGCTGGTTCAGGAGACCGGGCATGCGCTTGGCCACATCGGTACCAAGGTCGCCCGCATCAACGAACATATGAGCTCCATCGTCCTAGCGGCGCGCGAGCAATCGACTGGCCTGAATGAAATCAACACCGCCGTGGCGCAGCTCGACCAGATGACGCAGCAGAATGCCGCCATGGTCGAACAGACGAATGCGACGAGTCGTACGCTTGCGCAGGATGCCGAGATGCTAAGCGAACTCGTCGGGCAATTTCGCCATGAGCGGGCGCGCGAGACGGCGACCGGCATGGCGGCGGTCCAACCGTCGGGCAGGGGAGGCACGACCATGGCGAGCGTCCAGGCGAGCGCGACACCGGGGGCTGGCGCGACGACCCTCACGCTCCGCAAGTCAGGCACAGCCGCACAATCATCCACGCGCTCCGTTCCATCTCCCGCCAAGGCGTTGATGGGAAAATTGGCGGGCGCATTTGGCAACAGCCCGGGTTCGCTGCCGTCGGCAAAGGCATCCGGTAAAAATTGGGAAGAGTTTTGATCATGAGCAACGCAATCAAACAGTCAGGCGCCTACCTTGAAATCGTCTCCTTTCATCTGGGCGACCAGGAATTCTGCATAGACATCATGGCGATCCGAGAAATTCGCGGCTGGGCGCCGGTGACGCCGATGCCGCACACCCCTCCCTATGTCCTAGGTCTCATCAACCTGCGCGGCGCAGTGATCCCCGTCATCGACATGGCCTGCCGCCTTGGGATGAAGATGACCGAGCCGTCCGAGCGCTCCGCGATCATCGTTACCGATATCAATGGCAAGCTCGTCGGGCTCCTGGTCGAGAAGGTCTCGGACATGATGACGATCCGCGGCGAAGATCTGCAGCCGGCGCCGGAGATCATCCCGGAAGCACAGCGAGCATTCTGCCGCGGCATAGTTGCACTTGAGAAATCGATGGTCTGCTTCCTCAACCTCGATACCGTCATCGCCGAGGAACTGGCGCAGGCGGCATAGGCCTTCGGGGAGCGAAGCTCCATTCCCGAGCCAGCAGGGACGAGCCGTCATAAGCCCGCATTTCTTTTCGTAGAGGCCCGCGAAAGCGGGCTTTTGCATGAGCCGGCGAACGTTTGACGCCGAGATGCGGCGGCGGCGGCGACGCAACGGCCGCCAGATCGGCATCACGGCGACATGAGCAAATGTGAAAACATACGGGGCGCATTTAAGGAACCCCTGCACGCCAAACGAGTTATGAAAATGCAGCATTGGCGAGAAGCCCTCTGCTGTGATGACAGCCTCCGCGTTCGGAAGCTGATGTGGAAACAGACAGGAGCAACGCCATGAAAGTTCCTTTCAGAACACCGCTCGCTGCATTTGCCCTCTCATCGGCGCTTGCCGGCGTCGCGGTGCCGGCCTTTGCAGATAGTTATTATCAGGGTATCGACCCGCACAATCCTCCGGGAACACAGAACGCCGGGTCGGTAATGGTACCCGTGCCGGCCAGCCCGTATTACGTCGATCCTGCTCCGACCGGGAGCGTCTATGTCGATCCCGCGCCGACCGGCACTGTCTATGTCGATCCTACGCCCACGGGCAGCATCTATGTGGATCCGGCGCCGATGGGCAGCCGGGCCAATAACGTGCCCGGCAAGGCACGAGAGCACTATACGAATGAGTATCAGGGCCCCGGTGACGGTGACTACTATCAGGGCATATCGCCTCCAGCACCGCGTCCCTAAATGCCTTGGCCCTTCTTCTGAGCGCGTTGCGCTCTTGCGGACCACCGCCTCGAGAGGCGATGGTTCGCCCTTCATTCACGGAGGCAGACAAGCAGTGCCTCACCTGCGGCTCTGGATTGGCGTCAAGTTAAAGTTGCGTAAGGACCATCACTCTTGGATGAGCAAACGTGACAAAACGTCAAACGCCTTCGGCGGGTGCGCGGTGTTATGTTGGGAACCGCAGCATTCGTAGGAGGCTCGTATGCTGAACAGCAGCATCCATTGGGAGGTCGGATGCCTAACGGACATAGGAGTTAATGCCATGAGAGTTTTTCTGAAAACATCATTTGCTGCATTTGCCCTGTCATCCGCCTTGGTCGGCGCCGCTGCGCCGGCCTTCGCGGATAGCTATTATCAGGGTCTCGACCCCAACAATCCTCCGGGAACGCAGAACCAGGTGCGCATGTCCCCCATGCGCTCCATGCCCTCGACCTCGGTCGACCCGACCGCAACGGGGAGTATCGATGACGGTCGGATCATGTCTCCAAGCGGTACCTACCACGAGAGATACCAGACGGGCGAGGGCGACTACTATCGGGGCATCACGCCGCCTAAGCCATAAGGCACGAAACCAGCTACTGCATGTTTCCTCGGGGCGCACCAGCTCAAGAAGCAATGTATGCGGCGTGAAATCCGGCCGACCTTGGATCACGATGCTCTAGCCGGCAGAAGCGCGGCGCTGTAACCCGGAAGGGGAGTGCGGAACCCGTGCTCCCCTTCCTGTCGTTTTGATCCGTAGCGTTGCCCCGGGTCGCGATGCGTTTATTTCGGGCGCCCGTTCTTCCAGGTGACCTGTTCACCATAGAGTGGAACCGTCGTGATCGACATTTTAGCCGATCCGTCAGTCAACTGCCGGGAATGCGCCAGATAGATCAGCGTGTCGTTGGCCCTGTCGTAGATGCGCGTCACAAGCAGGTTCTTCCAAATGAGGGACAGGCCGGAACGGAAGACTTCCTCTCCCTCTTCAGACAGTTCGATGGTGTCGATGGTTATCGGTCCGGTCTGGCGGCAGGAGATGGAGTTGTTCGATGGATCCTCGAACCAGTTGCCGTTCTTCAGGCGGTCGATGACGCTGCGATCGAAATAGGTGACGTGACACGTAACCCCGCTGACCTTCGGGTCGCTTACCGCGTCGATCTTGATGTCGTTGCCAAGCCAGTCGACCCCTACCTCACCGACAGTTTGGGCATGAAGCGCCGGAACCGATGCGACCGAGAGGGTGAGGCCGGCGAAAAGCAAGGCACGGATGCGACGCAACATGAATATCCTCCAATGAGCTGGAAAGTCCAGACAAGCGGCGGATGCTACAATGCAACGCTCCCGGCCGCCACCCCGTCGACGCCCGGTTCTGGAGACGCCGTGCGGACGGTCACGCCGAGTGGCGCAATTCCGGCCGGCCGGCGCGCGCTTCCCGCAATTGCGCGGCGGCTGCTGCAAGGGCGCGGGCGCTCGAGTCAATCCGGCGATCCCTGGCGATCGTGCAACGATCGCGACCGTCCGCCTTGGAGTCGTAGAGGGCCAGGTCTGCGCGGATCATCACATCCGCAATCGTCTCGTGCGCGGTGGCGGCTGCGATCCCTATGCTCACGGTCAAACGGATGCGCTGATGAGAGCGGCCGGCAGGCGTCTCGCGCACGATGCGGCAGATCTCTTCGGCAAGCGCCTTTGCCTGCTCTTCAGTGTGGTCCGGCAGGACGATGCCGAATTCCTCTCCTCCGATCCGTCCGAGAACGCCCCGACCTGCGAGGAACGTCGAGACGGTGTCGGCAAAGTGCGCGAGTGCCATGTCGCCGCAGGCGTGCCCGTACTGATCATTGATCTGCTTGAAAAAATCGAGGTCGAGCAACAGGAAGGCAGCCGGCCTTCGGCGGGTCAGGCACTCGGCGAAGATCTGCTCGCCTTCTTCCATGAGTGCTCCGCGCGACAGCGCCCCGGTCAGCCCGTCCCGAGCGATCGCGGCTCTTAACGCGGCGATGATGCGCGCCTGCATCGTGAGGATCACGGCAATGAAGACAAGCGGAAGACAAAGCGCCTGCATGGTGACGACTAAGAAATCGAACAGAATGAAGCCGGGCGAGCCCGATCGCTCGGCCGTGAAGTGGGACGACGGGCCAAGGATATGAGCCAAGGCGGTGAAGACCACGACGACGGAGCCGATAATGACGACCTGGATCACCGGCATTTCCTTTGGCCAGCGATTGGCCGCGGCCAGGCCGAGGATAAGAAGTGGGAGCGCGGTCACGCCCGCAACGACGATGATGGTGGCGGCGGCACTTCCATTGCCGCCAAGCGCAATGATGAACCCGACCACGCCGCTCGAGAACGCCAGTACCAGAAAAAGCGGTGTAGGCATCGATAGCGCGAAGAACCGTTGAAGGCCTCGCAGGACAAAGAAGAGGGTGACGACCAGACCTGCATAGCCGAACATTGCAGCGATCGGCGCCTGCATGGCCGTCGCAACGGTCAGCGCCGCTGCCGACGCCGCCGACAATACGCAGCCGAGCGCGATTTCCCGAACACCGGCAACCGGCATGCGCCGCAGAGAAGCGAGGACGGGAAGCATGGCAAGAAGTGCGATGGCGGGTATGGCGGAGAGAAAGCTCATTTCGAAACGGCCTGTCGTGCTAAAATAAAGTGCGGCTTGCGTTTCAGCCAGTATGCAAGGCCATTGGTAGCGGCCGCGCATTAACGAAAGCTGGCGGAATTCGCTGCAATTTGAACGAACACTCTCTCCATAGTTGTGGTTGTCGGTGCACGCTTTCACGGAGCGAATGTCATGACGCAGGAAAGCATAGTTTTTGCAGACAGGACCGATGCGGGGCGAAGGCTTGGCCATGCCATACGTAAGGAGCGCTTCTCCGAGCCGCTGGTGATGGCCTTGCCGCGCGGGGGCGTGCCGGTCGCCTTCGAGGTTGCGAAAATTCTCGCCGCGCCGCTCGACCTTCTCATCGTTCGAAAGATCGGTGCGCCGGGCCATCCTGAATACGGTATCGGGGCACTCGTCGACAGCGATGGACCGCAGGTCGTGCTCAATGCCGAGGCCATGCGCAGCGTGAATCCTTCCGAGAGCTACGTCGAGGCGGAGACCGAGCGGCAAAGGCATGAACTCGCGCGCCGCCGCGCGCTTTATCTCGGCGACCAGATGCGACGATCGCCGAGGGGGCGTAACGTCATCATCGTTGATGACGGCATTGCCACCGGCGGCACGGCCAAGGCTGCGGCAAGAGCCCTGCGCCAGGCGGGCGCGGCGGCGTTGATGCTCGCTGTGCCGGTCGCGCCGGCGAGTGCAGTCGCCAGCCTGCGAGACGAGGTGGATCGGTTCGTCTGTCTCACTACGCCCAATCGATTCCATGCGGTCAGCATCTATTATGAGGACTTCGAACAAACGACGGATGCCGAGGTGATTGCGTTGTTGAAGCGGACGAGGGGAGAAGGCGAAAGCATGTAGCCTGACAACGGGGCGATGACAGAACCACCCGACGAAGGTAGTTGTAGTGCACTCCGATTTGCGAACAAGGATTGAGAATGAGCGAGAATCTTGCAATTCGCCCGGTGACGCGCCTCGACTACGAGCAATGGCTGCCCCTTTGGAGGGGTTACAACGCCTTCTACGGCCGCGCCGGCGAGACAGCGCTCCATCCCGACGTTACCCAAATGACCTGGTCCCGCTTCTTCGATGCCTACGAGCCGATGCATGCACTGGTCGCGGAAAGCGGCGACCGGCTCGTCGGCCTGACTCATTACATATTCCACCGCAGTACGACCTCTATCCAGCCAAATTGCTATCTGCAGGATCTCTTCACCGATGAGGTGGAGCGTGGCAGAGGCATCGGACGGGCTCTCATCAACGGCGTCTACGAGGCCGCGAAACGCGCTGGGTCTCCCCGTGTCTATTGGCTGACCCACGAGACGAACCGTACGGCCATGCAGCTCTACGACAGGGTGGCCGAGAAGTCGGGCTTCGTGATGTACCGAAAAATGTTCTGACCGCCGATGCGCTTTGGAAAACGACGGTACGGCGCGGCCGGCTTCGATGCGCTTTCCCGGGCGCGCACGCCGTCCTCGGCGTGGCTGTCCGGGCGGCCCCCCGTTTGACGACCGGCCGTGGTCGCGGTACTCGATCGGGCGCGGCCTATGCCGTTATCGCGTGCAGCAGCTCCTCTCCCGTGATGATCCGCTCCACCTGTTCGATGGTCGTGTGCTTCGGATCGATGTCGTCGGCAACCACCCGTCCGCCGCGCATGACAATGATGCGGTCGACCACCTGGAAAACGTGGTGGATGTTATGGGCGATGAAGATGCAGGAATGGCCGGTGTCGCGGGCCTCGCGGACAAAACGAAGGACACCCTGCGTTTCGGCGACCCCAAGGTTGTTGGTGGGCTCGTCGAGAATGATCAGTTCGCTGTCGAACTGCATTGCGCGCGCGATCGCGACTGCCTGACGCTCGCCGCCGGAAAGGGCCGCGATCGGCGTCTCCGGAGGGATATCCTTTGTGATGCCGACCCGCTTCAAGAGTTCGCGAGCGGATGCGTTCATCGCATCCTGGTCGAGTCTGTTCAGGAAGCTTCCACCTTTGATCGGCTCGCGACCGAGAAAGAGGTTCCGGGCGATCGAGAGCTGCGGTACAAGCGCCGAATCCTGGAAGATTGTCTCGATACCGTTGGCGATCGCATCCGCCGTGCTCTTCAGTTCGACCTTGCGGCCCTTGATCAGGATATTGCCTGAGGTTAGCGGAACGGCGCCGGAAAGCACCTTGATCAATGTCGACTTTCCCGCCCCGTTGTCGCCGAGCAATCCTACGACCTCATGCGTCCGGACGGTCAGGTTGACGTCCCGAAGGGCATGGATGCGGCCGTAGAACTTGTTGATTTTCTCCATTCGGATCAGATCTTCGGCCATCCTTATACTCCTGAGTTGTGTCGGCGTTCCAGCCATGAGTGCAGTGCCATCATTCCGAGGATGATCGCGCCGATGAAGATGTTGTAGGCAAGGCCGGGCACGCCGATCATGACGATGCCGTTGCGCATGACGCGCAGAATGAAAATGCCGAGCACCGTGCCGATGATCGTCCCGCGGCCGCCGGTGAGCACGGTGCCGCCAATCACCACCATGGCGATCACCTCAAGCTCGTAGCCGGTGCCGCTGTTGGGGTTGGCCGCAGAGGTACGGATGGAGCTGATGATGCCGGCAAGCGACGCCATCGCGGATGATGCCATGAACAGGCATATCTTCGTGCGGCTCACGTTGACCCCGCGCGCGCGTGCAGCGTTCGGATTGCCTCCCGAAGCCTGAATCCAGTTTCCAGCCTTTGTCTTTGTGAGCACGTAATGAGCCGCAACCGCTGCCAGCGCGAACCAGATCACCGACATGTACATCCGGAAACTGCCGATGAAGTAGCTTCCAGCCAGAACGTTGGCAAACAGGTTGCCTTGCGCATTCCAGGTCCGCTGCGGGAAACCGTCGGTGACGTAGAGAGCGGTGCCTCGGACGACCAGGAGCATCCCGAGCGTCACGAGGAAGGACGGTATGTTCAGCTTCGTGACGAACCATCCGTTGACAAAGCCGATCAGCAGACTGGCGGCAATCGCCACGAGGAATGCGACCCCGAGCGGCATCATCTCGCTGTTGAACAAGGTCCACATCAGGACAGCCGAGAAGCCGAATACCGAGCCGACCGAAAGATCGAACTCACCCGCCGTCATGAGCAAAGTCATTGCCAGTGCGATCAGGCCGAGTTCGACGGTAAAGGACAGCGTATTGCTGATGTTCGGAAGCGACAGAAAATCCGAGTTGAAAGACCAGAAGACCATAAGCTCGAGCACCAGAAGCACGAGCGGACCGAATTCCGGCTTCGAGACGAAGCTTTGCAGGAACGTACGTTGTTGCATGATTCTCACCGGTTGGGTTGGCCACCCGGAACAAGCCGGGTGACGCAGCCAGACTGAACTCGAGAGGCTTACTTGCCGGAGAGGATCTTGTCGTAGAGCTCTGCCGTATCCTTTTCGTAGAGCGCGCCGGTGATGATATTGAAACCTGGCGGTATCTTGCTCGATGCCATGGCGGCCATGGACAGTGCCATATAACTGGTCGCCTGCGGGTCTTGCCATTGGGCGGCATTCACGTAGCCCGTCAGAACCTCCTGGGTGGTGTCTATCGAATTGCCCCAGCCGACCACGGGAATTTCTCCCGGTTTTACGCCGACCTGGTCGAAGACGCGCTTGATGCTGCCGGTGACGAGGTCGCCCAGTCCGATGATCGCCTTGATCTTCGAACGGTTTGCAGTCAGGTAGTCTGACATGCGGGTGATGATTTCCGCCTGGTCAAGCGTTGCGTCGGTGACTTCCCAGGTGATGTTCAACGGCTTGAAGACGCTGGCAATGCCTTCCTCTTCCTGAACGCCGTAGGTCGCGCCGGGAACTTCGACGGGCATCCAGACGAAATCGCCGGATTTCACGAGCTTCTTGTCGACGAGATATTGCGCCCAGTTCTTTCCGAAAGCTCTGTTGTCGCCTCCGACATAGGCGTCGAAGCCGGCCTGCGGGTCCGGTGTGTTGAAATTGATGATCGGAATGCCGGCCGCTTTTGCTTCCTTGACGACCTCGTTGAGGCTGCCCGGATCGGGCGTGGTGGTTGCGATGCCGGCCGCACCCGCCGAAATCGCAGCTCTAATCGCTTCCTGCTGCGCAGGGACGTCACCGTTCTGGAACGACGTGTTCACCGTATTGCCGGTATCCTCGGCCCACTGTTTTGCACCTGCGAGAAAATAGGTCCACACCGGGTCCGCCGGAGAGCCGTGCGAGACCCAGTAGTAGGTTTTGCCTTGCGCATATGCGCTTGAAACGAAACCTGCTCCCGCAGCGATGACCGCCGCCGAGAGCAATGTTATAGCTTTCTTCAGCACCTGAATTCTCCTCCCATGGCCCGATCGTCTGAACGGGCCTCTGATTTTCGCTGACCTCCTCAGTCAACATCAAAATGACTTAGTTAAAGCTTCATTTTGATGTTATAGATGCTAATGGAAGCATCACTTTCCTGTCAAGGCGAATTCAGGGCGCTCTGCACCCGGCAACGGCTTGAAATCGCTGCGGCAGCGCATCTTGAGATGTACACCTTCGCCCAGTCACGATGTGCCTGGAGGATTTCCGGTCAAGCGGGGAGAGGCGCTAGCCCGGAAGAAGGAAGCGCCCATCGAATGGGAGCGTTCGGGCGTCGCCGCTAGCGTCCGTAACGAGGACATGGTTGTCTGAAACGGCGACGTCGGAAACGCGGCTCCAACCCTGCGGTACGGGAAATGCCCCGAAGGCATAGCGGATCCGGGTAACCGTATCAGGAGCGAGGGTGAGCGCGGTGCGGACACTTTCTCCATCCTTGCCGTCATCCGCTAGGTGGAAATCAACCGCCGCCTCTTCGATGCCGATAACGGCAGTGTGCCTGCCGTCCCACGGCGGGTAGTAGCGCCCTCCATTGCTCATCCAGAGCACAGTCTGGGGCAGCAGGCTTGCATCCTTGAGGCCCAGGAAGATAAACCCGTCCTTGTTCGCCACGGCGGCCGACCACCCGATCGGCGCGGTCGGGCTCTCGGAGAGAACCACGACGTCTTCGTGGTTTCGATCGAAAGGATAGAAGCTCCCGTCGATGATTGCGCCATCGGCCCGGCGCAGAGACGCGAGTGATCCGAACGTCTGCGGATAGGCCAGGATCGAGCGGCCTCTGACCGGCTCCGTCTCCGGTGGAGTGGGACCAGTCCTGCCGTTTGATTTCGGCGAAAAACTCAGCCGCACACCGCCAGGCACATGCAGCATCGCGTGGTGGGCGATCGGAATCTCGCCCGCGCCGCCGGTGAAGGTATGGGTCTGATATACGAAGGGGTGACCGGGCCGAAGACGGATCTCCTTGGTCAAGGCTGCCCCCTCGACCTTCTGCCGAAGCTGATAGATCGCGGTTTGCATCCCCCGCATGTTCGAGGGCGCCTTCACTCGCTGCCAATCCCCGTTCGCAGCCCATCCGTGCAGCGGGAGGTCCGGCCGCGCCTTGGCGAAGGGCGCGCAGAAGAAATCGCCCGCCAGCCTTTGCTCGACCGCCGGTACCGATGAGGGGAGCCGCTCGCCCGCGCGGGTCCAGGGCGCCTTATGCAGCGGACGCAGATACTCACCGCCTTCGCAGGCGATAACGACCTCGTCGACGACGCCGCATACCGGATCGAACAGAACCGTAATGCCTTCCGTGACAAACCTATCCATGTTTTGCTCCGTTTGCGGCGATTCAGGCGTCGGCTGGGATGTTTTCGCTGAAAACCGATTGAATGCGGATCGTCGCCGCAGAGATCGAGGTCTCGTTGCGGGTGGCGCGCACGAGACGGTCGATGGCTTCGCGCGCTTCGACCCCGGCGTTCTGATCGATCACCGCGTCCATGACGCCGCTCAGCAGATACTGACGGGTATCGTCGGTGAGGTCGTGCCCTACGAAGATCAGGGACTTCTCCCGCCCGGCCTCCTTCAAGGCGCGAGCAATGCCTGCATGGCCGGCGCCGATGCAGTAGATCGCGACGAGTTCGGGCTCCTCGGCGAGCAGCGTGCGCACTTCGCTGTAAGCGCGCTCGGGGTTCTCCTTGACCTCACGAACGGCGATGATCTCCAGAAGAGGGAACCGCTCGTCGAGCACGTGCCGGAAACCCATTTCGCGTTCTTCATGGCCGCGATAGGCAAGGGCACCGGCAATCAGCGCGATCTTTCCCCTCGCGCCCGGCACGAAGCGCCCGATCAGGTATCCGGCCAGCCGCCCCGCGGCCCGGTTGTCAATGCCGACATAGCTCACCCGCCCGACGTGACTGATGTCGGAGACAAGGGTGAGCACCGGGACGCCCGCCGCGATCCGCTGCCGCAACGCCTCCCGGACCGCCGGGCTGTCGAGCCCGATCAGGCCGACGCCCTTGCAGGAGGGGCGAAGGCTTGTCAGTTTCTCGGCAATTTCCTCGGGCTCGATGCCGTTCAGCCGATGGATGATGACGTCTACATCCGGTCGCACCGCGGCCTGCCGCTCCAGGTGGAGCGCCAGATCCGCGATAAAGGGGTTCGTGCCGCCCGGGAGGATGAAGTCCAGGCCGATTTTACCGGGGTTCGAGACTTCTCCCGGCGTTTCGGCGAGGCTTGCAGCGATGGCCATCACGTGAGCGCGCGTATGCTCCTGCACCCCCGGCCGATTGTTGAGCACCCGGTCGACGGTCGCCTTCGACACGCCGGCCATGCGGGCAATTTCATCCACTTTCGGCCGCGATTTCACCACGTGGCATTTTCCTGTCATTCCCTTGATATCGGAGGGAATCTAGATGCGGAGAATACGGCGGTCAATGGTTTTACCTCAAATTGAGTGTTTTATCCGCCGTTTGGCCTGAATGTTCGATGGTAGCTTTTCTCCATGAACCGCGAATGTAATCGAGCGCATACATGTTGACAATCGTGGCTAGACGCTAATAGCTTCAGAATGATGCGTCAAATTGATGTACAATGCGGATGTCGTGGCGGTACCTGGGGACGCTGGAACACGCAGAGGGGCAGGTCGCTTCGACCAAAGGGGAGGACGTGCGCGATGGCAAAATGGCCTATCGCCGGAGGCCAGCAGATCATCGACAGCGCCGTTCTCTCCGCCCGGGAAAGGCGCACCGTGGAGCTCCTACCATGAGCAAACCGGACGAGAGCGACTATGCGCTCGAAACGGCGGAAGTGCCCCTCGTCGACGCACCCGTCCTGAATTACCGACCGCCGAGAACCAGGTCCTACGCGCCGGGCATTGCCGTCGTAGGTGCCGGGGGCATCTCCTTCGCCCATCTGGACGCCTATCGGAGCGCCGGATACGACGTGAGGGTGATCTGCAACCGCACGCTCTCCAAGGCGATCGAGCGTCGCGACGCGTTTTTCCCGTCTGCCGATATTTCGGATGACTTTGACAGCGTCATCAGACGCGACGATATCGATGTCGTCGATATCACGACGCACCCCATCGCGCGGGCGCCCATGATCGAAAGCGCGCTTCGCGCAGGCAAGCACGTGCTGTCCCAGAAACCATTCGTCCTCGACCTCGATGCAGGGCTGCGGCTAGTGGAGATCGCCGAGCAGCAGGGGTTAAAGCTCGCCGTCAATCAGAATGGGCGCTGGGCACCGCATCTCGGCTACATGCGCGAAGCCGTCACAAGCGGTGTGATCGGGGACCTCATGTCCTGCCATATCGGCGTACATTGGAACCATGGCTGGATCAGGGGCACGCCTTTCGAGAATATCGATGACCTCGTGTTTCAGGACTTCGCCATTCATTGGTTCGATTTCCTCGCAAGCGTGATTGGAAACCGCGCCACGTCAGTGATCGCTACCCGCACGCGTGCGTCGGGCCAGAGCGTCGCCCCGCCGCTTCTGGCACAAGCCCTCGTGCAATTCGAAGGAGGGCAGGCCTCGCTCGTTTTCGACGGATCCGTTCCATATGGTCCCTTGGACCGAACTTATATAGCGGGGACGAAGGGTAGCCTGTCCAGCTGGGGACCAAATCTCGGCCGGCAGAGTGTCGAACTTTCAACCGAGAACGGCATTGCTCGGCCCGTTCTTTCCGGAACCTGGTTCAACGACGGATTCCGGGGTGCAATGGGCGAATTATTGTGCGCGATCGAGGATGGTCGGGAGCCCCTTCACAATGCCCGAGCCAATCTCGATGGCCTTGCTTTGACGTTTGCCGCAATTGCATCATGCCGTCGCCTGCAACCGGTAACCCCGTGGGGCGCCCGCACGGTGACGATCTGATCGAGATCCGTTTCGTTTAGTGGGATTACGCCATCGAGGGGGTGCGGAGCCCATCCGAAGCACAAACTTCGTTCACCAGCGCTCCGGCAGGAAGGCTCCAGCTTCACGCCCGCTCGACAAACCCATCCAGCACGCGTTTCTGCCCGGCGCGATCGAAGTCGATCGTCAGCTTGTTCCCCTCGATCGCCGCGATGTTTCCGTTGCCGAACTTGATGTGGAAGACGCGGTCGCCGACGTTGAAGCGGGATGGTTCGGCCGTGGTCGACTTGGCGACGAGCTCGCCTTCGATGGTGCGGGTGCGAGGGCCCGATTCGCCGTAACCGATGCGTTCAACAGAGTGGCCGGACCGGGTGCCCCAGTTGTCGCGGGTGGCCTCCGAACGGTGCTGCTGCGCGCGCTTCCAGCCGGGCGTCTGGTAGCTGTTTTCGAATGGATCGGCCTTGTCGAATCGTGACTGCCCGTAGCCGCGACTATAGCCGCCATAGGAGGCCTCCTGTTCGGCGACCTCAACATGGGCGATCGGGAGCTCGTCGAGAAAGCGCGATGGAAGCGTCGACTGCCAGAGACCGTGGATGCGCCGGTTCGACACGAACCAGATATGGCAGCGGTGCTTGGCGCGGGTAATTCCGACATAGGCGAGGCGGCGTTCTTCCTCCAGCCCGGAGCGGCCGCCCTCGTCGAGAGCGCGCTGGTGCGGGAAGAGTCCTTCCTCCCAGCCGGGCAGGAAGACGGTACTGAATTCCAGTCCCTTGGCCGAATGCAGCGTCATGATTGAAACTGCGTCCATATTCTCGTTCTGCTCGGCGTCCATGACGAGGGCGACGTGCTCGAGGAAACCACGCATCGACTCGAAGGCTTCCATCGAACGGATGAGCTCCTTCAGGTTTTCGAGGCGCCCGGGTGCCTCCGCCGATTTGTCGGCCTGCCACATTGCGGTGTAGCCGCTCTCTTCGAGAATCTGTTCCGCGAGTTCGGTGTGTGGCGTCGTTTCGAGCAATGTCTGCCAGCGGCGGAAATCCGCGACGACGTCGAAGAGGGACTTGCGCGCCTTCGCTTTCAACTCGTCCGTCTCGATGATTTCGCTTGCCGCAGCCAGCATGGGGATGTCGCGGGCGCGGGCATAGTCGTGAAGCGTGCGGACGGTCGTGTCGCCAAGGCCCCGTTTCGGCGTATTGACGATGCGCTCGAAGGCGAGGTCGTCGGCCGGCTGACAGACGAGGCGGAAATAGGCCATGGCATCGCGGATTTCCATCCGCTCGTAAAAGCGGGGACCGCCGATAACGCGATAGTTGAGGCCGAGAGTGACGAAGCGATCTTCGAACTCGCGCATCTGAAAGGAGGCGCGCACCAGGATCGCTATGTCGTTCAGTTTGTGATTCTTGCGCTGGAGCTGCTCGATCTCCTCGCCGACCGCGCGGGCCTCTTCTTCGGAGTCCCAGGCAGCATGCACATGCACCTTCTCGTCCTCAGGATTCGTGCGTTCCGTAAAGAGCGTCTTGCCGAGACGGCCTTCGTTATGAGCAATCAGATGCGCTGCCGCGCCGAGGATATGTTCGGTGGAGCGGTAGTTGCGCTCCAGCTTGATGACCTTGGCGCCGGGGAAATCCTTCTCGAAGCGGAGGATGTTGTCCACCTCGGCGCCACGCCAGCCGTAGATGGACTGGTCGTCATCGCCGACGCAGCAAATATTTATTTGCTGCTGTTTGCTTGCGCTCACGCTGTCGCCGCTGCGCGGGGGCGCGCGATCGGGCGCGGCGGCCACCTGGCCTTGCCGGGCGTCGCCCGGACCTGCCGAGGCAGATCGCTCAGACGGCCGCGGCCGCTGGGCGAGCAGCCGCAGCCACATATATTGCGCCGTATTCGTGTCCTGATATTCGTCGACGAGGATATAGCGGAACTTGCCGTGATACTCCTTCAGCACGTCCGGATTGGCGCGGAACATGCGGATCGGATGAAGCAGCAGATCGCCGAAATCGCAGGCATTGAGCGTCAGCAGCCGATTCTGGTAGGCGGCATAGAGCTCGCGGCCCTTGCCATTCGCGAATGCGCGGGCATCGCCTTCGGGGATCTGCGAGGGGTCCAGTCCCTTGTTCTTCCAGGTGTCGATCATACCGGCGAATTGCTTGGCCGGCCAACGCTTGTCGTCGAGCCCTTCGGCCTGGATGAGCTGCTTGATGAGACGGACGACGTCATCGGTGTCGAGAATGGTGAAGTCCGACCTCAACCCCACCAGCTCCGCATGGCGGCGAAGGAGTTTGACCCCGATCGAGTGGAAGGTCCCGAGCCAGGGCATGCCTTCGACGGCGTGGCCGACGAGCACGCCGATGCGCTCCTTCATTTCCCGCGCTGCCTTGTTGGTGAAGGTGACGGCGAGGATCTGCGAGGGAAAGGCGCGGCCGGTCGAGAGGATATGCGCGATCCGCGTCGTCAGGACCCGCGTCTTGCCGGTACCGGCTCCGGCGAGGACGAGCACCGGACCCTCCAGTGCCTCGACCGCCTCACGCTGCTCCGGATTGAGGCCGGAGAGGTAGTTCGGCCGCTGGGCCTTGTCGCGGGCGGCCATGGCGCGTGCGGCGATCCCGCCGGTAGCAGCCGCCGCTTGCCGGGGAGCGGGCTCCTCGTCGAAGAAGGGAATATCGTCAAATCCTTTGCTCATGCGGCCCAATGTAGTGATTCGGGACCGAAAGGCCAGAAATGATGTTCTTCTTTTATTCCGGATACTTCACCCTTGCCGGCATGCCTGTGGAAAGAATGGCATTTTCAGGCTGGGCGTTCTGAAGCTTTTGTTTCGCCGGACGCATCGAACACCGTATCGACCGGAACCTGCAGGGCCATTGCCAGCTGGTTGGTCTTGGCGGCGAGCGAAATGACACGCATAAGATCCGCATGCTCGGCGTCAGTCATCCCTTTGACCTTCGCCGCAGCGGTGTGGGAATGAATGCAATATCCGCAGCCATTGGTTACGGAAACGGCGATATAGAGCATCTCCTTCATCAACGGATCGAGCGGCGACGGCATCGCCATTACCGTCTTGACCTCCGCCCAGGTACGCTCCAGCAGGTCGGGGTCGAAGGCGAGCCAAAGCCACATATTGTTGATGAAGTCCGATTTACGCGTGTGGCGAATGTCATCGAAAACGGCCTTGACGCGCGGATCGGCTTCCGGATCGGGCGGAGGGGCGACAGTGCTCATATTTTCCCTTTCCAGTCGCTCAAACGAGCGCGAAGACGCGCGCCGGTCCGCCCGTGCCGCCGCGGTGCTTCGGCGCGCCGAGAACGATCGTCGCACCCTTCGCCGGCAGCTTGTCGAGATTGGCGGCTGCCTCGAGCCCCCATCTGCCTTCCGGAAGCCAGGCATGATGGGTGGCGAAATCCGGCGAGGCGCCGTGATCGAGCGAGAGCGTGTCCACGGCAATGCCGGCCGCCTTGGTTTCCTCGATCAGGAGCTTGGCGGCTTCCGCATGAAAGCCGGGGAAGTGCAGCTTTCCGGCCGCGTCCGCATTGCGGAACTTGTCGGTGCCGAGATGATCAGCCCAGCCCGAGAGCATGGCGACGCAGGCGTTTTCCGGAATTTCTCCATTGGCGGCAACCCACGCCTTGATGTCATCCGGCGTTAGCTGCGCATCCGGATCGGCGGCCGCCTTCTCGCGGATGTCGACGACGCACAGCGGCACGACAAGCTTTTCGACGGGCAGCTCCGCCACCGAAAGTCCATCGGCGGAGAAATGCAGCGGCGCGTCGACATGGGTGCCGGTGTGCTCGTTTACCCGAAGCTCGAACAGGTTGAACTTGTGTTCGGAATATTTGAACTTCTGCTCCCGGAAGAATTGCTGCTGACCGAAAAAGGTCGGGAAGTCTTCGTGAAGCTCGTGGGTGAGGTCGGTGACGCTGCCATGGCCGGCGGCAAGCGCCGCAGGTGCGATCCCCATGTTCGCGGCGGCAAGGCCTGCCGTGGCGACCGCGGCGGCACGGAGCAATCCGCGCCGCGACAACATCCTTTGCTTGACCGACTCCAAGACGCATGCATCGCACATTGCCAATCTCCCTTGCGGCCAATCGCCCTGCGGCCAGTCTTCCTTCGCGACGAGTGCCGGTCCGAAACAGTCGCCGCCGCTGGACAGAATAGCCGAGCCGCGGAGGCTGTAAACATGCCGTCGCTTCGCCGTCGGCGCGTGCGGTGGACGGTTGGAGCAAGCGCCATCATGCGAACAACAAAATCGCTTTTATTACAATTGCGTAATGATGCCATTCCGAGATTGCCCGGCCGTCCGCAAACAAGGATAATCCGCACAAATCGGGACGTTCCATCGGGTGTGCGCACCCGTTGGAGCGCGCTTTTCTTTTTGGAGATGTGAATGCGCTTTTGGAATCAGCTCGCGATCAGCGTCGTCGTCCTCGCCGTCGGGGGCGCGGCCTGGGTGCGTTTTGCACCCGGAGCGGGCGAGACCTTGGCCGCGATCGGCGTTTCGCAGCCGTTGATCGATGCCCTGTCAGGGCCGCAGGACGGCCAAGCGGGAAGCGGCGGTTCCGGTAATGCCGGCCGCGGGCAGGGCGGACGCGGGCAGGGGGGGCTTGGCGGCTTTGCGGACGTTCCGCTGGTCGTCGTCCGGCCGGCCGCGAGCTCACTCGTCAACGACAGACTGAATGCCATCGGCAACGGCGAAGCGATCCGTTCGGTTACGGTTACGCCGACCGCAACCGGAAACCTCACGGAAATACTGGTAAAGTCGGGTGACAGGATCGCGGAAGGCCAGGTAATCGCCCGTCTCGACAGCGACGATCAGATGATTGCTGCCGAGCAGGCACGGTTGACCCGCGACAGCGCCCGGGAAAAAGTCGAGCGCTACCGCAATCTCAGCACCGCGCGCGCAGTGACGGCGGTCGAAGTGCGTGACGCCGAATTTGCGCTGCAGGCGGCCGAACTGGCGCTGAAAACGGCCGAACTCGACCTGAAGCGGCGCGATATCGCAGCGCCTTCAAAGGGCGTCGTGGGCATCATCACCGTCAATATAGGAGATTACGTCACGACATCGACACCGATCGCGGTGGTTGACGACCGTTCGCAAATCCTGGTCGATTTCTGGGTTCCAGAGCGCTTCGCGGGCAAGATCTTCGTCGATCAGCCGGTGACCGCGAACGCGATCGCGCGGCCAGCCCGCGCACTCCAGGGCGTTGTTCATGCGATAGACAACCGCCTGGACCCGGAGAGCCGAACGCTCAGGGTCCGGGCAAGACTCGAGAATCCGGACGACATGCTGCGCGCCGGCATGTCCTTCTCGGTCACAGTGGCATTCGAAGGTGATCGTTATCCCACCGTCGACCCGCTGGCGATCCAGTGGAGCTCCGAAGGATCCTTTGTCTGGCGCGTCAATGGCGACAAGAGCGAGCGTGTGCCGATCAAAATTATCCAGCGCAACCCCGACAAGGTGCTCGTGGAAGCGGAACTCGCCGAGGGCGACCGAGTCGTCACCGAAGGCGTGCAGCGGCTGCGCGACGGCGGCGCCGTGCGCATTGCCGGCGAGCCTGCGGCCGAGGCCGGGCAGAAGGTTGCGGGAGACGCGCAATGAACATCGGCATGGGAGGTCATCATCCAGGCGGTGGGCAGGGCGGAAAGACGGGCTTCACAGCGCTCTTCATCCGCCGGCCGATCTTCGCACTGGTGGTCAATACATTGATCGTCGTGGCTGGCCTTGCCGCGTGGAACGGCGTGGAGATTCGCGAGCTGCCGCAGGTGGACCAGCCGGTGGTTTCCGTCACCACCGAATTCGACGGCGCCTCGCCGGAAACGATCGACCGCGAGGTGACGTCGGTCGTCGAAGGGGCCGTCTCGCGCGTGCAGGGCATCAAGGACATCTCGTCCACCTCGTCCTTCGGGCGCAGCCGGGTAACGCTCGAATTCTCCGACACGACCGATATCGGCCAGGCGGCCAACGACGTTCGCGATGCGCTCGGCCGGATCACCGGTCAACTGCCTGATGACGCCGACGAGCCTCGTATCGTGAAGGCGGATTCCGACAGCCAGCCGATCATGCGTCTGGCGCTGACGTCGGACACGATGAGCATGGACGACATGACGCTGCTCGTCGAGAACGAGATCAGCGACCGGCTGGCGGCGGTCGAAGGCGTTGCCGACGTCACCGTCTACGGCGATCAGGAGAAGATTTTCCGTATCGACGTGAACCAGGCGAAACTTGCCGGGCGCGGTGTCACCGTGGCCAACCTTCGCGAGGCGCTCGCGAATGCCTCCTACGATGTGCCGGCGGGGTCGCTGACGAGTGCAAACCAGGATATTTCCGTTCGGGCGACGGCTGATCTCCAGACGCCCGAGCAGTTCGAAAACCTGATGCTCGGCAATAATGTCAGGCTTCGAGACGTCGCGACGGTGACGCTCGGCCCGGATACCGGCACTTCGGCGCTACGCTCCAACGGCCGGGAGGGAATCGGGCTCGGCATCATCCGTCAGGCGCAGTCGAACACGGTCGATATCTCCCAGGGCGTGCGCAGCGTGGTGAACGCGATTTCCTCGGATATCCTGCCTCCCGGAACCGAACTCAAGGTCACCAGCGACGATGCGGTGTTCATCAACGGCGCCATTCATGAGGTCGAGATCGCACTTTTCGTTGCCGTTTTCATCGTCACCCTGGTCATCTACCTGTTCCTGCTCGACTGGCGCGCGACGCTGATCCCGACGATCACAATGCCGATCGCGCTGATCGGAACGGTAGCCGCGATCTATCTTGCCGGGTTCTCGATCAACATCCTGACCCTTCTGGCGATCGTGCTCGCGACCGGACTCGTCGTCGACGACGCGATCGTGGTGCTCGAAAACATCGTGCGCCGCCGGGCCGAAGGGCTCGGTCCGCGCGCCGCCGCCGTTCACGGTACCCTCGAGGTCTTTTTCGCCGTGCTCGCGACAACCGCGACGCTTGCAGCCGTGTTCGTGCCGCTCTCCTTCCTGCCGGGGCAGACCGGCGGCCTTTTCCGTGAATTCGGCTTCGTGCTCGCCTTCTCGATCCTCCTGTCCTCCTTCATCTCGCTGACGCTTTGCCCGATGCTGGCTTCGCGCATGCTGACGAAAGAGAGGCAAGAGCATCAGGGTGTGATGCAGCGGTTTGGCCAGCGCGCCTCCGCCTTTTACCGGGTGACGCTCGGTGCCTGCCTCAATGCACCGCTCATCGTCTTCGCCGTTGCGGCGTTCTTCACCGCCGCCGGCGCCCTGGGGTTCCTGACTCTCAAGTCGGAACTGACACCGAATGAGGACCGCTCCCAGGTCATGTTGCGCATCAACGCGCCGCAGGGCGTCTCGCTGGAATACACACAGGCACAGATACGTCGCATCGAGGAGGGCCTGCAGCCGTTGCTCAAATCCGGAGAGATCAGCAATGTGTTCTCGATTTCCGGACAGGGCGGATCGGCCAATAGCGGCTTCATGGTCCTGACGCTCGCGCAATGGGAAGAGCGCGATCGCACCCAAAGTCAGATCGTCGCCGACATCAACAGAATGACCGCGAAGATCCCGTCCTTGCGCGCATTCACCATCCAGGCGAACAGCCTGGGTATCCGCGGCGCCGGCAGCGGCCTTCAGGTCGCGCTCGTCGGCAACGACTACACGAAGCTCGGCGATGCGGCGGCCAAGCTCCTCAGGGCCATGGAGGACAGTGGCCGTTTCGAGAATGTAAGGCTGAATTACGAGGCCAACCAGGCGCAATTGTCGGTGACGATCGACCGCGAACGCGCCTCCGACCTCGGCGTGGACATAGGCGGACTTTCCTGGGCGCTGCAGGCGATGCTCGACGGCAGCAGCGTCGTCGACATCTTCGTCGAAGGGGAAGCCTACCCGGTCAAGCTGCTTTCTTCCACCGAGCCGCTCAACGACCCGACGGATCTGCAGAATATCTTCATCAAGGCCGGGGACGGCCGGATCGTGCCGATGTCGTCGATCGCAACGATCGAGGAGAAGGCGGTGGCGCCGCAGCTTTCGCGCGAGTCCCAGCTGCGCGCCGTTTCGCTGTCGGCGGGCCTGAAATCCGACCTCGCCCTTGGCGAGGCGCTGTCGATGGTCGAAGAAATGGCCGAACCCATTCTGCCGCCGGGATCGCGGATAATGCCTCTTGCCGAGGCCGCGACGCTGGACGAGAACGCGAACGGTCTGTTCGTCACCTTCGGCTTCGCGATCGTCATCATCTTCCTGGTGCTTGCGGCGCAATTCGAAAGTTTCGTGAGCGGCCTCATCATCATGTCGACCGTGCCGCTGGGTCTGGCCTGCGCCATTTTCGCGATGATCCTGACGGGCAACACGCTGAACATCTACAGCCAGATAGGCCTCGTCATGCTTGTCGGCATCATGGCCAAGAACGGCATTCTGATCGTCGAATTCGCCAACCAGCTCCGCGACCGCGGACAGGACGTTCGCAGCGCCATAGAGAACGCAGCCAATATCCGTCTCCGGCCGGTCATGATGACGATGATCGCGACTGTCGTCGGCGCGGTACCGCTGGTGCTGGCAAGCGGTGCCGGTGCCGAAGCGCGCATCGCTCTCGGCTGGGTGCTCGTCGGCGGGTTGGGCCTGGCGGTGATCGTGACCCTGTATCTGACGCCGGTCGCCTACCTGGTCATCGCCGGTTTCACCAAACCGCATGCCGACGAGGAGCGGAAACTGGAGGAAGAGATGAAGGCGGCCGAAGTGCTGAAGATCTAGTCTGAGTGGCCGCCAAGTGGCCGCTTGGCGATATCGTCACAATGCGCTTGCTGCGGCAGTGAAATAGACCATCGTGGCGACCGCACCGAGCGCACTACGGCCGGCATGAAGCCTGCCCCAGCGGGCGATCAATTCGTGCGTCTCCGCATTCGCCTGATCCGGACGGGTCGTTTCCAGGCGTCGGTTGACCGGCATGATGACGAGCAGAGTATAGGGCCAATTGAGGATGATCACGGCCGCTCCCAGGGCCCAGAGCGCATTGCCGGTCTGCCACCAGGCCATAGCGCCAAGAAGGCAGGACACGATCGCAAGAGAAGCCTGCATCTCGAATCCACGCCGATAGGCGGGCACCCATTCCCGGAGGGCCGCGCCTGCGTCCAGCGCAAGCCTTGCAGGCTGCTCGGCCAGGTTGATGTAGATGGCGGCGCCGAAGAAAATCGCCGCGGTGATCAAAGCGAGCAGGCCGGACATGCGTTTCTCCTTTTCCGCATGACCATACTACAGCGCCGCGCGTCTTAGCAGACGCAGAAAAGTCGCTGTAGCACTTGGATCTGCTGAATGTTTTGTCCTTCAATCGGGCCGATTGAAGGACACATGCAGCAGACAGGCATGCAAATGAAAGCGTTCGCAGAAGCCGCACTTGTGACAAGCCGGTACCACCAGAGGGATTTTTTTGCCGCGGCGGCATTCTGAAGGGGTCACCTTCTGGACAAAGTGATTCCGATTTGCACAGTAGCGCATTGAAATGTAAGCGCTTCCGGCCGGACGGCTCTCGGCGGCGGGCGGAGGTGCCGACCATATGGTTCATCCATGAATACCCGATCGCATCGATCAGGGCCCAAGAGAATGGAATGGGGATGGGAGCTTGCCTATTTTCCTTCCCGCCGGACCGGTTGCCCTTATTTCGAGTGCGAATAAGGGATAGATTATGTGGGTGGCCCAAGGGCGCCTCTTCTCGGTGCTGGCGAAGGTGCATCGGGAGAGGAGAAGGAGAGTTTTGGTGGTATTGAAGTCAATCGCGGCAGGGGTCAGGAACGAGACCGGCATTGCCGCGGCCAATACCCACCTTGCTGCACGCTTCGGAGGCCGGTTCCAGACCGGCGAAGCGATCCGGGCGCAGCACGCCCACACCACGACCTATATTCCCGCGCAGCTGCCCGACGCGGTCGTTTTCCCCGAAAGTGCCGCCGAGGTGTGCGAGATCGTTGAAGTCGCCTGCGCGCATAGGGTGCCGCTCATTCCGTTTGGAACGGGCTCTTCGCTCGAAGGTCACCTCAATGCGCCTCACGGCGGCATCTCGGTCGACATGATGCGGATGAACCGCGTACTCGCGGTCAATGCCGAAGACCTGGACTGCACGGTGGAGCCGGGTGTGACGCGCGAGGAACTCAACACTTACCTGCGGGATACGGGGCTCTTCTTTCCCATAGATCCGGGCGCGAACGCTTCGATCGGCGGCATGGCCTCGACGCGCGCCTCGGGCACCAACGCGGTTCGCTACGGCACGATGAAGGAAAACGTACTCGCCGTGACGGCAGTCGTGGCGGGCGGGCGCGAAATCAGGACGGCTCATCGAGCGCGCAAATCGTCCGCCGGCTACGACCTGACACGGCTCTTCGTCGGTGCCGAAGGGACGCTCGGTATCATAACCTCGATCACGCTGCGCCTGCAGGGAATACCGGAGGTGATTTCCGGCGGCGTCTGCCCGTTTCCTACGATTGCCGACGCCTGCAATGCCGTTATCCTGACCATCCAGTCCGGCATCCCGGTTGCCCGGATAGAGCTCCTGGATGCGTTGCAGATGAAGGCGTGCAATGCCTATTCGGGTTTGAGCTACCAGGAAACACCGACGCTTTTCGTCGAATTCCACGGCGGTGGGCAAAGCGTCGAGCTCCAGTCCCGCCAGTTTGCGGAAATAGCGTCGGAATTCGGCTCTCCCGGTTTCATCTGGACGACGAATCCAGAGGAACGGGCACGGCTCTGGAAGGCGCGGCACAATGCCTATTGGGCGCAGAAGAGCCTCATGCCCGGGCGAGCAATTCTCTCCACCGACGTTTGCGTGCCGATATCCAGGCTTGCCGACTGCGTCGCGGCGACGCACGAAGACATCGCGGCATATGGATTGGTCGCACCGATCGTCGGACATGCCGGCGATGGCAACTTTCATGTAGGGCTGCTTTTCGATGACACGGATGCGGCTGACGTGGCGCGGGCGGAGGCTTTCGTCGAGAGACTGAACGCGCGGGCGTTGTCCATGGATGGCACCTGCACGGGGGAACATGGGATCGGCCAGGGCAAAATGCCGTTTCTAGCAGCCGAACTCGGTGATGCGCTTGATCTCATGCGGCAGATCAAACGCTCGCTCGATCCCGACAATATCTTCAATCCGGGCAAGATCTTTATCTGAGGCTTGCAAAACCGGCTCAAAGCCGCAATGCAGAGGGCGAACAAACTGACGGGAATGTGACACGGTGCTGGCGCGAATACTGGTTACCCTCGGCGGACTGTTGGTTGTCGCGCTCTTTGCCGCGCTGATCGCACCCCTGTTTATCGACTGGACCAGCTTCCGTAACGATTTCGAGCGGGAGGCAAGCCGCATCATGGGCAAGCCCGTGGTGGTCCATGGCAGCGTCGATGCGCGTCTTATCCCGTTTCCCACCGTCACGCTCAACGACGTGCGCGTCGGATCCAGCGATGGCGGCCCGCCGCTGATCCAGGTTGCCCAATTTTCGATGAGTGCCGAGCTTGCGCCGTTCCTGAGCGGCGAGGCGCTGATCTTCGACATGCGGCTGGACCGGCCGAAGGCGCGGATACGCCTCCAGCCGGACGGCACGCTGGATTGGGCGCGGGGATCGCGCACGGCGATCCCCGCGCATACGGTCATACTGGAGAAAGTGGAGATCGCCGACGGCGAGATCGAGTTCGTGGACGAGCAGACGGGGCGCACGCGCCGGGTCAGCGATCTCTCCGCCGATCTCTCCGCCCGCACCCTGGCTGGACCATGGAGGGCCGAAGGCCGTGCGGCGCTTGACGGTGAGGTGGGCAGCTTCTCGTTCACGAGCAATGCCGTCGATGAAACGGGAGCCTTGAGCCTTCGGGCGCGTCTGGTGCCGGACGAACGGCCCTTCGGCGTGGAGCTCGACGGCAGTCTGAAAGTCGTCGATTTCCGGCCGGTCTATGCCGGCCGCTTCACCCTCACGGAGAATCGGCCAGCCAACGAGGTGAAGGCGGACGGCGCACTGCGCATCAACGGCGAGTTCCAGCTCACCAACGAAAGCATCCGCGTACCGGAATATCATTTCGAGATCGGGCCGCCCGACGATCCCTATATCGTCACCGGCGAGGCGACGCTCGATACAGGCAAGGACCAGAGGTTCCTGTTGATTGCCGACGGTCAGCAGATCGATGTCAGCCGCATCGGCAACTCCGGCAGCAGCGGCAAAACCGGGCGCGACCCAGCCATTTCGCTCCGCCAGCGGATCGACGCGATGTTGGCGATCGCGGCCGATATTCCGATTCCGCAGGTGCCGGGGCGGGCCAGCCTGAAGCTCCCGGCAATCGTTATCGGCGATACGACGGTGCGCGACGTCCGCCTCGATGTGAGGCCGGACGGCGCCGGCTGGATCGTCGACAATGCCGTCGCATTGCTGCCCGGTCGGACGCTACTGGAAGCCAAGGGACGGCTGAACCTCAAAGAACATCGATCATTCCGCGGCGACCTCGTCATCGCCTCCAACCAGCCGTCTGGCTTCGCGAACTGGCTGGCGGGATCGGTCGATCCGGCGATACGCACGTTGAAAACGGCCGGTTTCTCCGCGACCGTCAATCTGACCGACACTCTGCAGCAGTTTGAAAGTCTCGAAGTGGCGGCCGGTCCAGCGACGCTGCGCGGCAGGATCGAGCGCCAGTCCTTCGCCGATCAGCCGCCCGCTTTGTCCATGCAGTTGAAAGGCAACCACATAGACCTCGAGGCGCTTCAGGCCCTGGCCGGGCTGGTCGCCGGCGATGCTTCCACAGGGACGTTGCTGCAGCACTCGATCGCCGCCGACCTTTCCGCCGAGACGTTCTCCGCCTTCGGTGAGGAAGCACGTGATGTCCAAGCAGTGCTTACCTTGAAGAACGGTCAGCTGCAGGCCGAGCGGGTCGCGATCCGGGCGCTTGCGGGCGCACAGCTCGCATTTTCCGGCCGGATGAGCGGTGGGCTCGAAAAGCCGGTCGTCTCGGCGAAGATGAAGCTTGCCGCCGAAGAGCTTACACCCTTTCTCGAAATGATCGGACGGCACAGCACGGCCCATCCGGCCTTGACACGGCTTATCAAAGCTGGCTCCTATTACTCCGACGCCGCGCTCGACCTCACCCTGACGGCCGGAAACAAGGAGGGTAATGCACCGGTCACCTTTGGCGTGATCGGTACCGCCAGCGGAGGCAGGATAGCCGGTAGCTACCAGGCACCCGATGTCGCGCAGGCACTTTCCGGTCAGGGCATGCTGCTGGAGGCCACGCTCGAAAATCCGCGAACGGCCGTTCTGCTGGGGCAGGCCGGTCTGGATCCGCTACCCTTCGAAGCGGACGCCAACGGTATTCTTGCCATCAAGCTGCAGAGTACCGAGGGCTCCAAGGCCAACGGCGCCCTGAGCTTCACCACGGAGCGGACATCGCTTGCAGCAAACGGTGTTTTCGATCTGTCGCGCGCGCATTATCTCGAAGGCCAGGGAAAGCTCACCCTCAAATCCGAGGATCTCGAGCCTTATCTGCTGCTGCAAGGCATCGGGCTGCCGCAGATGGGCAGCGGCTTGCCGCTGACGGTCTCGGCTGAATTTTCAACCGATCCCGACAAGATTGCGATTACGGCAATCGAGGGCAGGGCAGACCGGAATGGTTTTGCCGGTGCGCTTGCGATCGACCGCAAGGTTCCCGGCAAGGCCGAAGGGGAGCTGGCGCTCGATACTCTTGATCTCGCCTGGTTGGCAGAAGGCATTCTGGGACAGGTTCACGACACCAGTACCGGGGGACTGGCGCTGGCACCGGTGGCGAAGCCAGCATGGACCGGGCTCGACATGGCGGTCAACATAAATGCGAAGCGGTTCTGGCCGGGTGTTTACGACCCGGTTTCCAACTTTGCCGGGCGGCTGGAATGGAAGGGAGATGAACTCGCCCTGAGCGATGCGACGGGGGACTGGCTGGGGGGCAAGCTCGAGGGACGAATGCACTTCGGCAACGCCAACGGCTCGGGTTATCTGCGCTCCCGACTCGATCTCAAGGGTGCCGATCTTGCCGAAGCGGGTTGGGTGCGGGCAAACGGCCCCGTCGCGACCGGCCGCTTCGACCTTGCGGTTGCGATGGAGGCTACAGGCGCAACGCCCGAGGCAATGGCGCAATCGCTCAGTGGATCGGGCACGGCGAGCTTCAACGGGCTTACCCTGAACGGGGTCAATACCGCGGCGCTGCCGCAGCTGATGGCTGCGGCAGATGCGATGAAGACCGATATCTCGCCGGAGTCGATCCGCAGGGCTGCAGAGAACTTGCTCTTTTCCGGTCAATCGGTGGTTGGCACGGTGAAAGTGCCCTTCGGCATAGCAGGCGGGACCGTGAGGGTTCAGAACGTCGCAGCGGGCGACGGCAACGCCGCTTTCAGCGGCGAGGCATCTTTCGACCTGCCCGAAGGCCGGATGGCCGGCACGATCGATCTGACCTTCCGCCCGGGCGAGGAGGCGCTGGCGGGGGCAGATCCGCGCGTCCGCTTCGGCTATGCCGGGCTGCTTTCATCGCCTGGCGTAACGGTTGACGTCACCGAGCTTTCGAACTTCCTGTCGCTCAGAGCCTTCGAGCGCGAGCGCAGACGGGTCGAAATACTGCAGGCGAATGTGCTCGAAAAGCAACGTCTGCGTCGCGAGGTCGCGCTCTACCGAGCGCGCGCGGCCGAGCGTGAGCAGCAGCGGTTGCGGACGATCGCGGAAGAGCGGCGCCGGCAGGCAGCGGCGGCAGAAGCGGCGCGGATGCGGGCCGAAGCGCAAGCGCGGGCGGCTGCCGCACGTCGCGCCGAAGACGAGGAGCGGCTGAGGATGCGGCAACTGCCCGCCCGCAGCATCGGTCGCCAGCAGGCGCCTGTCACACCGCCGCAGGATGCCGGTACCCGACAGCGTCAGAATGCTGGACCGCCAGCGGGTCAGGGTCTGAATTTCGATCTGCTTCCCGATATTACGGTGCGGTAGGGCGCAGTCGTTTCGGCGGGCGGCGGCCGACCTATGCCCCACCTGTCGCGTCGGCGCGTGCCTTGACCCAGGCGAGCACATAGACACGTAAGGCTGACGAGAGATTTCCTTCCTGGCCGCGACCGTCGTCGATTTCGGCGATCAGCCGCGCGAGCGGCATGTCACGGTCCTTCGCGATCGCTTTCAACTCCTGCCAGAACGGTTCTTCGAGAGTGAAGCTGGTGCGATGCCCGTGCAGGGTTGCCGAGTGTTTGACGACCTTTCCCTTGCTCGCAAACGGATTCAAGTCTCTGCCACTCCGAATCGGGAAACAGTCGCAAGTCCTTGTGCAGGAATCGTTTTCGGCGCCGCTGGCCTCACGGCTTGTTGCGATCGGGCGCACCGTCGTCGCCCGCCCGGTCGAGCCGCCCGTGATCGAGCGTCTTTGCGGTTTTTTCGTTCAGGGCTTTGGTGACGGATTTCTCGGCCTTGGTTCGACCGAAGGTGAGGCGATTCTGTTCGGCCTGCTTTTCTTTGGCAGTCCGAGCCTGCCGTTTGCGAAACTGGCGCAGATTGGTCACGTCGCCGGTCATTGTCGCGCCTCCTTCCAAATACTCGGCAGATGCAAGTACTCAGTTCTTCTTGCGGAAGGAATCGAGCGAGACGATGGAAGCGCCACCGCCTTTGGGACCGTCAGGCTTTTCGGTGTTTTCGTCCGTCACGCTCTCGGAGGTTTCCTCCACGGGATAAGCCGTTATCTCCGCCGAATCGGTTTCTTGCTCCTCGCTAGCGGCCACGTCGAACTCCAGCTCGAAATTCACGGAGGGGTCATAGAAGCCGCGGATCGCATTATATGGGATCACAAGCTTTTCCGGGGTGTCCGAGAATGAAAGACCGATTTCGAAGCCGGTCTCGGTAACCTTCAGATCCCAGAACTGGTGCTGGACGACGATCGTCATCTGTTCGGGGTACTTGGCCTTGAGGTGCTGCGAGATTCGGACGCCGGGTGCGCCGGTCAGGAAGGTGATGAAGAAGTGGTGGTCGCCGGGCAGATGTCCCGTGGCGGAAACTTCGGCCAACACCTTGCGAATGACGCCGCGAAGCGCGTCCTGCGCCAGAATGTCGTAGCGAATATGGTCCTGGCCCATTTGATCCCCGTTCTCTTCAAGTCACTTGGTGCATGATTCCTGTGACCGGAACTCCATTCAGGAAATCATGCAGCGATTCAAGGTGCTATAGCCGAATCTGCGCCTTGACGACATCGGCGCGGCAGCCTGCTCCTTCATTTGCCCGCCCAGTTCTGACGAGTCAATTATCGAGGCATCTATAGACCATTTCACGACGGGGGAGAAGGTGAAGGCTTCTGTTGCCAGGTGCCTTCGGACCCCGCCTTACGGTGCTACCCGGAAGGACTTGATTTGAAGTGTCGCACCGCCGTTAGGCAGCGAGACGTGCTTCAGCATAGTTGTCGTTTGCAACTATAAGTTTAGCCCGATAACGGTGGTACAATGCCGAGCAAAAAGTCGATCTTTACGCCCTTGTCGATCCTATTTCGCCCCCATCAAAAGCCGGTCTCGAATTCCGACCGGTTTTTGGTGGAGGCGCCGGGTACCGCCCCCGGGTCCAATGGGTTTATTGCATCGCCCGTTTATTGCCATAGCCGCCCGAAGACGGCACACGTCATATAGGTCTTTCCGGGGCCTAAGAAAAGGGCTGTCGGCGCGGAAATGACGGATTTATGTCGGTCTTGCCAGCTTAACGCGAAACGCCTTGACTTACACGAACGGCGTGAAAAACTCCGGCTGCTGCACGTGGTTCGCGCGAAGGACGGCAGCTTTTGATAGCAAGTGCTAAATGGAGGCTTTATGACTGATTATCTCGCAGATGTGCAGAAGTATGACGGCAGCGCCGACGAAGCAGTTGTCAACAAGATCGTGCGCCATCTCGGCATTGCCCTTCGCAACAAGGACTCTTCCCTTGTTTCAGCTTCCGATCCGAAGGAACTGGAACGCGTCAAGGAAAAATGGTGCGAGAAGAAGCTCGGCGTCAGCGGGGCCGGAGCAGATGCGGCGATCGCCGCTACGGCCACGGCGATGGCCGACGATCGCAGCAAATCGCGCGTGACCTTTTACTATCTAGTGGCCAAGAATCTGGGCAAGCTCCAGACGCTTTGATCCAGTCTCCCATTCAATGCGTATATCGGCCGGCGACGTACCGCCAGGCGCCGGCGCCGCAAGCCCGGCGCCCACTTTCGGAGGCGCTGAACGGCTCCGCGATCCACCTTTCTGCTTGAACTATTCGCCTGCGCCGACGCTGTTCGGCCATAGCGACTGGTCTTTCCCGGCAAAGTATTGCGTATCTTTGCCGTTTGGCCGAGATCGATATGCCGCCCCAGCACCTGGAACACGCTTATTGCCGCATTCTCCGGATCGGCGGGTCGCGTTTCCGCAAGGTTTTGTCGAAGACGTCGAGACCTCGGCCGCTCATCGTCACCTGGCTTGATTGCCGACAAGCAGCTGCATGCCTCTCCCGACCTGAGCCGCTTCGGAAAATCATGCAACGGTTGAAACGCTGCAGACTGACTTCCGACGGAGGGCAAGGGATTGCGGAACATTCGCCGTTCGGTGCGGTTAAACGAGGGACACCCACGCAAGGCGCGCCTCGGAGAGAATTGCAGCGCAGGAGGAAGGCCGATGACATCGTCCAAACATCCGAAGACAAACCGCCCGAGTGACAAGGACCTCAAACAAGATCCCGGGATCGGCCGCACGAAGGGTATTCGCGGGCCGGCGGACTACGAAGCTCTCAAACGCGGCAACACCATCGAAGGCGATGTCGAAAACGACACGACTGCGCAAGGCGGCGCGAACCCGGACCAGCGCGGTCGCACGAACACGTAGGAGCAAGGCAATGGTCGGGAGAAAGACGCAAGAGCAGCAGAAGCGCGTGCTTCAGGGCCGCGAAAACACGGCGAACGCAGACAAGGATTTCAATGCCGAGGCGGATCTCCACCGTTCCGACGCCTTGAGGAAAGCTCAACGCCAGGGGCAGGATCTTAGCACAGAGCATGCCGATTCCCACGAGGAGGACGATCGCAGCATTCTTCGCGGAAAGAACCAGGAAAGTAGGCACCATAAGGGCGCCGGCGACTGAGGTGGTGCCGGAAGCCTGAATTCCAGACAAAGATGAAGGAGATCCGTGATGGCCAACGCCAGCAAAAAGAACATGGGAAAACCCGACAAGGGCAAAGGTTCCGGCAGCGGCGCGCAAACCGAATTGCAGGAAGGCGTTCTGGGCGAGAACGAGGTCCTGTCGAACAGAGACAAGGCTCAGCATTCCGACTCGCGCGGTTTGGACGAGAGGGCAGTGAGGAACGAGCAGTATCAGGATCACGCCGCCAACCGGCGTCCGGCGAAGTGATTTCGCGTGCAGATTTCCGTTCCGGAAAACGACTTTGGGCCATTGGTTCGCGCGACGGTTCGTTCTATTTTCAAAACAACGAACGAATCGTCGGTTAAAATGCATGCGGCAATATCTCGATCTCCTCGAACATGTGATTGAAACGGGAACCGACCGGGGCGACCGGACAGGCACGGGTACGCGCTCGGTTTTCGGCTACCAGATGCGCTTCGACCTGTCGCAGGGTTTCCCCGTGCTGACGACCAAGAAGCTGCATCTGCGCTCGATCATCCATGAGCTTTTATGGTTCCTGAAAGGCGATACGAACATCGCCTATCTCAAGGAGCATGGCGTGCGAATATGGGACGAATGGGCGGATGAGAACGGCGATCTTGGGCCGGTCTATGGCTACCAATGGCGGTCCTGGCCGACGCCGGACGGCGGTCATATTGACCAGATCGCGACGCTCGTCGAAGGGTTGAAAACCAATCCGAATTCCCGCCGCCACATTGTTTCCGCCTGGAATCCGGCGCTTGTGGACGATATGGCGCTGCCGCCTTGCCATTGCCTCTTCCAGTTCTATGTGGCCGACGGAAAGCTCTCCTGTCAGCTCTACCAGCGCTCGGGTGACATCTTTCTCGGCGTGCCCTTCAACATCGCTTCCTATGCGCTTCTGACGATGATGGTGGCGCAGGTGACGGGGCTTGAGGCCGGCGACTTCGTCCACACGCTCGGCGACGCTCATATCTACCGCAACCACTTCGAACAGGCGCAGCTGCAGCTGACGAGAACGCCGAAGCCGCTGCCGAGAATGGAGATCAATCCAGCTGTGAAGGATCTATTTTCATTTAGATTCGAAGACTTTGAACTCACCGGCTACGAAGCCGATTCACATATCAAGGCGCCGGTGGCGGTATAGGTCGCGGTGACTTCAGCCCGGGTCCGCCCCGGATGACGAACGTGACCTGTCGCAGGTGGGCAGTCGTCCGAAGGCCGTCCATATTCGGCTCCTGGAAACGCTCCAACAGGAGGTTACATGCTTACGCTGATCCATGCGCCCTTGTCGCGTTCGTCGCGGATCGTCTGGCTGCTCGAGGAGCTCGGTGCCGAATACGAGATCCGCTACGTCAACATTCGCCGCTGGGACGGATCGGGTGCTCCCGACGAAAAGAATCCGCATCCGCACAAGCAGGTTCCGGCACTTCTGCACGATGGGACATTGATCTGGGAATCGGTCGCCGTCGTGCAATATCTGACGGATCTCTATCCCGACTGCAGCCTCAGCCGCCCGCCCGGGCACCCCGAGCGCGGCGCCTATCTGTCGTGGCTTGCCTATTATGCGGGCGTCATCGAGCCGACTGCCCTGGCGCATATTTCCGGAGTGACGGTGAACAATCCGGGGCTCGCCCGGCTGTACACCGAAATGTGCGCGCATGTGATCGAGGCGCTCACGCGGCACACCTATCTGCTCGGTGAGTCCATGAGCGCCGCCGATCTTTTGCTTGCAAGCGCATTGCAGTGGATGCGCAAGATCCTGCCGGAGAGCGACGTGATAGACCGCTACATTCGGGTGGTCACCGACCGCGCCGCCCTGGTTCGCGCACGCGAGATCGACAGCAAGCCGAGTGGTTTTCATGACTGAAACAGAACGGAACCCGGCGATCTTACCGAAGATCGTTATCGTCGTCGCCGTCGCGTTGAACGGGGTCATCGGCCGCGAGGGCGATCTCCCCTGGCGGCTGCCGACCGATCTCAAACGCTTCAAGGCACAGACGATCGGCAAGCCGGTCATCATGGGGCGGAAGACCTGGGCGGCAATCGGCAGGCCGCTGCCCGGCCGGCCGAACATCGTCGTCACCCGCAATCGCGCCTTCGAGGCTCCCGGAGCCGAGGTCGCGCCCTCCCTCGAGGCGGCTCTTGCGGTCGCACGGGAGCGGGCGGCGGCGATTGGGGCCGATGAGATTTGCGTTATCGGCGGCGGCGAGATCTACCGCCAGTCAATCGGCATGGCCGATGTCCTCCACGTTACCGAAGTGCAGGCCGAAGTGGATGGCGACACACGCTTCCCCGAGATCGACCCGGCGGTTTTCGAAAAGGTGCTCGAAGAAGACCTGCAAAGCGGCGAGAAAGACAGTCACGCTATGCATTTCGTGACCTGGCGGCGCCGTACTGCGCCGTCGCAGGAGACCGGGGCCTGAGCGGTCTTCCGCTCTTGTCCACGTTCTCGCCCTTCGCTGCGGCACTCCGGTGAACAAATTTAACGCATTTACGGTGAACTCGGCCGTATCGCGTTGAAAGCAATGCACATGATACCTATAACGGGTTCACATCGTGACCGGCCGCAATGCCTGCGGGGCGTTCAGCGAAATATTTTCTTGGAAGTGAGGTTTTGATGCCCTGGAGCAATCAGAATGGCGGCGGCGGTGGCCCTTGGGGCGGCGGCGGCGGCAATCAAGGGCCATGGGGCCAGGGGCCCAACCGGCCACGCGGCGGAAGAGGTGGTCCGCCGGATCTGGAGGAGATCATCCGGCGTGGCCAGGATCAGCTGAAAAGCGTGGTTCCCGGGGGCTTCAACGGCGGGATCTTCGTCATTGTCGGCCTGCTGGTTCTCGGTTTCATCCTGCTGAACTCCATCTATACCGTTCAGCCGGACGAACGCGGCGTTGAGATGCGCTTCGGCAAGCCGAAGGAGGAAATCTCCATGCCGGGCTTGCACTATCACTTCTGGCCGCTTGAAACGGTAGAGATCGTCAAGGTGACCGAGCAGCAGCAGAATATCGGCGGTCGCACGGGCCAAACGAATTCCGGCCTGATGCTGAGCGGCGATCAGAACATCGTCAACGTGCAGTTCTCGGTGCTGTTTTCGGTTACCGATCCGAAGGCGTATCTCTTCAATGTCGAAAACCCGGCCGACACGCTGCAGCAGGTGGCCGAAAGCGCAATGCGCGAGGTCGTCGGACGCCGTCCTGCGCAGGACATTTTCCGCGACAACCGTCAGGCGATCGCCGCGGATGTGAAGAACACGATCCAGGCGACCATGGACAGCTATGGCGCCGGCATATCGGTGAATACCGTGGCGATCGAGGATGCCGCCCCGCCACGCGAAGTGGCCGATGCCTTCGACGAAGTGCAGCGTGCCGAGCAGGACGAGGATCGCTTCGTCGAAGAGGCCAACCAGTATGCCAACCAGGTGCTCGGCAAGGCGCGCGGCCAAGGCGCGCAGATCCGGGAAGAGGCGGCCGCATACAAGGATCGGGTGGTCAAGGAGGCTCAGGGTGAGGCTCAGCGCTTCATCTCAGTCTATGACGAGTATTCCAAGGCTCCGGAAGTCACGCGCAAGCGGCTCTATCTCGAAACGATGCAAGGCGTTCTCGGCAAGTCCAAGAAGTTCATCCTCGACGAGAAGAACGGCCAGGGTGTGCTGCCCTATCTGCCGCTCAATGAAATCGGCAGGCCCGTGCAGTCGGGAGGAAACCAATGATCAACAATCGCAGCTCCATTATCCTGATCGTCCTCGCCGCTGTCCTGTTCGTCGTCTACTCCTCGGTCTTCGTGGTGAACGAGCGTCAGCAGGCGATCGTCGTGCGCTTCGGTCAGATCCGTGAGGTGAAGAGCGAACCGGGCCTTTATTTCAAGCTTCCGTTCGGCTTCATGGATGCCGACCGTGTTCAGTACGTCGAAGACCAGGCACTCCGTTTCGATCTCGACAATATCCGAGTGCAGGTTTCCGGAGGCAAGTTCTACGAGGTGGACGCATTCGTCGTCTACAAGATCTCCGATCCTCGCCGCTTCCGCCAGACGGTTTCCGGCGACCGGGAATCCGCGGAGTCGCGGCTCAGGACTCGCCTGGATGCGTCCCTGCGCCGGGTTTATGGTCTCAGGGGCTTCGAGGCAGCGCTTTCGGACGAACGCGCGTCGATGATGCGGGAGGTCCGGACCGACCTCAGCGCCGATGCGGAATCGCTTGGCCTCAACATCGAGGACGTGCGCATCCGCCGTACGGATCTGACCCAGGAAGTCTCGCAACAGACCTTTGATCGGATGAAGGCGGAGCGTCTGGCCGAAGCCGAACTGATCCGTGCCCGCGGTAACGAGGAAGGCCAGAGACGCCGTGCAATTGCCGACCGACAGGTGGTCGAAATCGTCGCCGAAGCACAACGTGATTCGGAAATTCTGCGCGGTGAGGGCGAAGCGGAGCGGACGCAGATCTTTGCCGACGCATTCCAGCGTGATCCCGGCTTTTTCGAGTTCTACCGGTCGATGGCGGCTTATTCGCAATCGATCGGCAGCCCGGATACAACCATCGTGCTTTCGCCGCACTCGGAATTCTTCCGTTATTTCAACAGTGCCGACGGTGCGGACCAGCCGCTGCCGACCCCGGGACCGGCGGCACCGACCACCACAGATTGAGCGAACGATGTCAGACTTTCTGACCGGGTTTGCTTTTCTCCTGATCATCGAGGGGCTGGTGTACGCACTGGCCCCTTTGGTTTTGGTGGAACTGGCGAAGCGATTGCCGTATGTCCCTGAACATCAGCTCCGATTGGCCGGATTGACATCGGTGGCCATCGGCGTCGGGCTTGTATGGTTGCTTCGAGGATAACGCGAAATGCCACATAAATTGCTCATCCGGCTGGTCGATGCCGAATATGCCATCACCCGACTGAACGTCGGGTCCGCTATCCCGGAATGGCTGCCGGGGCCGGGATTCTGGACGGTCTCAAGTTCCCGTGAGGAGATGACGCTCGTCTGTCGTGCCGCTCGCGTCCCGTCCAGTGTGCAGAGTTCGCTTGGCTGGCGCTGTTTTCGCGTCGAACAGCACTTCAGTTTCGATGTGCCGGGCGTGCTGTCGTCGGTGCTTCGGCCGCTCTCGGAGGCAGGTGTCGGCGTCTTCGCCAATTCGACCTTCAGCACCGATTATATTTTCGTCGCCGGGTCCAATCTCGAGCAGGCAGTCGAGGCGCTAAAGCAGCACGGGCACGAAATAACCATCTGACGCACCTTCGATTTGCCGCCCATCAGGAAATCGTGTCTGGACGCTTCGGAATTCCGCCGTATCTTCAAGAGAAGGTCCTCGTGCCGCGCTTCTCGAACAAGTCGCGCGGCGCTGTAGTTCGTTGCAGCAAACCAAAGATCGTGCGTCATTTCCACCGGCCGACCTGAAGCCGGCGTGACGCAAGGGAAATGATAGGAGCCTGGCGACTTGTCGAAACGACCCGAATTCTTCCGCGGCCTGGCGCTCGCGGCCGCGACGGCACTCATTTTCACCAATACGGTGCTTGCCCAGACGGCCACGTCACGGCCTCCGGCCGGTCCTCCATCCGTCGCGGATCTTGCCGAGGGACTGCTCGACGCAGTCGTCAACATATCGATTTCGCAGAACGTCAAGGGCGACGACGACAATGCGCCGATACCGCAGGTGCCGGAAGGGTCACCCCATCAGGAGTTCTTCGACGAATTTTTCAGGGGTCCGGGAGGCGAGGGCGGCCGGCCGCGCACCGTCAATTCGCTGGGTTCAGGCTTTATCATCGATCCCGCGGGCTACATTGTCACCAACAACCACGTGATCCAGGATGCCGACGATATCGAAATCAATTTCTCCGACGGCACGAAGCTGAAGGCGAAACTGGTCGGCATGGATACGAAAACCGACCTCGCCCTGCTGAAGGTCGAACCGAAAAAGCCGCTCAAAGCCGTCTCTTTCGGTGATTCGCGAAAGATCAGGATCGGCGATTGGGTGATGGTGGTCGGCAATCCGTTCGGTCTCGGCGTTTCCGTTTCCGTGGGCGTCGTCTCCGCACGCGGCCGCAATATCAATGCCGGCCCCTATGACAGTTTCATCCAGACCGACGCGGCGATCAATCGCGGCAATTCGGGCGGACCGCTTTTCAACATGCAAGGCGAAGTCGTCGGCATCAATACGGCGATCCTTTCGCAGACCGGCATGTCGGTCGGAATAGGCTTCGCCGTGCCGGCGGAGCTTGCCGTCAACGTTGTAAACCAGCTCAAGGAATTCGGCGAAACCCGCCGCGGTTGGCTTGGCGTTCGAATCCAGCCCGTCACTGATGACATCGCCGAGAGCCTGAAAATGGAGCTGCCGCGCGGCGCGCTCGTATCGGGCATCATCGAGGGCGGCCCGATTACCAAAGGTGAAATCAAGCCGGGCGACATTATCATCCGCTTCGACGGAACGGATATCGCGGAGATTCGGGACCTCATGCGCACCGTCGGAGAGAGCCCCGTGGGCAAGGCCGTCGATGTGGTGATCATCCGTGACGGCAAGGAGCAGTTGGTCCGCGTGACACTGGGCCGGCTGGAAGATGGCGAGCAGCTCGCCAATGCGAAACCGGGTGAGATGCCGGAGAGCAGTGATGCGAAGCCCGGCGAACCGCCTGCCGCGCAACTGCCGGCAAGCGACACTGTGCTCGGCATGAAGCTCGCAGAGCTCGACACTGACCGCCGCCAGAGTTTCGGAATCGCCGAAAACGTCAAAGGCGTCGTCATTACCGAGGTGCAGCCCAATTCGCCCGCGGCCGAGCGCCGGGTTGAGGTGGGCGAGGTGATCGTCGAACTTGGTCAGGAAGCAATGGAGACGCCGGAGGATGTCACCTCACGCGTCACGGAACTCAAGGCCGACGGGCGCCGCAACGCTTTGCTGATGATCGCCAACAAAAGCGGCGAACTGCGCTTCGTGACGGTACGGATGGAGTGAAACTCGCGGGGGCGTTCTGACGTACCAGAAACGGTCACGTTCAATTTTCAAGTCACCCGACTTAGAGCATTTCCGCTTTTCTCCGATCCCGGAAACTCTCTAAACCCTTATTTTGCCGCAATTTCGGACGGAAAATCGCTCCCACTTTTCCTGGAATTGCTCTAGAAACGTCGCGATCTAGCGTTTCGCGGTCTCGCCGTTCCGCTGCCGCCGATCAGCGGTGATCGCGTAAAGCACGTGTGGTCTCAGCTGCGGGTGCGTGTCCGGGACGCCGGAATGCTCAAAACCGCGCGAGGGGTCGCAATACATGCCGATCCGCTTCATCACGGCGATGGAACGGGTATTCGTCGCAACGGCGATGGCAACGATCTCGCCGAGCTTTCTTTCCTCGAAACCATAGTCGAGAAGCGCCCCCGCAGCCTCCGTCACGTAGCCCTTTCCCCAGTGTCGGGCAGCCAGGCGCCAACCGATCTCGACCGTGCCGTCGGGCAGGTGCGGTTTGAGATCCGTGCGTGCAAGTCCACAAAAACCAATCGGTGCATCATTCTCCCTGAGGGCGAGCGCGAAGAAACCGAAGCCGGTTTCGTGAATATTTCGGTTGTTGCTATCGAAGAGCGCATCGGCATCCGCGCGGTTGCGGCGGAAGGGGAAAAACTCCACCACCTTTGGATCGCTGTTGATCTCGGCAAAGAGATCGCGATCGGCCTCCAGCCAGGCACGGAGTCTGAGCCGCTCGGTCTCGTGGATGATCACGCCACGAAGTCCGTCTTCCGGTAACCCTGAAGGTAGAGCAGGGCGGTGAGGTCGCCGTGATCGATGCGGATCCTCGCCTGCTCGGCAACCACGGGCTTGGCGTGTAGCGCCACTCCGGTGCCGGCAAGTTGCAGCATGCCGAGATCGTTGGCGCCGTCGCCGACGGCGATGGCGTCCGCTGGCGTGATGCCGAGCCGTTCCGAAATATCGATAAGCGCGTCGATCTTTGCCTGCTTGCCCAGAATCGGCCGAGCGACATCGCCGGTGAGCCTGCCATCCTCGTCACGGAGAATATTGGCGCGGCTTTCGTCGAAGCCGAGCATTTCGGCTATCGGTCCGGTGAACACGGTGAAGCCACCCGAGACGAGCGCCGTATAGTGGCCCTTGGCCTTCATCGTGGCAATGAGTTCGCGGCCGCCGGGCGTCAATGTGATACGCTTGGCAATGACCTCCTCGACGACCGAAACAGGCAGGCCCTTGAGAAGTGCCACTCTTTCGACGAGTGCCGGTTCGAACGCGATCTCACCGTTCATGGCCCGCGACGTGATTGCTGCGACCTTCTCCTTCAAGCCGACTTCCGCGGCCAGTTCATCGATGCATTCCTGCCCGATCATGGTCGAATCCATGTCGGCGATCAGAAATCGCTTCCGACGGCTTTCGCCCTCCTGCACAGCGACATCGATAGCGGCGCCGGCAACCGTCTCACGTAGCCCGGCTTGTGCTTCGCCGGCATCGGTGCCATCCCTCAACACGATGTCGCAGGCGATGCCGTCCGCGAGCCAATAGAGTCCGGATGCATCGAGGCGTTCCGCTGCCGCCTCCGCGCGTGCTGGCGTCAGAACCGGATTTGACGGATTGGCGATAAGCGTGGCAACGAGAGCCATGATGCAAAACCTTGCGAGAGACATCGACGCGATCCTGATAACCGGACCAACCGCCAGCGGCAAGTCTGCGCTGGGGGTGAAGCTTGCGCAGAGACACGGGGGCGCCGTGATCAATGCCGATAGCATGCAGGTTTACGGCACGCTGAAAATACTGACCGCGCGCCCGGACGAAAGCGAGATGGGGGGAGTCGAGCACTTCCTTTACGGCCACGTGCCGCCGGACCGTGCCTATTCAACCGGCGCATGGCTGCGCGAGGCGGAAGCGCTGGTGGCGAGATTGAGGATAGAGGGGCGGATGCCCGTTTTCGTCGGCGGCACCGGCCTTTATTTCAAAGCGCTGACGGGAGGGCTTTCCGACATGCCGGAGGTTCCGCATGCGATCCGCCAGCGCCTGCGGAAGCGCCTGATGGAGGAGGGTGCGGAGGCGCTCCACCACGAATTATCCGCTCTGGATCCGGAAACGGCGCAGCGCGTGCGATCCGGTGACGGGCAAAGGATCGTGCGCGCGCTGGAGGTGATGGAGGCGACTGGAAGGCCGATCGGATTTTACCAACAGAGCCGAGGTCCTGTCATCATCGATGCCACTCGGGCGCGGAAGATCGTCGTCCTGCCTGAGCGGCCGGTGCTTCGTAGCCGCATCAATCGGCGCTTCGAGGCAATGCTTGGCATGGGGGCAGTCGAAGAGGTGCGCGCGCTTCTCGCGCTTGATCTTCCGCCGGAGATGCCGGCGATGAAGGCGATCGGCGTGCAGCAGATCGCCGCGATGCTGAAAGGCGAGATGAGCGAGGCGCAGGCGATCGAGGCCGGCGCGGCTCAGACGCGGCAATATGCGAAGCGCCAGATGACCTGGTTTCGCAACCAGCTCGACGAGACCTGGCAGCGTATCGACGCTGCGGAAGCGCTGGGCGAAAACCATTGAACAGGCGCCCGTCCGGCCTCCATGAGGCGAAGAGCGCGCAAGTATCGGCGGCTCTAACGGGTGCCGTGATCGACCGGCGTCTGCTGGTGCTGGATGAGCTTCCATTCGGCTCCGGCGCCATGATAGGTGGACGTGCAATAGGCCGCATAGGGCTGATCTTCGCCGCGTCGCGCCTCCGCGAGATAGCCGAGCACGATAAAGGTTTCTCCGATCCGGCCCATGATTTTCTCGCTGACCGCGAGTTGCTCCCACCGCGGAATTCCGTGAAGGCTTTGGATTATGACCGACCGCCCGCGCAGGAGACCGACCGGTGCGGGGAATGCCATGATGCAGTCTTCGTCCAGCACTTCGCGATAGGGTTCGGAGCCCTCGAGCCAGAGCCGCCGCTCGATTCTCCAAGCGTCATTGTCGTCCATGTCGTCTCCCCGGATGAGATCACGAAGATTTAGGGTCGGATCGACTTCAACGCGCGAGACGAGCTTCCGGATCCAAATGCAGAGCACCGCGCAATCTCGCGCGATTTGCTTTACTTGCGAATGAGACTGCCGAGTGGCCGCTTGAGGAGACTGTCGCGCAGCGATCCTTCGCGCAATGAGGAGGGTGGGCCGAAACCCGCCTGCTGTTTTACGGCCGTTGCGGATCGATCGGACGCCCTGTCCGCATCGCCCGAAAGGATCTGCGCGCGAATCCGGTCGAAGCGTTCGATCTCCGGATTGCCCCGCAAGCCGTTTTCCTCGTGCACAGGCGGCTGCTTCGTCTGCGCGGCCAGGTAGCTCTGTTGGAAACTCGATATGTCAGGTCCGTTTACGGCGCGCATTCGGCTGATGATCGAGCGGAGGTCGGCAAGGGGCGGCGCGTCGTCGTCGACCTTGTCGGTTATCCCGTGGGCGCGGGGAAGGCGGGCGTCTTCGACCCGCGCAAAACGCATGCGCATCGGTACTGCGACTGCTTCGCCGAAGGCGATCGCCTCGCCGTTGCCGATAGAGGAAATGAAGCTGGTGGTCGAGATCGACGAATTGGAGATCGCCGAACGGATGATTTCCTGGTCGCGATCATTGGCGAGCCGCATGGCGAAAACCGTCGAGCATTGCGACAGGATCGTCGGATCGAGTTCGCCCGGTCGCTGGGTAATGATGCCGAGCGAGACTCCGTATTTTCGTCCTTCCTTGGCGATGCGTGCAATGGCCTGGCGCGTAGGCAGGAAACCGAGCGTGGGATCGGCCGGCACATAGCGGTGCGCCTCTTCACAAACGACCAGCATGTGGATAGCGCCGTTGCCCCAGAGGCCGATCTCGAAGGCCATTCGGCAGAGCACGGAGGCAAGGGAATTGACCACCTCCGAGGGGATGCCGGCGAGCTCGAAGGTGGCAATCGGTCTGTCGTCGCCGGGGATGCGGAAGATTCTCGCAATCGTGTCTTCGATCGTGTCCGTGATCGTGTTCTGCGAGAACATGAAATGGTATCGCGGATCGTTGACGGCGGAGACGATCCTGTTCTTAAGGGAGCGCAGATGCGGCTTGTCGTTGCGCCCCTCGAGCCGCCCGATGCGCTCATCGATCATCGCCAGGAGATCGGCGATGCGATAGGGGACAGGGGTGTCTGCCGTGATCGAGCTTCTTTCCGTATGCCGCCGCATCAGGCCGGATTCGGTGCCCTTGAACGCCCTTTTCGCATCCGCGATGACATCACGCAGGATGTCGAGTTCGTCCGGCACCGGCGGGCGTCCACGGAAGATGACCTCGGCTAGCTCCTCCAGCCGGAAGAACCAGAAGGGCAGGTCGAGCGTATCCGTGTCGATGACCACGGCCTGGTCCGGAAAAGCAGCAGCGAACTCGTTGTGCGGGTCAAGAATCAGCACGCGCAGCTTCGGGTCCGCGGCGATTGCCTTGTTGAGGAGCAGCGTTACGGCCGTCGACTTGCCGACGCCTGTGGTGCCGACGATCGCGAAGTGTTTGGCGAGCATCGAGGGAACATGGATGGTGGCGTCGAGACTTTCGTCCTGCGTGAGCTTGCCGATGACGCAGCTGTCCGATTGACCAGGATCGTAGATGCGCGCGAGGTCACTGACGCGGATCCGATGGGCAATAGCTCCGAGATAGGGGTAGCGGCTGATGCCGGCGGAAAACGCTTCCCGTCCATCCGGACCGACCTGAACCTCGCCCATCAATTCCACTTCGATGCGGAAAGTGTTACTGGCCTCTTCGCCCCAACCCTCGGAAATGGTCTGCATCGAGTAGACCAGGGCCACGACGCGGTTGGAGCCGACAGAAATCGAGACCAGTTTGCCGACCGACCAGAGCTCGGTAAGCGATGTCTCGCCGTTTTCGGCAACGGCTGCGATCGTCGCGCGCGAACCGTTGCAGCCGACGACACGGCCGAGAAAGCGATTACCGGGCTTCAAGCCATCGCGGCGATCCATCTCGCCGGCGCGAGGCGCCAATTGATATCCACTCTCGAGCAAAGCAGCACCTCGGGCGAAAAACGCCACATCAGCAGCAGGCTGTGCACCGAACATCGGTGCCTCTTTCCATGCGGCGTCCCAGGATAGCGGCTGCGGTTTAATAACTGGTTGCGCGCAGGCCGTGGCGGGCAGGATGCACCAAAGACGTTGACGGGTGGGGAATTTCCGTCTAACAAATCGCCCCATGAACAAATTCGCGGTTATTCTTGTGGTGGGACGGCGCATGGGCAGGATGGTGTAACCATCCGGCGGTAGCCACCCATGCGCTGAACGAGGCTCCTGACGGGGCCTTTTTTTATGCCTTCAAACACGTTATTCACCCAAACCTGAACGAGGGACGGAAGCAGGCCAATGAGCGGAACTGAGAACCAGATGACGGGCGCGGAGATCGTTCTCCAGGCTTTGAAAGACAATGGCGTCGAACACATCTTCGGCTATCCCGGCGGCGCCGTGCTTCCAATCTACGACGAGATTTTCCAGCAGGAGGACATACAGCACATCCTCGTCCGCCACGAGCAGGGCGCCGGCCACATGGCCGAAGGGTATGCCCGCTCCACCGGCAAGGTCGGCGTCATGCTGGTGACATCCGGCCCGGGGGCGACCAATGCGGTTACCCCGCTGCAGGACGCGCTGATGGACTCCATCCCTCTCGTCTGCATCTCGGGGCAGGTACCGACATCGCTGATCGGTTCTGACGCCTTCCAGGAGTGCGACACGGTCGGAATTACGCGGCCTTGCACCAAGCACAACTGGCTGGTCAGGGACGTCAACGAACTCGCCCGCGTCATCCACGAAGCTTTCCGCGTCGCCCAGTCGGGCCGCCCCGGACCGGTCGTCGTCGACATTCCGAAGGACATCCAGTTTGCGACCGGTGCCTATACGCCGCCTTCGGCCGTTCCAACGCAGAAGAGCTATCAGCCGAAAACCCAGGGCGACCTGAAGAAGATCGAGGAGGCGGTTGCGCTCATGAAGTCCGCGCGCCAGCCGGTTATCTATTCGGGCGGCGGCGTCATCAATTCCGGCCCGCAAGCCGCACATTTCCTGCGCGAGCTGGTCGAACTCACCGATTTTCCGATCACGTCGACGCTGATGGGCCTCGGCGCCTATCCTGCCTCCGGCAAGAACTGGCTTGGCATGCTCGGCATGCATGGAACCTATGAAGCCAATCTCGCCATGCACGATTGTGACGTCATGATCTGCATAGGAGCGCGCTTTGACGACCGTATCACCGGCCGGCTCAATGCCTTCTCGCCGAATTCAAAGAAGATCCACATCGATATCGACCCGTCCTCGATCAACAAGAACGTCCGTGTCGACGTTCCGATCATCGGCGACGTCGCCGCAGTCCTCGAGGACATGGTTCGCCTGTGGCGTGCTGCGGCCAAGACCGTCGACCGGACGCGGCTCGAGGATTGGTGGAAATCGATCACCAAGTGGCGCGCGCGCAATTCGCTCGCCTATACGCCGAGTGCCGATGTCATCATGCCGCAATATGCGATCCAGCGGCTTTACGAGCTCACCAAGGACCGCGACACCTACATCACCACCGAAGTGGGACAGCACCAGATGTGGGCGGCGCAGTTCTTCGGATTCGAGGAGCCGAACCGGTGGATGACGTCGGGCGGCCTCGGCACCATGGGCTACGGCTTCCCGGCCGCCGTGGGCGTTCAGGTTGCGCATCCGGATAGCCTCGTCATCGATATCGCGGGCGACGCCTCGATCCAGATGTGCATCCAGGAAATGTCCTGCGCGGTCCAGTACGGCCTGCCGGTCAAGATCTTCATCCTGAACAATCAATATATGGGCATGGTCCGGCAGTGGCAGCAACTGCTCCACGGCAACCGACTGTCGCATTCCTATACCGAGGCGATGCCTGACTTCGTCAAGCTCGCCGAGGCCTATGGCGGCGTTGGCATCCGTTGCGAAAAGCCGGGAGAGCTCGACGAAGCAATCAAGCAGATGATCGATACTCCGGCTCCGGTCATTTTCGATTGCCGAGTCGCAAATCTCGCCAATTGCTTCCCGATGATCCCCTCGGGCAAGGCGCATAACGAAATGCTGCTCCCCGACGAGGCCACGGACGAGGCGGTTGCCAACGCCATCGACGCCAAGGGCCGCCAGCTCGTTTGAGGACAAGGGTAGGAACAGGATCATGAACGCACATCTTCAGCCTACGGGCTCGGCCTACTTCATCGCCAAGGAAACCGAGCTTGCGGAAACGCACACGCTATCCGTTCTGGTCGATAACGAGCCGGGCGTGCTTGCCCGTGTCATCGGCCTCTTCTCCGGCCGCGGCTACAATATCGAGAGTCTGACGGTCTCCGAAACGGAGCACGAGGCGCATCTTTCGCGGATCACGATCGTGACCCGCGGCACGCCGCACGTGCTCGAGCAGATCAAGAACCAGCTCGAAAGGCTCGTTCCGGTGCATCGGGTGGTCGATCTCACGGTGCGCGCTGCCGGCCTCGGTCACGAGCGACCGATCGAGCGAGAACTGGCGCTCGTCAAGGTCCATGGCTCGGGCGAACATCGGGTCGAGGCGCTGAGACTTGCCGATGCATTCCGCGCATCGGTCATCGACGCCAATATCGATCACTTCGTCTTCGAGATCACGGGCAAGCCTTCGAAGATCGAGCAGTTCATCGCCATCATGAAACCGCTGGGGCTGATCGAAGTCTGCCGCACCGGTATCGCTGCAATGAACCGCGGCCCGCAGGGGATGTGAGGCGGTTCTCTCAACCGCGATAGGGACGTGGATGAGCGCAGTCGGCAAGGCGGGCCACCGAGCCTGCGCCGCTGTGGTCGCTTCTCAGATCACTTCCAGCCGCGTCTTCCTCTTTGGCGGCGGGAAATGACGATCCAGTTCGGCGAGATTTTCCGCCGTCAGATGGATATCCATTGCGTCGCGGTTTTCGAGGGCGCGTCCGGCGGAACCGGTCTTCGGAATCGATATGACGCCGGAGCGCGTCTTCAAAAATGCGAGCGCCACCTGGGCGGGCGTCGCCTGATGCGCCTTGGCGATGTGGATAAGGTCGGCATCATTGAGCAGGCGGCCCTCGTCGAGCGGCGAATAGGCCATGATCGGAACGCCGCGGCCGCGGCACCAGGGCAGAAGGTCGAATTCGACGCCGCGGCGCGCGAGATTGTAGAGCACCTGGTTGGCCGCGACATTGCCGCCGTCGGGTACGGCCGCAAGCTCCTCCATGTCGTCGACGTCAAAATTCGAGACGCCCCAGGCGCGGATCTTACCAGCCTGCTTCAGCTCTTCGAAGGCGGCCACAGTCTCGGTGAGCGGATGGCCGCCACGCCAATGCAGAAGGTATAGATCGAGGCAATCGGTCCCGATATTGCGCAGGCTGCGTTCGCAGGCGGCAAGCGTGCCCGTCCGGCTGGCATTGGAGGGCAGTACCTTGCTGACCAGGAAGGCGTCCCCCCGCCGACCCTTGATCGCTTCTCCGACGATGCGTTCGGCGGCGCCGTCGCCATACATCTCCGCCGTGTCGATCAGCGTCATGCCGAGATCGAGCCCCGCTTGCAGGCTGCGGACCTCGTCGGCGGCTCCGGCACGGTTTTCGCCCATTCGCCAAGTGCCTTGGCCGAGCAAGGGAACCTTGCGGCCGTCCGGAAAAGTGATGGTCGGGATCGGATCGTGCATCGGTAATGGTCCTGCAGGTTGCGTCAGTGCCGAGATTTAAAGCCCGCTGGCTGAAAGTCCATAAGGCAATCGCAAACATGGCCGGCCCGGGACGCTCCGTCGGCGGGCTTGATGGTGCCGACAGTATCCTCTCGAAAGAAAATAAAATTGTGCCTTGTAAGAAACACAATGATGACCTACATAGCTCAGTATCGATATTGATCGACGATATTTGTTTCTGCGCCGCGGCGCACCGTCACGAAAATCCTGACAACATCGGTTTTGATACACCGTTTTTATGCGGTGGCGGTTTTCCATGGCTATTGAAAGGACATCGACGTGGCTTCTGGAACGGTAAAGTGGTTCAACAGCACCAAGGGCTTCGGTTTCATCCAGCCAGATGACGGCGCCGCTGACGTGTTCGTCCATATTTCGGCGGTTGAACGCGCCGGCCTGTCCACGCTGAAAGACGGGCAGAAGGTAAGCTTCGAGCTGACGCAGGATCGGCGCTCGGGCAAGACCTCGGCGGACAACCTTCGCGCGCTCTGAACGGGCCGCGCGTTTGTGCCGTAAGACGGCATCTTATGAAATTGTTATCTCCCCATCCGTGACCACGGATGTACTGGCACGGTGGGTTGAGATGATGAGGAAGGTCGGGTCTGTCCCGGCCTTTTTTATTGGCTGAAATTTGATGGAAGGATCTCGCATGAAGGACGTCGGTAACCGAATTTTCAAGGCCGAGAAGAAGAACCCTGCGGATCGCGCGGACCAGGCCACAATTGCGTCACGCGCCATTATCGAGCAAGAGGCTGCTGCGCGCGTGAAGAAAACGGCTCGCCTAAAGCAGATGCGGCTTGAGAAAGAGGCCGAGGAAGCAGCAAATCCGGTCGCCGAACCCGTCAAAAAGGGGAAAGCGCAGAAGCGGAAATAGGCGCTCCCGTCCGCAGATCCGGCGTCTAAGCCTCTCTCTGCGCGGCAAGGAGCAGCATCATTGGCCGGTCGACCTCTTCCGCCAGGTCGGGAATTCGGGCGATCTCCTCGGCGGTGGGGCTCCACTCCTGAACGCGGCGGATCACGAAGCCGGCCGCAAGCAGACTGTTCAACGTCGTGCCGAACATTCGGTGATACTTGACGACGCCCCTGGCGAGCCAGTCGGTAAGCCGTGTTCCTTCGACTGCGTAGCGATCGAGCGGCCAGATACGGCGCCCCTCCGAATCGACCGTCCAGCCTGGGTTGGTCGGAGCCATGTAGATGGGATGCTCGATGGTGAAGACGAAATTGGACCCGGGCAACAGGCTGGCGTGGATCGTGCGCAGCAGGCGGTCGAAGTCTTCGATGTAGTGGAAGGCAAGCGAACTATAGGCGAAGTCGAAACGCGCTTCGGGAAGAACCAGCTCCTCAAGATTGGCAATCCGGTATTCGATGGCCGGATCACTCGTCTCATTGCGCGCCCGTGCGATCATCTTCTCGGACAAATCAATACCGAGAACACTAGAGGCTCCGTTCTCCCGCGCCCATCGCGCGAACCAGCCGAAGCCGCAGCCGAGATCGACGACGCGCAGGCCGTCGAATTTCGGCAGCATCGCGCGGATCGCCGGCCATTCCGGGGCACCGTCCAGCCCATGCAGGGACCGGCCCAGTTGGCTGTAGCCGGCGAAGAATTCGGGTTTGTCGTAAATATTCTGTGCCATTTTCCATTTCGTGCTGCCGGAAACAATCCGTGTCCGCTTGTCACCGTGACAAGATTCGGGTGGCGGTTAGAATTAGGTCAGCTAGCTTGACCCAAATCCTGGCGATTGCCCGCCTCGAAGTTACGCTGAATTATGATCTTTCCGCGGCACCCCACTGCATGTTTCCTTCAATCGGATCCGATCAAAGGACAACATGCAGCAGATCAAAGTGCTACAGCGACCTTTGTGCGTCCGATAAGACGCACGGCGCTGTAGGGGTGAAGCGGCTTGGAGGAGACCATGCAACCGGATACGCTGCTGGCGCTGTTCCTGTTCGCCTTCACGACGTCGATCACGCCGGGGCCGAACAACATGATGCTGTTGCCTCGGGCGTGAACTTTGGTTTCGTGCGTACCATTCCTCATATGCTGGGTATCGGCAGCGGCTTCTTCGTTCTCCTCATCGCAGTCGGGCTCGGCCTCGGCGCACTGCTTCATTCCGTGCCGGTCCTCCATACGGCGTTGAAATTTGCCGGGGGCGCCTATCTCGTCTGGATCGCCTGGAAGATCGGCGCGTCGCGCTCGCTCGGCGAGGGAAAGGCGAATGCGGTGCCCATGACCTTCCTGCAGGCGGCAGCTTTCCAATGGGTCAATCCAAAGGCCTGGGTGATGGCGGTTTCGGCAATGGCGACTTATACGAGCAGCGACGGTTATTTCACGAGCGTGCTTATCGTCGGCCTGGTCTTCGCGCTCGTCAATGTGCCGAGTGTTTCGACATGGGCGGGCTTCGGCTCGGCGCTCCGGCAATGGCTCTCGGAGCCTGCGCGGCTGAAATGGTTCAACATCACCATGGCCGTACTGCTCGTCGTCAGCCTGTGGCCGATGCTCAGGTAAGCCAATGGGCATCTTCAGAAAATGATTCTGCTTCATCGCCCAATGCATTAATAATAGACGCATTTTCGGAAAGGATTACGGAATGTCCGAGCATCGTCATGGCCCTGGCGAAGAACACGGCCATCATCACGACAATCATCTCACCGACATGGAGGCGCGGGTCAAGGCGCTGGAGACGGTGTTGACGGAAAAAGGGCTGATCGATCCTGCGGCGATCGACGCGATCGTCGACACATACGAGACGAAGGTGGGACCGCGAAACGGTGCACGCGTCGTCGCCAAGGCCTGGAGCGATCCGGATTTTGCCGATTGGCTGAGACGTGACGCCACCGCGGCGATCGCCAGCCTCGGCTTCACCGGACGCCAGGGCGAGCACATGCGTGCGGTGTTCAATACGTCCGAAACGCACAACCTCATCGTCTGTACGCTCTGCTCCTGCTATCCCTGGGCAGTGCTGGGGCTGCCGCCGGTCTGGTACAAGGCGCCGCCCTATCGATCGCGGGCCGTTATCGATCCGCGGGGCGTTCTTGCAGAATTCGGGCTTAACCTGCCGGCTGAAAAGAAGATCCGCGTCTGGGATTCGACCGCAGAGCTGCGCTATCTGGTGGTGCCGGAGCGGCCGGCGGCCACCGACGATCTCGGCGAGGATGCCCTGGCAAAGCTCGTCACGCGCGATTCGATGATCGGCACCGGGCTCGCCCTTTCACCGGAGGCTTTTCGATGAACGGTCCGCATGATCTCGGCGGTCAGCATGGCATGGGCCCGATCGCTCCGGAATGGAACGAGCCCACGTTCCACGCGGAATGGGAGAAGCGTGCGCTTGGCATTACGCTTTCCTGTGGCGCTTTCGGCGCCTGGACGCTGGACGAAAGCCGGCACGCGCGTGAAAGCCTGCCCCCGGCGACCTATCTCTCGGCGAGCTATTATGAAATCTGGACACGAGCCCTGGAAACGCTGCTCAAGCGCCACGGCTTCCTGACAGAAGCCGAGCTCGACGCCGGCCGTATGCTCGACAAGTGGCGGGAGCCCAAACGGGTGCTCGCAGCGGACATGGTTGCCGGCGTGCTCGCCAAGGGAGCTGCGTGCGACCGGCCGGTGGAAGCGCCGCCGCGCTTTGCCGCCGGCGAGAGCGTGCGTACGAAGAACTTCAATCCGGAGAGTCACACACGCCTCCCGCGTTACGCCCGTGCCCGGAGGGGCGTGGTGGAGGCCGTACAGGGCAGCTTCGTCTTTCCGGACGACAACGCTCACGGCAGGGGCGAGAATCCGCAATGGCTCTATACCGTCGTCTTCGGCGCCCGGGAGATCTGGGGCGAGGGCGCGGACCCGACGCATACCATTTCCATCGATGCATGGGAGAGCTACCTTGAACCTCTATGACGCGAGTCTTGCCCGGTCGCCGCTCCTTGCTTCGGCAGAACTGCCGAAATCGCGGGAGGGCGACCCCGTCTTTGCCGAACCCTGGCAGGCGGCCGTCTTCGCCATGACCGTACGGCTTCACGAGCAGGGCGTGTTTTCATGGAGCGAATGGACGGAAGCGCTCTCGACGGAGCTTTACAAGCCCGGCCGCAGGCCCGACGGCAGCGACTATTACGAATGCTGGGTTGCGGCGCTCAGCCGGCTGTTGACAGAACTCTCCATCGTCTCAAGCTCCGAACTCGAGGCGCTGGTCAAAAGCTGGAAGCGCGCTGCGGAAGCGACGCCGCACGGAAAACCAATCGTCCTCGATAGCGATCCTCTACGTTGAACCGGACTATTGAACGCGTCAGGAGCGCTCCGAGTTCTCGAACTGACGATAGCATTCGTCGGCAACCTTCTGCAGCAGGTCGCGCCGCACTTCGCCCGTGACGGCATAACCTATCTCGCCGTCGATCCAGTAAAAGGTCTCGACATCGCCACGGCTGGCGATCCGGAAGCTCGTTTCGCGGTTCTCGGTGTTCCGGCCGAGAAGCACCGTCAGCCGCCCGCCGGTCCCGTCTTCATACATCAGCATCGCGCCTGCCTTGCCATTGACGGGAATGAGCCGCCCGCCGACGAGCGAAAAGCCGAGCGGGGACAGATCGGGGATTCTTAGGGCGTAGTCGAGCCGCTTGCCGAGCCATGTGGCGAGGTGATCCCGCTCACCGGCGCCGACCTCCACGGGGTGGCGGACTTCGCTGGTATAGATCAGGAATGCCGATTCCGCCTGCCGGGGGAGTGCCTCGGAGGCTGCGGCGGCCAATCGGGAGTCAGGGGCGAAAAGATCGGACGCGTAAACGCCAGCGGCCGCGCCAGCGGCGAAAATCAGAAACACGGCGGCAAGGCGCCGCAGCCTGAACGCCGACGAGCGAGAACCGGTACGTTCGGCTGTCCGGCGAGCCGATATCAGCGCACGATCATTTTCGTCACTGCGGGCGTAAGGGGCGAAATACTGCTTCAATGCCGCTGCCTGGGCCTGCCATCGGTGCACCTCGTCGGCTTTTTCCGGATGCTTCTCCAGCCAGGATTCGACACGCGCGCGTTCCGATTGGCTCAAAAGGTCATCCACAAAGGCGTGCAGTTCGGCGTCGGAGACGGTTTCGAATTCGTCGGTCATTTCGGTCTCCGCAGGGCGATCACATTATCGTCCTTCATCGCTTCGGCGAGCTGGCGGCGGGCTCGCGAGAGGCGGGACATCACGGTCCCGATCGGGATTTCCATCATATCGGCCACGTCCTGATAGCGATAACCCTCTATGACGACGAGCATCAATACGGCTCGGTTATCGGCCGAGAGTCGCTCGAGCGCGTGCACAAGGCGCTGCCTCTCCAGAGGATCCGCATTATTCTCCTCCGCGCGAAGATCCAGCGCCTGATCGAATTCGACTTCCGGATGCCGCGCACGGTGGCGGTGGCCGTTGCGATAGAGGTTTGTCATGATGGTGAATGCCCAGGCGCGCAGGTTCACGCCTCGCCATTGCATGCGTCTGGCAAGCACTTTTTCGACGCAGTCCTGCAGCAGGTCCTCGCCATCCGTATCCGAGCGGGCGAGGCTGCGCGAGTAACGCCGCAGCGCCGGCATCAGCGCCAGGATTTTATCCTCGAAGGGGTCGGGGGAGGAGATCGTCTCCCCCGCGCCATTCTTCAGACCATCACGGCCGTGCGGCATCCCATACGCCCTTCACGCCGTCGCCGGTCGCATCGCCCATCTTCTTGTCCTTCACCCAGAAATAAAGCGGCATTCCATCCTTCGCCCACTGCTTGGAGCCATCCTTCCTTTCGACGATCGAGAAGGCGCCCTCGGCTGGGGCATCGCCTTCCACCGTGAATGGCGGCCAATTCGTCGCGCAGGCATCATAGCAGGCCGAGACGCCCTTCTTGTCGTTTTTGAAGGTGTAGAGCGTCATTCCGTTTTCAGCGGCGAGCACGGGTCCTTTCTCCGACTCGACCGTTTTCACCGGCGGAGCGGCAAAGGCGGCGACGGCCGCGGCAAGCGAGATGGCGACGGTCAGTGAAAGCGTTCTCATAAGCGTTCCTTCCTCAAGATGTCTTCGAAGCAGAACCGCGCAATCGGGCGGGTTCGAGGATAAGACACGCAAGGTTGCGGATTTATTCCCCCGCGAGGACGAAAACGACGATGAGCGCTTGGGGGCACAAGGCTATCTACTGGCGCGCCGACGCCGGGCATTGCGGCGGACTTCACGCCCGGTCGGCGACGAAGCGGGCGAGGGCGGGGCCGATCAGCGTGATGATGAGCAGGCGGGCCGTCTGCAAGGCCATCACGAAAGGAAGGTCGACATTGCTCGATGCGGCGATCACGGCAATGGAATCGAGCCCGCCGGGGCTGGTCGCGAGATAGGCGGTCAGCGGATCGATGCCGGCGGCCTCGATGAGCAACAGCGCGAGAAGACCGGAAAAGGATATAAGCACGAGAATGGAGACGATCGTCGGCAGCAGGGCGCGACGGGCGTGCGCAAGAATTGACCGCGTAAAGCCAAGGCCGATATTCCAGCCGAGCATTGCGAAAGAGAGCGCCAGAAGCCATTGCGGCAGTTCGATCGTCAGCGTTCCAGTGATGCTGAGGGCCGAACCGATTGCGAAAGGCACGAGAAAGGCGCCGGCGGGGACGCGCAGCATTTTGCCGAGAAAGCCGCCGATGATGCCGATGGCGAGGGTCATGAAGAAGGGAACGCCCGCTATGGGGGCAAACCAGCGGACTGCCGTCGGCGCCTCGGCACCGCTCACCCAAAGATGGGAAACGATCGTGGCAGTTCCGGCGACGAAGACGACGCGCAGATATTGCATGAAAGCGACGAGCCGGGCATCCGCACCATAGGCATCGGCCATCAGGAGCATGGTCGAGGCCGCGCCCGCCGACGAGCCCCAGATCGCGGTCGTGCCCGGCAGAATGCCCATGCGCGTGATCGTCCAGCCGCAGAGTGTGCTGACGCCGATCACCGAGAGAACGATTCCAAGGAAGAGGGGCCAATGGCCGGAAAAGGTCGCGAGAAGATCGGGGCTCATGGAGGCTGCGATCATCATGGCCAGTATCACCTGGACGCAGAAGAAGAGCTGTCGCGGCAATCGTATCGTGCCGCCATTCATGCCGATGACCGCACCCGCGATCATCGGCCCCATCAACAGGCCGGCGGGAATACCGATCATTTCGAGTATCCCGGCGAAGACGGCGGAGAGCAGGGCAAGCAGGCCCCATTGCCAAAGGGGGGACAGGCGTCCCAGTCCGCCGTTCCTGGGCAGCGTCGGGGTTGAGGGCTGTTCCGGCTTCAAGAATATTCTCCGGGGCGGATCGGCTGCGTCGACGATCGCGCACACTGTATGCAGCGCGGCGTTGGTAGCAGCATCCGCCGCCCCGGTTCAAGGCGAGGTACAAAAAAGTGCCACAGGCTTCGGGCCGAAAGACGGCTTCAATGGGTCGATAAGATGCTGCAGGAATTTCCGAACGGCTTTCGACCGGTTGTGGCGGCCGAACGGTCAAATCCGCACTTGCGTCCGGCGGCCGAATCCTGACACTCAGGATCATGCAGTTCGCTCCGCAACAGGATGAGGCCCTGAAGGCCGTTTCGAAATGGTTAAAGGAAGGCCGTTCTCAACTCTTCCGGCTGTTCGGCTATGCAGGGACCGGCAAGACGACGCTCGCCCGCCATTTCGCAGAAAATGTGGATGGCGAGGTGGTTTTTGCCGCGTTTACCGGCAAGGCCGCGCAGGTGCTGCGTTCCAAGGGGGCGACGAATGCCAAGACCATTCACTCTCTGATCTACCGCCCGCGCGGTGAGGAGGAGGTGGAGAACGAGGAGACAGGGAAGACCTCGATCGCCCCGATGTTCGCGATCAACCGCCAGAGCCCGGTTGCGAAAGCCGCGCTGATCATTGTCGACGAATGCTCGATGGTGGACGAAGCGCTCGGCAAGGATCTGATGAGCTTTGGCACGCCAATTCTCGTTCTCGGCGATCCCGGGCAGCTCCCGCCGGTTTCCGGTGGCGGCTACTTTACCAATCAGGAACCGGATTTTCTCCTGACCGATATCCATCGCCAGGCGAGAGACAACCCGATCATTCAGCTCGCCATGCAGGTGCGAGAGGGCAAGGAGATCATGCGTGGCGACTATGGCACCGCGCAGGTCATCCCGAAGGGCGAAGTGACACAGCCTCTGGTGCTTGAGGCAGATCAGGTCCTGGTCGGGACGAACAGGACGCGGCGGCGCTACAACCAAAGACTGCGAGAGCTGAAAGGCTTCACCAGCGAATATCCGCAATCCGGCGACAAGCTCGTGTGCCTTCGCAACGATCCCGCCAAGGGGCTGCTCAACGGTTCGCTCTGGCAGGTGATGAGCTCGTCGAAGGAAACGGTCAAGCCGGGGATCAACCTGATGATCCGGCCGGAAGAAGACGACATGAATCGGGGCGCGGCGAAGATAAAGCTCCTGAAGGCGGCGTTCGAGGATGTCGAGGGTGAAATTCCCTGGACCACGCGCAAGCGCTACGACGAATTCGACTACGGCTACGCGCTGACCGTGCACAAGGCCCAGGGATCACAGTGGAACAATGTCGTGCTTTTCGACGAGAGCTGGGCTTTCCGCGATACGCGCGAACGCTGGCTCTATACGGCGATCACGCGCGCGGCCGAGCGGTTGACGATCGTGAGGTGAATGAGGGCTCGCTGTCTCTTATTTCAGTGGTTTGCCGGCTCCTCGTTCTAATAAGTCGGTGCGATCTGCAATTGTGGCAGCGGCCTTGGGGCGGTTTTGGTCAGGTCAGGCCCTTCTTCGCTCCATATCTTCCCTTCGCTGATAAGCTGCTCGAAGAGCCGCGCCGCCTCATGGCGCTCCGCCTTGTTTGCGAACCGATAGGAGGGCGGCGTCGCCGTGGCGTCGCGGGCGAGGGCATAGGCGACCTCATAATCCGGGATTTTCGGCTGATAGGCGTCGCTCGCCGCGATGTCGATCGTATAGCGCTGGAGGGCCGAGGCGAGATTGCGCCAGCGGATCCAATAGTGGTTCTCGAAGGAGAACCGGGCGAAGATCTCGCCTGCGGCCGTGCCCTTTTTGGAGACGGCGTCCAGAACCTGTTTCGTCATTGCCAGGTTGAGTCCACCTTCCTCCGGGCTCAACGCAACATGGACGATGCGTTCGCGGTGGCCCGGCGCGCGTGACTGGAGCAGATCGCGCCAGTTCTGCATCGTCGCGACGATCCCGAACACGAAGGCGCAGAGCTCATGGACGGCCGAATTTCGTGCTATCGCCTGATAGTGCCGCTGCCATCCCTGTCGATTGCTTTCCGGCAGGAACACGGCAGGCTGTGGCCGCGTGTCGGACGTAGTAGGATAAACGAGATTGATGGCGAAGGTGGGCCATCTGGGCAGCGCCCTGTCGAACAGGTGGATCGGGAAGTTGCTGCTTATGCCGCCGTCCGAGAACCAGCAGATCCGGAATGCGGCCGGTCCCGCCCGGCGCTTCCTGCCACCGGTGGTGAGCGCTTCCGTGCTGTCCAATACTGTCTTCTCTTCGACGTCATCAGGACCAGCGCGGGCTTCCCCCTCGGCTGCGGGCGGGCTCTCGGGCCGGGCGGGCTCGTAGAGCGGCACGGCGCTGATCAGCAGGGGAAAGCTGAGGCTCATCCGCGTTGCGACGAGCACCGGCATATCGGCGTCATGCGGGAGCAGATAGTAGTTCTCGCCCGCCACAGTGACCGGATCCCGCGCCTTCTCCACCATCCAATCGACGACGGCCTTCGGGAAGAGCATGTCGAAATCCCTGCGCCGAAACCAGAAAAGCGCGCTTTCGAAGGGCAGGCTGCGCGGCTCCTGGTGCGATATGCCCGTCGTGATCATCTTCAGGGTCACGGCGCGCTCGGAGCCCGGTTCGCCCGGATAGCGCGGGGCCGTCCAGAGATCGCCGAAGGTGAGGGGCTGATCCAAAGGTTTGCCTGAAAGCGCCTGCAGGGTTTCGTGGAGCCAATCCGTAAGGGCCGCGTTTCGGCCACGGGAGCGATCATGGAATGCCTTGCCGGTACAGAGACCCATCAGATTGCGCCGCATGAGACGAGCGATGCGAAGCACCGCGAACACCGCTCCTCCAACATAGGCGCAGATCACAGCCGGTAGGGCGGCGGATAAAATGCCTGTCGGACCACCCACAGCATAAGCAAGGCTCGCGAGGGAGGCGAACAACAGCAGCATCTCGACGGGTGCGATGCGCAGGACGCTGCCTAGAAGCGCAAGGGTTTTGCGAAGAAAGCCGGCACTGCCGGCCAAGATGACGAGCAGGCGGAATGCCTGACCTGCGCCGGCCGCAGGTTGGAGGAGGCTCCTGATAAAGCCGGGCGAGGACAGATTGGCCGAAGCCCTGGCAAGGCCTTCGAAACCGATGAACTCTTCCGGCTGAGCGACCGGAACCTTCAACCGCTTGCACCGGTCTCCGACCGCAGCGGCCGAGCAGGCCGCGGCTGCGATCGCGCCGGCCGAGGTGCCGCCGATGTTCTTGAACCGGTAGTCGCGCGCGAGCGCCAGCACCGCGTTCGGATAGACAATACCGCTGGTGATTCCGCCCTTCATGACGAGATCGCAATATTTTGCGGGAGTACGTGCCATCGATTGTCTCCTGATACGGGCTGGGTGCCTGGGAGCTGCTCCACCATTGTTTCCGAGGTTGAGCCCAAACTCAGCGGCAATCCAGTGCCGCTTCCTCCAGGCTCAGCGGTGATGATCTCGGCGGTACCTTCGGATAGAACCTTCGCCAATCATCGCCGCCCTGACGAAAACCTGCTCCGGCAGAATGTTCCATTTAGACAGCAAAGGCTCTAAAGATTGCCAGCTTGTACGCTTTGCAACTGCCTGCCGATTGACATTGGCCGATGCGGCAATCAGCCTTCCCGAGTCGATCCCGACACCGCGTGCAGCGAGGGTGATTTTGCGCACGCCTTTCCAGGTCGGGGTCACGTTGAAAGGGAAGAAACGGACAGTCGCCAGATGCCGAGCCGCGTCTGAGTGAATCCGGCTGCCGGACGTGGGGGTAGTGCATGCTGCGTGATAGCCGGACCAAAACACCACGAAAAGCGCCCGAGCGTGGACAAGGCTCGGGTGGCTCTTCCGTGCGTGGAGGCGAGCGGCGCATCGTCACGGCACTTTGCTACGATTTGGTCGGCTCGACCGATCTGATGCATGTCATGGATATCGAGGACTACCAGGAACTGATGTCCGCGTTCCAATTCGCCTCGAAGCAAGAAATTGCATCGCATTCGGGCGTGATGCAGCACGAGGCCGGCGATGGCGGCGTTGCGCTTTTTCCGATCGAGCTCGAGGCCAGGGACGCTGCCTCACTCGCAATTCGGGCAGGACTGGGCATTGTCGAAGCCTGCAAGCGGGTAGGTCGCGAGGCGGGGCAGGACGATCTGCAGGTTCGCGTGGGCATCGCCACTTCCGTCGCCCTGGTTCGCGAAGCGTCACGCGAGGGCTGGGCTCAGGAGCCGGTCACGGGCGCCGCTCTTGCCATGGCTGCCCGCCTGCAGGCGATCGCTGCGCCGAGCAGCGTGCTTGTTTGCGAGGAAACACGCCACCTTGCAGGCAGGTCCTATTCATTTGTGTTTGAAGGCAGCAAGGAACTCAAGGGCTTTACGACACCTGAGAAAGTGTGGCGCGCGCTCGGTCACAAGGTAGGCATAGACCGCTTCTATGCTTTCGGCCGGCTCGGCGGACCCTTGATCAACCGAGAGAACGAACTGAATACCATCGGGCGGATCTGGGACGGTGTTCTTGCGGGACAAGGCTCCGTGGTCCTGATCGAGGGTGATGCCGGCATCGGCAAATCGCGGTTGCTGAGGGAAATCCGCAGACGAACGCGCGGCCGGCGTTCCAAGCTCCTCTTCTTCCAGTGTCTCCCTGGCGGGTTCCGCTCGACGCTTCATCCTCTCCTCAACAACCTTCCGGGATCGGTATCCGGCGGCGGCCAGATGGGTCCGACGGCCGCCGCCGTAGCGGCTCTGTTCGAGCGCAACGGTATCAGGGATGCGGAGGTCGTCGATGTCTTTGCCTATCTGCTCGGGGCGCAGGGAAGCCGGCAGCCGTCGAGCAAGGATCCGAAGGCGATCCGCGAAAGGGCGCATCGCGCCCTGCTTCGTGCATTGGAAGCCATGTGCCGAAGTGGGCCGGCCGTCGTGGCCGTCGAGGACATCCATTGGATAGACCCGACATCGCAAGACCTTCTCGGCGAAGCTGCCAGGATAATCGGACAATTCCCAATCCTACTCGTCACGACATCGCGTCCTGCCTCTGCGTCGGAATGGCTGGATATAGCCAGCCCGACGCGCCTGCCGTTGCGGCCTCTCGATCCGGATGAGACCAGACTGGCCATAAAGGCAAAATGGCCGGAGCATCGCCTCGACCTGCTTCCCGATCTCTTCGACGCGACGGAACGGATCTCGGGCGGCGTTCCACTGTTCATAGAAGAGATCTGCCAATGGGTGTCGCAAAACGTCGAACCCGACACGATGCGATTGTCGGAGAGCGCCAATCCCACGCATGTGTCGGCGTTCGAATCGATATTGGCGTCCCGCCTGCAACAATTGGGCACGGCCAGGGAGGTGGCACGCGCGGCGGCGGTAGCCGGCACGCAGGTGACCCTGCCCCTGCTTCGGGCTCTCCTACCCGATTTCGGCAAGAGCGCACTTGCAAACGCTGCCGATACCCTCTGCGAAACCGGATTTCTGACGCGGATAAGGTTGCCGGGACGGACCGCCTATGGGTTCCGGCATACGCTGATACAGGAAACGATCTACAAATCCGTGCTGCGTAAGCAGCGGCAGGTGCTGCATCGGCGGCTCTTCACGACAGTAAACCAAAATCGCGGCATCGCCGCATGGATTGATACAGGCGCTCTTGCCGAACATGCGGAGCGGGCGGGACTCCTCGAAGAGGCTGCCCCCTTGTTCATCACTGCGGGAAAGGAAAGTTCGAGCCGGTCCGCGATGATCGAGGCGAAACAGTTTCTGGAACATGCCCTGGATCTCTGCGGCCAACTGGGCGAGAGCGACACCGCCGAACCTCTGAAGCTTTCAGCGTTTACGGCGCTCGGTCCGATTCTGATAGGAGCAGTCGGTCTGAGCTCCGAGCCCGCGCGCAGGCTTTACGAGGACGCGGTCGAGATTGCCCGTCAGCGGCCGCTGTCCGAGCAGTCCCAATGGTTTCCGATATACTGGGGTTGGTGGCTTACGGGATCGAATTTTCGCGTCATGCACGACCGCGCTCTGGAGGTGCGGTCGATGCTGTCGAAGGCCAATGAGCCGGAAATCCAGCTCCAGGTCAATCACTGCATCTGGGCGATCGATTTCAATCTCGGCCGCCATCGGGAAACGCAGGAGGCGATCAAGGCGGGCCTTGCGCTCTATGACGAAAAGCGGGCCAAAGAGAGCCGGACGGAGTTCGGTGGGCATGACGCCAAGGTCTGCGGCCTCGGCCAACTCGCACTCTCCCTGTGGCTCACAGGACGCACCAAGGCATCCGACGCGGCGCTTTCGAGAATGATCGCTTTCGCGGATCGGATAGCGCATGCACACAGCAAGGCGCATTCCCTGGACACAGAAGCGGTGTCGGCCTTTTACCGGGACGATTTCGAAGGGCTCACCCGTATTTCCCTGCGAATGGCGGATTTTGCCCAGAGGCACAAGATGCAGTCTCTGTCCGGCCTCTCGAATCTCTTCGGCGGCTGGGCCGAGGCACATCGCACGAGTCTTGCGAGCGGGCATGCCTTATTCCAGAGCGGCTTGTCTCAATTGCGCGAGCTCGGTGCCGTCGCGGATCTGCCGATCTATCTTTGCATGCACGCAACGCTGCTGGGTCTTGCCGGAAGGATCGAACCGGCGATCAACGTGGTGAATGAGGCGATCGGGAAGGGTGAGGAAACCGGTCACGCCTACTGGCTGGCGGAGTTGCACCGGTGCCGTGCAATTCTTCTGGCGCGTACAGGGGAGCGTAAGGAAGTTGTTGCTGCGGACCTGCGCTGCGCTATCGAGATCGCTGAGAGCCAAGGGGCGACGGCGTTGCTCAGGCGGGCTCGAAAATCGACGCGGGAGCTCGGCATTGTCATCAGGCACTGAGCGAGACGGTGTGAGGCCGAAGAACGGCGCGGGCGTCGACGGCACCGCCGCGGACCTCCATGCCTCTATCGTCTCCGCGCGGAAGGTACCCTTTTCCGCCGATCCGGTTGAGGGGAACCTGGAACGCTGCCTCGCCGCGCTTCCTCCGCTCTGCCGCCGCGCGCGCATCACGCGGCTCGGCGATCTGACCGGCCTTGACCGGATCGGGCTGCCGGTGATGCAGGCTGTCCGGCCTGCCGCGCTCTCCGAAGTTACGTCTCTCGGAAGGGGCTTCTCCAAAGCGGAGGCGGCAGTCGGCGCGCTGATGGAATCGCTCGAACGCTATTTTGCCGAGTCCATTCCGGCAGATCGGACCTTTCTCGCGACCGCCGACCAACTCGAAGTCACCAAGGGTCTCTTTGAGAACCTCGTGGTTCCGGAACGGCGTGGAAAATGGCGTCAACAGGTCATTGCCTGGATCGAAGGGATCGATGTCCTGAGCGGCTTAGTGCAGCCGGTGCCGCTGGAACTCGTGCATACCCGTTACAGCGATCCGCCGCCGGCCCATGACGGCGTCTTCCTGCGCACGACCACCGGCCTTGCCTGCCATACCAGCCCCAATGGCGCTTTCCTGCACGGATTATGGGAATGCCTCGAACGGGATGCGATCGCCCGTGCCTTTGCCACGCATGGCTTCTTCGATCGGATGCGGCTTGCGCCCTTTGGCCTGGGGGACAGGATTGATCGTATTCGGTCGGTTGCGAGCGCTCGCGGCATCTCCTTCGCCCTGTGGCTCGCTCCCTCTCCGGCATCCGTTCCCGTCGTCTGGTGTCAGACGATCGAGACTTCGCCGGGTGAGCCGATACTGGCGCTGCCGACGGAAGGTTACGCCGCGGGCCCGAGCGTTGCAGCGGCGGCTGCAAGCGCAATGCTGGAAGCACTCTCGGCACGGGCAGGGGCGATCTCTGGCGCCCGCGACGACCAGACGAGGGAGCACTATCGCAGGAGGACGGACGGGGCGATAGCGAAGGCCCGGGAGCTTATTCTTGGCGATCACGCTACAAGGTTCATGGAGACACCGAAGCTGACGCTCACAAATTCCGGTGCGCTGGCAGGCCGCGTGATCGATGCAGGGCTCGGACCGGTGCTGGCCATTTCCGTGGGTGCCGAAGGCGGTGTACATTGCGTGCGAACCGTTCTTCCTGGTGCCTCTCCCTTCTTCGTCTTGCGGTGAGTATGCGATGGCAGCCGATGGTCCGATTCTGGTGTTCCTTGGTCCGACCCTGCGGCTTGCCGAGGCGGAAAAAATCCTCGATGCCGTTTATCTGCAGCCGGCTGCGCAAGGTGACTTTCTGCTTGCTGCGCATGCCTTTCGTCCGAGCGCCATGGTTCTGATAGACGGACAATTCCAGGACATTCCGGCGGTCCGGCACAAGGAAATCCTCTGGGCGATGGCGCAGGGGATTGTCGTCATCGGAGCCGCCAGTATGGGCGCGCTCAGAGCAGCGGAGCTTGACGCTTTCGGCATGATCGGCGTCGGCCTCATCTACAGGTGGTATCGGCGCTTCAGCCTTGGTCCGCTTTCCGACGCCGCGCCAGACGATGCGATTGCCGTGCTTTCGGGACCGCCGGAACTCGGTTTTCTTCCTTTGACGGATGCACTTGTCGACCTGCAGCGGACCTTTTTCGCCTGGTCGCGAAGCGGTGTCATCCTCCCTTCGGAGCGCGATCGGCTTACAACTATCGCTAGAGATCTGAACTTCCGGGAGCGTTCCCTTGCGGCAGTCTTTCGAGCGGCGGGCCGCGCGCCCGACAGGAGCGGCGAACTCAGAGCGCAAATCATCGGGCAGAAGCGTCGCGATGCGCTGGATGCGCTGCGCAAGGCTCCGGTCCTTCTGGCGCAGCACCGGCAGGCGCACCGCGCTGATGGCTGGATCGCAACGAACACCTTCCTCCGGGACCTAGAGGCCGGCGGCATTGACTCGAATTTGGTGAACACCTATAAATTGAAACCATAATTTAGGCATTTTTAAATCGGGGACAGTTTGTGCGATGCGTCTGCTTCGGGACGAGGCCCTCGCATCCGGTGACGCGCACTTAGGTACGCGCTTCTGGATCTTCCCTCAGCCACCCTTCATCCCCGGCTATGAGAAGCCGGATCGCATCTGGCTGCCGATACCGCGGGACGAGATCGGTGAGGGGCCGAGCGACGCAACGATGTATGTGGTCGATCCCGTCCAGGACAAGGAACCCTACGGTCTTGACAGGCTGCCGCCGTTCCATGGCGCTCTCCGTCTACCGGCTGCCCCGGGCCCGGACCGTCATTTCGACAACCTTTCTCCCGATTCCCGGGCGTTCCTCCCGGTTCATGCCTATGCCTGCGTCCATTTCGTCCTCAACATCTGGCAGAGCTATCTGGGCAGGCCGGTGCGCTGGTTCTTCGACCAGACCTTTCCGCGGCTCGAGATCGTTGCTTTCGTGAACTGGGACAATGCGCAGGCGGGCTATGGATTTCTGGAGCTCGGCTGTTCCGATATAGACGGGATCAAGCGGCCCTATGCACTGAATTTCGACACGATTGCCCACGAAACCGGCCACCTCATCCTGCTTTCGGAAACCGGTATCCCGACTTCCGTTTCACGCGGCGGCGACTTCTTCTCCTTTTCGGAGGCCTTTTCCGATCTGGTCTCGCTGATTTCGTTCCTGCATTTCGAGTCGGCCGTCGACAGGCTGCTCAGGCGGACCAAGGGTAACCTCCTGCTCTATAACGAGCTCAACCGGTTTGCGGAGACCAGCCCGGAAAGCCAGATCCGCCTCGCAACGAATTTTAGACGGATGTCCGAGGTTACACGCGAGGTGCACGATCGGGCATTGCCCTTCGTCGGTGCGATCTTCGATTCAATTGTCGAGCTGTATCATCGCGAACTCGTGGAGCGAGACTGTGCCGATATAAGGCTGCTCGACATCGACCTCCGGCATCTGGAGCAGGACGATTTCGACCGATTTCGCCAGGCGACGGCGGAGGCGTTCCGGATCAAACCGATGGTTTTCGGTCTTGCGCTTCGGGCGGCTCGCGACGCGGTGGGGCAGGCGCTCGCAACGTCGTTGCCATCGATCAACCCGGACACCTTGCGGCTCGATCAGGTCGCTTCCGCCGTCGTCGCCGCGGCCGGAGGGCAGGCTGCGGGGGTCCTAGAGGCCAATTTCGTATGGCGTGAAATCATCAGTGCGAGATAGGGGACAGAAAAGGAGAGGAAGATGAGTAATTGCAGCAGCAATCCCGGAGTGGGCAGAGAGCCGGAGGGTCTGTCCAAGCCGATTTACGATACCTACAATCCAAGCGAGGTGCGGCTTTACGGGCGGCCGGCGACGCGGGAAGAAATCTTCAAGATTACAGACGAGCAAATCCGGCAAAGAATCGAAACATCGTTACGGGAAACATCACTAAAGGAAGACGACCTCAGAACGCTCGTCAGAATAGTTAAGGAAGCGGCTCTCGGGACGATCGACAATGATGTTCTCGCCGGCATTTTCAGGCAACAGATTGTCCTTGCAATATTCGATGACGAGTTGAAATTCAATCAGCTCCCGGTCAGCGTCAACATACCGTCGAAGAACTTCGAGAAGGGTGGCGAGCGATACATCAAGAGTATTGGTGTTATCTACGGCTATGCCTATGAAGGTCAATGCTACAAGCTGCCGAAGCCGCAGATCATGTACCTGCCGGATGAGCCGCGGGAGATCCTCGGTGGCGATTGCGGGTGCGACTGCGGATATGTTCCCGAACTCGGCTACGCGGTCTGGCAGATCGACAAGCTCGAGCGCGTCATTGCGCTGGACGTCCGCTCCGACGACGTGAAGACCCTGGTGCTCGACGAGAACATGCCCGGCAGCCGGTCGCCGATGGCATATGCACAGGTAATGGCGCTTGCTCCGCAGAGACATCGTGACTGATGGTTGTCTGTGCGGCGACGGGGCTTACTGCAGGCTGCCGTCGCCGCTTCTGTCGGCCGATTGAAAATCAGCCATGACCCTGTTCAGGAACTCGGTCTGGCTAAGCTTGCCGTCGCGGTCGGCGTCGGTGGCGGCAAACTGCTTTCCGTCGAGAACCTGCGCCACTTCTTCCGAGCGCAGGCTTCCGTCCTTGTTCCTGTCCATGTTCGTGAAGGCCGAGGTCATGAAGGCTTGATACTCGGGTCGGTCGACGGCGCCGTTCCCGTCACGATCGAGTCGACTCATTTGGCCCTGGTTCATGGCACCAGGCTGATCCTGCGCCGCCCCCGTACTCACCTGGACAAGAGTCACCTGGGAAAGCGCAAGCGCGGTCACGAGGACTGATCTTTTCATCACTGCCGGCCCCCTTATCGGGTGCAGGTCAAGGCACTGCCCGCAGCGCTGCCGAGCACGGCGCCGCCACCTACAGCCCATAGCTGGCCCGTTCCCGAGCCGATGGTCGCGCCGGCCAGGCCACCCACGACCGCACCACCGACGGTGCCCGCGATGCAGCCGAACTCACCGGGCCGTCCGCCGGTCATCGAGGCGGATTGGCAGCCGGACAAGGCAAGGCAGCCTGCGAGGGTAAGCGTGATCGTGCAATTCTTCATTTCGTCCTCCAAGCGTACTGCCCGTACCGAATACAGATCGTAGGAGGCGCCATTGAGTGGCGTCGAATGGAAACGGGCGTCCGTTCATTCGCATATTCGGCCGAAAACCCGGCGCACTGTTCCTTGAAATACTCTACAAAACCGAGGAACTGTCGATGAATACTACCGCTGCCTTTGGGTGAAGACAACTCTCAGCCCGCTTGATGACCATCACCAATGGCGACAGATGATGCCGGCCGTGATTACAATCCGGTGCGCAACTCCGCGCCGGCACGTCTCCACCTGCGTGAATGGCCACAGGCGTAAAATTCAATGGCCATTGATCTTGTGCGGACTGCTTACGGAAAGGATGAAGAAGGGCTCGTCGCCTTTGAGGGGCTTGAGCTTCTGCTGGCAGTTCCAGGCCTGCTGGAAACTGTCGCGCGTCAGCAGCTTCCGGTACTTGGCAGTCGCCGACATGCATTGCATCATGGTACTTTGCAAGCCTTCCAGTGCGGCATGCGCATAGATCTCGCCGTCCAGCGAGAAGAGTTTCGCTGCAAGCGAAGTGCTTTCGTAGAGAACATCGGCCTCGCTATCGAGGCGGTCGGCGGAGATGAAGTCCTGGCGCAAAGGGATGCCTTCCCCATCGTGGGACAGGGTGACCCGGATGCCCGCCGCAGGCGCATCGTGCCAGGCGAGCGCGATGGAAAACGCAAGCGCCTGATTGCCGGATGCCGGTGTGCGGTTCCCATCAGACACGTGCGCCTGGGCAAGTGTGCCATGCCGAAGCGCCGCATCACGCAGTTGCGAGGAGAAACGCCGGGTGCTCCTGTGCTGCGATCCTGTCACGCTGATGCTGACGGAGGGAAGCCCCCTGACGGCGGCCATCGGACCATTGACGAGTTTAGCCTCGGCATCGATGTCGAGCGACATTTCCGAGGCCGGCAGAGGGGCGAAAAGGAGAAGCGGCAGCACGGTAAGCACGGCCCAGGGGGACGAAAAGGGGGCGGGCTGCCAGGGTGGCCCGCGTCCGGGCTGGCGACGGCGGGCGCCCGCGGCATCCGGGCCCGGCAATGCCTCGACGCCGTTTGAACACCGGCGGTACTCCGGCACATAGGTCCCCTTGGGAATGGCGATCTGCCATTCTTCGCCGGCGCCATCCGTTTCGTAGAATGCCTTAAGCAGCTTGCGCAGCTTGCCGGCATGGACGCGCACAAGAGGATCGCTGTCGGCATTGAAGGTCTGGCCGCGTCCGAAAACATCAATGGCGATCGAGTAGCCCTTCAGCTGAGCGCCTTCACCGATGATTTCCTTTTCCACCACATAGGAGAGAAACGTGCGCAGACGTTCGGAGCGCTGAAAGCCCTTGCTGTCGAGAACCCGGGCGAGCGCTCGCCGGATCGTCTCATCGCATGGCCTTTCGGCAGGCGTCATCGGTGGCTCCAAGAAAGTGTGCGGCTCAATGCCGGAATTGTGTTTTAGCACATAAGCAACTTTAATCTGATTCGGAACTTAGGCCCAAAGATGGTGGTTGTCAGGCCGCCCGTCGGAAAGTGATGTCAAACAGTAAAAATTTCCCCATTCGAGGGCGGACGCCAGTGCAACGCCTGCACCGCTCCGATCGGGGGCGGGCAGGCGGCAGCCTTCGATGCGGCCGACGTCTTCAGCCGTTACGGTATTCGAGTTTCGGGTACCAGTCGCCGCCCCGGCCTTCGGGTGTGGTGTCGAGCAGGGTCCAAAGAGGGTCCGGATCCGGTGCATCACGAGGGTCCTGGCCCGGATCGGCCATCTCGTTGCTGATCTCCGCGCTCCAGAAATGCCGGATCGTTCCGTCCTTGCGCGTAAACACGGTGTAGCCCGGAACATCTTCGTCGCCGGCACTGACATAATCGCGGGTGAAGTCCCCGTCGCTATCGGAGTAGACCTTCAACTGGGTCCAGCCACGAGCCATCTTTGCGGCGAGCAATCTTTCGATCGGCGAACGGGCGACCATAGCGAGTGACACGCGCTGCTCGATATCTGGCAATTTTCCTTCCCAAGCCGCCATCAGGGAGGTGCACATAGGGCAAGGCTTTTCGCGTTGCGGACCAAACATGTAGCTGTAGACGATGAGGGTGTCCCTCTCGCCGAAGAGATCGGCTAGCGTGACGGCCCCGTACTCGCTCTCAAAGCGGTACGTCTTCGCCACTTCACCGCCGGGCGGCAGTCGTCTTCGCATTTCCGCCACCCGCTCGAGGTGGCGCCTCAATTCGATCTCTTCGGCGAGCAGCGCGTTTCGGGCTTGCCGGTACTCGGCGCTTTCGTTGGGGAAGCGGGCGCGGTTGCGCGCCGCCAGTTCCGTTGCGGGGATCAGCGTGGTCTGGGTCGCCATGATCTCTCTCCTCCGGGGTTTTGAGGCTTCTCGCCTTCAGGAGCGTTGATATCAACGTAGTTAAGCCCTGTCAAAGAGGCGCGGCTTGCGAAAAGCGTGCAAAGACCGTTACCTGTTCCCGAAATCTGCGCTAGAACAGCAGCGCAATCATCATTCGGCCCCTTTTGCGATCGGGGCATTTCGTCTGAAAGTTCGACATGCCTGCAAAGCTCTCCGTAAATCTCAACGCAATTGCAATGCTGCGTAACCGGCGCGATCTCCCCTGGCCCTCGGTGACCGGGCTGGGCCGCATCGCCCTGCAGGCGGGAGCGAGCGGTCTGACCGTTCATCCGCGGCCGGACCAGAGGCATATTCGCTTTTCCGACCTCCAACCGATCCGCAACCTGATAGACGACGAGTTTCCGGCCGCTGAATTCAACATGGAGGGCTTTCCGAACGAGGCGTTTCTCGAACTCGTCGAGCGACATGAACCGGAGCAGGTGACATTGGTGCCGGACGATCCGGCGCAAGCGACCTCCGACCATGGCTGGGACTTTCACAAGAGCCATAACCTGCTCGGCAACGTTGTCGGGAGTCTTAAGAAGAAGGGCTACCGCGTCTCGCTCTTTGCTGATGGCACCCCCGACCTGCAAGCGCTGAAAATCGCGAAGGAGACGGGGGCCGACCGGATTGAGCTTTATACAGGACCCTACGGCGGCTGTTACGATGATCCGGAGAAGGCGGAGCGGGTCGCGACCGAGTTGGGCCGCACCGCGGAGATCGCGATCGGCCTCGGGCTTGCCGTCAATGCGGGCCACGATCTGACCGTCGCAAACCTGCCGTTGCTCGTCAAATACATCCCCGAACTCGCCGAGGTCTCGATCGGCCATGGGCTGACGGCAGATGCGCTCGAATATGGCATGGCCGAAACCGTGCGACGCTTTCGCCGCGCCTGCGGCGAGGCGGCTTAGAAACATCCGAAGGTTTGAGGAGAGATACTCCTCTTTCATCGCTAGCCACTTGACGAATGGCTGCCTGCGTGTTTTTTGGAATCGAATTGCGCAGACGGCGGGTCCAAAGACCATGGGCCACAGTTTTGAGCCGGTCCAATCCGAATTGTTTTATAAAGTTCAATCTACAGCGTTATAGATCAAGTTATTTCGAATAAATTCATTGCCAATGCTCGAGGTGCACTCACATGGAGTACCGAAGGGATATCGACGGGCTGCGAGCGATCGCGGTCCTACCGGTCGTTCTTTATCATGCGGGCATTCCGGGCTTTTCCGGTGGGTTCGTGGGCGTCGATATCTTCTTCGTGATATCGGGCTTCTTGATCACGGGAATACTCCATAAGGAGCTCGCCGAAGGGCGCTTTTCGCTTGTCAGGTTCTACGAGCGGCGTGCCCGCCGGATATTGCCGGCGCTTTTCGTCGTCGTGGCGACGTGTCTGGTCGCGGGTGTGCTTCTGCTTCTTCCGGACATGCTGGTCGGACTTGCGCGCTCGGCACTGGCCACAATGTTGTTCGCATCGAATATCTGGTTCTGGTTCTCCACGTCCGATTATTTCGCTCCGAGTGCGGATTTGGAGCCCCTGCTGCATACCTGGTCGCTGGCGGTCGAAGAGCAGTTCTACATCGTCTTGCCACTCCTCCTTTGGTGGCTCCATGGAAAGCCGCGCAGAACAGTCCTCGGGGCGCTTGCCGGCCTATGCATCCTGTCCTTCGTGCTTTCCGCCTGGGCCACTGGACCCTATCCGCAGGAAAGTTTCTATTTCGCGCCAACGCGGGCATGGGAACTGGGACTCGGCGTCCTGTTGGCGCTCGGCGCGTTTCCGGCCTGCCGAAACGCGCGCCTGGTCGAGGCGGTTGCGTTGTCCGGTATCGCAGCGATCTTCATCTCCGTGGTTTTCTATAGTGCTGCGACGTCATTTCCGGGCCTCGCCGCCGCGCTGCCATGTTTCGGTGCGCTGGCGTTGCTTTGGTCGGGTGAACAACGGCGTACAATTGTGGCGCGCTTGCTGTCCGGCCCTGTGCCGGTGGCTATCGGTCTCGCCTCCTATTCCCTCTATCTCTGGCATTGGCCGATCATCGTTTATTTCCGTCTGACGCTCGGTACGCTGGATCTGCCGCATGCGCAGGCACTCATCGCCATAGGCCTTTCCTTCGTATGCGCCTTCGCAAGCCTCTATTTCGTCGAGAGGCCTTTCCGCCGCGGGCCGCCGGCCGGATTTTCGCCGCGCCTCATCGTTGCGTCAGGGCTTGCCGGCGCTGTTACCCTCTCGCTCGTTTCGGCGGCCGTAAACATAGGTGAGGGGCTCCCCGAACGTCTTCCTCAGGATGTTCGGCTCGCCTATGCCGGCAGCCGCGACGTCGACACCCGCCGTGGCCGGTGTGAAGGCAGGCTTCCAAGTGAAGGTCTGTGCCGCATCGAAGGCGAAGTAAGTTCGCCCGCCGATCTGAGGAACGATGTGCTTCTGTGGGGCGACTCCCATGCAGGGGCGCTCATGTCGGGCCTTGATTTTGTGATGGACGATCGGAAACTCGGCGGCGCGGTGGCCTTCAGAGGCGCATGCCCGCCGATCCTCGGTGTACAGAGGGTAGACCAGAGACACAGCCGTGATTGCGTCGCCTTCAACGAGGCTATCATGACGATGCTGGAGAAAACCGATGATTTCCCGGTGGTGGTCCTGAGCGCACGTTGGCCACTGGCGGCGAACGGCAAACGCTATCCCGGCGAAACGGGACGTCCTGCAGTCCTCGACCGTGTGGACTTCAAGGAGGCGAGCCACAGCACCGCCGGAAATTATGAAATCTTCAAGAGCGAGTTTTTGAAGACGGTTCGAGCGATCCGCGATACGGGGCGGCGCGTCGTCATAGTGGACGGCATACCGGAAATCGGCTGGTCTGTTCCGCACGCACTCGGGCTTCACCGCCTGATCGACGCCGAACTGCCGCCTCCACCCACGCGGCAGGCGGTAGAGGCACGCAGCGCAAAGGCGAATTCGGTCCTGGCCATTGCCGATGAGGATCCGGGCGTACAGCGCGTCAGCGCCGTGCCGCTTCTGTGCAACCCCATCTGCGCTGTCGAGAAGGACGGCATCCCCTTGTATTCCGACGATGACCACCTTAGCGTCTACGGTGCGATGACTCTCGTGCCGAGGATGTTCAAGGACCTGATGCCAAGCGAAACCGATCGCCGGCTCGGGCCCGGCTAGATCATTTCCAGGAAGAGTGGATATGAATCCCGTCCGGGATTGCGGAAATACATAGCAATTCCGCGAGAACACGAGTTTCGGAAGAATGGTGCAGCTTCGATTGTGGCGGCTTCAGCCAGTTGGACCCGCGCCGCACAAGTGGCACCATGGGACGGGTGCTCCCGATCTATGGGATGGGGCAATGGACAGGGAAGATCAAACGCATTCCGGCTCATCCATCAGTCCTCGTATCGTGGTGATCGCCGATCACCAGACGGATCTGGACGAACTGTCGCGCATAATCGGCGCCGAGCCCGAATGGCACTTGATTGCAGCCTGCCGAACCGCCGCGGATGCGATCGATACCCTATCCGCCAATCCAGTCGATCTCGTTCTCGTCGACCTAGACCTGACGGAGATGGATGACCTGGAGCTCGTTCGACGCTTCAGCCGGGAAATGCCCGGTCTATCCTGCGTCATCCTTGCCGCCGAGATGAACGACGAAGAGCTTGCCGAAGCGATGCGGAACGGCGTGGGCGGCGTCGTCCTGAAGGCGCGGGCACAGAGCTCTCTTGTCGACTGCATTCGGGCCGTCGTGGCGGGACGCACCTATCTTGCCGGCCAAAGCATGAATTCGGTGGTAAGCCGCATTCGGGAACGGGATGCCGAACGCCGCGCGGTCTTGCAAAAGTTGACACCGCGCGAGTTGGAGATCTCGCGTCTGGCGGCCTCGGGTCTGCGCAGCCGCGAAATCGCCGCGAGGCTCGGAATAGCCCCGGGGACCGTGAAACTCCATCTCCACAGCGTGTACGGCAAGCTCAATTTAACCACCCGTGTGGAGCTCGCCAATCTTGCTCAACGACTGCAGCTAGGACACGGCTGACGGCGGCAGTGTTGCCGGGCCGGCGCTCGGCCGGCATCCGGACGGAAAAGCCTCTATTCGTTCTCCACGACTTGCCCCGGGAGCTGCCGGGAGCCCGGTGTTGCCGCGCCCACGCGACGAAGAATCTCGCTCGCCGCGAACTCGGCTCCGGTGCGACTGAAATGGGCGTCGGGCGCATACATCAGCAGTGGGTCGGCCTGCGCGCGGATCGCCGGATTGAGATCAATGACCTCGATCCCTTCCGCCGCGGCGGCGCCCAGGACTTTTATCCTCAGCGGATCGAAGGGCCGATCAGACGAGAACGGTCCCATGAAACGGTCGATCCTCGGCACGTAGACCAGTGTAAAAGAGCCGCCCCAGCTCTCGGTGAGTTGCTTTGCCCGGTGCAAGATTCGTCTGAACTCCGGATTGCTTGGAGTAATTTTCGGATAAACCAGCCCGAGGCGCGTGAGGGTCTGCTGCAGTGCGACGAAATTGCGAAACAAGGCCGTTCTGGTGAGGAGGTCCACGCTTGTCACAGCAGCGTTCCTATGCTCGGTCAAGCTGCTTCGTGCCTGCCGCATCGCATTCTGCACGGCAGATTGCAAACCGAAGTCCGCATCCGGCGACAGCGCCGTGCGGAGCCACGGAACTGCAAGTTCGCGTTCCAGATTTTCCCAGTCGTTGCCTTCGAAGAAGACCATCATCGCGCGCCGCGGGCGCAAGATCTCGCCAAAGCGGCCGAGAGCAGCGAGTTCGGTCAGAGGGCCGTTTCCGCGTATGCCTATGCTTGCGGTGCGGATACCGCCCGCACGCAATTGGGACGCTAGGTCATCTCCCGGCGGCAGGCAAAAGCCTTCCACGAAAGAATCTCCAAGGAGCATCAAATCCAGCGGATCGTCATAGAGGTCATCGGGATTGTTGAAGCCGTATCGGTCGGCGGTGTAGCTGACCACACCATCGCCGGACGTGCAAAGCACCACTTCCGCAGCCGGAAATCCGGAAAGCAGCGCCTCGGGCAGTTCGTCGGTGCCAGAGACGCGGTTCAGGTATCGAAGCGTGAAGCCGGGAACCATATTATCGTTGCGTCTGAGCGTTTCTGCCTGCGCTTCGCTGAGTTGTCCGAACATTCCCAAACGCACGGATACGGCCGTTACCGTGTGCATCGCCTCGAACAGGAAGAGGCCGAGCAAAATGCTCGATCCGCAGACGCCCGCAAGAATGGAAAGGTTTGGCCTCGCAAACAGGCCGAGAACGAGGAAGCACGCAGCGAGCAGGCCGGGGATCACCACATAACGAACGAAATGCGGGGCTTCAGCAGCGAACAGATCGTAATTGAGCAACGCGTAGACGGGACTGAGCAACAGATAAAGGGCCGGAAGCACGCACACCGCAAGCCCGAAATGCCGCTTTTTCATAATGCGTATCCTCGTTCGCAAACCGTTTATAGTGCGAAGACTAGGGAAAACGTCTCTTTAAGAGCGCCTTATCCTGCTCCTCTGCAGTGACGGCTTGGGTGATAACCGTTTTAAAATCTTGTGACTGAATTCAAATAAATACTGTAGGATAATCTCGAGAATATTCTTGCGCCGGAAATATACGAATTTTTTCCGGAAGAGTCTCAAGCAAAATTAATGTCGTTTCAGGTCAGAGTGTGGCGGTGACACGTTGCCGCCGCTTGCCGACGGGGCGACCAGCGGGTTCCCCTATATCCAATGGTATATTGACCCAGGGGGATACCGCTTGTTCTATACTCAGCATCTTATCTATTCATTGCAATGACGCGACCGCATGTCGCAACAATCAGTATTAGGCAGATATTAGCACTCGCCGCTGGGAAGTGCCCAATGAACAATTCGCATGAATCCTTTCCGGAGCACGCGCTGGAGGGGCCGTCGAACCGTAGCTTCGGCTACACCGTCGGCGGAATACTGCTCGCTTTCGTTTTTGTGAAGTGGGCGATCACCGGTGTGTTCACGTTCATCTCGGTCGCGCTTGCCGTCGCAGGTCTTGTCCTCGTTGTATTGGCGCTCGTTCATCCTGGTTGGCTTTCGGTTCCGAACCGACTCTGGATGGGGCTTGGCATGGTGATGTTCAAGGTCGTCAATCCGGTGCTTATGCTGTTGATCTACTCGGTGGCATTCGTGCCCCTCGGCGTTTTTCTGAAATGGCGCGGTTACAATCCGCTCGCCGGCGCTTTGGATCGGAGCGCCGTCAGCTATTGGACAGCGCGCGCGCCGCACGAGCCTGACCCGGCGACGATGCGCAATCAATTTTGACGCAGGGCCAGAGCCAATGCCCTGTCTGCGGGGAGGACTAGCATGGAACTGATACGCGAACTCTGGACCTATATGGGCGTCCGAAAGAAGTTCTGGCTCCTGCCGATCTTCATCGTCCTTGGCGTCTTTGGCGCAATGGTCGTGCTGACACAGGGTACGGCGGTCGCTCCATTCATCTATACCTTGTTCTGAGCCGCTGCGCCCATGCGTATTCTCGGTATCTCGGCATTTTATCACGACAGCGCGGCAGCGTTGATCGAAGATGGACGCATCGTTGCCGCGGCGCAGGAGGAGCGGTTCACACGAAAGAAACATGACTCCGCCTTTCCGGCCAACGCCCTGGCCTATTGCCTGGCCGCAGCCGAGTGCGAAATGGCTCAGATCGATCATGTCGTGTTCTATGACAAGCCGTTCCTGAAATTCGAGCGGCTGCTTGAGACCTACCTCGCATCAGTTCCGCGGGGATTCCGTTCCTTCAAAATGGCAATGCCGCTCTGGATCAAGGAGAAACTGTTCCAGAAGAAACTGTTGCGCAGCCAGTTGGGCAAGCTAGCTGGCGTAAAGGAATGGTCCGGCTCGCTTTTGTTCACGGAGCATCATCTGGCCCATGCCGCCAGCGCCTTCTTTCCGTCACCTTTCCCCAGCGCCGCAGTGCTGACGATGGATGGCGTCGGAGAATGGTGCACGACCTCGTTGGGCCATGGCCGCGGCAAGGACTTCGAAATACTGAAGGAGATCCGCTTTCCTCATTCGCTCGGACTGCTTTATTCCGCGTTTACTTACTACACCGGTTTCAAGGTCAATTCCGGCGAGTACAAGGTGATGGGGCTGGCGCCCTATGGACGCCCGATCTTCGTAAAGAGAATTTTGGATAACTTGGTGGACCTGAAGGAGGACGGTTCATTCCGTCTCGACCAACGCTATTTCAACTATTGTGCCGGCCTTACCATGACCTCTCCCGCCTTTCACAGTCTGTTTGGCGCGGAGCCGCGCACTCCGGAATCGCCGCTGACGCAGCGCGAGATGGATCTCGCTGCCTCGATTCAGGCGGTTACCGAAGAGATCGTTCTGAGACTTGCCCGCTTTGCGCGCCGGGAAACAGGCGAACGGCACCTCTGCCTTGCCGGCGGCGTCGCGTTGAATTGTGTTGCAAACGGCAAATTGCTCAAGGAGCGGATATTCGACGATATCTGGATCCAGCCGGCCGCAGGCGATGCGGGCGGCGCGGTGGGCGCGGCGCTGGCGGCCTGGCACGGCTATCTGGGAAACGGGCGATCCCCCGACGGACGAGACGGGATGGCAGGAGCTTATCTTGGTCCGGCATTCGACCAGCGGGATATCGAGAAGCGGCTGACCGCCAGCGGTGCCGTATACGAAGTCTTGGACGACGAGACATTGATCGCCTCGACCGTAGACGCTCTCGTGGAGGAGAAGGCGGTCGGATGGATGCAGGGCCGTATGGAATTCGGCCCGCGCGCGCTGGGGGCGAGGTCGATACTGGGCGACCCGCGCTCGCCAACCATGCAAAAGACGCTGAACCTCAAGGTCAAATACCGCGAGAGCTTCCGCCCCTTCGCCCCCTCGGTAAGGCGCGAGGACGTGGCGGAGTGGTTCGATATCGACGTCGACAGCCCCTATATGCTGCTTGTCGCCGATGTGCTCGACCGCCACAGACTGGCTACGGTTTCCGACGAGGCCGATTTGTTCGGCATAGACCGGCTGAACGTTCCGCGATCGAAGATCCCCGCGGTCACGCATGTGGATTATTCAGCCCGGGTGCAGACGGTGCATCGAGAAACCAATCCGCGTTACTGGCAGCTGCTGAGCGAATTCAAGGCGCGAACCGGTTGCCCGATATTGGTCAACACCAGCTTCAACGTTCGCGGCGAACCGATCGTCTGCACGCCTGAGGATGCATTCCGGTGCTTCATGGGCACCGAGGTCGAATGCCTCGTGGTGGGCAATTGCTTTCTGAAGAAAGAGGATCAGCCACCAGCCCTTAGACAGGACTATAAGGAGCGCTTCGAGCTCGACTAACGGAAAGTTCCAGGTCACCGCGATCTGATTTCACGAGGCAACTTAACGGCGCCCGTAGCTCCTTAGACAGGCATTTGCGCTTCTCTCCGAACCGGATACTCTAATCCATGGCCTCAGCTACCGGACGTTTGCAAACTGAGCCCGGGATCCGCCCGTCGCGTCAGCCACACGCCAACCGAGGCGGTCGCCGATGGCAATGGGGGAGGCGGGGTGTGCCTCGGCAAGGCTCCGTCTGCGGGCAATTCTTTCAAGCAGTACCCTGCTATCCAGCTTTGAGAAGGCCATTCCGACGGATTCGATCGTGTCCGGAGCTATCCGACAACGAGCCGCGATTCGGCGGAAAGCTCTGGTCGCGGCATATATCTCTTCGGCGAACAGAACTGCCTCGCGCACGCGCTTCTCATCGTTGATGTCCACGTAAAGCACACCGGGGATCGAAAACGGCAGCGTTACGACAATCGGGTCCAGCACCGCGTTGACTGCAGGTGGGGTAACGCCGTTAAGAACGAAAACCACGAGGCCGGTCTGGCTAGCCCAGTAACCGGCGATGATCAGTTCAGCAGGCAAGTGGATGCCAGAGCCGGCAATCTCGATAACGCTTCGCGTTTGCATGTGTCTGCCCACGTCAAAAGAGGGGCCGAGGCCAAGATTACTGATGGCAGGGCGCCAGGTGGCGCGCGTTCGCCTTACAATTTAGCTGAATGCTTGATTTTCTGGGCTTCAAATACGGTGCAGAGATTATCGTCTTCACAACGCTTCCACCATATGCCCTTGGATATATGCCCTTCCCCGCGGACCGGGCCGGCGCGCGTGCCTTTACGGGGCGAATACCGAGGCGACCGCTCTTGCGCCGGCTGCAGCCTCCATGCAACATCCATACATTGAACAATCGCAAGGTTTCGATGAACGAGGATCGCGTTGAGGTTTCCTGGGTGCCGGCGCTCGGCAGAGCGAAGGGGCCTCTTTATCTTGCCATTGCAGACGAGATCGCCGCCGACATCGCCGCAGGCCGGCTGGCAAACGGCATGCGCCTGCCGCCGCAACGGGTTCTGGCGGCGGCGCTCGGTATCGACTTTACCACCGTCAGCCGCGCCTACAACGAAGCGCGTCGGCGCGGCTTGGTCGAGGGCCGCGTGGGGCAGGGTACCTATGTCAGGACCCGTGAGAGGAGTTCGGGCCGTCCGTCAGCGGATCGCCTCGCGGCTGGTCTTGTCGATATGAGCATGAATCTGCCGCCGCTCTTCGACGACCCGGCTCTGTCGGCGAAAATGTGGGCGGATGTCGGGGCACTCGGTCATGGCGGGCTTGACCAGCGGAGCCCTGAACTGTTGATGCGCTATCAGCCCGTCGGCGGCACGGAGCGGGACAGGTCTGCAGGGGCGGCCTGGCTCAAGCCGCGGCTCGGTGGACTTCAGGCCGATCGGATGGTCGTCTGCACGGGCGCGCAAGGAGCATTGCTTGCGAGCGTCGGCATGCTGGCGACGAAGGGTGACAGGGTCTGCGCCGAAGCGCTGGCCTATCCGGGCCTCCGTTCGCTGGCCGCCTATCTGGGCATCGAACTCGTCAGTGTTGGGATCGACCGCAACGGGATCTTGCCCGAAGCCTTCGAGGAGGCGTGCGTCCTCCATAGGCCGAAGGCTCTCTATTGTAATCCCACGCTTCACAATCCGACGACCGCCACGCTCCCGCTCGATCGCCGCGAAGCTATCGTGGAGATCGCACGCCGCCACGGCGTAGCCATTATCGAGGACGACGCCTACGGGGCCTTGCCCGCAAGTCCCGTTCCGCCATTGGCCGCGCTCGCGCCTGACCTCGTCTATCATGTCGCAGGTCTTGCCAAGTGCCTCTCGCCGGCGCTTCGCATCGCCTATCTGGTCGCGCCTGACCGATCGGCGGCCATCCGCCTGGAAGGCGCGGTTCGGGCGACGGCCGGGATGACGTCGCCTCTTTCGGTCGCCATCGCAACGCGTTGGCTGGAGGAAGGAACGGCGCAGGCGGTCCTGGACGCAATCCGCACCGAGGCCGGCGCACGCCAGCAGATCGCGAGCAGGAGCCTCGAGGGCGCGGACCTTTCGAGCGATCGCGAGGGCTTCCATCTCTGGCTGAAGCTTCCTTCCGGCTGGAATCGCGGTGAGTTTACCGCACAGTTGCGAGCGGCCGGGATCGGCGTCGTCGCAAGCGATGCCTTTGCGATATCGGATCCACCCGAAGCTGTGCGGCTCGGTCTCGGCGCCGCCCGAACGCGCGATGACCTGCGGGAGAGTCTTGACGTCATCGCCGGCCTTCTTGCCCGCTCGCCGGCTGCACACAATCTCATTGTCTGAATTCGTTGCAGTCGCGCCTGACGTGGTGCGTGAATGCCCTTGTTGCGCGAATTTGCCGCGGCGCAATATGCATACAATCCGTTGTTTCTGTATGGTTTGTATGTCAATTTGTGCGCGTCAAAGTGAAGGTTCCGCCGACTGTGGGAACGTCTCGCAGGCTTAAGGGTTTGCGGAACAGGAAGACTGCTGAAAGGAAGAACGATGCCGGATCAAGTGTGGCCGCCTCTGTCGCCGCTGCATACGGGCTTGCGCGGCCGCTGCCCCCGTTGCGGGCAGGGTCATCTGTTCGACGGATTCCTGAAGCTCAGGCAAGAATGCGAAGTCTGCGGCCTGGACTATTCGTTCGCCGACCCGGCGGACGGTCCAGCTTTCTTCGTCATTTGCTTCGCCTGCGTGCCGAGCGTTTTGCTCGGCGTGTGGCTGGAAGTGCAGTACGGCGCAGCGCTGTGGGTCCATCTGCTGGTCACCGGACCCTTTATGCTCCTGACCTGCATTCCCCCCTTAAGGCCTCTCAAGGGGTGGCTGGTGGCGAGCCAGTATTTCTACAAGGCGGAGGAAGGAAAAGTGGTTCGTCAGGCCGCGCCCTCGCCGGAAAGCTCGAACGAGAAGGCCATTCGCTGAAGGTGCGGCTAACGCAGCACCAAGTTTCGCAACACCACACCCTTGGGCCAAGGGGGCCCCGGCCGAACCAGGTTCGCCGAGGTCCTCTTGCTGAGCTCCTGATCAGTGCGTGAGTGCAGCCTTGTTTGTTTCGAGGAAGGAGGCGAGTTCTGTGGGGTTCCGACCGGTCATGGCAATGGCGTTGTCGGTCACCACATCGAAATGCCCCTCCCGTGTATTGGCGTCAAAGGACACCAGGATCGGAATGAAGAAGTCCGGCACACCCGCACCCTTGAGGCCTCCGGCCAAGGCTTCGTCGGAAATGTGGACGACGTCGAGCGCTTTGCCGGTAGCTTTGGTAACAAGGGCGGCGATCTCGTCGGTCGTGTAAGCCTGCGCTCCCGTCAGCGTATAGGTGCGGCTTTCCGTCGAGCCTGATTGGAGCGCGGAAGCGGCGGCGGCGGCGAGGTCGCGACGGCTGATGTGCGAAATGCGGCCGTTGCCGGCGGAGGAGAACCATCGTCCTGTCGCAAGGGCGCGGGGCAGTGACAGGAGAAGGTTCTCCATGTACCAGGCATTGCGCAGGATGGTGTAAGGAACGCCCGTCGCCTTGATGGCTTCTTCGGTTCCGAGATGGTCGGTTGCGAAGGGAATGACCGATGCTTCCGGCGCGGGCATCGAAGTATAGAGGATATGGTTCACCGAGGCCTTCTTCGCTGCCTCGACCGCGGTGAGATGCTGCTTGAGACGCTTGCCCGGCTGGTCGAGAACATCCGTCGAGATGATGAGGATGCGGCCGGCGCCGGTGAAGGCCCGTTCGAGCGAGGCCGGATCGTCGAAATCGGCAGCACGGGTCTCGACACCCTGCGCCGCATAGCCTGCCAATTTGGCGGTGTCCCGGCTGGTGGCGATGATATCGGCCGGCTTCGTTTTTCCGGATTCCAGAAGCGCATCGAGTACGAGCTTGCCAAACTGGCCGGTCGCTCCGGTAACGAGCAATTTTTGAGACATGTTCTTCCTTTCGCTTCCATCCAGCCGGTTCGGCATGCCCCCGAGGCATGATCTCGTATCTGAAGCTGGTCTCTTTTCGAGAGTTGCTCTTATCTCGTTATCTGCTAAGAGCTGTAAAGGAGGCAGTTTTTTCTGCCGTGGTTACGAAATGGGTACCGCCATGAACAAAGCGACGGCTGCGGTGAAGGGCGAGCGGGTGGCAGTCATCTGCGGCGTACCCTTCGATATCGACAATTGTCCGGTGCGTGACGTGATGGACAATATCGGCGGCAAGTGGAATTCGCTGATGATCCTGTCGCTCGCCGACGGCCCGTTGCGGTTCTCGCAACTCAGACGGCTGATTCCAGACATATCGCAACGGATGCTGACGCAGACGCTACGCGATCTTCAGCGCGACGGTTATCTGAACCGCACCGTCTATCCGACGCAGCCCCCGAGCGTGGAATACAGCCTTACCGATCTCGGCCACTCGTTTCTGCCCGTTTTAAAAGTTTTTGTCGACTGGTCGCTCGAGAATCACGACGCGATCCGAAAGGCGCGTACGGCGTTCGACGCGCCGGCATGAAGCGTCTCGCATTCGAACAGTTCATGCGGGCGCCCGCAAATTCATGATGTCGGATGGGCGGCTGCCCATCCGCTGCCGCGACCTCGTGCTCAAGCGGCGCGGGTGATGCTCGGTCCTCCGAGAGCGAACTCGACAGCCGCCTCGGCGTGAATGGCGGTTGAATCGAAGCCCGGGATCGGCAGATTGGCAGGATCGAGAATGAGGCAGATTTCGGTGCAGCCGAGAATGACGGCATCCGCGCCATCCGCCTTTGCTTTTTCGATGAGCGCAATTAGCGCGTCGCGCGAGGAGTCCAGTACCCGGCCGGCGCAGAGCTCGTCGAAAATGACATTATGGGTCAGCGTGCGGCCGGCGGCGTCAGGGACCATCAGATCGATGCCATGGGTTTTCATGCGCTCGGCATAGAAGCCGTGTTCCATCGTGTAGCGGGTGGCGAGCAGCAACGGCTTGCGGCTGCCGGCACTCTTTAGGCGTTGGGCCGTCTCGTCGATGATGTTGATCAACGGAACATCGACCGAGCGCTGCACCGCATCCGCGATCAGGTGCATCGTATTGGTGCAGATCAAAATGCAATCGGCCCCACCGGCGACGAGCCCGCGGGCAACATCGGAAAGACGCAGTGCGGCCTCATCCCAGCGGCCGGCTTTTTGAAGGTCCACGATCCCTTGGAAATCCACGGAATGCAGAAGCACTTCCGCGGAATGCAGTTTACCGCGCCGCTCGCGTACGGCTTCGTTGACCATTCGATAATAGACAGCCGAACTTTCGAAGCTCATGCCGCCGATGAGGCCGATTTTGCGCATTTCCATTATCTCGTTCCCTGCTCTTGTGCTGCGAACCCTCGGGAACGCTTCGTCACCTTCTCCGTTCCACTGCTAGATTATCATGCGGGTGGGGTTGGATGCGGTTGCTTTGTCCGGCGTCCCTCTGTATTTTTTCGCGCAGTATTTGCGTTAAAAATATGAAAGGCGCAAATTTTCGGCGCATGCCGCGTTAAAGGCAAGGAGTCGGAGCGTGCTAGACGATAGAGACCGGAAGCTGCTCATGCTTTTGCAGCAGGATGCGAGCGTCCCGATGAGCGATCTTGCCGAGCGGGTGAGCCTTTCTCTTTCCGCCTGCTCGCGGCGCATTCAGCGGCTCGAGGAAGCGGGGTATGTGAGCAGGCGCATCGTCGTGCTCGACCGCGAGAAGATGGGCGTGCCGACGACAGTGTTTGCGCTGATCAAGACGGCGCATCATTCCGACGACTGGATAGAAAAGTTTCGGAGAGCGATCAGCGACATACCGGAGATCGTCGAGGCGCATCGGCTGACGGGCAATTACGATTACATCGTCAAGGTGGTGCTGCCGAGGGTCGAGCACTATGACGTGGTCTACAAGCAGATCGTGCGAAAGGTGGAGCTGTTCGACGTTTCCGCCTCGATTTCCATGGAAGTCCTGAAAAGCGGTACCGCAGTGCCCGTCGGCTACGCGGATTAGGGCAAATGTAAGGGGAACGAAGAGCATGCAGGAAAGACATCATGTCGTCGTGATCGGTGGAGGTTTCGGCGGTCTGCAACTCGTCAACGACCTCAAGAGCGCGCCAGTCAGAGTTACGCTGATCGATCGGCGTAACCATCACCTGTTTCAGCCGCTGCTCTACCAGGTGGCGACCACGGTGCTTGCGACCTCCGAAATCGCATGGCCGATCCGCCGGCTCTACCGTGACCGGCAGGAGGTGACGACGCTGCTTGGTGAGGTCGTCGGCGTCGATCCGAGTGCCGCGGAAGTGATGCTGGCGGATGGACAATCGGTTCCCTACGACACGCTGGTGCTGGCGACCGGGGCGACGCACGCATATTTCGGCCACGACGAATGGGCACCGGTTGCGCCTGGGCTGAAGACGCTGGAGGATGCGACGACCATTCGCCGGCGCGTGCTCATTGCCTTCGAGCAGGCGGAACTGGAAGAGAATCCGGCCGAGCGCGATGCGCTACTGACCTTCACGATCATCGGAGCAGGACCGACAGGAGTAGAGCTTGCGGGCATCATCGCCGAAATGGCGCATCGAACGCTGCCTGGCGAGTTCCGCCGGATCGACACGCGCCTGGCTCGGGTGGTGCTTGTGGAGGCAGGCCCGCGCATTCTCCCCGCATTCAGTGAGAAGTTATCCGCCTATGCCTCCCGCGAGCTGGAGAAGCTGGGCGTGGAGGTGCGCACGGGCACGCCCGTAACCAACTGCACCGAAGAAGGGGTCACTATCGGTGAAAGCTTCGTGCCGAGCCGAACGCTTGTCTGGGCGGCAGGGGTCCAGGCATCGCCCGCCGCAAAGTGGGTCGGCGTCGAGGCGGATCGTGCCGGCCGCGCAAAGGTCGGCCCCGACCTGTCGGCGCCGGATCACCCGAACATCTTCATCGTCGGCGATACGGCATCCGTCATCCAGGGAGACGGCAAGCCGGTGCCCGGCATCGCACCGGCCGCCAAGCAGCAGGGCGCCTATGTTGCCCAGGTCATCCGTTGCCGGCTTGGCGGTTCGCCTGCGCCAGGTCCGTTCCGCTACCGGCACCAGGGGAGCCTCGCCACGATCGGCAAGCGTGCGGCGATCATCGATTTCGGCAGGATCAAGCTCAAGGGTTCGCTCGCCTGGTGGATCTGGGGCATCGCCCATATCTACTTCCTGATAGGCACCCGCAGCCGCTTTGCCGTGGCGTGGAGCTGGCTATGGACCTATCTGAGCGGTCAGCACAGCGCACGGCTGATCACGCAGAAGGACACGCTTCGAGGGGATAAGTGACTGCGGGCGAGGGCATTTCCTCCTGTGGCCAGGCGAGCCTTCTACTCGGCGACCGCACGTGTGCTCGGGCTGATACGTATTGACGCTTGATCGATGCAGCAGTTGGTATGGGCCGGCGGGGTTGCCCACTCCGATGTTTTCGTTACAAGCTGGGTGCCTTCACGATCAGAGTGCGGTATTTCCATGTCTGACACCGACATGCCCGTGATCGACGCGGTTCTCGCCAGGAGACTGATTGCAACACAGTTTCCACAGTGGGCGGATCTGCCCGTAAGGCCGGTCGAGTTCGGCGGGTGGGATAACAGAACCTTTCGCCTCGGTAAGCACATGACCGTGCGACTACCAAGCGCCGCTCACTACGCGCTCCAGGTGGAAAAGGAGCAAGAATGGCTGCCCCGGCTCGCGCCTTCCCTGCCGCTGCCTGTGCCCGTTCCGCTGGCGATGGGCAGGCCGGGCGAGGGATATCCCTGGCACTGGTCGGTCTATGAGTGGCGCCACGGCGAGATCGCCACGCGGGCGCAAATTGCCGATCTCAGCCGCTTCGCAACAACAATCGGCGAATTTCTGGCTGCGCTGCAACGGATCGACGCCCAGGGCGGCCCGCCGCCCGGCCAGCACAACTTCTTCCGGGGCGGAGCATTGACCGTCTATGACCGCGAAACGCGCTGGGCGCTCGACGCGCTTGAAGGCAGGATCGACGTCCACGCCGCGCGCCTGGTGTGGGAGGCCGCACTTGCTTCTGCCTGGGACAGGGCTCCCGTCTGGTTCCATGGCGATGTCGCCGCCGGCAATCTTTTGGTTGAGAATGGCCGTTTGAGCGCCGTGATCGATTTCGGAACGTCGGGCGTGGGCGATCCGGCTTGTGATCTGTCGATCGCCTGGACGATGTTCGAGGAGACGAGTCGTACCGCATTCCGTGCCGCTCTCCGGCTCGACGAAGGGACCTGGGCGCGTGGCCGAGGATGGACGTTGTGGAAGGCGCTGATCGTCGCTGCCGAGATGCCGGGCACCGATCGACGGGAGGTTGAAAAGTCGCGGCGGATCATCGACGCCGTTCTGTCGGATCACCGCCGCTACGCATAAAGGTTCCCGTTACAGCGCCGCAGCCTGTTCCCGGCGGCTTCAACCGGATACGCGGGCGGTGGACTGGCCGCACCATGACTGGGGCCGCCCGCTACGCTTTTTGGCGAGTCCCTCCGATATGAGAATGTCTCCAAGCGATCTGCCGTTTCTGACGACGAGCCGCCGCTTGCCGGGCTCATCGCCCGGGGCGGATTCGGATGCCACCAGGGCGAAGTTTCCTGCATTCAGCAACTCGCGCAACCGTGCCTTGGCGTAGGAGCCGCGCGATCGTTCCTCGTCACACTTCGCAAGCTTCGTTTCCGGTGCGTCGATGTCGGCAATGAGAATTCTCTGCCCGTTGAACAGGAACGTGTCGCCGTCCAGGACGCAATTGTCGTGCCGAATACCGCAAAAAAAGAAGGTGTCGCTCTCGGGTGGCCGCTGGCCAGCCTGTTCGAGTGAATGGGCCACTGGCGGCTTGACGGGTGCTGGCGGGATCAAGGCCGCTTTCTGCGCTATGGATCCCGTATGTTCCTTTGGACGGACAGGGATCGGAATGGTCGCGAGTTCCACCTTCTTTGGCGGTCTCTTCTCGGCGTTCTTCTTAGCTTGAACCTTTTTCTCAGTGAGTTCCTCGTCCGGCGAAAGTAGTGCCGTCAGCTGCGATGTACTGGCCAGACGGTCGAGTTCCCCCCGGTGATCGTAAGCGACGATCCCTCCGACGATGATTGCGGCCGCGAGATACCAGCGGCCCATACCATTCTGGCTGCTCTTCCGTCGCGTGCTGCGCTTCCGTCGTTTGGGATTGGTCTTGGTCATGCGATTCGGTCCTCGATTGCGGCGGCATTATCGAGGCCAGGAGTTAGTGAAAGGTTGTCGTAGCTTGCGCAATCCGTTCATTTTCAATGCCGAAGAAGAAAAGGGCGACACCTGCGGGAGCCGCCCTTCGAGAGTTTCCGTTGACGTTGCTGAACAAGCGCCCCGGCTTGCCGCTTTCCCAGTCTGGCTGCTACCCGGCAATTTTGGCTGACGCCAATATCGCTTATTTGGGTCATATACTTGGAAGGAAACAGGCGGAGACGGTGCCCGCCCGCTTCATCCAGTTCGTGCCGTTCGTGCCGACACGCAAGCCGTCAACGTTGGCGTCGCTGTTATCGCATATGCCAGGGACTTCCGTCGTCGCAGCGTGGCCGTGGCCGTTGCCGCTCACTTATCGCCCTTGTCCTTCCCGCCTTTTCCTTTTCCGTCCTTGCCGCCCTTGCCATTGTCCTGGTGGCCTTTGCCGCCGTCCTGACCGCCCTTACCGCCGTCCTGACCACCTTTGCCGGGATCCTGGCCGCCGCCCCCGTTGTCGCCACCGCCGCCGCCGCCGTTGTCGGCACCGCCGCCGCCGCCCCCGTTGTCGCCACCGCCGCCGCCGCCGGTGTCGCCGCCGCCGCCGCCGCCCCCGTTGTCGCCGCCGCCGCCGCCCCCGTTGTCGCCACCGCCGCCGCCGCCGGTGTCGCCGCCGCCGCCGCCGCCGGTGTCGCCGCCGCCGCCGCCGCCGTTGTCGCCACCGCCGCCGCCGCCGGTGTCGCCGCCGCCGCCGCCGCCGGTGTCGCCGCCGCCGCCGCCGCCGCCGCCCCCGTTGTCGCCGCCGCCGCCGCCGCCGTTGTCGCCACCGCCGCCGCCGCCGTTGTCGCCGCCGCCGCCGCCGTTGTCGCCGCCGCCGCCGCCACCGCCGCCTCCACCGCCGCCACTGCCGCCGCCACCGCCGCCACTGCCGACTGTACCAGCACTACCCCGGCTGGCGCCGCTCTTGCCGCCACCTCTCATTGGGCCGCTTGCGGTGGAATCGCTGCGATCGTGCCGTCCGGTGCCAACACCGATGGTTGCCGTCGTCAGAGGCGGACACATTTTAATCTGCGCAGGAGTAAGGATTTTTGAGCGGTTTATTGCAACGCAACATGCCGCGAAGTTGGCTTCCGAAAGCGGGCTGCACTGACGGGCAGTCATGCGCTGGCGCTGTACTGCGTCTGCGTCCGTCGTAACCACGACGGCGCCGATCGTTGCCGTGGAGAGTATGAAGAATGTTCGAAATATCGATCTATTAATTCTTTTCATTTCTATACTCCTTAAAACATTAACTTTAAAAATACTTTTTAGAATTGAATTAAAATTAACTGTGGTCAATTTACGAAATATTAGTAGATCGCCATATCGCGGCCTCATTTCGGGTTATCAACCATGGCTTAATCTATCTTAGCTAGTCTCTACGTCGGATCGGGGGACTTGTGCCCGTCGTTGGAGAACGCCTCGTGAAACGCTTCATTGCGCAGACAGTCTTTTTGTTGCTTATTGGAGCCCCGGGGGCTGCAGATGCCGGTACAACCATGAGGACTTCCGGCAAGGCTTTCGCACCGCCCGCCTTCGCATCTTTCTGCGTCCGCGAGCCACGCCTCTGCAGCACAGGCGGCGGCGAAAAGGCGGTCGTTCTTGCTCCGGATAAAATCAGCCAGCTCAAACAGATCAACAGCGCCGTCAATGCGAGCATCCGCGAACGCAGCGACCGCGCAAACGTCGGCAAGGACGATGACTGGCGCGTGCCGACCGCTTACGGAGACTGCGAGGACTTCGCAATCCTCAAGAAGCGAGAGCTGTTGAAGCGCGGCTGGCCCGCATCGGCACTGCTACTCACGGTCGCGCGCTTTCGTGGGGAGGGCCACACGGTTCTCACCGTCCGCACGAGCGAAGGTGACCTGGTTCTCGACAACAGGACCAATTCGGTCAGAGATTGGTCACGCACCCCTTATAATTATTTCGCCCGGCAATCCCAGTCGAACGGCAGGCGGTGGGAACTGATCGCAGGTGCCCGAAATATCTGATTGCGAGCGCAAGGGGTCCTTCCCGGACCGGAAAACGTTACTTTCTCCAACCCGATGATTTCAGGTCGGGTGGGCCGGTCTAAATTTCATCGGATTCGACTCGAGGCGCTCCCGCATGGCGAGGAATGACGATCGTTTTAGCGCGAGCTTCCTGTGGAGATCGGCCGTTCACCGGCAAGCAGCGACGTGAACTTCGACAAGCTGAAGCCCGGCATCTGCAGCGCCGACAGTTCTTGTCGGTCCGTCGTGTGAGATCAGGCGCCGACCATCAAAAACACGAAGCGCCCGAACAGTCAGTCCCAGTTGACCTGCGTCGGTAAAGCTTTGCTTCCCTCTCAATGAAAATCCGGCTTGACGCCCCTGTCCGGGCAGAATAGAACCCCACGAACCGTACCGTACGGTACTGATGGGGCGTCAGCGGATGCAAAGCGTCAGAGCGATGAAAGAGACAGATGCCGGAAGCGGCCTGACCGAGCGCCAGGGAGCGGTGCTGGAGCAGGCTTTGCGGCTGCTTGTCGACGGCGGCGAAAAGGCTCTGACGACCGCGGGTGTCGCGCGCGCCGCGAATTGCTCCAAGGAGAGCCTCTACAAGTGGTTCGGCGACCGTGAGGGGCTCCTTTCGGCAATGATCGCCTTTCAGGCGAGCAAGGTACGCACACTCGACGTTGCCGGCGCAAAGCTGGACGGCGGCAGCTTGAGGGTGCATCTCGTCACCTTCGCCAGGGACCTTCTCGACGTGTTGGCAGGCGACGTGTCGCTGGCGCTCAACCGCCTTGCGATCGGGCAGGCGAGCCGGGAAGGCTCGAAGCTCGGGCACATGCTGCAGGAACGCGGCCGGCGCCAGATCGGACGCAGAGCGGGTGCGCTGCTGGAAGCGGGGCGCAAGGCCGGTCTGCTGGCCTTCGATGACTCCGACGAGGCCTATGGCGCGCTTTACGGGCTCGTCGTCTCCGACTGGCATCTGCGCATGCTTCTCGGGGAGGAGCCGGGTCGTTTGAAGAAGGATTTCAGCCGCAGGGCGGAGCGGGCGGTCGACGCCTTTCTCACGCTTTACGGCGCGAAAGAGTAGGGCGGCCGTATTTTTCGGCTGCCAAAGCGAAACAGACAAGCAAAGGGAAGGAAAATTCGATGCGCGTCTATTACGATCGTGATGCCGATCTCAACCTCATCAAGTCGAAGAAGGTCGCCATCATCGGCTACGGCAGCCAAGGCCGCGCCCATGCGCTGAACCTCAAGGATTCCGGAGCGCAGAACGTCGCCATCGCGCTGAAGTCGGGTTCAGCTACGGCAAAGAAGGCCGAAGCGGATGGTTTCAAGGTCATGACGGTTGCCGAAGCTGCGGCCTGGGCCGACCTGATGATGATGGCAACGCCGGACGAACTGCAGGCCGATATCTACAAGGCCGAAATCGCCGGCAATATCCGCGACGGCGCAGCGATCGCCTTTGCGCACGGCCTGAACGTGCATTTCGGCCTGATCGAGCCGAAGGCTTCGGTCGATGTCGTGATGATCGCCCCGAAAGGCCCGGGCCATACGGTTCGCGGCGAATACCAGAAGGGCGGCGGCGTTCCCTGCCTTGTTGCCGTTCATCAGGATGCTTCCGGCAATGCACTCGACCTCGCGCTCTCCTATGCCTGCGGCGTCGGCGGCGGCCGCTCGGGCATCATCGAAACCAACTTCAAGGAAGAATGCGAAACCGACCTCTTCGGTGAGCAGGTCGTTCTCTGCGGCGGTCTGGTCGAGCTTATCCGGGCTGGTTTCGAAACGCTGGTCGAGGCCGGCTATGCGCCGGAGATGGCCTATTTCGAGTGCCTGCACGAAGTCAAGCTGATCGTCGACCTGATCTATGAAGGCGGCATTGCCAACATGAACTACTCGATCTCCAACACGGCCGAGTGGGGCGAATACGTCACCGGTCCGCGCATCATCACCGAAGAAACCAAGGCCGAGATGAAGCGCGTGCTGAAGGACATCCAGACCGGCAAGTTCACCTCGGAATGGATGCAGGAGTACCGCTCCGGTGCTGCTCGCTTCAAGGGCATTCGTCGCGTCAACGACGCCCATCAGATCGAGGAAGTCGGCGCCAAGCTGCGCGGAATGATGCCCTGGATCGGCAAGAACAAGCTGGTCGACAAGGCGAAGAACTAAGATCTGCCTTCAATGAAAAGAAGGAAAGCCGGAGCGCGCTCCGGCTTTCCGTTCAGGAATTGCAGCGCTTACATCGGATCATTGCCTTTCATGGCATTCGCCATGTGAGACTTGCACTTTTCCTGGTCATTCGCGGCCAATGCTTCTTTCGCCATGGCGAGTTCCTTCTGCGCCATCTCCTTGCGGCCCGTATCGGTGATCTGACCCACGTCAGTCTCGAGCTTCGTCATGCCTGCCTGGTCGCAAACCATGTCGGCCTGCGCGAAGGCAGGGGAAATGCCGGCGGCGGATATCGCGGCTGCAATCAATACTTTTCTCAACATCTGTAACCTCCAGTATCGTCGCTTCTTGCGACACACGGAGCCCAAACCGCCGACGGGTGGATCAGTTCCTTTAGAGAAGCGAGAAGGAGCACAGGAAACTGCCGCCCGCCGCTGCTCCGGCCACCGGCATTGAGATTCACCACGGCCTCGCTATGCTGCCCGCAAGGCGCCGACCTGCCGTCGACTCCGAGCGAGGGCGAAATCCGATGTCAAGAACACGCCGTAAGCTGACGACCATCTTCTGTGCCGACGTGCAGGATTATTCGCGCCTGATGGGGAAGGACGAAGAGGGGACGCTGGCGGCCCTGAAGCGCAGCCGCGATGCCATGGCGCGCCTGATCGAGGCGCATGAGGGTCGGGTTGTCAACACCTGGGGCGATGGCCTGATCGCGGAATTTCCGAGCGTCGTGGAAGCGGTGAGGGCGGCAATAGACGTCCAGAACGAATTGGCCGGGTTGAATGCCGGGCGCCCGAGCGAAGCGTGAATGGACTATCGCATCGGCATCAATCTCGGTGATGTGATCGCTGACGGCGATGACCTTTACGGCGACGGCGTCAATATCGCGGCGCGCCTGCAAGGCTCCGCGCCGGCCGGTGGCATAGTGATATCCAGCACCGTCTATGACCAGGTCCGCAACAAGCTGGCCGTCGGCTTCGAATTTCTCGGCGCGCTGACGGTCAAGAATATCGATGGCGGCGTTCCGAGTTACGCGGTTCAGATCGGAGCGGTGGAAGGCCCGGGATTGCCGGAGGCCAGCGGCGGCTGGGGAAGACAGGGCGCCCCTTCCGATCGCGAGAACCTGGCCGCAGACACAGGAGCAGAAGGGGTGCCAGCCGGGGGCTTATCAAGGACGGACCGCCGCATTTTCGGTGTCCTCGGCGTGGCCGCGGCTGGGGTCGTCGCCATAAATTTCGCTTCGTGGGAGGGGGAGTTCTGGGCGAGATGGCCCTTGTTTGCTTTCGCCTTGATCGCCGTGCTTCGCCAGATAAGCGGGTTGACGCAATTCGACCGCGGGCTTGCCCTGCTCGGGGCCGTCGGATCTGCGGCCGTGGCGGTCAACCTCCTTTCCTGGGAGGGGCGATTCTGGGCGATCTGGCCCGTGCTCGGAATTGCGGTTGCGGCGGGGATCCGATGGGCGGTGCGCGGCTCCGCCCGGTGAGGTCCGGCCGGCATTGGCAGGTGACCGATGCAGCCGCTGTAACCAGAAGTTGACGGGACTCGGCAAGCCGTGCATTCTGCCCGCGAAAGAAAGCCAGTTCAGCAAGCATTCGCATAAAGAAGACGTCCGGGTAAACCTTTTCGGGGGGTACTATGAGGAGAGGCGGAGAGTTCTTTTGCGCGGCGGCGCTGGCGGTAGCGATGACTGCGCCGGCAGCCGCGGCGGATCTGGTAATCGCGATGCCGCCGTGGCCGTCAGGTCAGGCGGCGGCGAACATCCTCAAATTCGGCATCGCCAAGAAATTCAGCCTCGATGCGGAGGTGCGGGAACTCGGTACGCTCAACGCTTTCGTCGGCCTAGAGAAGGGCGAAATCGACATCCAGCCGGAGGTTTGGCGGCCAAATTTCGACGAGCTCGTCCGCAAGTTCGTGACCGAAAAGGGCGCCGTGACGCTGAGTACGCGTGCGGTACCTGCATGGCAGGGGATTTGCGCCACGCCGGAGGCGGCCGCGACGATCAAGACCGTTGCGGATCTCGGCGACCCGGCCAAGACGAAATTCCTGGACACCGACGGTGACGGACGCGGAGAAATGTGGATCGGCGCCGCCGAATGGCTTTCGACCGGAATCGAACGTGCGCGGGCGGCCGGCTATGGCTATGCGGCAAACCTGACGCTTGTCGAGGCCAAGGAAGATGTTGCAATGGCGGCGGTGGATGCGGCAATCGCGACGGCGCGGCCGATGGTCTTCTACTGCTACGCTCCGCATCATGTTTTCAAGCTGCACCAGATCTCCCGGCTTGAGGAGCCGCCCCATGATCCTTCCAAATGGAAAATCGCGCCGCCGAACGATCCGCTATGGGTCAGCAAGTCGAGCGCGTCCACGGCCTGGGACGCGGGCCAGTTCCAGATCGGCTATGCGACGGCTTTTGCAAAGAAACATCCCGAAGTCGCGCAGTTCCTTCAGAATGTGGACTTCTCCCCGGATGAAGTGACGGCGATGAGTTATGCGCTCCAAGTCGAGCGGCAGACGCCGGTGGACTACGCCAGGAAGTGGGTTGAAAGCCACGCGGAACGGATCGACGGATGGGCGAAATGACGATGAGCCAGGAGTTCCCGAAGATATCTGTCGGCCGCCGCAAATTTGGAAAGGCGCTGCTTCTCCTCGGTTTTTGCCTTATTCCGCTTGCAGCGCTTGCCCAGACACAGATCTACGATTCCAAGACAAAGAAATGGGTGAACTACGACAAGAGGAAAGCGCGACAGTATTTCTCGCGAAACAATCAGGTTCCCGAGGCCTTTCGCCGACAGATGGTGCCGTTTCGCACGGCGGAAGTTCCGGGCACGATTATCATCGATGGCAACCAGCATTTCCTCTATCTGGTCCAGCCGGGTGGTCAGGCGATTCGCTACGGCATCGGTGTGGGCCGCGAAGGTTTCGGTTGGGCGGGTATCGTCCGGGTGGGGCGCAGGGCCGAGTGGCCGACCTGGACGCCCCCGGCCGAAATGGTCGCACGCGATCCGAATGCGGCAAAATGGGCAGGCGGCATGCCCGGCGGACCGGACAATCCGCTGGGCGCCCGAGCGCTTTACCTTTACGAGGGCGATAGCGATACGATCTACCGCATCCATGGTACGGTGGAGCCCTGGACGATCGGTCTCGACGTCTCCTCCGGCTGTATAAGAATGAACAATGACGATATCATCGACCTGTATTCGCGCGTCGACGTGGGCGCGAAGGTCATCGTGCTGATGCAGGGGGCCGCGCTCTACAAGGGCGTGTGACCCGGAAAAGGCCGGTGACCGGGGCCGGTCGGGTGAGAGCGGGAAGTTGCAGGCTGTCGCTACGACGAGATCGGAGGGTGGGAATTTGCCGACGAGTAAAGTGGGAAGACGTCCAATTCAAGCGTGCGTGCTGGCAGCGGCTTCGCTTCTTGCCGCATGCCAATCGAATCCGGAACCTCAGGAAATGGCGCGCACGAGCCTCCAAACGGCCCCTGCAGACCTGCAACTCCTCTGCGCGAATGCTGTCGTTGCCCAGGCCGGCGGCGCAAAGGTCCTGCCCACGAGCTCCAGACAGATCGATGCAACGAGCTACAGCGTCGACCTCGATGCGGGTGGTCGCAGGTTCACCTGCATCGTAGACGGCAGCGGCAGCGTGAAGTCGGTACAGCCGGCCTAGGTATTTCCGCTTCTCTCCGAAAGCCGGAATTGATCCCATTGCAGCGAGTCGGAAACGGCTATGCGCCTCCTCTTCCGTCAACTGCGGGCCGGACACGGCTTGACAAGAGGATGACGGGCGGGATGTCGCGACACGTTTGCACGACGTCCGACTGCCTCGGCCGTTCGCAATGCAGACCACCAGCCGATGGATGCACGGACCTCGCCGCGGCTTTCTCATGCGCTACGCCACCATTCGTCATCTTCGGGCTTGACCCGAGGATCTAATCAAAAGCATCGCTGCGGCATAGAAGGACGAACTCATCAAGAAGAAAGCCGGACTGGTGCGATCCGCAGCTTTGGTGAGGTTCGCGAATGGATCCTCGGGTCAAGCCCGAGCATGTCAACTGGTAGGGTTCGTGCGTGAAGATTGCGCGAGGTCCTTGCGGATCGGCTGATTACTTTTGCACTGCAATAAGAATATTGCGATGCAAAATAAATATAGAATATTGTTCCTGTTTTTAGTCTATATTCTAGGTATTCCTTCCAAAAAACGGAATTTCGTGTTTTCATGCCATAGTGGATAGGAGGAGCACTATGGCCACGATCATGCAGCACTTCGCTCTCTTCGATTTGCTTATTCTGGCTGGGATCTCTTTTCTTTTGGTCTGCAGCTATTTCGGTGAGGGTGAGGCTTGAAATAGCCACGGCTTCTTGCCCGGTCGCACTGACCGGAGTGCAGGCGGGATGACTGCTTGTGAGGTCAAGCTATTTTCGCAGCTTGACGGCTGTAGCATGGAGCCAAAGGGTGGGTGCGCCGTCATAGCCGCTTCCTTCCGTTTCGGCTACGTCCACTTCCGGCCAACCTGCCTCATCAAAGAGCCGCACTAGAACGTCGCGCGAAGGGTAGTTGAAGAAACGACCGAAGCAGTCGCGACCCTCTGCCTTGCCGGACTTGAAACTTGCCGCCAGGACGCCGCCGTCTTTGAGCGCATCGAGGATGCGGCCCAGCACGCCGACTAGACCGGCGCGCGGAACATGCAGCAGGCATGCCTCTGCCCAAACGCCGTCAAAGGCGTCGCGCCAGCGCAATTCTTCAAAGCGCAGGACGGCAATCTTTCTTCCGAGCAGGCGAGACGCTTCGGCCGCAAGCTCCGGAGAGCCGTCCGTCGGTGTCACGTCGAAACCCTTTGCGATCATATAGGCGCTGTCCTGGCCGCCTCCACAGCCGAGTTCGAGCACGGCTGCGCCGGGTCTCAAGCGCGAAAGGAACGTGTCCAGCCGGGTGTCAGGCGCGCGGCGCGGACGGCTTGCATAGCATGCGGCGTTCTCGCGGTAGAACTGGCTCGTGTGGTCGCTGTCGAATGGCGGCAAGGGCGTCCTCCTCGTTCGGTCGATCAGTTTTGCAGCAGGTGCCCTCCCGTGCAAGCTCAGGCGACAGGCGACAGGCGAAGGCTGCCTGCTTTGCCGGATTTGGCAGGGCAACGGGTCAACCGCCGAATGAGAGCTGCCAGATAGGTCAGGAATATTGACATAAATCCAGCGCTGTGGTCCTCTTCCAAGAATGCAATCGGGAGGACCTCCATGCTGAACTGGGAAAGCATTTTTGCCACGCGCTCGAACCGGATGAGAGCCTCCGAAATCCGTGAGTTGCTGAAGCTGCTGGATCGTCCCGAAATCATCTCGTTTGCCGGCGGTATTCCCGACCCGGAGCTTTTTCCGAACGATGCGTTCAAGGAAGCGTATGCCGAAATCTTCGGTGGCCCGACCGTCGGCGCAGCACTGCAATATTCGGTAAGCGAGGGCTATCGCCCGCTTCGCGAGTGGCTCGCTGGTCAGATGGCGGCAATCGGCATTCCGGCGAGCGTCGACAATATCTTCATCACCTCCGGGTCGCAGCAGGGGCTCGATTATCTCGGCAAACTGTTTCTGTCGCCGAAAGATACGGCGCTGGTGACCTGGCCGACCTATCTCGGTGCACTGCAGGCCTTCAACGCCTACGAGCCGACCTACGATCAGCTGAACCCCGCCGGAAATCGCACGCCGGGGGCCTATGCCCAGGCGGCCGAGGAAGGCGGTGGGCGCGTCAAGTTCGCCTATCTCTCGGCCGATTTCGCCAACCCGACCGGCGAGACGGTGGATCGCGCCGGTCGCGAGCGTGTGCTCGCGCTTGCCGAGGAGCTCGACATCGCCGTCATCGAGGATGCGGCCTACCAGTCGCTGCGCTATGACGGCGAGGCGGTTCCGCCGATCCTGGCGTTGGAGATCGCCCGCAAGGGCGACATAAACAACACCCGCACAATCTATTGCGGCAGCTTCTCGAAGACGCTGGCGCCGGGCCTTCGCGTCGGCTGGATCTGTGCCGCCGAGCCGGTGATCCGCAAGCTGGTGCTGATGAAGCAGGCCGCGGACCTTCACTCTTCGACGATCAATCAGATGGCGATCGCGACGGTCGCCGAGCGCGGCTTCGATGAGCAGGTGAAGAAAATTCACGGGGCCTACAGGCAGCGCCGCAACGCCATGCTCTTGGCGCTCGAGAGATACATGCCTGCTGGCGTCACCTGGACGAAGCCCGAAGGCGGCATGTTCATATGGGTAACCTTGCCAAAGGGCACCGATGGCGCGGAGCTGCTCGCCAAATCGATCGAGACAGCCAAGGTGGCCTTTGTACCAGGCCGCGCCTTCTTCGCTGACGGCTCAGGTGAAAACACGCTGCGGCTCAGCTTCTCCTGCGCCAACGGCAGGATGATCGACGAGGGCATCCGCCGACTCGGCGACCTCGTCCGCGGCGAGGTTGCACAGGCGGCGTAAGCAAGCTCATGAGGGGCGGCCGCGAATTCAGAGGTGCTGTCACTCACACATGCGGTCCGAGAAGCGAGAGGTCGGCTTTGCCGAGCCGGTCCTTTGCGGTCCAGAGCTGATGCCAGTACGGATAGATGACCGGCGGCCGGCTTACGGCCTCGAGGAGCTCGCGTTCCTCTTCGGTGAGCCTCAGGCCGGCGGCGGCGAGATTGTCGCGGAACTGTTGCTCGGTTCGACCACCGATGATGACGGAGGTGACGGCCTGGCGGCCGATCAGCCAGGCGAGGGCGACCTGCGCCGGTGACACGCCGCGTTCGGCCGCGATCGCCACCAGGATGTCGACGATTTTCCACAGCCGTTCCTCGTCGCGGATCGGCGGCTCGTTCCAGCCGGCGAGCTGGCGTGTGCCTTCCGGCGACTGGCCACGCCTGTGCTTTCCTGAAAGAAGGCCGCCGGCGAGCGGGCTCCAGACGAGAATGCCAAGGCCCTGATCGATCGAAATCGGGACCAGCTCGTACTCGGCCTCGCGGGCTTCCAGCGTGTAGTGAATCTGCTGGCTGACGAAACGCTGGCGTTTATCGAGGGCGCTGACGCCGAGGGCCTTCATTATATGCCAGCCCGAATAGTTGGAGCAGCCGATATAGCGAACTTTGCCCTGCCGCACGAGTGTATCGAGCGCTTCCATCGTTTCCTCGAGCGGCGTCTGGCCGTCCCATTCATGCACCTGGTATAGGTCGATCACATCGGTCTTCAAGCGCTTGAGGCTCGCCTCGCAGGCACTGATCAGGTGGTGGCGCGAAAGGCCGCCGTCGTTCGGACCCGGCCCCATGGAGAAGCGTGCTTTTGTGGCGATCAGCACGCCGTCCTTGCGCTTTCCGCCAAGAACCTCGCCGATAATCTCCTCGCAGACGCCGGTTGAATAGATGTCGGCCGTATCGATGAGGTTGACGCCGGCATCCAGGCAGAGGTCGACATGGCGGCTGGCATCCGCGACACCGACGTCGCCGACCTGGGCGAACTTGCCGCCACCGCCGATCGTCATCGTGCCCATGGTGATGGTCGAGATCTTGAGGCCGGATCGGCCGAGCTGACGATATTCCATTGTCTCGCTCCTTGCGTTGTCGGTCGAGTAAGGTTGTTAGAGGAATCTCGGGGGTATCGCATCCCTATAGGGGAACAGCGGGAAATAAGGCCGGGCTTCGGCCAGTGCGCGCTGGAAGGAGGCACGCGCAAGCAGCCGCTCGAAATATGCCGCAAGGTTCGGATGAGTGTCGTCGAACGGCACCACGATCCCGGCATAGAAGAGGGCGGGAGCGGCGGCGCAGTCGGCAATCGAAAAATCTTCTCCAACTGCGAAAAGCCGGTCGTGGAAGTGCCGTTCGGCAAGATCATACGCGCTTGCAAGCGCCGCTTGCGCATCGGCGACGCCGCGGCCATCGTTTTCGCCGGAGGCCCGTAGCGTATCGGTGACGATCTTCTGCATCGGCACCTGAACGTAGAGATCGAAGAAGCGATCCCAGAGCCGCGCTTCGAGTGCCAGCGCCTCATCGCGTGGGATCAGCGGTCGTTCCCCGGGGTAATGCTGGTCGAGATATTCGATGATTACCGAGCTTTCCGGCACCGTTCTGCCGCGCGCATCGTCGTGCAACACGGGGATCTTGCCCACGGGCCAGACCTCCAGATAGCGCGCATGCTCACGGGGGTCTCCGAAATCCACGATCTGCGGCGTGAACGACGTGCCCGCCTCGTAAAGCGCAACGAGCACCTTGTGGCAGAAAGACGCAAGCGGATGAAGATAGAGCGTGAGCGTCATCGGAGTGTCCTTTGCCGAGGCGGTATGGCGCCATTCGGCCAGCATAGCGGCAACAGCCACAGGCGCAATCGCGCAGAGGAGCGGCGTTGAACAAGGAGAGTCAGGCCGACTTTTTGATGCATCTCCGATAAACTTATGGTTGTCATCAATTCGCCGGAAATCAACCTGATAAGCGAGGGAATGCATCCCCGAAGCTGCCAGCCAGGATCTTGAAATGTTCATTGCCCATCTGCCGGCCGGTTACCTCCTCACCCGGGGCATCGTCCGCAAGCGCGAGACCATCTGGCGTCCGGCGCTGGCCGTGGGACTGATCTTCTCGCTCGCCCCGGACCTCGATCTCTTCTATTTCTACCTTGTCGACGGCCGGCGTACGCCACACCACGACTACTGGACCCATGCACCATTGTTCTGGTTGGCGGCCGCGGCCCTTACGGTTCTGGCGCTAAGTCTGGCGGGCAAGCGGCAATATCTGATCTTCGTCGGGATTGCTTTTGCCAATGTGCTCCTGCACCTCTTTCTCGATTCCATAGCCGCCGACATCCGCTGGCTCTATCCTTTTTCGGATATCCGCTTCAACCTCGTCGAGATACCGGCGCGATACCAGCCCTGGTACTTGAATTTCATTCTGCATTTGGACCTTCGCAGCGGAGATGGCGATCTGCGTGGCGGCGGTGTGGGCCTGGGGGAGTGAAAAGGTTTAGAGGCCGCGTTCGCGGAAAAGCGCTCGTCGGGCCAGGCCGAAGGAGGATTCGGCAGACGATCAAACCCTTCGGACGAAAGGAACGAGATATGAAAACGACGCGCCAAGGGGCGCGTCGCGAGAACTGTCGGCTAGTCGGGCGAGAGCCGGACCGGCGCGCTTCAGCGCGCGCGGGCGACTTTCTTCGGCGCCGGCAGCAAGCCTTCGCGCTGCAGTTTTTTGCGCGCGAGCTTGCGCGTACGGCGGACAGCTTCAGCTTTTTCGCGGACGCGCTTTTCGGAAGGCTTTTCGTAGGCGCTGCGCATCTTCATTTCGCGGAAGACGCCTTCACGTTGCATCTTCTTCTTGAGAACACGAAGAGCCTGGTCGATGTTATTGTCCCTGACGAGTACCTGCAAAATAGATCCTTTCCGTTGTAATAAGATTGCTATTTGAGTTCTTTACTTTCGCGCCCTGGTGCTCAAGGGCTTGAACCAGGGCTTGCCGTCGACCGATGACGCCTGGCCGTGTTCCTGAACCGGCGAAGCCGTTTCCGAAGGATCGATGTCGTGCTCGAAGATACGGCGCTCGAAATTCTCGGTTCCGAACCGCACCCGATACTGGGCTTCCCCGTGCTCGGCCGCGGGCAGGATCGAAACGATGCGGCAGGTACGATCGGCGGCTGCCGTGCGCGTAAGGTCAGCTCTCAGAACAACCGAGTCGCCAACGCTATATGTGTTCCGGCTCATGATCGTCTCCTTCGTCCATGCCGCCCAAAGGCGCCACAAGCAAAAAAGGCCGGGCGTTACCCCGACCTCCTCTTGAGCGCCGCGCGTCTTTTCAGACGCGCAAGGGCGCCCCGTCATTCAAGCGCTCCCTGCCAGTACATCCGTGGTCAGCGGAGGCGAATGACGAATTTATGCAGACCGCAGATTGTCTGCCGAGCTCTTGCCGGACTTCGTGTCGCGGACGATGTCGAAGGTGACCTTCTGGCCCTCTACGAGCGAGCGCATTCCAGCGCGTTCAACGGCGGAGGCATGTACGAACACGTCCGTCGCGCCATCGTCAGGCTGGATGAAGCCGAAGCCCTTGGTGCTGTTAAACCACTTTACGGTGCCTGAGTTCATAACGATTTCCTTTCAATCGCTAGAGTTTCCGGACGAATATCGGCCCGGTTTGATCGATATTTGAGAGGAAATCTGACGAAGCGCGTCGGCGCGTAGACAAAGGTCACAAGCAAGTTTCGATGAGCTATATATAAACGCTGCTTCCGGATATGCAATGGATGAGCCGAATTTAATTTCTTTTGGTGTCATCGCCCGCTGAAAATACGATCAAACCGCTGATTTCGGCCGAGGATAATATTTTTCGAATATCATGCGAACGCATTCGCCGGCGGACGGGTTGAAGGGGGCGGTCCCGTTGTCACAAGGCTGTAAAAGACGCGCTCTATCCCTCGGTGCGATCTTCTCCGACTGAGGGCAAACTCATGAAAACGCTTCTCCCTGCCGTCGCCGCAGCGCTCGTCGCCGGCCTCCTGTCCACTGCCGCTCTCGCCGAAAGCCTCGTGCTTTATACCAGTCAGCCGAACGAGGACGCGCAGGCGACGGTGGATGCATTCGAGGCGGCCAACCCCGGCGTCGAGGTGGAATGGGTGCGGGAGGGAACAACAAAAATCATGGCCAAGCTGATGGCCGAGATCGAGGCGGGCAACCCCGTGGCGGATGTGCTTCTGATCGCCGATACGGTGACGATGCAGCGGTTGAAGGAGGCGGGCCAGCTGATGCCTTACAAATCTCCGGAAGCCTCAGCTTTCGAGGCCTCTCTCTTCGACCCGGACGGCACCTATTATTCGACGAAGATGATCACCACCGGGATCATCTACAACACTTCCGCCGCGATGAAGCCGGCCGGCTGGGAGGATCTTGCGAAACCCGAGGCCAAGGGGCTCGTCACCATGCCCAGCCCGCTCACGTCAGGCGCGGCGCTGATCCATGCCCAGACGCTTGCCGGCATCGGTGCGCTCGGTTGGGACTACTACGAGGCGCTCGCGGAAAACGGCGCGACGGCCGCCGGCGGCAATGGCGGCGTGTTGAAGTCCGTCGCAACGGGCGAGAAGGCCTATGGGATGGTGGTGGATTTCATGGCGATCCGCGAGAAGGCAAAGGGCGCGCCGGTGGAGTTCGTCTTTCCGGCGGAGGGCGTTTCGGCCGTTACCGAGCCGGTCGCCATCCTGAGAACCGCAAAAAACCCGGATGCAGCAAAGAAATTCGTCGATTTCCTCCTTTCGGAAGAGGGGCAGCAGGTGGCAGTGACGATGGGCTACATTCCGGCCCGCAACGGGCTTGCCTTGCCCGAGGGATTTCCCGCCCGCGAGGTTGTTAAGGTGCTGCCGGTCGACGCCGCCGCAGCCGTGAAGAATTCCGACGCGGATCTGAAAACCTTCTCGGGGATTTTCGGCACCAACTGACCCTCCGATGCGCGTTTCCGACGAGATCGCCAGAGGTCGGCGCAAGGCAACGCATGCGCCGGCCGTGGACACCGATGCTGAAGTACGCTCCGGCTCGAGAATGCTGGAGCGTCCTCTGCGCGTTCTGGCGAAGGCGCGGTGCTGGCAGTGGCTCCGGCTCGCATCCGGCGGCGCGAAGGATGATGGGTCCGAAGGGGAGCGCGGGCCGGCTCGGGTTCGTCTGCCGAAGGAGTTGACGCGGGCCCTGCGCGGTTTCGATCTTCCGCCACCGCCTTACGCGGACGAAGTTCGTGTACCTGAAACGCGTTCTGCGAAGGCCGGTCCGAGGCGGCGATCGTCATATTTTCGATTTCGGGGGAAGCGCATGTCCGGGGTCGGGGAGCCCGCATGGCTCCTTGCCTTCGTGTGCGGCGCCGTCTTCCTGCTTTCGGTGCTGCCTCTGATCCACCTTGGTTGGGCTGGCCTCAAAGGTCTCGAAGGCGGCGAGGCGGCGAGCGTGCTCCTCGAGGCGGCGACCTTCGCCGCACTTCGCAACACACTCGTTGCTGCCGCGGGCGGCATGGTGATCTCGCTTGTCGTCGGCGCACTCTTCGCCTTCGTGGTGGCGCTTACGGACATACGCGGTAAACTTGCCTTGAGCTTCGCCTTCATGCTTCCGATGATGATCCCGCCACAGGTGACGGCCCTAGCCTGGGTGGAGATGTCGGGGCCCTCGAGCCCCTTGCTCAAGACATTGGGGCTTGCTCCGCCGCTCGGCAGTCCGCAGCCGCTTTATTCGCTAGCGGGCATCGCACTGCTTCTCGGCGTGCAGCATGCGCCGCTTGTCTTCCTGGCAATCAAGGCCGGACTTGCGACGCATCCGCGCGACGGCGTGGAGGCGGCGCGGCTTTCCGGCGCCTCGCCCTGGCGCGTCTTCCGCGACATCGTTCTGCCGCTGGCCTGTCCGGCGCTGATCGCCGGTGGCGCCATCGCCTTCATCTCGGGCATCGGGAATTTCGGCATTCCGGCAATTCTCGGCATTCCCGCATCGATCGAAACGCTACCGACGTTGATCTTCGCCAAGTTCGCGAGTTTCGGTTCGTCGACATTCGGCGAAATTGCCGTGCTTTCGACGATCATCGCATCGATTTCCGCGGGAGGGCTGCTCCTGCAGCAGCGGGCACTCAAGGGCCGGGATTATCGCCTCATCGGCCTTACCGGGGCGAGGGCCGCCTTCACGCTGGGGCGTTTGCGAATTGCGGTGGAGACCCTGCTTTGGGGCACCCTCGCACTGGTGCTCGTCGCGCCGCTCCTGGCGCTTGTCGCAAGTTCACTCGTGCCGGCCTATGGTGTGCCGCTCACTCTTCACACTGTCTCCCTGCAGGCCTATGGCGAGGTTCTCTTCCGCCAGACGGTGACGCTGACGGCGCTGAAGAACTCCGTCTTCCTTGCCTCGGCCGCGGCAGTCGGCCTTCTTGTGATTGCTCTGCCGGCCGGGTACCTGCTCGCAGCGCGACGCGGGAGGGTGGCCAATCTCCTGGCGATCCTTATCGAAATTCCCTACGCACTGCCCGGCATCGTGCTCGCCGTCGCCTTCATCCTTGCCTTCGCGGCACCGCTGCCGGTGATCGGCGTTTCGATCTATGGCACCATCTGGATCATTCTCGCCGCCTATCTCTCATCCTTCTTCGCCGTGAGCCTTAAGCCGGTGATGAGCGCCTTCCTGCAGATGGATCCCTCGCTCGAGGAGGCGGCGCGGCTTGCAGGCGCAGGCTTCCTGCGCCGCATGCGGGACGTGCTGCTGCCGCTGGTGGCGCCCGCAGCGGGTGCCTCTGTCATTCTCGTCTTCCTGATCGCGGCGAACGAGCTGACGGTCTCGGCGCTCCTCTGGTCCGCAGGCACGCAGACGCTCGGCGTGGCGATCTTCAATCTCGACGATAGCGGCTCCTCCAATCTTGCCTCGGCACTTTCTGTGCTTGTCGTCGCGGTGGTGATCGGGTTGATGGCGACGCTCGAAGTCTTGGCGAAATACCTGCCGGAGGGCGTGCTGCCATGGCGCAACTGATCCTCAATCACCTGACCAAGGATTTCGGAGCAAAAGGTCCGGGCGAGGGAGGGCCGGCGGTTTCGGATGTGTCGCTGACGCTGCGCAAGCAGGGCTTCCTCGCACTGCTCGGTCCTTCCGGCTGTGGCAAGACGACGGTGCTCAGGATGATTGCGGGCTTCGAGCAGCCGACGGACGGTTCGATCGAGTTCGGCGAGTGCAGGCTTTCGGATGCGGTCCGGGTGCTGCCGCCGGAAAAGCGCAACATGGCGATGGTGTTCCAATCCTACGCGCTGTGGCCGCATATGACGGTGGCAGAGAATGTCGGCTATCCCTTGAAAGTGCGCCGCATCTCGGGCGAGGCTTGGCGATCGCGCGTTGCCGAAGCGCTTTCGCTCGTCCGGCTTACGGCCTACGCCGATCGGCGGCCATCGGCGCTTTCCGGCGGTCAACGGCAGCGTGTGGCACTGGCGCGCTGTCTCGTCCAGCAACCCGATATCGTGTTGCTGGACGAGCCGCTCGCCAATCTCGACCAGCACTTGCGGAAAGCAATGGAGGAGACCTTCCGCGCGTTTCACGAGCGCTCCGGCGCGACGATGATCTACGTGACGCACGATCAGGCCGAAGCGATGGCGCTTGCGACCGATGTCGCGGTGATGTCCGAAGGGAAGCTTCTTCAGGTGGCGCCGCCTGCGGATATTTACGCGCGGCCGGAGGGGCGGGTCGTGGGGAGCCTGATCGGCCGAGGCGCGATCGTGCGGTTGAGATTGCCGGAGAAAGCCGGGCGCCAACTCGATTGGCCGCTCCTGCAAGCAGCATTGGCCGGCAGGCGTTCTGGCCACGGGCATGCAGGCGAGGGGCCGCTTTCCGACGTACTCATCCGACCGGAGCAGGTTCACCCGGATAGCGGGGGTATGCCGATGCGGGTTCTCTCCTCCGTGTTCGAAGGCGAACGCTCGGCACTGACACTCGCACTGCCGGACGGGCAGAGCCTGAAAGCCTATAGCAACAAGGCGTTCTGCCACGGCACCGAGGTTCCGTTTGTCATCAGTGGGGGCTGGCGGCTTTAGAGCATTTCCGCTTTTCTCCGAATCGCGAAAACTCTCCAACCCCTTTTTTGCCGCAATTCCGGACGGAAAACCGCTGCGCAGTTTTCCTGGAATTGGTCTAGATGCGGTCGATCGGTGCAACCAGGCCACGGATGCGGACCAGAACCGTTGCACATCCTGCCTGCAAGCGCTCCGGACGGTTCCGGCGCTGGCACGCAGCCTTCCGAGCCGGAACCAGCATTGGCCCTGCACGTTCCACTGTGCAGCACGATGACGGCGTCCAGGATCGGACGGAGGCGGGTGGCAAAGAGAGGCGGCGCACAGATGGATGTCATGGCTCTTGCGACAGACTACGACGGAACACTCGCCGATTACGGTGCCGTCAGGCCGGAAACTCTGGAGGCCCTGAAGAGATTTAAGGAGACCGGGCGCAAGCTTCTGCTGGTGACCGGGCGCGAACTGCCTGATTTGAAGAGTGTCTTTCCTGAAATCGGCCTGTTCGACAAAGTCGTCGCCGAAAATGGCGCGCTGCTTTTTACGCCGGAAACCGGCGAGGAGCGGCCGCTCGCACCCTCGCCTCCGCCGGCTTTCATCGAGCGCCTGAAGGAGAAGGGCGTGGACCGGATGTCGGTCGGCCGTTCGATCGTCGCAACCTGGGAGCCGCACCAGACCGCCGCGCTTGAGGCGATCAACGAACTCGGCCTCGAACTCGAGATCATCTTCAACAAGGGCGCCGTCATGGTGCTCCCCACCGGCGTGAACAAGGCCACGGGGCTCAAGGCGGCCTTGAAGGAGATGGGGCTCTCCTTTGTCAGCGTGGTGGGTGTCGGCGACGCCGAGAACGACCACGCGCTTTTGAGAACGTGCGGCTGCGGAGCCGCGGTTGCCAACGCCTTGCCCGCGCTCAAGGATACGGCCGACATCGTTCTCGAGGGTGTGCGCGGGGCAGGCGTGGAGCAGTTGATCAATCGGATCATAGAACGCGATAATATGTTGAGCGTCGGTGCCCGCCACCGGGCGTCGATCGGCGAGGGTGCCGAGGGACAAGCGGAGATTGGGGCGCGTGACCCCCGCTGAAAAGTCTGCAGCGCCTGCGGGCGCGCGCGCCCGAGCGGATCGAGATGAAGCCCTGCCCGAGGCGTTGAACAGAAGGCTCCCTATGGTTTCGGTTTTTGCTTCGAGGCCGCGCTTTTGCCGTCGGAGCTTTTCGAACGTTCGTCGAACCGTTCGGCGCCTTTCCGGAGATCGGAACCCTTTTGTGCCTCAACCTTCTTCTCTTCCTTGGCAGCGCTGTCACGTAAACCACTGGCAGCCTGCTTGCCCTTTGCTTTCGGGGCCTGATCGACACCCATGGCAGTCACTCCTCCTTTTCAATGTTTTCAGTGTTCGCCGGAACCCGATACGCTCTAACCTATCGAACCACGCGCTTTCGGCGGAATTGGCTACACATTCCTGGACTTGCCTGGCGCAGTCCGAACGTGCCGAAAGCTCGGTTGTTCCTTCGAAACCCTTGCTGGAGAGTATGAGCAGGTCTCGGCTTTCGACGCCACGTGTCCTGCGGCTGGTGCTGGTTGCGATTCGCGAAGTGAGCTCGGCGGTAATCGCCCGCGCCTCATCCATCGCCTTGCGAAGCTAAGTAAGGCGTACGCTCGAAGGAACGCAGCCGTGGAGCCTGAAGCGCGATGGGTGCATCACCCTGATTCGACACGCTTTGCGGGACGTCCATTCGGTCTGCCCGCCTTTTGAACGAGGTAATTGTGGACTGCCTTGATTTTGTCGCTCTTGCCTTCTCCGTGGCTTTTTTGAATTCCTAGAATGGAAGCGACTGATTCGCGCCGCACCGCATCCCATCTCCGTGTTCCGAGTTTTCGGGCGGCCGGGGAACTGCCCAAGGAGAAGAAACCATGACGGAATACAAGAAGCCTGTTATCACCGAGATGCGTCCGAAAATCACGGTCATCGGCGTTGGCGGCGGGGGCGGAAACGCGATCAACAACATGATCGCCGAGAACCTGCAGGGGGTCGATTTCATCGCCGCGAATACGGATGCGCAGGCGCTGGCGACGTCGAAGGCGGAACGGCGGATCCAGTTGGGCGCTGCAATCACCGAGGGACTCGGCGCCGGTTCGGTTCCGGATATCGGCAATGCGGCCGCCCAGGAATCGATCGACGAAATCATGGACCACCTCGGCGGGACGCATATGTGCTTCGTTACGGCAGGCATGGGCGGCGGTACGGGGACGGGAGCGGCACCGGTGATCGCGGAAGCGGCGCGGCGGGCGGGCATTCTCACGGTAGCGGTCGTCACCAAGCCTTTCAGCTTCGAGGGTCAGCGTCGCATGCAGACGGCGGAGCTCGGCGTCGATCGGCTGCGTGAGAGCGCAGACACCGTCATCGTCATCCCCAACCAGAATCTCTTTCGTATCGCCGACGCCAAGACCACCTTCGCTGACGCATTCATGATTGCCGACCGGGTTCTCTATTCGGGCGTCAGTTGCATCACCGACCTGATCGTCAAGGAAGGCCTGATGAATCTCGACTTCGCGGACGTCAAAACAGTGATGAAGGGCATGGGCCGCGCGATGATGGGCACGGGTGAAGCGACCGGCGAGAACCGCGCCATGATGGCGGCCGAAGCGGCGATTGCCAATCCGCTGCTCGACGAAGTTTCCATGCGCGGGGCCAAGGGCGTGCTGGTATCGATCTCCGGTGGCATGGACATGACGCTCTTCGAGGTGGACGAGGCGGCGACCCGCATCCGCGAGGAAGTCTATGACGAGGCCGACATCGTCGTCGGTGCGATCTTCGACCGGAGCCTCGACGGGACTTTCCGCGTGTCCGTTGTCGCGACCGGTCTCGATGGCAATCGCGGCGCACAGGCGACGGCGCCGGAGGCGATGAACGGCCAGGCCGCGGCCGTGCCGACTCGCACGCTGCAGTAGGTGCCGGCAGGCGAATGGGGCAAACCTTGCCTCATCGGCATCAATCAGGCACGCCGGCGCGGTGCAGATCGCTGACGAAGCGGTCGATGAATTTCTCGGACATGGCCGGCACGCTGCCGAAGTAGAATTCGGCGCGGGCCGTTTTCGCGGTCATGTCCGGCCGCCGGCGCAAAAGCTCCGCCACCGCCGCGCGGGCCTCGCCCTTCCGCTCCTGGGCGCCGAGGGACGCTGCCAGCACCATTACGGGCCAGAACGTGGCATTTTCCTTGAGTAGAGAGGTGCGGGCCGCCTCGGCGGCTTGCGCGAAGCGACCCGCCTGGTATTGGGCGATGGCGACCATGTTGTGAAACGTCCACAGATGCGGATCTCGAGGGCTCAGCCGGAACGCCTCGTTGATCGCGGTGATGCCCTCTTCGGGGCGGCCCACATAACAAAGCGCTTGCCCGAGAGCAAAGTGGCCCTGGGCGAAGCTTGGGACAAGCCTCAGTGCGTTGCGCAGGTGTTCGATCCCACGCTCCGGCTGGCCGCCGAGTGCCCGTGCCCGGCCGAGTGCCAGATGCGCTGCCGGCTCACGGTCGTCGAGCGCGGTCGCACGTTCAGCCAGCGCCGTCGCGTCGGCGATCCGATCGCCCCGCTCCTCAAGAGGGCCATACCAGCCGAGCTGTATATGGACATAAGCAAGGCGCGCATAGGCCTGGGCAAAAGCGGGTTCGAGGTCGATCGCTCGCTCGAACAGCTCTTTGGAAATCCTCAGATTCTCAAGATCAAACTTGTAGAGGTGCCATAACCCCTTGAGATAGATATTCCAGGCATCCATGTCCGTCGCGCTTTGGCCGCGCAGCGCTGCGAATTCGATGAAGCCGAGTTCGGGTTCCACAGTACCGGTGATCTGTCCCGCGATCTCATCCTGCAGCACGAAAACGTCGTCCAGCATGCGGTCGTAGCGCTCTGCCCAGAGCAGCATGCCGGTTTCGCCGCTCAGCAATTGCGCCGTGATGCGGATCCGGTTTGCCGCGCGGCGTATGCTGCCCTCGATCACGTATTTAACGCCCAAGTCGGACGCAACCTTTCTCACGTCGACAGTTACCCCCTTGAAAGTGAAGGAGGAGTTGCGCGCGACGACGCGCAGCCAACGGCATCGGGCCAGGGTGGAAATCAACTCCTCCGTGAAGCCGTCGGAGAAATGCTCCTGTTCGTCGACGCTCGACAAGTTGACGAATGGCAGGACGGCGATCGACGGCCGCTTCATGTCAGGACGCGGCCGGTTCTGCTTTGGTGCGGGCGATTCTTCCCGCGTTGCGCCCGGCTGCCAGCACCAGACGTGCAGCGGGCCGGGAATATCGGCAAACGTCTTGCAGCCGAGATCTCCCATCTGGATATCCAGTTTCGAGGAAACCTGGTCATAGACTTGCTGCGACACACAGATGCCGCCGGGCGGCGCCATTTCCTGAAGGTGCCCGGCAACGGCAATGCCTTCGCCGTGAATATCGCCGTCGTCCGCGACGATATCGCCGAGGTGGACGCCGATGCGCAATTCCAGACGCTCAGTTTCCGCGCTCCCGGCCTGATCGTGCATTGTTCGTTGGATCGCGATGGCGCACGCGACGGCGTCGAGTACGCTTGCGAACTCTGCGAGCATTCCATCGCCCGCCTGCTTGACGATCCTGCCGTTATGGGCCTCGACCAACGGCAGAATGAAGGCGTTGTGGCAATGCTTGACCGCCCGATAAGTGCCGGCTTCGTCCAGTCCCATCAGCCGGCTATAGCCGACGACGTCCGCGTCCAAGATCGCCGCCAGCCGTCTCATGCCGTCCATCTCTTGGCCATGTGTGACCGAAATCCGATGAGTTGACAGGTTCTCGACCGATTCGCCTGCAATCTTTGCGAGGGCCGCATTCGGGAGTATTCTCTCATCCAGCATGAAAGAAAAGGGGCGCAGCGGCGTCTCCGGACGATGCTAGTGCCTTCAGTCAATGTGAATGCTTGCGTGAAGATCCGCCCCGAGACGGGGGGAACGCGCGCGCAATTTGGGAGGAAGACATGAAACACAAAGCCGAGATCGGGGAATCGTCGCGTCGGAAATTCCTGCGCGGCGCAGCAGTGGCCGGAGCGGCCATGGTTGCAGCGCCGAGTATCGTCAGGGCACAAGGGCCGATCAGCATGCGCTGGCAGAGCACCTGGCCATCCAAAGACATCTTTCACGAGTTCGCGCTCGACTTCGCCAAGAAAGTCAACGACATGACGGGGGGCGACCTTAGAATAGAGGTGCTTCCGGCCGGTGCCGTCGTGCCGGCATTCGGACTGCTCGACGCGGTGTCCGAAGGAACGCTCGACGGCGGCCATGGCGTGATGGTCTATCACTACGGCAAGCAGACGGCGCTGGCACTATGGGGATCGGGACCAGGCTTCGCCATGGATGCCAACATGATGCTGGCGTGGCACAAATATGGCGGCGGCAGGGACCTGCTCGCAAAACTCTACGAGTCCATAGGCGCAAATGTCGTATCGTTCCCCTACGGGCCCATGCCGACACAGCCGCTGGGCTGGTTCAAGGAGCCGATCGCCAAGGCCGAGGATCTGAAAGGATTGAAGTTCCGCACCGTCGGTATCTCGATCGACGTGTTCACCGGGCTCGGCGCGGCGGTAAACGCCCTGCCGGGCGGTGAGATCGTGGCGGCACTCGATCGCGGACTGCTCGACGCTGCGGAATTCAACAATGCTTCGTCCGATCGACTGCTGGGCTTTCCCGACGTTTCGAAGATCTGCATGCTGCAAGGCTATCATCAAAACGCCGAGACGTTCGAGATCCTTTTCAACAAGGGAAAATTCGAGGGCCTGCCAGACCAGTTGAAGGCAATCATAACCAACGCGGTGGACGCGGCTTCGGCAGACATGGCCTGGAAGGCGATCGACCGGTATTCGACCGACTATCGCGAGTTGCAGTCGGTCGACAAGGTCAAATTCTACAAGACTCCCGAGGCCATCCTGAAGCGGCAGCTCGAGGTCTATGACGAGGTCGTGAAGAGGAAATCCTCGGAAAATCCAGTGTTCAAGGAGGTCCTGCAATCCCAGATCACTTTTGCCGAACGCGCAACCCGCTGGGAGCAGGATACGGTCGTCAACCGAAGGATGGCCTTCGATCATTATTTCGGGCCGGAGGGGGTCGCCAAGTCGCTCTGACATAATCCGATCCTGCACATCGCCGGCATGCGCCGGTGATGTGCAGTCAGGACGTGGCTATCCCCGGGGGTGCGCGTGAACATTCAGCATCTGCTTATGAGGATCGACGCCATCAGCGTCTGGACCGGCAAGGCGGCGGCGTGGCTGATCCTTTGCCTGATGTTGCTGGTCTGCGGCGAAGTCTTCAAGCGTTATATCCTGAACATGCCGACCGCCTGGATCTTCGACGCCAGCAACATGCTCTACGGCAGCCTGTTCATGCTTGCAGGGGCCTATGCACTGGCGCAGAACGCCCACGTGCGGGGTGATTTCCTTTACAGTGCGTTCAGGCCGCGCACACAGGCGGCACTGGACCTTATTCTGTACATCCTCTTCTTTCTGCCGGGCATCGCCGCCCTCATCTATGCCGGTTACGACTACGCCGCATTGTCCTGGCGGATCGGCGAACACTCGACGGTCACGGCCGAAGGGCCACCGCTTTATTTTTTCAAGACGGTTATTCCTGTCGCCGGCGCGCTCGTCATATTCCAGGGACTTGCGGAGATCCTGCGCTGCATCATCTGTCTCAAGACCGGGGCCTGGCCAGCCCGGCTGAAGGATGTCGAGGAGATCGATGTCGTAGCCGAGCAGCTAGCCCACAGCGAGCATCTCGACCAGGAAACGCGCGAGGCTGCGTTGGAACGCGCGCAGGACATCGACAGGGCAGCCCGGCAGCGCGGGCTCGGAGGGGAGAGCCGTGAGTGAACCATTCCTTGGCCTGACCATGCTTGGTCTCATCGTGGTCGTGATCATGATGGGATTTCCAACTGCCTTTACGCTCATGGGGCTTGGAATGCTGTTCGGCTTCTACGCCTTTTACAATCCGGCGGAACTCTGGATCGACAATCGTATCTTCGATCTCATGGTCCAACGCACCTATGGAGCAATGACCAACGACGTGCTGATCTCAGTTCCGCTTTTCGTGCTGATGGGCTACGTAATGGAGCGGGGCGCGCTGGTGGACAAAATGTTCTACAGCGTCCAGCTGTCGTTCCGGCGCGTTCCAGCGTCGCTCGCCGTGACAACGCTCATCGTCTGCACCTTCTGGGGGATCGCCAGCGGCCTGGTCGGCGCCGTGGTGGTGCTGATGGGGGTGATCGCCATGAACCCGATGCTGCGGGCGGGTTACGATGTGAAGCTTGCCTCAGGCGTCATTACTGCCGGAGGTACGCTTGGCATCCTGATCCCGCCATCGGTGATGATCATCGTCTATGCGGCGGTGGCCGGGCAGTCCGTGGTCAAGCTGTATGCGGCGACGATGTTTCCAGGCTTCTTTCTGGCGCTTCTTTATCTCGCCTATGTCCTCGGCTGGGCGATGCTCAATCCGAAGATTGCGCCGAGCCTCCCGGAGGAGCAGACGCGCGTTCCAGTGCCGCCATGGATGAAGCGATTCGCGGAACTCTATTCACCCAACATGCTCGCCGGACTTCTCGTTGCTCTCGTCTCGCCATCACGCGCGCTCGGGATCGAGGCCGGTGAGGGACGGCTCACCTACTTCAAGATCATCAAGAACATTGTTGCAGCATGCGTTCCGCTTCTCCTGACGGTGTCCACGTTCGGGCTTGTCTGGTGGTATGTCGTCATTCATCAGCAGGCGGCCGCGTCCGAGGCACCGGAGGGACTGGAAGAGCTGGGCGCGCCGGTAGCGGATGCCGGACCGGCGACCGTTGGCGGTCCCGCGACGGGATTCTACATCTGGTTCGGCCTCGCTGCGGCGGTCGCCGCCGTCCCGCTCGTGCGCTACTATCGCAGGATGACCGCCGAACGGCTTCAGGTGGTGAAGCTTCTCGCTTCCTCCGTCATGCCGCTCGCGCTTCTGACGGTAATCGTGCTCGCGGTGATCCTGTTCGGCATAACGACTGCGACGGAGTCCGCCGCTGTCGGTGCCGCGGGCGCCTTCCTGCTGGCGCTGCAGGCACGGACGCTCAACTGGCAGCGCACCAAGGAAGCGGTCTTCCTGACTGCGAAGACCACTGCCATGGTCTGCTGGCTCTTCGTGGGTTCGGCCCTTTTCTCCGCCGTTTTCGCGATCCTCGGCGGACAGGCATTGGTCGAGCAATGGGTTCTCGCGCTTGATCTGACGCCGATACAGTTCATGATTCTGTCGCAGGCGATCATCTTCATTCTCGGATGGCCGCTCGAGTGGACCGAGATCATCATCATCTTCGTGCCGATTTTCCTCCCGATGCTCCACCACTTCGACATCGATCCGATCCTCTGGGGCGTGCTCGTCTTCGTCAACCTGCAGGCTGCGTTCCTGTCGCCGCCGGTGGCGATGTCGGCCTACTATCTCAAGGGCGTGTCACCGCCGCAGGTGACCCTCAACCAGATCTTCGCAGGGATGATGCCGTACATGCTGATCGTCATAGTCTGCATGATCATCATGTATATCTGGCCGGGGATGACACTCTGGCTGCCCGAATATCTCTACGGCTGAGTTGGCAGAAGCGAAGTGCCTAAGCAAAAACAGGGCCCGCCGTCAGCGAGCGGGTCCTGGAAATTCGCGGCGAAATTGCCAATCTCTATATTCACCGGCAGCAATATCACGCCCGTCGCTAAACGCCCGGGCAAATCGATCAGATCTCCGCCCGGAAGCCGCCGCGCGCTGAACCGGGTACAATCCCGCAACCAGAGTTCACCGTAGAGCGAGCTCTGATCTAAATTGCTACTGAAATGAGTTCCCTGATTGCCCCTTCATGATTGCCGAGATGGACGGGCTTGGTCCAGTAACATTTCAGGGCGTTATGTAACGAAGCACGATTGTTTCTTGCGCATAGCCAAGCTTTGCGAGCCGCCGCGGGGACGAGCACGCCGGGCATGGGGGGCTCATGACGAAAAAAGGAGGACCTCATTTTTAAAGCTTTCATAAAAGCCGAGCGTTTTTAGCAACGTTTTTAAAATTAGTTAATGCTTAAGTAGTGCGGTGGAGCTGCTGAGAGGGAAGGCTATGAGGGCCGCGACGTTCTGCCTGCATATGAGAAGGCTGATGCGCGACAGGGAAGGCAACTTCGCCGTTCTGGGCGCTATCGCATTCATTCCGATCATCGGCGCGGTTGCCCTGGCGATCGACTTCGCCGGGGCCTACTTCGAAGCGGAGAAGATCCAGAGCGCCCTCGATGCGGCGGCGCTCGGTTCGGTCCGGGCTTATGGCGAGGGCGCCACCGAGGAGGAAGCCTATGATGCGGCCCAAAAATTCTTCTGGAGCAACTACGCGCTGCCTCAGGAAAGCGTCGTCGACGCCCTGAGTGCTGCAACGGAAGCTTCCACGCAGGCGCTCTCTGTCAAATTCACGCGCAACGTGGAGGAAGATACCGCTATCGCCGAGTTCGTGCTGGACCACCGGCCGCTCTTCCTGGAGCGTCTTCCGCTGCAGATCCGGCGCCTGGCGGTTGCTGCGCGAGCGTCCGGTGCGGAGGCCTGCATTCTGGCGCTTCATCATTCGGCAGACAGGGCATTCGAGGTCAGCGGCAGCGCGATTGCAGATCTGACCGGCTGCGCGGTGCTTTCGAATTCGAACGACGATCAGTCGATCTATATCGGCGGCTCGGGCAAGCTTAAAGCCGAATGTCTCTACGCGGCAGGTGGGATCTACAGCTCGCCACTTGCGGTACAGCTCGATTGCGAGGCGGCCGTTGAGGGGTCGCCTCGCATACCCGACCCCTTCGCCGGCAAAGTCCTTCCCAAACCGTCAGCCTGGTCGAACCTGTCCGGCTGCGGCCAGGCCTTCGTCGCAGGGGGCGGCGGCAATGGGGATTGCAACGGCACGGGAAAGACGCCCAAAAATGCCGATGGCTACGTGGTGACGCTGAAACCCGGGACCTATGGCGGCCTGGATCTGAAGGGCGCGGTCTCGCTTGAACCCGGCAACTACATCATCGATGGTGGCCGGCTCGAACTCGGCAGCCAAACGGTCGTCAGAGGGCAGGGCGTCACCTTATTCCTGATGAACGATGCCGAGCTCAAGATCAACGGCGGTGCCACATTCGACATCTCACCTTCGCTCGAAGGCGTTTGGGCGGGCTTCTCTATCGTTGCGGAGCATGGCAACGGCGCCTCAGCCATCATCAACGGCAACAGCAAATCTTCCCTGACGGGGATCGTCTACCTCCCCGATGCTGCCGAACTCCAATATGCGGGCAATGGTGCGACCAGCGGTGAGTGCATCAGGTTGATCGCACAGGAGATCACCCTGATCGGCAACAGCACATTCAAGATGGATTGCAGTGAGGAGCTTGCGAACACCCACTTCAACTATCCGGGTGCCCTTCGACTGGTGCGCTGATATATTTTTCGGAATGAAGACTTTCGGTGGCGACGGTTACGCCATTTTTCGTCCTCCAGACCGGTAGAAACGCTCCTTTCTTGGGCCTAAATAGCGAATTAGCGAAGAAACGGCGGCTTTTGTGCAATAGAAGCGGACCTTGCCACAATTTCGCTTCACCTCACCGGCAGATTTCCGCCCGCTAACCACCGGCTGGCAGGGGAATTCCAACTCTCGCAAAGCGATCGCCATCAGGTTGGGGCACGGTCATTGCAATTGGCCGGCTGCATCACTGTGCGCCGAGGATCCATTTCGATTTCGGCTACGGAGCGTGCAGCCTCAAAGCGCTAGAAAGTCCTTCGGATTTTGAGACGAAGGCGGAGTGCAGCCTTGATGGTTGCCGGGACGGTGCCGCTTTCGGGCGGGACCGCGCAGCGTATCAGCTTGTCCCGTACCGGCGTCCGACAGGGCGTTCCAACGAGCGGGCGCGCTATTCGCTGTACGCCTCGGTCAAGGACATTCTAGCCCTTTGGTTCCGGAGTATTTCATCTGCAGTCGGGAGTATCTCCGAATGCGGAATGGCTCGGTGTGCGCGAATGCACGTCTATGGAAGGACGATCTCTTGCGATGGACGGGAAGAGACGCAGGCAAGGCCCGGCATCAGGCCGGTCACGCCGGCTGCATGGCATCGGAACTTAGCGGATCCATGCGGCAAATCCAATGCTACGGCGACTTCGCGCTTTTGACAGATGCGCGGCGCCGTTAGGGGAGATCAACTCATGAAGCTTGTCGCGCTTCTGACTGCAGCATTTGTCGCCCTTATGTCACCGGAGACCGTTTCAGCGGGAATGCTGACCCAGGCGCAGCAATATTCCGGGCTGCACGAGGTGAAAAACAACAGGCGTCTGCGTGCCGCCCTCGGCATCAATCCGGCACGCACGCCCTGGTGCGGCCATTTCATGGGGATGGTCGCCCGAAAGGCCGGCCGGCAGCCACCGAAAAGCTATGGCATCGCCCGCTCGTGGTTGAGCTTCGGCGCACCGGTCAAGCTTTCCTACGCGCGCCCAGGTGATGTCGTCGTCGTCAGGGCCGGACGGAGCTATCACGTCGGCGTATTGTCGCAGATTTCCAAGTCGACCGCACGTCTCATCGGGGGCAACCAGTCGGGCCGCGTGCAGCTGTCCTATTTCAGCCGCGCTCAGGTGGTGGCGGTCAGAAGATAGGAGCGAGGCGCGGCGTCCCGGCATTCCGGGAGGACGGTTAAGCTCGGCCTGCAGCTTTACAGTCTTGCTCGTCCCGCTCTAATCTCCGCGCAATTCAATGTGGAATTGCCCGGATGTCGCTTCGCCTCGCCACCTTCAACATCGAGAATCTCATGAGTCGGTTCGATTTTTCCGGCTTCCGCAATCATCTCAAACAGGACCGGGTCTTGCGCCTCTTCGACGTTCGCAGCGAGGCGGAGTATCAGCGTCTGGAAGAGGCGCGTACGATCGCGCATACCGATGATGTCCGGCAGATGTCGGCATTGGCGATCGCCGATTGCGATGCGGACATTCTTTGCCTGCAGGAGGCAGACAACATGGCGGCGCTGCAGGCCTTCGAATACGGCTATCTGTTCCGCATGGTCGGCAATGGCTACCGCCAGAAATACCTGGTCGAGGGCAATGATACCCGGGGAATCGATGTCGCCGTAATGATGCGGGAGGAGACCCGGGACGGCCAGAAGATCGAGTGCCTGGAGGTCAAGAGCCATGCAGCGCTCACCTATGAGGACCTCGATCTCTTCAACGATGAACTGGCGCTGACGAACCGGCCACGCGACCGGATATTCAAACGCGACTGCCTCGAAGTGGATGTGCGAATCGGCGGTCGACCGCTGACCCTTTATGTGGTGCATCTCAAGTCCATGGGACCAGCGCGCGAAGGCCTGGACGGCCGGCAGGCGACCATGGCCGTGCGCCGCGCGGAGGTGAAAGCAGTGCGTCACATCATCGAAGGCCGTTTCGGCAGCGGAGATACGGCCGACAAAATTTTCGCCGTTTGTGGCGACATGAATGATTATCAGGAAAAGGTGAATGTGCTCGGCGATCGGCGCAACGGCTACGAGTTCGTTCCGTATGAAGAGACGTCGAGCGCCCTCGATGTCCTCAGTCACGACGGCTTCGTCGTAAACCCGATGCTGCGGCGCCCGGTCCTAGACCGATGGACGCTTTTCCATAGCAGGGGGCCGGAGGAACGGCATCTCTGCCAGCTCGATTATATCTGGCTGTCACAGGAACTGGCGCGCCGCAATGCGGCCCGGGTGCCAGAGGTCATTCGCGCCGGCCAGCCTTACCGCACGATCTTTCCCGCAGGCCAGGAGGTCGAACGCTATCCGCGTACCGGCTGGGACCGGCCCAAAGCCTCCGACCATTGCCCGGTCGTGATGACGCTGGACATTTGATCATGACGCTGCTTGAAACCGATCGTGCGCAATGGCCCGTCGAAGGGAAGATCTTTCCGGTCTCGGACATCGAAATAGAGGTCGCGGCCGAGCCACACCCGTTTCATCTGGCAGAGGCGGAGAAGGCGCGGGAAAGCTGGCAAAAGGAAATCGCCGTGAATCCGCACCTGTTCGACGGCAGGATGGTGCTGCAGCGATCGGTTCTGGTTGCCGACGGTCGTATCCGGGCGCGAGCCCATATCGTCCCCTATTCTACCTTCCTCTGGTGGCGGAAAACGAGGGCGCCGGGGGCAAGCCACATTTTCGGCATGCCGATGCTCGTTTCCTCGGACGACGCCCTGATTGCCATTCGCATGGGTGCACACACGGCCAATCCGGGGCGGGTCTATAGCCCGGGTGGTTCGCTCGAGCCGGAGGATATCGTCGACGGGCGCTGCGATGTCGCTCGCAACATCGCGCGCGAGGTAAAGGAGGAGACTGGCATTTCGCTCTCCGAGGCAACCGCAGAACCGGGTTGGCACGCCATCCACATGGATGGCACGCTTACGGTGTTCCGCGTGTTTCGACTGGCGGCCACGGCCGAGGACATCGTTGCCCGAGTGGCGGAGCATGTCGCTTCCGATCCGCATCCGGAGATCGACGAGGCGGTGGCGATCCGTGAGCCGGAGCCGACCGCACATAATTATCCCGAGTTCATCCCACCGATACTCGATTGGCTTTTTGCGCGCATCCGGGGGCAGCAGATGGCGTGACGGAGGCCCGCCGGCGGCTTTTTGCCTTGCCGCCGGGACGCTGGCGTTGCAAGGTCGCAAGCGGTTCGGCACCGCGAGAGTACGCACCCGGCGTCCAGGCTTCGGCAGACGGACCGTTGTGATTCCGCATCCGGACCTATCCACGGCGACCCGGACGATAAGGGGACATGCATGGCACGGCGCTACGCGATTTACGATGTCTTCACCGAGAAGCGTCTAGCGGGAAATCCTCTCGCGGTGGTGTTCGATGCCGATGGACTGACCGAAGAAGCCATGCAGGCTATCGCTCAGGAGTTCAACCTATCCGAAACCGTCTTCCTCCTGCGGCCCGAAAGCGCCGCCCATTCCGCTCGCCTTCGGATATTCACCCCGGCACATGAACTGCCCTTTGCGGGACACCCGACCGTAGGAGCGGCTGTTGCCATCGCCGAAACGGCCTATGGTGATGCCAACAGCGCGCTCGAGCTGATGCAGGTGCTGGAAGAAAGCGTTGGGCCGGTCCGCGCGGTCGTCAGACTTAAACCGGGTTCGGCGACCTTCGCGGAGTTCGACCTGCCGCGCAAACCGAGCCGGCTTGAGGCGCAGTTCGACCGGCAGGAGATCGCCGATGCACTTGCGCTCAAGGCGACGCAGGTCGGCTTCGAAAATCATGTACCGTCTTTCTGGAGTGCCGGCGTTCCGTTCGTGATGGTGCCCCTTCACGATATTCGCTCGGTGGCGTCTGTGGAGTTCGATCCGCAGCGTTGGGAACACCTGGCGCCGCTTGCCGAAGGACGGCTTGCCGCTGCCTATCTCTACTGTCGCGGCGGCATCAATCACATGGCCCGTTTTCATACCCGGATGTTCGCTCCGGGCATGGGGCTCGTCGAGGATCCGGCGACCGGTTCGGCTGCGGCCGCCCTTTCGGGCGCCGTCAATTTTTTCGACGGCCTGGTCGACGGCCACCATCCCATGCTGATCGAGCAGGGCGTGGAAATGGGCCGTCCTTCGATTATTCACCTGCATCTGAATATTGCGGAGGGGAAAATCGCGAGTGCGCGGATCGGTGGCCATGCGGTAAAACTTGCCGAGGGCGAGCTGGCGGTCTGATTTTTTTGCAGAAAACTTGGCAAGGCCGCTGGACAAGCCAGGCGAACGCCATTATACGCCCCACCAGACCGCAGCAAAGCGGTCCGGCGGGTGATTAGCTCAGTTGGTAGAGCAGCTGACTCTTAATCAGCGGGTCCACGGTTCGAGCCCGTGATCACCCACCAAAAACCTCTTGAAATCATTGTGCAATTTCCGAGTTGTCCGGAGTTTCCGGATGACTGGTTTCCAAGAAATTGGAAACGGTTTCCAATTCACGTTCCGTTCTTGTTCCTGAAAGCGGCCGGCTCGATCTCGCTCCAGCGTGCTTCCATGAGCTTCATCGCGTCCTTCGCGAGGCTCCTCAAAGCCACCTCTCGGCCGTAATGCTGCACCATCTGCGCCGACATGTTGCAGATCGCGCCCACCTGGTTCTCGGTGCAGCCAACCTCCAGCAAATTGATCACCGCGTTCTTGCGCAGACCGTGGAAGACGATCCGGTTTTCTCGGAACGGCTTGAACGCGTCCTTCGCCATGAGCTTCTGCCATTCGGTCCGGAAACCGTCGGGGCTCTTGTATGACGTGGCGCGAGCGCCGGCGTGCAGCATCACGCTATCGGACGTCGGCACGCGATCGATCCATTTCCGATAGGCGAAGTGGATCGGAATCCAAACCGTGTTTCCCGTCTTCTGCGCGCGGACGGCGATCGTGTTCTCGCCGGCCTTCGGCTTCGTCATAGCCAGCACGTCGCCCTGGCGCTGCCCGGTGAAGAATGCCGACATGGCGATCATCTGCATGTGGAACGGTGCGTGCTCCAGCAGGATCTCAAAAGCCCAGTTCGGCCACGGCACCCACGGCTCGCCGCCCGGTATCTTTTCCGTCATCTCCACGACGTTGGTCTTGCAGTAGCCTCGGGAGGCGCCCCACGCCATCAGGCGGGACAGGAAGGCTCGGAACTGGTTTGCTTTCGCCGGCGTCTCGCCTAGGGCGTCTATCGCGTCCTGCGCGTCGACCGTCGTCAAGTCGACGGGAAGGTCGTCTCCCCATGTCTCCTTGATGATGTCGCCAGAGGTTCGGTAGCCGCGCTGAGTGGAAGCCGCCAGCTTGGTCCAGAAGGGGTTGGTCTCGCTCTGGAAGGCTTCGACGAGCGCCTTGAAATCCTTGATGCCCTGGCGACCGCGGCGGATGAATGCTTCGTGCGCCTTCGTGGCCTCGGGCCAAAACTCTTTACTCTTCAGGTCCGGTAGCCGCTTGCCGTCCAGTAGAAAGCCCTTCTCATCGCGGGCCATGGCTTCACAGATCGACAGGCGCTCGGAGAACTCCTTCTCAAGCGGTTCCGGAAGGGCGATCGACGGCCACGCGTCCTTAGTGTTCCGGGACCTTGTGTAGAAGGTGTAGACGGTTTGCGAACCGTTGGCGCGTCTCTTGATGACGCGGTGCACGTGCTTAGGCAGTTCCACCGTTCCGCTTTTCCCTGATCTTTTCACGGAACTTCGCTCCCAATCCTGAGGACATCGTCGATGTGCCGAGGTTCATCGCCCGGTCCAGATCCTCACGATACCAGAACTTCCGTCGCGTGCTGTCAACGATGCGCGGGTTCGGATAGGTCGTTCCGACGCGCTCGAGGAAATCTTCGACATGCTTTTCCCCGCAATACCCGGCAGCCATGTCAGCGGACATGCGAGGTGGCCAGCTGCCGGGGGGAACAAGGGATTGGCGACGTTCTCTCATCTTTCGCCTCTCTTCGCCGCTTCCCGCTCATTTGCGATCGCCGTCCCAATCGCCAACATCACTTCGATATGGGTCATCGGCCGAGGCGGACCGGCTATAGCCTTTGCTGCCGTGCGGATCTCCTCGGGAAGAGCGTAGTATTCGCGCGTGGCGGGGGTGGCGTTGGTCAGGTCTGGTATAACTGTCATGGCGCAAAATACGATTTAGGTTGGATATCGGCAGCGAGGTACAGCGGATGACCTGGCTGGCCGTCTGCTGTGACTTTCAGCGCGACGAGGTCGAAGAATTCGAGCCGTTCGGCGACCTGGCGACCGCGGTCATGAAGAGCTCCGTGTGTCCCCCACGCGCAAACGATCTTACGGGCGCTCTTTGCAATCGCAAGAATGTGCTGATCGTTGTCGGGCCCGATCGGGTCGGGATGGTCGTACAGGGCCTTCGGGGCGGTGGAGCGAAGGGCAAAGAGGTTGCCAACAATCAAGCCGCCGAAGCCCCAATATCTCGCGAAGCCGATGCACCGGCGGATCGTCGGATCATCTTGGCTGGCATCAGCCGTGGATGGGTTCAGCATGAGGAAGGCGACGTTTGGCTTTTCGCCGTCCCATTGCCGCTCAAGGCGGTAACGGTAGGCTCCGCATTCGGAAATGATAGCCGACGACTTCGTCTCGATTGCGAACATGTCGAGCGTGTCGGTGCTCATACCTCGTCCCTCGACCGGAGCGCGCCGGCGTCGGCCAACGTCTGATTGATGATAGCAGTTGCGAAGGGCGCCGCATCCTCGCCCATATCAGTCCAGAGGCCGTGTATGGTGAGGGCGAGCACGTGCGGGTTGATGCGGGCCGCGCGCCAGAACCGCTCTTCGCTCATGCCGTGCTGGCGGCGGTGCTCGTCCGGATGAAGAGGCAGAACCCAGCGGTCGGAAACCTTGCTGCCTTTGCCACGACCGTAATGACCAAATCGGGGAGCCGCGCAAGAAAGGTGCGCAGCCTCGACGCCGTAGCGGCCTGATACGCAGCACGGCAGCTCGTGGATGAACGCGAGGTAATCTTTGTTCTTCGTCGGCTTCCGCTTTGGTGTCGGATCGGGACGAACGGAGTTGGCGATGCGGTAGGCCATCACGCGGCCCCCCCGTTGAGTGGAACCTTACTGAACGCGGTTGGTTGAAACCGCGATGCGAAAGGACTCCGACCATGATCGATCCCAAAGACCACAAGAACCGGCAGACGACGACGCCTCCGGATATGGACTTCGAACCGGTGCCATTGCCAGACCAGGCGGACGAGTCTGGTAGCGAGGGCGCCGATGTGCCGCCGGCGCGAAGCGGCCAGTCCGAAAAGCGGGAGAACCCGACGGAAGGTGCTGGCAAGGACAACCCCGTTCATCACACTGGCCGGGTTCCGCCGAAGGTGACCAAGGATCAAGTCTGAGACGCTCATGCTGCGGCTCCCGCGTTTCGCTGCGTGGTGCCGCGCTCGACTCCGATTAGATCGTCGAGGAAGTCGAGAACGGCCGTCTTGCTTTCCTGAAATTCCTGCTTGTCCATCGCCTTCATTGACTGGCTTTTCGCCACGTAGCGGGTAACGGTCGCTTCCTTCACGTCGACAGCGGAGAAAGCGTCAATCGGGCGGATGAAGGCCGCGAGCCTCTTTGCCTCCGCTTTGCTAGAGCAGACGATGGTATGCGTGTCGCAATAGCCCTTCTTGATCAGGGCATAGGCCCTCAGGTGCTCAGCGGATTCGGCGAAAGGCAGGCCGGAATATTGCTCGGGCAGGTTCCGCCAGGCATCGGCGACCGCGGCGAAATAATGCCGGTGCGAATTCATGCTGCGGTCGTTGTGCTCCGCGAGCGTATAGAACTCGCCGACCACGAAACGCTTGTCGCACTCGCGGGCCCAGTGCCGGTTTGCCGGCTGGAAGGCCTCGCCGTTCCATTGCAATAGGACCGGGCCGCTCATGTCAGCCCGCCGCCAAAACGTGGGTGCGAAGCTCGGCGTCGGTCACGGCACTCTTTGCCGGGGCACGCGCGATTGCGGCTTCGAGCCTCTTTTTCAGTTCCAGAGCGTCGCCGGGATGCTTTGACCAAAAGAGTTTAAGCGGTTCCCGATTTGCGTCGCGCCACTTCGCTACCTTTGCCGGCGGTTCGTTTTTGATGAACTCGCAGGCGCGGTCGAAGAACTCACCGACAGGCACATTCTCAAGCGCCCAATTGTCTCCCCAGGTAATGGTGATGGAATTCGAGGCGCCGACGGCCTTGAGGCGGTTTTCCTCGCGCTCGTGCTCGACGATCTCGGACGCGGTCAGATCGATGATCTTGGCGCGGTCCATTTCGGCTTCATCATAGAGGCCGGTAAACTGCTCGGGCCAGCCCGCGCGCAGTGCCTGCATCTCGGCGCACTTGGCGATCATGAGGCGCGGCATCCGGCACCAGTTACCGGAATCGTCGAGCGAAGGAACGGCGCCGTCCTTCAGCTTCTTCATCTTCTTGGGCTTTCCGTCTGGCCAGGTATCGCCGGTTTCAACGTAGTTGTACTGATCGGGCGAGTGAGAGATTGGCGCGAATTCCTCCCAATAGGCCTGACCGGCAACCTCGTACCAGTCGCCCGATTTCGGGTCCTGCTTCCAGAGGTAGACCGTCGCAGAGATGATGCCCTGAGGATTGGTCGGCCCCTTGAGCGACGGATCGATCTCATACGTTGCTGGCTTGCTGGCCGGCCGATAGTCGCCGCAGCGTTGCGCAATGACGCGCTGACCGTCGCGGCTGATGATGATCGTCATCTTCCGCTTCTTGGCATTGTCCTTCGAGAAGACCATTGGAATGATCTGTCCGAGGAAGGGATCGAGGCCCTTCGCCCGGGCGACTTCCATGAACAAGTTGAACTCGTCGGCGTTGCAGTCTTTGGCCACGGTCTGCTGGACCAGCGCAATCTGGCGCGGCGACAGGTCGAATTTCGTGATTGCGTTCATGGATTACTTCCTCCGGACGGAAAGAGAGATGCTGCCGTTGTCGAGGTTGGCGCCGGGCACTTGCTCGCCGGCTTTGATCGCGGCGGCCAAAGCCTTCTTGTCCAGCTTCGGCGCGGGGCGCTCTTGCTCGACGAAGAAGCGGGAAGGGATGTCCGCTTCGCTGTTGACGATCAGGCCGGGCGCGCGCTTCGTGAGCGACAGGGTGGCTGTCGGCAGCTTTAGCGACGTTTGATCGGTAGCTAACATCGCCTGTTCGATCAGGGCTCGGACGCGCTCGGCTCGGCGCTCAATCGACTTGCGGCGGGTCTCGAATTCCTCTTCCTTGGCTTTCAAACCGGTGATGAGGACGTCGCACTCGTCGATCTGCGCAAGGGCGGCTTCGATAGCCTCGAGGAGGTTGGTTTCGCCCTCTATCGCGTCGGCGACCAGATCGGCGTCATCGTCAACGCCTTGGTCGCGAAGGCTGGACAGAAGCGACTTTGCCGCCTCGGTCTGGCGATGAAGGTTGTAGTCAAGGTCGGGCATGGCCATTAGACATTCCTTTCGGCGACGATTGCTTTGTGCACCTGTTCCGTCCGCCAAAGGCCCGCGGCGAAAATGCCGAGGAGGAGGGCGATCAGGATCAGGCACATGGCGGTTGCAGTGGTGGCGCGGTTCAGGTTGGCGACCGCGTCCAGATCGATGTTGCGCGCTGGCGGGAGGGGGCAGCGGCCGCATTCGCAATAGCGCTTCGCAGGGTCGCAGGCGTGGGAGACGGGGCGGCTCATCACGCGACGTTCCGTGCAGCCGCTGCCGCCTGCTCGCGGGAGTATTCGCTCACCTGCAGGTAGCCGGCGATCATGTCCGTCATGGCCGCCAGCTTCTCGGCGGAGAGCTTGATCACGAACACGTCGAAGTCGTTGTTGAAGCGCTTCCAGGCAGTGTCGCCGCTCGGGCCGGGTGAAATAATCCCCGCCTTCTCAAGCTCCCACCTGCTGGTGTTCGAGAGGAAGAACGCGAAGGCGCGGAGCTGCGTTGTCGTGATCATGCTGCGCTCCTCTCGACCGAGACGGCTTCCGAGAGGAAGAAATCGGGGAAGGTCGAATAGCGCTCGAAGCGCTCGACGGTCGTGCGCGGGAAGGCGGCGGCTTCTTCGAGAGCCTCGTCTTCGCAACGAAACTGCAGAGCGTCGTCGACTTCGTAAGAGAAGAAATATTCGTTGGTCAGGACGCGGCCGACCTCGTCTTCAATCCTGTATCGGGTAACCATCGTGCCCATCGTTTCATCTCCCGGCGCGGTCGTGTGTCCACGGCGTCTCGCTGACGAAGGAGATATTCGCGACTATCGCAAAATAAGTCAACAGATCAATTTGCGATTATCGCTATTTCGCAAAATTGACTTGGCCCGCAGATTCTCCGCGTGGTAGATTTCGGCCTCAAGATCGGCCTGAGAGAGACTGGCGGCGCGCAACCGATCTTTAACCAAATCGCAACTATCGCTTATCTCTGAAGGTCGGGGAGCGTCCTATGGCTGAAACATCGATCGAATGGACTGATGCAACGTGGAATCCCGTAGCCGGCTGCTCGATAATGAGTGCGGGGTGCACCAACTGCTACGCGATGCGTATGGCGGCGCGCCTTGAAGCCATGGGGCTCGAGAAGTACCGAGGCCTGACACGCAAGAGCGGCGGTCGAGCGAAATGGACGGGCGACCTCTATCTCGACGAGAGCGCGCTTTCTGTGCCATCGACCTGGTCAAAGCCACGGAATGTATTCGTCAACTCGATGTCCGACCTATTTCACCCAGACGTGCCGGTGGAGTTCATCCGAAAAGTGTGGCGGGCAATGGCTGATACGCGGCGCCACACATACCAGATCCTCACCAAGCGGCCGGATCGCATGGCGTATATCCTGCGCGACGGTTTCGATGTTCTGCCGAATGTCTGGCTTGGCTCCAGCGTAGAAGACGGGCGTGTGATCGATCGCCTCGACGAGCTTCGCCGAGTGCCTGCCGCAATTCGCTTCGTCTCGTTTGAACCGCTCATCGGCTCCGTTGCCGCGGGCCGACTGGATGGCATCGACTGGGCTATTGTCGGCGGCGAATCTGGCCCGAAGGCGCGGCCCATGGATCCGGTATGGATCGACGAGGTTTTCGAAATGTGCTCGGAGGCGGGCTCTGTCTTCTTCTTCAAGCAATGGGGCGGCAGGAACAAGAAAGCGACGGGGCGTTCCTATCGCGGACGCACCTGGGACGCGATGCCCGCGACCGCTTAAAATAGGCGCCGTTGACCATCGTCGTTTGCTGCGGTGTTCCAAATCCGATGCGCAAGGGTGTGACTGGCGACCAGCAATAGCCAATACAGGTGCTGGTCTTTTTCACCCTTCAGAAGCTTCATCTCCGCCGATGCCGCGATCCCGAGATTCTTGACGAGGGTCTTCCAGTAGTTGATCAGTTCAACTCTAATGCCTTGCTGGCCTTGGGCGGCGTCGATCGCTCCTTCCAACCGGGAGCGAATGCATCGAAGGCTGAAACGTCGGCTGCCAAGTTACGCCCAAGATTGCGCTGAAGGTCCATTTTGCTGAGATGCACAAGGATATCCATGCGCTTCCTTTTCGCCAGCTTCTGGAAAATCCGGAAGTCGAGGACCCCGAGGCTAAACGGGTCGAGGAACGCGAAGTGAAGCCCATACGGATCTAGTCGCTTGAGAATACTTTCAACCGTCTGCAGGGCCGGCCCGTGAAAGGCTGTGACCGGTGCGCCGGCCTGCTTCAGGCGTTCCGCCGCGGCATTCAAGCGGACCTCGTCAATGTCGGCAATGAAGACCTGAGAAAACGGGGCCCCGCCAGCAACGCTCTTGCGCCAGGCAGCAACACAGCCGCCGTCGGTGAATTCGCCGTTCCTCACCTTCGCTCGCCCTGGGCCACAGAAAAGGTCAAGGTAAGTGGCGCCGGCCTTGCCTGGTCCTATGAACTTACCGCGAGCACCGCGCGAGATGTCAACGTACCGACAGAGATAGTTGTATTTTTCAATAGCCCATGGCCCGACGTCCTCAGCAGGGAGCCCGTCATCCCCTTCAACAAGCTCGCCCATCTAATCGCCCCCGCGGATATCTTGGGCTCGCCATCAGTCGCATCGCTACCTGTTGTGGCAAGCTAAATATTTCTGAAAACCGACTCGACTCCCGGCTGCATTCCTGCTGTTTTGATGAGAACAAAGACGGAACATCGCAGGAGACAGAAATGACCCGTAACGCTCCCGTAGATCACCCCGACGCCTTGCGGCTCGTCGTTGAACTTGAGAGCGTGTACGTAGCTTGCGATGATTGCGGGCATTCCCGCATTCTCCGCCTCGATAACCTGATGAAAGCCGCGGAACTCGGTGTTCACAACTACATGCAGTTATGCCGAAAGATCCGCTGCAGCGAGTGCCCAAAGATGCCGCCGGCATTCCGCAATTTGACCGTTCGGCCAACATGGCGCTGCGACGAAGCGCTTCAAAGCATCGCATGAAACACAACTTTGTGGACGCTGAAAACTTTGTCCGTAGGAAACTCCAGATCGTGGCTTTCGCCTTTGCCGGGGTTGTACTGGTAGAGGCGAAGCACATCGGCGGATCTGGAAACGAACCGCTTGAGGTAGCTTGATATCTCATCGTCTTCCAGGATCTGCACTACGACATCGTCGCCCTGTCGGACCTTCTGATGAGGGTTCACCCACGCGGTCTCGCCGTGAAGGAAGCGTGGCTCGCCGGAGCGGCCGTCGACCTGCACGGCATACGCGCCCTCAACGCCCTCGAGGCCGGGCGGACAAAAAACCGTGGCGATATCCTGACCGTTCATAATGAACCGACCGTTGGCTCCGGCGGCAATGTGCCCTCGAAGCGGAATCGAAGCATCGCCGGGGAATTGCTGCCAGCGCGGCGGGAAGCTGGCGTTTGGTATCGGCTTGGCCGTGGGGGCGGGGGACAGATCCTCTAACCAACGCGTCATTTGTTCGAAGCCAGGCGGCAATTCCCTAAAGAATCTCGCCATCGCCTCTATCTCTTGGAGAGATATCTGACGGCGCTTCTTAGGATCGTCGCTGTGCAGTTCTTTTGACCGCGTGATCTTGTCGTTGGACATACCCGTAGCTTCGGCGAGTTTCGAAGCCACGCCGCGAGCCGCGAGTTTTTCTGCAAGCCATTGTTTCAGTTCATATTGTGGGTCACTCATGCGGCGATCTTCGCGGATTCCGCAAAAAACTCCATCGCGAATATCGCAAGTTAGTTATCGCGACCCCATTGACAAATTGTCGCGATAATCGCAAATTTCGCGACATGAGCGAAAAACATCTCGAGCCTGCAAAATCCATTATCGGCAAAATCGGCATCGAAAAGGTGGCCGAGGTCACCGGGAAGCACGTGTCCCGGGTGTACCGCTGGATGTACCCGAAAGAGAAGGGTGGTACCGGCGGGTTGATTCCCCAGACAGACGCACCCGCGCTGCTGGCGTATGCAAAGTCGAAGAGGATACCGCTCACGGCCGAAGAGTTCTTCCCAGCTCGGGAGAACGCACAATGACGTCCGACGCCCAGATCAGAGCCTTCATCGACCGCATCCTTCGCTTGAAGGAAGAGCAGGACACGATCGGCGAGGACATCCGCGACATCTACGCGGAAGCAAAGTCCATGGGGTTCGACAAGACCGCAATGGGTCAGGTTGTCCAGCTGATCCGCAAGCGCGGCAAGATCGGCGAAGATGCGTTCAGCGAGCAGAACGCGATCGTCGAACTCTATCTCTCTGCATACGAGGGTCCGGCCTTGGTCCTGGCCGCTGCTGTGTCCTCGCACACGCCAGCGCCCGCCCGCGCACGAGAAAACATTGAACAATTTCCGAAATCGGACGGCGGCGAAGTCGCTGCAGTGAAGGGCCATGCCCGACTGGCGAACGCCGCTGGCGTTGAACCGCCGCCGTCCGAGCAGTTCGACCCCGAAACGGGCGAGATCATCGAAGAGATCGCAACGAGCGCAGGAGGCGAAAGTGAAGAAGTAGCCAAAAACGCCGTCGCAAGCGCGTCTGGCCCGGACGTAAAACGGGCATCCCATTCGCCTGAAGAGGCAAACGGGATGGACCGCGACGTGCTTCGAGGCGACGAGATCGCCCAAGCCGTGCCAGCGGAAAACGCCCGTAAGGCAGTCCCGGAAACGGAAGACGGTAGCGTGAGCCATGCTGGAGCCGGTGAAAGCCCGGCCGCCAACTCCATCACCAAGCCGAAATCCGCCCTCCGGCCCAATTGCCGGAACCCTGAAGCGTGCGGCGGCTACGGTGCGAACCATTGTCATTCTTGCCGGAAGGCTATGCGCGAGAAGGCGGAGGAAGTCGCATGAGCGAGTATCTCCGTACATCAAAGACAGAAGACGCCACTGCGCAGAGAACCGTTGAGGGCCGGGTGAACCTTCCCCGTCTCCAGGTGCCGCGCGTCGAAGTCTCGGCTGCTGTCGCGGCCTTTGTCTCCAAGACCGATTGTCCGAAACGCTCTGATAGGAGGGCTGCATGTCCTGGTCCGTTTTTATCGCCTGCACCGGCGTCGTTCTCTGGATGGCAGCTCTGACACTGGTCGTTCCCGGCTTCGTCGAGCGTGAGTTTCGCCGGAACGGCTACCGCAGAAAGGATTGAGCGCTTTCACCTCCTCCCGAGGCGCTCAACGCAGGTCCCGGTCCTCCTCCTCCCGATCGGGGCCTGCAACTCTCAACCGGATCCGCTTGTTCGCCAGTCTCATGACCACGGCTTGAACAGCTTCTCCGAGAGGGATTGCCGGTGACGACGAGGGCGCGTCACCGGCGGCAGGACCGGACGTTGCGGCGGTGGTCCTGCGGAAAGGAAAGACTTGGGAGGGACCGGCAGCCGTTGGCGCGGTGCCGTCCTCTCCATCGGAAGGGAAGTTCCTGGGCATCGGTGTCTCCTACGCAAAGAGACACTCGCACGGGGACCCCGAAATGTACGGCAATAGAGTTTCCAAATCCGGAAAACGTGTTTCCGAGGCAAAGATGACAAGTGTGGCACTGAGTGAGGCAAAAGGTTGGTACGCCGCCCTGATGAACGCTGAGTTCAAGGGCCGGGGCGACCGAGAGAAGGCGGTTCGGGGAAGGCTGGCAGACAAGACCGGCATTCCCGAAAGCTACCTCTATCGACTGCAGTACAAGACACGTGAAATGAGGGATATTGCCGGATCAGCTTATCGGGCGCTGATGCTGGCACATATGGCCTACGAGGAAGTGTGCCTGAGAAACGAGGAAGCGGCGGCCAAGCATCGGACCGAACGCCATGCACTGAGGAAAGCCCATGCGACTGCTGACAAGCGCTCTGGTGAGAGCGTGGGAATGGGGGAGGCTTCAAAGTGAGAAGTTCCTCCGCTGGATGCGCCGGAAACGGCCAAGGGAATAATCGGCCTTTCCCAACCCAAACGACTTTACCTTTCCCTACCGTCAGCCGGAGCCGAACAAGATCCCTGCGTGTTCTTGTCGCCTGCGAGTTCTCCGGCACGGTCCGGGATGCGTTCCTCGATCGCGGTCATGATGCATGGTCCTGCGATCTGTTGCCGGCAGAAAACGGCAGCAACCGGCACATCCGTGGCGATGCACGCGACGTTCTAAACGACGGATGGGACATGCTGATCGTCGCGCATCCTCCATGCACGCGGCTCTGCAATAGCGGCGTTCGCTGGCTGTCCGTCCCGCCGCCTGGCAAGAATGCCGAACAAATGTGGGCTGAGCTCGACGAAGGCGCTGCGTTATTCTCCGCCTTCTGGAATGCGCCAGTCGACCGCATCTGCATCGAAAATCCCGTTATGCATCGGCATGCGAAGGAACGCATCGCCGACTTTCGGCCGCCTGCCCAAACCGTCCAGCCGTGGTGGTTCGGCGAACCGTTTTTCAAGGCTACCGGTCTCTACCTGCGCAACCTGCCGACCCTGCTTCCGACACAGAAGTTGACACCGCCGGCTCGCGGCACGGCCGAGCACAAGGCGTGGTCACGGGTGCATCGAATGTCACCTGGCCCGGACCGAGGGAGGGAGCGCTCACGCTTCTTCCCGGGCATCGCCGCCGCCATGGCGGATCAATGGTGCGATTTCGCAATTGAGCAGTTCCTTCGCGAGGCAGCATGATCACCACCGCCATCATCGAATGGGCCGAAGCCCAGAAGCGCCAGAAGTTCACCTGGCTCGAAGATCACGGTCCACGCTCTAAGCGCCCGCGTCCTGAGACCGAAACCGAAAACAAGCTTCGCGACAACGCCATGCTCGATTCCGTCATTGCTCTTTGCAAGGGGAGGGTACCCGCGTGATGTCAACGCAGGGTTTTAATCTTCGCCTCGTCGACCGCTGCGAGGAAAGCGTCTCGTGCAGGCGCTGCCGAAGCGGCGCCGAGCATCGCGTCCGTACAGGCGTTCAGCGCCGCGGAATAGCTTCGTCCCTTCGTGTCCGGCCAGTTTTCACTAAGCAATTGAGCTGCATAAGCGGGCGACCACACGATTTGAACGCCTTCGAGATTGGGCAGATCGATGATTACGCATTCGTCCCAGTTCTCAGCCATGTCCACATACCTGCTGTTTCTGGCGGCCTAACCGACTTCCCTCTCAATCGTTCCAGAGCAACTACCGATACTTGCAAGGGGAGGGAGGCAGCATGAACCAGAACACCTCCAGCGCTGTCATGCAGCAGCGCTCCGAGCCTGACGACAGCCTCGACGACTTCCCGACGCAGCCTTGGGCCACGCGGGCGCTGTGCTTTCACGTCCTCGCCGGATACCGCCTCAGGGATAAGACCTGCTGGGAACCGGCCTGCAATCGCGGCCACATGGTCGATCCGCTTGCAGAGAGCTTCGGCCAAGTCTGGGCCAGCGACGTTCATAATTACGGGCGGGGAGCTCAGGGTGACTTCCTCATTCCCGGAATGATTCCATGGGATGATGGACGAGGCGTTGACTGGATCGTCACCAACCCGCCTTTCCGACTGGCCGAGCAATTCATCGCCCGGGCCCTAGACGTCGCCACCGTCGGCGTTGCGATGATCGTTCGCACTTCCTTCCTGGAGGGCGTGGGCCGCTACGAGAACCTTTTCAGCAAGAACCCGCCATCGATTGTGGCTCAGTTCTCCGAGCGCGTGCCGATGGTCAAAGGCCGGCTCACGGCGACCGGATCGACCGCCACCTCCTACTGCTGGCTCGTCTGGCTAAACGGCGTCACGACCACGAAGCTGGTCTGGATCCCGCCGTGCCGGAAGAAGCTCGAGCGCGCTGACGACTACGCGGCCTATCGCGAGGTGACGGCATGACAGGTTCAACCGCTCATCTTCGACGGGACTTCCTCGCCGGGCACTGGGGTAATGTCCGGGGCCTCTTCTGGGACAAGGTCAGGTCCCGGCTCCTCGATGGGGCGATCTGGGATATCGGGCAGGGAATCGGGCGTTTCCTCTGGTGGAACTTCCCCGGGTTTTTTTGGCTCTTTGGGATCTACGGACATGACGTTCTCCTTCTCCCGAAGCCAACCCTAGCCGGAGCCGAAAGGTTCCAGTTCGCAACGGGAGCCGCCCTATGACCTTCCTCGAAGCCTACGCCAAGTTCGGGCCCGACACGATGGCGATCGCGGAGGCCTTGGCCATCAAAGAGCATGAGGCCGACCGTCTCATCAATGCGCGACTGAACTGCAGCTACGCAGAGCGCCTTCACGCGGGACGGGTCAAGAAGATTGCCTACGCTGGCAAAGAACCATTCATGGCGGAGTGGGCAAGATGATCTCAGATCGTATGTCCGCCGCCGAGTTCCGAGCAAACCGAGAAGCTGACGTAACCGAGCGGCCCTCGAAGTACCGCAACAAGAAGACGACCGTCGACGGCATCAAGTTCGACAGCAAACGCGAGGCAGAGTTCTATTCGTCGCTGAAGCAGTTGGAGCGCGCCGGCCAGGTCTACGAGGTCGAGCTTCAGAAGCCGTATGCGCTCACGGTCAATGGGCAGCTGGTCTGCACCTACAAGGCGGATTTCGCCTTCTACGACGCGATCCAGAAGCGCAACCGCATCGTCGACGTCAAGGGCGTTGCCACCAAGGACTTTAACATCAAGCGCAAGCTCATGCGGGCCATCTACGGAATCGATGTGGAGGTCATCTGCTGATGAGCATCAGTGCCGCCATCCGCCGCATGTTGGAAGCTGGTCTCACGATCGAGCAAGCCCTCGTGGCCGCCGAGGCTTTCGAAGCCGAGGCTGAAACTGTTCCGGCCGTCGATCGTGCTGCAGTGAAGAGACGCGCGTGGGATCGCGAACGGAAGCGTAAACAGCGGAATTCCGCCTTGTCCGGTGGAAGTCCGGTGGAAACAGGTGGACAGCAGGTGGACTCCGAGACCCTTTCCTCCCCGGAGGTTTCCCCCCACACCCCCCTTCCTAACCCCTCCAATCCTATACCCCCTTCGCCCCCCAAGGGGGGCTCTTCCCCCACGGCGGTCGACCAGGTCGTGACGGCATTTTCGGAAATGGCGCGCCAGTCCGGGCTTTCCGTGCCGAGGGCCGTCACGGCCTCTCGCCGTCGCTCGTTGCTGCTGCGGATCGAGGAACACGGCCTGCCGGCGGTTCTCGATGCCATCGAGCGCATCGGCCGCAGCCGGTTCTGCCGTGGCGAAAACGACCGCGGCTGGCGCGCTGACCTCGATTTCCTCTGCCAGCCTAAGAGCTTCGTCTCGATCCTCGAAGGCAATTACGACGACCGGCCGCAGCAATCGCAAGCACCGCCTCGTGAAAGCGAACACGCCCGCCATCAGCGGGAATGCCGAGAAGCCATCCAACGGAAACTGAACGGAAATGGACATGACGAATTTGCCAGCACCGGCCCAGCTTTCGACCTTGAACCGGGAGATTTCCGCGCTCACTGAGCGGCTATCACCGGTCCGCGAGGAAGCAGTTTTGCGCAGCCTCGAAGTTATGCAGGCAGCCGGGATGAGCATTCCCTCCGGTATTGACCCGAACAAGCTCGACGCGGTGTACGGCTACGCCCTCGAAGGCGTTCCGAACTGCGGCTTAGCGATCGCCACGCAGAAGCTGATCAAGGGCGACTATGCCGGCAACCCCGATATTCTTCTCGGCATGATCCCGAAGCCGCCGATCCTTGCCGCTCTGGCGAAGGCGGAATCTAGACTTGCCCGTGAAGATCTAGCGAGGAAACGGGAGATCGCCGCCACGCTCACCCACCAGCCGCCAGAGATCGACCGGTCTCCGGAGGTCATGGCCCGCGTCCGCGCCCGGTTGAACCAATTCAAGCAGGAGCATGCTGCGTCAAAGGCAGCCGCCGGCGGCATTGTGGTCCAAAAGTCCATGTCACCCGAGCGTGCCGAAGAGCTGGCGCGGATACTGGCATTGCCAGACGCGCGCTCGGTCAGCGCCGAGCAGATGGCCTACCGCCGGAAGATCGAGATGGACCTCGACGCCGTCGAGCCGATCGACGAGGAGCGCGCGGCATGACCATCCAGCACCGCACCGTCGACATCGAGGCTGCTGCGAAGCTCTGGAGGGATGATCTCCCTGCCTCCCAGATCGCCAAGCGCTTTGGCGTCAGCCGCAACGTCATTGTCGGACTGGCATTCCGCAAACGCGGTCTCTTCCCGTGGCGCGGCGACTCTGGGAAGAAGTCTCGCGCACCCGGCCAAGCGAAGACGACGCGGCCTCGCAAGCTGGCGCCGGAACTGAAGCGGGAACCGGAGATCGCGGCGACTGCCTATGACGCTGAGCGGCTCCAATCCGCAAAGCCCCTCCACCATCTCTCGGCCCGCGAATGCTGCTGGCCCCTAAACACCGGCGGCCCGTACCTGTTCTGTGCGGCGGAAACAACGGGTCGCTACTGCCGAAACCACCATGCTCGGTCATTGCCGAAGAAGAACGAGGGAAAATCATGAGCAGATCACGTTGGTACGCAATTCGTACGGCCCCCGGGTATCAGCGCATGGCGGCCGTGGACGAGCGCCTCCCGGAGAGTCGGCGTATGGAATCCATCATCGAGCGGAACTGCCGCAAGGACGGCTTCGACATCTTCATGCCGTCGTTTTACAAGGAGTTGAAGCACCATCGGACGAACGAGATCATCGAGAAGCGGTTTCCGTTCCTGGTCGGGTATGCCTTCGTGAACCTGCCGAGGTTGAACTTCGAGGAGCTCCGCCGCGTCGACGGTGCCGTGTGTTTCCTGCGCGGTGCCAACTATGGACCGCTCGAGTTTCCCAGCGCAACGATCGAGGCTCTGTATTTCGCCGAGCACGAGCGCCGGCAAGCCTTCCTCTACGAACAGCACTGCCGGAAGGAGAACGAGCGCCACGAGCAGATCCAGCACCTGCGCGGCCAACAAGATCCTGCCTAAGGGAAGAAAAGCCCGCGTCTCAATGGTCGACCAGGCGGAGAGGGCTATAGATTCTCTAAGCCCGCAGATCAAAGAGCGGGTGCAGAAAATTATCAGTGAACTGAATAGTCTCACGGCAGACGCGGCGGTTGAAAATCTTCGGCAAGCCGTATAGATTTCCTGCAGTGATTTGCGGTTGTTCAGTTGCGGACCTCACAGAGGGAATACTCGCCGGACCGCTGCCGAAACTTCACATTCGGCGCATAGGAGAAATGCGGCCAAAATCTACTGGCCCATTTTAGCTCTGCTGCGGCTAGCTCTCGGTTTTCGACATAACCACGTAAATTGCATCTCCGACCGTGATCACGGCTTCGGCCAAGTCATCTGAAATTTCGATATTGAACTCGTCCTCAATCATCATGACGATTTGAGCGACTTCGAGATAGTCGGCGCCGAGGTCATCTACGATGGATGCGTCGTCCACAACCCGGGCAGGGTTGATGCCCAACTGCTCGATGATTATTGCTCTTACACGGCTAGCGGCGTCCGCGCTGGAGTTTTCCACCGATGCGCTCCCTCAAACGGCTCTCACTGCTTAGGCGACCGTCACGCAATCATAATCATCGCTTTTCTTTATTCCAATACTCTCGCACCGTCGCAGGCAGGGCAACTGGTAAACCGCGTGGCTAACCACGAAAGACCGGGTTCAATTACCGGGCCTGCTGCCTCACATGAAATAACAGTAATGTTGGATAAAAGCCTGCAGCCAAGGTGGCCAGCCCGAGTGGCGCATTGTACAAGGCGATTGGAAGGCAGCACTCAGCCAGCCGCCTCCCATGTAACTAGTCCCGGCACCCCTCGAAGAAGCGAACCGAACGGTGCTACTCGCACAGAAACAGGTCACCATGTGCTACCGCGTCGTGGAATACGATTTAGCCTACGAGTATGCCCGGCAAGGGCACCACATCCGCCAACCCAGCATGAACTTTTCGGTTAATTCACCGACTCAAAACGAAGCGCGACATAAAAACATGAATAAGCAAAAATCACCGAGGAAGCTTTCAAAAATCGCCTGTGCCTGGCTATTGTCGGGCAGCTTGCTGGCAGGGTCGGCGCATGCTGTCACGCCGGACAATCACCAGATCCTGAGCAATTTTTGGACCACGGCAAATCTGATCAAGGAAACTTTCGATTGGCGCGGCTGGGCTGGCTGGGGCGCGGTTGGCGCGACCAATGTGCTCATTACCGTGGCAACCGGAGCGAGCGACGGCGCCTTGACCAAGGTTGCGTTCACCAGTCTTTGCGGCTCTATCGCCGCCGGCTTTGTAGCCGCGTGGAAGCCGGCCGACGGGCCTGGAGCTGCGTCGCACATCAAGGCAATCGTCAAGTCCGGGAGCGTGGCCGCCGCCGCCAGCGCCTGCGGATGGGCGACGCAGGCAATTCTCAAAAAGACCGATTCCGAAATGTCTGCTGCGCACAATGCCATCGACAAGGCGAAAAGGACCGATAAGCCGAACTACGACGAAATCGTCGACGACAAGACAAAAGTAAATAACGCATTTACGGCCATGGAGAAGAATTACCGCGATATCGCGCGCGCCTTGAACGATGCGGCGTATTGGTCGAGCGAATGGCGCAGAATCGGCTGCTCGACCCGCACGCAGTCCACACTCTGCGACGAACTCTGGGATAGCAGGGCCCGTGCGCAAGCGGCCGCTGAGAAGAAGCTGGTTACCTTCAACGATGACGGCAGGGATATGTCCGCCTACGCCAAGGAACTGGCTGCCGACGTGAAATCTTGAATTGAATTTGCCCGTTCGAATCTTCGGCCGGCCCATTGAAAGCAGTGGGCTGGCGTCAAAATCCAAGGAAAAAAAATGCCAATCTACGACTCAAAGGCCACAGGCAAAAAGAAATTGCTGCGCGTCCTTCTCGTATCGCTTACAGCTTTGGCGGTCCAGTCGGATGGAATTGCAGCAACGGCCGAGGTGTTGCCACAGATTTCCCAGCAGCAATCTCCTGCGATCCCGGATCAAATCCTCATGTCGAACAATGAGGAGTTGGCTGCCGACCCTCAAGCTCCCGTTCGATTTGATCTGTTGGATCCGGCGCAATATGCATTGCAGGCCAAGGATTACGGAGGGCATCCCGCCTACGGCGCAGCGATTCTGGCGCGGGTATGCGCCGACTATTTCGAATCTAAGAGCCATCACGACCAGGATCTGGCCGATGCCGCAAAACTGAAAAAAAGCGGCGACAGGAACTTCGAAGATCTTGTCGCCGCCACCGCTTTCAAGATTCGCACGATGGAGGTGCAGTGCAGCGGTGTCACCGCGGAAGACATCCGCAATTCCGGCGATTTGATGCGCGAAGCCGCGGCCGCGGGGGATGTCAATGCCAAGGGCATTGTCTTGTTCGAGGATTTCCGCGCCGTAGATGCCGCCCGGGCCGAAGCCAAGTTGGCCGACAAGGCCTTCGACGTCGATCCCGCCGTTTACAAGGATTGGCTGAACGAAGCGGTGCATCTGACTGAACAGGGAAATCTGAGAGGCGCCCAGCTTGCCGCCTTGCTGACCGGCCTCAGCGCCTACGGGCAAAAAGACATGACTACATCGGCCATGTGGTCCATGGTCGCCCAACAATCCAAAGGGGAGGCATTCGATTCCGGCAAATTCTCTTTCGAGACGGAGCCATACAACGAACTGAGCGGTGCAGAAAGAGCCGCAGCCACCGAGCGCGCAAAGACTGTTTTTGATAGTTGTTGCAACCAGCCTTCGGCGCAAGCCCAGGAGAAGGCTGACAGGGTGATCGCCGCACCGGAGCGCGAGGAAATCGGACAACTTCCGGCCCGCTGAATCACGGATGGCAGGCCGTTAGCCGCCTTCCGTTCTGACATTGCCAGCCCGTCTCTGTTCGCAGGGGCGGGTTTTCGCGTGAGGAGACCGCTGATGCACTACCGCTTTGTGGAAGTGGAAGGCGAAGAAGACGACCTCGATCGTGTCGCCAACGAGTGGCGCGCGAAGGGCTACGAGCTATTCCAGGCCGTCTACAAGACCACCTACCGGTGGGTGCTGATCTTCAGCCGCAATGTCGGCGTAGAGCAGCCCGGTAACTCGTCAGCTTCATAAGCTGGAGAGCCGCAAGTCGAACCCTGTCGCCGCAACGAATCAGGGGTAGCTGGTAGGAACCAGCGCCTGCGTATTCGGGTGCCCCTCTATCGATGTTCGATCGACTGCCAGGATGCTCATCACGAGAAAGATGAGGACGAGTATTAGTGCCATAAATGCGATGCCTGCTTTATCCATCCCCCAACACGATCTATGAATGCGAGCAAAGCAAGGCAACACCGGTGAAGTTCCCTCACCGGGGCCTGTCATAGTTGATGGTGACAGCGCGAGTGGCGCACGGTATACGTGCTAAAAGGCATCGCTTAGCTCACGCCCTCCCATATAAAAAAGTCCCGCTGCCGCTCGCCGAAGTGTACGGGCGGGCTACTCCCCACAAAGAGGTCACCATGTCCTATCGCGTCGTCGAATACGATTCAGGCCCCGGGGGTCTGCCGGGCATGGAAGCGCTCATCAACGAGTGGGCGGCCAACGGCTACCGGCTTGATCAGGTGGTCCGGAGATCGACATACCAGTGGCTGCTGATCTTTTCCTCGCTCAGCTGAACGCAAACACCAGCCACGCCAGCGTGCAGGCAGAGGCGATGATCACTGCGATCGCGATCCGTTCGACTGCTTTGTCCATGGTCTCTAGCGTTCAAAAAGAATCCGTCTAAACAGTGGCGCATGCTCGAGGGCCACCGGCCTCCGGTAAGGGTAGAGGTGGGGACGTCAATCACTCGACGTCGGCCTCAACCCGGACGGCGCCTTCCCATAGTATCTCAGGGAACTGTGGATCTGGGTTAACCCAATACAGACGACAGCGCTCCGCCAGGCGGGTGAAAAGCGGTTCGGGAACGTCTTCAAAGATTGCGACGTCGCCTCGGTGCCGGTTGGCGTTGTCATCGACAGGAGCGACGCGGAAGATCCTATGGTTTTGATTGAACCTGTCGCGGAAACGTTGGGCAAGCGCCAAAGTCTCGTTGAGGAAAACGACGGACCCTCGGCTGGGGGCGTCTGGCACCCAAGCGATCCTGCTCGCCTCTAGAGCGGATTCCCACATTAAGTTGCGGACCAGTGGGGATATCTGTGCGCCGGCCACGTTCACTTTTATCGAGGGTTGAGAGGTCTCGATGATGCTTCTGCCGAATTTTCCTGGCTGGATTACGTCACCAGCCTGCCAGTCTTCTTCGCTCACGTGGAAATACATTGTCGCCTCAAGGTTAGCTCATGCCCATCCTGAAAAACGCACGGCACGAGAAGTTCGCGCAGGCCCGCGCGAAAGGCAATACAGTCGATGAGGCGTATGTCGTCGCCGGCTTCAAAGCCAACAGAGGAAATGCAGCACGTTTGAATGCAAATGAAAGCATTCAAGAGCGCGTAGCCGAAATCCAGGGTAAGGGCGCTCTCAAGGCGGAAGCGACCGTTGAACGTGTTCTGAAAGAGCTGTCTCGTATCGGCTTCTCCGATCTTCGCCGCGTGTTCGATGCGAACGGCAGGCTGCTTCGACCCGAAGAGTGGGATGATGACACAGCCGCAGCAGTCGCTTCGGTCGAAGTGGTGATCCGCAACACCGGCGACGGTGAGGTCGAGCACGTCCACAAGATTAAGGTCTGGGACAAGAACAGCGCCTTGGAGAAGCTCGCCAAGCACCTCGGTATGTTCATCGAGCGTGTCGAGCACTCTGGGAGCATGAGCCTCAATGTCTTGCCAGAGGATGCCGAACTGTGACGCATGCAGGTAGCTCGATTAACGGAGAAACAGCGAGAGGCTAATCGCCTCCTTGCCGGCCCGGCGCGCAACATCATGCTCCGCGGCGGGTCTCGTTCCGGAAAGACGTTCGTTCTTTGTCGGGCGCTGATCCAGCGAGCGATAAACGCTCCGGGTTCGCGGCACGTCATATTCAGGTTTCGGTTCAACCACGCGAAGACATCGGTCTGGTCCGATACGCTGCCCAAAGTTCTGGCCCTCTGCTTCCCGTCGGTTCGGGTGAGGTTTGACAAGACCGACTTCTATGTCGCGCTGCCGAACGGATCACAGATCTGGATAGCCGGCCTCGATGATAAGGAGCGGGTCGAGAAGATCCTGGGGCAGGAATACGCCACTCTCTACTTCAACGAGAGCAGCCAAATCCCTTGGGCATCCGTCGAAATGGCGATGTCTCGCTTGGCGCAGAAGTGCGAACTCGCTCCAGCGATCGCCGCCGCGACAGGCAGAAGGTACCTAGCCCTCAAGGCCTACTTCGACTGCAACCCGCCGTCTAAGCTCCATTGGAGCTTTCAGATGTTCCGGGCGAAGATGAAGCCGGGCACGAAGGAGAAGCTGGCCAAGCCGGAAGACTATGCCGAGATGCAGGTGAATCCTGCCGACAACTCGGAGAACCTGCCGCCTGAGTATTTCGAGGTTCTGGCCTCGATGTCCGCGGCGAAGAGGTTGCGGTTTGAGGCCGGAGAATGGGCCAGCGAAGTCAGCGGCGCTCTGTGGGCTCTTGAGGATCGCAAGGCGCCCGACGGGAAGCTGATGCCGGGAATAGACAGCCTGCGTGTCGCCAGCGCTCCTGAAATGCGGCGCATCGTCGTTTCCGTCGACCCCTCCGGTACGAGAGGCGATGGCGCGGGTGACGATATCGGTATCGTCGTCGCCGGCCTCGGCATCGATGGGCATGGCTACATTCTTGAGGATGGCACCTGCCAGTTGTCGCCAGAAGGATGGGGCAGGCGAGCGGCCGACCTCTACCATCGCCACCAGGCGCACCGGATCATTGGGGAACGGAACTTTGGCGGCGACATGGTGCGCTTCACCGTCTCGACGGCTGACAAGACCGCGCCCTTCAAGGAAGTTGTCGCCAGCCGAGGCAAAGCGGTGCGAGCAGAGCCTATCAGCGCGCTGTATGAGCAGGGCAAGGTTCATCACGTCGGAGACTTCCCCGACCTTGAAGACCAGATGTGCAATTTCACGCCATCTGGATACCTCGGAGAGGGTTCACCTGACCGGGCCGACGCCCTGGTCTGGGCTCTCACCGAGTTGATGCTTGGAGGTTCGTCCTTCACGCTGACAAACGTTTAGGAGCGGACATGGCCAACATTATCGCGTTCGTCCGCGACAGCCTGACAAACATGGTCGCCAGCCTGGGTACCAGCCGGGACAAGGCAGCGGCTAACGTCTATTCGATGCCAATGCTCACCGACGAGGAACTGCTCAACGCCTACCGCGGCGCGTGGCTCCCGAAGAAGATCGTAGACATCCCGGCGTTCGACAGCATCCGTGCGTGGCGCGATTGGCAGGCGAAGAAGCCGCAGATCGAAGCGATCGAGGCCGAAGAGAAGCGGCTGAACGTTATGGGCAAGCTGCTGGAGACCCGCATCAAAGCGCGACTCTGGGGCGGCGCTGCTCTCTTCATCGGTACCGGCGACAAGGACCTGACGGCGCCGCTCGACGTCGAGCGCATCACGAAGGGCGGCCTGAAATACCTCACGGTCATGACCCGCCGCCACCTCACCGCCGGCAAGATCGAAAGAGATCCGGCGTCGGAGTGGTATGGCAAGCCGAAGGTCTATCAGCTGAAGTCGGCCGATGGCGCGCAAATCGAAATACATCCGTCGCGCCTGGTCATCTTCAACGGCAGCCAGCAGCCGGACGAGGACATCGTGACGACGACCTATGCCGGTTGGGGCGACAGCGTCCTCTTGTCGGTGGTCGATGCAATTAAGCAGGCCGACGGTACCGCGGCCAACATTGCCAGCCTTGTTTTCGAGGCCAAGGTCAACGTGATCCGCATTCCGGACTTCATGCAGAACCTCGGCAACGCAGAGTACCGCGCCAAGATCCTCGAGCGCTATACGCTCGCGGCCACGGCGAAGGGCATCAACGGCGACCTGTTGCTCGACAAAGAAGAGGAATACGAGCAGAAGACGGCGAGCTTCGCCACGCTGCCAGAAGTCCTGATGTCGTTCCTGCAGATCGTCTCCGGCGCCGCGGACATTCCGGCTACCAGACTTCTCGGCCAGTCGCCGGCCGGCATGAACGCCACCGGCGAAAGCGACCTGCGCAACTATTACGACCGCTTACAGGCGATGCAGACCGTCGAGATGACGCCGGCGATGGCGCGCCTCGACGAGTGCCTGATCCGGAGCGCTCTCGGCTCTCGCGACCCGGACATCTACTACGAGTGGGCGCCGCTCTGGGGCATGTCGGAGAAGGAAAAGGCTGATGTCTTCAAGACGAAGGCCGATGCTGCTCGGCAGTTGGTCGGGAGCGGCACGGGGCAGGAGATCATCCCGCGTGAGGCTGTTTCCGATGCTCTGATCAACACGTTCATTGAGGACGGCTCGCTGCCCGGCCTCGATGCTGCGATCGAGGAGTACGGCAAGCTTTCTGAACAGGAGCCGGATGAGGAAGAGCGCGCCGCGGCAGCCACACAGACATCTGCAGCAATGAATCCGAGCGGCTGATCAAGTGGTGGAGAAAATCACCATGAAAAGACCGGCCCAGAACAAGGCCGACAACTCAGCCGCCAACAGGAAACCAAATGCGGTGTCGCTCATGTAATCCTCCGTAGGCAACCTCCATTGCCGAGAGGACTATAACGGACGAAAACCGGTCTCGCTACTCACTAAGATGCAAGTAGCGAGTAAACCAGGACGCCGACGGAACCCCAGAAGCCAACCATTACCAATGCCATCGCGGCAACCAAAACCTTCGTCACGACGAAACTCCACGACTGTTATGAACGTCCAGAACCTAGCCCGTGGCTGAAGTCTTGGTAACGGACCATGGTCTGATCTCGCTGCTTCGTTCGAATTGCCATTGCCGTCCTCACTAGGGCGGCTTCTCTTTTGAGGCAACCATGAAATTCACTGACTTAGCACCGATCGCGGGCACGCGGCGGACCGCCGACGGCTACCTTGTTGCTGACGTGCGCACCGCCCGCACTGGCATCCAGCTCTATGCCGGCCATGAGGTCGGCAAGCCGGAAATGGCAACCGTGAAGGTCTACCGGCCCGAGCATCAGGTCTTCGACAAGGCCAGCCTCGGCAGCTACGCGCACAAGCCGGTAACGAACAATCATCCGGACGAAGCCGTCACCGCCGACAATTGGAAAGCACTTTCAGTCGGCCAGATCGGCGACGAGGTCGCCCGAGATGGTGAGTTCGTCCGAGTGCCGCTTATCGTCATGGATGGTGCCACCATCAGTGAGATCGAGGGCGGCAAGCGCGAGCTCTCCGCCGGCTACACCTGCGATCTCGCCTGGGAACCGGGCACCACGCCCGCGGGCGAGAAGTACGACGCCATCCAGAAAGATATCCGGATCAACCACGTTGCGATCGTGCAGCGCGGCCGAGCCGGATCAGCAGCTCGCATCGGCGACGGTGTGAGGTCGTGGGGCGCTGCCCCGTTCACCAGTGATCAGAAACCGAAAGAGGACAAGATCATGACCCTGAAGACGGTTACCGTCGATGGCATCCCGGTTGAAGTAACCGACCAGGGTGCCACGGTGATCGGCACGCTCCAGCAGCGCCTTGCCGACGCCAACACCAAGTTCGCCGACGCCGAGAAGGCACATCAGACGGCTCTGGCCGCCAAGGATGCCGAGCTGGCGAAGAAGGATGCCGAGATTGATGCTCTGAAGGGCAAGATCCTTTCCGACGCGGATCTCGACAAGCGCGTCCAGGCTCGCGCCGATCTTATCACCAAGGCGCACACGATCGCCAAGGACGTCAAGACCGAAGGCCTTTCGGATTCGGCCATCCGCAAGGCTGTGGTGGTTGCGAAGCTGGGCGATGCGGCGGTTGCCGACAAGTCGGAAGCCTACATCGACGCTCGCTTCGACATGCTCGTCGAGGACGCCAGCAAGAACGGCGCCGATCCTTTCCGCACCGTTGTGCAGCAGGGTCTCACGCAGACCTCTGACGCCAGCACCTCCGCAACCGCTCACAAGTCCATGGTCTCCGATCTCGAATCGGCCTGGCAGACGAAGGGAGCTAAGTGATGCCTGCAATTCAGACCACTTATAGCGCCACGCACGCCCGCTGGGTCGAGGGCATGAACCTCAACATGGAGCCCTCAGTCGTCGTCACGCGCCTCGCTGAGGACGTCGAGGGCATCGGCTTCGGCAAGGTTTGCGTCCAGGGCACCGCCGACAACCAGGTTGTCGACTCCGAAGCAACCGCCAAGTTCACCGGCATTGCCGTTCTCGACACTACGCGGCCAAGCGGCAAGTACGACCAGTACGACAACGTCGCCGTCATGAAGAAGGGCGTCATCGTCGTACAGGCCTCCGTCGCGGTCGCTGTCGGCGATGCCGTCTACTACGTCCCCACGACCGGCGTTCTCACCAACGTCTCGACGGGTAACACCCTCATCCCGAATGCTCAGTGGGATACCAGCACCGCAGGTGCCGGCCTCGCTGCTCTTCGCCTCGGCTAACAGGAGCGATCTCGATGAACGCAATTATCACTCATGACGCTCAGCAGGTCGCGATGAGCTTCCTTATCCGTCAGGCCTCGCTGATCGAGCCGACGGTCTACGCGATGAAGTATCAGGATATTCAGTATCCGAGCCTCATCCCCGTCGACACCTCGGCGCCGGAATGGATTCAGTCCGTCACCTACTTCTCGATGGACTCTGTCGGCCAGGCGCAGTGGTTCTCCGGTCTGGCGCACGACGTGCCGAAGGTCGAACTGACCCGCGAGAAGTTCGAGACGACCGTGAGCATGGCCGCGATCGGCTATGGCTACACGCTCGAGGAACTGGGCACCGCTCAACTGCTCGGCATGAACCTGACCAGCGAGAAGGCCTCTTCGGCACGTCGTATCGCCGAGGAGAAGATCGAGCAGATCGCCTTCGTCGGCGATACCGGCAAGGGCTTCTCCGGTCTGGTGAACTCTTCGACGCCGACGGCAACGACGGCGCCCGCCGACGGTGCCAGCTCGGCGACGACCTTCGCCAGCAAGACGCCGGACCAGATCCTCCGCGATATCAACGGGCAGCTCACCGGCATCTTCACCGGTACGCTCGGCGCGGAGATCGCGGATACGCTGCTCCTGCCTTATTCGGTGCTTCTCGATCTCTCGACCCGCCGGATCGATGCCGTCAACCAGACGACCATCCTCGAATGGATCGAGCGGAACAACATCTACACCCGTACCACGGGCCAGCCGCTCACCATCCGCGGCGTGTTCGGGTTCCTCGACACGGCCGGCGCGGGCAGCACCAAGCGCATGGTTGCTTACCGTCGCTCGCCCGAGGTGCTGAAGATGCACATGCCGATGCCGTTCCGGTTCCTGCAGCCTTGGCAGACGGGCCCGATCAAGTTCGACGTTCCGGGCATCTTCCGTCTGGGCGGCGTCGACATCCGCCGTCCGAAGGCTGTCCGCTACCTCGACGGCATCTGAGGAGGATCAGATCATGAAGATCACCAACACCCAGCCAGGCCCGCGCGGCATCAACACAGTCAATGGTCCGGTTCTCGTCGAGCCGGGCCAGACCGTCGAGGTCGAGATCTTCGCCCGCGAGAAGGCGCATATCAAAGCGTCTAAGTGGTTCGAAGTCGAAGGCGACTATACCGACAATCCCGGCGTCACCGCGGCGCCGGCCTTGAACGACGCCGCCCAGAACGTCGACGCCGAACTCGATCGCCTCCGCGCCCAGCTGGCGGAGCGCGATGCCGAACTGGCGAAGCTTAAGGCCCAGGACGATCAGCCGAAGACGGCCGCCGAAGTCCTGGCAATGGCAAACGACCCGAACGTGCAGTTCATGTCCTTCAAGTCGGCGGCGTCCAAGCTTCTCGGCGACAAGACGCCGGCAAAGAAGGACGAGATCGTCGCCGCCCTCGAAGATCTGGCAACCAAGCCTGGCGCCTAGGCGCCAGGTTCTATTCCATCGGAGATTGACATGGCTGGATACGGCACGAACGACGGCTTCACGGCGTACGCAACCGAAGCCGGCTATGTCTTTCCCGATGGCACGACCGATGCCCAGAAGACCGCCGCACGTCAGCGGGGTTTTCTTGTGATCGATCGGTATGAGCCGAAGTTCAGCGGCCGGCGCAGCGGCGGATACACTCAGGAGCGCGCATGGCCGCGCACCGGCGCCACGACCTACTACGGCGAGGCTATTCCTTCGAGTGAAATCCCGGTCGCCATCGTCAATGCTTCCTACGAGGCGGCCTTCCTTGAGTTGACCAACCCGGGCAGCCTTTCGCCGGTCGTCACCGGATCGCAAACGGTGAAGCGCGAGAAGATTGGACAGCTTGAGGTCGAGTATTCATCCTCTTCTTCAACGGATATCGAAGATGTCGTCGCGCTCGCCACGCCTGTCGTCACCACGATCGAGGGGCTCCTCTGGCCATTCCTGACGCCAGTCTGGCCGGGTGCATTGGTGGTGTAGCTATCCCGGTCAGAACACGCCCAGAGATATGAGCAACGAAACTGCACCGACGATTAGAACGACCATCTGGGCCATCTGCTTCATCGTAGAGTCGATTGGAAGCTTCTGCACGAGATAGAGCACCACGACGACGAAAAGAATTGTGACGAGGATGCTGATTGCGGCGGACATGTCCCCCGATCCTTGAAAAAAGAGCCTTGCGGCATGAAGGCGTAAATATGGCTGAGCTCTCGAAAAGAAAGGGCGGAGGATGGCGAACCCAATCTATGCACGCCTGCAGGCGACGGCGCAGTGTCTCATCGCCAAGTATGGGCAAGCCGGTGCGGTGAAGCGCGTGACGTCTCCGGATCCTGTCTATGGGGGCGAGCCAGTTGTGACGTCCTATCCAGCCACGCTGGTGCCGATGGCCTACGAGGCCCGCTACATCGACGGAACGGTCATCCAGAACGGCGACATGCAGATTTACATATCGGCGGTCGGTCTCTCGATCGAGCCGACGGTCGGCGACATCGTCACCGCCAACGGGGCGGATTACACCATCGTTGCTGGCGACCCCAACAAATATGACGGCATCACGCCGGTGGTTTTCATCGTGCATGGGAGACTGGCACAGTGAGTATGCGTTTTGCCAGCGTCTGGTCCTTCTCGAAGGGCCGCCCCGCGATGCACAACCTGATCTCACGGCAGGTAGGCAACAAACATGTAGACGTAGACGCAGACCAGGATGAGTAACGCGGTACCGACGATGATCGGAGCCGAGTACTTCTTCATTGAGCCAGCCTCAGTGTATTAGCGGAGCCTTTTATAGCATGGCTGGCACGTCTCGCTGAGCGATTTCGGGAGCCAAGAAGTGGCCATTACTCCGCCTAAAGGTTGGCATTAGGGATTTGGAAGCAGTTCTGCGAAAGGCAATCGCATGACATTCGACGAGTTACTGTCGACCTATGAGCCGCGCCTTGCTGCGGCATTTCGCGAAGCGATCGAGACCATCAAGTCGACGGTTGTTCTCGCCCGCGTGGTCGAGCGTCTCGATCGTGGTGACGTTAACGGTGCTGTTGAGGCCATGCAAATCGAGCCCGAGGCGTTCTCCGCGCTTGAAATAGCGCTGCAGGAGGCATTCAACGCCGGCGGCACCAATGCTGTCGGCAAGTTGCCGAAGGTCATGGACCCGCAGGGCAACCGCGTGATCTGGCGCTTCGGCGTGCGCAACCCGACTGCCGAGGCGATCTTGCGCGACCTGTCCTCGACGATGGTCATGCACATCACCGATGACCAGCGGCAGGGCATTCGCCAGGCGCTGGAGCAGGGGCTTGCTCGCGGCGCCAATCCGAGATCAACGGCCCTTGACGTCGTCGGCCGGCAGAGCCGCGTCACCCGCCGCCGAGAGGGCGGAGTGATCGGCCTTACCCGGTACCAGATCGAGTTCATCGAGCGCGCCCGTGTTCATCTGGCGTCCGGCGACCCGGAAGTGATGAACCGGTATTTCGAGCTCAAAACGCGCGACAAGCGTTTCGACCGGACCGTTGTTGCCGCGATCAGAGCGGGCAAGCCGGTGACGGGCGAGGCGCTCACCAAAATAGTCGGCCGGCTGCGCGACAAGAACCTGCTTCTCCGCGGCGAGATGCTGGCACGGACCGAAACCATGATGGCGCTCAGCTCCGCCCGCGACGAGGCAATGCGGCAGCAGATCGAGGCCGGCAAGGTCCAGGCGCAGGACGTCACGAAGGTATGGCGTTCCGCCGGCGACAGCCGTGTGCGGCACACCCATCGTGTCCTCAGCGGCAAGAGCGTCAGGATGGATGAGGTGTTTCAGAGCCCATCTGGCGCGCTTCTTCGGTTCCCGGGCGACCCGCGCGCGCCGATATCGGAGATTTCCGGCTGCCGATGCCGGCTCGAATACAAGGTGGATCACATCGGCGCGGTCGTTCGCCGGTACCGTGCTGAGGCCGTCTGATGGCAACACTCTCTTTTAGCGCTGCCGTGGCGCAGTGGGCCGACAAGGTCGAGGGTGCAGTCGAAGCTATCTTCAAGGAGTCGGCACAGGAGGTCGTCGAAGAAATGCAGAAGCCGGTCGGGCAGGGCGGCCGTATGCGCGTGGACACCGGATTTCTCCGGGCATCACTGCTCGCGTCCTCGACCGCCATGCCCGCGATCAACGCCGGGGCCAGTCCTGCAGAAGGAAGTACCTACGCGCCAGACTTTGCTCAGATCGAAGCGGTAATCGCTGGAGCGGACATCGGCGATACGCTCTACTTCGGCTACACGGCATCTTACGCTGGCTACCGAGAATATGGCGCTAATGGACAGCCCGCCGATGGCTTCGTCAGACTCGCAGCTCAGAATTGGCCGCTTATTGTGGATCGGAAGGCCTCGGAGTTGAAGGCTCGTTTGGGGCTCTGACAGCTCGGTTAACGTCGCTGCTTTCCTCCATCGCCGACAGAAGCCCAAGCTGCAACAATGTCAGAGCTTTCCGCGCTGCTCTTAAACTAGTTTCGCCTCGAACAGTGGCCGCCGTCTCGCGCCCCAACGCGAGCAGGGCCGCATGGATGCGCTCATAGACCTGATCGTCAGTGAGAGGCGGCTTCTCAGACATAGGTAACGGATACATGGCGGCAGGCACCGACGCAATCATCTTCAAGGCGGTGACTGACCGCCTCATAGCGATGCCCGGTGTGCTGCCGATAGCCGCGCCGAACGTCCTGTTTCCGGCGGCAGGGCAGCCGCTGCCGCCGAAATACCTTCGATTGGCGTTCCTGCCCAACCAGACACGTCAGATCACCATGGCCAACGACCCGCAACAGAAGCGCGGACTATTTCAGGTCTCAGTCGTTTGGCCGGTCGGGCAAGGGATCATCGGCGCTCTCGATATCGCTGACCAGGTGATCGATCATTTCAAGAACCGATCCCTATTCGCCTCTGGCGTGAAGATCACGATCAGCAGCGAGCCGTGGGCGGCTGGCCCGCTCCAAGAGGGTGAACGGGTACAGATCCCCGTCACCATTCCATACATCGCCTTCGAACCGGAGAACTGACATGGCAAACAAGGCAACGAAGAAGGGCAGCAAGGTGTATGTTTGCGCCACTGCCCAGAATACCGATCTCATCGAGTCCGCTTATGCGGCGCTAACCTGGGTGCAGGTTGGCAAAGTCGGCAATATCGGTGATTTCGGCGCCGAGTCGACGATGAACAGCTACAACACGCTTGATGAGCCGGTGACCCAAAAACAGAAGGGCACGGCGAACGCCGGTGATCCACAGATCGAGGTCGCCTCGGTACATGACGATGCCGGCCAAGTCATCCTGCGGACCTTCGGCAATCCTCTGAACCTCGACAACCTGGCAATCAAGGTCGAGCGCAACGATGGCGGCGAGGGGTTCACGAACACGATCTTCTACAGCCGCGGCGTCGTGTCCGGCCCGCTTTATCCTGGCGGCGGCTCCGACGACTTCGAACTCGAGCGCTTCACGATCGGCCTCAACCAACTGCCGATCCGTGTCAATCCCACTGTAATCCCGTAATCGATAGGTGACCCTTGGATATCTCCAAACTCGTCAATTCTGAAGATCTCTTCGAGCTCAACCTCACCGGCCCGGATACCGATGAGTTCGTAGGTATTCGTTTCATGATCCGCTCCGCGGAGAGCGATGCGGTAAAGCGGGTAGTTCGGCAGCACAGCGACAAGTTCCTCGCCAGCCGGAAAAAGAAGCTCACCGCCAGCAAGGTCGAAGCCGAATACCTCGACAAGGCGGCAGCGTCCCTCGCCTCCTGGGACTGGGGCGATCACAACTGGAAGGGTGAAAAGCCGGAGTGCACTTTCGAAAAGGCGCGCGAGGTCCTTGAGGAAGCCGCCTGGATCTATGACCAGGTCGCCACCGCTTCGGAGGACCGCGCAAATTTTACGAAGAGCTTGGCGAAAGGCTCTGCGAAGCCATAGCGATCGTCGCGCGCTATGACAGCGTCCGAGACACGGATGGCGAGACCCGGCGCAAGCGCAACGAGAGCTTTGAGATCGAAAGCCCGGAAGCGGAGGTGCCGGATAACGGCGCCTTCCTCTGGGATTGGTTCTGGGAGCTTCGGCAGGCGCAGCCCCCGGGGTTCTCCGGTCCCGTTCCCATCTCGAACGGCGAACTGGCATTCTGGTGTCAGTTGACTGGCAATATCATTCGCCGCGAGGAAGTCGCCACCATGAGGGCGATGGACGCTCGGTTTTGCTTCGAATTCGAGAAAGAATGCGAGGCGATAAAGGTGCGAGAAGCGAGCGCTTGAGCGCTCGCTCCCCCCCATACTTGGTTGTCCAGCTGAGATACGAGCTTCCGCGTAGTCCCTTGGCGGGGCGGCTGCGCCGCCTCCGATCACTTGAACTCTTCCTTGGTGCCGTCTTCGTAGAGGACGGCGCGAACGCAAGCGTATGCTGCGACTTCTTCGCGCTTCAGCTTTAGAAGCCGCTCGAAGGTCAGCGGCCATTTCTTAACCGTAGTTGCGGATCCACTGGCGGGAATTTCAATGTCACGCTCGAATGCGTCCGCCGCAACGTGCCCGCCAAGAGCATCTTTAAACCCGAAATCGGCATCGAGCATCCGGATCGGTTTCGGAGCGTTTGATTTCACGATGATCTGGACCTCCATGTTCCCATCGTCGAGCCGCCGCGCCGACCAATCACCCACTGAAAGAAGGTCGGCATTGCACGCTGCGTTAGCCTGTCCGGCTCCTAGGGCCATCCACAAACTGAAGCCGACAACAATACGCATGGATCGTCCTCCGATTGAATCGGCATGACGATAGCCCACGTTCTTAAAAAAGGAAAAGCCATGGCAGATGTCGCTACGCTCGGACTGCAGGTTGAAAGTGGCTCCGTCGAGAAGGGGGCCGACGCCCTCAATCAGCTGACGGGAGCGGCCGCCCGCGCAGAAGCAGCCGCAAACGGGCTGTCTGGGGCAAATCGTGGAGCAACTGGTGCGGCTTCTGCTGCCGCAAAGGCTTACGCCGCCGAGGGGGCGGCCGCCGCGTCGGCATCGAAACAGATCGAGATGATGAACCGCGCGGCCAATCAGAACCGCGCATCGTCGCGCGGCAATCTTGGAAATATAGCCGCTCAATTCCAAGACATTGCCGTCAGTGCGCAAATGGGGATGGGTCCGCTGCAAATTGCCCTTCAGCAAGGCACGCAGTTGGCCGCGGTGCTTTCATCCATGGAGAGGCCGGTCCAGGGACTAGGTGCGGCCTTTTTGTCGGTGCTCTCGCCTGTCAGTCTCCTTACGATCGGCATAATCGCGCTGGCAGCCGCTGGCCTGCAGACGGTTGATTGGGCAAAGCTCGCTCAATCGGCGCTGATCGCCTTGGCGGACGTTCTCGAAACGATCGCACCGTACGCCGTCGCAGCTGCGGCGGCGCTAGCGTTGATCTATGCGCCCGCGATCGTTGGCGGCATCATCTCGTTGATCGCGCTGCTCGGTCGATTGGTAGTCCAGCTTGGTATTGTCGCGGGAGCTTTCATTCTGGCGAACCCTGCCGTCGCATTCGTCGCCGGTATCACGGCGGCGATAGCGGCGGCCAACATCTTCCGCGACGAACTCGCACAGATCTTCGGGCGAGATATCGTGCAAGATGCCAAGAACGGCGTGAACTTTGTCATTGGTGCATTCGTTGGCGCATACGAAGCGATCAAAGCCACGTGGTCGCTGCTGCCGAGCGCACTTGGCGACATCGTGTATTCGACGGCTCAGAACGTGATTGATGGCATCGAGAGCATGGTACAGACCGCTATCGACGCTTTGAACAATTTGACTAATAAATACGCACTATGGACCGCGTCCATCGGCAAGCCACTCAGTCCAGAAGCTTACAACAATATGATCCTTGGACCGGTTGAGTTCGGCAGCATCAGCAATCCTTATAAAGGTTCGGCGGGTGCAGCGGCGAAAGCCGCCAAAGCGGCCTTTGCGGACGCCCAAGGCACTGACTTCGCCGGCGAGGGTCTCCGCATCATCGGCGAGTACGCGTCGACGGCGGCCGGAAAAATCAAGGAGCTCGTCAAGGGCCTCATCGAAGTCGACGAGAAATCGAAGAAGCGCACCGGCGGCAAGAGCGAGCAGGAGAAGTACGCCGACATCGTGGCCGGCGCCGAGCGCCAGATCGCGGCGCTTGAGGCGGAGCGTGATGCTATCGGGCTCACGGAGCAGGCGGCAGCCGCGCTCCGCTACGAGACGCAGCTCCTGAATGAAGCCCAGCAGCGCGGCATTTCGCTCACGGATGCCCAGAAGAGCGAGCTATCGTCACTTGCGCAGGTCATGGCCTCGATCGAGGAAGAGACCCGCCAGATGGGTGTCGCGCTCGATTTTGCTAAAGAAGTAACCGGAGGCCTCTTCGATGACTTCTTCGCGGGAATTGAGAACGGCAAATCGGTATGGGAGTCTTTCGGCGACGCGGCTTTGGGGGTGCTTGACCGCATCGCCGACAAGCTGCTGAACGACGTCCTCGATGCCGTGTTTCAGGTCAGCGGCGCAGGGGCTGGCGGAGGAGGACTCCTCAGTTGGCTCTTCGGCGGTGGCTCAAAGGTGGACCCATGGGCTGGGCTGCGTGGGTATGCGAGCGGAACGAGCTCCGCTCGTCCTGGCGTCGCATGGGTTGGTGAAAAGGGGCCGGAGCTCGTCCGTTTCAAGGGTGGCGAGGAGGTCATTCCGAACCATCGCCTTCAACGACCGGGTAATGGCAACGTGGCGCCATCGGACGGTCAGCTAAATCAGAATGGGCCGCGCGAGATCATCCTTCGGGTGATTGCTGAGGAGGGGCCGATGTTCAGGCCCGTCATTCGGTCGGAGAGCCGAGGCGTCTCCGTCGAGACCATAAAACAGTATGACGCGGCGAAGGCAAACATCTACCAAAACGGCGAAGACCGCTAATCTTCGATGGATTTCCCGCCTTGGATCACGGTGAAGTTGCTTTCGCCGCTCTTAGCCTTCCTCATTGATGTGAGGAATTCCTCCATTTCCTGCGCCATTACCTCGAAGGCACGTCGTGCACCGGACCGCTGCTCGGGTGTCAATTTCGGATCACCCGCGAATTTCTCCGCTGAGTTGATGTTCGATTTACGGGCGTTCTCTGTCATGGCCATCAGCGCCTCGTACTGAGATTCATCGATGTTCGATAAAGCGCTTGCAACAAACATAAACATAAAGCGATGGGCATTCGCCCTGAATTCCAGGTCCGATACTTGCTTGACCAGCTTGCTGTGTTCATCGGCCAAGAGCTGAAACACCTGCTGGGTTGTCCCGCTGAAATCGATTGTCCGCACTGATTCCGCTCCCTAATTCCCTACCGCTGCATATTGCGGCCATTACCCTGGATTGCAACCAACATGCCTGATCCGATTCTGTTGCCGACGCTGCCTTGGCGAGACTGCCAGTTTGATCCCATCAATCCGACGGACGTTTCGATGATGGAGGGCCGGCGTTCCGAAGAGCAGGCCGCCGGCACGCCTTTCTGGAAGGCGCAATACACCACGAACTGGATGACGCCAGCCTTTTACGGACTGTTTGATGCCTTCGTGATGAAGTCGAGTTCGCGAGGTGCACCATTTCTCGGATACGACCTGTTCCGGCCACGCCCAATCGCGCACAACAACGGGAAACCTCTCTCCGGCACGAAAGCAGGGGGAGGGGCATTCAATGGCGGCGCGGTTCTGCAGTCCATTACTAACAGCAGAACCATCGTCGTCTCAGGTCTGCCGGCTGGTTTCAAGCTATCATCCGGAGACTATGTCGAGTTGCGGAAGTCGGTGTTGATCCGATCCCTTCATCGGATCGTCGAGAACGCCACGGCGAACGCTAGCGGCGTGATCACGCTCTCGATCATGTTTGGTTTGGACACCCAGCATTTCACTACGTCGGCGACAGTCCATCTCGAGAAGCCGTCGTGTGTCATGAGTATTGATCCGGGCAGTGTGGCGGCACCGAAATCGTGGGCGGGTCGCGAAGCTTCATTTTCCGCTACGGAGATGTTTTTCTCATGAGTGTGTTGGATCCAGCTGTCGAGAGTGCGCTCGAGACCGGCCGCCTTGCACGGCTCGACCTCATCCGCTTCGATTTACCCGGCAAGACCGTCGGCTACCATCGTGGTGGGAGGCCCTACACCTATAACGGTCTGACCTATCTTCCGAACCGATTTCTCGAGCCGGGCGAACTGGTCAGCGCCGTCGGCGTCGCCGTGACGACGCGGACTATCGTCTTCTCAAACATCCCAGTTAGCAACCCCGAGGACGCAGTCTCTCAGATTGAGCAATATAACTATCAAAATGCTCCGATGATCATCTCCCATCTGGCGGGAGATCCCGAAACGGACGCGGTCCTCGGGATTCTCGCCTCATCAATCTACGAGATCGACCAGGTGCGCTACAACGAAGGCGCGGTCTCCGGCTCCGAACGAACGCTGACGATGATGATCGATCTGCAACCGCCCGGACGGTCGGCGCGGGGCTCGACCGGCGTCAAGCGCTCGCAGGCCGAGCAGCAGTTCGACAATAATCCGACCGACACGGGCCTCGAGCTCGTGGCGACGAATGCGACCATCCCCGAGGAATGGGGCCAGGTGAGCCGATAGGAGTTCCTTCGATGAAAAACGTAATAGCAGTAGATTACACGTCCTCAGGGCGTGCGCCGCACGAATGTCCCGGAGACGCCACCAAAGACTGAACACGATAGCCTCTTCGATTGGCCACAGCTATCGGGAGGTCAACGGCTCTGTTGTTATGACAATCGATCCTGCCGTGTTTTGTCCGTCGCCTGCTTCAACTTAATGGTTTCAACGAGTGCCAACAAGGCGTGGCGGGCGTGATCTTTCGCCCGATCCTTGTCTATGTTCGATGCTTCGTCGATGGACCGGTTCACAGTATGCAACGCAATCGACTTGACTTCCTCAATAACGTCGTCGTGCCCTAACCAGAGCAGCATTTCCAGCGCAGCAGCCGCCAATGCTTGCGCTGCTACTCCGGCCCCAATGGCCTGCTCGGTCTTCGCCATGCTTTATCTCCTAAAAGTTGCGGGAGATAAGCATCCCCAGTCGAAAATGTCGAATCCTGATAGGTCCCCATGAACCGCTTCCGCATCGTCGAGGCCACGCTCGCGCGTGAGCTTGCGAAACCCTATGCCTTTGGATCGGCCGATTGCTTCATGCTCGGCTGCGCCTTCGTCGATGCCCTGACGGGCTCGGCCACGACTGAGCGGTACCAGGGCGCCTACCGTACGCTCGCCGGCGCGCAGCGGGCGCTGCGCCGGCGCGGGCATACATCGCTGGTGAGCTTCTTCGCGGCCGAACTCGGCCAGGAGCCGCAGGGCGGCGCGGAAGCGCGCCTCGGCGATCTCGTCATCCTGCGCCTCTCCGACGGAGCCGAGCATGTTGGCGTCTGCGTTGGCGCCCGTTTCGTCACCAAGACCGAACGCGGCCGCAGCGATCACGGCCTCGCCGACGTCATTGCCGCCTTTCATCTCGGATAATTCATCATGGCAATCTTTACAGGAATCGCCACGGCGATCGCCGGCGCGCTGTTCGGCGGCTCTACGCTCGCCACCAGCCTGATCGGCGGCGCGCTCGCCTTCGGCGCCAAGTTTGCCGTGGGCAAGCTCACCCAGCAGAGACAGGGCAAGCAGAAGCACACGGCCGTCCAGGGCGAGATCCAGTTCGGCGGCGACGTGCCGGTCGGCACTCTCTACGGCGTCGGCAAGACCAAGGGCCAGCGCGCCTTCTATGCCAAGTGGGACAAGGGCAACAAGCGCAATGCCGAGGTCTTCATCCTCGCCAACGGCTGGTGTGACGGGCTGGAGCCGTACGTCTACATGTATGGCGAGAAATACAATCTCGTGGCGCAGGCGACGATCGGCAACGAGGTCGCACGCTACGGCGTCCAAGGCTTCATCGACGGCGACGGCAACAGCGCGATCTCGATCCGCTTCTATGACGGCC
>Ga0315915_1000009_pt1 | contig 252178 bp, 214 predicted proteins | sample MpolbnodulesMG_FD_207738 | JGI IMG/M metagenome (GOLD analysis project Ga0315915, IMG submission 207738) | Medicago polymorpha root nodule microbial communities from Los Angeles, California, United States - branched nodules | ecosystem: Host-associated > Plants > Roots > Nodule | place: USA... | reverse complement strand
CCGAGCCTCCGACGAACTGATAACCTTTCTACGATCGCTCTGATTATGTTGAGATTATCGTGGCGGAAACGGCCGCCGTGCTGTTTCCGCCACGATACCTGCGCATAATCCTGAGCTTGGCATAATTTCTCGTAATCGCCTGGGGCCGGATTGCTCGCTCGACGATGTTGGAGTCGAGCTCGATGCGGCCGTCGGTCAGAAAGCGTTCGAAGATGGCACGACGCGAGATCGCGTAGCGGAGCGCCTCGGCCAGCTTCGATTTGCCTGAGATCCGCGGCAGGGTCTTCTGCCAGAGAGCGAAGAGCTCGGCGACAACAGCCACAGAGGTGTGCTGACGCGCCGCGACACGGGCCTCAGGGCTTTTGCCGCGGATGGTCTCCTCGATCTGCCAGAGCTTCGCCATCCGCTCGACCGTCTCCGTTGCGACCTTTGAGCTTTCCGCGACATGCAGCTCATAGAACTTTCGCCGGCTGTGTGACCAGCAGCCAGCCAATGTGACGCCGTCATTGCCACGATCGGAGCGGACCAGTTTGTTGTAGGCGGCATAGCCGTCGACTTGCAGGATCCCGCGGTAGCCCTTGAGATGCCGGGCGACGCACTCGCCGGCCCGACTGTCCTCAAAGCGGTAGACGACCATCGGCGGACCGCTGCCGCCAAATGGTCGGTCATCCCTGGCATAGGCCCATAGATAGGCTGTCTTCGTCGATCCGGAGCCGGGAGCGAGCGTCGGCAAGGTGGTTTCGTCGGCGAAGATCCGCTCCCCCTTCTTGATCTCATCAAAGAGGTAGTCGGCGAGGATCTCCAACTCGAACCCGAGCTTGCCCATCCATTGCGCCATCAGCTTGCGGTCGAGTTCGACCTTGTCGCGGGCGTAGATCGCCTCCTGCCGGTAGAGCGGCAGGCCATCGGCATATTTGGAGACGGCGATCTGCGCCAGAAGTGCTTCCGTCGGAATGCCGGCCTCGATGATGTGTGCCGGCGCCGCCGCCTGGATGACGCCGTCCTCGTTTTTGAAGGCATACTTTGGGCGGCGGGTGACGATGACGCGGAACTTCGCCGGCATCACATCAAGCCGCTCCGACACGTCCTCGCCGATCAGCACCTTTTGCTTGCCGGCATGCTCCGGCAGCTCCTCCGGCTCGATGACCACTTCAATCCTCTCCAGATGCGGTGCGAAGCCCTTGCGTGGCCGCGGCGGACGTTTGCCTTCCGGACGCTCGCGGCCCTTGTTGACCTGTGCCCGGATCGCGGCGATGCCGGTTTCAATTTCCTCGAAGACAAAGGCCTGCTGCTCGTCGTCGGTGGTTGGGGAGCCGAGCTTTTCCGATCGCCGGCCGAAGCGGGCGCGATCGAATGCTTTCAGGATCTGCGTCAGCCGCTCGATGCGCTCATCGGCATCGGCGTTGCGCGCCTTGAGATCGGCGACCTCGTTCTGCAGCGCGTCCGCCCGCGCCGCCTTCTCGGCCATGGCAAGCACCATGGCTTTCAGCGCTTCAACATCATCTGGGAGTTTGAGATCGGGCGGCGTCATCGGGTCGACAAAAGCACATTTTGCCCCGGTTTTCCTGCCCTTTCAGGCTGCTGATTCACTTCGCCGCAGGGCTTTTACCCAACAATCTCCGGCGGCTTGACCGGCACGGATCGAACCCGCTTCCAGTCCATGCCATCGATCAGCGCCAGAAGCTGGGCATGGTTGAGCTGAACCCGGTTATGGCCGATGCGGGGCCAGCAGAACTGCGCTTTTTCCAGCCGCTTTGCATAAAGGCAGACGCCGGAGCCGTCCCACCAGACGATCTTCACTCGATCCGCTCGTTTGGCCCGGAAGACGTATAGCGCGCCGTTGAACGGATCATTGCCGGCATCCCGCACCAGCGACAGCAAGCTGTCGGGACCCTTGCGGAAGTCGACAGGATGACTGGCGAGGAACACCTTCACGCCGGAGGGGATCATGCCGACCGCACCGCTCGGATCACCCGCTGCAAGTGCGCCTCCTCGACGTCCGCACCGGCACGTACGACGGCATCGCCAATGACGACCTCCACAACGCGTTCCCTAATTGCCGCAGATCTCGGCTGTTGTTCTTTCGCCAGAGCAGAGCTTTGCTCACCATCTCCACTAAGCTCCCGTCGCCATCGAAAGAGCTGCGAAGGCAGAATACCGATCTGTCGAGCAACCGCCGAAATGTTCGCTCCCGGCCTGGACGCCTCCTCGACCGCAAAGGCCTTGAACTCGTCCGACCAAAAACGCCGCAACTGACGAGGTGAACCCTCAAGGCGTTCCGGCACAGCTTCAATCATATGGATCGTTCTAGGGCTAGCTATAGGCGCAGACATAGATGCTCACACTCGGTGAAATCGTCTCTCCGCCATACCGTACCCGACCCCGATGCTGCTAGACGGGGTCTCCTTGTCGCTTACGCCAGCTTCTCCACTGCCGAAATTCGAAGCTCGTGATTGTCGATCTGCCGGAGGGAGACTTCTGCCGCGGTCAGCGCTTGTCGATGCGATCGATGGAATTAGCCTGCGAATCCTGGTTGGCGTTCACCCTCTCCCAGGTCGCGCCCCACGCTATGAGGCCCCCGGCGAAGCCGAACAGGATCACCAGGGTGTTGAGATTATATTCAACCCTCCATTTCGGAGTTGCAACCATCTTTCGGCTTCCTGTGCTTCAGCAATGCCCTGCCCCTCGTATGCAATGCTGGATGGTTTACTGCTACGCTTCGCCGTGGCGGGCGCATTCCGCTGTCGTCCAGACGGCCGCGGCACAGATGCCAACGACGGTTCGGTCTATTTTCCTCTGATCCTCTGACGTCGCGCTGCGCTCGCCGATCAAGTCAGTGCCCACCACCCGGCGGGGGCCGTCGGCACTTACCGGCGCCGACGTCCCGCATCCCTGGAGGACAAAGGTCAAAGCGAGAGCGGACACCGTCCCTCGTGATGGTCGCGCGTGAGCAGGGAGCTGCGACGCCGGAGAGCGTCGCGATGTAGTCACGACGAGCACAATCAGGTTTTCGAACATTTCCCCACAAGAACCCTCGACGCGTGCCATTACGCTCGCCATGGAAGTGCTTCCGGACACGCGTTGAGCGGCCGTTCTCGCCCCTTCAGTTGTAAGGTGAGTTGCACGGGCGGCGCGCACCCTCGAACGGCTGGAACGTGTCGTCAGCCAGTCGATACGATAGGTATCGCTCCTGGCACCAGCGAAGATGCCTTTTCGCGTCGATTGCCCTTGGCTGGCGAAGTCGAAACTTTTGACGCACTCCGGGCCGGGGACCACCAACAGTTGCGCCCGGACCTATGCTGATGTCAGGGCTCATGCCGCGATAGCGGGAGCCGTAATTTGGATATCGCTGCTGCAGGAAGTCTCGGTACTCTCTCTCGATGAAGAGGTTGTGGTTGGTGCTGCCTCCCGTACCGCCGTTGCAAATTCCTATACATGTCTGGGCTCGTGCCGGCGACATACTAATTGCCGCGGCAAGCACCGCAAAGGCGAGCGTTGAGGCTTTCACAGATCTCACCTTCTTTCTACGATCGAAGCTTAGGGCCACACTTGCATAACGCTTAAACTTCTGCAGGGTTTCCTGTATTCAAATCGGCACTGCTCAAGGAAAACGCGAGCCGAGTTCCCCGTCGCTCGATCGAGTGGCCATCGACCGCGCTCCGATCGGCCGGTGACATGGTAACTGCCGCCATCGTTCACAGGAACCTCTGCTCCAAAGTAAGGCGGGTCAAGGCGATTCAGCCAATCGTCCACCACTCGCCGGAGACAGGCGGCACTTGCCGGCGCCGAAATTCCACATTCCTGCGGGACAAAGGTCAAAGCGAGAGCGGACATCGTCCGCAGTGCGGCCAGCTTTATTGTTCTGCCTTTCGATGGAGGTTCTGACTTCGTCGCCGCCCTGCCGGTAGATCCAAACAACTACGGCGACAACGATGGCGAGGGCGGCCGCAGCCGCGATGAGGCGCGGCGTGGAGAACATTACTCCATCCCCTCGACCTGTTTTGCCACGGCCTTCCGATCGGCGTTCTTGCGCCAGAAAGCCGGTGATCCCTACGAACGCGACAAGGATCAATAAGAGGTTTGGCCACGGGATTTCCGCCGATCGCCGTAAGCAGCGAAACGCCGCCGCCGATGCAGATGGGGTGATCACCTCTTTCGACTTCCACAAGCATCGAGGCCACGCGGTGTGATCGTTACCGGCTTCTCCTCCGTCCCCGGCGCCGCCTTGACTTCCGGCCGTGCCGCTTCGCCCGGGGTGAGTGCCACAAGCGCCTTATGCATGGCAGCGCGTGTCTTGGGCCCAACATCGCCGTCGACCTGCAGCCGTTCGTCAGCCTGGAATTGCAGAACGTTATCGGCGCGATATTCGAAGAGCACGAGCGACATACGGGCGAGACGGTCAAGCCGATCGGCCAAACTGTTCTTGCCGCCGTTGATCTTCTTCGTGATAGTCTCGGCGTCACCCTCGTCGGCCCAGCGGTTAAGGTTGCGGGTGGCCCAATAGAACATAGGCATCAGGCCTTCCCATGGACCGGTGTTGACCGCGTCCGGGTCTTTGACGAAGTCCAGGCAATCGAGGCCGGCGGCGCAGCACCAGTTGCGGAACTGGCGATAGTTGTCCTTGCCGGTAAGCTGCATTCCGGCGCGGCCGCGGTAGAGATGGCCGTCGCCATCTTTCGCGGGCGTGTTGCCGAGATCGGTGCGCGTGTCGTAGCACTGCTGCGCCGGCGTTGGGCCACAGATCTCGCGGTCGTAGCGGAAATCGCCGCTCTCATGCATGAGCTGCGCAAATCCTGGGCGAGACGGTGCGGCCGGTCCATCCCGAATCGATCCCCGTACCCAACGCGCAAGCACGGACGCGAGGTTGCTTTCGTTCACTTTGCCCTTTGCAGCAGCGCGCACATGCTGAACGGTGATAGCGCTCATTGATGTCTCCTGGTTGTCATTGGGGAATATTCGGCGGCTGGTTTGTAGCGGCCGGCAATGTCCGGGCTTAGACTGACATTGGCCGCTTTGCCCCTCGCAGGCGGCCGAGAGGCTCGTCACCGGCCCGCGGCCTTGACGGGCCTCGCCATTGATCCAAATCAATGGAAATGGGGACTTGGACATGGATGATCTCAAAGCAAAAAGCGCCGGCGGCATCGAACTAGCTTGTGACCTCTCAGAAGTCGCGGCACAGTGCGCCGCTTCAAATCTTCTTGACTTCGCGGCGCAGCTCGCAGGCCTCGCCGAAGACCTCAAGGATTTGGCGGCAAAGCCGATCGAGCCGGTCACAGTAGCGGTCGAACCTGACTCTTAGCCCGGCGCAAGCTCAGCGTAATTTCGAACGCCGAAAGGGGCGGTCGAACGGGCCGCACTTAACCCGTTTTCAGTAAAAGACTAAGCATTGCGCCGCGCAATTGGTTGTGGTTCATTTCGCACTCAACCTAGGTGCCGCCATGCTTAATAGCGAAGAGATCGACATCCCCTGCCCTGAGTGCGGTCACGAGGCCAGCAAGACGGTGGACTGGGTAAAGGCAAACGATGAACTTTCGTGCCGAAGATGCGGCAGCGTCATCAATCTGGAAAACGAGAGACCCTTTCTCATTATCGCGCACGTGACCCGCCGGATCGCGAAGCTCAGGCGTTCGCTCGCCAAGTTTCGGAATAACCCTCGAGGAGGCGCCAAGAAGCGGCGGTGATCCTGCCTTGTTGATTGGGGCGTTGCCCTCACCCGCTATGACATCCAGCCCGAAGCAGGTCCGAGCAGCAGTTGTAGAAAAGCCGCGAGTCACGCCTCGTAAACATGGCTGCGGCTGGACCCGTGATCGCGGCCCGGATCACGGGTCTTTTGTTCTTGGACGCAAGAAGGCCTCTTCTCTCGGTTTAAATGCAGCACCAAAGGCGCGGCACTTCGCAGTTTATGCTCGAACATGAGTTCGAGGCGACGGGAAGAGTTTCCCTAGCCATGCTTCACCTAAATTCACTCGACCAGCATCGCATAACGTGCCCATATGCTTGAGCCGAACCCATTGTTCGGATCACGAAGAAGCAAGCACAATGTCTTACGATTGGGGCGGCAGGCGATCTCATAGGAAGAGCGTGATCAGCTTCCTCGCCGCGCTGGCGCTGCCAGCCGTACTGCTCAGTTCAGCGATTGCTGTCGCCGAATGGGCGAGAGACCCAATCCCTCCAACTGCAGCCACTAAAACGCCGGCAGCTCTGCATTAAGGATGCTAGGCTCGGATGAATTTTAGGCAAGGCCAAGGTCAGCCTCAATATGGGCGAGCCGTTCGGCAAGGGCGCGCTTCTCCGATTTCAGGGCATCAATCTCTTCTCCCTGCAACATGTTCTTGTAAATTACGCACTGCAGCGCCACTACAATGTCTGCAGTAAGTAGACCCTAGTCCATCGTCTGACACACCGGTATTTCCCCGGTTCTCTCAACGTCGCACCGTCCGCTAGACCATCGATACGCACACCTTCATTGATTTGCTCAGGTTTGACGACAGTCTTGGTTACAGGTTTACCGTCATCATCCATAACTTCTACTTCGATATCGTGGGCGGGGATGGGCAAGTTCCTTGACAAGGCCTGCCCGAATGGTCGACGCAAGCGTCATGTTCAGTGACGCTCTGGGCCAGCGAATTGGACAGATCCCTGAAGATTTTGACGAAAAAGGTGGCAATTGGCGCCGCCTATACTACCGGCGGGTCCCATGCCGGCATCAAACTTGATCGAGCGGCCAGATTAGACCGACACGACGTAAATGTTACCGCGTGCCTTTGTGGCGTCGTCTACGAAGATGACACCAAGGAAGATTTCAAGTAATGGGAGGCTGACATAGCCGCTTCTCTCTTGGTCATCCGGAGATATGGCGGTTGTACAACTCGAAATATTCAAGAAGCAGTCTGATTGTCTTTTGCCGGCTAGTCGGTCCAGAAACCGCGCCTCCCGTTACTCAACGCCCTCTCCGATTTCAAGAAGTGGCGCTATACTTCCTCGATCGAATCCACCCGGTCCGGATAGAACGCCAGATGGTCCTTTATTTCGCGGACGGCCTCATGGGGATTTTCATAGGTCCAGACGGCGTTTTTTGAGCGCTCGCCCCCGGGCGTGAGGCTGAAATAGGATGCATCCCCCTTATAGGGGCAATAGGTGCCATGATCGGTTCGCGCGAGCAGCGACATGTCGACGTCACGGCGCGGAATATATTGCACGGGCGGATAGGACGCCTCACGCAATGTCAGCGCATGGCGCGTGTCGGCGACGATGCGGTCGCCGAGCTTGACGACGACACGGGCCGGATTGCGTTCTACGGTGATCGGATGGTCGGGTCCCGGAATTCTGATCGGTTTTTCTGACATCGGCGTTCACCTTCGGGTTGTTGCACCGTCTCTTACATAGGGTCGTGCCTCCCGCTCCCCAAGGGTCGCATGGCCTCCCACAGACAAATCCTGGCCACCCAAGTTAAACTTATGAAACATGCGACGGAGGAAAGAGTTGAGCCAGATGCGGGCGGAGGTCAGGCGGATTGTTTCCATGATCACGCCCCAAGTCGAAGGCAGGAGATGGAAATGGTTACGAGAACCGGCGGATGCCTGTGCGGTGCGCTGAGATATGAAGTCAGCGGAGAACCCCTGCGGGTAGGGCTTTGCCATTGTTCGGACTGCCGTAAGGAAAGCGGCTCCTCTTTCGTGACTTTCGCGGTCTGGCCCAGCCCGGCGTTCAAAAGCACGGGTGAAGTGAAAATCTTCGCCGGCCGTGGCTTTTGCCCCGTCTGCGGATCGCGTCTCTTCAACCCGGGAAAAGACGAGACCGAAATCCGTGTCGGCTCGCTGGATAATGTCCCGGCGGGACTCGAACCGCAATACGAGATCTGGGTTGTCAGGCGCGAGAACTGGCTTCCTCCCCTCTTGGTGCCCCAATACTCTCAGGACCGGAACACCGAGGAATCGGACTGAGGACTCCAGCAGGCACCTCGCATTCAGCCCATCAATATTTCCTCACGACGAAGTTTTTATTGTTATACGTACGTTTTAAAATTGACGCGTGGAAAGTTTTATGGTGTCTACTCCCTTGCCGAGGTCAGGGACGGACGGGCCTGCCTGCCTTGGTTGAGAACGTAAGGCCCGCCGTTTCCAAGGGAGGAAACCATGAATATGACCCGCTTTCTCCAGACGATCGTCGCCGGCACCGCGCTCACGCTCCTGGCATCCGGTGCCTTCGCAGACGGTATAGGCGCATCCCTCCTGACCCAGCAGCACCCGTTCTACATCGAACTTGCCGAGGCGATGAAAGCCGAAGCCAAGGAGAAGAACGTCGCCCTGGAAGTCGCGATCGCCAATCAGGACCTCAACAAGCAGCTTGCCGACGTAGAGGACTTCATCGTCAAAGGCGTGGATGTGATCGTCATTTCGCCCGTCGACAGCCAGGGCGTACGCGCAGCGATCGCCAAGGCCGAGAAGGCCGGAATCAAGGTGATCACCGTCGATGTTCCGGCCAATGGCGCGACCGTGACTTCGCATATCGGAACGGACAATTTCACTGGCGGCGTAAAAGCCGGCGAACTGATGGCCAAGGTTCTTGGAAGCAAGGGCAAAGTCGCCATCGTCGACTATCCGACGGTTCAGTCGGTCGTCAATCGCGTCAACGGTTTCAAGGAAGCGATCGCCAAGCATCCGGAAATGGAGATCGTCGCGGTCCAAACGGGCATCACCCGCGCCGAAGCCCTCGCCGCCGCACAGAACATGCTTCAGGCCAATCCCGATATTTCAGGCATTTTCGGCTTTGGCGATGATGCGGCTCTTGCCGCGGCCGTTGCCGTGAAAGCCGCAGGACTGGAGTCGCAGGTCAAGGTCATCGGTTTCGACGGAATGAAGGAAGCGCGCGACGCCGTCGACTCGAACCCGGTGATGGTCGGCGTTATCCAGCAGTTCCCGGATCAGATGGGCAAGCAGGCGATCGACACCGCAGTAAAGGTCGTGGCCGGCGAGACGGTTCCGGCCGAGCAGCCAATCGTACCCGGCGTCTACACCGCGAAATAGGTCCCTCCCAGGACGGCTGCCCTCTTCGAGCGGCAGCACACCGCAAGCGTATCCGGCCGTTGGGCCGGATACGCTCCGGTCGGGTTTAAGGAGGCACAGCCATGCATGGTTCCGCCACGGACACCATCCTCAAGATCACCGACGTCACCAAGTCCTTCGGGCAGGTCGCTGCCCTCAAGGGGATGCGGCTCGAAGTACGGCGCGGCCGGGTGCACACACTGCTCGGTGAGAATGGTGCCGGCAAATCGACATTGATGAAGATTCTCGCCGGCGTGCACACGGCAACCTCGGGAGAAATCACCCTCGACGGGCAGGCTTACCGCCCCGCGAGCCCGCAGGATGCGGCCTCGCTCGGACTTGCCATCGTCTTCCAGGAATTGAGCCTCTGCAACAATCTCACGGTGGCGGAGAATATCCTCGCCACGCGCGAGCCACGTCGTTTCGGATTCATCAACGACAAGGCGCTCGTCGCACAGGCGCGCCGGATCGTGGCCGACCTTGGACTCCCGATCGACGTCACCGAGAAGGTCGGCAATCTCTCGATCGCCCAACGGCAGCTCGTCGAGATCGCCAAGGGCCTGAGCCACGACGCGGAGGTCGTCATTCTGGATGAACCGACCTCCTCCCTCAGTGACAGCGAGGCGGAGATCCTGTTCGCGATCATCGCCCGGCTGAAAGAGCGTGGCGTTGCGATCATATACATCTCGCACCGCATGGAAGAGATCATGCGGCTCAGCGACGACATCACGGTCATACGCGACGGCGAGTATGTTTCCACGCATGCGCGCGAAGAGGTGACCATCGAGGCACTGATCGCCTTGATGGTCGGGCGACGCATGGACGAGATCTACCCGCCGGCGGTTCATGCGGTCGCAAGGGATAAGGCCCCTGTCCTTTCAGTCGAGCGCTTGACGCGCGAAGGCGAGTTTCAGGACGTCTCCTTCGAGGTACGCGCTGGCGAGATCCTGGGCTTCTTCGGCCTTGTCGGATCGGGCCGCTCGGAAGTGATGAACGCGATCTTCGGCATGAAAAACGCCAGCGGCGCTGTGCGTCTCAACGGCGAGGTCGTGCGGTTCCGCTCGCCGGACGAAGCCATCGCCCGGCGCGTCGGCTTCGTGACAGAGAACCGAAAGGAAGAAGGTCTCGTCCTCGGCCACAGCGTCGAGTGGAACATATCCATGGCTGCACTCGGGGACTTCACCGGTGGTTTCGGTTTCATCCGCAACGGCGCGGAACGAGCCGCGGCATCCGCACAGGTCGGCAATCTCTCGATCAAGACGAACTCGCTCGACACGCCATCCGGTGCGCTCAGCGGCGGCAATCAGCAGAAGATCGTGATTGCCAAATGGCTTCTCACGCGGCCCAGAGTGCTGATCCTCGATGAGCCGACCCGCGGCGTCGACGTCGGAGCCAAGTTCGAAATCTACAAGATAATCCGTCAGCTGGCAGCGGAGGGAACGGCAATTCTGTTGATCTCCTCCGATCTGCCCGAAGTTCTGGGAATGAGCGACCGCGTTGTCGTCATGCATGAGGGCGCGCCGGGAGCCACGCTCGAAGGCCCCGACCTCACTCCAGAGACGATCATGGCTCACGCGACAGGTTTTCAATCATGACACAGAACACAGAAACCAAAGCCGCCCTGGTTCGGGCCCTGAAGCAATATGGCGGCATCTTCCTATCCCTGGTGATGCTCTGCATCGTCTTTTCCTTCTTCAACCCGCGCTTCATGACCTTGATCAATTTCATGAACATCCTGCAGCAGGTTGCCGTCATTGCGATCGCAGCCTTCGGGATGACATGGGTGATCCTGCTCGGCGAAATCGATCTTTCCGTCGGCTCGATCATAGCGGTGGCAGGAATGGTCGGCGCGCAGTGCTTTGCCTTCGGAATGGGCTTTGTGCCGGCGATCGCCCTGACGCTCCTTGCGGGCGCCCTGATGGGCATGCTGAATGGCGTACTAACGGCCAAGTTGCTCTTGCCGTCCTTCATCGTGACGGTTGCGACGATGGGCATCTATCGCGGCATGGTCAGCCTGCCGACCAACGGCGCCCCGGCAATGATCGAGAACGAAACCTGGACGGCAATCGGCACCGAGAGCGTCCTTGGCCTGCCGATCATCATTTGGGTCGTCGCCGTGCTCTTCGTCGTCAATCAGATCGCGCTCAGCAAAACGAGCTTCGGCCGGCGCGCCTATCTGACGGGCGGCAACCGCGAGGCGGCGGTTTACTCCGGTATCAAGGTCGACCGGCTGAAGATCCTGATCTTCATGATCTCCGGCGTGATGGCAGCGATCAGCGGCATTCTGCTTTCCTCCCGCCTCTTCTCGGCGCAGACCAATGCCGGCATGAGCTACGAACTCGATGCCATCGCCGCAGCCGTGCTTGGCGGAACCAGCCTTGCAGGCGGCGTCGGAACCATGGTCGGCACGCTCATCGGCGCACTCATCATCGGCGTGATGAACAACGGCATGAACATGCTCTCCGTTCCCTATTTCTACCAACTCATCGTCAAGGGCCTGGTGATCCTTATCGCCGTCTGGCTCGACGTACGCGCCAAGCAGGCAAAGCGCTGAAACCCGAGATGAGTGACATCGGAATGCACAAGATAGTGACCATCGGCGAGATTCTCGTCGAGATCGTCGCGACCGAGAGAGGCGACGGCTTCCGGCAGGCGACGCCCCTCATCGGTCCCTTCCCTTCCGGCGCACCGGCGATCTTCATCGACCAGGCCGGAAAGCTCGGCCAGCCATGCGCGATCATCTCGCGCGTCGGAGGGGATGATTTCGGCACGGTCAACCTCGAACGCCTGAAGGGCGACGGCGTCGACATTTCCGGAATCGAAGTCGATCCGCTCTACACGACCGGCAGCGCCTTCGTCCGCTACCGGCCCGACGGCAGCCGCGCTTTCGTCTTCAATATCCGCGACAGCGCCTGCGGCAAGATCACGCTCGATAGCCGCGCGACCCGACTCGTCAGCGAATGCGGCCACATTCACGTCATGGGCTCGTCGCTCTACGCGCCGAGCGTGGTCGATAGCATTCTCGAGGCGATCAGGATCGTCAAGGCAGGCGCGGGCACCGTCTCCTTCGATCCCAATCTTCGCCCGGAAATTCTCGAAAGCCCCGGAATGCGCGAGGCGCTTCTCACGGTGCTCGCCGAGACGGACGTTTTCCTGCCGAGCGGAGAGGAGCTTTTCCTCTTTACCGAAGCAAGGACGGAAAGCGAGGCGGTTGCGGAGCTGCTCGCCACAGGCGTCAAGGCGGTCGTCGTCAAACGTGGGGCAGAAGGTGCGAGCTATTTCGACGCCAGTACATCGCTCACCCTACCAAGCTTTTCGGTCGAGGAAATCGATCCGACCGGGGCCGGCGATTGCTTCGGTGCGACCTTCGTCACCTTCTGGCTGAACGGCGCGTCTCCACGCGAAGCACTTGAATTTGCCACCGCTTCCGGTGCCCGCGCGGTGATGCACTTCGGCCCGATGGAAGGCGCTTCGACGCGGGCAGAACTCGAAATATTTCTCACCGAGCAAAAGGCCTGATCATGCAAGAGAATTACCTGATCGACATCGTCCGTTGGAGCGAGCGTCCGGGGGCCCGCGGCATACCGTCGATCTGTTCCGCGCATCCGCTCGTCATCGAGGCCGCCATGCTGAGCGCACGCCGGGAGGGTACCCCGGTGCTGATCGAGGCGACCTGCAACCAGGTCAACCAGGACGGCGGCTATACCGGAATGACGCCGGCGGATTTCACCCGCTTCGTAGGCGCAATCGCCGACAGGCTGGATTTCCCCCGGGATCGGATCCTGCTCGGCGGCGATCATCTGGGGCCGAATCCCTGGAAGCACCTGCCCGCCGAAAAGGCTATGGCCAAGGCAGAGACAATGATCGAGGCTTATGCGAAAGCCGGCTTTACCAAGCTGCATCTGGACACCAGCATGGGATGCGCCGGAGAACCGATCGCCCTGCCCGATGCAACGACAGCAGCCCGGGCCGCGCGGCTGGCAGCAGTCGCGGAAAATGCCATTCGCGATCGCGGGGGAATTCTCCCGGTCTACATCATCGGCACGGAAGTCCCGATACCGGGCGGCGCGCTCGAAGAGCTCGATGTTCTCGAAGTGACTGCTCCGGAAGCGGCGATCGAGACCGTGCGGGTCCATCGCGAAGCGTTCAAGGAAGCAGGCGCGGCCGGTGCTTTCAGCCGCGTCGTCGGCGCCGTGGTCCAGCCGGGCGTCGAATTCGGCAACGGGAACGTCATTGCCTATGACCGGTCAAAGGCCGCAAAGCTGAGCGCCAGCCTGCGCCGGCTCGAAGGGATGGTCTTCGAAGCTCATTCCACCGATTACCAGACGCGGGAGGCGCTTCGCGAGCTGGTTGCCGACGGGTTCGCGATCCTGAAGGTCGGCCCCGGCCTCACCTTTGCACTTCGCGAGGCGCTATACGGCCTGGATCAGATTGCCGCTTTCCTCTTTCCCGGCAAGCGCGAGCGGTCGCTTGCCGAGGTCACCGAAGCCGTGATGCGCGAGGAACCGGTCTACTGGGGCAAATATTACCACGGTTCGGCGGATGAGCAGCGCATCCAGCGCCATTTCTCCTATAGCGACCGGATCCGCTATTACTGGCCGCATCAAAAAATGGCTGAAGCGGTGGACGAACTCATGGCGTTGCTCGATGGCGTGACGATCCCGGAAACGCTGATCAGCCAGTTTCTCGCCGGCAGTTACGCCCGCGTTCGCGACGGCGAGGTGGCGCCGCAGGCCAAACCTCTGGCACTTGCGGCAATAGACGCTGTTCTGCAGGACTATTTCGCGGCGTGCCGGCTCTAGATATCAATGCTTTTGGGATCGACTAAAATCATGAAGGTGATCGATTCCAAAGAGTTGAGACGCGGGAAGCGAACGGAAACCGCACGCACTTTTCCTCATCCGGCTCTAGCGGAGGCGGCGTATTCCGTGAATATTCCGGAACACGAAAACATATAAGCGGGGGCGCTTCGAACGTGACGAGACAGATCAAGACGATGGAGGATTTTTCGGAGTTCGTCGGCCTGTCGCGCCCTACCGTCTCCAAATACTTCAACGATCCCTCGTCGGTTCGGAAGAAGACGCGCGACGCGATCGAGGCGGCGATCAAGCAATCGGGCTTTCGGCCCAATATCTTCGCCGTCAACCTAAATCGCCGCCGCACCAATATTCTCGGGATCATCGTGCCCAACTCGACGGACCCGTTTTATATGGCGCTGACGCGCCGCATCGAGCACATTGCGGATCAGTCGGGCTTCCTGGCCTTCGTCCTCTCCTCCGACGGCAGGCCCGAACTGGAAGAACGGGCAATCGAAACCTTCAAGTCGATGAACGTTGCCGGGGCGATCATTGCACCACTCGGCGTACAGTCGCATCACCAGACGCTGAGCGCGCTCGGGCAAAGTATCCCGCTCATCTATGTCGACTCGCCGCTCGACGACAGTTCACCTTTCGTCGGAACCGACAACCGGCAGAGTTTCAGGCTAATGGTCGACTACCTCTGCCGTTCTGGCGACCCGCCCTGCTATTTCGGCATGCCCCCGGTGAACAACAACGCCTTGGTGCGGCAAGAGGCCTATGTCGAAGCCATGCGGCAACTGAAGATGAAACCGGCGGTGGTCGAAACCGCTGCAAACGCCTCCTGGGACTTCGAGAAATTCGGTTTCGACGAGACGCTGCGCATCCTGTCGCAAGGCGGATTTCCGACGCGAACCGTTCTTTGCGCCAACGACCGAGTGGCCTTCGGCGTCATTGCCGCCGCGTTTCAATCCGGCCTCAAGGTCGGACGTGATGCCGAAAGCGATCTGAGGGTCGCGGGCCATGACGACCATCCCTTGTCCCGCTACACTTGTCCGCCCCTGACGACAGTCGCGCAGAACTACAACGAGATCGGCAGGCTGGCGATCGAATTGCTCCTGTTCAAGCTGGGCGAGACTTCGCATAACGGGGAAGCCTTTAGGGACGACGAGCGCATTTTGCTGAGCGCCGAGATCATGTTGCGCGGTTCGGCTTAGACTTCACCTGAACTGCACGCATGGCGCAAGCGTGAGTGCCCCCGAGCCGGTCCACAGGACACCCGCAAGGGATAGGACGGTCAGAAGACGTCCCGCGCGGATCAGGAAGGGTTGGCTGTCGTCCTGATCGAAACAGCGAAGCGCCTGTGCGAGCTTTCCCGGAAACGAGAAGCCCAACAACAGGGCTCCGGCCGCGGCGAGTGTGGCCGCAACGATGGATCCCGGAACGACGGCCGTCGCCCACGGTCCCCCGACGGCGCACGTCACGGCGTGGAAGGTGTAGACGGCAAGCAGATGTCCACCCCAAAGAATCGGCCCGGCCAGAAGAAAGAGAATCGCACCGGCGACGGGTGGTTCGTGGATCGGTTCGTTCATGGCGCCTATCCGATCAATCGCGGGAAACCGTGAATAAGCCCAAGGCCCAGCAAGGACTGGGCGACGGTATAGTAGTACAGCAGCGCGTAATTGTCGTAGGTCACGCGGCGCACGGCGTCCAGTTTGCCGGCGAGATGCCGTGCCAAGGTGAACAAGCCCATGATCAACAGGGCCAAGACAAGCTGCGCAAACAGCACGGCCCCAAGATACACCATGGCTCCATAGGCGTTCTCGCCAGGGTTGAGGCCGGTCGTCAGGTGACCGCAGGTTTCCAGCATGAACGCAGCCGTCAGGCAGACGAGGGAAAGAAGCAGGGCCGCCGACATGGCCAGGCGCGACGCCGCATACTGCTGGAGTTTTCGGCTCACGAGCCACAAGATGCCGGAGCCTGCGAGAAGCAGCGCCGCCGAACCGGCGGGCCAGCCGATCGGCGGCGGCGCCGGAGATCCGGCTGGCGCCCAGACCTCCGGCGACACGACCCACAGGAACAGGTAGGAAAAGACGTAAGCGAGATAGAGGGACCCGGCCACGAACATCAGGACCACCATGGCCCACCAGGAATGCGACGTCGGGCCGCTCATATAGGTGGGCAGCCGGACGCCTTTCGCTATTTCGATCATCCCTTTCGAGGGGCCGGGGTCCAGTCCCCAGGCCCATGCGAGGACGAAGACGATGGCAAGCACCCCGCAGATGACTGCAATCGCGACCATCTTGACGGTCAGCAGCAGGAAAAACGCGGCCGTAAAGACGGCCGCGAGAAAAGGCGGCCATCCGGGACCGGGCATCTGGATGACATATTGCGGGCGGGCATGGATCGGCGACGTCACGATGGTCTCTCGCCAGCCGGTTGGAGCGTTCGGAAGATAATGGTGACCGTCGCGTACTTCCTGGGGGAGGCTCGGCCTGTCCCAGAGGGGTTCACGGCTGGTTATGTGAGGAATGCTTCGCGTCGAATAGACATCGTTCGGCAGCCATTCGAGCGTACCCGCCCCCCAGGGGTTTTCGACCGCTCTATTCCCGATGCGAAACTTCGCGGCAAGGTCGACCAGAAAGACGAGAATGCCGGCGGCGAGCACATAGGTTCCGGCGGTGGATATGAGGTTCAGCGTATCCCAGCCCATCTCGCCCGGATAGGTCCAGACGCGCCGCGGCATGCCTCTGAGGCCGGTCAGATGCATCGGCAGAAAGGTGACGTTGAAGCCGACGAACATCATCCAGAAGACCCATCGGCCCACGCGCTCAGAAAGCATCCTACGGCTGAATAGAGGCATCCAGTAGTAGATCGCCGCAAAGAGCGGGAAAACAAACCCGCCAATCAGCACGTAGTGGAAATGCGCGACGACGAAATAGGTGTCGTGGACCTGATGATCGAAGGGGACCATGGCCACCATGACGCCGGTAAGCCCGCCAAGGGTGAAGATGAACAGGAAGCCCAGGATGAACAGCGATGCGGTCGTGATCCGGAAGCGCTGCCGTCCCGCCGCAATGGTCGCGATCCAGGAAAAGACCTGAATTCCCGATGGGACGGCGACCGCCATGCTTGCCGCAGAAAAGAAGGCGAGGCTCAGCGCCGGAATGCCGGTTGTGAACATGTGATGCACCCAAAGACCGAAGCTGAAAAAGCCGGTGCCGATCAGGGCGACGACGATGAGGTGATAGCCGACGAGCGGCGTGCGGGCCATGGTCGGCACCATCATCGAGACGAGGCCCGCGGCTGGAAGGAAGATGATGTAGACTTCCGGGTGCCCGAAGAACCAGAAGAGATGCTGCCAGAGCAACGGATCCCCCCCCACTGCGGCCGTGAAGAACGGCCATCCGAACGCCCGCTCGATCTCCAGCATCATCGTCGCCAGGATCACCGCCGGGAAGGCGAACATGATCATGCTGGCGAAGATCAGCATCGTCCAGGCGAAGATAGGCATCCGGGCGAGCGACATGCCCGGGGGCCGCGTCCGCAAGGCGCCGACGACGATCTCGACCGCTCCGGCGATGGCGGAAATCTCGATAAAGCCGATGCCGAGCAGCCAGAAATCCGCGTTGTCGCCGGGGGAATATTCCATAAGCGTCAGCGGCGGATACATGAACCAGCCGCCTTTCGGCGCAAGGTCGTAGAAGATGGTTGAGAAGAAGACCAATCCGCCGACCACATAGGCCCAGATCGCGAAGGCGCTGAGGCGCGGAAAGGGAAGATCGCGGGCCGCAAGCATCTGCGGCAGCAGCATGACCCCGAGAGCCTCGACCGCCGGCACGGCGAACAGGAACATCATCGTCGTGCCGTGGACCGTGAACATCTGATTGTAGAGGTCCTGGTCGATGAGGCGATTGTCGCCGACGGCGAGCTGCGTGCGCATGACGACGGCCAGCAGACCGGCCATGAGGAAGAAGAGAAACGCGACGCCGATATAGAGGAGACCGATCACCGTATTGTTGACGGCCGTAACCATTCGCCAACCGCGTGGCGTCGCCCAGATGCGCTCCAGTTCGCGGACCTCTCCTTCGGGGCGGGGATCGGGATTGGGGAGTTCCATCATCCGCCTCCGCCGCTGACGTCGCGCAGGAAATAGAGGACGACGAGCCCCGACAGGTAAACGCATAGAACTGCAAATGAGTCGTAACCCATCTTGAGAATCGTCCGGTCCCGCCGTTCGACCAGGCCAATGAAGAAAATCGCCGTGACTGTGATCGCAATCAGGGCGGCAAAGGCCTCGAATCGCCCGGCACCATTCATAACCGCATCGGCGCCACCCGTGAGATCGACGATGAAGAGAAGGAAAATGTCGATGAGATTCGTGCCGAAAATGTCCGACATCGCCATCGTGTAGAGACCGGCGCGCGTGGCGCTGAACACGGTGCTGACTTCCGGCAGCGACGTTGCGATGGCCACGAGCACCGCACCGATGAAGCTCTGGCCGAGCCCCGTCGCGTCGGCGATGGCGTCTCCCGAGCGGGAGAGCAGATAGCCTGCGACGATGATGACCGCACCACAGGCGGCCGTCGCCCAGCCGATGTCGCGCAGCGATTTCTTTTTGCTGCTCTCGGCCGCCTTGCGCGCCCTATCCTCCTCTTTTTCGGGCGTGACCTCTTCGTCATTCGCGATCCAGGGTCTGTCTCGCCGCGTCCGCGACAGGACCCACAGCCCGAAGACGGTTACGGCGGCAAGCAGCCACATCCAAACGCCAGAGAATAGCACCGGCACGTCACCCACCACGATCGAGGCCGCGACGATCGAAAGGAGGAGGATCTTAAAACCGCCCTGGAGCATTACGACCGGGTCGGGAATGACCGAGGTCAGTGCCTTACGCCCGATCAGCATATCCGCGAAGGCAAGGATCGCCACCTGCATGGCGATGCCGCCAAGTATGCTGTTGACCGCGAGACTGGCATCGCCGCTGAGCGACGAGGTTACGCCTACAGTCACCTCTGGGAGTGAAGTCACACCGCCCAGAAGAACGACGCCGATGAACGCCTGCCCCACGCCCGTTTTCTCGCTGATCGCATTGGCATAGCCGGTTATCCTGACGCCGGCCATCCAGACCGCCACGGCCGCACCGGCGAAGATCGCCAGATTCAACCAGAGTCCAAGGCCGGTGAAGTCGAGCATGGGTCGTTACCTCAACTGGTCGAGATAGGCGGCGAGCTGCCGCAATTCGTCTTCGGTGAAAATTTCAAATGGCGGCATCAGATTTTCCGGCTTGACGTGCTGGCCTTCGCGGATCCAGCGGACGAAGGCGGCAACGTCGTTCTCAAGGGTGGCGGCGGCAAGCGAATGCCGGCTGCCGACATGCGTCAGGTCGGGGCCGATCGTGCCCTGGGCGTCCGTCCCACGAACCCGGTGGCATGCGACACAGCCCGACGAGAGGAAAAGCGCCTGCCCCGCCGCCTGATCCCGGCTCGCCGCCAAGGCGTCCTCCGCCTCGCCTGAAAGCCAGGAGGAAAACTGATCCTCCGGCATGGCGATTACATAAAAGGACATGAACGCATGCGGCCCGCCGCAATATTCTGCACACTGTCCGCGACTTATGCCGGGCTCCGTGGCTTCCAGTGTCAGGACGTTGGTACGGCCGGGTATCATGTCGAGCTTGCCGGCCAGGCGCGGCACCCAGAGGCTGTGGATCACGTCCGCCGATGTCAGTTCCAGCTCCACCGGACGCCCGACGGGGAGCCGGATCTCGTTCGCACTTTCCGTGCGCCGGCCGCTCTCGTCGACATAGGTCACCCGCCACCACCAGCGCTCGCCCACCACCTCGATGCGCAAGCCGCCCTCCACACGAGCCGAGGTGGATCCGGGAGCCATGAGATAGAAGCCGTAGCCCAGCAGAATGCTGAGAGCGAGGATCGGAAAAGCGAGGCCACCCCCGATGACCGTCCTTTCGCCCGAGATGCGGGCACGCCACCGCTCGCCGCCGAAAAGCGCGACCGCCGTGATCACGCAGACCGCGACAAGAATGGCGGTAGAGAAGATGATCAGCAGCCAGGTCAGGGTGCCGATGCGCTCGGCTTCCGCCCCGGACGGGTCGAGAGCGGACTGCAGGCCGGCACAACCCTGCACTGCGAAGGCACTCATCGGCACGATGAACCGTCTGAGGCTCATCGGCCAGCCTCCGCCACCGGCGCGTCCGGCGCGCGTCCCGCGGGAAGTGAGGCAAGGTAGGCGGCGACATCCTCGATCTGTCCTTCGTCGAGAGCCCCGGCGACTGCCGCCATAATCCTTCCATAGGGGGTTCCGATCCGCCCACCGCGACGCCAGAGCCGTATCTGCTCCTCGATGTAGGCGGCATTCTGTCCGGCGAGCACCGGGAACTGCTGCGACTGACGCCCGGAATGGCAGCTTAGACAGGCCGGCACGCCTTGGCCCACTATGCCGCGCCTGGCGATGGCCTCGCCCCGCCGGAGCTGCTCCGGATCTGGTTCGGCCGTTCCGGCGACAGGCGGAAGCGCCTGATAATGCGCCGCCAGCTCCCGCATTGCCTCCTCGGAGAGCAGGTCGGCGACCGGTTCCATGACACCGCTTGCGCGTGTCCCTTGTGCATATTCCTGGAGACTGCGAAGAAGATAAGCCTCCGGCATGCCCGCGAGCCGCGGCACACGGTCGCCGTTGGTGCTCATGCCATCGCGTTCATGGCAGCGCACGCAGACGTTGAGGGCACGCCCGTTCGCCGGTTCCTCACGCGCATTGCCCTGACCGCGCGAAAGACCTGCGAGCTCGCCGTAATCGCCAGCCGTGGCCGGCAGGCTCGCGAGAAACGCGGTAAGGGCCCAAACCTCATCGTCGCGTAACACATTCGTCCATGCCGGCATGCCCGTGTATTTGAGGCCGTGCTTTACGATCCAGAAGATCTCCTCGGGCGGGCGATGCTTGCCGATTTCCAGCAGGTTGGGTGGCGGTGGCAGCATGCCTTTGACTATGGAGTTTATCTCTTCGCCGGGGCGGTTATGGCACGGCACGCATCCGCCCTCGTAGTGAGACGCCCCGAGCCGGATCTTGCTCTCGTCATCGAGCGCCGGCACCTCGATCTTGAAACTGTGGGTGGCGATCGATCGTTCACGGATCAGCGTCAAGATCCAGGTCGTGATCTGCAGATGGTCCTTCGATGCGGCGACGTTGTAGATGCCGGACCAGACGAACACGGCGCCGAGGACGATAAGGAGCCCGGTGCCGAGCCCCGCAACCTTCGCGATGTTCGTCCAGTGCAGGTTTCTCAGGTCCACGCTTCTGCACCTGATCTGGACCCGGGATCATCCCCTTCTTTCTCCATTGCAAGGAGCCAGCGTGCCGCGATCACGACTCCGGCCAGGACATAGGTGACCGGGCAGGCGGCCAACATGATCAGCCCCGCCAGTTGTTGATCGGTCAAATCGGTGCTCGGACCGCCGACGACATGCCCCAAATGGGAACTCGCGAAGTCGGGATAAAGCGTGCGCGGCGCAAAGACGAAGAGTACGGCGAGCAGGCAATAGAGCTTACTGGTCACCAGGAGTGCGGCAACCGGCTGCCAGGAGTGCTCGCCACGGAAATGGAGGACTGCCCACCAGAACAGGAACGCGCTCAGAAACAGGCTGCCATTCATCAGCAAATGTACCGAAGACGATTCCAGTGCCCGGTTGAGGAAAGGCGGTGCGTGCCAGGCCCATAGGCCGGCGATCTGCACCAATGTCGCAAGTCCCAGCAAGCGCCCGGAAATTGCTCGGCTATTCTGCAGAACCCGCGACAGTCCGAGTGCTGCGAGCGGTGCCACTATGTTCATCAGCAGGATGTGCACGGCCATATGCGCCGCCAGCGGTCCCGTCATTTCCCCTAGCCTTTCCAAACGGGCCAGTCAGGCCGCGAACAATGAAACTGTTTCGACGCTTCATGGTTCCAATTTGCACCTCCCCGGTTGCGCGCGATCGATCGAACCACCTGGCGGAGCCTCAAGGAACAAATGCGCAGGGCCGAGGTTTCATCGACCGACCGAACAGGAGGCACCGATGAGCCTTACTTCCGCATCGACTGCCATGACCGTGACAACCCCTGTCCATTCGTTGCTCGTGCCGTTTCCAGCCGTCTGTTTCACGCTCGCCCTTCTGACCGACATCGCCTTCTGGCAGACGGGGCACATCATGTGGCAGAACTTTTCCGCATGGCTGCTCTTTGCCGGGATCGCTTTCGGCGTGATATCCGGCCTCGTCGGGATCGTGGAGTTTCTGCTTCGCTCGGACCGTCGCGCACGGGGGTCGGTTTGGCTTCATGTCGTCGGCTACGTGCTCGTGCTCGGCCTGGCCTTCGTCAACAACCTCGTCCATGCCGGCGATGGCTGGACGGCTGTCGTGCCTTACGGTTTGATCCTTTCCGCAGCGACAGTGCTTCTGACGATCCTTGTCGCCCTGCTTGGCCGGGCCGTGCTCCATCGCACGCAAACTCGGAGTGAGCGATCATGAATAGCTCTGCCTTCGGTGCAAAGGCCATCGTCGGGACCGGAATTCTCCTCGCCTCGCTCGCCGGTTGCGACGGTACGGACTTTGACGTTTCGCAGCAGATCGGCCCTGACCCAGTCCTCCCAGAGCCCACATCGGAGCTCATGCCGGACATGAAAGTCGCCGAAGTCGCCGGCTGGAAGGACGACCAGACGCCTGCCGTCCCGGACAGTCTCGTTATCACTGCCTATGCGAAGGACCTCGTCAATCCCAGGACCGTCCACACGCTCCCGAATGGCGACGTTCTTGTCGTCCAATCGCGCGAGCCTTCGGGCAAACCGATCGAGCGGCCGAAAGACATGATCCGTGGCTGGATCATGTCCATGGCCCATGGTGATGGTGGCGGAGCCGAAAAGGAAAGCAACCTTGTTACGCTGCTCCGCGACACCAATCGCGACGGAAAGGTTGACGAACGCCACGACCTGCTGACAGGTCTCCATTCTCCCTTCGGAGTAGCCTGGCGCGATGGGACGCTTTATGTGGCCGCCGCCGACGCGGTACTTGCTTATTCCTATCAGCTTGGGCAGGCGGAGATCACGGCGGAGCCGCAAGTCCTCACGCCGCTTCCCGGCGGACCGATTAATCACCACTGGACCAAGGACCTGGCTCTCAGCCCGGACGGACGCTACCTTTATGCCTCGGTCGGTTCGAATTCGAATGTGGCCGAGCGCGGGCTCGAAGCCGAGAAGGGCCGCGCCGCCATCTGGCAGATTGACCGCCAGACGGGGGCCGCGCGGGTCTTCGCGTCGGGTTTGCGCAATCCGAACGGGTTGGCCTTCCATCCCGAAACCGGCGTGCTCTGGACGGTCGTCAACGAGCGCGACGAGCTTGGGCCGAATCTCGTGCCGGATTTCATGACGTCCGTGCAGGAAGGCGCCTTCTATGGCTGGCCATGGAGTTATTACGGCGCACATGTGGACGAGCGAGTCTATCCGCCGCGGCCGGACCTGGTCGAAAAGGCGGTCGCGCCCGACTACGCCCTTTCCAGCCACGTCGCGGCGCTAGGCCTGATCTTTTCCAACGGCTCTGCCTTACCGGAGCCCTTCGCGAACGGCGCCTTCATAGGCGAGCACGGAAGTTGGAACCGCAACACCTTCAACGGCTACAAGGTCGTCTATGTGCCGTTCGAGAACGGTCGGCCCGCAGGAAAGGCGCAGGATGTCGTGACCGGCTTCCTTGAGGGCGACCAGGCTCGAGGCCGGCCGGTTGGCGTGGCCATCGATGGGACTGGAGCCCTCCTCATCGCCGATGACGCAGGCAATACTGTCTGGCGCGTTGCCGGTGCAGATGGCAGGGTGACGCCGAACCCGGTGGGCACAGACGGACAGATCGGTGCCGCGGTTACGAGTGAAGCCGCTCCGCCAACGGGTCCTGAGGGAGCCGCGAGCGGCGGGTCCGCCCCTCCCGCAGCCTCTGCCACGCCTCCGGAGCCCCCGCAGACCGAAGTCGCGCCGGCCGTCCTGCCGAGGACTGCGGACGAAGGAGCATCACCGCGGCAGCCCTAAGAGCGAGCTAATCCTTGGTATCGCCGACCGTATCGGCGACGTAGGCATTCCGCTTGCCAATCGCTTTGGGCGGCCCTGTCGTCGAGTCACGCGCGGTCTGATGCTCCAGTTCGGCATTGAGTTCAGCGCCGACAATGACGATCATGGTGGATATCCAGATCCAAAGCATGAAGCCGATCAGTGCGCCGAGGGCGCCGTAGGTCGCATTGTAGTTGGCAAAATTGTCGATGTAGTACGAAAATGCCAGGGATGCGACGAGCCAGCAGACCGTACTCAGTGCCGCACCCCAGGTAAGCCATCGGAGTTTGGCCGGTTCGCGGCTCGGACCGTAGCGATAGATCAGCGTAATGACTGCCGCGATCAGCAACAGCATGACCGGCCAGCGCGCAAAGCTGATGATGCCCTGCAGCTTAAGGTCGAGAAAGGAGAGCAATGCCGGCAGAACGGCAATGGCCCCGATCAGCACAGCCGTCAGGATCAAACCGGCCAGCGTAAAGCCGATGCTCAGAAGCGCCAGGCGGATGAAGCCCCGCTTTTCCGTCTCATCATAGGCAATATTCATCGCTTCGAAGAGGGCCGATACTCCATTGCGCGCGCTCCAGAGCGCGAAGAGCAATCCCCCAATGAAGCCGAGGCTCAAACTCGACGTATTCTGCGATGCCAGCGCTTTCAATTGATCCGTCATCAACTGAAGCGACTGTGCTGGGAGTATGGCTGCGAGGTAGCTCGCCTGCTCAGCGATGGTCCCGGGATCCGAAACGAGGCCATAAATGGAAACGAGAGAGGCCAGCGCCGGAAATACGGAGAGGAGGACATAAAAGGTGACGCCTGCCGCTACAAGGGAAATCCTGTCCTCGCTGACTTGGGCAACCACGCGCCAAAAGACGTCGCGCAACCCACGTGCCGGGATTTCCCCCGGGCTGTCGGCCGCTCGTCCCCTATTTGTTTCGTTTCGGGCCTGGTCTCCTGATCCGCTCGTCTCACCGGAACTCATCTGATTGTCCTCAAAGGCCGAGATTTCTCACGCCGCTGCATCAGGTTTCCCGAGGCGGACGGCCATGGATGCAATCGAACACGCCAAGCGGTAGCTTGTTCCGTCTGGAGGCTCTGACGCTCCGCAGAGCCAGCAGAGGCTCGGTCACCTGGGAATGATGCTTATTCCCCCATCCGCTTCGAGAACGGCGAATTTGATCTGGTCGAGGCGTGCGAGACCCTGCTGTTCTCTGGCGGCAACGAGAATGTCGTCGATATTGATCCGCGCTCTCTTCAGCGCGCGGTCGTCGACGTTGCCGTTGGCGATGAGCACGGTAGGGGTGCCATCAAGCACCAAGGCGATCTTCGGCGACCACTGCTTGAGGTAGGAGAGAACGATATCGACACCGAACAGCGTCAGGATGAGCAGCGCTGCATTGACGATTGAGAAATCGTCACCCAGCAATGCCTGCTGGGTCGTCTCCGCGATGATGAGCAGCAGAACGAAATCGAAAGTGGTCATCTGCGCGACCGTGCGCCGGCCGGAGAGCCGGAGCGCGACAAGGAGTATGAAATAGATCGTGATACCGCGAGCGACGGATTCCATGCGCATACCTCCTATGGCCAGACGATCGTCCGCAGCGCTTGCGCAGGTCCGTCGTTGACGCTTGCTCGAAAGGACACAATGCCGGGATACTGGGCTCGCAGATGCAGCGTCAGGACGAGGGGCTGCGCGGAGGCGGCGCGGAAGCGATAAACCAGACCGTCAGCCCCCCCTTCCGCGGCGATCGGCGGTGGATCGATGTCCTCCACCTGAAAGGTCCTGAAGAATTCGGGCGAAAGTGTCAGGCGGCGCTCAGACCCGCCCCCGGCAAGTGTGGCCTGCAGCACATCCGAGGCCCCCCAGCGGCTGAATCGCGGAACGTCAACGGACCCGTCGGCGACGGTAATGATCTGCCTCTCCAACATGCCGCCGGAACCGGTAACACCCAGTAACGCGGCGATGAGCGTCAGGCCGAAGATAACCCACGAGACGCGCTCTGCCCTCCAGAAAGACTCCTGGAAAGTGCGATGTTCCTCGATTTGCAATCCGTCGTCCCGAACTGGCGGTTGAACCAAAGCTCACCTCTCCTTTGAGCTTTGTAGAACCGCTTAGCCGGGCGATTGTTCCGCGAAAGCCGGCACTTGAACGCGACGAACTTCAGATATGTCTCGTCCTATGCTTCACGGCCGGTGGCGGCGTGGTGCCGTCTTCGGCTTCCGGATGCATGCCGATGCGATGATGATAGACGAGTTCTCCGCCTTTCCAGCCGGTGTAGAGAAGCAGGAGAACTGTAAGGAGAGACAGCAGGAATCCCCCGGGCCAGACTGCCTGAACGAAAGTGGCGACGAGGAGCGCGATCGGAAACGGAACGAGCATCGAATGGATGGGATGGCCGCCGACCTTTGCGCTGGCCGCCAGACCGAGAAGTTCGCGATCTGCCATGGCATAATCCTCCAGCACCGCAAGCCCTCATTGTGAATGCACGAACAGCGACGGTTGTTCCTTCTCCGTGCCTGTGCAGGGGTGCGCACGCATATGGAACCGGTCAGTTTGCGGCCTTGCCGATCGTATCCGCCACATGAGCACCGCGCTCGCCCAGAGGAAGCGGTTCTCCCGTCGTCGAATCCACCGCCGTCTGATGTTCGAGCTCGGCATTGATGAGCGCGCCTATGATGAGGATCATTACCGAGATCCAGACCCATGTCATGAGGCCGGCAAGCGCTCCGAGAGCGCCGTAGGTGGCGTTATAATTCGCGAAGTGTTCCAGATAGTAGGAAAAGAGCCACGAGGCTGCAAACCAGAATAACGTGCTGAAAACAGCGCCCCAGTTCAGCCACCGCAACTTGGCCCGCTCCCTGCTTGGCCCGAAACGATAAATGAGCACGGTGCCAAACGTCACGAGCAGGAGCAGCGCAGGCCAGCGCGCCACCCTGGTCACCAATTCGACCCAACGGTCGACCCACAAATGAGCCAGCACAGCCGGCACGACGCCGATCGCCACGATCAGCGCCACGGCGAACAGCAAAGCGGCGAAGGTGAACGCGATGCACAGGACGGTTCGAAACAGAAAGCCTCTCTTTTCCCTTTCACCATAGGCGACATTCATCGCATCGAAGAGCGCGGCGATGCCGTTGGCCGCCAACCAAAGAGAGATCGACAGGCTTATAAAGAAGCCCATTCCGAGAGTGGATGGCTTCTGCGTCGTCAGGGTCTTAAGCTGATCCATGATCAAGCCATAGGAGTCCTGCGGCAGAAGAGCCTGCAGAATTCCCATATGCGTGCCGATCTCGGAAGGGTCCGCGACAAGCCCGTATATGGAGACGAGCGCGCCCAGTGCGGGGAAGAGCGACAGCAAAAGATAGAAGCTTACCCCCGCCGCAATCAGAACGACCCTTTCTTCGGCGATCTCGGAAACTACGCGCCAGAAGACATCCCGCATCCCTTTGACGGGTATCTCCCCGGGCGCTGAGGCAGCGCGCCCCCTGCCCGGCTCGGCTGCATCCAGCCTTTCGACAAGTTCGACTTCGTTTGTACCCATGGATCGATGCTCTAGTAGGGCGGAAAAGCGCGAATTCCGAAGGCTCTATTCTGCTGCGTGCATCAGCAACGTCGAGCGAAATGCCTTGTTCCGGGGCTTGTCCGGCGATCGGTCGGGCGGCGACCTAGAGCCTTGTTTGAAGGGAAAGGCTCTAGAGGCGCTGCGGCATGCCGCTTTCGGCAGCGCCGAGAACCGCGGCGATAAGCCGGTGGACCTTCAGTGCCTCGCGTCCGTTGACACGTGGCTCGCGATCACCATCGACGGCATCCAGGAAGTCGGCGAGCACCGCTCGGTGATGGCAATGCGGGAAGGCCATCGGATCGGCGCCGGCCCCACCCGCTGCCTCGTCCTCGAACGAAAGCTCGGCTCCGTCGTGCAGGGAAACGGCGAGTCGCTGTCCGCCGAGGCGCGCCATGCCGCGCGTGCCGATAATGTCAATCTCATCCGGATAGCCCGGATATGCGCAGGTGGTTGCACTCACGGTTCCTATTGCGCCGCTTGAAAAGCGGATTGCCGCCATTGCCAGGTCTTCGGTTTCCATGCGGTGCACCCTGCTTGTCGTCGCATATGCCTTGACCTCTTCCGGAAGACCGGCGAGCGAAACGAGAAGGTCGAGCGTATGGATGGCCTGGGTGAGGAGCACGCCGCCGCCGTCGCGAGCCCGCATGCCGCGACCCGGCTGGTCGTAATAGCTTTGCGGCCGCCAATTGTGGAGCCGGGCCGAAGCACTGACGATCTCGCCAAGGCGCCCCTCACCGATAAGCTTTGCAAGTTCCACGCTGACAGTGCGAAAGCGGTGCTGAAGCACGATGCCCAGCTTTATACCGGCGCGCGCGGCCACGTCGACCAGGGCTTCTGCCCGGTCCGGCGTGATCTCCAGCGGCTTTTCGAGGAGCACATGCTTTCCTGCTTCCGCCGCCTGCCGCACCAGGTCGAGATAAGTGTTTGGCGGCGTCAATATCATAACGGCCGCGATTGACGGATCCCGAAAGATCGCCTCGACCGAGTCGCACGTCTTGAAACCATAGCTCTCGGAAAAAGCACTCCGCCTGTCCGGCGTCGGGCTAAAGGCGGCAGCCAGCTCAACCCTGTCCTTCAGGTCCAGCAGGCTCTTGGCATGCGGCGCGGCCGCCATGCCGAGTCCGATCATGCCGATACGCGTCTTTTCCATCTCCGTCGCTCCCAGTCGGCTTCCTCCGAAATATACCTACACCGAGGCCCGATGCGCGGCAAGAAAGTCATCATACAAATTCACGAAGTTTGTATGTTGACAAGTGAATTTACAGGCTCTAGCGATAGAGTCCTGTTGGAGGAGCGGGAGCGTAATGAAGGGACTGATCGATCCAGATCTGTTGTTTCCGGGCGAGGAGAGCACACGTGCGCTGGCGCGCGGGCTGTATGCCGAAGTAAGCGGCCTGCCGATCGTCAGCCCGCATGGTCATACGGACCCACGCTGGTATGCGCTGAACGAGGCCTTTCCCGACCCGGCTCAACTTCTCATCGTCCCCGACCACTATGTATTCCGAATGCTGTTCAGCCAGGGCATCAGCCTGGAAATGCTCGGCGTACCGACGCTTGACGGCTCTCCGGTGGCGACGGATGGCCGCGCGATCTGGCGACTTTTCTGCGAGAACTATTATCTCTTCCGCGGCACGCCGACGCGGCTCTGGTTCGATTATACGCTTTCTGAGCTGTTCGGCATTGACGAACTGCCTTCGGCCGCCAACGCGGACCGCCTTTACGACCATGTGGCCGAATGCCTCGCACGCCCTGAATACAGGCCGCGTGCGCTTTACGAGCGTTTCAATATCGAGGTGATTTCCACGACGGATAGCGCCCTGGACGATCTGGATTGGCACGCCAGGATCCGTGATAGCGGCTGGAAAGGGCGAGTCGTTCCGGCATACCGGCCAGACGCGGTGGTCGATCCGGATTTTCAGGGTTTTGGGACCAACCTCGATAAATTCGGCGAGATCACTGGCGCCGACACGGGAACCTGGACCGGATATCTGGACGCCCATCGCTCGCGACGCGCCTACTTCAAGACATTCGGCGCAACCTCGACCGATCACGGCCACGCCACGGCAGACACGGCCAATCTTCCCCAAAACGAAGCAGCGGCGCTTTTCGATAGGGTACGCTTGGGCAAAGCGAATGCGGACGAGCGGCGACTGTTCCGGGCTCAGATGCTGACCGAGATGGCGAAGATGAGCCTGGACGATGGCTTGGTCATGCAGATCCATCCGGGCTCCTTGCGCAATCACTCTCCAGCCATTCTGGCGAAGTTCGGTCGCGACAAAGGGTTCGATATTCCGACTCGCACGGATTATGTGACCGCTCTTAAGCCGTTGCTCGACGTCGTCGGGCTCGAGCGCAATCTGACCATCATTCTCTTTACGCTGGACGAGACGAGCTATGCGCGCGAACTCGCCCCGCTTGCCGGCGTCTACCCGGCTCTGAAGCTCGGGCCCGCATGGTGGTTCCACGACAGTGCGGATGGCATGCGCCGCTTCCGCGAAATGACCACCGAGACGGCGGGCTTCTACAACACCGTCGGTTTCAACGACGACACAAGGGCGTTTCCGTCGATACCCGCACGCCACGACATTGCGCGCCGGGTCGACTGCGCATTTCTCGCAGGTCTGGTCGCGGAACATCGCCTGCGGGAGAATGAAGCGTACGAGCTTGCGCGGGACCTTGCCTATGGTCTCGCAAAGAAGGCGTACCGGCTTTGAGAAATCACATCATGCCAACGGGAGGAAAAGCATGAAAATCCTGGTAAAACTGGCGGCGGGTCTAGTAGTCGCCGCTGCATTCATGGGCAATGCAGCCAACGCCCAGACGGTGCTGCGCTCATCCGACACGCATCCGGACGGCTATCCGACGGTCGAGGCGGTCGAGTACTTCGGTGAGCTGGTCAAGGAGCGTACGGCCGGCCGCTACTCCGTCGAGGTCTATCACTCCGCGCAACTCGGGGAGGAAAAGGACACGATCGAGCAGGTGCGTTCCGGCGTCATCGAGCTGAACCGCGTCTCGATGGCCCCCTTCAACGGTACGGTGAAGGAATCGATCGTTCCGGCGCTTCCCTACCTCTTCCGTTCGGAAGAGCACATGCACAAGGTGATGGACGGGGCGATCGGCGACCAGATCAAGACGGCCTTCGAAAGCGCCGGAGTGGTGGTGCTCGCCTTCTATGACGCTGGCGCGCGTTCCTTCTACAACAAACAGAAGCCGATCAGTTCGGTTGCCGACATGAAAGGCTTGAAGTTCCGCGTGATCCAGTCCGACATCTTCGTGGACATGGTGGCCGCGCTCGGGGCGAACGCTACGCCCATGCCTTACGGTGAAGTCTATTCCGGAATCGAAACGGGCGTCATCGACGGCGCGGAGAACAATTTTCCAAGCTACGACACCGCCAAGCATTTCGAAGTTGCCAAGAACTATTCGCTCGACGAACACACCATCCTTCCGGAGGTATTCGTCATGAACAAGGCCGTCTTCGATAAACTCACGCCGGAAGATCAGGAGATATTCAAGCAGGCCGCAAAGGACAGTGTCGCCAAACAGCGCGAGCTCTGGGCTGCCAAGGTCAAGGAGTCGCGTGGGAAGGTCGAAGCGGCCGGCGCGCAGATCACCACACCCGAAAAGCAGGGTTTCATCGATGCAATGAAGCCGGTCTACGAAAAGCACGTTACCGATGCCGTCCTGAAGAAAATGGTTGAGGACGTGCGCGCGGTACAGTGACGCTTTAGAGAGTTTCCGCTTTTCTCCGAATTGCGGAAGCTCTCTAACCTCTTGTATTGCCGCGGAAAATTGCTACGCACTTTTCCTGGAATTGCTCCAGACGGGCAGGCCTGCAGCACCCACGCGCTCACAAGCCGAAGCCTCTGCAGCAGACTGCCCGCCCACTTTCGATGGGAATGAAGCCTTGTCTAACGGATTGTCAAAACTGGGCCGGGGTTTGTCCTGGCTGGGTACGCTCTCGCTCTGGACGGCGGGTGTGGGCCTCGTCGCGATGACGCTCATCGTCGCGTGGCAGGTTTTCTGCCGCTATGTCTTGAACGACTCACCAAGCTGGACCGAGCCCGGCGCCGTCATGCTGATGAGCTGGTTCATCTTTCTTGGTGCAGCTGTCGGCGTACGCGAAAATTACCATCTCGGCTTCGACGTGCTGCTCTACGTGGTGCCTAAATCCGGCAAGATCTGGCTCCGCATGATTTCCGATCTCGTCGCGCTCGCATTCGGCTTCGGCATGATCTGGTACGGAGCTCAGCTCGTCGCCCTCACCTGGAACACCGTCCTGCCCTCTCTGCAGATTTCCGGCGGCTGGAGTTACGTGCCGCTCGTCGCGGGCGGCGTCCTCATCTGCTTGTTCGCCCTGGAGCGCATCGTCCTGCGGCTTGCCGGTGAGCCGATCGACGACGTTCTCGATGAAATGCCGCCGGCGGAGGTTGCTGCCGATCTCGAAACCGCGCAAATAAAGGCCTGACGCGATGGATATGATGATCCTCTTCGGCGTATTCACGCTGCTGATGCTGATCGGAACGCCGATCGCCTTCTGCCTCGGCGTCGCGTCCTTCGCGACCGTGCTCTATCTCGGCCTGCCGCCGCTGGTGATCTTTCAGCGGCTCAATTCCGGCATGAGCGTGTTCTCACTGCTTGCCATTCCGTTCTTCATCTATGCAGGGGACCTGATGGTGCGCGGCGGAATCGCCCAGAAAATAGTGGCCTTTGCGGCCTCGCTCGTCGGACACATCCGCGGCGGTCTCGGCCAGGTCAATATCGTCACTGCGACCTTGTTCGGGGGCATTTCGGGGTCCGCCGTGGCCGAAGCAGCGGCGGTGGGCGGGCTCATGATCCCGCAGATGAAGCAGCGCGGCTATGGCGCAGATTACGCCGTCAACATTACATCGATGGCGGCTCTGATCGCGCTGATGCTGCCACCGTCGCACAACATGATCATCTACTCGATATCGGCGGGCGGGAAGATCTCTATCGCAGATCTCTTCACCGCCGGTATCCTCCCCGGTCTCCTCTATGCGGCCGCGCTGATGGTGACCGCCTATTTCGTCGCGCGGCGGCGGGGCTACCCGACGGAGGTCTTTCCCGGCTTCGCCAGGGTCGGCCGCTATCTGCTGGTCTCGACGCCCGGCCTCCTGCTCATCGGCATCATCTTCGGTGGCGTACGTTCGGGTGTGTTCACTGCGACCGAAAGTTCCTGCATCGCCGTTCTCTATGCGCTCGCGGTAACCGTCTTCGTCTATCGGCAGATGACCTGGCGCGATTTCGTCCAGGCCACATTCGCGGCCGTGCGCACGACGGCCATGGTCCTGCTCATCATCGGCATGGCGGCCGCCTTTTCCTGGCTGATGGCATTCCTGAGAGTGCCTGCAGCGCTGATCGACTGGATGAACACGATTTCGGAGAATCCGATCATCGTTCTCCTTTTGCTCAATGTCCTGATGCTGTTTCTAGGAACCTTCATGGACATGGGGCCCACCATCATAATCTGCACGCCGATTTTCCTGCCGGTGGCCATGGCCTACGGCGTCGATCCGGTTCATTTCGGCGTCATCATGATCCTGAACTTCGGCATCGGCCTGAACACACCGCCGGTAGGGGCCGTGCAGTTTGTGGCCTGCGCAGTCGGAAAAATCTCCGTCTGGGAGGCGATGCGCAGCATCTGGCCCTTCTACATGGCGGGGTTGATCGTCCTTGGGCTCGTCACCTATGTTCCGGCCCTTTCGCTATGGCTGCCAGCCGTCTTCAAAGGGTGATACGTTTCATGGACCTTCCGACCGAACGCAAACCGAAGCTTTCCGAGCGCGTCGCAAGCTCGATCCGGCAACAGGTTCTGAAAGGTGAAATACAGGCCGGCGAGAAGCTGCCCACGGAGAGCAGGATCAGCGAATTCTTCGGGGTCAGCCGTACGGTCGTTCGCGAAGCGATTGCGACACTCGCAGCCGATGGCCTCGTGGAGCCACGGCAGGGTGCGGGCGTTTTCGTCAAGGACCACCCGACGATCGCCTTCGGTGCGATCAGCCTCGACGCCAGCAACAAGATTTCCCATGCGCTCAACGTCATCGAGGTGCGCATGGGACTGGAGATCGAGAGCGCGGGACTTGCGGCTCTTCGACGCAATAGCGCGCAGGAAGCCCAGATTCAGGAGGCATTTTTCGAGTTCGACCGGCTGCTCGAGCGTGGCGAATCGACCGGAAAGAGCGATTTTGCCTTCCACCGGGCGATCGCTGCTGCGACCAACAATCCCTATTATGTGGAGGTTCTCGATGCGCTTGGTCTACGGGCGATCCCTTGCGATGTCAGCTCTCCCTGGGGAACCGAGAGCGCGCTTTCGCGCGAATATCAGAAAGGCCTTCAGCGGGAGCATCTGGTGATCCTGCAGGCGATTTCCGGGAACAATCCGGAAGCTGCCCGTGCCGCCATGCGTGCCCACCTGACCGCAAGCCAGGAGCGCTATCGCGCCCGGTTGAGCGGACAGCAGGCGGCCTGGGGCGCGGCCAGGCGCGACGCGTGACACCCCGACGTTAGGCCGTTTCACTGCTTCAGAGAAGCGTTCTAACCTTTTGAAACCATGTACTTTCAGGAGCGGAAACGTTCCCTGGAAGTGCTCTAATCCAAGGACCGTGAGCCGATGACAGGCCATATCGACTACACCATTCGCTTCGCCGTTGACCCAGCAACAGCCGCGCGCATGGACACTGACGCGTTGCGCAGGAATTTCCACATTGGCGACCTGTTCCGTCCGGGCCGCATTTCGCTGACCTACAGCCATTACGACCGCATGATCGTCGGCGGAGCAATGCCTGTCGACGCGCCCCTACCGCTCGAGGCCATCCGCCCGACCGGGACGGCGCGCTTTCTCGAGCGGCGCGAGCTCATTGCCGTGAATATCGGCGGCCCCGGCCGTGTCGAGATGAACGGGGAAAGCTTCCGGCTCGAGCCGCGCGACATGGTCTATGCCGGCATGGGCGAGGAAGTCACCTTCTCCTCCGAAGACCCTGCCGCCCCCGCCAAGTTCTACCTTCTCAGTGCGCCCGCCCATCAGACGCTGCCAAGGCGTCATATCCGCATCGGTGACGCCAAACGGCTCGATCTCGGAAGTGCGGCCACATCGAACGAGCGTTCGATTTTTCAGTTCATTCATCCGGAAGGCGTGAAAACCTGCCAGCTGGTCGTCGGGATGACGCAGCTTGCTCCGGGGTCGGTCTGGAACACCATGCCGTGCCACGTGCACGACCGGCGCATGGAAGCCTATCTCTATTTCGACCTCGATGACAGCGCGCGCATTCTGCATCTGATGGGTGAACCGGGCGAAACCCGGCACATCGTGATGGCCAGGGAGGAGGCGGTGCTTTCTCCGCCATGGTCAATCCATTCGGGTTGCGGAACCGCGAACTACGCCTTCATCTGGGCGATGGCCGGCGACAATGTCGACTATACCGATGTGGAGATGGTTGCGATGGAGACGCTTCGATGAGCCTGCCGTCGAGCTTCAGCCTCGCCGGCCGGCGCATCGTCGTCACCGGAGCCAATACCGGTATCGGACAGGGTATCGCGGTTTCGGTCGCCCGGGCCGGCGGCACGGTGATCGGCGTGGGCCGCTCGGCGATGGACGAGACCGAGAAGAAAGTCGCTGATGCGGGTGGGATCTTCATTCCAGCCCGTACCGATCTTGCGGATCGCAAAGCCGCCCGCCCCCTCATCGACGGGCTGTGGGACGCGCACGGTCCGCTACATGGCCTCGTCAACAATGCGGGTATCATACGTCGCGCCGACGCGGTGGATTTCACCGAGACCGACTGGGACGACGTGATCGACATCAATCTACGTTCGCTGTTCTTCCTGTCTCAGGGTTTCGGGCGGCGGGTGATTGCCGAGAAAAGCCGGGGCAAGATCGTCAACATCGCTTCACTGCTTTCCTTTCAGGGCGGCATCCGCGTTGCATCCTACACCGCATCCAAACACGGAGCGCTCGGCATCACACGATTGCTCGCCTGCGAATGGGCGGCCAAGGGCGTCAATGTGAATGCCGTGGCCCCCGGCTACATCACCACGAACAACACGGAAGCGCTTCGCGCCGACGAAAAGCGCAGCACCGCCATTCTGGAGCGCATTCCTGCCGGACGTTGGGGTACGCCCGATGATATCGGCGATGCGGCAGTGTTCCTGCTCGCACCCGCCTCTGACTATATGCACGGAGCCGTCGTCCCGGTCGACGGCGGCTGGCTCGCCCGATAGGAGATGACAATGGATACGAAACTCTTCGCTCGAAGCACCGAAGGCGAATGGGTCGAACTCGGACAAGGCAACCGACGCCGGGTGATCCTGCATACGGACGAGCTCATGCTGGTCGAATTCGCCTTCGAGAAAGACGGCATCGGCGCGCCGCATTCGCACCCGCATGTGCAGGCGAGCTACATCGCCGAGGGCAGGTTCGAAGTTACGGTCGGAGAACAAACGCAGGTTCTTTCCGCCGGCGACAGTTTCATCGCACCTTCCGGCGTGGTCCATGGTGTTAGGGCGCTGGACGCCGGTCGGCTGATCGACAGCTTCACGCCACACCGCGCCGATTTTCTGAAGTAGGCACTTTGGGAAAAGGCTTGTCGCGTCGTTGCAAAGAGGTGGAGCGGCTCACCCCTCGCGCAAGGCAAAGGGACGTCCAGCCATCCTCTCGGGGACGGCGGCCGTCGTGCCTCGTTTCACGAGAGGCCCATCCACCTTGATCGTCATCGGGCGCGGGTTCTTTCCATGTATGGCCATGTCGATCAGGATTTCCGCGGCCTTTTGGCCCATTTCGTAGTTCGGCAACACCAGCGTCGACAGTGGCGGATGCGTGTAGCGAGCGAGCTCTTGATCGTCGTAGCCGAGTACCGACAGGTCCTGTGGCACGCGCAAGCCCCGCTCCGACGCTGCCTCGAGCGCGCCGATCGCCATCAGATCATTGCCGCAGAAGATTGCGGTCGGCGGATTGTCGATCGCAAGCAGCTCCAGGGCGGCCTCGTAGCCTCGCAATGGCAGCCAGTCGCCGTTGCGCACGAGTGACTCGTCATAAGCGATATCGGCGGTCGCCAAGGCTTGCTTGTAGCCTTTGAGCCGGTCGATAGCGGCGTCCATCCAGGGTTCGCCGTTGATGAAGCCGATGCGCCGGTGCCCGAGAGACGTTAGATGCGCGGTCGCCGCGAAGCCCCCCGCAACCTCCCCCGGTACGATCGCCATGTGCTGGCGCGGCTCGGCATAGCAGTTCAACAGGATCGTCGGGACGTTTTCCAATTCGCGCGGCACGCTCACCTTCCGTGTGAAGATCGTCGCATAAATAACGCCGGCGATTGCCGGATCTCGAAGGACGGACCGTAGGACGGCGCTCTCCAGGTCCGGATTTGAGCGAGTGGCGTGGGCAGAGACGAGCAGGCCCTGCTCGAAGGCATAGTCGCGAATGCCGTCGAGGCTGACCACCGGATGCGGACTTGTCGATATCTCGTCGACGATGAAGGCTATCGTGTCTTTTTCGATCGCGGGAGCGTGGTCGAGGTCCTGGCGTGTGTTGGGCAACCTGTATCCGATCTTGCGCGCCGCGTCGCGCACGCGCGCCCGGGTCTCGGCCGAGATGCGGGCTCCGGACATCTCGTTGAGCACGAGGGAAACACTCGACTGTGAGACGCCGGCGATACGCGCCACGTCGGTCATGGTAGGCCTGCCGCCGCCCGCATCCTTCGGCGACCCGTTGTCTCCGTTGCCCTTTCCCATTTTGCTCCCCTACCCGGCGCTGCAGCGCCGCATTCAATTTGTGCATGTGCTAATAACTTTAGCCTTGACTGCTAATAATATTAGCGCAAGGTTTTTCCGTGTGAAGCATAAACTTGCTCGCAGCCGGTGGAGGAATACCGGCAAACCGGGAGGAAAGAACACCATGAACAGGATTTCACGCCGCGCGTTCATGCTTGCCGCGACCGCGGCTGGCGCAATCGCCGTCGCCGGGACTGTCGCATTCGCGGAACTGCCGAAGCTCGCGCAGAAGGAGACCTACAAGGTCGGCTTCGCGCAAACGGAATCCAACAACCCCTGGCGCATCGCACAGACCAACAGCATGAAGGCCGAGGCCGAGAAGCTCGGGCATCAGCTGGTCTATACCGATGCTGCCGGATCCGCTGCCAAGCAGGTGGCCGACGTCAACTCGATGATCGCCCAGGGGGTCGACCTGATCTTCCTCGCACCGCGGGAAGAAAAACCGCTCATCCCCGCCGTCATGGCCGCCAAGAAGGCCGGCATCCCCGTCATCCTGCTCGACCGAAGTGTTGATCCGTCGCTTGCCAAGGCGGGCGAGGACTACGTCACCTTCATCGGCTCGGATTTCATAGAGGAAGGCAAGCGCATCGCCGAGTGGCTGATCAAGAACGCCAACGGCAAGTCGAAGATCATCGAGCTCGAAGGGACCACCGGTTCGTCTCCGGCCAACGACCGCAAGAAAGGCTTCGACGAGACGATCAAAACGGCAGGCGGCTTTGAGATCGTCGCATCGCAGTCGGGCGATTTCGCCCGGGACAAGGGCCGGCAGGTTGCCGAAGCCCTGTTGCAGGCGCACCCGGATGCCGACATCGTTTACGCGCATAACGACGAAATGGCGATCGGCGCCATCGCTGCCATCGAGGCGGCCGGCAAGGTCCCAGGCAAGGATGTGCTGGTATTGTCGATCGACGGCGGCAAGGAAGCGGTTCAGGCGGTCATCGACGGCAAGATCGCAGCAGTCGTCGAATGCAATCCGCGCTTCGGACCCAAGGCCTTCGAAACGATGCTGCGTTACGCCAAGGGCGAGAAGATCGACCCGCTGGTCATAAACGAGGACAAGTTCTACGACTCGACCAACGCGGCTGCCGAACTCGCCAACGCGTACTGACATCCTTCTTGATCGGCCGGCCCATGCCGGCCGATCAACGGGTTCGGTGATCCTGCGCGTTTCCCACAGTCGCGACCAGACAGATCGGCATCGGGAGGTTTCATGCTTCTGTCCATGCACGGCATCTGCAAATCCTTCAACGGCATTCCCGCGCTTCGCTCGGCTTCACTTGAAGTCGGCGAAGCCGAGGTGATGGCGCTCGTTGGTCAGAACGGCGCAGGAAAGTCGACGCTTATCAAGATACTGACCGGCGCGTACCGGCGCGACGAGGGTTCGATCGCCTTTGCGGGAGAGGACGTTTCCTTCAACATGCCGGCCGAGAGCCAGGCCAGGGGGATTGCAACGATCTACCAGGAGATCAACCTCGCCCCGCAACGCTCCGTTGCCGAGAACATCTATCTTTCGCGCGAACCCCGGCGCTTCGGTTTGATCGATAGGCGTGCAATGCGCGAAGGCGCGGTCGCCGTCCTGCGGACCTTCAACCTGGAGATCGACGTCGATCAGCCGGTCGCCCACTTCAGCGCCGCGACCCGGCAGATGGTCGCGATTGCGCGCGCCGTCACTCAGAAGGCACGTCTCGTTATCATGGACGAGCCTACCTCTTCCCTTGACGAGCGCGAGGTCGCCATCCTTTTCGAAACGATCAGAACGCTCAAACGCGGCGGCGTATCCGTCGTCTTCATCGGCCATCGTCTGGACGAGCTCTATCGGATTTGCGACAGCGTTACGATCATGCGGGACGGGAAGACGGTGGCGACGGGCGCGATGGCGGAGATGCCGAAGCTCGCACTGGTGCGCCATATGCTGGGGAAGGAGCTCGCTGCCTTCGAAGCGATTGCCAAGGATGCGGATGAGGGCGCGCAGCGGCCGGTGCGCCTATCGGTCGAGAATGCCGGGGCCGGCGTTCGGGTGCGGAATGTCAGCCTGACGGTGCGCGAAGGCGAGATCTCGGGGCTTGCCGGTCTGCTCGGCTCCGGCCGAACCGAAACGGCCAATCTGATTTTCGGCGCCGACCGGCTTGAGCGCGGGGAAATTCGCTACAAAGGCCAAGCGCGATCCTATCGTCAGCCCGCGGAAGCCATTGCGGACGGCATCGGTCTCGTTTCCGAGGATCGGAAGGTCGACGGCATCATTCCGGATATGAGCATCCGGGAAAACATGACGCTCGCGCTTCTGCCGAAGCTCGCCCGTAGCGGCATTGTCGATCGCGCGCGCCAGGATGAGATCGTCGCGAGCTACATCGCCGCGCTTGGGATCAAATGCACTTCGCCCGACCAGCCTATCAAGGAACTCTCTGGGGGCAACCAGCAGAAGGTGCTGCTCGGACGATGGCTCTGCACCGATCCGAAACTCCTGATCGTCGACGAACCGACTCGCGGCATCGATATCGGCGCCAAAGCCGAAATTCTCCGCCTTTTGCGCAGGTTAGCGGACGAGGGTTTGGGCGTGCTGATGATTTCGTCGGAGCTCGAGGAATTGCTCGCGGCAGCCGACCGGGTAACCGTCCTCAGCGATGGAACCTCGGTGGCGGTTCTGCCGCGCAGGGAGTTGAGCGAGGCAGCGCTCTTTGCCGCCATGGCGCATCAGGTGGAGTAGCATGACGACGATCGAGACACAGGCCACCGCGGGCACCGTCCCCTCCGGCAAACGCTTCTTCACACTGGCCGGACGATACGGCACTGTCGCCGCGTTCCTCGCACTGATCCTCTTCAACGTCCTCTTCACTCCAAACTTCCTGTCTTTGCAGACGCTCAACGTCAACCTGACCCAGGTCGCCACGATCGTGATCGTCGCCACCGGCATGACACTGGTGATTGCTACCGGCGGCATCGACCTTTCGGTGGGTTCACTGATGGCGATAGGCGGTGCGCTTGCACCGATGATCTTTATGGGCGCGCTGTTTCCGGTTTCGTCCATGCCCGTCGCCGTGGCACTTGCCTTTATTCTGCCGGTCATCGCCACGGCGCTGCTCGGTTTGTTCAACGGGCTGCTGGTGACTCGTTTCGCCATCCAGCCGATCATCGCCACCCTCGTCCTGTTCATTGCCGGCCGCGGCATCGCCCAGGTCATGACCAACGGCAACCTGCAGGTCTTCCGCAACGAAGGCTTCCAATTCATAGCTCTCGGGCGCATTGCCGGCATTCCCGCCCAGGTAATTTTGATGATTGTGATTGCGGCGATCGCATGGGCGGCAGTTCGCCACACGGTTTTTGGACGCCAGGTCATCGCGGTCGGGGGCAACGAGAAGGCAGCCCGGCTGACCGGTATCCCCGTGCACCGCGTCAAACTGCTCGTCTATATGATCAGCGGCGCGCTTGCCGGCGTGGCGGGCCTCATCGTCGTCGCGCGGAATTCCGCAAGCGATGCAAACCTTGTCGGCCTCGGCATGGAACTAGACGCAATCGCCGCCGTCGCCGTAGGCGGCACGCTTCTGACCGGCGGGCGCGCGAACATCATGGGCACCTTGATCGGCGCCCTGGTTATCCAGCTGGTGCGCTACACCCTGCTTGCAAATGGTGTGCCCGACGCGGCTGCGCTGATCGTCAAGGCTGCCCTGATCCTGCTTGCGGTATTCATCCAGCAGCGTGCCGGAAAACCGTGAGGGAGAATGACGATGAACGCCTTCCGTAACACTTTTGCGCTGAAGTCTTCCGGGGACATGGCCCGGCTCGGCGTCATTCTCGCGCTCGCCGGTCTCATCCTGTTCGGCGCCCTGCGTTACGAGAACTTCCTCTCACAGTACAACATCCTGAGCTTTCTGCGTTACAACTCGATGTTTGCGCTGATCGCCCTGGGCATGGCCTTCGTCATCATGACGGGGGGTATCGATCTTTCGGTCGGCGGCACCGCGGCAATGGCGAGCGTCGTCGCGGCGCTTCTATCGCCCTATCACTGGGCTGCAGGTCTCTTCGGTGGCATTGCGGCGGGCCTTGCCGTCGGGGCGCTGAACGGCTTCACCGTGACCGTGATGCGCATCCAGCCCTTTATCGCCACGCTCGCAACCATGCTTGCTGCCTATGGCACCGCTTTGCTGCTGGCGGGTAACCAGTCGGTCTCCGTTTCCTATGACAGCGGCTTCACGGCGATTGGCCAGGACGACTTCCTGGGCTTCCCCATTCCCGCCTGGATCGCCCTTCTCGTCTATTTTGCCGGCTGGCTGGTGCTAGAACGGCTGCCCGTCGGCCGCCATGTTCTGGCCATAGGCGACGGCGAGGCGACGGCCGCATTGATGGGCCTCAAGGTAAGGCGAACGCTCGCCGCCGTCTATATCGGCTCCGGCGCGCTGGCGGGGCTTGCAGGCGTCATCCTTGCCTCGCAATTCGGCGCCGGCCAGCCTACCGAGGGGGTCGGCTGGGAACTCTTCGCCATCGCCTCGGTGGTCGTCGGTGGTACGCTCCTGACGGGCGGTTCCGGGTCCGTCGGCGCAACACTTGCGGGAGCTCTGCTGCTCGCAATGGTGTTCAACATCCTGAATTTCGAGAATGGCCTCGGGTGGATTTCCCTTTCGGCCTATTGGCAGTCTGTCATCCGCGGCGGCTTCCTGCTCGTCGTCGTCGTTCTTCAGGCGCGGTTGATGTCGCGCGGTGCGAGTGAGGGACGCGTCTGAGGTGCAGGTGACGCCCGCGACAAAGAGAAAGCAAGAGGACAAGCAATGAATACGACAGCAACACGCGAAACGAGCCCTGGCTATGACCTCGACGCGTCCGTCGAAGCCTTGCAGCGCGAAGGCATTACCGGCCTCAAAAGCGCCTTCTCGCGCGAATGGGCGGAGGCGATGCGTGAAGACATGATGACGGCCTTCTGGTCGGCCATTCAGCGGCCGGGCGGCGCCGTCGGTCGCGGGCCGCGCCGCTGGTATGTGGAGATCCATCCGCAGGACTTTTCCGGCTTCGTCGATCTCGTCACCCACCCATGGGTCGTCGGCATATGCGAGGCGATGCTCGGTCCGGACTATCAGATCGTCGAGATCGGTTTCGACGTACCTTTTCAGGGAGCGAAGTACCAACCCTGGCACCGCGACTTCCCTTCGCCGCCCGAGACCTATGTCGAGCGCCGCATCACCTCGCTCGCCTTCAACCTCACCGGCGTGGACGTGACGGAGGATATGGGGCCGTTCGAAATCGCACCCGGCACCCAGTGGCTCGACGGCAGAGAGTGGAAACATGAAATGTTCCCGCCCAAGGAAAGGTGGCCCGAGTTTCAAAAGCTCGCGACACGCAAATATCCCAGGCTCGGCGATGTTTCATGCCGGTCCGCGCTCACCATCCATCGCGGGACGGAACACGCTTCGCCGATCGCCCGCCCTGTCATGGTCCTCGGCGTCGACGCGCCCGGCGCCGGCCATGCCGAACTGCACGACATGATGGTGACGCAGGACTACTACGACGCGCTACCGAAACTGGTGAAGCAACACCTCGTCTGCAGGATCGTCGACGAGCTGATCCCCGTCACGCAGAAACACGACATCGAAGGTCTTGTGATGGGCTCGACGCCTACCTGAACGGCTCCGGCGCTCGGAACGCAACGGTCACTACAGCGACGTTCGTGATTTACGACAACAAAGACCGCCGCAGCACCATGATTTGCTGCATGTTCTTGTCCTTTGATCGTCTCCGATTAAAGGACAAATGCAGGTAGGCCCGGCAGCAGCTTGTCCAATGTCAGCGGGAACTCACGAACCCGCACCCCGGTGGCGTTATAGACCGCATTGGCGATAGCCGCGCCCGCCCCGCAGACGCCGAGTTCTCCTAGGCCCTTGGCGCCGAGGGGATTGGCCTTGTCGTCGTTCTCCTCGAGGAACACGACATCGAGATCGGGGACATCACCATTGACCGGAATATGGTATTCGGCAAGATCATGATTGACGAAATGTCCGTAGCGGCCGTCGAGCACGGTTTTTTCCATCAGGGCTGCGCCGAGCCCCCAGGTCATGCCTCCGAGAATCTGTGAACGCGCCGTCTTTGTATTGAGAATACGGCCTGCGTCGATCACGGCGAGCAGGCGCCTTGCACGGATCTCGCCCGTGTCGCAGTCAACGCTGACCTCGGCAAAATGCGCACCATATGAATGCTGCGAAAATGCCTGGTAGGCCTCTGTGCCGGCCCCCGCCTCGACCGAACCCCGGGCGTCGAGACCTTCGGGTGCGACCCGGCGTAAGACGTCCTTCAGGTCCTCAGCCCGATTGCCGAACCGCACCGCTCCCGCCGCCATCGAAACGTCGGCGGCATTCCGAACCGGCGCGCCATGCACGCGGGCGGCGGCAAGAATTTTCTCTTTCAACGCTTCACACGCACGCAAAAGAGCCGTTCCGGCGCTCGCCGCCCCCCAGGATCCGCCGGAGCCCGCCGTCAGAGGAAAGCGGCTGTCGCCGAGTTCGATCGCAATTGCAGCAAGGGGAACGCCCAGAGTATCGGCGGCAATCTGAGTCAGGATGGTGTAGGTGCCGGTGCCGATATCGGTCATGTCAAGGCGAGCGGTCACCTGTCCCTCGGCATCAATCCGGACCCAAGCCGCAGCGGCTCCGATGTAGTTCGGCCGGATCGCAGCGGCCATGCCCATCCCCACCAGCTTTCGTCCTTCGCGAAGGCGGCCCGGTTCTGGGCTGCGCCGCCCCCAGTCGAATCGACGCGCCCCTTCCTGCATGCAGGCTACGAGGTTGCGCGTGGAAAACGGCACCCGGCGTTCCGGATCCTGATCGGGCTCGTTACGAATCCTGAGCTCGATCGGGTCGAGATCCAGGTGTTCGGCGAGTTCGTCCATGGCGCATTCCAGCGCGAGCATGCCGGGCGCCTCACCCGGAGATCGCATCCATTCGCCTCGGTTGAGGTCGACGGTAACGAGCCGGTGTCGGGTCAGGCGATTGGATGCGGCGTAGAGCGAACGGGCAAAAACCGCTGTTTGCTCGCAGAACTCCTCGACGCGGGCGGTAGCGGACCAGACGTCATGCCCAAGGGCTATCAACCTGCCATCCGCACGCGCGCCCAATCTTACCTGCTGCAGCATTTCCGCACGGTGACCGGCATTGGCGAACATCTGCTGCCGCGTCAGGGTAATCTTGACGGGCCTTTTAAGGATACGGGCGGCCAGGGCCGCGAATACCGAATCGGCATGGACGATCAGTTTGGAACCGAAACCACCACCAATATAACGGCTAACCACACGCACTCGCTCGACCGGGACGCCGAGCGTGGCGGCAAGACCTGCACGGAAGTTCGAGAGAGTCTGTGCCGAGGTGTGGATCGTTACATCGTCCCCCTGCCAGATTGCCAAGGTAGCATGCGGTTCCATGGGATTGTGATGCTGGTAGGGCGTACGGTAGCTCACGTCGATCCGCACCTCTGCCTCCGCGAATGCCGCCTCGAAATCACCAACCGCGCTGTCCGTCTCGAAGCCTGCATTGGTCCGCTTGGGCGCATAGGCCGCGGCAAGGTGCTCTTCGAGACCGAAGTCGCCGGCAGTCTCCTGGTAACGGATCTTGATGAGGGCCGCCGCGGCACGTGCTGCCTCGAAGGTTTCGGCGACCACCAGCCCGATGGGCTGATCGTAGTAATGCACGTGATCGCCACGGAGCACGGGTCGCGCACGGGTGAAAACCTCGCGTACGGCCGGCGTGACGGCCGGGCCGAATTCCGGTTGGCGCGGCGCATTCAAGTGCGTCATCACGTAAAGGACGCCTGGCGCTCGTTCGGCGAGTTCCGCGTCGATTTCCAGAATGCGTCCTTTGGCAATGGCCGCACCGAGAATATAGCCATAAGCCGGAAGCGGGCCCTCCGCAATTTCGTAGGCATAGGGAGCGGTGCCGGTGACCTTGCGCGGCCCATCGACGCGGTCGACCGCTTTGCCTATGAACTGGTCGCCGCCGCTTGTAGGACGTCGCTGCGCATTTTCCGTCATTGTTTCCACCAATTTTTTCGGGTCAAACCAGTTCGGCCGCGGCGGCGAGCGTGTAGCGCACCGTCCGCTTGGCCAAGCGTATCTTGAAGTCGTTGCCGCCATGCCCGACGGCTTCGGGGAGAGCCGCCTCGGCGGCCTCCGATAAGGCCTGATCCGAAAGAGCCGAACCGGCAAGCCTGCTCTCGACCTCGGGCGCCCGCCAGGGTTTCGGCGCCACGCCGCCCATGGCGACGCGGGCGCTTCGCACCCGATTGCCGGAAGTTTCGATGATCGCTGCAACGGAAACGAGGGCGAACGCATAGGAGGCACGGTCGCGTACCTTACGGTACACCTGCCGGCCCGCCGGCGGCGGCGGCAGAGTGACGCCAGTGATCATTTCGCCATGGGCGAGCACCGTCTCCTCGTCCGCCGTTGTCCCAGGCAGCAGATAAAGGTCACCGAGCGGGATCGACCTCGTTTCTCCTCCCGGTGACACTGTTTCGACCCTTGCATCGAGCACTGCCATGGCCACCGCCATGTCGGACGGATGCACGGCAATGCATGAATCGCTCGCTCCGATCACCGCATGCATTCGGTTGAAGCCCCTCAGCGCGGCGCAGCCGGCGCCGGGCTCCCGTTTGTTGCAAGGCATGTTGCTATCGTAGAAATAGGGGCATCGCGTGCGTTGGAGAAGGTTTCCGCCAGTGGAAGCCTTATTGCGGATCTGGCCGGAAGCGCCCGCCAGCAGCGCCTGAGACAGAATAGGGTAGCGCGACCTGACGCCCGGATCAGCGGCGAGGTCGCTATTGCGAACTTGGGCGCCGATATGCAACCCGCCCTCCTCCGTCGGCTCGACACGGTCCAGCGGCAATCGGCTGATGTCCACGAGATGCTGCGGGCGCTCGATGTCCAGCTTCATCAGATCAAGCAGATTGGTGCCACCGGAGATGAAACGCGCTGCCGGTCTTCCCGCGACGGCCGCCACAGCCCCCGCCGCGTCTTCGCTTCGCTGATAAGTAAAGGGCTGCATGCTTCATGACCTTTCTGCGGCATCGCGAATGGCGGCGATGATGTTGGGATAGGCGGCGCAACGGCAGAGATTGCCGCTCATGCGCTCGCGGATTTCGGTGTCGGTCAACGCGGCGGGAGCGGCGCCAACATCCGCGCTCACATGGCTCGGCCAACCGTCCTTCGCCTCTCGCAACATTGCGACTGCGGAGCAGATCTGGCCCGGCGTGCAGTAGCCGCACTGGAAACCATCGTGTTCGATGAAAGCCGCCTGAACCGGGTGAAGTTCGCCCCCGGCTGCAAGCCCTTCGATCGTGGTGATTTCATCGCCTTCATGCATGGCAGCCAGCGACAGACAGGCATTGATCCGGCGCCCGTTCACAAGAACCGTGCAGGCGCCGCATTGACCATGGTCGCAACCCTTTTTCGAACCGGTGAGCCCGAGATGATTGCGCAAGGTGTCGAGCAGCGTCGTTCGCGGATCCACTTCCACCGCTATATTTCTGGCGTTGATATTGAGCATAACCGGCAATGTGGGCATCGGGGTTACTGTGGGTTCAGCAGCAACGGCGGCGACCGCGGAACGTCCAACTGGCAGCCCGGCGACAAGGAGCATGGTGGTGGCTGCCCCGCCCTCCAAAAGCGCCCGTCGCGTCGGGCCAGTTTCTTTTTGCTTTTCTGGCATGTGTCATCTCCGGTTTGCCTGTTGAGGAGGATACTCGCCGCCTGCATTGCAGCCGGCAGCGTGCATCGACGCGACACAAGTTGGCGCTGGACGCGTAACATTTCTTTCAGGAAATCGGCGGAAGTATCAGAATTCCGGAATAACGTCCGATCGATAAGCGCGCGGCGTTATCCCTCGCAGGCGCTTGAATGTGGCGGTGAAGTGACTCTGGCTCGAAAAGCCGCAATTCAATGCGATCTCGCTGAGCGCGATGTCGGTTTCATGCAGGAGGGACTCCGCCCGCCGGACGCGTTCCTCGATGACATAGGCGTACGGTGCAAGGCCTGTGGTGGCCTTGAAGCGACGCGCAAAGGAATCCGCCGCAACACCGGCGACATGCGCCAACTCGCCAAGCGAAATGTCTCCGTCCAGATGGGCGTCGATATAGTCGCGAACCCGCTTCACGACGGCGCCGCCAAGGGATCCGTGGCGGATAACCTTTACGGGTTCATCAAAGACAGAACGTATCCGCAAAGCGATAAGTGCAACCAGATGCTCCATATAGGCCGTATCGGGAGCGTGGCCGCGGGATATCTCGCAACTCAGCGATTTCAGCAGCGCTTCCGTGACAAAGTCACTCTTGTTTATCAGGACCGGCAGGTTCTTCAGGTGATCGCTGCCCGGAGGGATGGACCGGGGATCGATCCAGAGCGCCGAATAGGTGAGATCGACGTCGCGATACGCGCCGAGCCGTTCCGTGCCCGCGGGCACGAATGTCAGGGCACCCGGTCCGTCCCGCCCCTGATACAGGCTCCCGTCGGAACGGATGAGCGTCTGGGATGTGCCGCCTCGCTCAGTCAGAACGAACAGGTGATGCGGAGCGGTCCAGCGCATTTCCGCTTCCCGGCATGCCCAGCGGCGGCGATCGAAAATGATCGATGAATTGGCCCACGAAGCTGTCAACGGCTTCGCCAGCCGCTCACCCGCAGTCCGGATCCGACCATTACCGAGAAGTGGTCTGAAAGACATGTGCAAACGTCCTGTTTTCGCCAAACCGAGACCGCGCAGGCGCCAGAATGCGCCATCGCAATTCGCCCGGCCGCCCCGCACGAATTCTCCAGCACCGATCCTGATTGCGCTATCAAACCATGTTCAAAGTCTCGTGTAGTGCCCTCTCCGCGCCAAGACTGAGGTGTTGCGCGGCAAACACGCACTTCATGCGCTCATTTTCTTAGTTGTTCGCAACGTCTTTCGCTCTGGAATCGTTATCCTTGACAAGGCTGCCTCGCTGGACCCGAGACGGCTGCAACGGCGAGAGACGCGATGGCGAAGAGTATTCCCGTGCGGGACGAAGACGAGAACTCGAACCGCCTTTTTACGCCGCGCCGCTCGCGCACTTTGGCGGTCCTTGTCGCCCTTCTCGTAGGATTGGTCGTGTGCACGTTCCTCACCGTACCGTTCCTGCCAGCCCTCACCTGGGCGCTCGTGTTGGCTGTGATGTTCCAGCCGCTGCATCGCCGGGTCAAAAGCCGCTTCCGCTATCCGGACGCAGCAGCCGCGGCGACCGTCGCCATCGCTGTCTTCGTCGTCGCCGTGCCGCTTACCTTCATGGCGGAGCGGTTGGTAAACGAGGCTGCCAAGGGCGCAAAGATCATCGAGGAGGCGCTGCGGTCCGGCACCTGGCGCGACGCGCTCGCCAATTATCCACGTCTCGCGCCGGCCGTCGTCTGGATCGAGACGCAGCTCGATCTGGCCGGGATCGCCGGAAGCGCCACCAGCTGGCTTACCAACTTCAGCGCCTCGTTCGTACGCGGTTCCGTTGCCCAGATCATCGATGCCGTCCTGACATTCTATTTCCTCTTCTACTTCATGCGTGACGGCCGGCAAGTGCTGGCCGCGCTGAAGGAACATTCCCCACTCAGCGAGCAGGATATGAACCGGCTGTTCACGCGGGTACACGAAACGGTGCATGCCGTTGTCTTCGGCACAGTGGCCGTTGCAGCCGTGCAGGGCGCCATGGGCGGCCTGATGTTCTGGTTGCTCGGCTTACCGGCGCCCGTGGTATGGGGGCTCGCCATGGGCTTGCTCGCGGTCGTACCGGTGCTCGGCGCTTTCATCGTCTGGCTACCGGCCGCACTATCGCTGGCGTTGAGCGGCGAATGGGGAAAGGCGTTGATACTCGCCGGTTGGGGCGCGGGGGTGGTCGCGACCATCGACAATCTTCTGTACCCCATCTTCGTGGGGGACCGCCTGAAGCTCCACACCCTCACGGCCTTCATGAGCATGATCGGCGGCATCATCGTATTCGGGTCGGCAGGGTTGGTGATCGGGCCGGTCGCCTTCACCGTCACGCTGCTGCTTCTGGACATCTGGCGCCAACACAATACGGAGCCCAGGGCCTGAAGCGCTTTGCGGTCTATCAGTACACGTCCGATCGACGGAGGGCAGAAAAAAGGGCCCGCCCGGAAAAAGCCGGCGGACCCTGAATCAGGTCTGTCAGATGCGGAACTAAATCGTCTAGGAAAGGATCACCACGATTTCTAGAGACGACGGTTCGACAATGACGATCCTGCCGTCTGCCAGTACGAAGAACAGGTACCCCTCGTATTCGGGTACGATCTGTACGATTCGGGTCGGAACCGGTTGCAGCTCGACCTTGACAGTCTCCGGTACTGCCACGCCGACGGACACATCGAAGTCGACGTCGATCGGGTCGACGTTCTCTTCCTTGATGACCTGCGTGATTTCCGTCTTCTGCTCTATCGTCACGTCCACGTTTCCGGAAGAGCCGGAAGTCTGACCCTGCTCGGTCGAACGGGACTCTCCTTGAGCCGGTTGATCGGTTCCGCCTTGCGAAGGCTGCTGTTCCGAATCTTGCTGCTGGGTCTGCGCGTCCGACCCCTGCTCTTGCGTTTGCGTGCCGCCCTGATCCTGCTTTGTATCGGATTGGCCTTGCTGATCCTGTTGCTGATCAGCTGGCTGTTGCTGCTGGTCCTGGCCGGTCTGCCCCTGCTGTGTTGCACCCCCCTGGGGGTCAGGCTGCTGGTCCGGCTGCGTGCCGCCTTGCGGACATTCCGTGCCGGCCGGGCAGTCGGTGGATTGGCCGCTCGACTGGCCCTGCGCCGGCTGCTCCGTCTGCGATAAGACCGGGGTGGACGCTACCCCCAGGCTTACGGCGATCGCACTCCTGATAAGGATACCCTTCATCGGATGTTCTCCATTCGAACGTCCCTTCCGGCAGCCAACCGCGGATTGGCAGGATTGTTCCCTATCAACCAACGTGGGCGGCGGAATTTTGGAGAGCGGGATGAGAAAAAATCTTTGCGGATTTCCGCCCGGAATTGCTGAAAAACAAGAAGCCAGAGCAATTTCGTGATCCGGAGAAAAGCGGGTGTGCTTCAGGCCGTGATTCCACCCGCCCCGGCCCCGCCGGAACGGACTGGCCCTTCAAACAATCCCAGATCGTCACGGGTGAAAGCCGCAAGCACCCATGCCGCTTGACCGGCCTGACCACGTGGCTGATAGGTCAGCCTGTCAGGGCTGTCGATTCGGCGCATCGCCTCCTGGTCTATCAAGCCGGATCTCGCCGCTTCGGCCGCCCGTTCGCGATCACCTTCGAACGCATCTTCAACCAGTTCGCGGGTCAGCATGATCCCCTTGCGAGGGCGATCACGGCCTTCGTCCCGGGTCAGCATGGCCACGGCCACGCCGAGTTCCTGGGCCAGCTCCGGGTCGGCCAACACCTCGAAGATTGCCATCGGCTCCTCCATCAATCCCCGGCGCCACGCGCAAAGAAACGGTGCTGCCTAGCCGTCGTCCGGGATGTGTGAATCCACGCCCAGGGTCTGCAGATTGTTGCGAACCTCCAGTACCCCTGCGACAGCCTCCACGACGGCCTGAATCCGACGTGCACGTTCCAGGGTTTCGACAGCACCTTCAAGGGTGACGATGCCGTTTACGGCACGCACTTCGATGCCGTTGGCCTCCGTTTCATCGTTTTGGGTCAGCCGGTCCGTAATGACCGCTTCCAGTTCGTCGCTGTCGATGCGGTTCGTTGGAAGGGAGCGCCCGTTGTCGACGGGATTTTCCTCAAGTCCATCTGCACCGGCATCATCGACTATGAAGCCCTCACCGCGCTCTTCATCAAAATTTGCGCCGGTGGAGCCATAGCTTCCGTTTTCAGGACTGCGCGAGGTACTACCGCTACCGTCTGAATAGGGCCAGCCTTCACGAAGATCGCGCTCCTCATAGTCGCGATAATCCTCGTCGCGCGAGAGCGCCTTTTCTTTGTGGGGCACCTTCATTGGCGTCTCCTTTCAGTGAGGATCGGTTTGGGAAAGAGATCCCGCTCTGGCGGGATCTCCGTCCCGCTCGTCACCAATCCCAAGTCTGGCGGCCGTACCAGTCGTCTAGGTCACGCCGCACACGGTCCTTCTCGATTCCGTAGCGCTCTTGGATTTTACCTTCAAGTTGATCACGGTTCCCGGAGATCTGATCCAGATCATCATCGGTGAGCTTGCCCCACTGCTCCTTGATCCTCCCCTTGACCTGCTTCCAGTTACCTTCCACACGATTCCAGTCCATGAGTCGTCCTCCATGTTTGATTGTCTCGTAAGTGGAACTCGCGAGAACGAAATTGGTTCATCGTGATCGCAGATGCTTGTGCACTCCCGGAAGGAGCCGGCCTCCGGACGTGACGTTGCAGACACAAAGTTGTGTTACTCTGGGAACTCGACTTTCACGGCATCTCTGCTTCTATCATATGCAGCTGTTTCACATCTGGCGAAGGGGGCGGAAGGTGGTCCACGATCGGGATAAAAGGCGCAAGCGTCGCCGTCACGTCCTCCGGTTCTTTTCAGCGCTCGCTTTACCTGCCCTCCTGCTTGGCTCGGCGATCGCGGCGGCGGAATGGGCCACGCCGGATCCACCCGTGCGCGCGGACGCTCCAAAGGCGGGAAACCGCCGGTGAAATCTTCGTCGGAAAACCAGCCTGGAACATCTTTGCGACTCGTGTGTTGAGCGCTCCTGAGCAGGAGCGAATATGAAGGAGCACATCCAGCAGATCGTTTCGGCGCTGAAGCGCCGGCATGCGGTGCTGTTTGTCGGAGCGGGCGTGTCGATGAGTGTCGGCTTGCCCTCCTGGAAAACGCTGGTCGATCATATGCTGAGCGAGCTGCGGCTCGACGAGTCCGTCATGCGTGATCCCGACATTTCCTATCAGACGATTGCCGAATGCTATCGCCTGGAACATGGAAACATTGCCTCGCTTTGCGAATGGATGCGGCACAACTGGCGCATCTCCCCGGAGCGCATCAAACGATCGGAGTTACATCGGTTGATCGTCGAGCTCGACTTCCCGGTGATTTACACGACCAACTACGACAGCAATTTGGAAAGCGCCTACGACGTTTACGGCAAGCGCTACGCAAAGATCAGCCATGTGCGTGACATCGCCTCCGCGCCGGCCGGCGTCACGCGGATCATCAAGTATCATGGCGACTTCGACGATGACGACACGCTCATCCTGACCGAAACGGACTATTTCAACCGGCTGTCCTTCGAATCCCCGCTCGACGTCCGCTTTCGCAGCGACGCTCTGGAAGCAACTGTGCTGTTCGTCGGCTACAGCATGTCTGACCTGAACATCCGCCTGCTTCTCCACCGCATCTGGAGCACCTGGCAGAGATCAGGTCACGAAAAGGATCGGCCGGCCTCCTATGTCTTCATGTATCGGCCCAATCCGGTCCAGAAAGCGGTTCTCGGCAAATGGGGCGTAACCGTTCTCGCCGGCGAAGGCGACGATCCGCAGCAATCGCTTCTGGCCTTCACCCGAAGCCTCCGCACTGAACTCGGTGGTTAGATCGTTTCACTGGAAGTGCTTTGAACGAGCCGCCTTACGGTGCACTCAACCGAATATTGCCAGGGGGGCATCGACCAGCGGAAAGCCGCGGTGAATTTGGCGCTCGACAGCGAGGAATTGGTTGGGCGTCTTGCGGGCGTGGGAAAGGCGCTGGTCGCGACATCTCGAACATGCGCCCATGGACCGCCTTCAGCGCGGCTTGCCGAAAGAGCATGCCGCGCCAGATCCGCTCTGCTGGTGGTGCCCGCGCCGGCAAGATGATAGAGACCGAAAACGAAATCCCGGCCGCACCGTGTCAGCTGTGCGGAAATGCCCAGGATCGCATCCGCAAGATCGAGCGCCGATGTCGGATTCCCCCACTGGTCCGCGACGACCGCGATCTCCTCGCGCTCCCCGGCGAGCCGCAGTATGGTCTTGATGAAATTCTTCCCGAAAGGACTATAGACCCAGCCCGTGCGCAGAATGACATGGCGGGGATTCGCCTCGGCAACGGCCAGTTCGCCGGCAAGCTTGGAGGCGCCATAGACACTGACCGGAGCCGGCATATCGTCCTCCGCGTAGCTTCCGTGTTTGCTCCCGTCGAAGACATAATCGGTCGAGACATGGAGAACCGGCGCCCCGAGGGAGGCAGCCGCTCCGGCGACCGCCTCGGCCCCGAACGCATTGACTGCAAAGGCCGTCTCCGGCTCGCCTTCGGCCTGATCGACAGCCGTAAAGGCCGCGGCGGACACGACGAGATCCGGCCGGTGCGGTTCGATCGCCGCCAGGATCGTTGGAGGGTCCGTCAGGTCCAGCTGCGGCCGCCCGATCAGGATGACTTCAGTTCCAGGCAGTCCGCGTGCCTGTTCGAGCAGGCTGCGGGCCAACTGACCTTTGCAACCTGTCACGACAATTCTCACGCCACGCTCCGATGCAGCCCGCCGATGCGGGATCCCGAATGGCGTTCACGTCGGATCGGCTCCCACCACCAGCGGTTTGCGAGGAACCAGTCGACCGTCTCGCTCAATCCCGCCTCGAAGCTCCGCTTCGGTCTCCAGCCGAGCTCACGCTCGACCTTCGAAGGATCGATCGCATAGCGCCGGTCGTGACCGGGACGGTCGGGGACAAGGGTGATGAGGTCCCTGTAGCTGCCGCCGCCCTTGCGCGGCAATTTCATGTCTATGAGATCGCAGATGCTCTCCATGACCGAGAGATTATTGCGCTCGGCACGGGCGCCGATATTATAGCTTTCCCCTGGTCTGCCCTGGCTTATGACCAGGTCCAGGGCAGCTGCGTGATCGTCCACATGGAGCCAATCGCGGACATTCGCTCCGGAGCCATAGAGCGGCAAAGGCTCTTCCTCTATGGCATTGATGATCGTCAGCGGGATCAGCTTTTCCGGGAAATGGAATGGGCCGTAATTGTTGGAGCAATTCGAGACGACCACCGGCAAGCCGTAGGTGCGATGCCAGGCGCGCGCAAAATGATCCGCCGCCGCCTTTGAAGCCGCGTAAGGCGACGAGGGCGCGTAACGGCTCTCCTCGGAGAAGATGCCCCGGTTGAACGGGAGGTCGCCGAAGACCTCGTCGGTCGAGACATGATGGAAGCGGAAACGCTCCTGCCCTTCGAGGCCTAGCCCGGACCAATAGGCGAGTGCCGCGTTAAGCAGCCGTACCGTGCCGAGGACGTTCGTCTCCATGAAAAGGTCGGGGCCTTCGATAGAACGGTCGACATGGCTCTCGGCAGCAAGATGCATGATCGCGTCCACGCGCTCCCGGCGCATGATCTGCAGCAGGACCTTTTCGTCGAGAATGTCGGCACGGTAGAAGGCATAGCGCGGGTCGCCTTCCACCGCTCGCAATGACGCAAGGCTGCCGGCATAGGTCAGTTTGTCAACATTGACCACGCGCTCCGCCCCGCATCGGATCAGATGCCGGCAGACCGCCGAACCAATGAAACCCGCGCCACCCGTTACCAAGACTCGCATGGCTTCTCCCCTCATGCGGTGAACTCGAATAAATTGGATTCGTTGAGTAATGCTGCGTTCCTGTCTTTCGCGGACAGTTGCAGGCGATCGGCAGCCACTGGCCAGCCTATTCCTATCGCAGGGTCATCGAAGCGGATCGACCGCTCGTGTTCCGCGCTGTAATGCTCGGTGACCTTGTAGAGAACTTCCGTCTCCGGCTCGAGCGTGACGAACCCGTGTGCGAAGCCGGCGGGCACCAGGATCTGGTTCCATCTCTCGGCCGAGAGTTCGAGACCGAGCCACTTTGCGAAGCTCGGCGAACCCTTGCGGATGTCGACAACGACGTCGAATACCCGGCCCCGCACGACGCGAACGAGCTTCGCCTGCGCCTTGGGCGGAAGTTGATAATGCAGCCCCCGAAGGGTACCTGCCAATGCCGAGTAGGAATGATTGTCCTGCACGAAGCTGAGCTCGACTCCTTGGGCGGCCAGGGTCTCCGCATTGAAGGTTTCCGAAAAGAAGCCCCGTTCGTCACCGAATTTCCGCGGCACGATCTCCAGCACGCCACCAAGGGACAACGGCCTCACTTCAAGCATCCGCCAGTTCCCTAATCCGCCTCTGGAGATAGAACGCATAATCATTCTTGCCGAGCAGGTCGGCACGCTCGAGCACCTGATCGGCCGAGACGTAACCGAGCTCGAAGGCGATCTCCTCGGGGCACATGATCTTGACCCCCTGCCGATGCTCGATCGCGCGCACGAAGGAAGCGGCATCGTGCAGGCTTTGGTGCGTGCCCGTGTCGAGCCATGCAAAACCCCGCCCAAGGCGGCATACGTGCAGGTCACCGCGCTCCAGATAGGCGCGGTTTACGTCAGTGATTTCCAACTCGCCGCGCGCTGAAGGTTTGATTGAAGAAGCTATCTCAACCACGCTGTTTTCATAGAAATAAAGGCCTGTCACGGCCCAGCTCGATCGTGCCCGCGCGGGCTTTTCCTCGATCGTCTCCGCCCGCCCCGTATTGCCATCGAAGCTTACGACGCCGTAGCGCTCGGGGTCATCGACGCGGTAGGCGAAGATCGTTGCACCGCTCGCCCGGGCCGTGGCCGCGCTGCACAGCTCGGGCAGGCCCGCGCCGTAGAAAATATTATCGCCGAGGATAAGGGCGACAGCGCTATCGCCGATAAAGTCCCGGCCGATCACGAAGGCCTCGGCAAGTCCATTCGGCTCCGGCTGCTCCGCATAGGAGATCGCGAGGCCGAACTGGCTCCCGTCGCCAAGGAGTTCTTCAAACAGCGGCCGGTCCCTGGGCATGGTGATCACCAGGATCTCGCGTATGCCCGCCAGCATCAGCGTACCGAGCGGGTAGTAGATCATCGGCTTGTCGTGTACGGGGAGCAATTGCTTCGAGACCGAAATCGTCACGGGGTAAAGCCGGGTTCCCCGGCCGCCTGCAAGGATGATGCCTCTCATGGGATTGCCTTCGCTCGCCGACATCATCGTGCTCGCGCTCCGGCAGACTCGAGCGGGCTGAGTGCGGTGGCCGCGTCCGGGCTGAGCTTGCCGCAGCGCCAGAGACTATAGGAAGGCTCGCTGTCCCAGTCGTAATAGTAGGCAGCCGTCAGCCGGCCTGCCTCGATAAATTCGCCGAAAGCAGCGCGCGTGGCGCCGATCGCCTTTCCTCGCGATCGATCATCCACGGGGCACGAGCGCGCCGTATTTGCGATCCCCCATTCGGTGACCCAGCAGGACCTGCCCGTGGCCGCCGGTTGGCAGAACTCAAGGAGGCTTCTGACGCGCGCGGCGATGGCAGGCGCCGCTTTCCTGCCGGGGTAGATGTGGATGCCATAGGCATCCACCAGGCTATCGATGCCACGCTCTTGAAGAAGCGCGACGAGTTGGTGGGGATCGAGCCTTTCCATCCCGCGCCTGTCGGCCTCAGCGGCACTCATATCCGAGAGGCCAGCGGAAATGACGGCTGCATCGCGGCTATGCGTGGTCCGGCGCACCTCCGATCGGGTGATCGCGACCGCCTGCACGTAATTGTCGAGGCCGCGCTCGAAGCCAGCCCGGTCCTGAAGTTCGCCGAGGCTGCGCGGGGTCCGGGTGCCCGGTTTGCGAAAAACGGCAAGGTCGCCGTTATATCCGGCGTAGTTGATCTCGTTCCCGGGCTCGATCGCTTCGAGACGAATTCCCAGGGCGTCGATACGCCGAAGCGCATCATGCAGTTCCCTGCGGTATCGCGCGAGATCAAGATCCGATAATCGATAGACATCCCAGATGCGGCCATGGCCCGTTCTCGGACCTGCGCTCTGCGGATAGTAGCTTTTGTTGCCCAGCTGGATTTCCAGAAGGATACGCAGGCCCAGCCGGTGAGCGATCGCCAGCGCCTCAATGCTCTCGTCGATCGGACGCGAAAGCGAAAGGCGGATATCAGTGGCGCCGCTCATGGCGATGTCCTTCAAAACCTTCTCCTGTTCGCTGCGGGGCAGCCAGGCGAGATTCATCCGGTTGATTCCGATACGAACCGCCGGCACTTCGCCGGCATGCGCCGGTGCCGTGAGCGCCAGCAACGCGGTAAGGAGAAGTGCTCCAGCCCTATGTTTCTGCGCAATTCCGGACGGAAAACCGCTGCGCACTTTTCCTGGAATTGCTCTAGAGCCCGACATGAGCCAGAGCATTTCGGAAGTTGGTCTCGCACGCCGAATACCGGTCGATGACCGCCTGCGAGTCGATTTTGGACAGAAAGCTCGAAAGATAGGCCTTCCTGTCCGCCTCCCGGTTCCAGATCGCCGCTTCCATGTAGGGGAATCCGATAAACTCCAGCATTTCCCGCATGCGGTCGTCGACCGCGATCATGAGCGAAGGAACGCCCGCCTGCATGCCGATGATGCAGCCGTGAAAGCGGCGGCCGAAGCAGAGATCCCGCGTGGAGACCCAGCTTCGCCACTGATTGGTATCGAAGAACACCAACAGCTCGTGCTTACGCTGCCACTTTTCCGAATGCTTGTAAGCGGTATCGCCAGTAATGCGCCCGCTCGCGCGGTCGTAAACAGGCAGGTCGTCGTCCACGGGAAGGGAAAGATTGTAGGCGACCACCTCGTCCTGGATGACATAGCTCGCAACGCTTTCCGGCTTCAGTAGTGCGTGGGCGTCGACGATCGTGTCGGCAACGCTTCCGAGATAGCCTCCGAAGGCGATCTTCTGCGACGAGGCGAGCTCCGGATTGGCCAGCGCGGTGAGCGAACGCTTCATCTCGACCGGCGCAAAGAAGAGCGAAGGGCAGCCCGTCGGCTTGACGAACTTCATACCCTGCTCCCGCAGGAACTCGGCGGTGAAGTAGCCGCGCGTGAGGAAGAAGCTCTCCTTTTTCTTCAGAACCTCAAGGAACTTGAGCGTGCCGGGAGGCAGGTTTTCCTTGAGCCCTTCCCTCCGCTGAATGCCGATCCCCATGATCACCACCGGCATGTTCAGCTTCTGAAATACCTCTGCTTCCAGATCGGCCGAATAGCCGGGACGCAGAAGGTTGGCCGAAGCGAACACGCAGATGTCGAATTCCTCATTAAGGCGCTCATAAACCTCATCGGAGTTCCGGCTATTGACGAGGTGCCAGAAAGGCAAATAGGTGACGTCGTGCCCGCGCAGGGCATGGGCCGCGCCCTCGCCGATCAGGTAGTTGCCGGTATTGGCGATCTTCTTGACCTGATCGATCAGTTCCTTCTTGGTTCTGACCTCATCGAAATAGGGCCTGTGGCGGACCTCGGCGCCGTTTACGCCCGAGACGGTTCGCTGCAGATAGGACGGGATACCCGTAAGCAAGATACGCATCGATACACCTGAGATTGGAGCCAGCACACGCTCATGAAAACTATTGACCTATTCCGATCTCTCTGAGCGCCGAGCGGAACGTGCGCTCGCGATCGGAATATCTGTCGACCAGTTCGGATGCGTTCAGTCCGGCCAGGTGGTCGGCGACGAATTCAGCCCGGTTATCCGCCTTGTCGACCTCGACGGCGTCGATCGCCGGCAGCCCGGTATAGCCGAGCATCTCGCGCATCCGGTCATCTACTGCCACCATCAGGCTAGGCACGGCTGCCTGCATGGCGATAATCGAGCCGTGGAAGCGTCGGCCGAAATTGAAATCCATGGAAGAAGCCCAGGCGCGCCACTGGTTCGTGTCGAAGAAGGTACGGACGTCGAAGGGCGTCTTCAGCCGTTCCGTGCCCGGATAACTCAGCTCACCGAGCATCACTCCCGAGGCGGAATCGTACACCCGTCCATCGCCGTTCGCTTCCACGTTCATGTCGAAGTGAAGGAATTCGTCCTGAATAACGTATTGGGGACGCGAACCCTCCGGCGCCAGTGCCGCGGCATCGACGATGCAGTCGTGATTGGCACCTAGATAACCGGAAAAGATCGTCCGCGCCTTGCCCACCGGTACCTTTGGCAGCTTCTTCAGGGAGGCGCGCATATTGTGCGGCATCAGATAGATGGAAGGGCATCCGGTCGGCTGGACGTAGGAGAAACCCTGATCCTTGAGGAAGCCTGCCGTCTCGAAGCCACGCGTCAGGAAATAGTGCTCGCGCTCCTTAAGAACGTCGAGAAGCCGCTTCGTGCCTTCCGGAAGGCTGTTTTCCAGGTCCCGCCGGTTCTGCAGCCCGATGCCGAGCATGACGATCGGCATTTTGAGCTTGCCCAGCACTTCCGCCTCGGCATCCGCTGACAGGCCCTTTCGCAAAAGGTTCGCGCAGGTGAACACGCAGATGTCGAAATTGGCATTGAACTCCTCGAGGCCGACGCCGTTCTGGCTGCAATTGTAAAGGTGCCAAAACGGCACCTGCTTCGCATGCGGGGCAATCGCCCGCAGTGCCCCCTCGCCGATCAGATAATTGCCGGTATTGCTGATATTGCGAAGCTCCTGCAGGAACTCCTCCTTCGTTTCGGGCTGTTTCTGCCGCTCCGAATAGGAGACGGATAATCCCTGCGCGCCGTTGGCGAGGCGCGTGTAGTGACCAGGAATTCCCGTCACGAGGATCCGTGGACGCATGCAATCGACCCTTCTTTTCTTAAATCGGCGGGGCCTCAGCCCACAGCCGCTACTCCGGGATTGGATGCCTCGCGGCCACGTATGACCGTTGCGCGCGAAAGCGATGAATTATGCACAGAGCGATCGCACCAGCCGAGGAACTCGGAGAAGGACGATCCCCATGAACGGCGTGCCGCTGTTCTGAGGCAGCCTTCCATGAGGGGCGCCAGCTGCTTACGATTGAGGGCCACTTCCTCGATGGCCTTTGCCATATCCCGCACCACCTGCGGATCGGCCGCGGCCTCGATCAGAATGCCGTCCTCGCCGTCGGTGATGAGCTCGTCGACGGCACCAACCGCCGTCGCGATCGGTACGCAGCCGAGCTGCTGTGCCTCGGCAATCATCAAGGGAGCCCCCTCCCAGCGGGACGGCATCAGAAGGACATCCGCCCAACCGAGCGCCTTGATCAGATCCTTGCTGGCGAAGACCGGTGAGCGCACTTCGACGCCCAAGTCCCTCAGGCGATCCGTCCAGGATATCGTGGCATCCGCAAGAATCTCACCGCCAACCGCCCGGGCATCGAAAGGCACGCGCGACGCGCGCAGCTCGGCGATGGCCGCAGCCAGACGATCGATCCCCTTTTGCTGGTCGAGGCGACCCATATAGAGCACCCGAAGCCGATCGTCCTTCCGTTCGATCCGTCTGACCGAAAGCACTTCAGACAGGACCTTGGGCGGCACGGAGAAGCTCGCGCCGTTGGGTACGGCAAAGATCTTTTCATGCGGCACGCCGAAACTGTGAAGATAAAGCTTGAGCTGTTCCGAGCAGGTCAGGAACGCATCATAGCAATGCTCGTGGGCGATCGCCGCAAAAGGCTGGCCGGCGGGTCTTTTGAAGGCGGTATTGTCGACCACATGAAGGTAGCAGGCTGTTCGGGTTCCTTCCGAGCGCAGGCGCGCGATAAGCGGATGCACCGCCATGACGTGATTGTTGATCACGAGGTCGAAGCCTGAAAGCTGACCCTTGAGCGCGGCCCAATCGACGTCATGGCCTTCGGCAATGAAATCGTGCCCCAGGAACGAGCCGGAGCCGCCCCAGGCGGGGATACCCTGGTCCCAGAAGTGAATATAATCGAAGCTCTGGTCGAACTCGTCGATCACATCCATTCTGGATGTGCCGAGCACGAAAAGATGTGTCTCGTAGCCCGCAGCCTTCAGCTCGCGCGAAGCAGCGTATACGACCTTCTCGGCGCCACCGAAGGATGCATTGGGCACGAGCAGGGCCGCCGTTTTTCTGCCCCCCTCGCTATGGCCGAGCGGCAATATGGGCGAGCCTCCGACCTCCTGGCGAAGGGCTTTGTGAAGATCGGAATAGGGAACGAGCCGTGCCGGGCGCCAGGTCCAGCGTTTGCCGGCCGTTCGCCGCAGCGGGCTGGTCGCGATGGCGTTGACGCAGTTGATCATCACCTGCTGGGGTGTGATGAGCAAACGGCGCGGCAGGCTTCTCGGGAAGGGAAAACGCACTTTCAAGATAGCCGATGTCGGCCAGACCTGCTGATTGCCGATGGACGCGAACCAGTCCAGCGCCTTGTTCTGGATGACGTCGCGCACGAGCGATGTGGACAGAAAAATGAGGTCCGGCGAAGCGTTATGCTGGGCGCCGGCCTCAAGGAAGACCGGTTCGATCTTGCGCTGAGCCGCATCGTTGCCGAGCTGGACGAATACCACATTGGCCTTCTCGCTCAGGCGCTCCAGGTGGGAGAGCACGTTTGGCAGCATCCGGGAGCGCAGCAGCAGGTCGAGCGTGGCGCCGCTTCCGGCGATCAGGAAGGGCGGGAAATGCACGTTGTCCGGCTCACCGACGCTCGCCCAGAACGCCGGAATGATATCGTCGAGGCGAAGCCGCTTAGGTGCCTTTGTCGGGTCGGTAAAGTAAGAAATGGCGGCGTCTTCCGTCCGCGCAAAGAGATAACGCGGGCATTCCTCATGCTCGAAATCGACGAGCATGGGGCGCTGGAACAGCGCCCTGTGGCGCTTTCGGAGGAAGCTCACGGAGGCAGCGCGATCGCGGTTCGCCTCCTTGAACCGGCTCTCCGCCCTTAGCCGGTATTCGAAGGTCGTGTCGTGGCATGGTTCTCCGACGAAGCCGTGCTCGATGCAGGACAGCCAGAATTCCCAGTCCTCGAAACCGTTCTGCCTGTCGGCGTCGAAACGAACCCCCGCCCGAAACACATCGAGCGAGATCATGGAGCCGGTGTCGCAGATATTGTCCGTTATGCAGTGCAGGAGCCGCGAGTAGCGATTGCCGTAATGGGCGCGCCAGCTCACCGAGAAAGTGTCGATATTGGTGTAAATCCACCCGCAACCGCTTGTGCGCAGTTGCCTGTATAGGGTCTCGATGGTCCCGGGCAGCACGCGATTGTCGGCATCGAGGAAATAGACTGCTTCGGCTTCCGGCAGGTTCGCGAGAACGTATTCGATCGCACGGTTGCGCGCCCCGCCCGGCCCGGCATTGGCGCCGAAGAGAACATGGACCGCCGGATGGGCCGCCGCGTAGAGAAGCAGCTGATCGAAGGTCTCCTGTCGCGGATCCCCATCGACCGATACGACGACCGCTACACTGCATCCGGAGAGCTTCGAGGCGAGAACGGATTCGATCGCCTCCAGAACGAGGGCTGCATGGCCGTAGAGCGGCATCGCCACCACTATGAGGTCGGTATCTTCCCTATTGCCGGACATTGGACGCCCCTGCGGACTGCTTCACCAACCGGAAGCCGGAGACTTTGAGCCAGGAGAAATCGACCGTATCCGTCACGGCACGGCTCAGGATCATGAGGTCCATCGGCTCACGCACGGGCTTGTCCAGCTGGAAGTTGATGTTGATCGCCTGCGCGGCCGTAACCTCGCGCCAGCCGCTGAAGAAGGCCGAGGGCTTCGCGGCGCCCTTACGTGCAAGTTCCGCCACTTCCGAGCGCGCGTTGGAGTTTGCCGGAGCGAGCAGGAAGCTCACGGCCGCGGGCGCGCCCTTCGGGTGATCGATTATCGCGCTCGCGGAGAAGGAGATGGTGCCGGGTTCCACGGCCCGGCCAATTGTGCCGGCGGATATCCCGCTCGGTAACGGATGACAAACGACGGCGTTCTCGTGCTCGAGGAAGCGAACGGTCTGAAACTCCGGGACGACCGGGGTCACAGAAACATCGACGATCTGACTTAGCAGGTCGACCGCCAGACGATAGTCCTCGATGAAGTGACCCTCCAGCAACGCCGTCGGAGCGATCATGTTGGGCATTCGTGCCGGCTTCACGCCGGGCAGCCCCGTAAACACCCGGAATGCCAGCGGCCGAAGATCGAGATCAGGATGCGGTGTTTCCGATCGGGCCGTGTAGCGCTCGCTCGCAATCGGATAGCCGAGCGACAGCTCGACAGTCTCCGTCCCGGTCGTGGAAATCCTCAGGCGCAGCGTTCTCGCCGCGCCGCCGCAAGCGCGTGGGAGCGCAAAGAAATTCCAGTTTGCCGTGAGCTGCGCATAGGGGACGGTCCACTCGGCTACGCCCTCGCCGTTCTCGACATAGCCCAGCATGACAACCAGTTCGCCCCCGTCCCTCGGCACGGAATGGAGATGCAGCGCGAATCCCGCCACGCCATGGCTGGAGACAGGCAGCAACTGCTCGACACAGCCGGTGGACAGGAGTTGCCCGATGCCCTCGTCCTTCGGATCGGCATAGGGATCATGGGCGAAAATCTCCGCGACCGGCTCCCAATTGTGAGCTTGAAAGGCGTCCTCGAGTGCGCGGTAATTCTCGAGCAGCGTTTCCCGCTCGCGACGGAGAATAGCCAGTTCGGCGGTTACGGCCGAGGTGAAGCGGGAGAGCCGCCCTACTCCACCCTCGACCAACGTCCGTATCAGCGAAAGACTCTCCGCCTTGACGGGCACGTCGATCCGTCGAAGCGGTATCTCGGGTATGGTGCCAAGCGCGTGGACAGATGCAAGCCCTTCGCGCAGATCGGTCTCGCCCTCATCGGAGAAGGCCAGCGCAATCAGGGGAAAGGCGTTCTGCAAGGGAAAGCGTGAAGCATCCGGATCGAGAAAATGGACCAGATGCTCGATGTCGCTCCCCTCGACGTTCTCTCGGTCAAGACCGGATGCCACAACCAGCCTTCGCTTCGTCGGCGATTGCCTCACGCTAGAAGACATCAACTCTTGCACGCAGCGACCCCAGAATATTTCGATTAAATGACAGATGAAATTTAGAACCGTAAATACTCACGGATCGGAACTTCATTTGCGGAAAACATATCCTCGGATTCCGCACTGCACAACAATAGATTCTTGGGGTTTTTATCGGTATTTATAGTTCAACAATTGAAGTAATGTCTACGTAATCTGCGTTTCCTTCGCTAGTGCAGCATTCCGCCGGGCGAGATTGTCTACCAGCTTCAACTGGCGCGCGAGGCAATCGTCCAACCGAAACCTCTGCTCCACCGTTCTGCGCGCCGCGCGGCGCATTGCACTGACCCCCTCTGCACCCTTCAACACGTCCAGAATCGTTCCGGCCAGCGTGTCGGGGTCAAAGAACGGGACGAGAAGCCCGTTGCGGCCCGAGCGGATGACTTCCTGAACCGGCGCCGTATCCGATCCGATAACAAGCGCGCCGCAGGCCATTGCCTCAAGCACCGACCAGGAAAGCACGAAGGGATAGGTGAGGTAGAGATGCGCCGCGGAGATCTGAAAGAGTTGTCGCAACACCGAATGCGGCACGACGCCCGGGAAAATAAGTCTCTCACGCGGAACGTCCAGCGACGCAAGCAGATGATCCTTCCACGATCCCCCGCCGGGGGGCGGCGCGCCGTAGCTGACCCCGTCGCCGCCGACGAAAACGAACAGCGCGTCCGGATGCCGTCGGACGACCTTCGCCGCCGCCTCCAGTGCTTGCGGGAACCCGCGATAAGGTTCAAGGTCCCGCGCGACGAAAGTGACGACCGGATCTCCAGCCTTCAGGACACGCCCGTCCGGAAGCTTCAGCGAAGCTGCAGGATCGGAGCGAAAACGGCGCGTGTCTATGCCTTCGTGGCAAACGGCAATTCTTTGCTGCGCGTCACCTGGATAGAGGCTTCTCTGCCAGTTCGTGGGGCTGATGCCGCCATCCATCGCTTCGAGAGAAAGGAGCTGCGCCACATTGCGAAGGCGCAAGCGTTTCCGCGTCTCGGAATCGGGACGGTCGTCGGGCGCAAAGCCGACATCCGCTCCTTCAGCCCGATAGAAAAACTCGCAATAGCCCAGTGCCGGCACCCGCGGCAGGACATCCTTCACGAACATCATGCTGCCCCAACCTATATGGCCGAGAATGACGTCGGGAGCCTGCCCGAGGCGGCGCATGGCGTCGAATGTCTCCGCAACCCTGTGCCCGATGCGCACATGATGATCGGGAACCCCGAAGTGACGGGCAATATGCGGGTTCGGCTGCGGACCTGGCTCCGCCCGATGCCGGACGACCCGAACGGATGGTATCCGCTGATCCACGGTCTCCGTCACGAGGGTGACCTCGTTCCCCGCCTCGGCAAGGTGCCGCGCCAAGGCGGCGAACTGGCCGAAACCACGGCGGTGTACGAATGCTACATGCATGTTCTTAAACCAGCTATTGGTGAGAGATCGCCGCTACAGTGCACGCGCGTCCGATCGGACGCGCTGAGATCTGAGCAGCATTTTGCATGTCTCTGTCCCTTGGTCCGCTATGATCAAAGGACGAATGCGATGGAGGAGCCTCAGATCCCGTAACGCGCGGCATTGCCCCAGACCAGTTCGAGGCGGTGCAGGGTCTGGAAGGCGGTCTCGAGATTCCGCCGGTCCTGCTCTCCGTGGCTGAGGGCGCGTTCGTAGCCCTTCGCTGCCTCCCGCAGGCCAGCGCAGACCTGCCTGCCTTTCACCGACAGCCGTATGCGGGCCGACCGCTTGTCACGCTGCGATGCGATTCGATCGATGTAGTCGCCATCGGCAAGCTGTTTCAGGTAATAGGAAATGTTCGAACCCACATAGTGGCCTCGGTCCAAAAGCTCTCCCACCGAAAGCTCCGCGTCGCCGATGGCAAGAAGAACCATCGCCTGCGCCGGGCCGATGTCGTCGACCCCGAGCTTTGTCAACTCCGCCCGCAAGAGGCCGGAAAACCTGCGGCTTGCGCGCTCCATCACCCTGGCAAGCTCAAAATAGGTAACGAGCGAATTATCCCCGTCCTGGTCGGCTGCTAGGGTCTCGAGGCCTTTCCGCATTGTTTCATTCGCGGGAAGGACTGAAACAGTGTCTCCGAAGTCTGCGAACGGATAGAGCATCCTGTGGTTCATCCCTCTCTCCATAGAGAACGTACTTCATATTTCGGAAATTTACTTCAATATTTGAAGCAAATTCATGACACCCCTGCCCCGAAATTCAACGCCCTTGAGCGAGCGATGTTTATTGTGTCACACTCATCGCAACAATACTGTGATTTGAGTGAATCTGAACCAGATCGCCCCATGAAACCCGCGAAAGCGTTATTCAGAAGATCGCCACATGCGTGATACTGTTCGAAATCCTTTGATTGGCAAGGGCCATAGCCGATCGATGGCGCCACAAAATGGAACAATGGCTCCAAAGCTGCTCGTTCTGCGGGCCCGGCGCGTATTCGTCGTGACGCTTCTTTATGCAGCCCTGCTCAGCGCCTGCATCAACCTCCTGCAACTCACCATGCCGCTTTATATGATGCAGGTGCATGACAGGGTGTTGAACAGCCAGAGCATGGATACGCTCGTCATGCTGACGATTCTTGCTGTCGGCGCGCTGATCGTGCTCGGCGTGCTCGATTTCATTCGCGCTCTCACCTTTCAGGCCATGGGTAGCGCCGTGGTCCGCTGGTTGAACCTGCCGGTTCTGACCGCCGCCGTGCAGGCGTCGGCCGATCAGGGGCTTGCACGGGCGACGCAGTCTCTGCGCGACCTCACGGAGCTGCGCAGCTTCCTCACTTCTTCTGCGGTGAGCGCTCCGCTCGACGCGGCCTGGTCGCCCATCTTTCTGGGCGTCCTTTTTCTGCTGCATCCCCTCTTCGGATTGATCGGTGCGATCTCCGTCGTCGTGCTCGTCTGCTGCGGCCTCCTCAACGACCTCTTGACGCGTCAGCTCATGAAAGAGGCAAGCCAGGCTAATATTGAGGCAGTCTCGAAAATAGGTGCGACATTACGTCACGCCGAAGCCATCGAAGCGATGGGAATGCTCCCGGCGCTCTCCCAAAAGTGGCGCGCCGCTCAGCTGCACGCCCTGAGCGTGCTGGAAGCCAGCGGAATCAGAAGCAGGGCGATGGCCTCGATCACCCGATCGCTGCGCTTTGCCATTCAGGTGGCGGCGCTCGGCACCGGCGCGCTGCTCGTCATGCGGCAGGAGATTTCTCCCGGAGCGATGATGGCGACGACCATTCTCGTGGGGCGCCTTCTGCTGCCGTTCGACTCCGTCATTGAAAACTGGCGGCAATGGGTATTGGCGATCGCAAGCTGGCGCCGCGTCGAAGCGGCACTGAAGGAGGACCTCGCCGTTCGTCAGACGATGCCGACGCCGCGCTCGGAAGGCGAGCTTGTCGTCGACAAACTGGTCTATGCGGCACCCGGCCTTGATGTCCCGATCATCAAGGGCATCAACTTCTCGCTCTCGCCCGGTGAGGTGCTGGGTATCGTCGGCCCATCCGCCGCGGGTAAATCCACGCTGGCGCGGCTCCTCACCGGCATTCTGAAGCCGACTGCCGGCGGTGTTTTTCTGGACGGCAACAACGTCTACCTCTGGGAGCGCAGCTCGTTCGGTCAGGTGGCGGGCTACCTGCCGCAGTCGGTGTCCCTGCTCGAAGGGACGATACGTGAAAACATCGCACGCATGGCGGAGAGCGACCCTTACAAGGTGCTCGAGGCGGCGCGGCTTGCCGATGTGCACGACATGATCGGCAGGCTACCGCTCGGCTATGATACGCCGGTCGGCGATGGCCACCTCACCCTTTCCGGAGGGCAAAGGCAGCGCATCGCTCTGGCCCGCTGCCTCTACGGCCGGCCCCGCCTGCTCGTCCTGGACGAGCCCAACGCCAATCTCGACGCCATCGGCGAGCGCGCTCTTATCCGCGCGATCGAGGAGGCGCGCAGAGACGGCGCCATCGTCATCCTCATCGCCCACCGGCCGGCTATCATGCAGGTGGCCGACAAGCTGCTCGTGCTGGAAGGCGGCCGCATCAGCCAGTTCGGCCCACGAACGGATGTGGTGGCCTCGATGATCCCGGGCGAAACGAGACGCGAAGGTACTGCTACATGAAGACGGAAACGATCCTGCCGGCTCGCCTCGATCTGCAGCCGCCCGCGGAGACGGAAAGCACGGAACGTCGCCTGCCGGTAGCCGCGCAGGGGCGGCTGCCAATGACAATGCCGGAGCCGGACCTCCTGGAGAACGAAACGCGGTCGCCCATCCGGCGCCTCGTCATCGCCGGGCTGACGACGATCCTCGTTGCCTTCGGTGGCTTCTTCGGCTGGGCATTTTCAACGGAGCTCAGCAGTGCCTCGGTCACGAGTGGCACTATCATCGTCGATTCGAAACGCAAGACGGTTAGTCATTTCGAGGGAGGCGTGCTCAGCCGTATCCTCGTGCAAGAGGGAGATCATGTGGCTCCCGGCCAACCGCTGATGCAACTGGAGGATACGCGTGCGCGCTCCGACCTGCAGGCGCTGGAGAGCCGCCGTGTCGGTCTGATCGCAAAGCTTGCGCGGCTTCGGTCCGAGCGGTCGGGCTTGCAGGCGGTCGACTTCCCGGACGACCTCGTCGCTGCGGGGGAAGCCGCCGCGGATGCAGTCACGGCGGAAACCGCGTTCTTCGAGAAGCGCAACGAGGCCAAGGAGGGCCGGATAGCGATCCAGCGGAAGACGATCGAGGAATATTCGGAGAAAGCGAAGTCTCTCACAGCTCAGTTGCAGGCGACAGACCGGCAGATTGAACTGATGAACGAGCAGCGAACGGCGATCGCGACCCTGGTCGAAAAGGCGTTCGCCCAGCGATCGAAACTCATCGAGATCGACGCGCGGCTCAGCGAACTCGCCGCGACGCGGGGCGAAATTGCGGGCGACAGGGCGCAGGCGGAAAAGGCGATGGCAGGCGCGGAGCTCACGCTCACCGGAATCGAATCGGATTTCCAGTCGGAGATTGCCGGAGAGATTACAACGGCGCGCCTCGAGCTTGCGGAAGTCGAGGAGCGCATCATCTCCGCCAAGGACGTGCTGCGCCGCCTCGAAATCCGTGCGCCCCAGGCGGGCATCGTCGCCAACATTCAGCTGCGCACGCCCGGCAGTGCCGTCACACCCGGCCAGCCGCTTCTCGACATCGTGCCCGAGGACGAGCCGCTGCTCGTCGAGATGCATGTCAGCACGCGGGACATCGACAGCATAACGATCGGCTCGAGCACGCAAATCCGCCTCACCGCCTATAACCAGCGTTCGCACCTGCCCATGGACGGCAAGGTCACCTATATCGCCGCGGACCAATCCATGGATGAAAAGTCCAATGTCGCCTATTTCGTCGCACGGGCGGAAATCGCGCCGGAATCGCTTGCCGCAAATCCTGATATTCGGCTTTATCCGGGCATGCCCGCGGAAGTGCTGATCGTGCACAAAGCCCGCTCGGCAATCGATTACCTGGTCTCACCCGTCTCGGACAGTTTCAACCGCGCCTTCCGGGAGGATTGAAGTCGTTCTCTCATCCAACGCATCAATTGGCAATTTACTTTGAATTTTGAACCGGTTTGCCGGCATTTCCGCAAGAATAACTCCTAAAATTATATTGTGCCAATATTAGCACATGGACCAGTTATGTTTCCTGTGCTGAATTTATATCAATTTCTGCCCCGTTTTATTGGTACATCTGTGTTGCGTTCGAAATTTTTGCGGTGCACACTCCGGCACGCAATCCTCGGCTCCGTGCCGATGACGCATGCATCAAACCACGAAGAGGAGAAGCAGATGGCCACTTTGGAAGGCGGCGCATACGACGACGCCCTGTTCGGCTCTCGCTTTGACGATTTCATCCGCGCCCATGGCGGTGATGATTTCGTCAACGGGGGTAACGGGGACGACATCATCTTCGGCGATGAAGGTGACGACTTGCTGTTCGGCGGCAACGGAAATGACACGGTGTTCGGCGGTGAAGGTACCGACGTTCTCCATGGCGAAAATGGCAACGACGTTTTGGTCGGTGGATCGGGTGACGATCTCATCTATGGCGATAACGGCGACGACATTCTCCTTGGGGGCGCTGGCAGCGACTTCCTTCTCGGAGGCAGGGGTAACGACGTTCTGCTCGGCGGTGCCGGCAACGACGTGATCGACGGTGGCTCCGGTTCAGACCTTCTTGCCGGCGGTCAGGGAAGCGATATCTTCGTTTTCGACGGCGGCGGCGGCAACGACGTCATCCTCGACTTTACCCCCGGCGAAGACGTTCTGCAGATATCGAAGGGCATCAACGGCCTCGACGTCACCGCACCGGAGGATCTCGCTTCGCGGATCACCCAGGTCGGAGGCAATGTCGTTATCGACCTCGGCCATGGCGACACGCTGACGCTGGTCAATGCCGACGCCGAAGACATTCAGGCCCATCCGGAAAACTACTTCACTGTGCACTGATAGTTTGAGACGCGGGACGCAGGCCGAAAACCGCAGGCGGTTTTCTTTATCCCGCTTTGACTTTGAACGGCGCGCCCTGCCCTCCTCCCGCGGGGCGCGTCTTCCCTGCAGCAGAGGAGTGGCGAGTGACGTTCGACGACCGCATGGGGGCCGCCAGCGGCATTTTCGAGGACGCGAAGGTTTTTCGGCTCGGTTCCGAAGTGGCCGTATTGATCTCGGACCTCAAGAAAAAACTGCCGGCCGCAGCAAAACACAGGCTCGTCATGCCGGAGCAACCCGTGCCGCTGGTCAGCACCATCCTTCCTCTGGCGGAAGGCGGTCAGCGGGTCCTTTGGGCCATGCGCCCAGGGGGCGAACCGCGCCGCGGACAGATTTCCGTCGATAGCGACTTCGTCCGAACGGTTGTCCTGCAGCCCGTCGGCGAACTTCCGCCCCTCGACGTGGAAGCCCTGTTTGCCGCGCTAACACCGGAGGGCTGCGTCAAGTTTGTGAACACTCTGCTTACTGTTTGGCGGAGCGCCTTCCGCCTGTCCCGGGATGCATTCTTCATAGGCCTCGTCGAGGACGCCCTTCATGCGCTGACATCGAGGCCGCGGCCTGCAAAGATCGCTTGCCCGATCATGCCGGGCCGGTATCTGATCGAGACCGCGATAACTCCCGACTTCGGTGAGATCAGCGCGGTCTATTCGCTCGGTGCCAATGCCGTTTTGCCGCTGGAGTCGCAAGCTGTGACCGGCCCAGATCGCGAGCACGACCTGCGCCCCTGCCACTTCATTGTCGAGTCTCCTCGACACCCTCAAACCTATGTTCTCGTCGGAAAACGAGGCGTGGCTGTTCGCGAACTCTCCTCCGGAAAACCACATTACACCAGTCTCCAGGCATGGTGGGCCGAACGGGGTGGCGCGCCGGAGCTGCGCGAATTCGTCGTCCGATGGCTTTCGACGACCCCGGAGGGCGGTCATTCGGCCGCCGTCGACCTCCAGCTTCGGACACCGCTTCCGGCAAGGCGGGTCGACAGGTCCTCGATGCATCCTTCCGCAGAAGTGGATCTCGCATTGGGCCTTTCGGGCGGTCTGCTCGCCGGGGGCTGGTCCCATGATCCAACAGCCACGCTCGCCGGCATCGACTACCTGAATGAGAACGGCACGGCGGTGCCCCTCGACGGCAATTGGTACGAGTTTCCTGCCTGGGCACGCGGAACGGACGACAATACGCGCGCCGACGTAACCGGCTTCGTCGCCTGGCTGCCGTTAAACGAGGCGCCGGGCGCCTTGCTCCAGCCGCGCTTCCAGATGCGGCTCGCTTCCGGCGTCGTAAAACCGCTCGTGCCGAAGCCACAACCCTTCGAAGCTTCGGCGCAGCGCAACCGCATCCTGCGCGCGGTGCCGCCCCAGCACGCAGTCGACCTGGCCTTCCGGACGATCCTTGCCCCCGCGCTGCAGGACGTAGAACATCGATTGGGCAGAACTGCCACGGTCGACTATACCAAGGATTACGACCTGCCGCAGACGGCGCCCCTGGTTTCGATCGTCGTGCCGCTTTACCGTGTTCTCGATTTTCTGCGGTTCCAGCTCTCCGGCATGGCGACCGACCGCTGGCTCGCAAAGAATGTCGAGATCATCTACGTTCTGGATTCACCCGAGATCCAGGACGAGACGGAGCATCTTCTTGGCGGGCTGCATCTCCTCCACGGGCTGCCGATGAAGCTCGTGGTGATGAGCCGCAACGGGGGCTATGCCCGGGCCTGCAATGCCGGCGCGCGCTTCGCCCGCGGCGCGGTCATCGTCATGCTGAACTCCGACGTCGTTCCGTCAGCAGCCGGCTGGCTGCAGAGGCTCATCCGGCCGCTCATGGAACAGAAGAGCCTCGGCGCCATCGGCCCGAAGCTGATCTTCGAGGACGGATCGCTCCAGCACGCGGGACTCTATTTCGCTCGCGATCAGCGCGGCATATGGCTCAACCACCATTTCCACAAGGGCATGCCAGGCGACTATGCGCCCGCTCAATTTTCCAGGAGCGTCCCGGGGATCACAGGTGCGTGCCTCGTCACGCGTCGGGAGACCTACGAGCGCGTGGATGGATATACGGAGGATTACGTAATCGGCGACTACGAGGATAGCGACTTGTGCCTGAAGATCCGCCGGTGCGGCTATGACATCGTCTACGAGCCGTCTGCGTGTCTTTATCATTTCGAACGCCGCTCGATCCGCCGCAGCGAGGACTACATGCGCGGCGTCGCCAGCCAGTATAACTCCTGGCTGCACACGGAGCGGTGGGATGACGATATCGAGGCGCTGATGGCAGCATATCTCGGCAGCGGCATCCAAGGGCTCGTCCGCCAAGAGGCCGGTGCCACAGCGAGGAGCGCCGCATGACCGAGACTGCACTACGCCAGGAAAACACGCATGCAACGGACCTGCCCGCGCGGGACGAGCGCGTGGAGACCCTGCTGGGAAGCATTCTTCGAAACCGCTTTCTGCCCGAACCCAACCCCGACAGCGTCTTTGTGGGCGACGGGGATTTCAGGGCGGTGGGCGTCGAATTCCTCGGCCACTTCATCCGTCTGGCAGGGTTACGACCGGAAAGCCGCGTTCTCGATATCGGTTGCGGCATCGGTCGAATGGCCGTCCCGCTCACCCAGTATCTGGATTTCGAAAAGGGACGCTACAGCGGAATAGACCCGGTTGAAGGCGGCATAGCCTGGTGCCGTCGCTTCATCACTCCGGCCTATCAGAATTTCGCGTTCCAGCGAGTCGATATCGCCCATGAGCTTTATAATCCGAGCGGCAAGATCAGCGGCAATGCGCTGAAACTGCCCTACGCCGACGGTCACTTCGACTTCGTTATCATGACATCCATCGTGACCCATCTGCCGCCGGACGAAGTGCTCGTCTATCTGCGCGAAGTTGGAAGGCTGCTGAAGCCGGGGGGCCGCCTCTTCATGACGGCCTTCGTGGTCGATGACGTTGCGGCTGCGAACGAAAGCGGCCGACGCGATGCACGCCTTTCCTTCGCACGCGATGGCGAGGGACCATGCTGGTACGTTCCCGAGATGCCGCGTCTTGCCGCGGTGGGTTTCGACGAAGGCTTTCTTGACGGCGCACTCGAGCGTGCCGGCCTCAAAATCAACCTGAAGTCGCTCGGTGCCTGGCGTGGGGTTTCGGCGGAGCACTATCAGGACATTTTCGTCGCCGAACGCCGGGGGAGCGGCCCGTGAGCATGCGCGTCCTCGTCGCGGCTCACAACCATCCGGCCCTTCACCCGGGAGGCACGGAAATTTTCGCCCACGACCTGTTCCGCGCCTATAAGCGCGCGGGCTGCGAATCGCTCTTCCTGGGCGCCACCAACCAGATCCACCGACAGGCACGCCCGGGCACCAGCTTTCAAGGGATCGGCCCGGCAGGAGACGAACTGCTGCTGTGGTCTGGCCACTTCGACCGATTTTTCATGAGCCAGATCGATCTCTACGGCGTCGTTCCCGACCTGGCGGAACTGCTGCGCGACTTCCGGCCGGACGTCGTCCACATTCACCACCTGCTGCTGCTCGGCGCGGAGTTTCCACATATCGTGCGCCGTACGCTGCCTGAGTGCCGGATCGTCATGACGCTGCATGACTATTATCCCATCTGTCATCACGACGGCTTGATGGTGAGGACGAGCGGCAAAGAGCTTTGCCACGGAGCGAGCCCCGACAGATGCCATGCCTGCTTCAAGGACATAGCACTCGACCGGTTCGCGCTGCGCGAACGCCACCTGAAGGCGCTGTTGAGCGACGTCGACCGGTTCGTGTCGCCGAGCAATTTCCTTAAAACGCGCTTCGTCGAATGGGGGTTATCGGAAGACGCAATCAGCGTCATTCCGAACGGATTGCCGCCGCGCAAGGAACCGGCGGCAGTTCGTCGGATCGGCTCGGATCGTCCGATCTTCGGCTACTTCGGCAATCTCAATCCGTGGAAGGGCGTCGCTGTACTGCTCGAAGCGGCGCGGCAGCTCATCGCAGAGGGGCTGGAGTTCGAGCTGCGCGTTCATGGCGGCGCCCCCTTCCAAAGCGAGAGCTTCGTCGAAGAGATCACGCGCCTGTTCCAGGAGACGGCACCAACCGTACAGCAGCGGGGGCCCTATCGGCGCGAGGACGTGATCGACCTCGTCGCCTCGGTGGATTGCACGATCGTGCCCTCGATCTGGTGGGAGAATGCGCCATTGGTCATCCAGGAGGCGCAGGCTCTCGGGCGGCCGGTCATAGCCAGCAACATCGGCGGCATGGCCGAGTTGATCGAGGATGGGTCAAACGGGCTCACCGTCGCGCCCAACGATCCGCGGGCGCTGGCCTCTGCCATGCGCCGTCTTGCACAGGACGGCGGATTGGCGCGCCGGCTTGCCGCAAACGCGCACGAACCCGAGAACATCGACACGACCGCCCGACGCTATCTCGAATTGATCGACACGATTGCGCCGTCACGAATCGAAGCGGCATAAAGGGGAAATCGATGGCTGCTGTTTCCGAGAAATCAAATGCCGCTCCGGAGCAGGACAACACGAAACCGATGAGCGGCCGGGTCGACGCGATCGACCAGGGGCGCATCTTCGGCTGGGCCTTCGATCCGGCAGCACCCACCAAACGCCTCACCATCCGGGTATATGTCGACGGAAGCGCCATCGCCGAGGCGGTTGCCGATCGCAATCGCCCCGATCTCAAGCGCAACGGAATCGGGGACGGCAGCCATGCATTCGAAATCGCGCTTCCCGAGGCGGCGGCCTCACGCGCTGCCGATCTCACGGTAACTGCCCTGGATGCGCGCGGCACGGAACAAAAGTTGCGCGTTCCGCGCCCGGACGAGCAGGCGGCGGAAGCCCTTATCGCTGCGCCGCTTGCCAAAGTTCTGGACAAGCTGGACGTCCTCATGGCGGCGCAGCGGCAATTGCAGGTTTCACAGCGGTCTTTCCAGCGCACGCAGAATGACGAGGGCGGCGAAGGGGGGACTTTGCGACCCGGCGCTGCCGCCGAGATCGGGCAGCGCCTGAACGATCTCGATGTCCATCTCATGAGGCTCGATGGCGTGGTAGCAGCGATGGAGAAGAACCTCGGTGCCTTGCAGAAGCGGTCGAATGGAGAGTTAAAACCGTTGCTGCTCCTGCTTTTCGTACTCGCGGGATTTGCCGCAGGAGCCGCCCTCTCACTTTTTGCCGGCGCTTGAGAGGACGATCATGAGTGATGCAGAACAGGCGCTTCCTGCAACATCGCATACTGCAACGAGGATAATGCGGGGCGGGAGGGTTGCCGCCTGCCCGATCGACGACGGGCTGTTGCTCGTGATCGGCGCGAGCGGGCCTGCCGCCGGCCAACTGCCGGCGGAAATCAACGACGATGCCGCTACCGTGACGAACGCCTACGTCACCGCCTGGCGCCTGGCCTCGCCGTCCCCATCGGTCACGCACGGTTTCGCGGCGCTGCTGCCGACCGATGATGCCGACCGCCCGCTCACCACATTGCGGCTCGGCCAGGAGGGCAGGCGTTACATCTTCGCCCCCCGCACCCTTGCAGTTCGCGAGGCCGTAACGATCCTCGCGGAACTTTCCGGCGGCCAGTTGACCGCGGTACTGGATTCGCTCGTCGATGCGATGATACAGATCACCGCCGGAAGACGGAGACTTGCGGTGATAGTCGCCCTCATACAATCGCGAAAGGGCGGAGACGGCTTCCTCGAATTCGTCGGAGAAACCCACGAGGGTTCGATCTTCCTCAGAGGCTGGGCCCGCGCGGCCGACCCCGGCAACACTCAAGTGATCGTGTGCGGCGAGAATCCGGTTTTTGCCGACTGTGCTATCGCGACTTTTTCCCGGCAGGACATCCCGAAAGGAGCTGTGGGCTTCATAGGCCTGCTGGCGGCAAGCGAGCCTTTCCGGGCGCGCGATGTCGAGGGGCTCGTCTATCGCGGCGGCGGGGGCTGGCGCTATGCAGCGCTTCATCAGAGCCGGCAGATCGCCGGCCCCGCCGAAACGCCCGCGCAAATCCGCTCCGTGCTGCTACAGACGCACAGCTCGCCAGCAGTTCTGCTCAAACTGCGCTCGGCTGCAAACAGCTTCGAGGGGCGCGAGACAATCTCCACGCTCCCGGTTCCGGTGCGGTTGGGAGTGGACAATATCTTTCAGGCGAACAGCGGTGCGTTTCTGATCTCCGGTTGGCTGCTCGATCCGGACGGACATGTTCAGAGCGTCCGCCTGCGCCGCGGGAGCACGGACATGCGGCTCGACGATCGCTGGACGCGGCTCGAGCGCTCGGATGTGACCGACGCCTTTTCCGACGAGCCCCTGTTCAAAAGCATGCTCGACCAGGACACACATCCTCATGGCTTCATCGTGTTTGCCAGCGGGCTGGGGGAAGACGGCATGGCCCCGTTGCACCTGGAGTTGACGCTCAAGGATTCCCGCCGAGCCTTCCTACCGCTGACACCCGCCCGGCTTCCGCCGCGCCGGGCGGTGCTCCGGCAGATCAAGTCCATCGATCCCGAGAACTGGGGGCTGGCGGAGATTGTCGACCGCCAGATCGTTCCCTTCCTGTGCGCGTCGGAAAGCCCCTCGCCCACCGCCGGGAATATCCTGGATGCCGGTGCGTTCGACGATGCCCCGGGTCCGCCGATCATCGTTGCTGTCGGCCAGACCGAAGAAAGAGAGCTGGCGCCGTTTCTTGGCCTTCTCGCTCTCGACCCCGAAACCCGGCAAGCCCCCATCGCGCTCGTGCTGAACTCCGAGTGCTTTCGGCGCCAGGCCGCCCGTATCAGGCAGCTCGCGCAGTTCTATCGGCTCTCGCTCAGGCTGATGTCGTCGGAAACCGACGATGTTTACGATCTGCTGGAAGCGGGCATTCGAGCGCTCCCAAGCGAGACGGTCGTTCTGCTTGCCGGCTCGTTATTGCCTCGCAGGAGCGGCTGGTACGGCAACCTGCTTGCCGCGCATGAGGAGAAGGGCGGCGTCATTTCGCCGACTCTCGCCTACGAGGACCATTCCGTTCGATGGGCCGGCACCTGGGCGGACCCGCAATCCGGTTCGCTTTCGGGTCGGTATGCCGGGTATCCATTGAGCGCGGTGACGGGGCTCAAGCTCACCCGGATCGCGGCGGCGTCGTTCGAATGCTGCATCCTGCCCCGCGAGGTTTTCCTCACCGCAGGAGGCTTTGCCGGCAGCTATCTCGGATCCCAGCAGAAGGGGCAGGATCTCGGCCTCAGGCTCAGCCGCATCGGAATTGAATCCTGGTGGCTGCCCTCCGTCCAGATGCTGGGCTCCGACGAGATATCCGCGCCTGACGGCGCTTCCGCAGCCCCCCTCATCGAGCGGATCGACGAAAAGCTATTCTCGGCCCGTTGGGCGCCGGGGCCAGAGAGCAGAGACAATCGCATGGTAGAGGCTTCCGCATGAGCGAGCGACTTCGCATTCTCGTCGTCTCACATGGACATCCGGCGATGTCGCTGGGCGGGGCGGAAATTGCGTCCCACAGCCTGCACAAGGGCCTGAACACGCTGGCGGGTGTCGAGTCGATCTATCTCGCCCGCGTCAGCCATCCGATCCCGCGGCATGGCGCGTCAGCCCTCATGAGCCTGCGTCTCGCCGTGGACGAGGTGCTTTTCCATGCGGACGACTACGATCACTTCTTCCTGTCCAACGGCGACACGGAGGCGATCCGTCGCGACCTGCTGCGCTTCGTCGGGGATCTTTCACCTCACATCATTCACTTTCATCACCTGATCGGCATGGGGATAGAGGCGCTTTACGCCCTGCGCGAAGCGCTCCCGGAGGCGGCGATCGTCGTCACCTTCCATGAATATCTCTCGCTTTGCCACAACCACGGGCAAATGGTGAAACGTCCCTCCGCCCAACTCTGCAACAGTTCGTCCCCAATCAGCTGCCACGGTTGCTTTCCCGACATACCCGTCTCGCGTTTTCTACGGCGGGAAGAGTTCCTCCGCGGCATGCTCGGCCTCTCAGATGCCTTCATCTCACCCAGCATGTTCCTCGCCACGCGCTATGCCGAATGGGGCATAGATCCGGAAAAGCTCTCCGTGATCGAAAACGGCATCGTCTTGGGCGAAGCCGCCCCGATACGCGATCTGCCGGTTCCGTCCGCCCGACGGAACCGCTTCGCCTATTTCGGGCAGATCACGCCCTTCAAGGGCATAGACGTGCTGGTCGACGCGGTCTCGCGGGTGCCGGAAAAAATCTGGGGCGAGGATTCCTGTCTGATGATCTTCGGTGCCAACCTCGAGCGGCAGCCGCCCGAATTTCAGGAGCGCCTGAAGAAGCTCATCGACGAGGCAGGGCGGCGCGTACGTTTCTACGGCGCCTATCAGAATGGCGACATGGCGAGGCTCATGCGCTCAGTGGACTGGGTGGTGCTTCCTTCCATCTGGTGGGAAAACTCGCCCGTCGTCATCCAGGAAGCCCTGCACCACCGCAGGCCGGTCATCTGCTCCGATATCGGCGGCATGGCCGAGAAAGTCCGGGACGGAAGGGATGGGCTGCATTTCCGGGCCGGAAGCGCTCAGGACCTCGCCGATCGGTTGGCCGAAGTGCTTGGAAACCCGGACATGTGGGATCGGCTGCACGCAATGCTGCGGCAGCCGACCAGCCACATGGAGTCGGCCCGCGCGCATGCAGATCTCTACCGCCGCCTGCTGGACGACAAACGGGGCCCGATGGGTGCGGAACAATATGACGCCTTGGCACAGGCCGTTCCGTAGACGCTGCCGTTCAAACGAATTTCACTGCTTCTCGGGAAATCACATGCTTGTTTATGCCGACGAAAACCTGGAGGTCATCCATCGGCGCGGAGGATCGCCCTATCTTCTCGTCACCTTTAACGAGATGGAAATGCAGGCGAACGGCAGCCGCTTCTGGGGGCAGCGTTTCTGCGAAAAGGCAGACATTGCCGCGCTCGGCTTCATCAGCCGTCGGCCGAACTGGTTTCCGGCCGCAAGCGTGGTCGCGGCGGTCAGGGCCGCAGCGCCGATCCTCGCCGCGGCGCCGGAACGAATTCTTTATGGCCACTCGCAGGGTGGTTACGCGGCGCTGCGATACCGTCGGCGTTTCGGCGCAGCCGTCGCTATAGCCTTCTGTCCCCAGATCTCGATCGATCCAAAGGCCGTGCCATTCGACAATCGCTTCATCCGCCACTTTGCGGCAGACCTGCACGGGAAAATGGGAATTGCCGCGGATCAGGCGGCCGGGCGCGCCTACCTGTTCTACGATCCTTTCCACACCGTGGATCGCCGGCATGCGGAGCGGATCGCCGCGATCCAGGAAGACACCCATCTGATCCCCGTCCACATGACCGGACACGGAACGGTCCGAGCGTTCGCCGGCACGGCACGCGCGCTATCGCTCATAGAGGCCTGCCGGAATGATGACCGGGCCGGTTTGAAAGCGCTGGCACGCTCGGCCCGTGTCGGTGCCACCATGCGCCCCTATCAGATCGCGGTTGCCGCGATAGCGCGCCATCCAGCCTGGGCCGACCGGTTCCTTCAACGCTTCGGGCATGGCTTTTCGCTTGTCGAGCGGGTCAACTTCCTCTACCATCGGGCCAACCGCCACATCCGGGACGGCGAGCTTTCGGTCGCGCGTGCGATGCTTGCCCAGGCGGTAGCACTTCAGCCGACCAATGCCGGGTTCGCCCGTCGCCTCGAGGAGCTTGAAAGCCGGATGTCGCGCGCCCGCGTCGCCACGCTCGAAGCCGTATAGGGGTGGGTTGGCCATATTGCCAGCTCGGCCTCTGGGTCCCGCTCTAGACCTAATTGGCACACGAGTCTGCCCGCGTCAGCCGCGGCGCCGATGCAGCGAAAGCCAGCCGTCCTCCACGAGACGTGCCTCGACATCGCTGTAATGCGCAAGCATGACATGCGGCAGTTCGGCCGCCGCCGCATGGGCTCCGGTGATGACGGCCACCTCGGCGCCCGCGGATTTGCCAGCGAGAACGCCTGCGGGCGCGTCTTCGAAGACGAGGCAATCCTCAGCACGAACTCCGAGCCGCTCGGCAGCAAGCAGGTAGCCCTGCGGATCCGGCTTCCCGACCGTGACATCCTCGCCTGTCACCATTAGGCGTGGTACCGGGATTCCAGCCGCCTCCAGCCTGCGCGCTGCCAGTTCCAGCGGTGCGGAGGTTACGATCGCCCACTTCTCCGGTGGCAGCGTCTTCAGGAAGGTCACCGCCCCGGGGATTTCGACGATCCCGTCCACGTCCGCGATCTCCGCCTCGGCAAGAATACGCGCCTCCTGTTCCGGATCGACCGACAGGCCCAGTGCGCGGATCGTATCGACGGCTCGCACCCCATGGACGACCTTCATGAGCGCCACCGGGTCGATGCCGTTGCGGGCTGCCCAGGATCCCCAGACCCTTTCAACGACTGCCATCGAGTTGAGGAGTGTGCCGTCCATATCGAAAAGGAGGGCGGCGAAATTCTTTGTGAAGATTGCGGAGGAGGAGGTATCCAAACCGGGTCCTTTGGATTTGAGTTCATATGCTTTCTAGGTCGGCACAACTATCGCCTGAAGCGGTGCGGCACAATGCTTCAGCGGGGGTTTTATGGCCCCACACAGCATTACCCAATTCAGGTAGCAAGGTAGCCAACGGGAGGGGGGCGAAGGCGTGCAGTGCCCTAGCCGTATCCGTCCGTTACCAGAAAGTCGATCGGTCCTCCCGCCCGGTCGTCGTCGAAGACGGCGCAGGACAGCATGCCGCCGAAGACCGCGCCGGAATCGACATTGGTCCTGTTGCCGACAGTGCGCGGATTGCTCCGGCTCGGCGTATGCCCGTGACAGACATGCCTGCCCCAATAGGTGCCGGAATAGTTCGGATCGGTGCGCATCCAGAGGAGAATATCATCGCCCTGTTCGTCGAGAGGAATATTCTCGTCCACGCCTGCATGGACGAAAATGCGATGGCGCTCGATGATGATCGATGGCAGTTCTGCCATCCAGACCAGATGGCTCAAGGGAATGGCACCCCCATAAGAGGCCATCGTCTCCTCGCCGCCGTTGATCAGCCAAAGAGACATCTCGGGCCGGCCCTTGCGCGCCGCCACCAGCATGGCTTCGTGGTTGCCCTTGAGCGTTATCCACTTCCAGCCCGTTGTACGCGGCCCGGCCATGATGCGCTCGACGACCCCGCGGCTATCCGGGCCGCGATCGACAAGATCGCCGAGGAAGATCACCCTGCCGCCGGCGGCGATCGATTCAATACTGGCCAGCAAGGTCTCGAGTTGTGCGAGGCACCCGTGAATGTCTCCGACGGCAAAGGTGAGACGCCGGCCATTCATGAATCGCTTCTCCTTTGCTCGTCCAAGACGGCGTGCTCCTTTCGCTGTTTGACAGAATCGGCCGTCGGTGGCCGCACCGGTATATCCGAGAAAAGCTCTAACGGATTCGGCAGCCGTCAGGAATGGGTTTCCACTCGAAAGCGCGCCCTCCTAAATGGCTTGAACAGCCGCCCCCATCAAGCTTCGACCGCTATTCGTCGGGTCTAGCGGCCAGACGAACCCTTCGGAATCGCCGAACTGGTAATCGAGACCGGATCGCTTGCGGGAAACGTATCTTCGAGGCCCTCTTCCAACTGCTCTTCCATAGCATACTGGTCGTGTGATTGCCGGGCGTTCGCAAGCGCGCCTTCAGGGACGGACGGAGACCGTTTCGTCCCGGTGATGGCGAGAAGTGTTTCATCCGCATCGATTGCTGCGGAGAGTATCTCCTTTGCCCTGGCAACGGCATTCAGCCTGTTCAGGCTGCCTTCGGCGTTTTGCGGACAGGAGACGGAGATGACCTCGCCGTTGGCGCCAACGAATTCGATGGTGAAGCCCGCCTTCCCGCCGCGCTCGGGATAGACCTGAATTCCCGCGATCTGCATCGGCTTCTCCCTCTAATGCACGCCCCGCCGGGCGCGGATGCGGTGGCGCCTTCAGTCTACCAGATTTGGCGGAGCGCCAACAGCTTGCCCGGCGGAGGTATCCGCCGAACCCAGGCGAGCGAATAATCACCGAGATTTTCAGGAACCGTGCAAACCGCCGAGATCTTGCGGCTCACCAACTTCTATCGCGTGCCCGTCCGGATCATAGAAACGGAACACTCGCTGGCCCCATGCTTGCCGCTCAATGGGATGTATCAATTCCACGTGTCGGGCGATGTTTTCGAAGGCCGCCTCAACGTCGTCATGTTCGAAATACAAGAGCAAATTTCTTCGGCCGTAGGATTCTTCCGACTTTGAAGCCATCCGCCAAACTGTTCTTTCGAGCGAGCTTCCAGCGTGGATGGCGAAACCGGTTTCAAAGAGAACGAAGTCTCCAAAATCCTTCAGCACCTTTATACCGAGTATGTCCCGATAGAATTCCTTCGATCGGCTTATGTCGCGCACGAAAGGGATGGGATTGATAAAGCGCATTGAGTTCCTTCCTCGAAATTCAAACTCATTATTGTAGATTTTCGGCAAGGCCCTTGCGAGGCTTTTCCAACCCATCCGGTTCGCACTGCACCGCCAAAGACGGCCAATGTACCCATTCGTACCGGATTGCCAGCTTTTTCATTCGATCGATTGACTCATTCGATCGAATGGTGCATTCTCCAGGCATGAAAAAGGACGCCAACCGACCCACAATACCTAGAGGCGACCGCGGCGATGCGACGCGGGAGAAACTGCTCATCATTGCAATCGACGTCTTTGGACGATACGGCTTCGATGGCGCGACGACGCGAAAGCTCGCCGACGCAGCGGGCGTCAACCTTCAGGCGATCCCCTATTATTTCGGCGGCAAGGAAGGGCTTTATATAGCGGCCGCCGAGCACCTCGCCTCGGCGATCGGCGGGCATGTCGGCGACCTGCGCAGCACGATCGTCTCGCGCATAGCCGAACTCGACGCAGCGGGCGCGCAGTTGACATCCGCGGAGGCGCGCCACTTCCTGACCCAGATGGTCCAGCGGATGATCATCCTCTTCGTCAGCAAACAGTCGGAAAGCTGGGCGCGCTTCATCATTCGCGAGCAGATGGAGCCGACCGAGGCCTTCAGGCGCATCTACGGCAGCATTATGGGGCCGATGATCGAAATGGCGCGGCGGCTGATCGGCGCCATTCTCCACGACGACCCGGCCTCTGAGCACATCCGTCTGAGGACCCTCTCCTTCGTCGGAAGCATTCTGGTGTTCCGAATGGCGCATGCGGCCGTCTATGCCCAACTCGAATGGGAGACCGCCGGACCGAAGGAGATCGAGACACTGCACCGGCATGCCGTCGAACTCGTGGCGGTGCTCGGTGCCGAAAAGGACCGCCGTTCATGAAAAAGATCGCCTTGATCGTTGTAATCCTCGCCGCGGCCGTCGCCGGGGCATGGTGGTTCGATCTTCCGGTTCGCCTCGGCTTTGCCGGCGAGACGCGGCAGGCGGTGCTCTACGGCAATGTCGACATTCGTCAGGTATCGCTCGGTTTTCGGGTGAGCGGGCGCATCGCCGAGTTGCGCGTGGACGAGGGTGATAGCGTTAGGAAGGGGGACGTCATTGCCAGGCTCGATGACGAGCCATTCCGACAGACGCTCGATGCGTCCGAAGCGGAAGCCGAGGCTTCCCGGGCGACCCTGACAAAGCTCAAGGCCGGCGCGCGCGCCGGCGAAATCGCTCAGGCGCGCGCCACCCACGAGGAACGCCTCGCCGAGCTCGAAAATGCGGAGCTTGCTTATGAGCGCGCGAAGCAGCTCCGTCCGAACGGCACGATCTCACAGGCGGAGTTAGACCAGTCAAGCGCAGGCCGCGCAGCGGCAGCAGCGCGCGCAAGGTCCGCCCGCGAAGGTCTGGCACTCCTCGAAGAGGGAAGCCGTGTCGAGGATATAACATCGGCCGAGGCTCAGGTGGACGCCGCAGCGGCAAAGGCTGCGAGCGCCCGCACCTCGCTCAAGGACACAGAGCTCGTCGCCCCGAACGACGGCGTCGTGCTCTCGCGTGTGCGGGAAACAGGCGCGATCGTCTCACCAGCGGATGTCGTCTACGTACTTTCGCTGACAGAACCCGTCTGGGTCCGCGCCTATGTCGCAGAGCCCGATCTCGGCCGTCTCTATCCGGGGATGAAGGTGACGATCGCCTCCGACACGGCGCCCGGTCGCGCCTATGAGGGCACCGTCGGGTTCATTTCCCCGGTCGCAGAGTTCACGCCGAAATCGGTGGAGACGCCCGAGCTCAGAACCGACCTCGTCTACCGCCTGAGGATCGTCATCACCAATCCCGGCAAGGATCTTCGCCAGGGCATGCCGGTCACCGTGCAGCTGCCGGAAACGAAGGAAGCGTCCTGATGACCGCCATGGCAACGGCGCTCGACACGACCCCGTTTGTGAGGCTCACCTCTGTCACCAAGCGATTCGGTTCAGCGGCCCCTGCTTTAGACGCGGTTGCGGGCGATATCCTGGGTGGAAGGATCACCGGCATCGTCGGCCCAGATGGGGCGGGCAAGACGACGCTGATCCGGCTGATGACAGCTCTGATGCTGCCGGATGCGGGCAGCGTCGAAGTGCTTGGTTACGATACCCGCTCGGATCCCGCCGGCATTCAGGCGTCCATCGGCTATATGCCGCAGCGGTTCGGCCTCTACGAAGACTTGTCGGTTCAGGAGAATCTCGACCTTTACGCCGATCTGCGCGGTCTGCCCAAGTCCGAGCGGAGCCGCACCTTCGGCGAGTTGCTCGAGTTCACGGATCTTGCCCGGTTTACCACCCGGCTCGCCGGCAAGCTCTCGGGCGGCATGAAACAGAAGCTCGGGCTGGCTTGCGCGCTCCTTCGCAAGCCGCGGCTCCTGTTGCTCGACGAGCCCGGCGTCGGTGTCGATCCGATTTCACGGCGCGACCTCTGGAAGATGGTCGAGAATTTGAAGGCGGAAGGCATCGGCGTCGTCTGGTCGACCGCCTACCTGGAAGAAGCAGAAGCCTGCGATCATGTCTTTCTGCTCAACCAGGGAAGGCTATTGTTTTCCGGTCCGCCGGCCGAGATGACCGGCCGCGTCGAGAACCGGGTCTTCCGCCTCTCCGGCATCCGTGGACGCCGGCGCGAAAAGCTTGCGCATTTTCTCGAAATGGAAGGCGTCGTCGACGGGGTGATCCAGGGCGAAGCCATACGTCTTGTCATGAAGCCGGGCCTTCAACCATTTCAGTCCAGAGAGGCGACCGGCGCGTATTGCGCGGCAGTCACGCCGCCGCGCTTCGAAGACGCGTTCGTCGATATGCTCGGTGGCGGCCCCGGCGGACGGTCGAGGCTTGCGGAAACACAGCGCGCCTTCGCCTCAGAAGACGGCAGATCCGTGATAGAGGCACGTGGGCTGACGAAGCGGTTCGGCGATTTTACCGCCGCAGACAACATCACTTTCGACATACCGCGCGGCGAAATTTTCGGCCTCCTCGGTCCGAACGGCGCCGGCAAATCGACAACCTTCAAGATGTTGTGCGGTCTTCTGACGCCGACCGCTGGCGACGGCCGCGTCGCCGGCTTCGATCTCAGGCGCGATGCGCCGGCGGCACGTAATCGGCTGGGCTACATGGCGCAGAAGTTCTCCTTATACGGCGATCTGAGCGTCATCCAGAACCTGAATTTTTTTGCCGGCGTTTACGGACTTGCCGGTGCGCGAAAGCGCGAGCGCATCGCGCTTATGGGAGAGATCTTCGATTTCCGCAGCGTGCTCGACATGTCGGCCAAGGATCTGCCGCTCGGCGTCAAGCAGCGCCTGGCGCTCGCATGCGCGGTCTTGCACGAACCGGAAGTGCTCTTTCTCGACGAGCCGACCTCCGGAGTCGATCCGATCACCCGGCGGGAGTTCTGGACCCACATCAATGGCCTCGTAGAAAAAGGCGTGACCGTACTCGTCACCACGCACTTCATGGATGAGGCGGAGTATTGCGACCGCATATCGCTCATTTATCGCGGCCGTTCGATCGCGCTTGGCTCACCCGACGAAATGAAGGCCCGCATCGCGAGCGAGGACCTTCCCGACCCGACAATGGAGGACGCATTCATAGCCCTCGTCCAGGGCTCGGAGGCGAAGGACGCAGCATGAAGGACCAAGGGAAAAAGGCACAGGCTTACAAAAGCTCTGGACGCGCCCGCCGCTTCGCTGCCCTCGTTCGCAAGGAAAGTTATCAGGTCGTGCGCGATCCGAGCAGTATCCTGATAGCCTTCGTCTTGCCCTTGGTCCTTCTCTTTCTCTTCGGTTACGGCGTGTCGCTCGACACGACACGAACGCGTGTGGCCCTCGTCGTCGAAGAGACCAGCCCGCTCACCCGCGATCTTGCTGCGAGCTTTGAGGCCTCGCGCTACTTCTCCGTGGTCGCGGGACGCGACCGCAGGGAATTCGAAGACGAGCTCGTGCTTGGCCATGTGCGCGGCATAGTGGTGATCCCGGCGGGCTTTGCCGCCGATCACGCGGCGGCACGCCATCCGTCGGTCCAGGTGATTGTCGATGGCTCCGATCCGAACACCGCAAATTTCGTGCAGAACTATGCACAAGGCACGGTTGCCAACTGGGAGCGTCAGCGCATGAGCGAAGGCAGGAGCATGCCCCCGGCAATCTCCACCGAGCAGCGTTTCTGGTTCAACCCGCAGCTGACGAGCCGCAACTTCCTGGTTCCGGGGTCGATCGCCATCGTGATGACTCTTGTCGGCACGCTCCTCACCTCGCTTGTCGTTGCACGTGAATGGGAACGCGGCACGATGGAGGCAATGATGGCGACGCCCGTTTCCGCCGCCGAACTGCTCGCCGGCAAGCTCTTGCCCTACTTTGTCCTCGGTCTTACATCGATGACGCTTTGTGTTCTGCTTGCCGTCTTTGTCTTCGATGTCCCCTTCCGCGGTTCGGTAGCTGCGCTCTACGCTCTTTCGGCGACCTTCCTCATGCCGGCTCTCGGACAGGGGCTGCTGATCTCGGCCGCGACGAAGAACCAGTTCCTTGCCTCCCAGCTTGCGCTGATCTCGGCCTTTCTGCCGGCCTTTCTGCTGTCCGGTTTTCTTTTCGAGATCAATTCCATGCCCACCGTCATTCAATGGATCACCTATGCAGTGCCGGCAAGCTATCTCATACCCAGCCTTCAGACTGTCTTTCTGGCCGGGAACATCTGGCCGATGTTCGCACGCGCCATCGCGGTCATGTTCCTGATCGGCTGCATGTTCTTCGCGCTTGCCGCGCGCAGCACTAGAAAGAGGATCGGCTGACATGTGGTGGACACGGCTGAAGGCGCTGATCGTCAAGGAGCTGCTGGCGGTTCTTCGTGATCCGAAGGGGCGCACCATTCTGATCGGCCCTCCGATCATCCAGCTCCTCGTCTTCTCCTATGCGGCGACGCTCGAAGTGACAGATGTCGACATCATGGTGCTGAACCGAGACAATGGCCAGTGGAGCCAGGAACTCATCCAGCTGGTCGGCGGCTCTCCGACATTTCGCTCGATCGAGCTTGCAAGCAGCCCCGCCGAGGTCCGTCTGGCGATCGATACGCAGCGTGTCATCGCCGCTGTGGAGATCGGCCCCACCTTCTCCCGCGACATTGAGGCAGGAAGACCGGCTGAGGTGCAGCTGATCCTCGACGGCCGGCGCTCCAATGCGTCGCAGATCGTGTCCGGCTATCTCGGGCGTATCGTCAGCACGCTCGCAGCCGAAACGCCGGCCGGCAAGCGCGCGCCCTCCGAAACGGTCCAGGTCGTTGCCCGCAACTGGTTCAACCCCAACCTGACCTATCAATGGTTCATGGTGCCGAACCTGGTCGCGAGCATCGCTCTCCTGATCGGACTGATCGTCACGGCACTATCTGTGGCACGCGAGCGGGAACTCGGTACCTTCGACCAGCTCATCGTCTCGCCGTTGCGCACCCACGAGATTTTGCTTGGAAAGCTCATCCCGCCTATGATGATCGGGCTCTTCCACATCACCATATACATTCTTGCAGCGGTTTTCGTGTTCGGCGTGCCGCTGCGCGGTTCGCTTTTCCTGCTCTATGGCAGCGCCGTCTTCTATCTCGCCGCCGTCGTCGGTCTCGGTCTCTTCATCTCGGCACTGTCCAAGACCCAGCAGCAGGCGATCCTCGGGGCCTTTCTCTTCATGGTGCCCGCCATGCTTCTTTCGGGATTTGCGACGCCGATCGAAAACATGCCCTCCTGGCTGCAGCCGGTGACGCTGATCAATCCGCTGCGTTATTTCCTGGTGATCGTAAAGGGCGTGTTCCTCAAGGACATCCCGCTTTACGAAGTCGTCCACCAGACGCTTCCCCTTTGCCTGATCGCGATCGTCACTCTGTCATCGGCGGCGTGGCTCTTTCGCAAGCGTCTCGAATGAAGACTAAACAACCCGGCTAGGACCGGGGTAGCGGCTAACAACTTCATCGGACGTGACGAGCGTAAATCCTTCGACGAGAGACTGCGCGATCGCAATGCGGTCGAACGGTTCCTGATGGATCGGGGGCAGTTGATCAAGTGCCACCGCATGGGTGCCCTCTACCCGTAATTCCTGGTAGCCATTGTCCAGCAAACCTCGACGCAGAAGCCGTGGATCGGCATCGAAATCCATCCGGCCCAAGCCACGTTTGATCGCGATCTCCCACACGCTCGCCGCGCTGAAGTCGAGCGTATTCCCGGGGCCTTCGATGAGAGCACGGGCCTCATTCGACAAGCGGCCGGGTACACCGGCTGCCCAGAGGAGAATGTGCGTATCAAAGAATAGTCATGCGCCGAAAAGACCTTCGATCTCGTCACGGCCCATCCGATCGAAATCGTCCGGCACCGAAAACTGTCCTGCCATGAAGCCGATCCGCTGCACCTTCGCATCGGACGGCTGATCGAGCGGGATCACCTTCACCATCGGTTTTCCCGCCTTGGCGATGATGAAGGGTTCTCCCTTAGCCGCCTTTTCGATCAGACGCGATAAATTGGTTTTCGCTTGGTGAATGTTGACGGTTTCTATCAAGGCCTCGGGTTCAACCTTAGTTCATTGAACTTAGCTGACTTCACCCGTCGTTTCAAAGCTACTGCGTTGCTTCTCGCTTCAGACTCTCAAAAACTCTTCAGTGGCGGCGATCTCATTCTGGCGGATGTCGTGGCCACCCGAATGCCACTTCAGTTCCACCGCCGCGTTCTGCTGCGAGAGGTAATCGCCCAGCGCTTGTGTCAGCGGGGCCGGGCAGATCGGGTCGCGTTCTCCGGCAGTGATCAGGATTTTCCGACCGGCGAGCGCGGCATTGGCCTTCGGGCGGAAAGGGATCAGCGGGTGCATGAGCACGGCCTTATCGAAGAGACCCTCTTCGATAAGGACATTCGCAAGGATGTTGGCACCGTTGGAGTAGCCGAGACCGATGATCTCCGAGGCCTCGTATTCGCTTGCGAGCGCCTTCACGAAACCCGCCATCTTCTCAGTCGCACGTGCTAGATCCGCCATGTCGTAGACGCCCTCGCCCGTTCGCCGGAAAAAGCGGGCGGCTCCATGCTCCGACACGTCGCCCCTTGGTGAAACCACCGTGGCTTTCGGCAGGAGCTGTGCTCCGAAGTCGAAGAACTGGTTCTCGTCGCCGCCGGTCCCGTGAAAAACGAAAAGGATGGGTCCGCCGGGACTGCCGGCTTTCAATTTATGCATGTAACCGTGATCAGGCATCGATTTCTCCATCATGCGCGCTTGCTTGCCAACACGCGTTCAGCTGTGAATATTGGAATATTGAACCCTTCCCGGCGTACCGAGAAGGCCGGGCTGAAGCGGCAGACGCGTCCGCTTACGCTTCCAGCCTCTGTAAATGACCTTCGAGAATCGGCCGCAGGTGCTTGTGCTGCTGCGGAAGCTTCAGCGCCTCGCCCAGATGCGCGGTGTCCTCGTCGCGGTCGAAGCCCGGCTCATTCGTGGCGATCTCGAAGAGAACGCCACCGGGTGTGCGGAAATAGATCGCCCAGAAATAATCCCGGTCGATGACCGGCGTCACATGATAGCCGGTATCCATTAGCGCCTTGCGGATCTCGAGTTGCCGCTCCCGATTGTCGACGGCAAATGCGACGTGGTGCACCGAACCGGCACCCTGTGCAGCACGATTGATGCCGGGCAGTGTTTCGAGGTCTACGAGGTTCGCGCCGTTGCCGTCGGGGACGACCAGCCTCGTGACACCGTCCCTTCGATCGAGTTCCTCGTAACCCATGTACTTCAGCAGGTCGGCCGTGGCGCCCTCGTCACGCAACCGCATGGCGACCGAGTGGAAGCCGCGAATGGCGTAATCCCCGGAAAGGCCACCCTCGGTCCAGGGCGTGCGCGGGTCATCCCTGACCTCGACCAGAGCGAAACCGTCGCCGTCCGGCCCGGCAAAATTCAACCGCTTCTCACCGAAGCTTTCCGAGCGCTTGAGGCCACTCACACCGAGGCGCGTCAAACGGCCCTCCCAGAAGCCTAGCGAGCCTTGCGGGACAGAGAATGCCGTCGTCCCCACCTCTCCCGTGCCCGCACGACCGCGCGGCATCTCCGGAAAAGGGAAGTAGGTCATCACCGTGCCGGCTGTGCCGGTCTCGTCGCCATAGTAGAGGTGGTAGACATCCGGCGAGTCGAAGTTCACCGTTTTCTTGACGCGGCGTAGACCAAGCGTTTGGGTAAAGAACTGGTTGTTCGTACGAGCGTCCTCTGCCATGGATGTTACGTGATGCAGGCCTTTGATCTGTTCGAGCATGATCGGCTTCCTTTCTTCCCGCAGCTTTGGCGGGAGCGTCGATGGCGAATAGATGCTCCCTGGGCGGCGAGAGCGGAAGACCATCCCACACAGATGCATTGTCAACGCTACGTTGACAGAAGTGACCCGCTGTCAACAACTACGTCATAGAGCAGATGGAGTAAGGCACCCGCATGGGCGGCTTGCAACGCGTCAGACCGACAATTAGCATCGCGTGGCAGCGGCCGCGCAAAAAGGAACCTGCAGCCAAGACCGCGAGCGGGAGGAGGAGCCCGGGCATTCCGTGAAATACCGCTTCTTTCTCGCACTCCTTCTGGTGCCGGCAGCCGCCGGGTTAATCGCCGTGCAGGGAAACGCCGTCGCCACGCGCAGCTATATGCAGGAGGCCTCCTCGCAGGCACACACGGCGCTGCGACTGGCGGTGGCCGCTCTTAGCGGCCATTTGAACCGCTATCAGGCCCTGCTCGCGCTCATCGCCGACCATGACGACGTCAAGGAGCTGGTGACGCGTCCGAACGATGGGGAGCTGCGCGGCACCGTCAATTCCTATCTGAAAGAGATCAATGGACTTCTCAAGTCCTCCGACATTTACGTGATCCTGCCGAACGGCAATACGATCGCCGCGAGCAACTACGATGGACCGACGAGCTTTGTCGGAGAGAATTTCAGCTACCGGCCCTATTTCCAGGATGCGCTCAAGGGCGAGCAATCTCGCTTCTACGCGCTCGGCACGACATCGCTAAAGCGCGGCTACTACTTCGGCGCTCCTGTCCGCATCGGCGGAGACATCCGGGGCGTGATCGTGTTCAAGGTGGACATAGAGACGATCGAAGCCTCCTGGCAAGGCGGCGAATACAGGATCTTTGTGTCCGACCCGGAGGGTATCATCTTCATGAGCGGCAATCCCGAATGGCTCTACGCCGGGATCCTGCCCCTGACCGCTGAGCGGCTTGCCAGGACGGAAGCATCGCGGCGCTATGCCGATGCCGTTCTGCATCAGTTGCCGGCCGTGCAAAGTGAACTATCCGGACATCGGGTGTTAAGGGTCTCCGGGGGCAGCGACCGGGAATATCTCGTCCTCTCGCACTATATGCCCGAGGCCGATTGGACCGTGAACGTGCTCGCCGACACGGGCTCCGTTCGCACGCAAGCCTTGACCACGGTTGCCGCCGTCCTGCTGCTGCTCTGCCTGACCGGGCTTGCGATCGCGATTTTCATCCAACGCCGTGCGCGGCTCAGGGAACGCATCCTGATGCAGGAGCAGGCACAGGAAGAGCTGGAGCGCCGGGTCGAAGAACGCACGGCGGATCTCGCGCGCGTCAACACGCAGATCGAGGCTGAAATCGCCGAGCGGCGGCTCACCGAGCAGCAGTTGCGGCAAACCCAGGCCGACCTCATCCAGGCGGGCAAACTCGCCGGTCTCGGGCAGATGTCAGCGGCCCTGTCGCACGAATTCAACCAGCCGCTTGCCGCCGCCAAGACCTACGCCGACAGCGCTGCACTGCTGATCGAGCGCGGCCGAACCGCCGAGGCGAGCGACAATGTGAGGCGCATTTCGGGCCTGATCGATCGCATGGCATCGATCAGCCGGCATCTGCGCAACTTTGCCCGAAAACCCAATGAGAAGCTCGGCCCGGTTCGTCTCGACGAGGTAATGCGTGACACGCTCGAGATCGTGGCAGCACGAATCAAGACGGCGGGCGCAAAGATGGACATTGAGCTTGACGGGGACCTTATGGTCCGGGCTGGTTCGGTCCGGCTGCAGCAGGTGCTCGTCAACGTGATATCCAATGCCGCCGACGCCGTTGAGGGGCTGGACGACCGCGCGCTCTCCGTGCGCGCATGGCGCGAGGACGGCAAAGCCGTGCTGACCGTGCGCGACCGCGGCGGGGGCGTCGCGCCGTCGGTCGCCGAGCGCATTTTCGATCCATTCTACACGACGAAGGGCGTCGGCAGGGGTCTTGGCCTCGGCCTGTCCATTTCCTACAACATCATCAAGGATTTCGGAGGCAGCCTGACCGTGTCGAACCATCCGGAGGGTGGAGCGGTCTTTCGCATCGAGCTCGCCCTCGCCGGCCAAACCGGTCGCGAGGCAGCCGAATGAGCGAAAGCCGCATCCTGCTCGTCGATGATGAAGAGGAATTGCGCCGTTCCAGCGCTCAGGCACTGGAGCTTGCGGGGTTTCGGGTGGATACCTTCGCCTGTGCCGAAGACGCGCTCGAGCGCATCGCCTTCAGCTTCCACGGGGTGGTCATCAGCGACATCCGAATGCCCGGGATGGATGGAATGACCTTTCTGCAGCGCATCCGCGAGATCGATGCCGAACTGCCGGTGATCCTGGTGACCGGTCACGGCGATGTCCAGCTGGCGGTTCGGGCGATGCGTGAGGGTGCCTATGATTTCGTCGAAAAGCCTTTCACCGCCCAGATGCTCGCCGGCACCATACGCCGCGCGCTCGATTGGCGCGCTCTCGTGCTCGAGAACCGCCGGTTGCGGGCTGTCGCGGGGAAGCGCGACGACATAGAACAAAGGCTGCCGGGGCGGAGCCAAGCGATGGTGGATCTGCGCTACCGGGTCAGGGCGATCGGCGCCTCTGACGCCGACACGCTGATCATTGGCGAGACCGGCGTCGGAAAGGAAGTCGTCGCCCGTGCGCTTCATGATTTGAGCAGCCGCGCGAGGGGCCCGTTCATCGCCATCAATTGTGCGGCACTTCCTCAGAATCTGATCGAGAGCGAACTCTTTGGCCACGAGCCGGGCGCATTCCCCGGAGCGCTCAGGCCCCGTTACGGCAAATTCGAACATGGCCGCGGCGGCACCATCCTGCTCGACGAGATCGGCTCCATGCCTTTCGATCTTCAGGCAAAGTTCCTTCGCGTCCTGCAGGAGCGTGTCATAACCCGTCTCGGCTCGAACGAGACCGTTTCACTGGACGTTCGCTTCATCGCCACCAGCAAGGTCGATTTGGAGCGCGAGGTCGCAAATGGCCGATTCCGTGCCGATCTGCTTTACCGGCTGAATGTCGCAACTTTGAGAGTGCCTACGCTGTCGCAGCGCCGCTCCGACATCCCCTTGCTCTTCATGCAGCTCGTCCGCGAATCCGCCGCCCGATACGGCCGGGACGATGTCGAGATATCGGCGGCGCTCGCATCGGACATGGCTTCACGCGAATGGCCGGGCAATGTGCGTGAGCTGCGCAATGCCGCCGAGCGTTTGATCCTCGGTCTCGAACCCGAAAGCGAAGAAGCGCTCGCTCCTGCGAATGGGCAGCGCCTCGCCGAAAAGGTGGCCGCCTTCGAAAGAAGCGTGATCGCCAGCGCGCTGGCCGCCCACGGTGGAGCATTGAAACCCGTTTACGAGTCGCTCGGTATCTCGCGCAAGACGCTTTACGAGAAGATGCAGAAGTTCGGGCTCGACAAGAAGGCTTTGACTGAGGAGCGGTAGGGCTTCGCGTTGGTGGGAGCCGTGCCGTTCTCCGCGAGAAGGAAGGCGGTGAAAGTGGCTCAAGCGGCGCCGCGAGTTCCCCTTCGCCCGCCTGCGGGGAGAAGCTGCCGCAATGCGGATGAGAGGAAGCGCCACCCGCCGTTCCCTCACACGTTGAATGCCGCGCCGATCAGCGTCTTCGTGTAGGGCTCCCGCGGCGCCTTGAAAATCGCGTCAGTTTCCCCCTCTTCGACGATGCGGCCGTTTTTCATCACGATCACATAGTCGGACATCGCCTTCACGACTGACAGATCGTGGCTGATGAAGATGTAGGAAAGACCGTGCTTCTCCTGCAGATCGCGCAGGAGTGCGATCACCTGCCCCTGTACCGATCGATCGAGGGCTGAGGTCGGTTCATCGAGAATGACGACCTTGGGTTTCAGGATAATCGCGCGGGCAATTGCGATGCGCTGGCGCTGGCCGCCGGAGAATTCATGCGGATAGCGGTTGCGCGAGGCGGGATCGAGGCCGACCTCCTTCAGTGCGGCGATGGCCCGCCGGTCGCGGTCGGCGCGGCTCAAGTCGGGCTCATGCACATGAAGGCCTTCGGTAATGATCTCGCCGACGGTCCGGCGCGGCGAGAGCGATCCGTAAGGATCCTGAAATACGAGCTGCAGCTGGCGGCGCAGTGGCCGCATCGCGCCGCGGTCAAATCCCGAAATATCCGTGGAACCAAAGCGATAGTAACCGCTACTCGGCAAAAGCCTCAGCAGCGCCCGTCCGAGCGTCGACTTACCCGAACCGGATTCGCCGACAATGCCGATCGTCTGGCCTTGCCTGAGCCTCAGGCTTACGCCGTCGACGGCCCGGAAGGCGGTCGAGGCGCCCCGGAAGAGGCCGCCGGGGATCGTATAGTCGACCCCGACATTGCGCCCCTCGAGGATGATCGGTGCATTGTCCGGGGGCGGAGCCTTGTGTCCGCTCGGCTCTGCCTCCAGCAGCATTCTGGTGTAGTCCGCCTCCGGCCGCTCGAAGATGTCGGCCGTCGTGCCCTGCTCCACAACCTCGCCGCGGCGCATGACCGCGACCCGCTCGGCGAAGTGTTTGACAATCCCAAGGTCGTGCGTGATCAGCACGATGGCCATGCCGAAACGCGTTTGCAGCGCCTTGAGCAAATCGAGGATCTGGGCCTGGATGGTCACGTCCAGGGCGGTCGTCGGTTCGTCGGCAATCAGGATATCCGGCTCGTTGGCAAGCGCCATGGCGATCATGACGCGCTGACGCTGACCGCCGGAGAGCTCATGCGGGTAGCTGTCGATGCGGCGCTGCGCTTCGGGAATGCCGACGAGCTCCAGGAGTTCGAGAACGCGCTTGCGCGCACCCTTGAACGTACCGCCGCGGTGATGGACGATCGGCTCGGCGATCTGGCGACCGATCGTGTAGAGCGGATCGAGCGAGGTCATCGGCTCCTGGAAGATCATCGTGATCTTCGAGCCGCGCACTCTGTTCAGGGCCTTCGGCGGAAGACCCACGAGCTCCTGGCCGCGGTAAAGCGCCGAGCCGGTCACCGTTCCGTTGTTGGCGAGCAGGCCCATGATACCCATCATGGTTTGGCTTTTGCCCGAGCCGGATTCGCCGACGACGGCGAGAGTCTCGCCGGAACGGACGTCGAGATCGATTCCCTTTACCGCTTCGACGGTCCCATCGGGCGTCGAGAAATCGACCTTGAGACCACGGACCGCGAGAATGGCGTCTTGCATCTCTGTCATGTCAGCGGTCCTTCGGGTCAAGTGCGTCGCGCAGGCCGTCGCCGACAAAGTTCAGCGAAAACAACGTCAGGACGAAGAAGATGGCGGGGAAAATAAGCAGCCAGGGAGCCGACTGAATGTTGTTCGCACCCTCCGAGATCAACGCGCCCCAACTCGTGAGCGGCGCCTGGACACCCAGCCCGAGGAATGACAGGAAGCTCTCCAGCAGAATGACCTTCGGCACGACGACGGTGACGAAGACGATGACCGGCCCGATCGTGTTGGGGATGATGTGCCGGCGGATGATCTGCCAGTCGGTCAGACCCAGCGCCTGTGCTGCACCAACGAACTCACGGCGTTTGAGGGCCAGCGTCTGGCCGCGGACGATGCGTGCCATGTCCAGCCACTCGACTGCACCGATTACCAGGAAGATCAGGATGAAGCTGCGGCCGAAGAAGACGACGAGCACCACGACGAGGAAGACGAAGGGCAGCGAATAGAGAATCTCGACGAAACGCATCATGACGTTGTCGACGCGCCCGCCGATATAGCCGGAAGTCGCGCCGTAAAGCACACCGATGCCGAGTGAAACGAGGCTCGCCAGCAGGCCGACGGCGATGGAGATCTGCCCGCCCAGCATGACCCGGACAAGCAGATCGCGGCCGTTTGAATCGGTACCGAAGGGGAAATATTCGCGAGCCACGTCGCCCTCGACCTTCAGCGTTCGGCCATCGCCCTCCGTTGCGACCACCTTGGTGTTCTCGAACTCGTTCGCCCGGTCGAAATAGCGCGTGGCGCGGGGATCGATCGGCGCATCCGACGTGACCGTGGCGGTGAAGCTCTGATCCTCGACGGCGAATTCCGTCAGCCTGACGCGGGCACGGGACGCCACGCCTTCCATCACGTCCTGAAGCGTCGAACTATCCGGTCGCGGCTCGAGGCTTGGCCCGATCGTGACATAGGACGGAAACACCTGATCGTAGCTATGGGGAGAAAAAAGCGGCCCTACGAAGGAAAAGAGGCCGATGAGAACCAGCATGACGCAGCCCGCCATGGCGGGGCGGTTCCGGCGGAAACGCAGCGCCGCGAGCTGAAACAGGCTGCGCCCCCTGGTTTCGGGCGCCGATGCCGGGATCTGAGCAATATCAGTCATGGCGAACCCTCGGATCGAGCAGGCCGTAGAGAATATCGACCAGAAGGTTGAAGAGGATGACGAAGATGGCGATGAGGATCACGGTACCCATCACAAGCGTATAGTCGCGGTTGATCGCGCCAAGAACGAAGTAGCGCCCGACGCCTGGAATGGTGAAAATCGTCTCCACCACGGCCGAACCCGTAAGCAGGGCGGCAGCACACGGAGCGAGATAGGAGACGACCGGCAGCATGGCTCCCCGCATCGCGTGCGTCACGACGACGGCGCGGGACGGCAGGCCATAGGCCTTCGCCGTACGGATATGATCCGTGTGGAGCGCCTCGATCATCGAGCCGCGCGTGAGCCTTGCGAAGACGGCAAGCTGGGGAAGCGCCAGCGCGATCATCGGCAGGATGAGAAAACGCAAAGATCCATCGCCCCAGCCGCCGGCGGGCAGCCACGCGAGCATGATCGCGAAGATCAGCGTGAGCACGGGGCCGACGACGAAGTTCGGAACGGTTACCCCGATGGTGGACACCGACATGACCGCGAAATCCAGGAAGCTGTTCTGCTTCAAAGCCGCGATCGTTCCCGTTATGACGCCGCCGACGACTGCCAGCAACAGCGCGTAGAAGCCAAGCTCCATCGAATAGGGCAGACCTTTGCCGATCAGCTGCGCGACATTGTTGTCGTGGTAAATGTAGCTCGGGCCGAAGTCGCCGGTGACTGCATTGCTCAGATAGTGAACGTATTGGCGCCAGAGCGGCTGGTCGAGGTGATAGGTCCTCATCAGATTCTCCATCGTGGAGGGCGGAAGAGGACGCTCGAGGTTGAAGGGCCCGCCGGGGGCGAATCGCATCAGGAAGAAGGATATCGTGACGACGATAAACAGCGTCGGCACCGCACTCGCCAGCCGGCGAAGGATGAAAGAGATCATGGATTTGGCTCCGGAGGCGACGCGCAGATGCCCGCGCGTCGCCTCTGTTCGTTACTCGGCGATGCTCAGGAACTTGCTCAGGTGAGCGTTCGGCGCATTGTCCACCCAACCCTGGACCCGTTCCGAAACGAGCCAGAGGTCGGCCTGGGTCAGGAGGGGCGCTATCGGCTGTTCCTTCATCAGCAGCGTTTCGGCCTCATGCAGGATTTTCGAACGTGCTGCAGGATCCTGTTCTTCATAGGATTTCTTCATCAACGCGTCGAATTCCGCATTTTCGAAGTGGCCGTAATTGAACGTCTTGTTGGTGCTGAGGCTCAGCGCCAGAAAGTTCTCGGCATCGGCGTAATCGGCGACCCAGCCTGCGCGCGCGACGTTGAACTTGCCGCCTTCCTGCAGATAGGCGTAGTGGGACGACACATCGAGATTCACCAGCGAGACCTTGGCACCGAAGGTGTTCTTCCACATGTCGGCAACCGCGGTCGCGACACGCTCATGGTTGGGGTTGGTGTTGTAGCGGATTTCGATGTTGAGCGGCTTGCCGCCTTCGCCGTAGCCGGCTTCCTTCATCAACTCGATCGCCTTGTCCTCGCGGTCGAGTTGCGACATGTCCCCGAAATCGGCCTTGGCGGGATCTCCGTAGCTCTCGATGCCTGGCGGCACCATCGAATAGGACGGCAGCTGCGAGCCGCTGTAGATTTCCTTGGCAAGGAAGTCGCGGTCAACCGCCATAGAGAGTGCCCGGCGGACCCGGACATCGTTGTAGGGCTCCTGGCGCGTGTCGAAAGCGTAGTAGTAGGTCGCAAGCGTCGGAGAAACGTGCACCTGTTCACCATAGGATTTACGCAGGCGGTCGATCTGGTCGGCCGAGAAGTTATAGGCGAGGTCCATTTCCTTCGCTTCGAAACGGCGCACCGAGGCGGCCTGATCATCGATCGGATAGAAGATCACCTTGTCGAGCTTGACGTTGGCGGCATCCCAGTAGTTCGTGTTCTTCTCCACGGTCAGACTGTCGTTCGGCACATGTGACGCCAGTTTGAAGGCCCCGTTCGAAACCATCACGCCCGGCTTCACGAAGTCGGCACCGTTCTTCTCGACGTTGGCCTTGCTGACCGGAAGAGCCGTCTGATGTGCGAGCAGTTCCAGGAAGAAAGGCGTCGGACGTTCGAGGGTGACTTCGAGCGTCTTCTCGTCGACGGCCTTCACGCCGAGCTGGTCGACCGGCAGTTCGCCCTTGTTGACCTTTTCCGCGTTCTTGATCGGGAACAGGATATTGGCGTACTCGGCCGCCGTCTTCGGATCTTCCACCCGACGGAGGGAGAAGGCGAAATCTTCTGCCGTCACCGGTGAGCCGTCAGACCACTTGGCATCGGCACGCAGTTTGAAGGTATAGACGGTACCATCATCCGAAAGCTCCCAGGTTTCGGCGGCACCCGGTACGATCTTTCCCGCGGCATCATAGATGGTCAGGCCTTCATAGAGGTCCTTGAGAATGAACTCCTCGATATTGATGGAGGTGTGAGCCTGGTCGAGCGTCTGCGGCTCGCCGGCATTGCCGCGGTGAAGTACCGCCTGGGCGAGCGCGGGGCTTGCCCCCATGAGCAGCGAACAGATGAGCGCCGCGCCGGCGAGATTATGTCTGAGTAAAGCCATTTTTCTTCTCCTTCCCCTCGTTTTTGGGTTCATTGATCGAAGGAGAGAAGTGCAAATTCTCAGCGAACGCAAGCTGATCGGTTCGGAAAATTGCATCCTTCTCTTTAAAAGACGAACACCTGTAAACGCCCAGGTTGCACAGCATCTGCAATGAGTTTCCGCTTCTCGTCGGCGCATGTGCACCGCGCGGAGCCGAGAGGCGGATGTCCGACTGCAACGTTGTAGTTCGCTTCAGCCTTGCTGCGTCCGCTTCTCACAGGAAGGCCGGAAAAAAGCTGTCATGCAACCTTCATGAATTGTAGCGGCACTTTACGTAATATGCACAAAAAAGTGACCGCCTTGCTGCAATCTTTTTGCAAATCGGTCCTCCTTCACCACACGCACCTGAACCCGACACCCAGCGCGGGCTTCGGGGCCGGAGCCGGCAGTCGGCCGGCGAAAAGCTGCGACCGCCCCGCGGGGCGCACCCAGAGTGGCAGCACCACCAGAGGGCGAAAGTAGCGAATTCTGACTGCATGATTTCTCATCCACAAAAATTTGGCCTGACGCACGTCCATCAAGCGACCGGCAGCACCGCCGGGCCGGTTGCCAAAAGCCCCGCATGAATTATTGTGCCTCGAATTGGCGCCCGATTGGCGCGGAGCATCAGGGAGTTAATGATGGCATTGATCACATTGCGGCAACTGCTCGACCACGCGGCAGAGAACAATTACGCGCTGCCGGCCTTCAATGTGAACAATCTCGAATATATCCAGGCGGTCATGCGCGCCGCGGATGCCACCGACTCTCCTGTCATCCTGCAGGCAAGCCGCGGCGCGCGCGCTTATGCCGGCGACGCCTTTCTCCGCCATCTGATCCTTGGAGCTGTGGAAGAATATCCGCATATCCCCGTCTGTCTCCACCTCGACCATGGCGACCAGCCGTCGACCTGCATCTCGGCGATCATCAACGGCTTCACCTCCGTGATGATGGACGGCTCGCTGGAGAAGGACGGCAAGACCGTCGCGAGCTACGAATACAATGTCGCCGTCACGGCCGAAGTCGTGAAGATCGCTCATGCGGCCGGCGTTTCCGTCGAGGGGGAACTCGGCTGCCTCGGCAATCTGGAGACGGGTGCCGGCGACAAGGAGGACGGGCACGGCTTCGAGGGCAAGCTCTCGCGCGAGGAACTGCTCACCGATCCCGAGCAGGCCCTCGACTTCGTGTCGAAGACCGGCGTCGATGCCCTCGCGGTGGCGATCGGCACCAGCCACGGCGCGTACAAGTTCACGCGCGAACCCGACGGCGAAATCCTCTCGATTGAAACGATCGCCAAGATCAACAAGCGGTTGCCGAATACGCACCTCGTCATGCACGGCTCATCGAGCGTGCCCGCCGTTCTCCAGGAACTCTTCAATGCCTATGGCGGCAAGATGAAGAAAACCTGGGGCGTGCCGGTATCCGAGATTCAGAAAGCCATTCCGCTCGGCGTGCGCAAGGTCAACATCGACACGGATCTCCGCCTCGCCTTTACCGGAGAGATCCGCAAGAATCATATCGAACATCCGGACAATTTCGACCCGCGCAACTATCTGAAGCCGGCGATCGCCCACATGGCCGAGGTGTGCAAGGAGCGTTTCGAGGCATTCCGCTCCGCCGGCCAGGCCTCGAAGATCCGGGTGCTGCGTTTGCCGGAAATGGCCAAGCGTTACGCGGCCGCGTAAGATCGCGGTTCGGGAAGACATGCAAAAGCCAACTCCCCATCTCGCGGAGGGCCACATGGGGAGTTTACGTTGCGCTGTCCGCGCGCGTCTCATGCTCGTATAGCTGATCCATGCTGAGCGACGCGACGTCGGCCAGTGCGGCCTGACCCTTCACGTGCCCGGAACCAAGGACCACGAGGTCGTCGCAAAACGAGATCGTGCTCCTGTGATGGCTGATCACGATCGTCGTGCGTCTGCCGGCTCTTAATCGCAGCGTCTCGACGATCGCTGCCTCCGACAGGCCGTCAACCGCATTGGTTGCCTCGTCTAGGATCAGGATCGCCGGATCGCGCACGAGGGCCCTGGCAAGCGCGATGCGCTGCCTCTGCCCTGCCGAGAGGCTGGCCCCCCTGTAACCGACGACTGTCTGATAGCCCTGCGGCAGCTGCTCTATGAAGCCGTGGGCCTCGGCGAGCTTCGCGGCGCGTTCCGCTTCCGCGAAGGTGGCGCTCTGACCATAGGTGATGTTTTCCAGAATGCTGCCGTCCACCAGTTCGAGATCCTGGCTGGCGACGGCGATCTGGCGCCGCCACTGGATCGGATCGATCTCACTCAGAGGCACCCCGTCGACGAGGATGCATCCTTCATCCGGCTCGACGAAACGGCACAGAAGATTGACGATCGTGGTCTTTCCCGCGCCTGAACGACCGATGATCGCCGTCGAACGACCGCTGCGGATTTCGAAGCTCGCGGAACGTAAAACGACTGGCCGCACCTCGGAACCTGGATAACGGAAGGTCACCCGATCGAACACCAAGATCTCGTGCAGGCCGTCGACCGGAGTCTTGCCCTCCGGAGGCTTCGGCTTGTCGGACGAGTCGAGAAGCCACCGCACCTCTTCGAGCGACCCGCTCCAGCCCTGGATCTGGCTCCAGGACATCTGCAGGGCGCGCACATGCGGCTGCAGGCGGTAAAGCAGGACGACGAAGGCGACGATCACCGGAAAGCTGACGCCGACGGACCAGGCGCTAACCACCACCGCGAGAAAAAGCGCCGAATGGAGAACTTCGGTGAGCGGCGGCAGCGCACCCTGTCGTGATTGCAGCACGAAGCCGGCCCGGCGAACGGCGTCCGAGGCCGAATCGAATGCCTGCTTCTCGCGCGGTTCCTGACCGAAGACACGGATCAGCCGCCCGGCGTGCACCAGATGCAGCATTCTGGCGGAAAGCTCGCTGTTGAAGGAAGTGACATGGCGGCTCGGGCCCTTGAGCGTCGCCGAAAGGGCCGCATGCGCAAGCTGGACGAGGACAAGGCCGAGCGCAACGAACAGCGTCATCTGCCACGACATGAGCAACAGGAAGGCGAGAAGGATCAGCGCGGCTGAGCCATGTACGATCGCGGCGAGCACCGTCTGGATCGCGTCGGACGCGCGCCACGATTCATTGGATATGATGTTGAGCAGCCGGCCCGGATTATGCTGCATGAAGAAGGGGTATCCGATCCGCAGCAGCTGATCCGAGAGCGCGCTGCGGACGGAGTGGCTGGCTTTGCCGTATATGAAGGTCGTGAGCAGCGTGTTGGCGAAGGAAAGAACGTTCTTGAGGAGGATCAGAGCCAGCACCGCTACCGAAATCGCCAACAGGCGCTCGCCGTCATCAAGGCCCTCCCCCATCCCCTGGAAATAAGCGGAGATGCCGCTCAGGCCGGTGGCCTGCTCGTCTCCGGCGATGATGCTCAGCATAGGTATGATGAGCCCGATGCCGGCGCCTTCGAGCGCAGCGCTGGTAAGGCCGAGAATGACGACGGCCGGAAGCAGGCGCATTTGGCGCCCTAGCGCGCCGCGAAGGACTTCGAGACCTGGCAATAGGAATCTACGCATGAATGGCCCTCACCTGAGCTTCGGCTCTGGTTGTTCGACCCGTCGCCGTTCGATCCGCGGTTCCGCATTCGCCGCGGCAAGCCACGCAAAGCGAAGTGCGCCAAGCAGGTTCATCGAAACGATGGGCCAGTGTGACAATTGGAGTTCTGGATCGAAGCGGGAACGGCCGAAAGCCTCGCCCCACGCGGATCTGACGGTCCAGCCGAAATGCTTGAGGAGCCACGGCGCGCGAAGGAGGTGCTTCAGACAAAGCCCGCCATTGCCGAGGCTGTAGTTGCGATGGAGCTCTTCGATTGCCGCACGATGGCGGCGGCCGTGGTGGTGATGGACGACCATGTCAGGCACGTATTCAACCGGTATGCCCAGCTCAAAAGCCCGCACCAGGTAGTCCGTATCCTCGGCGGCTTTCAGCGGCGCTCCGGCACCGAACCGCTCGTCGAAAGGGCCGATGCGCGCCGCAATGTCACGATGCATGGTCATGTTGCAGCCAAGGACGAATCCGCCCGGGTGGACATCGCGGGTCAGGCGCGCCGCCACCTTCGAGCGCTTGACGGTGAACGGTAGATCGGCGGGATTACCGAGCTCGACGCGCCCGCCGCGGATGACTTGTTCATCACCACCGCTGTAGTGCCGCTCGAGATCACGGAGGTAATTGCTGTCCACCTCGCAATCGTCATCGATGAAGATGAGTATCCGTCCGCGCGCGCGTGCCATCCCCGTGTTGCGCGCTGCGGCGAGACCCGGGCGAGGCTCGGTGAGGAGCGTGATCGACATCATCGTTCTTGCCGCGATGCCGGCCAGTTCTTCCGCCGTGCCGTCCGTCGAGCCATTGTCTACCACCACGAGTTCGCTCTCGACCATGGCATGAGCGCGGCTGGCGGTCTCGATGGACCGGATCGACGCCGCAAGCGCGTGGACGCGGTTGTGCGTGCAGACGATGAAGCTGGCGAACGGCCCGGGCTCACCGGAAGGCGAGGCGGCGACCAAGCGCCGAGCATCCGGTGCTATCGGATCGTCTTGCATCATTGCGAGCGGTTCTGGGGCCATGTCAGGTCAAGCCATGTTCTGGAAGCACGGTCGCTGCCGGTACCGACTGCAGATGGCGCGCTAGCCGGTCCACCCGCCTGCTTGCCGCAAGCGAAATCCGGCTGCACCACGGTGCCCGAGTCGCGGCGAGCAGCCCATAGCGTTCGCGACGGCGGATCAGGCCCCATTTGCCTGTCCTCGTCAGGAATTCGTGGGTCAGCCGCGGCTGCTCCTCGTCGGCAATGAGCTGATAGAGGAAATAGAAGAAGCACAGGGCGCCGTCTTCATAGGCACCACGGACTTCCACCGGCCGCGCCGCAATCGCACGTTCGAGTGCCAGGACACAGTCGGCAAGACGTGCCACCGTCTCGCCCGTTACGGCGGCGCCGAGTGCTTCGAGCGCGGCGGAATCATCGAGAAGAGCGTCCCGTGCCAGGTTCTCGGCCACGATGCTCAGATGGGTGCGGCGCATCTGCCGCTTATGCTTGCTGGTGACACTATCTTCATGGATGCGATAGGCAACCAGGGGCTCGTCGATCATATGAACCGGAAAGCGATCCGCGATCCGCCTGAAGAGATCGAAGTCTTCCGCGTGCACATAGTTCGAATCGTAGCGGAGCATCTCGTCGGGAATGATTGTCCTGTTATAGACCACCGTTGAATGCATGAAGATGGTGAAGAACATCGACAGGGTGCGCAGGCTTCCCGGCCGGTAGATGGGATTTGGTCTGCCGCGTATGATGCGGTTGCCGATGAGCATGTCGATGCCGGTGCCGCAGAGGGCCAGCCGCGGTTCTTCGCCAAACAGCGCGACCTGCCGGGAAAGACGCGAGGGATAGGCGATATCGTCTGCATCCATCCGCGCGATAAGCTCGCCCTTTGCAAGAGCAAGCCCTTCATTCAAGCTTGCTACCAGCCCGCGGTTTTCGCGAGAGATGATGGAAAGCCGGGAATCGGTCTTCCCGTAGCGTTCGAGAATGTCCCGCGACCGGTCCGTCGATCCGTCGTCGATCGCGATCACCTCGACACGTTGGTAGTCCTGGCGCAACACGCTCTCGAGGGCTGCGGCAATGTATGGCTCGCCATTGTAGACGGGTAGGAGGACGGAGACGAGGGGCAAAGGCATGGTTCAACTCGGGTGCTATCGAAGGGGCGGTGTTTGCAAGGCCTCGTCGGGACGGACGCGAGGAACGGCAGTTACGGGCCCCGCCGCTCCCTCCGGACGAACATAGGGAAAGTGGCGCTTCAACCCGTTCAGCGGCTTTTCGAAGAGGATCCAGGACGCCGAGGCGAGCATCAGTGTCAGAGCGCCGGCGACCACGAACCGCCCTACCCCCTGATCCGTGACATTGACCGGGATGAACGGCTGCGCCTGGACGACCACAGCCAGTACGACGGCGTGAAAGAGGTAGACGCCATAGCTGATCCGGCCCAGAGCCGCCACGGGCGAAAGCGCGACAACCCGCCCGGCAATCCCGCCGATCCCCTTCGAACAGCTGCCGACCAGCATGGCGAGTGGCAAGAGCGGGACCACCTCCAGTCCGATCCATGCGAGCCACGCTATGACCGGGGTCATCGGAACCGGCTTCAGCCAGACCAGGGCGAAGGAAGCGATGGAAAGGGGAATCCAGCTCAATTCCGCCCATCGCGGCCAAGCCGCACGCCAGGATGGACGCGCAGCCAACAAGGCGCCCACGGCCAGCGCATCCATGGATGCCGGCGGCAGGAGATCGCGCGCGAGCGAAGGCGTACCGGTGAAGGGCCAGTAGAAGCGGTAGACGAGCGAGCAGACGATGACGCCGATGCAGACCCCGGCAATCGAGCGGCGCGGCAGGAGCAGCACGACCAATGGCCAGATGAGGTAGAATTGCTCCTCGATGCTCAGGCTCCACGTATGACAGAGAACCCACGGCGACCATTCGTTCTGCAGCGCATACCAGAAGTTGGACAGGTAAAGCCCGTGCCATGCCATAACCTGCTTGGAGCGCTCCAAGTCCAGGAGAAACACCGCAGCCAGCACGGCAAAATAAGGCGGGAAAATACGAAGCGCCCGGCGCGCATAGAAGGACTTCAGCGCCGTGCTCGGCTCGAAACGGGCAGCGTCGCGGGCGTCGAGCAGCAGCCGCGTTATCAGAAAGCCACTCAGCACGAAGAACAGCCTGACGCCAAGATGGCCCCAATGCGATCCATCGGCTGCAAAGAAATGCGCGTAGAGCACCATTGTGACCGCGACGGCTCTCAGGCCATCAAGCTGCTGGTCGCGCACTACCTGCATCAACACTCCCTCCGCGGTCGTCCTTTGAGGATTTCTCCGGCAAGCTCATGGAACAGGTACATCCCTGTGCAATCCCGTTTCCTGAGCGCTTCCCAGCGGCAGCTGGTGGTCGGTAGGCTAAAGAACTGTTCGAGGCTGAATGGGGGAATCGGGCCAAACTTTGTTCCGGGCTCGATCAACATAGCCTGGACGCCCCTACGAGGGTGGGGGTGTGGCCTGCGCGCAATATTCCGCTGCTACACGGACGCACTGATGTCGCCGCGAGAAGCGGCGTCTTCATTGCCGAGCGTTCTGTCAAAATGTCGGCGGCGTGTTGATCCACAACAATACGGTTTCGCCGTCGTGCCTGTTCGACCAGGCATGGCGGCGGCGGCTCTCGAAGTAGAGGGAATCGCCCGGGTGAAGGTCGTAGAACTGATCCGAATCCAGCACGAACTCCACACGCCCGGAGAGGACATAAACGAATTCCTCTCCCTCATGCCGGTAGGCGCCCTCGCTCGATGCGCCCGGCGCCAGAACGAAGCGATGGCAATCCATCTGGTTCTTGCCTTCGGCAAGCAACTGCACCGTAACGCCCGGTGTCGTGCGCGGCCAGTTTCGCCATTCGCCTGCCCGCACGAGAGCCCGTGCCTTTGTCTCTTCTTCGCCGGAGAGACTTGAGACGGTGGTGTCGAAATATTCCGCCAGATTGTGCAGAACGGCAACTGACACACCCTGTGATGTCCTCTCCAGCGTCGATAACACGGAGGCGGCGATACCGATGTCGCCTGCCACCTGCTCCAGAGTCTTACCGGCGGTATGTCTCAGGCTGCGTAGCTTCCGTCCGACCTGAAGCTCGGCATTCTCGTCGCTCAGCACCGCCAAGCCGTTTTCATCGTCAGCGGCCGCATTTTCCGCCTCGAGAGCCTCCCTGATCGCAGCCGGGTTGAGACCGCGTTCGGAGCGGAACCAGGAAATACGCTTCAACCGGGCAAGATCGGCATCCGTATATTGCCGGTGACCCGTCGCCGAGCGCTCGGGCACGACGAGACCTTGGGTTTCCCACAATCTGAGTGTCGAGGCCGAAACGCCTGCGAGCCTTGCCGCCTCGGCAACCTTGTAGCGGATGGCACCAACACCGCCCATCAATTCATACCCTCGTTGCGCCGTAAGACTCGCGTGCGAATCCGTGCCGTCCACGGGCTGCGGCAATCTAGAGTACTTCCAGGAAAGGTGTGAAGCAGTTTTCCGCGCTCCATCAATTCGAGTGCTGTGCCGCTCAGTAAATTTGATTTGCAATCTCCCCGGAAAGATGTACCCCTTGTCACGAAACTTTGCAGAAAAAATGCAATATATTCTCTCTCGACCAGGACGGAAACGATGACGAGCCTTACCGATCGCAAGAATGCAGCTATTTCCCGCGGTGTCGGCATGACCACGCAGATCTACGCCGAGCGCGCGGAAAATGCCGAAATCTGGGACAAGGAAGGCAACCGCTACATCGACTTTGCCTCGGGGATCGCCGTGGTAAATACGGGCCACCGCCACCCAAAGGTGATCGCCGCCGTCAAGGCGCAGCTCGACCGCTTCACCCATACCTGCCACCAGGTCGTGCCCTACGAAAACTACGTGCATCTGGCCGAACGCCTGAACGCGATCGTGCCCGGCGACTTCGCGAAGAAGACGATTTTCGTTACGACCGGTGCCGAGGCTGTCGAAAACGCCGTCAAGATCGCGCGCGCCGCGACCGGCCGCCAGGCGATCGTCGCCTTCGGCGGCGGTTTCCATGGCCGCACTTTCATGGGCATGGCGCTGACCGGCAAGGTCGTTCCATATAAGGTCGGCTTCGGCGCGATGCCGGCGGATGTGTTCCACGCTCCCTTCCCGGTCGAGCTTCATGGCGTCAGCGTCGAGCAGTCGTTGGCGGCGCTGAAGAAGCTCTTCGCTGCTGACGTCGATCCGAACCGCGTCGCTGCGATCATCATCGAGCCGGTTCAGGGCGAAGGCGGCTTCTATCCGGTTCCGACCGCCTTCATGAAGGCGCTGCGCGAGATCTGCGATCAGAACGGCATCCTGCTGATCGCCGACGAGGTCCAGACCGGTTTTGCCCGGACCGGCAAGCTGCTTGCCATGGAACATCATGGCGTCGCACCGGACCTGACGACAATGGCGAAGAGCCTCGCCGGCGGTTTCCCGCTCGCCGCCGTGACTGGCCGCGCCGAGATCATGGACGCGCCCGGGCCGGGCGGCCTGGGCGGCACCTACGGCGGCAATCCGCTCGGCATCGCCGCCGCGCATGCCGTGCTCGACGTGATTGCCGAGGAAAATCTATGCGAACGGGCGAACCAGCTCGGCAACCGGCTGAAGCAGCGCCTTGCGGCAATCCGTGAGAAGGCGCCGGAGATCGTGGATATCCGCGGACCCGGCTTCATGAACGCTGTCGAATTCAACGATGTGAAGACGAACGTCCCTAGCGCCGAATTCGCCAATAAGGTCCGCCTCCTTGCCCTGGAAAAGGGGCTCATCCTCTTGACCTGTGGCGTACACGGCAATGTCATCCGCTTTCTGGCGCCGATCACGATCCAGGATGATGTCTTCGCGGAAGCCCTGGACATCCTCGAATCCTCGATCCTCGAAGCGCGCGGTTGACGGCTGCACAGGCGGCCGCTATCGCGGTCAGCCATGCCGGGGGCGCATTGGCTGCGCCCGTAACAAGGAAGAGAAGCGAGGCTTGCGGCCGCCGCAGGCATCGCGGGAGGACGTTGCGTGGCCCTGACGCCTGCACTCACCGGACACATCCGCGAACCGAAGCTTTTCGCGTCGCTCGATAGCGTCGCCCTGCCCGCAGGAGAATGGGCCGGTCCGACTTTCGACGTCTTCAATCCTTCGACCGGCGAATTGCTGGCGAAGCTTCCGGATATGGGCATCAAAGAGGCGCGCGCTGCGATCGACGCCGCCGCCCTTGCCCAACCTTTATGGGCCGGCAAGCCGGCCAAGGACCGCAGCATCGTCCTGCGTCGCTGGCACGACCTGATCGTCGAGCACGTCGACGACCTCGCGGCGATTCTGACGGCTGAAATGGGCAAGCCCGTCGGCGAGGCGAAGGGCGAGGTCCTTCACGCGGCATCCTACATCGAGTGGTATGCGGAAGAAGCCAAGCGCGTCTACGGCGAGACCTTCCCTGCGCCCGCCAACGATCGCCGTATGCTCGTCATCAAGCAGCCCGTCGGCGTGGTCGGCACCATCACGCCCTGGAACTTCCCGGCTTCGATGGTTGCGCGCAAGATTTCTCCGGCGCTTGCCGCCGGCTGCACGATTGTCCTGAAGCCGGCCGAGCAGACGCCGCTGGTGGCCGGGGCCATGTTCGCGCTCGCCGAACAAGCAGGCTTTCCGGAAGGCGTCCTCAATCTCCTATACGCATCCGAGGGTGCACCTATCGGCCGGGAGCTCTGCAGCAATCCCAGGATCCGCAAGATCAGCTTCACCGGATCGACCGAGGTCGGGCGCCTTTTGATGCGGCAATGTTCCGACCAGATCAAGAAAGTCAGTCTCGAACTCGGCGGCAATGCCCCCTTCATCGTCTTCGACGACGCCGATATCGACGAGGCGGTGGACGGTGCGCTTCAGGCCAAGTTTCGCAATGCCGGCCAGACCTGCGTTTCAGCGAACCGCATCTACGTGCAAACCGCGGTGCACGACGCCTTCGCCGAGAAGTTCGTCACCCGCGTGCGAGAGCTCACCGTCGGCGACGGCTTTGCCCCCGGCGTTACGATCGGCCCGATGATCGACGCCCATGCGATCGAGAAGATCGAGGCGCATGTGTCCGATGCCATTGCCAAGGGTGCCGAAGTGCGCTGCGGCGGCAACCGCATCGGGACGGCCGGCACCTTCTTCGAACCGACCGTGCTTACAGGCATCTCGCACGACATGCGTGTTGCCCAGGAAGAGACATTCGGGCCGATCGCCCCGATCATCCGCTTCGACAGCGCCGAGCAGGTCGTGGCCGAGGCAAACGACACGATCTATGGCCTTGCGGCCTACTTCTATGCCGAGAACCTCAAGCGGGTCTGGCATGTTGCCGAGGCGCTGGAATACGGAATGGTCGGGATCAATACGGGCCGAATGTCTTCAGAGGCCGCTCCCTTCGGCGGCATCAAGCAATCCGGTATCGGCCGCGAGGGTTCCCGCCACGGTCTCGAAGACTATCTGGAGATGAAATATCTCTGCATGGGCAATATCTGAACGGCTAGACTCGGCCGGTGCGGCAAATCAAACGCGCAGAAGCGCAAGCGTGTGACGGGCGATCATCAGTTCCTCGTCGGTCGGTATGACGTGAAGCGAAACGCGGCTCCCGGCTCTGGAGACGACCGGCGCGCCCGTATCGTTGGCTTTAGCGTCGAGTTCGGCTCCGAGCCAGTCGAGGCGTTCGGCGATGCGGGCTCTGACCGTTGCGGAATTTTCACCGATGCCTGCCGTGAAGACGAAAGCATCGAGACCTCCCAAGGCCGCAGCAAGCATGCCGGCATGGAGCGAACAGCGATGCACGAAATGATCGATTGCGAAGGATGCGCGCGGGTCCTCGCTCGCCGAAAGTTCGCGCATGTCGTTCGATATGCCGGACAATCCTTTCAACCCGGCGTCATGGTAAAGGAGGTCTGATATCTCTTGCGCGCTCATGCCGTGATGTGTGAGCAGGTACAGGATGACGCCCGGGTCGAGTTGCCCCGGCCTCGTCCCCATCGGCAACCCGTCGAGCGCCGTGAAACCCATCGTCGTTTCGACACTGCGCCCGTCTTTCAGCGCGCACATCGAAACGCCGCTGCCGAGATGCGCGACGATGACCCTGCCCCCCGCGATGTCGGGAGCCACCTCGCGCAGCCGCTCGGCAATATATTCGTAGGAAAGCCCGTGGAAGCCGTAGCGCCGTATTCCGTCCTCGTAGAAGGCATGCGGGAGAGCGTAGCAGTCTGTGTGCTCGGCACGCCCCCGGTGAAAGGCTGTGTCGAAGCAGGCAACCTGCGGCACATCGGGGTTGATGTCCATGGCAAGGCGGATCGGCGCGAGATTGTTCGGCTGATGGAGCGGCGCGAGGTGCTGGTAGCTCGCCAGCCGCTCGAGCACCGCCGCATCGATCAGCACGGGGCGAACGTAGTCCGGACCGCCATGCACCACCCGGTGTCCGATCGCCCGCAGTTCGATGCCGTCGACGCCGCCGAGCCAGTTCCGCGCTTCCGCAATGGCAGTAGGGAGGTCGCGAACGGTAGACGAATCGAGAGCACGATCCACGAGGTCCGTGCCGTCGGCGTTGCTCGCCTTCAGGTGCGGGTGCGTGCCTATGCCGTCGATCTTCCCGCGGACCTGCCTTTGCAGCCCGCCCCCGGCGATACCGAAGATCTGGAACTTCAGACTGGACGAGCCGGCATTGACGACGAGAACCGCTTCCATATCACACAGCCACTTGTGCTGCCCGCCGCCGGGCCGCAAAGAGCGAAGCGACTGCACATGAGGCGAGGCGCGTGCGGACCGAATCCGCCCGGGAGGTGAGGACGATCGGCACACGAGCGCCGAGAACGATTCCTGCGGCGTCGGCGTGGGCCAGAAATGTCAGATTCTTGGCGAGCATGTTGCCGGCCTCCAGGTCCGGAACGACGAGAATCTGGGCGCGCCCGGCCACGGGTGACACAATCCCCTTGATACGCGCAGCTTCCGGGTCGATCGCGTTATCAAAGGCCAGAGGTCCGTCGAGCAAACCGCCGGTGATCTGGCCCCGTTCGGCCATTTTGCAGAGCGCGGCCGCTTCGATCGTCGAGGGGATCTTCATCGTTACCGTCTCGACGGCTGAAAGAATGGCAACGCGCGGCTCGCCGAGTCCGATCGTCACCCAAAGGTCGATCGCGTTCTGGACGATGTCGCGTTTGGCATCCAGATCGGGTGCGATATTGATTGCGGCGTCGGTGATGAACAACGTGTCGGCATGACCGGGCACATCCATCACGAAGACGTGGCTGATCCGCCGCTCGGTTCTAAGACCCGAAGCGGCGGCGGCCACCTCTCGCATGAGCTCGTCGGTGTGCAGGCTGCCCTTCATCAAGAGGCTGCCCTTGCCTTCGCGGATCAGAGCGACCGCTTTCGCTGCAGCAGCGTGGCTGTGCGGAACGTCGACGATCTCCCACTGGCCGAGATCGAGGCGATGTTCGGCAGCGATGCTCCGGATCCTGACGCGAGGGCCGACGAGAACCGGCGTGATAAGACGCATCTGCGCTGCTTCGAGCGCACCTCGCAAGGCGGTCTCATCGCAGGGATGGACCACCAGTGTGACCGCCGGCTCCTCGGCCTGCGCCGCTGCGATCAGGCGATCATACTTGGACGGTTCGGCCGCCAGCTCCATCACCTCCGACACCATGTCTCCTCCTCGATCTGCAGCACAACAGCCGGCAGGTGCGCCACCCGGCGTTGAGCGCCCGCGTGAAGCTTCGCACCGAAGCAGGCGTGCCGCAAGACGACCCTTGAAATTCAAGCCGCGGCTTGCCAATTGGGAGCAAACATCAAGGAGGTCCGAAAACGCGATGAGTGAAGTCGAAACGTCCGTCGAGAAACATGTCTTCGAAGCCGATGTGGCGAAGCTGCTGCACCTGATGGTGCACTCGGTCTATTCCGATAAAAACGTCTTTCTCCGCGAGCTGATTTCGAACGCGGCAGACGCCTGCGAGAAGCTGCGCTACGAAGCGATCGTCGCGCCGGAGCTCCTTGGCAGCGACCCCACCTCGCGCATCACGCTGACGCTCGATGAGGAGAATGCCCGTCTTACGATCGAGGACAATGGCATAGGCATGGGCCGCGACGAACTCGTCGAATCCCTCGGCACCATCGCTCGCTCCGGCACGCGCGCTTTCATGGAGCGGATAGAGGCGGCGCAGAACAAGGACGGCGCACAGCTCATCGGTCAGTTCGGCGTGGGCTTCTACTCCGCCTTCATGGTCGCCGACAATGTCGATGTCGTTTCCCGCCGTGCCGGCACCGACAAGGCCTGGCTCTGGGCGTCGGACGGCAAGGGCAGCTACACGGTCTCGGCGTTCGACCTTGCCGACGCGCCCGCGCGCGGTACGCGCATCACGCTGCATCTGATGGAGGATGCCAAAACTTTCACGTCGCGCTGGACGGTCGAAGGCATCGTCAAGGAGCAATCCGGCCACGTCCCGGTTCCGATCTCGATTGTCGAAAAGCCCGGAGCGGAACCGGTGCAGGTCGTGGACGGCACGGCGCTCTGGACGAAGCAGAAAAGCGAAATCACCACGGAAGATTACACCGACTTCTATCGCGGCGTCGCCGGCCAGTATGACGAGCCCGCACTGACGGTGCATTTCCGTGCGGAGGGGCGTCACGAATACACCGCGCTCGCCTTCGTGCCCGGCTCCAAGCCCTTCGATCTCTTCGATCCCGATCGCAAGGGCCGGATGAAGCTCTACGTGAAGCGCGTCTTCATCACCGACGAGGCGGAACTGCTGCCGCGCTATCTGCGCTTCGTACGCGGCCTGGTCGATACGGCAGACCTGCCCCTCAACGTCTCGCGCGAGATGATCCAGGAAAGTCCTCTTCTCGCAAACATCCGCAAGGGGGTGACGAACCGCGTCCTCACCAGCATCGAAAAGCTCGCGGAAAGCGATCCGGAAGCTTTCGCCAAGCTGTGGGAAAACTTCGGCAGTGTGATCAAGGAAGGCATCTACGAAGATTTCGAGCGACGGGCACAGCTCCTCGCCCTGTCGCGCTTCCGCACCACCGTCGACGACGAAAAGCCGCGCAGCCTGAGCGATTACGTCAAGGAGATGAAGGAAGGCCAAACGGCAATCTATTACCTGACCGGCGACAACCTCGCGCAGCTTAAGGCCTCGCCTCAGCTCGAAGGTTTCCGCGCCCGCGGCATCGAAGTGCTTCTCCTGACGTGCCCGGTCGACAGCTTCTGGGTGACGACGGCACCGGACTTCGAGGGGAAGCCGTTCAAATCGATCACGCAAGGTGCGGCAGATCTGGCGGGCATCGCAAAAAAGAACGATGCGGCAGCCGCCGCTTCGGCGGAAGCGGGTGTCGCGGTCACCGATTTCTTGGCCTTCGCCAAGGAGACGCTCGGCGACGCCGTTTCAGATGTCCGGACCTCCGACCGCCTGACGGAGAGCGCCGTCTGCCTGGTTGCAACGGAACAGGGTCCGGACCTACAGCTCCAGAAAATGCTGCAGGGGGCCGGGCGAATCGAGAGCGCGGCAAAACCAGTGCTCGAGGTCAATCCCGGGCATCAGCTGATCACCGCCCTTGCCGGCTGCCCCGGCGAGGACAAGACGTTCCGCGAGGACGCGGTCAAGCTGCTGTTCGACCAGGCGCGCGTTCTCGACGGCGACAAGCCGGAGGATCCCCGCGCCTTCGCCGAACGGCTGACTCGCGTGTTCAGCCGAGCTTTGAAGGGGTCGTAAGGGAATTAAGGTTCCAGCTGTGGCCTCTCCTCGAGTTTAGGGGTTAACCCGATGAGGAACCCCTTCCCGCAAAGGGGCGGGGGATGAGCACGACGCCGGCCACGAGTCTCCTTCGCCCCGCCTGCGGGGAGAAGGTGGCCGGCAGGCCGGATGAGGGGAGCATTCATCCTTAAGGCTCAAGCAAACTCATCCCTATCTCCGCCAGCACCTCTTCCGTATGCTCCCCCAACCGGGGCACCCCCCGTTCGAGCGCGAGCGCCGCATCGGAGAAGCGGATTGGCGTGCGGATGCCCGGCGAGGTTCCTGTCGCCGCGCCGGTGTGCGGTGTCTCCACCCGCATCTGCCGGTGGATGATCTGGGGATCGGCGAAAACGTCGGCGACGGTGTTGATGGGGCCGCCGGGCACCCCTGAGGCTTCGAGCCTGGCGAGCAACGTATCCCTTTCGAACTTCGCCGTTTCCGCCGCGAGTTCCGGGGTCAGGCTGTCGCGGTTCTGCACGCGGTCGGCGTTCGTTCGGTAGCGTGGATCCGACGCGAGGTCCGGCCGACCGAGGAGTTCGCAGAATTTCACGAACTGGCGATCGTTGCCGACGGCAACGATGAGATGGCCGTCGGAGGTTGGAAACACCTGATAAGGCGCGATATTCGGATGGGCGTTGCCGAGCCGCCGCGGTGCCTTGCCCGAGACTAGAAAGTTCAGGGCCTGATTGGCGAGCACGCCGGTCATGCAGTCCAGCAGCGCCATGTCGATATGCTGTCCCGCGCCATTGCGCTCCCGCTGCGCCAGCGCCGCCTGCACGGCGATGACGCCATAGAGCCCAGTGAATATATCGGCGAAGGCGACGCCGATCTTCTGCGGCTCGCCGTCCGGCTCACCCGTCAAGTCCATAATGCCGCTCATACCCTGCACGATGTAGTCGTAGCCAGCCCGATGAGCATAGGGCCCTTCCTGCCCGAATCCTGTTACCGAGCAATAGATGAGCCGCGGATTGACTTTCCTCAGGCTCTCATAATCGAGCCCGTATTTGGCCAGGCCGCCGACCTTGAAGTTCTCGAGCAAGACGTCGGACTGCGACGCCAGCCGGCGTACCGCCTCCTGCCCCTCCTCGGTCGTAAAATCGAGAACGACCGACCTCTTTCCGCGATTGCAGGCGTGGAAATAGGCCGCATCCAGCCTTTCCCCGCCCTCGCCCTGCACGAAAGGCGGCCCCCAACTCCGGGTGTCGTCACCGGCCGGGCTCTCGACCTTGATGACGTCTGCTCCGAGATCCGCAAGCGTCTGCCCGATCCAGGGCCCAGCCAGTATGCGGGCAAGTTCGAGGACGCGAATACCCTTCAGCGGCGCTTCCATCGCGCCGCTCAGAAGAAGGCCTGCAGCCCGGTCTGGGCGCGGCCGAGGATCAGGGCATGCACGTCATGCGTACCCTCGTAGGTATTGACAGTCTCGAGGTTAAGCATGTGCCGCATGACCTGATATTCCTCGGAAATGCCGTTGCCGCCATGCATATCGCGGGCTTGCCGCGCTATATCGAGTGCCTTGCCGCAATTGTTGCGCTTGACGATCGAGATCATCTCCGGTGCCATCCGGCCCTCGTCCATCAGCCGTCCGACTCTCAGCGAGCCCTGCAGCCCGAGCGCGATCTCGGTCTGCATGTCCGCGAGCTTCTTCTGGAACAGCTGGGTCTGCGCGAGCGGCCTGTTGAACTGCTTGCGATCCAGACCGTATTGACGCGCTGCGTGCCAGCAGAATTCGGCGGCCCCGAGCGCACCCCAGGAAATGCCGTAGCGGGCGCGGTTGAGGCAGCCAAAGGGCCCCTTCAGTCCCTCGACATCAGGCAGCAGCGCCTCCTCGCCGACCTCGACATTGTCGAGGACGATTTCCCCCGTGATCGAGGCGCGCAGCGAAAGCTTGCCCGCAATCTTCGGCGCCGAAAGTCCCTTGGTACCTTTCTCCAGCACGAAGCCACGGATGGCGTTGTCATGCGCTTCCGACTTCGCCCAGACGACGAAGACATCGGCGAGCGGCGCGTTGGAGATCCACATCTTCGAGCCAATCAGACGATAGCCGCCCTCGGTCCTGATCGCCCTCGTCTTCATGCCGGCCGGATCGGAGCCCGCATCCGGCTCCGTCAATCCGAAGCAGCCGATCCACTCGCCGCTGATAAGCTTTGGCAGGTATTTCCGCTTCTGATCCTCGGAGCCATAGGCGTAGATCGGATAGACGACGAGCGATGATTGCACGCTCATCATTGAGCGATAGCCGGAATCGACGCGCTCCACCTCTCGTGCGACCAGGCCGTAGGCGACGTAGGAGGCACCGACACCACCGTAGCTGTCGGGCACGGTGACCCCGAGAAGGCCGAGATCGCCCATTTCGCGGAAGATCGCCGGATCCGTCGTCTCTTCCCGGTAAGCTTCGATCACCCGCGGCTGCAGCTTCTCCTGAGCATAGGCGCGCGCGGTGTCCCGGATCATCCGCTCGTCTTCCGTCAGCTGGTCCTCGAGCAGGAACGGATCGTCCCATTGGAATTGGCTTTTGCCGGCCATATCTGTCTCCCGTCGCATTATCGCGTCTGTGTTATGGCAAGCCGGGTCAAGGCTTTCAAACGAAATTGAAACACTGGCTCATGCGCCTGTTGCATGATTCATCAGGTCGGCGCTTTGGCGGAATGGTCTTGTGCAAGCGGCCATTCTTCTGAATATGCACAAAGTACCCCATCGCTCCCGCGGGCATCATGACCAGTAACCGCCTTGAACGCTTTGCCCATAATCTCGATTGGAACCTGTTGCGCACCTTCGTCGTGGTCGTCGAGGAAGGCAGCATCACGGCCGCCGCAAACCGGCTTCTCCTGCAGCAACCGGCGGTCAGCATGGCGCTCAAGCGGCTGGAGCAGACGATCGGGCAGAAACTGATCGACCGCCGCCCCGGTCGCTTCGACCTGACCGAAGCCGGTGAAAAACTGCACCTTCAGTGCCGCGATATCTTCGCAGCCGTCATTCGGCTGCCGCATGTTCTCGAAACGGCCGGCGAAGAGATCACCGGCCATCTCAATATCCATGCCGTGAGCCACGCGCACAATCCCGCCTGGGACAGAAAGCTCAGCAGCTTCTTTCGTATGCATCCGAAGGTGACGATATCCATAACGGTGGCAACGACCGTCGACGTCCTGAGCGCTGTCGAGCGCAATATCGCAACCCTGGGCCTTTGCGACGGGATCATACCCGACGGCTTGAGCAAGAGCTTTCACATACGCGAGCGCTACGCGCTCTACTGCGGGCGCGGCCACCGGCTTTTCGGCGCCGACGACGTCGATTTCCATGACCTGCGCGGCGATCCATATGTCGCCTTCATCGCCGACGTGCTCGGCGGACAGCACATGAATTCCGTGACCGCAGTCCGTGCCGTCGGCTCCTTCGGACAACAGGTTCGGGGTGTCTCCTGCAATGTCGAGGAAGTCTTGCGGCTGATCGCCGCCAATGTCGGCATCGGCATGCTCCCTGACCATATCGCCCGCCCGTCGGTGGCAACGGGAGAGTTGTGGCAGTTGCCGCCCTACCGCGACCTTCCGACGACCGACGTTTTCCGCATCTCCAATCCGAATTCCATTCTCAACCCGGCCGAAGCCGCTTTCCTCGCCCATGTCGCCGACACCGAAGCGCTGGATCACTGCGGCCATCAGCAGGATTGATAACGGTATTAATCACTATAAATTTGAGCGCAGTCACCACTGTTCCTATGGTCCACGGCGCAACCGGGAGCAGGGTGTATGCGAAACTATGACATCGTGATCATCGGGGGCGGGATCGCCGGCCTGTCCCTTGCCTATTTCCTCAGCCCGCATCGTTCCGTCGCCGTCCTGGAGCGGGAGGAGGCGATTGGCTATCACAGTACGGGGCGTTCGGCCGCGGAATTCGTGCTCAGGTACAATGCGGCGGAAATCTGCCAACTCGCCACGATATCGAAAGGTTTCTTCGATCGGCCGCCGGAAGGCTTCAGCGATGTGCCGCTGTTGAGGCAGCGTGGAGGCGTAATGATCGCCAGTGCCGAGAAACTCCAACGATTTGAGAAACTGCTCGCTGAAGAACGTGCGTTCACGCCTGAAATCGAGCGGCTCACGAAAGACGAAGCGATTGCCCGCGTTCCGATCCTCAAAGCGGAGTATGTCGCAGCCGCATTCTACGACCCAAACTTCTGGGACATCGAAGTCGAGAACCTGCTCCAGGGCTACGTCAAAGGTGCCCGCCGCAACGGTTGCGAGATCCTCGAACGCCAGGAGATCCTTGGCGCACAGCATGATGGACCGGCCTGGCTGCTGCGCACGGCTGGCGGGGAGATCGGGGCAAAGATCGTCGTCAACGCTGCCGGAGCCTGGGCCGACCCCATCGCCACGCTCTTCCGCGTAAAACCTGCCGGCATTGTTCCGCATCGGCGTACAGCCATCACCGTCGATCTTCCCGCCGGCGTCGATGCCGCAAATCTCCCGGAAATCAACGAGATAGACGAGGATTTTTACATGAAGCCGGAGGGCGGGCGTCTGCTTGCCTCGCCTGCCGACGCAACGCCATGCGAAGCTTCGGACGTACAGCCGGAGGAAATCGACGTCGCCTGGGCGGCACACTACGTCGAGGAGGCGACCACGATCAAGGTGCAAAGGATTGCCAAGAGCTGGGCTGGCCTGCGTAGCTTTTCGCCAGATCGCTTGCCCGTGATCGGCTTTGGCGCAGAGCGACCGGATTTCTTCTGGCTGGCCGGCCAGGGTGGCTATGGGATTCTCACTTCGCCGGCGCTGGGTGCGCTCGCAGCGAGCCTTCTGACGGATACGGCACCACCGGAAGGCTTCCGGGCTGACGGCCTCGACTCCAGCGTTTTCGACCCGCGCCGCTTCCGATAGTAGCGCCCCCGCATCCCCTTTCCCGCCATGGTAGGCGCCCGAACCTGCCGGGGGCTGCGGCCCTGTGCACTGTAACAGAACCGACACGAAACTGACACTGCGCCTTCATGAAGCGCGGTTATGGCAGGGTCATACCGATCAACGGTCCCCCGGAAGAGGAACTGCTGCCAATGTTTCAGTTGAAGAACGTAACCCGCCAGTTCGGCAAGAAAACCGCCGTCAGCTCGGTTACCTTCGACATTCCGCAGGGCCAGATGGTTGGCATTATCGGCCGCTCCGGTGCCGGCAAGTCGACACTTCTGCGCATGATAAACCGTCTCGTGGACCCTTCCTCCGGTTCGATCGCCTTCGGCGAAGCAGAGGTTTCGTCACTAAGGGGGGCGGCCCTGCGCAAATGGCAGCGCGATTGCGCCATGATCTTCCAGCAGTTCAATCTGGTGCCGCGCCTCGATGTGCTGACCAATGTACTCCTTGGGCGGCTCAACCACCGATCCACTGTGTTGAGCGTTTTAAACATGTTCAGCCGCGATGAGCGCATCATGGCGATCGGCGCACTGGAGCGGCTCGGCATCGAGCAGACCGCACTTCAGCCGGCCGGCACGCTTTCGGGCGGCCAGCAGCAGCGCGTCGCAATCGCCCGGGCGCTGATGCAGCAACCGAAAGTGCTGCTTGCCGATGAGCCTATCGCGTCGCTAGACCCGCTCAACGCGAAGATCGTGATGGACGCGCTGCGCGACATCAACGAGCGCGACGGCATCACCGTGATCACCAATCTGCACACGCTGGATACCGCGCGGAACTATTGCGAGCGGATCATCGGCATGGCGCATGGCCGGGTCGTTTTCGATGGACAGCCGAAGGACCTCACTTCCGCAGCCGTGGCGCAGATTTATGGCGGCGATACCGCGATCGAGGAGTCGATGACCTCGACCAGCATCAACATCCCCACGGAAGCCCCGCGGGAGACCGCATCGGCCGGCTCGAAGCCGCTGGCACTGGCCGGCCTCTGAGGCAGCCGCGATCGAAACGCCCGCGAAAAGGGCGCCTTCTGAAACCGAAAACATCCGGCGCGTCCGGACAACGGGAGAACGAACCTCATGTTTAAGAAAGCCCTTCTGAGCGCTGTCGCGCTCTTCGCCCTCACCGGCCATGCCCAGGCCGAAGAGCTAAAGGAATTTCGCGTCGGCATCATCGGTGGCGAAAACGAAGCTGACCGCCTTCGTAACTACCAGTGCCTGGTCGACAAGCTCCCGGCAGCGATCGGCGTCGAGAAGGTCTCTCTCTTCCCGGCCGCCGACTATGACGGTGTGATCCAGGGCCTCCTCGGCGGCACGCTCGATTACGCGGAACTCGGCGCCTCCGGTTATGCCAAGATCTATCTGGCCAAAGCCGATGCGGTCGAGCCGATCCTGACAACCGTCCAGACCGACGGCTCCACGGGCTATCATTCGATCATGGTCGCCCGGAAGGACTCCGGCATCACCAAGCTCGAAGACCTCAAGGGCAAGAAGCTCGGATTCGCCGATCCGGACTCGACCTCGGGCTACCTCGTTCCGCTCGTCACCCTGCCGGAAGCCATCGGCGCTCCGGTGAAGGAATATTTCGGTGAAACCGGCTTCGGCGGCGGTCACGAAAACCTCGTTCTTGAGGTCGTGAAGGGCACCTTCGATGCCGGCACAACCTTCGGCTCGGGCGTCGGCGAGTTCAAGGACGGCTACACCTCGGGCAACCTGCGCAAGATGGTCGACAAGGGTATCGTCGACATGAACGACCTCGTCGAACTCTGGAAGTCGCCGTTGATCCCGAACGGCCCGATCGTCGTGCGTACGGCATTGAACGGCGACATGAAGGCCAAGTTCAAGCAGTTCATGATTGATCTGCCGAAGACCGACGCCGCTTGCTTCTCCGCCATCCAGGGCGGTGATTTTACCGGCTTCGTCGAAGTCAACAGCGAATTCTACAAGCCGATCATCGACGCCCGCAAGGCGACGATCGGCGGCTGAGCGCCAAAGCCATGATCCTGCGCCGACCGCTTTGTGGCGGTCGGCGTTCTACTATCGGGCGCTTGCAATGCCCGCCTGCTCAGCGGCATGCGGGCGGAAAATCGCACTCATTTTTTCCTCATCCGCTCTAGAGGCCGGCTCCTGCCGGAAACCCAATGGTCACTTCCGTGCCAACACGGCATCTCAGCGAGAATGGCGCCCTTATCGAGCGACACTGGCAGGAGCTCAACAATCGGCGCCGACTCTATACCTGGCTCGGTCTCGCCATCCTCGCACTGACGCTCTTTGGTTCGCTCTGGTTCGCCAACCATTCGAACGCCGGCAAGTTCTTCGACCGGCTGCCGCACTTCTTCGATTTCGTGGGCCATCTCATGCCGCGCGATCCGATCGAGATCGGCCGGGCTCTCTTCGATCTGCCTTCGCCCTATGACGACGGCAGCTTCAAATACAATTATCCGGAGGGTCGCCTCTATCTGACGGAGAGCCTCTACATCCCGGAATATGTTCACAAGATGCTGGAGACGGTGAACATCGCCATCTTTTCCACGGTGATCGGCGTGTTCTTCGGCTTCATCCTGTGCTTCCTCGCCGCAAGAAATCTGATGCCCAATCCCTGGGTCAGAGGCATCGTACGCCGGCTGATGGAGATCCTGCGCGCCTTTCCGGAAGTCGTCATCGCCGGCTTTTTTCTGGCCATTCTCTCGCTCGGGCCTATTCCCGCCATCGCTGCGGTATCCATCCACACGATCGGCGCGCTCGGTAAGCTGTTCTTCGAAGTGGTCGAGAATGCCGACATGAAGCCGGAGGAAGGTTTGCGCGCCGTCGGTGCCAATTGGATCGAACGGGTCTGGTTCGGCATGGTCCCCCAGGTCCTTCCCAACTTCACCAGTTACTTCCTGCTCCGGCTTGAAATCAACGTGCGCGCCTCGACCATCATCGGCGCTGTCGGGGGCGGCGGCATCGGCGAACTCCTGCGCCTTTCGATCGGTCAGGGCCATGAAGCAAAGACGCTCGCGATCGTCCTCCTGCTCTTCGCCACGATCCTCGCCGTCGATCAGTTCTCCGCCTGGCTTCGTCGCCGTCTCGTTGGCGACCAGGCCTTCCAGCTTGCGCAATAGGACGACATCATGATTGCCTCGACCAACCTCGACGCATCCGAAATGGACGCTATTGCGGCACGCCACCCGCATCTCCTGAAGTCGTCGGCGGCAAAGTGGCGCCGGACGGCACTGATTTCTGCAGGCGTCGTCATCTACATGATCTTCAGCTGGTGGTTCTTCTCCATCGGGCATGTGCTTGCCAACGCCAATTGGGGGATCGCCGGCACCTACCTCGCCGACTGGGTATCCTATGAGGTCCGGCCGGAGATCGCCATCGAGCCCGACGGAGCGATGCACGTGTCTTTCGGGCGCAATTCGCCGCTTGGGGACAATCCGGATCCCGAATGGGTCTCGCTCGAAAAGGAGACGGTAACGCGCACTGTCGCGGCTCCGGCCGCCGCGGCTCAAAAGCCGAAGAGCGCCTCCTCCTTCAGCTTCATGGCACCGAACGCGGCGCGCGGCAGTGCGGAAGCAACGCCACAGGAAACGGTCGCCGCGACACGGACCGAAGAAGTCGTCACGCATGCGGTGGTAACCATCGGCCGCTCGACGCGCATCGAAGCCGCCGAAAAACGCGTCACCATCACGCATGGCGGCGATACCCTCACGCTGAAGGTCGACGGCTCGGACAATGTGACGCCTGAAGGCGTCCTGCCCTCCTGGGCCATTCAGAAGCGGCCGGGAGAAAAAGTGACGTTGTCATTCGGCGCCACAGGCTGGGCCGAGGTAGAGGGCGACGAGATTTCCATCCGCAATCGCTTCTTCGGCTGGGTGAATTTTTTCTTCGACACCAATTCGCCCTTCTTCGGCAAGTCCTACGGCGAGGTGCTCTCGTTGATTTCTTCCGGCGAGCGGATCGATCCGGCGCGATCCAACCTGTCTCTGGCCTGGGACAATATCCTCTACAATGCCGAATGGCAGCACCTGGACGTCTGGACCAAGCTCCTGCAGACGGTCGTCATGGCTTTCGTCGGAACGCTTTTCGCATCCTTCATCGCTTTTCCGCTTTGCTTTCTTGCAGCGCGCAACATCACGCCGAGCCGGATCACCAACCAGGTCGTCAAGCGCTTCTTCGACTTCCTGCGTTCCGTTGACATGTTCATCTGGGCGTTGTTTTTCACGCGCGCCTTCGGACCCGGGCCGCTCGCCGGTATGTCGGCGATCTTCTTCACCGACACCGGCACGCTTGGCAAACTCTATTCCGAGGCGCTCGAGAACATCGACGACAAGCAGCGCGAGGGCGTCAAATCGGTCGGCGCCGCGCCGGTGGCCGTGCAGCGCTTCGGCGTTCTCCCGCAGGTCCTGCCGGTCTTCGCCAGCCAAGCCCTTTATTTTTGGGAGTCCAACACACGCTCGGCAACCATTATCGGCGCCGTAGGCGCCGGCGGTATCGGGCTCAAGCTCTGGGAGGCGATGCGTACCAATTCGGATTGGGAAAATGTCGCCTATATGGTGCTGCTGATCTTGATCGTGGTCTTCGTTTTCGACAGCATTTCCAATATCTGCCGGTCGCGGTTGATGGGCCGCAAGGCACATTGAAGGGGGGTAGACTGGATTGGGGCCCGATCCGGATAATGACAATTTGATTCGGATAGCCTACTGAATGTTCCCTTCAATCGGATCCGACTGAAGGACAAAAACATGCAGCAGATCAAAGTGCTACGGCGACCGTTGTGCGTCTGATAAGACGCACGGCGCTGTAGCGCGGGATGCAACGAACAGCTGCATAGGGTTCATCCCGTTCGGAACCGAATTGCGCTCTGCGCCGATGCCATCATGATGTTGTCATGCAAATCGGCTAGCTGCGCATTTCATCCCGCGAACCCTCGACTCGGGGTAACCTGCGCCGAGGCGACTGATAGAGAGAGTTTGAACCCGTGCGCTATGCAATCTACTTCGCACCGCCGTCCGATGACCGGCTGTCGCAGACCGCTTCCCGTTGGCTGGGACGCGACGCGTTCACAGGCGGCGCTCTGGACTGCCCGGAAAATCCGGCGCTGGGGCGCGAAGACCAAATGGTGCTGACGGCCGAACCGCGCCGCTACGGCTTTCATGGGACATTAAAGGCACCGTTCGAGCTTACGCCCCAGCGCAGCGAAGCCGACTTGATCGCGGCTTTCGATGAGTTCGCGGCAGAGATCGAGCCGTTCGAAGTTCCGTCGATCGCCCTGCATCAGATCGGCCCGTTTTTCGCGCTCGTCTCGGCCAAGGCTTGCCCGGAACTGCAGCATTTGGCGGAGCAGGCGGTTCGCCGTTTCGAGCCATTCCGGGCGGCGCTCTCGGAAGCTGATCTCGCCCGCCGCAATCCGGAGAGGCTCACGCAGCGTCAGCGCGAGTACCTGGCGGCTTGGGGCTATCCATACGTCTTTGATGAATTCCAGTTCCATCTGACGCTGACGGGACCGGTTCCGGAAGAAATGCACCGCCCCATGAGGAAGGCGCTCGAGACGGTGTTCGCCGAATTTATCGGCAAGCGGCTTGCCGTTTCGACGATTGCGCTTTTCGCCGAAGAGCGCCGTGGCGCCCCCTTCACCGTCCATTCCCTGCTGCCGCTCGGCGGCGCATCCGAACGAAAGATAGCATGACATGCCCAAAGAACAGGTTTTGACCAACGCCCGCATCGTCTTGGAGGACCGGATTGTCGATGGCTCGGTGCTGATCCGCGACGGCAAGATCGCCGACATTTCCGAAGGAGCCAGTGCTGCGGGCGAAGATTTCGAGGGCGACTACCTGCTGCCCGGCCTCGTCGAGCTGCACACCGACCATCTCGAGGCGCATTATTCTCCGCGTCCCGGCGTGCGCTGGCTGAAGATCGCGGCGATCCAGGCCCATGATGCCCAGGTCGTCACCTCGGGGATCACCACCGTCTTCGATTGCCTGCGCCTGGGCTCGGACGAGGATAGCGGCTTCCCGAAGGGCGAGATGCGCAGCATGGCCGATGCGCTCGCCCAGGCCAAGCAAGAGGGCCGACTGAGGGCCGATCACCTCATTCACCTGCGCTGCGAAGTGTCGACCGCCGACGTGCTGGAGCATTACGAGGACTTCCGGAGCGATCCGCAGGTCCGCCTCGTTTCGCTGATGGATCACGCACCCGGTCAACGTCAGTTCCAGACGATGGACCAATATACGCTCTACTACAAAACCAAGCGCGGTCTCACCGATGATGCCTTCGCTTCGTTCATCGAGCGCCAGCAGGCATTGTCGGCGCGCTATGCGACACCGCACCGAACCGCCCTTGCGAAAGCTTGCGCCGAACGCGGCATCACGATTGCCAGCCACGACGACGCCACGATCGAGCATGTCGACGAGTCGATCGGCTATGGTATTCGCCTTGCGGAGTTTCCGACGAGCTTCGAGGCGGCGGAAGCTTCCCATCGGGCAGGTCTCAGCGTGCTGATGGGCGCACCCAATATCGTGCGCGGCAAATCGCATTCCGGCAACATCGCCGCGCGTGATCTCGCCGAGCGCGGCGTCCTCGACGTACTGTCTTCGGATTACGTGCCGTTCAGCCTCATTCATGCGCCTTTCATACTCGCGGATGAGGTCGAATCGATCGGCCTGCCCGAAGCCATCGCAATGGTGACGGCCACTCCGGCGCGCACGGTCGGTCTCGATGACCGCGGCCGGATCGCCGTTGGCCTCCGTGCCGATCTCGCACGCGTCCGCAGGCCGGAGGGCATACCGGTCGTCCGCTCCGTCTGGCGCGAAGGTCGGCGTGTCGCATGACCGCCGCCGAGCAAGGAACCGGAACCCTCATCGTCGTCGTCGGACCGAGCGGCGCCGGCAAGGACAGCGTCATGGGGTTTGCCGCCCGCCATTTCGCGGAGCGCCCCGATATTCTGTTCGTCCGGCGGGTGATCACACGGCCTTCCGACGCGGGCAGCGAGGTGCACGAGAGCGTCTCCGACGCGGAATTCGAGGAAATGCGACGCAGCGGCATTTTCGCCGTTTTCTGGCGCGCGCATGGATTGAGCTACGGCATCCCGGCCGAAATCTCCGAGAAAGTGGCAGCCGGCATGACGGCGATCGTGAACGGCAGCCGCGCCGCCCTCCCCGCCATTCGTCAGGCGTTCGGCAAAATTGCTGTCGTGGTGATCACAGCCGACCTGCCGGTGCTGGCGAGGCGGTTGGCGGAGCGCGGCCGGGAGAGCGAAGAAGATGTCCTGCGTCGTCTGACGCGGCAGGCACCGGACCTGATCGCCGAGCCGGACGTCACGGTGATCGACAATAGCGACAGGCTCGAAATCGCCGGCCGGCAATTCGTCGCGCTGGTGGAGCGGCACTCGGCCAGGAGCCATCATCCCGCTTGAGCCGCAGCGGCATATCCGCAAACGACAATAAAAGACCGGAAATCGTCATCCCGGCTCGCCTTTCGCCAAAGCGTCCTTCTCTGCGTCCTCGATCATCTTGACCATGGGCAGGTCCATCGCGGCGGCGATGATGGGATCGAGGAGACCGGGAAAGCGAATGTCGAGATCGTCCCGCCGCAAGGTGATCAACCGGCTCGTGCCGGACACCTCGGTGCGCGTGATGCCAGCCTCGCGCAGTTTGGCGAGATGATAGCTGATATTGGTCTTGGAACCGAAAGTCGTGAAGTTCAGACACATGGTCGGCCGTCCATCTCGACTGGCGAGATAGCCCACGATCGCCAGCCGCGTCGGGTCGCCGAGGGCCGCGAGTACATTGGACAGAGCGATCTGGTCTGGTGTCGGATGTGGTAGAGTCATTTGGCTCGAAGATTGCTGTCACTCCATATTGACATGACCAGCCACTAAGTTCAATAGTTCAACATCTTTTGAATAAGAAGGCTTCCCCATGGACAAGCGCCTCATCTGGCTCGCCGTTGGCTCCTTCACCATGAGTACGGTCGGCTTCGTATTCTCGAGCCTTCTGCCCTCGATCGCCGCCGACACACACACGACCATTCCTCGTGCGGGGCACCTGATCACCCTGTTCGCGCTCTCCTATGCCATCGGCGCGCCGCTGCTATCGGCGTTGGCCGGCGCGGCGGACAGGCGTCGATTGCTGGTGGCTGCGATGCTTACCTTCGTCGTCGGCAACTGCATCGCGGCAACGAGCGTCTCCTTCGCGACGCTGCTGTTCGCACAGATCGTGATGGGAATGGCGAGCGGCCTCTTTGCGGCCACAGCGCAAGCGACGGCGGTTTCGCTGGCCGGAGCGGAGCACCGCGCGCTGGCGATTTCAATCGTGGTGGGCGGCACCACGTTCGCGGTGGCGCTGGGCGCGCCTCTGGGCGCGCTGATCGCCGCCTTCTGGGGATGGCGCGGCACGTTCGGGGCGATTGCTCTGCTTGGGCTCTCCTGCGCCGCCGTGCTCTGGCTGCGCCTGCCGCGGGGCCTCAGCGGAACGAAGCTGACAATGTCCGAGCGCTTCGGCGCCATCGGCCGTCCGGGAGTCGCTTCGTCGCTATCGGTGACATTTCTCTACCTCACCGGCGGCTTCATGATCATCTCCTATCTTGCACCGCTGGCGATCGATGGGGCTGGGCTTTCGCAGCTGGCGCTACCTGGCCTGCTGCTTGCCTTCGGTGTTGGCGCGGTGATCGGCAATCTCTCCAGCGGCTATCTGGCCGACCGGCTCGGCGCCACGCGCGTGGTGACAGCTTCGCTGATCTCGGCGCTGGTGGTCTCGTTGATGATCGCCACCGGCCTGCACCTTCTCACGCGTGATCTCGCCGGCTTGCTGCTGATCGGCATCATGGTGCCATGGGGCATTGTAGGTTGGGCCTTTCCGCCGGCCCAGGCGAGCCGTATCGTCGGCTTCGCACCCGAGGTCGCGCATCTGACCCTGTCGCTCAACGCCTCGGCGATCTATCTCGGCATCGCGACCGGCACGGCGATCGGCGGACGCGTGCTCGAGAATACGGCTGCAGCCGATCTCGGCTTCTTCGCCGCGCTGTTTCCGGTGGCTTCGCTTGCGGTCCTTTATGCAGGGCTGCGCTCCCACCGGCGGCGCTTGGCCACTGTCGCGGCGGAATAGACCGACATCGTCCGCAGCCCGCGGCGGGACGGCGTCCGCTTCGGATAACCGGCCTAAGGCCCAAACCAACGGTCCTCTCGACAAGCCCCGGACGGGAGTTCGGGGCTTCTTTGTGCTTCTGGCCCGCGGCTCAAACCGCGTTATCTGACGGATTCATATTTCCCACTTGTCATGCTCCGCTTTATGTATATACATTATCAGGAAAGAAGGGTGGAGCCTTATGGACAGAAACGACAACCCAGGCCCTGTCAGAACCAGCCTCTGGCGTAACGCACGCCTTGCGACGCTTCGCGAAGATCTGGGCACCCTCGGAGTCGTCGAGAGCGGGGTCGTCGCCGCTCGCGGCGAGCGGATCGTTTATGCCGGCCCCGAGGCCGGTCTCACCTCGGAGCTTGCGCGCGCAGACCAGATCTTCGATTGCGAAGGCCGCTGGGTAACCCCCGCGTTGATCGACTGCCACACACATATCGTTCATGGCGGCAACCGGGCCCGGGAATTCCAGCTCCGCCTCGAAGGCGCGACCTATGAGGCGATCGCCCGCGCCGGAGGCGGCATCGCTTCGACCGTCGAGGCGACCAACGCCCTTTCCGTCGACGAACTTGTGGCGGCCGCACTGCCACGGCTCGACGCCCTGCTCGCGGAGGGCGTTTCGACCGTCGAGGTAAAGTCGGGCTATGGTCTCAACGTCGAGACCGAGCTCAAGATGCTGCGCGCCGCCCGCCGGTTGGAGACCCTGCGCCCGGTGCGCATCGTCACCAGCTATCTCGCAGCCCATGCGACCCCGCCGGGATATCAGGGCCGAAACGGCGACTACATCGCCGAGGTCGTCCTGCCGGGCCTCGCTGCAGCGCATACGGAAGGGCTTGTGGATGCCGTCGACGGATTCTGCGAAGGCATAGCCTTTTCGCCGGCGGAGATCGCCTTGGTCTTCGACAAGGCGAAGTCGCTCGGCCTTCCCGTGAAGCTTCACGCCGAACAGCTTTCCGATCTCGGCGGCGCAAAGCTCGCTGCTTCCTACAGCGCTCTTTCCGCCGACCACCTCGAATATCTCGACGCTGCGGGCGCCGCCGCCATGGCAAAGGCCGGCACGGTCGCCGTCCTGCTGCCCGGCGCTTTCTACACCCTCCGGGAAAAGCAGCTTCCACCCGTCGAAGCACTCCGCGCGGCGGGGACGCGCATGGCTATCGCCACCGATTGCAATCCCGGAACCTCGCCGCTCACCTCGCTGCTGCTCACAATGAACATGTCCGCGACGCTCTTCCGCCTGACGTTGGAGGAATGTCTCGCCGGAGTTACTCGCGAGGCCGCCCGTGCACTCGGGGTGCTCGACGAGACCGGTACGATCGAAGCCGGCAAGTCCGCGGACCTTGCGATCTGGAACATCGATCAACCGGCGGAGCTGATCTACCGCGTCGGCTTCAATCCCCTGTGCGAGCGTGTTTTCAAGGGCGAAAGGGTTTCCCGATGACCATCATTCTCAGGCCCGGCTCGGTTCCGCTCAGCGATCTGGAAACGATATACTGGACTGGCGCGCCGGCGCGCCTCGACCCTGCCTTCGATGCTGGTGTGGCCAAGGCTGCAGCGCGGATTGCCGAGATCGTCGCGGGCAATGCGCCCGTCTACGGCATCAATACAGGTTTCGGCAAACTGGCTTCGATCAAGATCGACAGCGCCGACGTGGAAACGTTGCAGCGCAATCTGATCCTCTCCCATTGCTGCGGCGTCGGCCAGCCGCTCACGGAAAACATCGTGCGGCTGATCATGGCACTGAAGCTGATCTCTCTCGGCCGCGGCGCCTCCGGTGTGCGGCTCGAACTCGTCCGGCTCCTCGAAGCGATGCTGGACAAGGGCGTGATCCCGCTCATCCCGGAGAAAGGCTCCGTAGGCGCGTCCGGAGACCTCGCGCCGCTTGCGCACATGGCCGCGGTGATGATGGGCCACGGCGAGGCCTTCTATGCCGGCGAACGCATGGCGGGTGCAGCGGCGCTGCGGGCTGCGGGGCTTTCTCCCGTCACGCTTGCCGCCAAAGAGGGCCTCGCCTTGATCAACGGCACCCAGGTCTCGACGGCTCTCGCCCTTGCCGGGCTCTTCCGCGCCCACCGCGCCGGCCAGGCGGCACTTATCACCGGCGCCCTTTCGACCGACGCGGCCATGGGCTCTTCCGCCCCCTTCCATCCGGATATTCATACGCTTCGCGGCCATAAAGGCCAGATCGACACGGCCGCCGCCTTACGGCACCTGCTGACTGGCTCCCCGATTCGCCAAAGCCATATCGAGGGCGACGAGCGCGTGCAGGATCCCTATTGCATCCGCTGCCAGCCACAGGTCGACGGCGCCTGCCTCGACCTCCTGCGTTCCGTCGCAGCCACCTTGACGATCGAAGCCAACGCCGTCACCGACAATCCGCTGGTGCTTTCGGACAATTCCGTCGTCTCGGGCGGCAATTTCCATGCCGAACCGGTAGCCTTTGCCGCCGACCAGATCGCGCTTGCGGTGTGCGAAATCGGCGCCATTGCCCAGCGCCGCATCGCCCTTCTGGTCGACCCCGCGCTCAGCTACGGCCTGCCGGCTTTCCTCGCCAAGAAACCGGGTCTCAATTCCGGACTGATGATTGCGGAGGTCACGTCGGCGGCGTTGATGTCGGAAAACAAGCAGCTCTCCCATCCAGCCTCCGTCGACTCGACGCCCACGTCTGCAAATCAGGAAGACCACGTGTCCATGGCCTGCCACGGTGCGCGCCGACTTCTGCAGATGACGGACAACCTCTTTGCGATCGTCGGCATCGAGGCGCTCGCTGCGGTGCAGGGTATCGAGTTCCGCGCGCCGCTCACCACCAGCCCGGAACTTCAGAAGGCCGCCGCTGCCGTGCGCAGCATCTCGCCCAGCATCGAGGAAGATCGCTACATGGCCGACGACCTGAAGGCCGCGGCCTATCTCGTGGCGTCGGGTCAGCTCGCCGCCGCCGTCTCCGCCGGCATTCTTCCCAAACTGGAGAACTGACATGGCCGTCTTCGAAGTCCGGCGAGGCAATTCGCCCGTCATCCTCGGCTTTCCGCATACGGGGACGGACCTACCCTCGTCGATCTGGGAACGGCTCAACGACAATGGCCGCATTCTCGCAGACACCGACTGGCACATCCACGAACTCTACGAAGGTCTGCTCCCGGATGCGACGACTGTCCGCGCGACCTTTCACCGCTATGTCATAGACGCCAATCGCGACCCTGATGGCGTCAGCCTCTATCCCGGCCAGAACACGACGGGGCTCGTGCCCGAAAGCGACTTCGACGGTCAGCCCATCTGGAAAGAAGGCCAAGGACCGGCGGAGGCCGACATCGCAGAGCGCCTGCGCGATTTTCACGCGCCCTACCATGCGGCGCTTGCAGCGGAGATTGCCCGTGTCAGGGCGATCCACGGCATTGCCGTGCTCTATGATTGCCATTCGATCCGCTCACATATTCCCTTCCTTTTTGAAGGCACGCTGCCGGACTTCAACATCGGCACCGACAGGGGCAAAACCTGCGCTTTGGAAATCGAGCGATCGGTCGAGGAAATCGCCTCTGAAACAGAAGGTTACAGCCATACTCTAAATGGTCGCTTCAAGGGCGGCTGGACGACCCGCCATTATGGCCGCCCGGAACAGGGTGTGCACGCGATCCAGATGGAACTGGCGCAATCGACGCATCTGGCGACGGAAGCGCCGCCCTTCGCCCTGGATGCGGCGAAAGCCGAAAGGCTCCGCCGGCCTCTGGCGGCAATTCTGGAACGCATCGGGAAAATAGCAAACGAACTCAAAAGGACAGGGAGCGAGGCATGAACATGAACAACCCGCGCCACAATATTCGCGAAGTACGCAGCCCGCGAGGCACCGAGATCAGCGCCAGGAGCTGGCTGACCGAAGCGCCGCTCAGAATGCTGATGAACAATCTCGATCCTGATGTCGCCGAGAACCCGCACGAACTCGTCGTCTATGGCGGCATCGGCCGCGCTGCACGCACCTGGGCCGATTTCGACCGCATCGTCGCCTCGCTCAGGTATCTGAACGAAGACGAGACCCTGCTCGTCCAGTCTGGCAAGCCGGTCGGAGTCTTTCGCACGCACCGGGATGCGCCGCGGGTGTTGATCGCCAACTCCAATCTCGTGCCGCACTGGGCGAACTGGGATCATTTCAATGAGCTGGATAAGAAGGGTCTCGCCATGTATGGCCAGATGACCGCCGGCTCGTGGATCTATATCGGCACTCAAGGGATCGTGCAGGGCACGTATGAGACCTTCGTCGAGGCGGGCCGCCAGCACTATGGCGGCAGCCTGAAAGGCAAGTGGATCCTGACGGGCGGCCTCGGCGGTATGGGCGGAGCACAGCCCCTTGCGGCGGTCATGGCCGGGGCCTGCTGCCTCGCCGTCGAATGCAACCCGGATTCGATCGATTTCCGCCTCCGTACCCGCTACCTCGACGAAAAGGCCGAGACGCTGGAGGAAGCCATGGAAATGATCGAGCGCTGGACGAAAGCCGGCGAAGCCAAGTCCGTCGGTCTTCTCGGCAATGCAGCTGAAATTCTGCCCCAAATGGTCCGCCGCGGCATCCGCCCCGATATCGTCACCGACCAGACCTCCGCCCACGATCCGGTGAATGGCTACCTGCCGAAGGGCTGGACGATCGCCGAATGGAAGGCCAAGCGCGAGAGCGACCCGAAGACGGTCGAGAAGGCCGCCCGCGCGTCGATGCGCGACCATGTCGAAGCAATGCTTGCCTTCTGGGATTCCGGCATACCGACGCTCGACTACGGGAACAACATCCGCCAGGTCGCCAAGGACGAAGGTCTCGAGCGCGCCTTTGATTTCCCCGGTTTCGTGCCGGCCTATATCCGTCCGCTTTTCTGCCGGGGCATCGGTCCGTTCCGCTGGGCGGCTCTCTCGGGCGATCCGGAAGATATCTACAAGACCGACCAGAAGGTGAAGGAGCTGCTGCCGGATAACAAGCACCTGCACAACTGGCTCGACATGGCGCGCGAGCGCATCGCCTTTCAGGGCCTGCCCGCACGCATCTGCTGGGTTGGCCTTGGCGATCGCCACCGCCTCGGCCTCGCCTTCAACGAGATGGTGCGCAGCGGCGAGCTGAAGGCGCCGATCGTCATCGGGCGCGACCATCTCGACTCCGGCTCCGTCGCCTCGCCAAACCGCGAGACCGAAGCGATGAAGGACGGGTCCGATGCCGTCTCCGATTGGCCGCTCCTGAACGCTCTCCTCAACACCGCCTCCGGTGCCACCTGGGTATCACTGCACCACGGCGGCGGGGTCGGCATGGGCTTCTCGCAGCATTCCGGAATGGTGATCTGCTGCGACGGTACGGACGATGCGGCACGCCGCGTTGAGCGGGTGCTGTGGAACGACCCGGCAACCGGCGTCATGCGCCACGCCGATGCCGGATATGACATCGCATTGGACTGCGCCCGCGAAAAAGGCCTCCGCCTGCCGGGCATATTGGGCGAGTGATCTGAAGCTCCGGCCGTTTCACCTTCTGCATCCCCATGACAACGAGCATGGGGATGAGGTTGGGGCGGGTTCAGAGCGCAGAGGCTTTCCCTCGCCCGCCATCCAGAAAAAGAAGCAGCGAGAGACCGGCCACGCCCGCGAGGGAGCTTAGAAGCGCTGTTCCTGAATAGTCGCTGATGCGCGTTCCGAGCGCGAACAGAGCGGCGCCGAGGCCGGCGCCGAGGAATATATTCACCGAAATTAGCGAGCTTCCGAGCCCGGGCCGGTCTGCGATCAGTTCCTGCAGATATGTGATCGGAATGCTGATCAGCGCCGCTGCGCCGAAAGCGCTTACGAGCGTCAGCGCATAAATGTGCCAGCGCTCGGCCGAGAGCCCCAGCAGGGCCATGTTGACCACATAGATCGCAGTTCCGAGCGCGAGTGCGTTGATATGGCTGAGGCTGTCCTGGATACGTCCCCATACCAGGATGAAAATCACCTCCAGCAGCGCAACGATGCCGACGATAATGCCGATGTCGCCCACGTCGCCGCCGACCGCACCTGTAACGATCAGTGGCAGCACCGCCGCATTGACGTGCAGGGTCGAGGAGATCAGGGCTATGGCGAGAAGCCTTAACACAACGCGCAATGACAATATCTCGCCGAAGGACGCGAGAAAGGAGAGGCGCTTGCCCAAAGCTTGGTCGACAGCCGCCTTGGGCGGCAGCCGCCGCAAAACAAGCACGAAGTTGGCGAGACAGCCGAGGCTTGCCAGCAGGTAGGCCGGCAGCATGCTGCCGTGTGCCGACAGAACCAATCCGACCAGTCCCGGGACCAGTACCCAGGAAAGCGATATGGCAGCGCGAATGGCGGAATTGACTGCAGCCGCATGCCTACCTCCCATGTCCTTCGCAGCCGTGCGGACATAGGCGAAGAGTAGAGGATTGAGCGCTCCGTAAGCCGGCAACAAAATGAGTGCTGCAAGCACGAAGCTCAATTTCGTTGGCAGCAGATAGACCGCCCCGTAGCCCGCAACGCCGCAGAGAATGACCGCCAGCATCAAAGTCCGGTAATTGCCGACGCGATCGGCTACAATGCCGATCGTCACGCTTAGCGCGACGTTGACCAGGGCCGCGGCGAAGATCAGTGCCGAATAGAGCCCGTCACTCAAGCCCAGTTCAGTGATGCCGACGACTGACTGGTAGGGCGACGTAGCAGCGCCCGAAAAACCGAACAGGACAATGGCGAACATGCTTGTCCGGATGACCGGATTGCGCATGGCGATCAGAAGCGAGGAAGGCATATAGGCGGGTCCGCACAAGGGCCAAGGTCTGCCGAAACCGCCCGAAAAGACGGGCGGTTTCACTGTCTCAAATCCAGCGGGCGGACAGCCTGGCGCTGGGCCGGAACTCGAAATCACGGTCGAAGGGGAAGATCGGCCGTTCCCGCCGCAGGCTGGCGAGCTTCTCTATCTCCTGATTGACGACGCCGTCCGTCAGCGCCATCAGGCTCGGATTGGCGATCGGCGCAAGTTCCGGCGAAAGATAGCCGGACTTTACGATGAGCAGCCGCACACCCCTGGGATCGAGACCGAGGCGAGTAAAGTCCTCGATATTGTGATAGGGGCGCCGCCGCGCCGACAATACGATCTCGATGCCCGCGGCCTCGACAACAGCCTGCCGCTCGGTGGCGGGTCCCGGGTCATCAAGGCGAACCACCTTGGCCTCGATCTCGGCGGACGGGCTCGACGTGTCGAGACTGCCGCCGACCCGAAATTTCAGGATCCCGCCTGTACCAGCCGCGAAACAGGCATCGACTGCCGGCCGATCGGCAATCCCAGCGATCAGCGCGTCGCGCCAGCCGCGCTCGATCAGGGCTATCAACACATCCGCCCGGTCACCAACGCCGCCGCCCGTGGGGTTATCGCCGGAATCGGCGAGGATTACCGGCGCCGTTTTTGCACTCTCGGCAATGCCGAGCATTTGCGCAAGCGACCCAGAGATTGACCCGAAACGAAACTCTTCCCTATTGAACCAGTAGCTTGCAGCGATTTCCTCCACCGCTTTAGTAGCAGCTTCCTTGTCAGCGCCGGTGACGACGGCACAGGCGGTTGCGCGCGGCTCGTCCGCCCAGACATAGCCGACCATCAGATTGGCGTCGAGAATGCCCGGCCGCCTGTTAATGTCAGCGAGGCCGCGATATAGGCCCGCCGCGGGCTCATCCTCCGTCGAGGTCCGTTCTCCGGGAAGGAGAAGCGGCACGCGCGCCCAGGCGACGCCGGGCCGCGTCCCCGAGCGGAGGGCTTCCACCAGCATCGACCAGGACCGCATCATCGTCTCGCGCGTGTCGATATGCGGCGCGGTCCTGTAGGCGGCAAAGATGTCGATCTGATCGATGATCCGCTGGCTGACATTGCCATGGAGATCGTAGCTCACAGCGAGCGGGCAGCTGGCGCCAACAATGGCGCGCGCGGCGGAGATCCAGTCCCCCTCGGCATCGTCCATTCCGTCCACTTTGATCGCCCCGTGCATGGCTAGGTAGAGCCCGTCGAGAGGCAGGGCCGCCTTCAAGCGTTCCAGGAACTCACTCTTGAGAGCATCATAAGCCGGGCGCGAGACCGGCCCCCCGGGAACAGCACGCGCATGCAACAGTGGAAGGTGATCTATCCCCTCCGCGCTGAGGAAGCCGAAATAGTCCGAATTCAGAAGATCCTCTCCCCTGAGCACCCGGAAGTCTTCAACCGTCATCAGGACGGGGGAATAGGTGCTGCATTCCGTATGGATTCCACCGACGGCGATCCGCATGGCGCTTGACATCACAGAACGGGACTCAATGGCGCGATCGCGGCAAAGCGCAACCAATCCTTCTTGTCCTTCGGCGTCCAGGCCGCCTCGGCAATTGCCGGCAGCCTGGGAAAGACGAGGCGGTTGAAATATCCCCGCGAGAGGAAATGCTCGGACCAGATGCAGGCCTGGACGCCCTTCATGCGGCTCTTCAGCTCTTTCGGGAACTCCCCTTCCGCCTCATAGGCGTAGGTGTGCGACGGCGTTGCCGTGCCGGCCCAGCTGGCACCGGGTTCCTGCCAGGCATCCGCCTGGGCCATGTCGAGATAATAGGCCTGGCCGGGCGTCATCACGACGTCGTAACCCTCGCGTGCCAGCTCGATCCCAACCTTGGGGTTCTCCCAAGCCATCAGCAGCGTGTCCTTTGTTCCGACCCCGCCGCCATGGGCAACCTCGTTCCAGCCGACAAGCTTGCGGCCTCGCGCCGTCAGCATCTGTTTCACTTTCTTTAGGAAATAGGACTGCAGTGCGAAGGTGCCGGAAATGCCTTCCTGTTCCATAAGCTTTCGCGCCAGCGGCGAAGCGAGCCACGAACCGTCTGCCACCTCGTCACCGCCGACATGGATATATCGGCTCGGGAAGAGCTCGACCATTTCGTCGAACACCTTCTCGAGGAATTCGTAGGTGAGCGGAATGGCAGGGTTAAGGGCGTTGTTGGGATAGCCCTGGACCGAATGGTAGCTTTCCGGCGCCTCCTGTCCATCGGAGAGTTCGGCAATCGCCACGAGCGCGGCAGTGCTGTGTCCGGGAATGTCGATCTCCGGAACGACTTCGATGCTGAGCGCCGCAGCATGCGCGACGATCGCCTTTGCTTCCTCCTGGCTGTAGAAGCCGCCGACCGGTTCGGCGCCGTTGCCGAGCTGAGGCAGCATCGGCTCGTCCGGCCCCCGCATGACGCCCAGGGTCGTGAGCGTCGGATAGGCCTTGATTTCAAGCCGCCAGGCTTCGTCATCGGTCAAGTGCCAATGGAAGATGTTGAGCTTGAACCAGGCGAGGATATCAATGAGGCGCAGAATGTCGGCGGTCGGATAGAATTGCCGCGACACATCGAGATGACAGCCGCGCCACCCGTAGCGCGGCCCGTCCGCGATTACACCGGATACCGGAAAACTGAAACTCCCGGCGTGGTTGCGGGCACCGTCGATCAGTTGGGCGAGGGACGTCAGGCCGTATTGCCTCCCGGCGGCAGCTCCATAGTCGAGCCGGATCTCCTCGTCGGAAAAATGAAGCCTGTAGGCTTCTCCGCCGAGCTCGGCTGCCTTTTTGAACATGATCGGCCGCCCCTGGGAGGAAGGCGCAAGGCTGAATGGAGCGTGACCCGCCGAAAACAGCCTGTGGAAGAGCGCGAGTACGTTGGAGACCGCCTCGATCTCGTCCGCAGCGCTTCCCGCCGCAGGATAGAGGAAATCCGGAAGCAGGTCTCCGGGCGCTGCATCGATCTCCGCGGGCCAGGGCTGCAGCGCGAAAGGAAGGTCGAGCCAGCCTTCGGGGAGGCGCTCCGGCGGCGGCTCGCTTACGGCGCCCTCCAGACGAAGGTCGGAAACCGCCACAGCGACATGACTTCCATCGGCGAGCGTCAGATAGGCCGACTTCGCCCCGTCGGTGCAATGCTTCGCCTGCCGGTGCAGACCGCTGATCATGAATGTCCAGTGCTCTCCGTGGGCAAGCGTCAGTCCTTCGGGCGGCGCGAACTCGTGGAAATTGGCATTCCTGCGGAGGAAGACCGCATTCTCGCATGCGTCCGGATCGATGACGCGGGTGAGCGACGTGTAGACGAGCCGAAAGTCGCTAAGCGGCTCGCCCGAAAGGTTAAAGAGGCTGAAGGTGAAGCGCCCGAATGGGCCACCACCCGGTTGCCAGGCAGATTCAAGGCGATAAGCGGCCTGCAGCATGAACAATCTCCCAAGGTGGATAGGTCAGTAGTGGATCGATTGCGTGAAGGTCCGGGCGACTTCGGCATGGCCCGCGGTAAGCCCGCAGTCGACCGGCAGGCAGATGCCGGAGATGGCTCCGGCGGCGGGACTGGCAAGGAAATGGACGGCCTCGGCGACGTCCTGCGGATCGACGATGCGCTGCAGGGGGTACCAGCGCTTCGCCTCTTCGAAGACATCGGGATTGGCGGCTGCGCGCGCCTCCCAGGCCCGCGTGCGCACCGTCGCCGGCGCGACCGCATTCGCGCGGATGCCGAACTTGCCGTATTCGACGGCGATCAGCCGGGTCAGGTGCAAAAGGCCAGCCTTGGCGGCGCTGTAGGCGGGATGGCCGAAAACGTTCATCCCGTTTACCGAGGCGATGTTGACGACCGCACCCCGGCTCTCCTTCAGCATTTCCTCGACAGCCCTGAAACAGAGAAAGGCCGCTTCGAGGTTGAGCGCATTGTCCGCGCGCCATGTATCCTGCGTCGTGTCGTGCAGGCTGACGGCGCGCGCAGCGCCCGCATTGTTCACGAGTGTACGCACGGTTCCGAAGGAGGCGGCTGCCCGAGCCATTGCGGATACGCTTGCGGTGTCCGTCACGTCGCAGGTGACGGCCACGAACCGCTCCGCTCCGCCGAGATCACGCGCCGTTCTCTCGGCCGCCTCGCCCTCGATGTCGGCTAACAGGACGGTATCATGTCCGTCACGCAGGCGCCGGGCAATAGCACGGCCGATGTCGCCGGCGGCTCCCGTGACGATCGCTACGGACTTCGGAATAGGCGTTCCTTGTGGCACGTCAGTCTCCCATAAGCTGCCGGTCGTCGCCATCCCTGTGCACCACGAGCTGCTGCTTGATGCGCCTGAGGGTCACGGTTGCCTGCGGCTGGACGCGATAGGCGACAAGACTCGCGACGATATCGAGCAAAGCGAGATAGGCGATGCGGGTGGAGGTGGGGCGATAGATGTTGTTTCCTTCCGGCAGGTCGACCGGCACGGTGATGTCGGCGGCCTGCGCCACGGGGCTGCCGCTCTGGGTTAGCGCGATCGTCGGCACCTTGGCCTCGCGCGCAAGGATGAAGGCTCGCACCAGTTCCGCATTCCGACCCGAGAAAGACGATCCAACAATGACATCGGCCGGACGTGCGGCCGCCGCCATCATCATTTGCATGCTGTGGTCGGAGCTCGAAGTGATGCGCATGCCGAGGCGGAAGAGACGGTTCTGGAACTCCCCGGCGATCATCGAGGAGTTCCCGCCGGAACCGAAGGCATAGATCATTTCCGCTTGCGCCAACTGGTCGGCCGCGCGCTCTATGGCTGCAAGGTCGAGCGACCGATGTAAGAGGAGCAATGCATTCTGCGCCTTGGTGATGATGTCCTGGGCCACATCGCCGGGCTCCTGGCTCTTGGGCTCCGGCTTCAGGTAGCGCATCCCGACATAGGGTGTACGCGCCAGTTGAACCTTGAAATCGGAAAAGCTCTCGCAGCCAAGTCGCCTGCAGAAGCGGGTCACCGTCGGTGGCGAAACGTCGGCTTTTCCGGCGAGCTCGATGATGGAAGCGTTAACAGCAAACTCGAAATCGTTGAGCAGGATATCGGCAATGCGGTTCTCCGATTGAGAGAGCCGCCCTTTCTCTTCCTGCAGTGTCGCGAAAATATCCATCAAACGGCGCCCTCTCCCTGTCAGGCGTCCTTCGGCTTGTAGGCGACGCAATCGATCTCCACCTTGCAATCGACCATCATGGAGGACTGAACGCAGGCACGCGCGGGCGGATGAGCTCCGAAATAGTCCTGATAGATCTTGTTGAAGCTCCAGAAATCGCGCGGATCGTCCAGCCAGACGCCAACTCTCACCACGTGCTCGACACCGTAGCCGGCCTCTTTCAGGATGGCCAGTAGATTGCCTATCGCCCTATGCGTCTGGGCGACGATATTGCCTTCGATGATCTCGCCATTTTCCATCGCGACCTGACCGGAGACATAAAGCCAGCCATCCGCCTCGACTGCGCGTGCAAAAGGCAGGGCTTTTCCACCTGCTCCAGTCTGCTCGTCGCCATACCGCTTGATCGACATGCGAATCTTCTCTGCAAATTATTTTCTTATTTCGTTGACAAATGATCATAGAATGCGGAATTTGACCAGAGAAAATGCTTATTTATGAAAAGAATTTCAATTTAGGGCGAAACACATGCGGGATCCCTTCCAGAATCCGTTCCCCGGTGACGACGCGGCTCGCCGTTCCATCTGGGAGATGTTGGTGCCGCGCGACATAGACGCCTTCCTGGCCGCCGACTGGTCGATGGTCGCCGAGGATTTCGTGGAGGAAAGCTTCATCGGTATAGACGGAAGGCGAGAGGCGGACCCCGACAAGTGGCGGCTCACCTTTCCTTCTCTGGCCGAATATCGCGACGAATGGTTGCGCCAGGCGCAGGATTTCGCACGGCAGTCTTTCGCCGAGGACCCGCGGGAAGCCATTTTCCGGACGACGACCTTGGAAGACATCGAAATCAGTGGAGAGCTCGCACTCGCCCGCAAGAAGTTCGATGGCGGAGTGAAGAAAGCGAACGGCAGCTTCGATGTGATGAAGTGGCAGACAGTTTATTATTGCCGGCTCCATCTTAGCCGTTGGAGAGTATGCGGCTTCACCGGCTATCTCCCCAATCCGATGGGGTGAACCGAGGTGACGGCAAAGACGAAGACATTGCGCATCTTCACGGCGGCGCTCGCGACCGAGACGAACACTTTCTCCCCCATTTGCATCGACAGGCGTGCATTCGAGGCCTCGCTTTACGCTTCGCCCGGAAAGCACCCCGAAACGCCGACGCTCTGCACGGCACCGATTACCGTGGGCCGGCGGGTGGCCGCGGAAAAGGGATGGATACTGATCGAGGGCACCGCAGCCTGGGCAGACCCGGCCGGTCTCGTCAACCGGCGAACCTATGAGGATCTGCGCGACGAGATCCTGGACCAGTTGCGTGCCGCCCTGCCCATTGACGCCGTGATCCTTGGCCTGCATGGAGCCATGGTCGCCGACGGCTACGAGGACACCGAAGGAGACCTGCTCCAGCGCGTGCGCGAACTCGTGGGTCCGGAGGTGCTCGTCTGCGCCGAACTCGACCCCCACAGCCATCTTACGAATAGACGCGTTGCAGCCGCGGACTTCTTCGTTTTCTTCAAGGAGTTCCCGCACACCGATTTCGTCGAGCGTGCCGAGGATCTCTGGCGGGTCGCCGTCGACACGCTGGAGGGCCGCGTCACGCCGGTGATGTCCGTTTTCGACTGCCGGATGATAGACGTTTTCCCCACCTCCCGCGAGCCGATGCGCAGCTTCGTAGATAGATTGATGCAGATCGAGCGGCACGACGCCGATGTGCTCTCATTGTCCGTCGTACATGGCTTCATGGCCGGTGACGTGACAGAAATGGGCACGAAGATGCTCGTCGTGACCAACGGCAAGGCCGAGAAAGGCAAGGCGCTTGCCCGCGAGCTGGGCCTTGAACTCTTCTCCCGCCGCGGCACTTACCGCATGCCGGAAATCGACGCGCACCAGGCCGTGGCGCAGGCGATCGCGGCTCCGTCCGGGCCAGTGGTGATTGCCGACATGTGGGACAATCCCGGCGGGGGAACCGCAGGCGATGCGACGGTCGTGCTGGAGGAATTGCTTGCGAGAAAGGCGACCGACACTGCGGTCGGCACGATCTGGGATCCCATGGCGGTGCAGATCTGCATGGCGGCGGGCGAAGGCGCCGAAATCCCCTTGCGCTTCGGCGCGAAATCCGCGCCAGGCACAGGTCGACCGATCGACGGCATCGTCAAGGTCATCAAGCTCGTGCGCAATGCGGAAATGCGCTTCGGCGAGAGTATCGCCCCCTTCGGCGACGCCGCCCATATACGGCTCCGCGGCATCGACATCATCCTGAACACGACCCGCGCACAAAGCTTCGACCCGAGTCTTTTCTCCGCTATGGACATCGATCCTGGCTCGAAGAAGATCCTCGTGATCAAATCCACGAACCATTTCTACGCGTCTTTCTCGAAGATCGCCTCTGAAATCCTCTACTGCTCTGCCGGTACGCCCTACCCCAACGATCCGGCGAAAACGCCCTACCGGCGCGCAAGGCGCGACATCTGGCCAATGATCGCCGATCCTCATGGACCAGACCAAGGTGTGTGAAATTCATGAGCGGGAAAAGTGTGTGTGCGGTCAGCGAGCCGCCGGCTGAAACAGTTCCACGAAGTTGCCAGCAGGGTCTTTCAGCAATATCTGTGAGCCGCCGGGTCCGGTTACGACATCATTGCGGAAATCCACGCCGGCGGCACGCAGTCGCTCGACCTCGGCAGCCAGATCATCCACCACAAGGTGGATCCGGTTCCAGCCGCCCGGCGAAGGACGTTCGCCGTCGGGCATCGGCCGTCCCGCAGAGCTCAAGGGGCCGCTCAGCAGCAGCCGTAGCGCTCCCCGACGGACATCCGCGAAAGCGGGGGCGTGATTGGAGAGAACCGAGAATCCGAGATGTTTCGTGTACCACGCTACGGCGGCCTGGACGTCGTCCACCATGTAACGCACGTTGACGGTTGTTTCCGGCATTCCTGCCTCCCGCGCCGAGTGAACCAAAGCAGTCCGGTAAGCCACCGATTTTCGCTCGATTGTTCGAGACGTCAATGCCTTTCCGGACTGCTTTCCGCTACCCCCGCTTCTGCCGCAACATGCGGCGGCGGAGGGGTCGCCTGCAGGATGGGCCGGCGCTCAATCGGCAATGCGTCTCACCTTTATGACGTCGTCGATTTCCCGGCCCTCGTGAAGCAATCCGCCCGGAATGCGTCCAACTTCGGCGAAACCCTCGCGATTGTAAAACCGGATCGCCGCCGGATTGTCGGCGCTGACGGCAAGCTCCATCTGCCTGATCCCAATTTCCCGCGCGTGATCCGCAACTGTATTCAGCAGCCGTTTCGCGACGCCCGTGCCTCGCAGTTCCCGCCGAACATAGACCATGACCAGCGTTGCGCGGTGCGCCATCTTGCTGGCGCTCTGACGTATGAGGCCGGCGATCCCGACGGGAACGTCATCCTGGAAAGCGACGAAGACGGGGTTGTCGACGGTTCTGCGCCGCCATTCGTCGCCTGAGAGTCTCTCCCAGTCTTCAGCGCTGCTGGCAAAAGATGCGGGCTCCGCCTGCAGCGCCTCGATCCGAATGCTGCGGAAGGTTTCGACATCATCGCTGTTGAGCAGCCTGATCGTCACGCCCATGATCAAGCCGCCGCCGGATCGAAGTGCGACATATCGATGTCGGTCATCTCTACCCGCCGCTCGAAGGCCATCCCCTTTTCGTCGAAGAGGTGGCAGTCGATGGCACCGATGCCGGTCTTGACCCGTTGGTCGGCGCGGATCGCGAGTGTCCCCGGCAGCATGGCGCAATAGTTCTCCCCTTCCCCGTCAAGCGCCACATAGGCCACTGTATGGGCGCCGAGACGCTCGATGACCGAGGGGGTCACCGTCAGCGTCAGGTCGGCGTCGCCCATCCGGATATGTTCCGGCCGCACCCCGAGCGTCAGGGTTCGCCCGGTCATGCCCGCGCGCGGTACGACCGGAACGAGAATCGTCTGTCCCTTGTAGTCCACTTCCACACCGGCATCGTTTACACCTGTACAGGTGACCGGCAGAAAGTTCATCTTGGGGTTTCCGATAAATCCTGCGACGAATATGTTTGCGGGTTTGTGATAAAGCTCGAGCGGCGCTCCCGTCTGCGCAATCTCTCCGGCGTTCAGCACGACAATCCGGTCCGCCATCGTCATCGCCTCGACCTGGTCGTGCGTGACGTAGATCATCGTCGCCTTCAAATGCCTGTGCAGCTTCGCGAGCTCAATGCGCATATCGGCGCGCAAGGCAGCATCGAGGTTAGACAGCGGCTCGTCGAACAGGAAGATCTTCGGTTCGCGCACGATTGCCCGGCCGATCGCCACACGTTGACGCTGCCCGCCCGACAGCATGCCCGGCTTCTGCTCGAGCCGCTGATCGAGGTGCAATATGCGGGCGGCATGCTGAACCTTCGCCTTCAGTTTCTCCTCGGGCATCTTCTCGACCCGTAGAGGAAAGGCGATGTTCTCGAACACGCTCATATGCGGGTATAGAGCATAGGACTGGAAGACCATGGCTATGCCGCGCCTGACGGGCGGCAGATCGTTAACACGCTTGCCATCGATGACGATGTCACCCGCGGTCGTCTCGTCAAGCCCCGCGATCATCCTGAGCAGTGTTGATTTGCCGCAGCCGGAAGGTCCGACGAAGACCACGAATTCGCCATTTCCGACTTCGAGCTCGATGCTCTTCAACACCTCGTAGGTGCCGTAGGATTTCTGAACCTTGTTGAGAGTGAGCTGTCCCAATATCTGTCTCCGGCCACCGGCGCAGCGGCATTCCGCCAACATGAAGGAGGACCGCCGAGCCGAGGCCCAGCGGTCCCGGTGGGATTTACTTATACTGTTCGATGTCAGCTGCCGCCTTCTTCAAAGCGTCCACCGGCTCGGACTTGCCGGTCACGACCGACTGGACCATGTCGATGATAGCGTTCTGGAAGCCCTTGTAGTCCTTGAAGAGCGGCTCCGGACCTCCATAGGCGATCCCGTCGATGAATGGCTTCCACGACGGGTCGGCCTTTACGAACTCATCGACCATCGGCGACGGGCGCAGCGGTGTCAGCCCTGCGCCTCCCTGCAGTTCATACTCGCCCTGCGGACCGGGAGATGTGATGAACTTGGCAAACTCGATCGCCTTTTCCTCGACGCCCGTGCCCTGGAAGATCGCCAGGCTGTCGGTGATGAGGAGCGTGCCTTCGCCCTTGGCCGAAGGGCCGAGCGGCAGCGGCGCGATGCCCCAGTTGATCTTGGTATCCTTCAGCAATGCGGCGGCGCCTGAGCCGGACTGGATCATGCCCACCTTGCCGTCGAGGAAAATGGCGCGAATCTCGTTCTGCTCGTAGGCCGTCGCCCCTTCGACAGAATAGGGCACAAGGTCCTTGTAGGCCTGCAGCGCCGCGAGCACTTCCGGGCTGTCCATGACGATCTCGTCGCCATCGATAACCTTGCCGTTATTGGTGTAAACCCAATGCATGAATTGATGCATCGTGTTGTCGAATGTCTTGGCGGGAAGGCCGTAACCTGCAATTCCGGTCTTTTCCTTGATTTGCTTCGCAAAGGCGATCTCTTCGGCCCAGCTCTTCGGCGGCGTCTCCGGGTCGAGGCCCGCCTGCTTGAATAGGTCCTTGTTCCAGTAGAGCGCCTTGGTCGAAAAGGCGATCGGCACGCCCCACTGATTGTCGTTGAAGGTCACCGTCTCGACGATGTTCGGGTAATAGCTCTTTTTCTCTTCCTCGGTCATTGGAACCGGGATGATCAGCTCGTTCTCGGCGAATTCCTTGAGGGTGCGGGAACCCACATAGGCCATGCCGACCGGCGTGCCGGCCACGGCGAGCGTCGTCGCCTTGTCCTGGCACTGGGCCCAACCGACGACTTCAGGCGTGACCTTCCAACCGGGATTCTTGCCCTCCCATTCCTTGATGTATTTCTCGTGGATCGGATCAATCTTGTCGCCGCAATAGATCCAGCTGATCTCCTGATCGGCAGCCTGTGCGGCAAAGCCGCCGAGGGCGGTCGATCCGAGCAAGGCAAGCGTGAAACAGGTAGCTTTGTAAGCGATTGTCACTGATTAGACTCCCCTATTTTGGTGGTTGCTTATTGTTTCACCGCGCCGGCGGTCAGCCCGCTGACGAGATAGCGCTGCAGGAAGAAGATCACGATCACGGCGGGTGCGATGCCGACGAAACTGGCTGCCATCAGCTCGTTCCAGACCACTTCCTGGCGGCCGAAATAGGCGAAAAGGCCCACGGGCAACGGCATGTACTCGGTCTTGGAGTTGAAGGTCAGCGCGAAGATGAACTGCTGGGCATAGGAGCCGATGAAGGTGGTAATCGCCACGACTGTGATGCCCGGCATGGCGATGGGCAGGATCACGCGGCGCAGCGTGTAGAAGCGGCTTGCACCATCGACGAAGGCTGCTTCGTCCAACTCGCGCGGTATGCGCATCATGTAGGTGCGCAGAAGCCAGATGGCCGAGGGTATCAGGAAGGCGACACCAGGCACGATCATGGCGAAGTAGGTGTTCAGCACGCCGAAGCTGCGCATCAACCGGAAGAGCGGGATGAGCAGCACGGCGCCCGAGAACATGTTGACCGCGAGGAACGCGGCAAGCAACGCCCCGCTGCCACGGAATTTGAAGCGCGCAAGAGCGTAGGCGGCCGGCACCACCAGCGCCAGCACGACGGCTGTTACGATGATGGAAATAAAGAAGGAGTTGAAGATATAGCGGGCGAAGCCCGGAACGCTCACCCACATCGTGCGATAGGCCTCGAAGGAACCGTTTTCCGGCCAGAAGCGATAGGGAGAGGAAAAAAGGCGCCCAAGCGGCTTCAGCGAAACAAGAAAGCCTTCGACGAAGGGTGCGAGGATGAAGCTTAAGAAGACGAAGATACCCGCGTAGATGGCAAGGAGTTCGTACCAGCGATAGCGGTTGATCATAGAGGGCTGGCTCATCGGCTTTCTCCCGAGGCAAGGCGATGCGTGACGCGGAAATAGGCGACACAGAAAATCGACAGAAAGATGCAGATCAGCACGGCGCGCGCCGCCCCTTCCCCATACTTCTTTGAGCCGATCGCGGTGCGGTAGGTATCGATGATCATCGTCGTCGTGTCGCCGTTCGGTCCGCCCTGGGTCAGGATCCAGATGATGTCGAACGAGTTGAAAGTGGCGATCAGCGACAGCATCGACATGGTTATCATCGACGGCACCAGGAGCGGCAGGGTGATGCGGCGGAAGCGGTAAAAGCGCCCTGCTCCGTCGGTCCAGGCAGCCTCGTAGAGATCCTGCGGAATGGCTTGCATGGAGGCGAGCAGGTAGAGCGTCACCAGCGGCACGCCGATCCAGACATCAGTGATAATGGTTGCCCAGAAAGCGGTGGAACCATGCGCCAGAAAAGCGACCGGGCCGTCCACCAGCCCCCAATTCTGGAGCAGCCCGGAAATCATCCCGAACTGGCCGTTATACATCCAGCCCCACATGAAGATGCCGATCGCCATCGGCACGATCCAAGGAGGCATGGTGAGCACGCGGAACAGGGCCCGCCCCGGCACTGCGGCGTTCAGCATCACCGCGCCGAACGTGCCTATGAGCATCTTTATCGCCACTGAAAAGGCGGTCCAGACGAAGGTGCGAAGGATAACTTCCGCAAAAGTGCCGTTGAAAATCTTATTGTAATTGGCCGTGCCGACCCAATTTGTCGTCTTCTTCAGCGAGGCGTCCGTGAAAGACAGGATGAAGGTGTCGACCAATGGATAGGCGACGATCACCGTCACGTAGAGAGCGGCAGGAAGAAGCAGGATCCAGGCGAAAATGATCGTGCTGCGCCGAACGCTCATACCCTCGCCCTCTCAGGCTGCACGGTCGTGCAGGGCTTCGTCGAAGCGGTCCCAAAGGGGTCGGAGATCGACCACGGTCCTCTTCATCCGCGCCTCGTCCATGGAGAGTGCCAGAATGCCTGCTTCCAGCGCATCGAGCGGCGAGACCGGCAGCGGCCCGCCGTCCCTGACATGCGCTATGATCTCGGCCGCCATCTGTTCGTCGGCGCCGTAGTGTTGCGAAAGCGCCGTTTCCTTTGCGTATTGCTTCTCCACGACCTTCTTGCCCGAGAGCACCTCGTGCACGTCGAGATAACCCCTGATGAAATCGCCCTCCGCCATACCGCGCGATCCCATGACGCAAAAGCGACGGAACTGGTCCGGCACGTTGAGGTTGGTGTGGAAATTCATTGCGACGCCATTGGCATACTCAATAATGGCGACCTGGTAGTCGATGATATCGCCGTCGCTGTCGAAGACCCTGTCGGAACCGCGCCAGCCACTCGGCTTGCGGTGGAAAAGCTGGAGGTCGTTTATGCCGTCGCGGGTCGGGTCATTGGCGGGAATGAAACTCTTGCGGCCACCAAAACTGGCGACACGTTCGGGGCGCGCTCCGACCACGCCATTGTAGAGATCGAGGTCGTGGCAGCATTTCTCGAGCATGAAGCTGCCGGCATAGCGTCCGTATCGGCGCCAGTCGCGCATGAAGAAGGCGCCGTGATAGGGTTCGATGTGCTCGGCGGCTTCGATCGAAACCACGTGTCCGAGCGTTCCCGCGGCTTGCGCGGCGCGCAGGTCGCGATAGAGCGGCGCATAGCGCAGCACGAGGCCGACCATCAGCCGGTCAGGTCCGTGTTTCGAAAGCAGGGCCGCAAGTTCCAGGCTTTGCTCGATGGTGCTGACAAGAGGCTTTTCACAGAAAACCTTGAGGCCCGCTTCGAGGCCAATGCGGATATGGTCGAGATGCAGATGGTTCGGCGAGCCGATCATGAGGAGGTCGAGCGTCTCTCCGGCGATCAGCTCTTCGGGCGTGGCGTACGCCTTGCCCGCGGAAATGCCCTTCTCGGTCAGCGTGGCCAGACCGGCCGGCTCCGGATCGACATATCCCGCGATCTCGAAGGCTTCATCGATCGCCTTGAAGACGTAGCCCAGGTACCCCAGACGGAATCCGAGTCCGATTATCCCGACTTTCATGCTCACGCTGTTCCCTCGGTCGACGTAATTATTTTTCGTAGACTGAGATAGAAATTTCTATGCGTCAACAAAAAAGCGGGAAATACACTATTTGTTGAAATTCATTTTCATAGCTGCAAGTGTGTCGCCCGCAATTTAGACGTGAACCCTCCCGGCAAGTGTCCGCTCCAGACCTTGTAATGCGTCGTGAATGAGGACAGCCAGCGCGGCGACGATGAGGCCGCCCTGGAGGACAAAGGCGAGATTATTCGACTGAAGTCCGGCGATGATGACTTCGCCAAGCGTCTTTGCTGCAACAGTCGACCCGATGGTTGCCGTCGCAAGACTGATCACGACGGAAAGGCGGACACCCGTCAGGATCACCGGCAGAGCCAGGGGAAGCTCGATCCTGATAAGCCGCTGGCTTCCGGTCATTCCCGCGCCGCGTGCAGCTTCCACTACGGTCGGCGGCAACGTCGTCAGGCCTGTCAGGGCGTTTTCGAAGATTGGCAGAAGCCCGTAGAGGAAAAGGGCGATGAGGGTCGGCTTTTCGCCGAACCCATAGATTGGCACCGCAAGCGCAAGTACCGCCACCGGCGGGAAAGTCTGCCCGATATTCACAAGGCTGCGCGAGAGCGGCAGAAATTCGGCGCCCGCTTTCCGCGTAACGATGATCGCCAGAGAAACGGCGACGACGGTGGCGGCAAACGTCGCGATGAAGACCGTCCTCAAATGCAGAACCGTCAGCCAGAAAAGACTGCCCTGGTTGTAGATGGCCGGCGCGTTCTCCTGAACCAGGGGCGTCAACATCGCCTCGAACCATGCGGGTTGCAGGAGGAACGCCAGCAAGACAACAAGTACCGCCAACCGAAAGAGATTGGGTAAGGTGAACATCATCGCGGCCTCGCCGCACGCTTCACGATGGCTTGGAGAGTAACCCTGCCGAGAATCTCGCCGTTCGCCGCCGCGACCGGCAGCGCCGAGCGGCCCGACCACAGAAGTTCCGACAGCGCATCGCGCTGGCTGAGGACCTCCGGAACGGGCCGGCCCTCCGCCGAACCGGGCTCGACCGCCTCGCCGACCGTTTCGATGCCGAGCAGCCGAAACGGACGCTCGCTGGCGCCAACCAGGGTCTCGACGAAGGGCGTGGCGGGCTTGACAAGCATTTCGGCGGGGGTCGCATATTGCACCACCTCGCCCTTGTCCATCACCGCGATCTTGTCGGCGAGATGGAAAGCCTCTTCCATGTCATGCGTAACGAGGATGATCGTGGTTCCGAAGTGCTTCTGAATGGCGGCCAGGTCTTCCTGAGCCTTGGAGCGGATGATCGGATCAAGCGCACCGAAGGGTTCGTCCATCAGAAGCACGTTTGGCTCCGCCGCAAGCGCTCTCGCAACGCCCACCCGCTGCTGCTGTCCGCCGGAAAGCTCGTGAGGGTAGCGCGGCCCGAAGTCCGCCGGATCGAGCTGGAAGAGCTTCAGCAATTCTTCGACCTTGGCTTCGGTCCTGTCCTTCTCCCAGCCGAGCAATGTCGGCACGGTCGCGATGTTCTGAGCGACCGTGCGATGCGGGAAAAGACCGTGGCCCTGAATGGCGTAGCCGATGCGCCGCCGCAATTCGTAACCCGGGATCGACCGATTGTCCTCGCCGTCGATCTTGACGATCCCCGCCGTCGGTTCGACGAGGCGGTTGATCATTCTGAGGAGCGTCGTCTTGCCTGAGCCGGAGGTGCCGACGATAACGGTGACCGTATGCGGTGCGACCGTCAGCGTGACACCGTTCACGACCGTCGTATCGCCATAGCGCTTGGTAACTTCTTCTATTTGGATCATGCGGCATTGCCCTGACTGCTATTTGGCACGGTCATTTCGATCAATGCGTCCAGTACGATCGCCGCGGTGAAGGCCAGCACGACCGTCGGGATGGCGCCCAGCAGCACCAGATCCATCGCCGTCTGACCGACCCCTTGGAAGACGAAGACGCCGAAGCCGCCTCCGCCGATAAGAGCGGCGATCGTGGCGAGCCCGATATTCTGCACGAGCACGATACGAATGCCGGTCAGGATGACCGGAAAGGCCAACGGGAACTCGATCGTAACAAGGCGCTGCCGATCCGTCATGCCGATACCTCGGGCCGCGTCGTTGGCTGCGCGCGGCACACCCGCGAGCCCCACCACTGTGTTGGCAACGACCGGAAGCAGAGAATAGAGGAAAAGTGCGACGAAGGCGGGGGCCGCACCGATGCCGCGAATGCCGACCGCCGAAGCGCCGGGAATATTTGCGGCGATCCAGCCGAGCGGCGCGATCAAAATACCAAAAAGCGCAATGGATGGGATCGTCTGGATGGCGTTCAGGACGTTGAGCACGCCCGCCCGCAGCCGTTCGACCCGGTGGCACAGAATGCCTAGAGGCAAACCGACGACGGTGGCGGCGGCCAGCGAGCCGAGCGCCAGCGTCACGTGGCGGCCAGCCTCGGCCCAGAACAAATCGGCCCGATTGGCATATTCCTTCATGATCGAAAGCCCGTCCCAGCGGCCGGCGACGAGCATTGACCCTGCAAGAACGAGAACGCCCGCCAGTACGAGAAGGCGCAGACCGGGTCCTGGATTAAGGCGAGTCAGGGCATCGGTGAGCAGCAGCGAGAATGCGAAAACCAGAACCCAGAAGCCGGATGCGGGGGACACCCGTGCATAGCTATTCTCCGGCGGCGTCAGATGATCTGCCGCAATTCCGATCAGACCGGCGAGAGCCGCCAGTGCAGCGAGCGCCATGGCCATCCGGAAAAGGGCCGGCGTCCTCAGAAGCGCGACTGCAGCGCCGGCGACCACGAGGAAGAGGAGCCCGTAGCCGAGGTGTGGAGGAAGAGCTTCCATTATACCCCGCGCTTCGCCCTGAATGATTCTGTTTGCGCGATATGTCGCGAAAGGGGCAAGGAGCGCGCCATAAAGGGCGAGTATCGAGATGATGACCCCGAGTTTGTCGAAACGGAATGCCAAGCGTTCTTTTTCCTGGATTATACCAATCGCCATTCGGCCGTCCGTTCGACGCAAGATGAAAAAAGCGCGGTCGGAGCCTTATCCGACCAGCGCCCTTCCCTCACGTCAAGCTATTTCAGGAAGCCGTTTGCCTTCAGGAAATCCTCCGCAACGGCTTTCGCCGACTCGCCGCCGACCTGCACGCGGCCGTTGAGCTCCTGCAGGGTCGTCAGGTCGAGCTTTTCGAAGACGGGTTTCAGCAGTTCTTCGATTGCCGGATTTTCCTTCAGAACCGCCTCGCGAATGACCGGCGCAGGCTGATAGACCGGCTGCACGCCCTTGTCATCCTCGAGGACGACAAGGCCAGAGGGAGCGATTCCGCCGTCCGTGCCGTAGACCATTGCAGCATTGGCGCCGTTCGTCTGGTTTGCCGCAGCCGCGATCGTCGCGGCGGTGTCGCCGCCGGAGAGCGTGATCAGCTGTTCCGGTTTCAGCTTGAAGGAATAGGTTGTCTGGAAGGCCGGTAAGGCGGCAGCTGAGTTGACGAATTCGGACGACGCCGCAAGCACGACCTCGCCACCGCCGGAAACATATTTGCCGAAATCCGAGAGCGTCTTGAGATTATTCTTTTCGGCAACGTCCTTGCGCAGCGCGATAGCCCAGGTGTTATTGGCCGGCGACGGCGTCAGCCAGACGATCTTGTTGGCTTCGTAGTCGAGCTTCTTTGCCTCTTCATAGGCTTTGGCCGCATCCTTCCAGGCCGGATCCTCGGCCTTCTCGAAGAAGAAGGCGGCGTTGCCGGTATATTCCGGATAGATATCGATCTCGCCGGCGATGATCGCCTTTCGAACGACAGGTGTGGCGCCGAGCTGCACGCGGTCCGTCGTCTTGATGTCGTTGGCGTTCAGGATGGAGAGAATGATGTTGCCAAGAACGCCGCCCTCCGTATCAATCTTCGAGGAGACGACGACGTCGGCTTCTGCCGGCGCGGTGGCAAGCGCAAGCACGAAGGCGGTGCCGATCAGTGTCCTGGTAAAGTTCAGTCTCATGATTGTCTCCCTCTCGGTTTCAACCTCGAAAATTGATCACAGATTCTCCGCCGCGTCCGGCCAAGTCATTTCATATATGTAAGCTTTCGGCGAAAAATAGAGCCGGATGTCCCTGCAGTTGATATCCGCACCAGCCGCCGTCCCGCTCTGACCGGGCGCCTCGTCGAGTTGCACATTGCAATCAAGCTTAATGTGGACCACTCTTCCGCCCGGCGCCAGCATCTCCTCGGGGGTTGTCATGAACAAGCACTTCGATGCAATCATCATAGGTGCCGGCCAGGCGGGGCCGTCCCTCGCCGGACGGTTGACCGACGCCGGCAAGACTGTCGCGCTCATCGAGCGCAAGCTCTTCGGAGGCACCTGCGTCAATACGGGCTGCATGCCGACAAAAGCCATGGTCGCAAGCGCCTATGCGATCCATACGGCCCGCCGCGGTGCCGAATACGGGATGACGACAGGGCCCGTTTCGGTCGATTTCGGCCGCGTCATGGCGCGAAAGGAAAAGGTGCGGCTCGATGCCCGTTCCGGCCTGCAAAAATGGCTCAGGGGTATGACGAACTGCACCCTCTTCGAGGGCCACGCCCGTTTCGGCGGTCCGCGGGAGATCCGCATCGGCGAGGAGCTGATTTCGGGAGAGCAGATCTTTATCAATGTGGGCGGCCGCGCCGCCGTTCCGGCTCTGCCCGGCGTTAACGGCATTCCCTATCTGACCAACAGCTCCATCATGGACCTCGCCGAACTGCCGGAACATCTCGTCATCGTGGGAGGCAGCTATATCGGGCTCGAATTCGCCCAGATGTTCCGCCGCTTCGGCTCCGATGTTACCGTTATAGAGAAGGGGCCGCGTCTGATCGGGCGGGAGGATCCGGAAGTTTCCGATGCAATCCGCGAGATCCTCGAGAACGAAGGCATTCGGATACGCACGAATGCGGAATGCATCCGCTTCTCGCAAACAGCGGCCGGCATCGCCGTCGGCGTCGATTGCACCTCGGGCGAGCCGGAGGTGACCGGTTCCCATGTGCTGCTTGCGACCGGCCGCCACCCGAATACGGATGACCTGGGCTTGGAAAAGGCTGGTGTAAAAACCGATGCACGGGGCTATATCGAGGTCGACGACAGCCTGCGCACGAATATTCCGCACATTTTCGCGATGGGCGATTGCAATGGCCGAGGCGCATTTACGCACACGTCCTACAACGATTTCGAGATCGTCGCCGCCAATCTCCTCGATGACGATCCGCGCCGCGTGAGCGACCGCATCCAGACCTATGCACTGTATATCGACCCACCGCTGGGTCGCGCCGGTATGACGGAAACCGAAGCGCGCAAAAAAGGATGCAAGCTCCTTATCGGGACCCGGCCGATGACCCGGGTCGGCCGCGCGGTCGAAAAGGGCGAAACGCAGGGCTTCATGAAAGTGATCGTCGATGCGGACACCAAGGATATTCTGGGTGCCTCGATTCTCGGGACGGGTGGGGACGAAGCGATACAGAGCATCCTCGACGTGATGTATGCGAAGAGGCCATATACGACGATCAGCCGCGCCGTGCACATACACCCGACCGTATCGGAACTCATCCCGACGGTTTTCGGGGATCTTTCGCCGGCGGACTGAAAGCGCGCCCGTCATTCGCCTGCGGGCACCTTTTCCCCGCAAACGGGAGAGGGCTAACCGAGGAGAGGGGCAGATCCGAGAGACGGCGCCGCGCGATCGATCACATCCTGTCGCTGAACCACCGCAGCGACATGCAGGAAAGCCCCGCGTCGATCTTGCCGATTTCCGTCGTTTTCAGCGGTACGACCATGTAGCCGGCCTTGTCGAGCATCTCGATGGTCCTCGGGAAATCGGAGCCGACCATAACCACGTCGTTGACCCGCAGAGCGTTGGCGGCCGGTTCTTCGCCCTCAGGGATGATCATCTGCCGGAACTTCCCGAAGACGCCCGAACGCGCAAGACGATCGGTGGACAGCACCGTTTCATCGTCGAGCAGCGAGCAATCGGTCTTGAAGTGCAGGACGCCTTCAGGTGTCGCAACGATCTCGCTCGCGCGCCCCAGTTTTTCGAGGCACGCCCGCAGCGCCGCTGCGCCCTCCTTATCGGTTCTTGCAGAAAGGCCGATCATGACGCTTTCCCGAGTCGTCAGCACATCGCCGCCATCGGCATAGCCCTCGGGCAGGTCGAGCACCGCATCGAACATGTCGTGCAGCGTCGGGGAGATTTCCTCGACCTCCTTGGCGCGTGTGGCCGCACCCGGTCGAAGCAGGATCGCCCCTTCCGTGAAAACGAGAGCGGGATCCTCTACGAAAACCGAGTCCGGGAAGGCTTCGAGCGCCGGCAGCAGGGTGACAAGGACGCCGGCATCGCGCATTGCCTCGACATAGGCGTCGTGCTCAGACTTGACCCCCTCATAGGTGGGGTTGCCGCGATCTTCGGCGCGCAAACCGTTGACGACCGATCGCGATGGCGAGCGCGCGATGATTGAATTGAATTGATAAGCCGGACGCGTCATTGCGGACTCTTCTCCCTTTGTTTAATTTTCTATTCAGCCGACACCGTGCTTACGAAATCCGGCCCGCCGCGCAACGTGTTGCTGACGGTGCAGATCTCCTCCTCGGCCGCCTCGGCAATGGCGTGGCGGACCGTCTCGTCGAAATCCCCCTTGATGATGAAGGCGATATCGAACCGCGCGACGCGAGAAGGTTCGTCATGGGCCTTCTCGCCGGTGACCTTGACGGAAACCTCGGTGAGACGGTCGAGCACACCGAAACGGCTCGCCGCGATGCGGGCGCTGAGCACCAGGCAGCTCGCGAGCGATGCATAGAGAAGATCGAGCGGCCCGAATCCCGGCTGCGAAGGATTTGTGACGATATCGAGCTCGCCGCCGGTAAGCGACTTAACATGCGGCAAACCGGTTCGTCCGACAACGGCGCTCGCCCCCGTCTCCCGAGTCCTCACTTTGAGCTCGGCCATCGGCGTGCCCTCTTTCAGATGGTTTCTGGCGGAACGACGCCTTTGGTAAAAAGAAAGCAGCCGTAAAACCGTGTCTCGCCGGTGGTGATGACGCAATAGGCCTTCTTCGCTTCCTCATAGAAGGCAAAACGCTCGATGCCGTACATCGGCGCGGGCTTCCCCTCGGCGCGATCGATTTCGGCCTGCACCTCGCGTTGCACGCCCGGGACCTCGTCGGGTGCGCCCATGACCTCCATGCGCCCGGCCGAAGGCTGCAGCGGCGTATCGAGGGGAAGCACCGAAAGGATAGCCTTCGCCGCGCGCGCCGCCGAAACATTGTCGATATGCAGCAATTTGCCGAGCGTGGTCTGTCGTGCGATGGCATCCGACGGGAAATTGGTATCGGAAATCACAAGCGTGTCACCATGCCCCATAGAGCGCAACGCATGCAGCACATCGGCATTCAGAGCCGGGTCGATATTCTTGAGCATCCTGTTCTCCTCCACTGCGTTCTCCGGGACATAACCGGCCGGGAAACGCGCAGCAAATCAAAGTACCACCGCGACTTTTGCGCACCCTCCGACCACATTCCTAAACGAGCAGGAATAATGGAGAAAGAAGCCCGCCGCTGATCATCACGCTACCGTCGCATCAGGGAAGCTGAAATGATAAGCGGCGCGATGGCATCAGGCCGTTTCCGGCGCGCCCCGTCAACAGCCAGTTGCCCTTTCTCCACGCTTCCGAGGGGAAGACCACCGCTTGGGAAAAGCGGGAGTCTATTCGCCGTAAGGAATCCAGATGTTCTTGACGTCGACGGCGCGCCGCAGGAATACCTGTCCTTCCGCCGCAGAGCGATCCATCCAGTCGATCGACCGGCCGTAATCGACGAAGGTACGCTTGAGATTGCCTATGGACAACCTCTCGACCAGCGTCGAAAGCTCCGGCGAACCGAAGGCCCAGAGCGCGTCAACATCGTTGTGCGCGGCGAGCGCCTTGGCGAGCTCGGTCGCCAAACCGGTGACGATGTTGATTACGCCGGGCGGCACGTCTGAGGTCTCGAGGACGGAATAAAAGTCGGTCGCGGCCAGGGGATGCGTTTCGCTCGGCACCGCGATCACCCGGTTTCCGACGGCGATCAGCGGAGCCACGAGACTGACGAGCCCGAGCAGCGGCGCTTCCGGCGGGCAGATGACGCCGACAACGCCCTGCGGCTCCGGCATGGCCAGAGCGACCCCGCGCAGGGGCGGCTGATGCACGACGCCTTCGTATTTGTCCGCCCAGGCGCCGTAGCTGAAGAGCCGGGCAATCGAAGCCTCGACCTCCGTTCGGGCACTGGCGGCCGACGCCCCCGTCATTGCGGCGATGCGATCGGCGAATTCCGCCCCGCGGCTGCTCAGATTTTCGGCGATGTAATAGAGGATTTGAGCGCGGTTATGCGCGGTTGCGGAAGACCAGCCCGAGGCACCCCGGGCCGCAACGACGGCGTTGCGTATATCCTTGCGGTTGCCCTCGCCGACCTCGCCGACCACCTTGCCTTTGGGTGAAAGCACGGGCCGCGAATAGTTCCCGTCCGGCCGCGCCTGCTTTCCATCGATGAAGAGCTTGGCCGTGCGATCGAGCACAGGCAAGACGAAGTCGCCTGCCGCCGTTTTCGGAGCCGGCGTGGCGGGTTCTGCGCGCAGCTTCCTGCCGATCCACGCCTTCGGCTTCAAATACTCGTAGCAACCCTCGCGTCCGCCCTCTCGGCCGAAGCCCGATTCGCGTTTTCCGCCGAAGCCAGCCGCTGCATCGAAGAGATTGGTCGCGTTCACCCATACGACGCCGGCCGCAAGCTTGGCGGCAACATGCAGGGCAAGCCCGATCGTTTCGCTCCAGACGCTCGCGGCGAGGCCGTAGCGGCTATGGTTGGCAAGCTGAATCGCCTCGTCCGGCGTACGGAAGGTCATGGACACGGCCACGGGGCCGAAAATCTCCTCCGTCGCGACCACGGAAGTCGGCTGGACCCCGGTCAGCAGCGTCGGCCGATAGAAACTGCCGCCCTTCGGCAACTCGATCCTGGGCTGATGCATCGACGCACCTTCGGCGACACCCTTTGCCACCAGCTCTGCGATACGCTGCAACTGAACGGGCGCGACGATCGCCGCCATGTCGATTGACTTGTCCAGGGGATGTCCGACGCGAAGCGTGTCCATGCGCCGCTTCAAACGTTCATGGAAAACCGGTGCCACGCCTTCCTGCACCAGGAGGCGGGAACCAGCGCAGCAGACCTGCCCCTGATTGAACCAGATCGCGTCCACGACGCCTTCGACCGCTGCGTCGATATCGGCATCGTCGAAAACGATGAAGGGCGATTTGCCGCCAAGCTCCAAGGTCAGCGACTTTCCAGAGCCGGCAGTCTTTTCGCGAATGAGGCGCCCGATCTCGGTCGATCCGGTAAAGGCGATCTTGTCGATATCCTCATGCTCTACGATGAGTGCTCCCGTCTCGCCCTCGCCCGTCACCACGTTGAGAACGCCCGGGGGAAGCCCCGACGCGGCGGCCATCTCCGCAAAGAGCAGGGCCGTTAGAGGCGTATACTCCGCGGGCTTCAGGATCACTGTGTTGCCGAGTGCCAGTGCAGGCGCGACTTTCCAGGCGAGCATCAAAAACGGGAAATTCCACGGGATGACCTGGCCGACGACCCCCACCGGCACCTGATCGGCGAACTCCGTTTCCTGGAGCTGCGCCCATCCGGCGTGATGATAGAAATGCCGGGCGGCAAGCGGGACGTCGATGTCTCTCGTTTCCCGGATCGGTTTGCCGTTGTCCAGGGCTTCGACGACGGCGATCAAACGGGCATGGCGCTGGATCAGCCTCGCAAGCGCATAGAGGTGCCGTGCGCGGGCATGGCCGGAGAGCTTGGCCCAGGGGCCCTGCGCCTTGCGCGCCGCCGCCACCGCCGCGTCGACGTCCTCGCGCCCGCCGCGTGCGATTCCTGCGAGCAATGCGCCCGTCGCCGGTTCGAACGTGTCGAACGTCTTCCCGGAGACCGCAGCGACAAAGGCGCCATTGATGAAGTGTCCGAACTTGCCTTCATGCCGGTCGAGCCAGGCGCGTGCCTCCGTATCGGCTTCGGGAGCCACGCCGTAGGACATATCGTCGAAGAAGGTCGCAACGCTCATTTCATCATCCTATCGGGTGTCTGTTCAGGGCCGAATAGGCACCGCTCACGTGATGCTCGAGCTGGCGCTCGATATCGCCGAGCAGGCTCGATGCCCCGACGCGGAAAAGATCGGGCTCGAGCCAATCTCGCCCGAGTTCCTCTCTCATGAGGAACTGGTAGTTCAACACGTCCTTGGCGGCGGAGATTCCTCCGGCCGGCTTGTAACCGACCTTCAATCCTGTCCGCTCCTCGTAGGCCCGGATCATCCTGAGCATGGCGAGGGTGACGAGCAGCGTCGCGTTCACCCCCTCCTTTCCCGTCGATGTCTTGATAAAGTCGGCCCCCGCCATCATACAGACAAGCGAAGCGCGCGCGACGTTGCGGAGCGTCTTCAGGTCGCCGGTCGCGAGGATGGCCTTGACATGGGCGTCGCCGCAGGCCGCACGAAAATCCCGCATTTCGTCGTAGAGCGCCTGCCAGTTGCCGGTCAGAACATGCTCGCGCGTGATGACGATGTCGATCTCCCGGGCACCGTCGGCAACCGAAGCTTCGATTTCCCTGAGCTTGACGTCATGCGGCACGAGGCCGGCCGGAAAGCCTGTGGACACTGCCGCGACCGGAATGCCCGAGCCCTCCAGGGCATCCACCGCAGTCGAAACGAAGCGGTGATAGACGCAGATCGCCCCGGTCGTGATGCCGCGATCGCCCATACCAAGTGCGTCGAGAATGTCCTGGCGCACCGGCTGACGCGCCTTGGCGCACAGGCGCTTGACGCGTTCGGTCGTGTCGTCGCCACTGAGCGTCGTCAGATCGATGCATGTGACGGCTTTCAAGAGCCAGGCGGCCTGCGCATCTTTCTTGACGGTGCGCCGGCCCGGCAGCGTCTGAACGCGGCGTTCGGCCGCGGAAAGATTGACGCGCTGATCCAGGACCCAGGAAAGGTCGAGTTCGACACCGTCGTTGCGCGGCCAGTTATCGCCGGCGCCGGCGGGGTGCACCGCCGTGCTTTTCAGAGCAAGGTCTTCCAACCGATTTCTCCCCGATCTTCCCCGACCATTGTTGCGGCTCCTGGAGCGGACGGAATGTTAGCTTTATAACAACTTCTGTTAGATTTCCATCATTCCTAGGTGCCTGTCAAGGCAGAGTCCCCAGCGAGCGCCGTCTCACCGTCTTCCGTGACCAGCGACCGAAAGGCACTGAGCGGAGCAAAGAAGGCCGCCTTCAGCTTGCCCAGCTTGCTTTTGTCCGCAACGAGGTAGTTCTCACGCGCCAGCGAAATCACCTTCTGCTTGACCGGCACCTCATGGAAATGAACGCAGGTCGCTCCCCGCACCGGGTCAATCCCGGCGGCCGAAAGAAAAGCGACATTGATGCCGAGCCTTTCGAGTGTCTCAAGACCGGGCGCGCCGGAAAAGGAAGCAGATGACGAATGGTAGACGCCTCCCAGCATCACGATGCGGAGATTTGCCTTCCGCGTCAGCCTTTCGGCTGTGTTCAACGAATAACATACCGCCGTTATCGAGTAATTCTCCGGTATCAGATCGACCAGATATTCGAGCGTGGTGCCGCAATCGATGAAGATCGTCTCGTCGGGTCGGATGTGCCGGGCGGCATGCCTGCAAGCCTCCCGCTTTGCCGCGGCATGGCTGTCTGCCGCGCGGGCAAGCTCGTAGGGCGCATCGCTCTCGATGTCGGCCGCTGAAACGATGTGACCGCCCAGGTATCCGAAAAGCCCGGGGTTGTCGGCGACATCGCGGCGTACGGTCATTTCCGACACGCCGAGCAGCGCCGCCGCCTCCTTCAGATGCACGGTCCTGCGCGATGAAAGCGCGTTGGACAAGATGGCGATGCGTGACGCCCTACGGCTGGCCATGTTCATTCCGTACGAAAGCAAGCTCTAGCGGGATGCGCTTTTGTGAGAATTATCACAGTTTCAAAGCCGTCCGCAAGCGGACGCGTCGGGTCACCGACGCTCGGCTCGAGGGTGTCACGCCACGCGCAGCCACAGACTGTGCCGGAGGTACCGTTTCCTCGATTGACAATGCAGGGCGATGATTGAAGAGTAATTTACAATCGAAGCGGCCAGCGTCGGGGGGACTTATGTCTATGCGGGCGTTTCTCAGTTTTTCGGCCATTCTTCTCACTCTCATTTCACTCGGCGCGCCGGTTTTCGCCGCCGAGCCCGAGCGCAGAGTCGAACTTTCCGGTGATGCCGACTATTTCGGCTTCGATCTGCGCACCGAGCAGAATGTCTCGCTCGACCAGTGCCAGAGCGCCTGCATCGCTGACCGCTCCTGCAGGGCCTTTACCTACAATCCAAAGGTGAAGTGGTGCTTCCTCAAATCCGACTTCAACCAACTGAACACGTTCGTGGGAGCGATCGCTGGAAAAGTCGTGGAAACCGCCGGTGGCGAAGCCGACATCGGGGCGCCGCCTGCACTTGACTTCGTCTCGGATGACCTCCTTCAGCAGGCGCGCGATGTGAAGGCCAATCTCGCCTTGACCGAAGATCAGCTCGGTTTCGGGGTAAACGGGCTCATCGAGATGGCGCATGGCGAGTTGACGGCCGGAAACTTTGTCGCTGCGCTCAAGGCGTTCCGAGGCGCGCTTGCAATAACACCGGAGGACGGTGCGCTATGGCTGGAAACGGCTCAGGCCGCAAACCAATTCACCGGCACGGACGTGGCGAGCGAGGCGGCACTCGCGGCACTCAACGGCTACCAGCTGACACGGACGGCAGAAGTGCGCGCGAATGCGCTCGCCACTCTGGCTTTCGCGCTTGACAGGCTGCAGAATTACCGCGCGGCGCTCCAGGCCTACAAGGCAAGCCTCGAACTCGTGCAGGCAAAGACGGTCGAAACTGCCTATCTCGATCTCAGGGCGCGGCAAGGCTTCCGCGTGACCGGCCATACGGTGGATGCAGACGGCGCCAGTCCCCGTGCCTGCGTGCAATTCTCCGAGCCGCTTCTCAAGAATGGTCCTGACTATTCCTCATTCGTGACGCTCAACGGCGCGGCTCCGCAGGCGTTGGAGGCAAAGGAAAGCGAAATCTGCATCGAAGGGCTGTCGCACGGGCAGCGTTACAAACTCGTATTGAGGCAAGGTCTGCCCTCCTCCGTCGAGGAAGTCCTGGAAACCCCCGTCAGCCTCGAAGTCTATGTGAAGGACCGAATGCCGGTGGTACGCTTCACCGGCGACAGTTTCGTCCTGCCCTCGACGGCACGGCGCGGCATTCCCATCGTCTCGGTCAACACCGAAAACGTCAAGCTCAGGCTCTACCGTATTGGCGACCGCAACATAACCTCTCTGCTCACCAGTTCTCAGTTCCTGACCCAGATCGACGGCTACAGTGAGGAGCGCATCAAGGACGAGAGCGGCGAACTCGTCTGGCAGGGCAGCGTCGACATCAAGACCGAGCTCAACAAGGAAGTGGTGACGAGTTTCCCGGTCGACGAGGCGCTGCCGCAACGCAAACCCGGCATCTACGTGCTGACTGCAAGCTCCGCAACCGGCCTCACCCAGGACTGGGATACGCGCGCGACGCAATGGTTCGTCGTGTCCGATATCGGCATGTCGACCTTTGCCGGCACCGACGGGCTTACCGTATTCGCCCGTTCGCTCGCCAGCGCCAAACCTCTCGCAGAGGTCGAACTTCAGCTGGTCGCCAAGAACAACGAAGTCCTCGGGAGCGCGACCACCGATGCGGACGGACGCGCAACCTTCTCAGCAGGGCTGATCCGCGGCACCGCGAGCATGACGCCGGCGGTGATTACCGCCCGGAAAGGTGGCGACGATTATGTCTTCCTCGACATGACGCGTGCCGGCTTCGACCTTTCCGACCGCGGCGTCACCGGGCGGGCAGCACCGGGTGCAATCGATGTCTTCGCCTGGACCGAACGGGGCATCTATCGCGCCGGCGAAACGGTGCATGCCGCGGCACTCGCCCGCGACGTCAACGGCGCTGCGATCGAGAAACTGCCGCTTACTTTCGTTTTCCTGCGCCCCGACGGCGTTGAAGACCGCCGTCTCGTCAGCGACGGCGGCAAGCTCGGCGGCCACACACTCGATCTGCCGGTCCCGGCGAACGCCATGCGTGGCACCTGGACGATGCAGATCTTCACCGATCCGAAAAGTTCGGCGATCGCTGAAAAGCAGTTCCTCGTAGACGACTTCGTGCCTGACCGCACCGAGTTCGACCTGACGAGCGATGCAACGGCGATCGAACTCGGAACGCCGGTCGAAGTTTCGGTAGACGGTCGCTACCTCTACGGCGCGCCGGCCGCAGGCCTTGCGCTGGAAGGCGAGATCACCGTGAAGCCAACGCGGCAGGATGAGGCGTTTAAGGGCTATTTCTTCGGCCTCGCGGACGAAGAAGCAAGCGAGGATACGCGGCTGCCTCTGGAGGCCCTCGAACCGCTCGATGAAACCGGCAGGTCGGTCTTCAATGTCGATCTGGCCGAGGTTCCCGCGACGACGCAACTGCTCAAGGCCGATGTGACGCTTCGCATGCGCGAGGCCGGCGGTCGCGCGGTCGAACGCATTTTGACCCTGCCGGTCAAACCCGAGGGGCCGATGATCGGCATCAAGCCGGAATTCTCCGGAGATCTCGCGGAAAACTCCGTCGGCAAATTCCATGTCATCGCCGTGGACGCGGACGGCCGGAAGGCCGCCATGCCGGCTCTTCCCTGGAAGCTCATCAGCGTCGAACGGAACTATCAGTGGTACCGCGACGGGACCGCCTGGAAATACGAGCCGGTCATCTCCACGAAGCAGGTAGCAAGCGGTTCAGTCGACGTAACGGAGGACGGCGCCGTGATTTCCGTGCCCGTCGGCTGGGGTCGCTACCGGTTGGAGATCGAGGCAACGACCCCCGACGGCCCGGCCTCGAGCGTTGAGTTCGATGCCGGCTGGTATGTCGAGGCCACGTCGACGGAGACACCGGACGGGCTGGAAATCGCTCTCGACAAGCAGGCCTATGCGGTCGGCGAAACGGCGAAGCTCAGAGTGTCGCCGCGCTTTGCCGGCGAACTCCTCGTGACTGTCGGCACCGAAAACCTGGTGACGACAAAGACCGCGACCGTTTCCGAGACCGGCGGCGAAGTGGAACTGCCGGTAACCACCGATTGGGGCGCGGGCGCCTATGTCACAGCGACGCTCTACCGCCCGGGCGATGCCCAGGAGAGCCGCATGCCGATGCGGTCGATCGGCGTCAAATGGGCCGCTGTCGACCCGGCGGACCGAAGGCTCGCCGTCAGCCTCGATGCACCTGAGAAGACCGTTCCGCGCCAGCCGCTCGACATCGGCCTTCAGGTGCGAGGCGCCGGTGCGAACGAAGACGCCTATGTCACCGTCGCCGCGGTAGACGTCGGCATCCTGAATCTGACACGGTACGAGGCGCCGGATCCAGATGGCTGGTATTTCGGACAAAGGCGGCTCGGCCTGGAGATTCGCGATCTCTACGGACGTTTGATCGACGGCTCGCTCGGGGCGACCGGCCGCCTGCGCACAGGCGGCGATGGCGGCCAAATGCCGCTCCAGGGCAGCCCCCCGACCGAAAAGCTTGTCGCCTTCTTCTCTGGCCCCATCAAGCTCGACGCCGAAGGCATGGCAAACATGCGTTTCGACATTCCGCAGTTCAACGGAACGGCACGCATCATGGCGGTCGCCTGGACGAAGTCCGGTGTCGGCCACGCCGTCAAGGACGTCGTCATACGCGATCCGGTCGTCGTCACATCGAGCCTGCCGAAGTTCCTGACACCCGGGGACCGGGCCGAATTGCGCCTTGAAGTGGCCAACACCGACGGTCCCGCCGGCGATTACCAGTTGCAGGTCACGACCAACGGCGCGGTGACGGTCGAACAAATAGCGGCCGAAACGCTGAACCTCGATGCCGGCAGCAAATCGATGCTGACATTACCGCTCGCCGGACGGTATCCGGGTGACGGTCTCGTCACGGTGACGCTCTCGAATGATGCAGGCCTGTCGCTGGAGCAGACGCTGAATATTCCGGTCCGTCCGGCAGCCCTGCCGGTCACACAGCGTCAGGTCGTCAATGTCGCCGCTGGCAGCAGCCTGACGGTCGACGAGCAACTGCTCGCCGACAGCCTGCTGCAGGGCGCCTCGGTCAGCATAAATGTAACGCGTTCGGCCGCCTTCGATATCCCGGCATTGCTGATGACGCTCGACCGCTATCCCTATGGCTGCGCCGAGCAGACGACGAGCCGCGCTTTGCCGCTCCTCTATCTCGGCGAGCTTGCCGGGCAAGCCGGACTTGCCGACGATGAGGGCGTGAAGAAGCGCGTGCAGGAGGCGATCTACCGGGTGCTCGCCTATCAGTCCTCCGCCGGCAGTTTCGGCCTTTGGAGCCCCGGCTCCGGCGATCTCTGGCTCGACGCCTATGTCACCGATTTCCTCACCCGCGCGCGCGAACAGAAGTTCGACGTTCCCGAGCAGGCGATGGTGCAGGCACTCGAAAACCTGCAAAACGCGCTGAGCTACGAGACGAACGTCAGGGATCGCGGCAATGAGATCGCCTATGCGCTCTATGTTCTTGCGCGCAACCGAAAGGCCGCCATCAGCGATCTGCGCTATTACGCGAACACGATGCTCGGCGATTTCCCGACCCCGCTCGCCAAGGCTCACATCGCTGCGGCCCTGGCTCTTTATGGCGATGCCCAGCGTTCGCAGGAGATCTTCGCGGTCGCCGCCAATATGTCGAGCGGCCTCGTCCATGTCAGCCTCGCCCGCTCCGACTACGGCTCCTCGCTGCGCGACGGCGCGGCCGTGCTCGCGCTCGCGGCCGAGAGCCGCCCCGTTCCGCCTGTCATCCCGGAACTATCCAAGATCGTCGCCCGTGAGTGGCAGCAGGCGAAATATACGAGCACTCAGGAACAGACTTGGATGCTACTGGCGGCACGCGCCATCCAGGGCGGCGACGAAGATATGAGGTTAGATGTAAATGGCGCCCAACGTAGCGGCAGCTACGCCGCGCGCATTACTGGCGATGCGTTGATCGAACACCCCGTCGTGATCCGCAACGAAGGCGCCGATGCGGTTTCCGCCGTAGTGACCACCGTTGCGGCTCCGGCACAGCCGCTCTCGGCAGGCGGCGAGGGCTTCACCATCGAGCGGACCTATTACACACTCGACGGAACTGCGGTCAATGTCAGCCAGGTACGGCAGAACGAACGCTATGTGGCGGTGCTCAAGGTGACCGAGAGCAACGATTGGCCTTCTCGATTGCTCATCACCGATCTCCTGCCCGCCGGCTTCGAGATCGACAATCCAAGTCTCGTCCACAGCGCCCAGCTTGCGAACTTCGAATGGATCGGCGAAGTCGAAGCTGCTCATACGGAGTTCCGCAGTGACCGCTTCGTGGCCGCGTTCAACCGCTCGACCGGCGACAACCGCGAGATCACGCTCGCTTATGTCGTCCGCGCGGTGACGCCCGGCACCTACGACCACCCTGCTGCAAGCGTCGAGGACATGTATCGGCCGCAGTTCTCGGCCCGTACGGCGACGGGCCGCATGGAGGTGCTGGCAGTCCAGTAGAACGCCCGATGACGTCCTTCCGGCGAACAGTGAACCGCAAAGGCAGAGCCCGGCCGTCCCGACTACGACGGGTGGTTATCGCAGTGCCTATTGCCCTCGCTGTATCCGCTCTCGCAGCCATCGCCCTCTTATGGGCCGACAGGGCCTTTCCCCCGCCCCTCTCCGAGGCTGCAACGGTCTCGGCCGAAGTCCTCGACAGAGACGGCCATCTCCTGCGCGCCTTTGCAACGGAAGGTGGCTTATGGCGGCTGAAGACAACCGTGGAGGACGTCGACCCGCGCTTCATCGAGATGCTGATCGCCTATGAGGACCAACGCTTTCGCGAACATCGCGGCGTCGACCCACTGGCGCTTGGACGGGCGGCGCTGCAATTCCTCACCAATGGCCGCATCGTTTCGGGTGCCTCGACGCTTTCCATGCAGGTTGCAAGGCTTATAGAGCCCCGCGAGCGGCGGACGCTGGCAGCGAAGTTCCTGCAGGTCGCGCGTGCCATTCAGATTGAACGGCGTCTCGACAAGGACGAGATCCTCGACCTCTATCTGACCCGTGCGCCCTATGGCGGCAACCTCGAGGGCGTACGTGCGGCAAGCCTCGCCTGGTTCGGCAAGGAGCCGCGCCGTCTTTCGGCGGGCGAGGCGGCACTGATGGTGGCGCTGCCGCAATTGCCGGAAAAGCGGCGGCCCGACCGCAATCTGGCGGCCGCCGAGGCGGCCCGCAAACGTGTGCTCGCCCGCGCTGCAGTCGCCAAAGTCATTGGCGATGGAGAAGCGGAGCGAGCGGCGATGACCGCCATACCGACACGCCGACTTCAGCTTCCAGTCCATGCTGCCCATCTGGCGGAGGCGGCACGTCGGAAGGATCCGGCGGCCCTGGAGCATCCGACGACGCTCAGCCGTAATGTTCAGCGGGGGCTCGAAACGGTCGCGAGAGAGAGTGCCGTAAAGCTCGGCTCAAAGGTGTCGATCGCCATGGTCATGGCCGACATCAGGACGGGCGAAATCGTCGGAGAGGTCGGCTCGGCAAACTATTTCGACGCAAGCCGGTCCGGCTGGATCGACATGACGCGGATCACCCGCTCCCCGGGATCGACGTTGAAACCCTTCATCTACGGCCTTGCGTTCGAAGAGGGGCTCGTCAGTCAGGAGACGATCGTCGAAGACCGGCCGGCGGACTTCTTCGGCTACCGCCCACGCAATTTCGACATGAGCTACCAGGGCGATGTCAGCGTGCGGCAGGCGCTGCAACTTTCCCTGAATGTGCCGGCGATCCGCCTGCTCGACGCCGTGGGACCATCGCGACTGATGGTCCGCTTCCGCCGTGCCGACATCCGGCCGAGACTGCCGCCACATGAAGCACCGGGCCTTGCGATCGGGCTAGGCGGAGTGGGCATCACGCTTCGCGAGTTGGTGCAGCTCTATGCGGGCCTGGCAAACCACGGCATACCGGTGCGCCTGGGCAACGGCGTCGAAGGCGTTCCTGGTCCCATCGACGGCGAACCGCTCCTGTCAACAGTGGCGGCCTGGCATGTCGCGGACATTCTCTCCGACGTGCTGCCGCCCGCGGGAAGCCGTCGGCGCGGTATCGCCTACAAGACCGGCACCAGCTACGGCTATCGCGACGCCTGGTCCGTAGGGTTCGACGGCCGCTATGTGCTTGGTGTCTGGGCCGGCAGGCCCGACAATGGCGCGGTGCCCGGTCTCACCGGTTACGGTGCGGCCGCCCCAATCCTTTTCGAGGGTTTTGTCAAGGCCGGGATTGGGACGACGCCGCTGCCCGGCCCGCCGGCGGGTGCTGTCCGGCTTGCCCAGGCCGATCTGCCGGTCAGCCAGCGGCGGTTCTCCATCAATGCGAACGGTCTGCTTGCAGCCTCGGCTCGGGAGCCGGCTCCACAGATCGTGTTCCCGCCCGAGGGTGCTCACGTAGAGCTCAGCGTAAGGGGCCAGGCAGCGATGTCCCCCTTGACGCTAAAGCTCCAGGGCGGTCGGGCCCCCTTCCGCTGGCTGGCCAATGGTCGTCCGCTACCCGAGGCAACGCGCCGGCGGGTCAGCCGCTGGCTGCCGGATGGCGGCGGCTACTCGACACTCACCGTTATCGACGCGCTCGGTCGGGCCGCCAGTGTTCGCGTCTTCGTCCAGTGAAACGACGCGAGCGTCCGGCCTTAGGCTGACTGCGCAGCCTTGACGATGCCGGTTTGCGGCTTTTGGGCCGGTGGCGTCATGACGAGCGGCATCCCCGCCTCAAGGCAAGCGGCGATGAAGGCTTCCCGCGCCACTGCCGCCGGCGTCATCCGGTTCAACGCCCGCCGGCACGTCCGCACCGCGCGTTCGTAGCGCTCGCCCCTCCTGAGGGGCCATTCGTTTTCCAGGAAGTCGAGAGCCTCGTACACGGAGGCAAAACTGTGCGTCAGACCGTTGGAAAGGCGCACGGTGAGAGGGATCGTCCAGGGGATCTCATTGAGAAGCATTTCTTCCTCCTTTCCTATGCCGTCAATGAAATGCGGGCCGGAACACCGCACCCGCGTTGCTCAGCCCGATCCAGATAGATATTGGAGCGGAAAAGGTAAATTCAAGAACCTCGATCACCAGCTTTGGCCCTCGTTCTGAACGCCGATTTTCGCCTCCGCCGGGGACCCGGACAGCGGCGAAAATCAAGTCGCGGAGGCCCTTGAAACCCGGCTCCGAATGACTAAATCGGGTGCAAGAGCCGCCTGTAAGGGGTTCGCAAGTCGAGGGGCACCGTTCTCTTCGGCGCTCCTCATCGTCCATGTTGCTCAAGGAGGATATGGCTATGAGAACAAGCTTCGATTTCTCGCCGCTGTCGCGCTCCAGCGTTGGCTTCGAACATCTGTTCGACCTCTTGGATTCCGCAAGCCGCCTGGCACCTGGCGACAATTGGCCGCCCTACGACATCTTGCGTGTCGGTGAGAACCAGTACCGGATCGCAATGTCGGTAGCGGGCTTCGCCCCGGACGAGATCACCATCACGCACGAGCAGCAGATGCTGACCATCACCGGTGCGAAAGCCGGGGAAGACGACACCGAATACCTCTATCGCGGCATTGCCGCACGCAGCTTCGAGCGTCGATTCCAGCTCGCCGACTTCGTCACCGTAACCGGCGCGAACCTCGCCAACGGCATGCTCAAGATTGATCTCGTTCGTGAGCTTCCAGAGCAGATGAAGCCGCGTCGAATCGAGATACAGCAGGCAGAAGCACTGCCGGGCGGCGAATCCTCGAAACAGATAGAAGGCGAAAAGCACGCAGCGTAGCTGCGTATGCCGACGGCACTGAAGCGCCGGCGCCCGCGGGCGCTTCAGTTCCAGGAGATCGAGAGGGAGGGCGGGCGCAATTTTCCCGCGTATCCCTCAGCAGTAGCGGCGGCAGCCCCCCAACCGCCTGTCGGCGTTTTCTTTCCGCAGGCGTGGCGAAAGGACAAGCGGCACCCTCTGGGGTTCCCTTTCTCTGCTTGCCGGGAAAGCGTCATAACCGCACCAAATCAATGCGCTACAATGGCTTTTGAAACTATTGATCAAGGCGACTTCTGCAACGTTCATGCCGTTGCCAGTTCGACGTCCGCCTGAGCTTTCGTCTGCCGGCGGCGGCATTTCATCGGCTTACCGGCCACGTAGACTTCAGCCACCGAACGGTCGTCCCCCATCGTTTGCACGATGAACAGCTCTTCGGCAAGCGACGAGGCGACCTGCATCCTGAGTTCCATGGCCGGCTTGGCTCGGCTGTCGAGAACAACGATGTCCGCATCCGCGCCGGCGTGCAGCGAGCCGATGCGATCCTCGAGATCGAGCGCGCGCGCGTTGCCGAGCGTCATCATATAGAAGGAATTGAGAGGGGAGAGCCGCTGCCCCTGCAGGTGCAGTACCTTGTAGGCTTCATCCATTGTTTCGAGCATCGAGAAGCTTGTGCCGGCGCCGACATCGGTGGCGACCGCATGGCGTGCTCCAAGCTTGTCGAAGCGGTCGCGATCGAAGAGGCCGCTGCCGAGGAAGAGGTTGGACGTTGGGCAGAAGACGCCCACCGCCTCCGTCTCGGCGAGCGCCGATATTTCGCGGTCGCTCAGGTGGATGCAATGGCCGAGCAGGGTCTTGCGGCCGAGAAGCTCATAGCGAGCATAAATATCGGTATAGTCCTTGGCTTCCGGATAGAGCGAAGTGGCGAAGGTGATTTCGTCCCGGTTTTCGGACAGATGCGTCTGAACGTAGCAGTCCGGATGCTCTGCGGCGAGGGCGCGGCTCATCTCCATCTGCTCCGGCGTCGAGGTGATGGCGAAGCGCGGGGTGATCGCATAATGCGCGCGGCCGCGGCCATGCCATCTCGCGATGAGCGCCTTGGTCTCGTCATAGCCCTTTTGAGACGTGTCTTGCAGCGCGTCCGGGGCGTTGCGGTCCATCATCACCTTGCCGCCGATCATGAGCATGTCGCGCTCTTCGGCCGCCGCGAAGAAGGCGTCGACGCTTTCCGGATGCACCGAGCAATAGGCGGCGGCCGTGGTCGTGCCGTTGGACAGGAGCTCGTCCATGAAGCGGCCCGCGATGAAGGCGGCATGCTCCGGAGCTTTGAACTTCTGCTCTTCCACGAAGATATAGGTGTTCAGCCATTCCAGAAGCTGCGCGCCGTAGGAGGCGATCGCCTGGGTCTGCGGAAAATGCAGGTGCGTGTCGATTAAGCCGGGCAGGACCAGATGCGGCCGGTGGTCGGCGACCTCTGTGTCAGGTCCTGCCTGCTTCGCCACGTCAACGTAAGGGCCGATGTGTACAATCTTGCCGCTCCTTACGAAAACGGCGCCGTCCTCGATGAAGCGGTAAGAAGCCGTATCGTCGATGCCCTGGGGCTCTTTGAGAAAGGTCAGCACCCGGCCGCGGATCAAGAGATCCCTCATTGGACTTTTCCTTCCTTTATCGTCCTCTCGTACCAGGAGGCGATGAGCTGGCGTTCCTCCTCGGTGATGCCGGTGACATTGGCAGGCGGCATGGCATGCGAACGCCCCGCCTGCAGGTAGATTTCACGGGCATGCGCAACAATGTCGCCGTCGGATTCGAGGATCACGCCCTTTGGCGGCACGATGATACCCTCCCAGCCGGGCTCCCGCGCATGGCACATCGAACAGCGACCAAGCACGGTGTCGCGCACTTTGGAGAAATCCGGAGACGCGACCACCGCCTCGGCCGCCGTCGCTGCCCTTGCCTCTCCGCCCTCGGAGAGGACCTTGGGCACGGTGGAAAGCCACATGATGGCGATGAACAGGAGCACGGTCGCGAGCCAGGTCCAGGTCGGGCTGCCTTTGTTGGCGTGGCGGGTGTTAAACCAGTGGCGAATCGTGACCCCCATGAGGAAAACCAGCGAGGCGATGATCCAGTTATACTGCGTGCCGAAGGCGAGCGGGTAATGGTTCGACAGCATCAGGAACAGCACGGGCAGCGTCAGATAGTTGTTGTGCGTCGAACGCTGCTTCGCCTGCTTTCCGAGAGCAGGATCGGGCGTGCGGCCTGCGATCAGGTCGGCAACGACCTTCTTCTGGTTCGGGATGATGATGAAGAACACGTTCGCCGACATGATGGTCGCCGTGAAGGCGCCTAGATGCAGATAGGCGGCACGCCCCGTGAACAGCTGGGTGTAACCCCAGGCGACGGCGACGAGAATGAAATAGAGCAGCACCATCAGCCGCGTATTGTCATTGCCGAATGGGGATCGGCAGATCATGTCGTAGGCGAGCCAGCCGAAGCCGAGCGAGGCGAGCGAGATGGCGATCGCCATCGGCTTCGAAACGTCGAGCACGTTCGGATCGATGAGGTAGAGGTCCGCGCCGGCATAATAGACGAGCGCAAGCATGCCGAAACCGGAGAGCCAGGTGACGTAGGATTCCCATTTGAACCAGATCAGGTGCTCCGGCATGTTTGCCGGCGCCACCAGATATTTCTGGATGTGGTAGAAACCGCCGCCATGCACCTGCCACTCTTCGCCATAGGCGCCGACCGGCAGGCCCGGACGCTGCTTCAGGCCCAGGTCGAGCGCAACGAAGTAAAAGGATGAGCCTATCCAGGCGATGCCGGTGATGACATGCAGCCATCTCACCGCAAATGTCAGCCAATCCCAGGCGATGGCATACTCGTACATTGAGTTCTCCCCATTTCTCTCGCATTCATTATGTGTCATTGCTTGGGGAGGCGGGAACGGCGACATCGCACCAACTCTTTCAAAAAAAACTATAAAATCGAAGAGAGGCCGGAGCGTTACGTTCGCGCCGGAAGAACAGAGGCGGAAGCATGTCCTATCTCGATAATGTGCGTGTGTTCGTGCGCGTCGTGGAGCTCGGAACGCTGTCGGCAGCGGGCCGTGATCAACGTGTTACGCCGGCGGTTGCCAGCAACAGAATCAAAGAGTTGGAGCGGCATATGGGGGTGCGCCTGTTCAACCGCACCACCCGAAAACTGACGCCGACCGAGCACGGACGAGTCTTCTACGAAGGCGCGGTGAAGATCCTCGAAGCGGTCAACGAGGCGGAAAGCGCCATTGCCGATCTTTCAAGAAATCCGAAGGGAGCGCTGAAGATCACCGCTCCGCTCGGTATCGGCCGCCGCCTGATCGCGCCCGGAATCCCGGAGTTCCATGACCGCTATCCGGATATCGAAGTCAGGCTGCGCCTCTCCGATCATAATGTCGACATTCTCGCCGAAGGCGTCGACATCGCCTTCAAGCTCGGCATACTCGAGGATTCCAACCTGCGCATGCGCGGCATCATGAACTGCGACCGCGTGCTCTGTGGCTCGCCGCGCTACTTCGAAAGGCGCGGCACGCCCTCGTCGCCGGACGACCTCCTCAGCCAAAGCCACGACTGTCTTCTGCTGCGCTATCCCGGGTCGAAGGAATATTACTGGACCTTGCAGACGCCGGATGGCGTCCGCAAGTTCGAAGTCGCCGGGCCCTATGATTCGGATGACGGAGACGTGCTTACCCAATGGGCGCTCGACGGCCGCGGCATCGTCAACAAGCCGCTATTCGAGGTGAAGCACTATATCGACGAGGGCCTGCTCGTGCCGATACTCGAGGAGACGCCGCCGCTCGGCGCGCAGCTTGCGGCGATCTATCCGCACAAACGCTTCCAGGATCCGAAAGTCCGTCTGATGATCGACTTCATGGCCGAGCGCTGTCAGCGGCTGATAGGCAAGATGCTGGCTGAGCCTGCTGAAGTACCGGAGCGTTCCAGCGCTTGAGCGCAGCGCCGCCAACGAACAAGCACGACCTTGCCCGTCGTTCGGCGGCTCTCGATCGCCGATGCGTGTCATCTGCCGGTCGGCCTAAGCCTTGACCGATCTCTGGCTCTTCGGAGAGGGCGCGCGAGGCTGCAAATGGCGGTTCAGCGCCGCAGTCACTACCTCGGCCGCGGCAAGCGCCGCGATCACTTCCGGCCGCTTGTCCTTCACCGCCGTACCGCCGATCGGGCAAACGAGCCTCTCGAAAAGCTCGGGACGATTGACCTCTCGCGATAGCCAGTTCTTGAACGTCGCGCGTTTCGTCTTCGATCCGATCATGCCGACATAACTGGCGTCTTCGCGCCCGAGCGCCTCAGTCGTGATCAGAAAGTCGAGTGCGTGATCGTGGGTAAGGACGACGAAGGCGCTGCCCGGTGGCGCGTCGCGCACCACAGCCTCGGGCATTGCGGTCAGGCAGGTCTCGACGTCAGGCGCGTCGGCGGCCGAGAGCTCATGCTCGCGGGTGTCTACGAGCACGGTCCTGAGCGGCACATGCGAAAGCGCCCGGGCGAGCGCGTTGCCGACGTGGCCGGCGCCGAAGATGTAGACATGCGGTCGGCGCGCGATCTCATTGTCGCTGGATTCGATGATTGCAGCTCGCATGACCGCATCCAACCTTTTGAAGGAAAGCGTAACGCGACCGCCGCAGCACTGGCCGATCTCGGGGCCGAGGGGGATCGCCAGTCGAAGGTCCCCGTTCGCCCCATGAAGGAGCTTGCGCGCGTGGTCGATCGCCATGAATTCCAACTGTCCACCGCCAATCGTGGCGAAGGTGCGATCCTTTGAGACGAGCATCCAGGCATCCGTATCGCGCGGCGTCGAGCCTGCGGCGCTCGCCACCTGGACAAGCACGCAGGCCGGTTCACGGCTCAGGAAATCGCGGATGTCCTTTCTACCCGTCATTTCAGTCGTCCACTATCTGCCCTGCGCGATTGTCCCTAACCGGCCCGGGCGGCGCGCAGGCGCTCGACAGCCATCAGAACGCGCTCCGGTGTTGCGGGTGCATCGATGCGCGGCGGAATACGATAGTCCGCAACGCTTGCCGCCGCCATGGATATCGCCTCCAGAACCGAAATGCCTAGCATGAAGGGAGGTTCCCCGACCGCCTTCGAGCGCCGGATCGTCTCCTCCCGGTTCACCGACCAATCGGCCAGATGCACGTTGAAGACGCGCGGGCGATCGGACGCGAGCGGGATCTTGTAGGTGGATGGCGCGTGCGTCCGCAGCCGGCCCTTGGCATCCCACCAGAGTTCCTCGGTCGTCAGCCAGCCCATGCCCTGGACGAAGGCACCTTCGACCTGGCCGAGGTCGAGAGCAGGGTTCAGCGACTTGCCGACGTCGTGAATGATGTCCGTTCGTTCGACCTGGTATTCGCCGGTCAGCGTGTCGACGCTGACCTCGGAGCATGAGGCGCCGTAGGCGAAATAGTAGAAAGGCCGGCCCCGCCCTTCGGCGCGGCTCCAATGGATCTTCGGAGTCTTGTAGAAGCCGGCCGCCGAGAGCTGCACGCGCGCGGCATAAGCTGCCTTGATAAGATCCGCAAAGGGGATGCGCTCGGCCCCTATTCGAACCGTGTTTGGCTCGAAAGCGACATCGGCCTGGCTCACGCCGTAGCGTTCGGCCGCGAAGCGCACGAGCCGCTCCTTGATCTGCTGGCAGGCGTTTGCGGCGGCCATGCCGTTCAGGTCCGAACCGGACGACGCAGCCGTTGCAGAGGTGTTCGGCACCTTGCCGGTCGAGGTCGCCGTCACCTTGATATGGTCGAGATCAACCTGGAACTCGTCCGCTACGACCTGGGCGACCTTGGTATAGAGCCCCTGCCCCATTTCGGTGCCGCCATGGTTCAGCTGGATGGACCCGTCCGTATAGACGTGGATCAGGGCGCCTGCCTGATTGTACTCGGTCTTGGTGAAGGAGATGCCGAATTTGACCGGCGTCAGCGCGATGCCGCGCTTGATGACATGGTTCTCGCGGTTGAAGGCGATGATCGCCTTCCGCCGTGCGGCGTAATCAGACGAGGTTTCGAGTTCCTCGATGATCCGCCCGATGATGTTGTCTTCGACCGTCTGGTGATACGGCGTCAGGTTGCGCCCTTCGCCGCCATAGAAATTGAGCTTGCGGATTTCGAGCGGGTCCTTGCCGAGCGCATAGGCTACGTCTTCGATCATCCGCTCTCCGCCGACCATGCCCTGCGGTCCGCCGAAACCGCGAAACGCTGTATTTGACACGGTGTTGGTCTTGAGCGGGCGCGAGCGCAGCCGGACATTCGGGTAGAAATAGCAATTATCGGCGTGAAAGAGCGCACGATCCGTCACTGGTCCGGAAAGGTCGGCCGAGAAGCCGCAGCGTGCGGCGAAAACCGCGTCCACCGCCTCGATTCGGCCATCATCGTCGAAGCCGATCTTGTAGTCGACGTGAAAGTCGTGGCGCTTGCCGGTTGCCGCCATGTCGTCGTCGCGGTCGGGCCGCACCTTGACCGCACGGCGGTACTTCCTTGCCGCCACTGCCGCAACCGCCGCGAAAAGATTTGCCTGCGTCTCCTTGCCGCCGAAGCCGCCGCCCATACGGCGGACATTGACGGTCACCGCATTTGAGGGCACGCCAAGAACATGGGCGACCATGAGCTGCGTCTCGCTCGGATGCTGGGTCGAGGAGAAGACGGTCACTTCGTCATCCTCACCGGGAATGGCGAAGGAGATTTGGCCCTCGAGGTAGAAGTGGTCCTGACCGCCTATGCGCATTTCGCCCGAAACGATGTTCTTCGCTTTGGCAAAGCCGGCATCGATGTCGCCACGCTCGAGCTTCAGGGGATCGATCACCAGCGGATAGTTCGCAGCCGCCGCTTCGAGAACATCCGTCACATGCGGCAGATCGCGATAGTCGATCTTCACCTTGGCGGCAGCGCGCCGGGCGGCCTCGCGCGACGTGGCGATGACCGCAAAGATCGGCTGACCGTGGAACTCGACCCTGCCGGTCGCAAAAACCGGATCGTCGTGTTTGTGCGCCGGGCTGATATCGTTTTCGCCGGGTATGTCCTGAGCCGTGAGCACACCCACGACACCGGGACTGTCATGCACCGCCTCGAAATTCACGGACAGGATTTCGGCATGAGCGCGCTGCGAGAGCCCGAGATAGCCGTGAAGCGTACCCGCGGGCTCCGGAATGTCATCGATATATTCTGCGGTTCCGGAAACATGCTTGTGACCGGATTCGTGGCGTTCCTTGTCGTGGACGGCGCCGCGGACGCGGACGACGGGCTGCATCACATTCATGGGTCCACCCTCTCTACATAGCCACCGCGACCGTGCGGTCGATCCGGACATGGCGCGTCTCCTGCGTTTCCAGATGGAAGCGCCGGAGGAGATTCCTGGCAACGAGCATCCGATATTCAGAAGAGGCACGCCAGTCGGTGAGCGGCGCGAAATCGCGCTCGAAGGCGGCGACGCCAGCTTCGACGGCAGCGTCGTTCCATTGCGCGCCCTTGAGAGCGGCTTCCACATTCCGGGCGCGCTTCGGCGTGCCGGCCATGCCGCCAAAGGCGATAGCCACATCGGCAACCCTGCCGTCTCCGTCGAGCTTCACGCGGAAGGCGCCGCAGACTGCGGAAATGTCTTCATCGAATCGCTTCGAGATCTTGTAGACGGCGAAGCGGTGCGTCTCGTCCAGGAAGGGAATCCGGACAGACTCGACGAATTCGCCGGATTCGCGATCCTGTTTGCCGTATTCGAGGAAAAAGGCTTCGAGCGGCAGCGTACGGCGGTTTGTTCCCTTGCGCAGGGTGACCGAAGCGCCCAATGCGATCAGCGCAGGCGGCGTGTCGCCGATCGGAGAACCGTTAGCGATGTTGCCGCCGACTGTGCCCATATTGCGTACCTGTTCGCCGCCGATACGGTCCCAGAGTTCGCGCAGTTGCGGGAAGTGCCTGACGATGGCCGGGTAGGCCTCCGTGTAGCTTACGCCGGCAGCAAGGGTGATCCCATCCACCCCGACCGAGATCCGCCGCAACTCTTCCAGATGCGAGAGGTGCACGACCGGCGCGATGTTGCGCATGAACTTGGTAACCCAGAGCCCGACATCGGTCGAACCGGCGACGATCGTCGCCTTGGGGTTGGCCTGGAGAACCGCAGCGAAATCGTCCAGCGAGGCCGGCAGCACGACGCGCTCGTCTTCGCCCCCGATCTCCACTCGGCGACCGTCTTGAAGGGCCTTCAGTTGTCGCGTGATTTGCTCGCGTTCCACAATCAGCGGGTCCTTGCCGAGCTCACCCACCGATGCGATCGCTTCGGCCGCCCGAATGATCGCCGCATAGCCGGTACAACGACAGAGATTGCCCTGCAACGCCTTCTCGATCTGCTGAATGCTCGGCTTCGCGTTGGCCATCCAGAGACCGTAGAGGGACATCACGAAACCGGGTGTGCAGAAACCGCATTGCGAGGCGTGCGTGTCTACCATCGCCTGCTGTACCGGATGCAACGGCCCGTTCGGCTGGGCAAGCGCTTCAACCGTCACCACATGACAGCCGTCAAGCGATGCGACGAAGCGGATGCACGCATTCACCGATTCGTATCGGAGCTTGCCGTCGAGGAGGCGGCCGACAAGTACGGTGCAGGCACCGCAATCGCCTTCCGCGCAGCCTTCTTTCGTGCCGCGCAGATTGCGGTCGATACGCAGGAAGTCCAGCAGCGTCTGCACCGGCGAGACGTCGGCAAGCTCGACGGACCGGTCATTCAAAAGGAAACGGATCGTATTTCGGAATTCGATGGTCATTGCCGTCAGCTCCCGCGATAGGTGGAATAGCCGTAAGGCGAAAGCAGAAGCGGCACGTGATAGTGCGCAGCCCGGTCGGCGATGCCGAAGCGGATCGGGATGACATCGAGAAACGGGTTCACCTCGCGCTCCGCCCCGGGGCCGAGATATTCGCCGGCGTGAAAGCGCAGTTCGTAAGTTCCGGTTTCCATCGTGGAGCCGTTGAGAAGCGGCGCATCGCATCGCCCGTCGTCATTGGTTCGTGTCGACGAGAGAAGCTCTGTCCGTTCACCTTCAATCCGGTAGAGATCGATGCGCAGATTGCTTGCCGGTTTGCCGCTCGACGTGTCCAGCACGTGGGTCGTCAAGCGGCCGGACGTTCCGTCTTGAACTTGCATTCTATCGCTCCTCCGAAAGTCAGCTTCGAGGATAGAGTATCCGAAGCGCGAGGACCTTTGTGTAGCGGGCTCAACCTTCGAGACTTTCAAATTTTTCGGGGGGAATGGGAGATCGGAATTCTCGCTACCAATTGGACGACAAGACAATCTCTGGAGGAGCTGCTGTTATGAGATATCCCCGCGATCTCCTGGGCCATGGTCCGAACCCGCATATTGCCTGGCCCGATGGCGCCCGGATCGCCGTGCAATTCGTGATCAATTACGAGGAGGGCGGAGAGAATTGCGTGCTTCACGGCGACGCCGCCTCGGAGGCCTTTCTCTCGGAAATCGTCGGCGCTCAGGCCTGGCCTGCCCAGCGCCACTGGAATATGGAATCGATCTACGAATATGGTGCGCGCGCCGGCTTCTGGCGGCTGCACCGCCTTTTCACCGAGAGACAAATAGCGGCCACCGTCTATGGCGTCGCCACTGCCCTCAAGCGCTCGCCCGCCCAGGTGGCGGCCATGCAGGAAGCCGGCTGGGAGATCGCCTCCCACGGCCTCAAATGGATCGAGCACAAGGATTTCGACGCCGAGCGCGAGCGCGCCGAGATCGCCGAGGCGATCCGCCTCCACACGATCGTAACCGGAAAGGGGCCGACCGGCTGGTACACGGGGCGCTGCTCCGTGAACACGCTCGACCTCGTGACCGAAGCCGGCGGCTTCGACTACGTCTCTGATTCCTACGCCGACGACCTGCCCTACTGGCATGAGCATGCCGGCCGGCATCAGCTCGTCATTCCATACACCCTCGATGCCAACGACATGCGCTTTGCGACCCCGCAAGGTTTCAACAGCGGCGATCAGTTCTTCAGCTATCTGAAGGACAGCTTCGACGTTCTCTATGCCGAGGGTACCGCCGGCGCACCGAAGATGATGAGCATCGGCCTCCATTGCCGTCTAGCCGGCCGACCCGGCCGCGCGGCCGCACTGGCGCGCTTCCTCGATTACGTGAAGGGCCACGAGAAAGTCTGGGTCGCACGCCGCATCGACATTGCCCGCTACTGGGCAGAGGCCTATCCGTTCCGGCCGAACGAAAACCGACCGTCGCGGCTCTCGAAGGATGACTTCATTTCTCGATTCGGTGGAGTTTTCGAGCACTCGGACTGGATCGCCAGACGCGCCTTTGCCGGTGAACTCGCACCGGCTAACGATACGGCATCGGGACTGCATGCGGCCCTTTGTGCGGTCTTCCGTGAAGCGAGCGAAGAGGAACGGCTGGCGGTCCTGAACGCCCACCCGGATCTTGCCGGCAAGCTCGCCCAGGCGAAGCGGCTGACAGAGAGCTCGACTTCGGAGCAGGCCTCCGCGGGGCTCGACGCGCTGACCGACGAGGAGCGCGAGCGTTTCACTGCGCTCAACGATGCCTATGTCGAGAAATTCGGCTTTCCTTTCATCATGGCCGTCAAGGGGCGCAGCAAGGACGAGATCCTCGCGGCCTTCGAGACCCGCATCGGCAATGATGGAAAAGCCGAATTCAATACGGCATGCCTCCAGGTAGAACGGATCGCGTTGTTGCGGCTCCGCGAAATGCTGCCGGAGTGATGCGAAACAATACCGGGGCGCAATAAGTCGGAGCGGGATGCGGGCGAAAAACCGCGCATTATTCCTGATCCCGCTCTATGGGCTGTTGAGAATCGGGATGCCCGCCGCGACTTGCTTGATTTCCTCATTCATGTGCTCGTCACAGTTGCCAGCCAGACCAAGTCCTTGGGCTGAAAGAACTCTTCCCGCGCCGCAGACGCGGCGCTGCTGGATTTCTGTGACGAGCACAGAAAATGAGGGAAGAAGAACGACCGCGGCCCTGCGATCCGTTTCCCAGGCCGCGCAGCCGGCACTCAAGGGAATTCTAGCGCATCGCCATACGCGCCGACAAACCAGAGCTCCAACGCTAATCATCCACCGCACAGCAGCCTTCATAAACTCAAGATGAATCTCAACAGGCCTTTCTAAACGAATGGAACCAAGGCTGGTCGGATGCGCGCCGTGCATTATCGCGGCCGGCGCAGCCTCGCAGCCTCGACTATCCTTTCCACACATTGGGCGACCGAAAAACGGGCCGAGTCGAGCTCCAGGCGCGGGCCTTCCCAGGACTCGTAGTGTCGTGTTTCCACCTCTTCCCAGCTGGGCAACACCAGACCATTGACGGTGGAATGCCGGCTTTCCACCCGTTGCTGGTGCATGCTCTTGTCGGAGCAAACCACCTCTACCTCCAGGAAGCCGGCCTGCGCCTTCTCCGCGATCCCTCGGAAGGCCTCGCGTGTAATGCGGAGCGGATTGACCGAGTCCGCAATCACAGTATGTCCCAACTGAAGATTGTCAGCGGCGACACGATAGGCGGCCATGTAGCCTGCCGGCCCGACATCCAATTGCAGGCCCAAAATGCCGGAGGACCGAATGGCCTGTTCAATGGAGTCTATCCGCAGATAGGTCGCTCCGAGCCGGCCAGCGCAAGTCTGCGCAATGGTGCTTTTCCCCGTGCCGGGCAAACCTGCGAATATGATGAACATCCGGGCGGTTCCTCCACGAAGCTTAGACGGAATGCGGGCGGAAACCGTATTCCCTTCCATCCGGCTCTAACTAGCCACGGGCCGATTCGCGCGGCCGGCCGCCCTTGGCACCATTGGCACGCGCGGCTGCTGCCTTCGCCGGCGATGTCGCCTGCCCTGCCCGCCGCGCCATGTAAGCTTTGGTGCCGAATATGCCGGATAGAAGACCCGGAATCGAGAGATCGACGTCCAATCCCCCCCATGCAGGCCATAGCCGTGCCCAAGGATCTCGACTGCGGCGAGCTGGTCGCTGCTCGCCTCTTCCAGTCCCTGTGCCAGACGTGGCGGGAAGGCGAACGTGCAGCCATTGGTCAACGCCACAACGATGCGGCCGCTTCGCTTGTCTAGCGCACCGATGCAACACGCGGCTCTGTCTCACGCGCTATCCGGCCACTATCCAAAGCTGCGTGACCATAAGCGCAAGTAACCTAGCGTGATGGGTTACTCAAGTCCAACTCGGTCGCACGCCGCGAGGTCGAGGAGCATGTATCTAAGCCCGGTAAGAACGCCAGAGGTTTGTCGGCTCGTCAAAATCCGTAGCGGGGTCGGAAGGGGGCCCCGCCGGTCGCCACCCTCTCCAACCCCTTCAGCAATGTCACTCGGCGAAAAACGCGAAGCGGACGACGAAGAGGGCAGCGACTAGCTGGGTCGCCGGATGAATGACGTTCCACTTGCCGGTGCAGACCTTCAGGACGACATAGCTTACGAAGCCGAATGCGAGCCCATTTGCGATCGAATAGGTAAAGGGCATGGCGATGGCCGTGAGCGCAGCCGGTGCCGCCTCCGTCAGATCGTCCCACTCGATTTCCGTCAGTTCGCGCATCATCAGGCCGGCAACGTAAAGCAGCGCGGGCGCCGTTGCATAAGTCGGAACGGCGGCCGCGAGCGGCGAAATGAAGAGTGCTGCAAGGAAGAGCACCGAGATGGTCAGCGCCGTGAGGCCGGTGCGTCCGCCCGCCTGCACGCCCGAAGCGCTTTCGACATAGGCGGTCGTGCTGCTGGTGCCCATCAGTGAACCGGCGACGATTGCCGAGCTATCGGCGAGCAGGGCGCGCCCGAGACGGCTGGGCTTACCCTCTTCCACCAGTTTTGCCCTCTTGGCGACACCTATCAGCGTACCGGTCGCGTCGAAGACCTCGACGAGCACGAAGACGAGGATGACGTGGACGAGGCCGCCATGTAAAGCGCCGACTATGTCGAGCTGCAGGAAGGTCGGCGCAATGCTCGGCGGTACGGACAGCACGCCCTGGAACTCCGATACGCCGAGAAACATCGAGAGTACCGTCACCACCAGTATGCCGATGAGGATCGACCCGCGAACATTGAGTGCGTCGAGAACGGCGATGACGAAGAAGCCGAGAATTGCGAGCAGCGGCCCGGTCTGCTTCAGATCGCCGAGGCCGACCAGAGTCGCCGGGTTGTCGACGACGATGCCGGCGTTCTTCAACGCGATTATACCCAGGAACAGGCCGATACCCGTTGCGATCGCGCTTCGCAGCGAGTGCGGTATGCCCGCAATCAGCCAGCTTCGGACACCGGTAACAGTCAGAAGCAGGAAGATAATACCGGAGATGAACACGGCGCCGAGCGCCTGCTGCCAGGTGAAGCCCAGGGCCGCGACGACCGTGAATGCGAAAAAGGCGTTGAGGCCCATGCCCGGCGCCATGCCGATCGGCCAGTTGGCAACCAGCGCCATGACGGCGGATCCGAGAGCGGCCGCAAGACAGGTTGCGACAAAGATCGCGTTGCGGTCCATGCCCGTGGTCGACAGAATATCCGGGTTGACGAAGATGATGTAGGACATTGTAAGGAACGTCGTGACGCCGGCGATTACTTCCGTTCGGACGGTCGTGCCGTGCTCCTTGAGCTTGAAGAGTCGTTCAAACATTTTTCCTCCCTTGGCAGACGTCATCTCGACGCAGCCGAACGACAGAGCCGGGTGTTATGCTCCTCCAAGAGCCCGGCCATTGCATTTTGATCGCGCGCCTGTCATTTTTCAGGCGGCTTGATCCAGGCCATGGGCCTCGCCGGATGGATCGCCATCGCAAGCATATGGATTGTGCGTCTTCACGCGCATGTTCGCTAGCCGTCGATTTCGACGGCGGGAACGAAAGACTTTCAAGTTTTCCAGTGCATAAGAAAGGGACTTTAAAAGCTTCAGTCGCTCGGATTCGCGGTTTAACGCCCGCTCAATCCGCATTATGCTGGACGATCAAACACGGTTTGCGGCCCTACTGGGAGTGCGCCATGCCCCTTTCCCGCAGAGAATTCCTGACCGCTCTGATGGGCTTTGTTGCGTTGACGACCGGCACGCGTTGGGCAATTGCAGGCAAGGGCCACATGCGGATCTACAAAGACCCGTTGTGCGGCTGCTGCGAGAGCTGGGCCGAGGCGATGAGGCGAGCGGCTTACGCAGTCGAAGTGCACAACGAAGCAGACATGGCGGCGATCAAGCGCCGCTTCGCCGTTCCGGCGGATCTGGAGGCCTGTCATACTGCAGTCATCGAGGGCTACGTCATAGAAGGCCATGTGCCGCCCGAAGCCATCGGGAAGCTTATGGACGAGCGGCCTGCGATTGCAGGGCTTGCGGTCCCGGGCATGCCAGAGGGCTCCATCGGCATGGGAGACAGCCCGAACGCTTCCTATGATGTCTATGCCTTCGGCAAGTCCGAAGCGACGCCGAGGCTGTTCTATCAGGTCCGTCCGCGTGCCTAGCTCACCATGAGTTCAGGCGTGGAATGCGGGCTGAAGCAGCACACAGTTTGCTCGCCGCGCGTCATTCCGCCGCCGTCCATGTGCCATCTTCCGCCCGGACGAGCATCGGCGTTGCGAAGACGCCGACAGTCCGGGCGGGCCATTGCGCGGACAGGTCGAAGAGCGGCTGGCGCCACCGCTCCGATTGCAGCATGGCGGCACCTATGGCGACCGGCTCGACCCCGCACGACGCCATGAGTGACAGGCCAGCGACGATAGAGGCACCGCTCGATATCACGTCATCGATCAGGACGACCCTGCGGTTTCTCAAGAGCGGCAGCATGCGCGGGTCCGCATAGAGCCGCTTTTTCTGGCCCGGCGTTGTGATCGACGACAGCGGCACCGAAAGGTCTTCGACGTACCAGAATTTTCGCGACGTTCCGAGAGGTACATAACGCTTGTGACCGAGCTTGCGGGCAACGGCTGCGGCAAGCGTCAATCCGAGCGTCGGAAGTCCTGCGACGATTTCCGGCTCGAAAGCGGAAAGCCGAGCCGCCAGTTCCTCGGCGAGCGCATCCTGCACTTCGAAACTCGCCTGATTGACGATCAGCGAGGCCAAGGCGTGTTTGCCGTCGGAAAGCGGCCGGATCGGCAGGAGTATCTGGCGCCCGTCGGCAAGATTGGCCGGGAAAGAGGTCCTGAAGCGGCCATGTCCGGAAAAGGTCGCGGGTGGAAAGAGTTCCTGCCAGAACTCGTGCGGCTCCATTCTGTTCGTTTCCGTCATGCCTGGTGTCCATTCGGCGCGCGTAAAGAGTTCTGATCCCGGTATTTTTGATCTATACCGTTTGCCGCTTCGATCAAACCGAAAGGACGAAATCCCGCTGGCAAAGCTGGGGAATTCACGCCCTTTCAAAGGTTCAAGGAATACCTGCCAATGCGCGTGCCCCTCGGGATCATCGACGACCTCACCTTTCTCACCGCGCTTCGCCGTGATGTGCACGCACATCCGGAACTCGGCTTCGAGGAGGTGCGGACGAGCGACCTGGTGGCCAAGCTTCTTGAAGAGGCGGGTCTCCGGGTCCATCGCGGTCTCGGCACGACCGGCGTCGTCGGCACGCTGCAGGTCGGCAACGGCACGCGCACGATCGGGCTTCGCGCGGACATGGACGCACTTGCGATGCCGGAGCTTGCCGATCGTCCCTATAAGTCGACGGTGGCCGAAAAAATGCACGCTTGCGGCCATGACGGCCATACCGCAATGCTGCTCGGCGCGGTACGCCACCTCGCGGCCACGCGCAATTTTTCCGGCACCGTCCATTTCATCTTCCAGCCCGCCGAGGAAGGCCGCGGCGGGGCGAGGCGCATGGTCGAAGACGGCCTCTTCGAACTTTTCCCCTGCGATGCCGTTTACGGGCTGCATAACATGCCGGGCCTTGCGGTCAACGAGATGGCCGTCGTTCCCGGACCGCAGCTTGCTTCCTCGGACAGCTGGCGCCTGACCTTTCGCGGCATTGGAACGCACGGCGCCAAGCCGCATCTCGGCCGCGATCCGATCACAGCGGCGGGCACGTTTCTCGCTTCCCTGCAGACGATTGTCGGCCGCGTCGTCGATCCGCTGCAGCCGGCCGTCGTCAGCGCCTGCTCGCTGCAAGCCGGCGATCCGAAAGCCCTGAACGTCATTCCGGATACGGTCGAGATCGGCGGTACGGCGCGCGCTTACACACCGCATGTGCGCGATCAATTGGAGGGAGAGATCGGCCGTTTGGCGCAGGGTGCCGCGGCGATGCACGGCATCGAAGCCGATTATCGCTTCGAGCGGCGCATTCCTCCCGTTGTCAACGACCCGGATGCGACGGCGCGGGCACTTTCGGCCGCCCGGTCGGTTTTCGGCGAGAAAACACTGACAAGTTTTCCGCCCTCGACTGCTGGCGACGACTTCGCCTTCTTCGCGCTGGAAGCGCCGGGCTGCTATGTCTGGCTCGGCAACGGCCCTGCCGTGGATGGCGCGCTTCATCACAACAGCGCCTACGATTTCAACGACGAGGCGATCGGCCCCGGCGCCGCCTTTTGGACCGCGCTCGTGGAGCAGGAACTGAAAGCCTGACGAGCGTCAGCCAGAGCGGGATGGTGAAAGGTGTGTGCGGTTTTCCGCTTTGATCCCGCCTGCAAAAAGCATCGCAAAGGCGAAGCTATTGTTCGCGCGCTATTTCGAGCATGGCGCTGGTTTCCCGTACAGCGGCTCATTGCGCAGAGAGAGGAACACCATGTCTCCGAATGGAGTTTGCGAAAGGACTCTTTCGAGCGCCGGATCATCCATCGTGATACGAGCCGCTTTGATTTGCATGTTCGTGCCATGAAGCAGTTGTTGGATGGTCACCTCATATTCGCACTGCCACCACAGGCAATCGCGAATACCCGACAAGTAGTCTACGACTGTCCGGCGGCTCTTCATATGCTCGGCGCTCGTGCCGCTCCAAGCGTGAATATAATCGACAAGCATAAAACGCGGCCAAGTCTCAACGGCAACGGCGGGTGTGGCAATAAGCAATGCAAGCAGCAGCGGAACAAGGCGCATGTGAACCCCAGCACAGTTTCCGGCCAAAGCCATAAGCTATGCGGTCTTCGAAGACACGGCAAGGTAGTTTCATAATTTGCTATCAATCGGTCTCCAGGACGGGGCTTTCCAGCAGCCTGCCCGTTCCAACGTCGGCAATTCCACGATCCGTCTGGTGCGGCCCGGCATTGCAGGCAAGCGTCGCTCCGAAACAGGCCTTGAACACGAGATAGGGGGGCTGCCACTCGACGATCCGGCCGGCGGCCTCGCGAAGGGCGGCGAAGCCCGCCGCGACGTCGGCGAGCGGCGCATCAGAGACGAGGCCGCAGAGCGGCAGCGGCAGCAGCGCCTCGACCCTGCCCTCGGAAACCACCGCCATTCCACCGCCTGCTTCGATCACCGCATTGGCAGCGACCATCATGTCGCGCGGATTGCCGCCGAAGACCGTGAGATTGTGGCTATCGTGCGAGACGGTGGTCGCGAAGGCGCCGAGCCAGGTGCCCCAGCCTTCAAGCAGCCCCACGCGTGGACGGCTGTCGGCCCGACCATGCCGGTGGGCGACGGCGATCAGCGTCGTGCCTTCCGGCGGTACCACATAACCGTTGGAAACCACCGCCGTCACCTCGCCCCATTGCGTGAAGCGCGGCCGATTTACCGTGGCGACGCGAGCCGTACTGCCACAGGCTGGAATGCGGAAGTCGTCCTCTTTCAGCCGCTCAATCTTCATTGTGCCGCCTAAGGGCGAGACATCGGCCACGGCTGCCGCCTGCAGCATGGTGCCGCCGCTCGCCACAAGTCTGCCGTTTGCGAGTACATGCAGGGCGCGGAAATCCCCGAGATCCTCGAAGAGGACGATGTCGGCGCGGCGGCCCGGCGCGATCATGCCGAGATCGGCCCTGCCCAGCCGCCGGGCGGCGTTGAGGGTGGCCGCCTGCAGCGCCCACTCGGCCTTGAGCCCGTAGCGCACTAGGCGCCGGACAACATCGTCAAGGCCACCATCGCGGTGAAGATCGTCCGGAAATACGTCATCCGTGCAGAGCGTGACCGTCTGCGGCAGATGCCCGAGAGCATCGAGCACTCTCACGAAATCGGGCAGAAGATGATCATGCGAGCCGCGCAGCTCGATGCTCAAGCCGGCGCGAAGCTTCGCGATCAGATCCTCGCCCGAGACGAGCTCGTGATCGGAGCTGACGCCGGCGGTTACAAAGGCCTGCAGATCGGCGTCCACCAGGCCGCGCGCATGGCCGTTTACCGGTTTTCCCGATTTCAATCCCGCCTCGACGATCGCACTCATGCGCGGATCGCCGTCGATGATGCCGCGCATGTTCATGACCTCGGCGATGCCGCCGACCTCCGGCCAGGACAGCATTTCGGCGATGGCGGCGGCGTCGAAATCCGCGCCGGCTAGCTCCAGACGCGGAGCCGAAGGGACACAGGAGGGTGCCAGGACGACGGCACGCAGCGGCAAGCCGCGCGTCGCATCCACCGCCCATTGCACGCCGTCAATCCCGCTGACATTGCCGAACTCATGCGGGTCCCAGACGACAGTCGTTACGCCGCGCGGTACCACGGCGGAAGCGTAGACCGCCGGCGTCACCATCGAGCTTTCCACATGCATATGCGTATCGATGAGGCCCGGCGAAAGGTAAGCTCCGGCGGCTTCGATGACCGTGCCCGCGTCCCTGCGTGAGCCGGGTGCATGGACGCTCGCGATCATTGCGCCGACGATGCCGATATCTGCGGCGCGGCATTCGCCTGTCACGACATCCACCACCGTGCCGCCGGCCACGAGCACGTCGAAACCCGCATCACCGCGTGCCGCGGCGACAGCGCGCGCGCGCAAGCCGGCGTCGTTCAGATCGTTTGGTTCCTGTATGGCATTCATTTGGCGGCTTCCTTCGAAAGCGCCTCGAGCAGGCATCGGCGGGCGCGCCCGGCGTCGACGTCCACCGCGAATCGAGCGTTGAAGCTTGTGTGGCTCGCCCGGGTCTCGACCACGGTCCTGCCGCGCGTGAGCGAACCGGCAAGCTCGACATCAATGCGTGCGGATTGAAAGGATATGGCACTTCCGTCTACCATTGCGACGGCTGCACAGGGGTCGTAGATCGCCATGCCCGCCCGTCCACGGCTCGTGCCGATCGAAATATAGCCGGCAAGAAGATCGGCAAGCAGCGTGGCGTTTGCGCCACCGGCCGTGCGTATTGCCTCCACATCATCAGGATAGGCTACGACTTTCCGGCAGAGGTCGAGGTCCACCATCCTCAGTGGCAGACAATGAGCAAGCACGATCGCAAGCGCCTCCGGATCGGCGAAGGCGTTGAATTCGGCGGATGCCGTATGGTTGCCGCTGGAAACGCCGCCGCCCATCCAGGTGAGGTCGGTGATGCGCGCGGCCAGCTCAGGGCGCGCGAGAGTCAGCGCAGCAATGTTGGTGAGCGGACCCAGCGCGAGGATATGGCGCGGGCCATCGCCCCCCTCCAACCAGCGGCAGAGCGCAAGAAAGGCGTCGCTTTCCGGCAAGGGCGGTGCTTCTAGAAGGCCCGGTCCCGCCGTCGGCAGGCCTGTCTGCCCAAGGATGCGCTCGGCCGTTTCAAGCTTGCCGAGAACGGGAAGCGCTCGTCCCTGATGGATCGGAAAGCTCCAGCCGAAGGCCTGCGCCGCGCCAGCCGCATTGCACTTCACCTGCTGGAGCGGAACATTGCCGAAAACGAGCGACACCCCGTCGATCGTCTCAGCGGCGTGAAGAACGACGAGCACCGCGGCGATGTCGTCGAAACCCATATCCGTGTCGATCCAGATGCCCATGGCGGATCAATTGAACCTTTCCAGCTTCGCGGCCTTCTCGACCGGCAGATCGAAGGCGAGCGTCGTGCCGGCAGAATGCGCCGGCGCGGCCGCATCGACTTCCGCCTTGAGAGCACCGAGCGGCGTGTCGAGCAGATATTCCCGGGTGCTGCCGGAAAAAGCGGCTCCACGCACGGTACCCTGGAACGGACCTGACCCCAGGGTCACCATGCGCGGACGCCAGGCAAGCCCCGCCGCATCATGCGGCAAGGGCATGGCAAGCGCGATCGGGCCGTTTCCGGCACGCAATCTGCCGTTCTCGATTGCGAAGATGTTCTCGAAGCCGACGAAATCGGCAACGAAGGCCGAGGCTGGGCGGTTATAGATGTCCTCGGGGGTACCGATCTGCTCGATCGCACCGTTCAGCATCACGACGATGCGGTCGGCAAGCGACAGCGCTTCACCCTGATCATGGGTGACGAAGATCATCGTGACCCCGGTTTCCTTCTGAACCCGTTGCAGTTCCGCCCGCATTTCGAGCCTCAGGCGCGCGTCGAGATTAGAGAGCGGCTCGTCGAGCAGAAGCACCTTCGGCTCCATCACCATCGAGCGGGCAAGGGCCACACGCTGCTGCTGGCCGCCGGAAAGCTCGGCCGGTTTGCGGGCAGCGAAGCTCGTCAGCCCTACGGATTTCAGCCCGGCATCGACGCGCGATTCGAGCTCCGTTCCGGAAAGGCCCTTCAGCCGCAGACCGAAGGCCACATTCTCGAAGACGGTAAGATGCGGAAACAGCGCATAGGACTGGAAGACCAGCCCGACGGACCGCTTGTTCGCGGCGACGCGGGTGATGTCGGCGCCATCGAGGCTTATACGGCCAGACTGCGGCTTCAGCAGGCCGGCGATGGAACGCATCGTGGTGGTCTTGCCGCAGCCCGAAGGTCCGAGGAATGCAACCAGCTCACCTTGCCGTATCGACAGGTCGAGGTCCTTCACCGCGACGGTATCGCCATAGGCGAGCGTCAGTTTTTCGAGGCTGAGGAAGGCGGGACTAGACATAGCGCGAAAATCCTAGGAAACGCTCGGCGATAAATACGATGCCGATGGACATGAAGGCGAGCAGCGCCGACAGCGCCGCGACCGACGGGTCATAGGTGATCTCCATATAGGAGAGCATGTCGATCGGCAGCGTGCGGATGCCGGGCCCGGAAAGGAAAAGCGAAACAGGCACCTGGTTGAAGCTGGTGACGAATCCGAGAATGAAGGCGGCGAGAATGCCGCTGCGGATGTTCGGCATCACCACCCGGAAGAAGGCGCCGGCACGCGACGAGCCGAGCAGCACGGCGGCCTCCTCGATATCGGAGCGCAGATTGTTGAGGCTCGCGGATACGACACGCACCGCATAGGGCAATACGAGCGCCGTATGAGCGAGGAAAAGCGCCAGCGTGATGTTGAACCTGAACGGCACGACGAGATAGCGCAGCAGCGCCAGGCCGACGATGATGCCGGGCACGATAATCGGCAAGGCGACAACCGTGCGGATCGTTTCACCGAAAGGCAGCCGATAACGCGAAAGCGCATAGGATGCCGGGATGCCGAGGACAAGAGCGGCGCCTGTTCCGCCGATGGCGAGCAGCATCGACATCGCGAAGCTCTCGCGGAAACTCTCGACCTGGAAGACCTTCGCGACCCATTTCAGTGACAGGCCCTGCGGTGGGAAGGCCAGGGTCTCGCCTCCCGAAACGGATGCAGCGACGATGATGAAGAAGGGGCCGATCAGGAAAGCGGTGACGAGAAAAAGCACCACTACCGGGAAGAGACGGGAATTCATCGTTTGCTCCTCGCGGTCGCGAGCCGCTTCAAGAGAAGGTTGGCTGCGAAGCTCATGACGATCAGGATGAAGGCGATGACGCTTGCGGATACGAAATCGTTGGCAACGGTCACCCGTTGAAATAGCAGCGTCTCCAGCATCAGCACCTTGGAGCCTCCAAGAATCGCCGGGGTGATGTAGGCAGTCAGGGAGCCGGTGAAGACGAGCGTGCCGCCGATGACCAGACCTTCCTTCGTCAGCGGCAGAATGACCTTCCAGAAGACCTGGAACCAATTGGCGCCGAGCACCCGTGCAGCGGGAATGGCATCCTTCGGCATGTTTTCGAGTGCGCTGATCAGCGCCAGGATCATCAGCGGCAGGAAAAGCTGGAGAAGCCCGACGAAGACTGCCGTCTCCGTGAACAGGAAGCGTATGGGTTCGTCCGTCAGTCCGACGCTCGTCAAGGCCTGATTGACGATTCCGGTCCGCCCCAGGATGACGATCCAGGCATAGGTGCGGGCAACCGGCGATATCATCAGCGGCAGCACGACAAGGCCGATCATCCGCCCCTTGGCTGTGGGCGGCAGGTTGACGATGGCGAAGGCGGCGGCATAGCCGATAACGGCTGCGACCACGGTCACCGTTGCGCCGAGCCTCAGTGTACGCAGGAATACCGTCCGGTTGAGCGGATCGGACAGAAAGCCGGTATAGGCGGCAACGGACCAGCCTTCGGCGTTGTGAAAGCCTTCGGCAAGCAGGATGACAACCGGCGCCAGAAAGACGACGGCGGCGAATACGGCCGCCGGCAAGGCAAGCGCCAGCGCCTCGGCCCGGTTGTGGAACATTTCTAGACCTTTCCGCGGCACTGCCGCCGTTGGATGCGCAACGCGACGCCGCATTGGTCAGGCGTCGCGCGCGAAGAAAGCAGCTCTTCTTACTGCCCGACCTTGGCGTTCCACTCGGAGAGCCACGCTTCCCGATTGTCGAGCGCCACCGCAGATGGGATGAGCTTCAGGTTCCTGACCGTTTCTTCGCCATAGGTAAGATTCTCGGCGATTTCAGGCGAAACCTTCACCTCCTTGTTGGCCGGGCTGTCGACCAGCTTTTCGGCTAGCGCCGTCTGGATCTCAGTCGAGAGCCAGAAATCCATGAACTGCAACGCCAGATCCTGGTTCTTCGAACCCTTGGCCAGAACCATGACGTTCATGCCGCCGGTCTGGCCTTCCTTCGGGGTCGCCCACTTGATCGGCAGGTCCATCTTGGTAAATCCCTCCCAGGAGAAGCGTCCAATCGGTGCCGCCCAGATTTCCTCCTGCTGCATCAGCTGAACGAGTTGCGAGGATTTCACGTAGAAGGTAACGATATCGTCTTTCTTCTCGCCGACAGCGGCGATTGCGGCCTTGAGGTCCGGCGTGTTCTGGCCAAGCGCTTCGCCGATCATGTAAAGCGTCGGCGGCCCCTGATTGGTCGTAACATTCGGGAGAGCCACATGACCGGCGAGCTTGTCGCCGAGCAGATCGGCCCAGGAGGTGATTTCCACCTTGTCGGAGCGGTAGACGATCGAAGTGGCGTAGAAGGTATAGCCGACGCTCATCCCGTCGCCGTTCGGATCCTTGGCGATGTCGTAAAGCTTATCGAAATTGCTGAGCTTCGAGGTGTCGATCTTCTCGATCAGGCCGGACCGGGTAGCGGAAAGCGCATCGGCCATGGAAACGACCGCCATATCGACGACCGGATTAGCCTTGTTGGCCTCCATCTTGGCAAGCCGTTCGACGCTATTGCCGGTTTCGACCACGAGATTGCAGCCGCACTTGGCTTCGAAGGGATCATAGACCAGCTCCTTGAACGCGTCCTGGGCAAAGCCATAGACGGAGATGGTGAGGGTTTTTTCCTGAGCGGATGCGGCTGTGGTGCCGATCAAGAGGAGCGCGCTCGAGGCGAGCATAATGTTCTTCATGGCTGTTCTCCTTGAGTGACAAATGGTGGCGTCGCGGTGGTGGGCGGCGTCGCGGTGGATTGCCGGACGACGAGCTGCATGGGCACTTTCGAGAATGGCGCGCAAACCGGCGCTCCTACGGACGGGTGTTCCGGCTCCTCGGCACCGATCGCCCGAACCAGAGCCTCGACCGCGATCGCGGCAATGCGCGCCATGTCCATACGGATCGTGGTCAAGGCGGGCGTCACCACCGGCGACCAGATGAGGTCGTCGAAGCCGGTGACGCTTGCCTGCTCCGGAACATGGATGCCGGCACGCTGCAGTTCCGTGAGCGCGCGCAGGGCATGCAGGTCCGAAATCGCGGCAAAGGCGGTTACCCCCTCCGCTACCTTCGCAGCAAGGCCGAGCGAACAGCCCTTGCCATTCACCTCTTCCAGCCGCTCGATCCATAGGGTCTCCGCGCACACGTCTTCCCGGAGGGCCGAGCGAAGCCCGCCGACACGGTCGTTCTGCACGTTCGAGGCTGGATTGTTGCCGATGATCAGCAAATGTCTGTGGCCGAGGCCTACGAGGTGATCGGCTATCTGCCTTCCGCCGTCCCAATGGTCCGCGGCCACCGTATTGCCAGGCGTGGACGGGGTGTCCACGACCGCAACCGGGCAGCCGACATCGGCGATGCGGGTGCCGCGCCTTGGTACGATGACCATACCGTCCACGCCGCGTTCTATCAGCCGTTCGATCGCCCTCGTCTGGATGGCGATGTCACCGCGCGAATCGGCAATCAAAACACCATAGCCTGCCGAAGAAGCCGCAAACTCGATCGCCTGCGCGATCTGGGGAAAGAGAGGATTGCTGATATCCGGCAGAACCAGCCCGATGACGCCGCTCCTGCCCGTCCTCAGCGCCCTCCCCGCCTGGCTCGGCACGTAGCCGAGGTCGGCAGCGATCGACCGAATTCTATCAGTAAGTTCCGCCGAAACCCGTCCCTTGCCGGAAAGCGCGTTGGAGACGGTCGCCGCGGAGACGCCGAGTGTATTGGCTATCCTCGTCAATTTGGGTCCGGAACGTGCCAAGGCCTGGTTTCCGCCACATCGGATGATTAATCGATTAAGCAGCGGTATATTAGCTGATCGTATCTGTCGAATCCTTTTTATTCGGAGCCTGAAAAACCAACCCGCATATGTGGAACGGCCCGCGGTGCAAGATCCGCCTGTTGCCGGCCGCCTGCCTGTTCGAGGCCAGAATGGTCCTGGTCACGCGTCGCGATGAGCGGTCGGTCAACGACCTCGATCTTTGGCTGTACAAAGCCCCGCATCGACATTGTGCCGATCGACTCCGAACTGGTGGACACCGCCACACAGGCCTGGCTTGCCTTCGGCAAAGGCCGGAACCCTGCTGCCTCGAATTTTGCTGACTGTCTCTCGTATGCGCTGGCGCGAAGAGCCGGCTTACCCCTGTTCTATAAGCGAATGACTTCGCACAAACCGATGTCCAAGCGGTCGGTTGACCGGCTCCAGATTAGTCAGGTTCGGGCGCTGCATACCCGATCGACCATTTCGCGACAGACGGTAAAGCCCTCATGCCAGGCTGCCGGCTGCTTTTGCGGAGGCGCTTTGACTCAATGCGTCTTCTCAACGCGCGACGAAGAGCAGGTCAAAGCCCCTCAGTTCGCCTTTGGAGACGGATTTGCGGATCGCAGTCCAAAGCGCCGACGGGTTCTCCAATCGAAAGCCACGCAAGCTTCTTATGAGGCGGAAGGTCGCGGCCGCAGTCCTGATCAAGCGCAGAACCGCAGGTCCTGAGAGTGAAGCGGCCAGGATCTGGGGATGCACGGCGAGCAGCACGCCCGCCGTCTTCTTGCGGTCTATCGCGCGTAACTGGTCGAGCACCTTGTACTCGTAACCTTCTATATCGATCTTGAAGCAGAGCCGATCGGTCCTCGCCATCGCCTGAAGCTCGGGGATTGTGATCGTTTTTGCCTCTATCGACATGCCGGTATCGTCGGCTATGAGCGCCGATGTCTCCGAGCTTCCGAAGCCTCCGCCCACGGAATGCAGAACGAGGCATTCGTCCTGCGAAAGCGCCGCGTTGACGAGTGCGACCTCTCCGGTGTTTCCATTTTTCATCTCGGTGAGAATGCCGAAACAAACCGGGTCCGGTTCGACGACAATGACATTGTTGGCGGTCTGTGCCGCCCAAAAGGGCGTCACTCCGATCCACCCGCCGACATCGATATAGGTCGTCCTCTCATCGACGAAGCGCGCGATATTGCGGAAAGTGCATGGCTCCCACTGACCGGCCTGCAGCCGGCGAAAGAAACGCGCTTTTTCCGGTTTTTCGGGAAAATATACTGTTCTTTTGAAATAAGTTATCGCTCGCATCGCGCTTCTCTAAAGCATTTCCGGACGAAGTGGAAACGGGCTCGCGTGACGAAATGCGACAAAAAGAACGAGAGCGCCGTTCCCGCCGGAGGGAATGAGCTTGCGAGCAATTCCAGACGGCAGCGGTGTCCGGTTCGGTGAGTGGGGGATGAGAGAGGATTGAAACGTTCAGGCCTCGGCCCTTTGCACGCGACTGCGGGCTTCCGTCAATTCGGATGTCGTCTGGCTCAGTCGGTCGGCCAGAACCCGCATGATCTCGACTGCCATTTCCGGGAAATCAGCCAGCAGCTTCAAAAAATCGTCTTTCCGGATGCGCAGCGCTTCGAGCGCGGTGGTCGTTTTGACAGTTGCCGTGCGCGGCGTGTTGCACAGAATGGCGATTTCGCCGACGATCGAATTCTGCTCCACTTCGGCGACTTTCAGCTGTCCGTTCGGCGTCGACACGAGCACATCCGCATTGCCCGACAGGATCACATAAGCCGCGTCGCCGATATCCCCCTGGTTGAACAGATCTTCTCCCGCGCTGTACATCACCCGGTCGGAGGTGAATGCCAGAAGCTTGAGCTTCGCAGGCGGTAGTCCGGAAAACAGCGTTATCCGGCGCAGCATTTCCACTTCATCTTTTAGGAGCATAACAGTCCGTGTCTCCGAATGCGTCGCGGTTGGTGCAAACAGGCTCTAACCCATGCCGGCGGGAAAATATGCCTGCCTCCTGACAGCAATATTACATCAAGATGCCAGTTCCTTGTAGTCGCTGTCTGTAGAGCGCGTTTCCACCGGTTCGTCGCGCACCAACCGTCCGTTTTCGAAATGCGCGACGCGGTCGAAGAGTTCCGTCAGGTCCTGGTTGGCCAGAACCCATAAAATCGCAGGCTTGCGCTCGCCATCTCTCAGGAACGCAAAGGCCTTCCGGGTGATCTGGTCCTGCGTGCGCTGGTCGAGCGCCAGGAGCGGCTGATTGAAGATGTAGAAGTCCGAAACGCGGATCAGGGCGCGTGCGAGATTTAGCTTCTGGCGCTGGCCGGACGTCAGGCGCTTGCCACCGGCACCGACGTCGAAATCCAGCCCGAAGACGAGCACCTTGTTGTGAAGCCCGAGCGACTCGAAAAGGTCGCGCACGATCGCGCGTATCCGCTCGGACCCGTCGGTGTGCTTGTGTCCGATGCGGCCGAAGAGCACGTTGTCCAGGATGCTGGCCGACGCCATGTAGCGGTCCGGCTGATAGTGCTCGATAATTCCGACGAGATCGGCCGGTAGGCCGTCGCTGAACTCGCGCCGCGCTTCGACGATCTTCTGCATGAGATCTTCCGTCAGCAGACCGAAACGATGCCGCGGCTCGATATAGCCGAAGCAAAGGCGGATGATCCTGATGGCATCGTCTTCCGACACTTCCTCGAGAGATTTCCCCCTCACCTTCTGTAGAAGCGCCTCATAGGCCGGAATTTCCTCCGCAGTCATGAAGGTGAGCTGCTGGAAGAAAGGATGGTCGGGCGGCAAGTCACGGAACAGTTCCACGACGTTTTCAGCGATTTCGAGCCCCATCCCGTAGAAGGTCTCGTGCAGGCCGGCCCGCTTCAGCACGGTCTTGAAGAAGGGATGTTCTTCAAGTGCCATCTCCCAGCGGTTATTGTCAGTGACCGTGCCAAAGAGCAGGTTCTCTCCCACGGTCGCCTCGACATTGTAGGAACCGGGTTCGAAGAACACGACGAGGTCACTGAGCTTCTCAGCCTCGAGCCGCTGCCGGAGCGCACTGCGCATCGCCACGATTTCGCCGGCGAAGGCTTCGTGCTCGCTCGGATCGATCGTCGAACGGACAGCCAGGGCAAGGACGTCGTTACTCAGCTGGACAACGTCCAGCACGGCCCTGATCTTGGTGAAAAGGTCGTCTGGCCCGGTCGCACCCGCCGCCTGGTAGTCAATCCAGTCGCTGTTCAGGTCGTAATGCGGATTGCCTGCTAGTTTTGCCTCCACAAGCTCCCATTTTCGGTGAACCTCCCTGTCGCCCTCATAGGCCACCTCCGTCAGCGGGGCGTGCTTCAGCCCATAGAGCAGGTTGTCCCCGAGGCTGCCCTGGAAGGCAAAGACGTCGGAGGAAGCGTAGGAGATTCGCCGGCCGACGACCGCTTCAGGCAAATTGTGAATATCGGCGTCGCCAATAACGATCCGGCCGGTTGCGGGCCAGGTCAGCCGGCCGAAAGCCTCAGCCAGCGCCTCGCCGCCCCCAGACGTGCCGCCGGTGATCGCGACCGCTTCCCCCGGTTGGATCTGCAGGGATATATGCTCCACCACTTTCGAGCCGCCATCGTCGGCAACCGAAAGGTTGACGGCCGCCAGCGCACCGGTGAGCGGCGCTGCGGGATTGACGGAGATCGCCTGCACTTTGGGATCGATCAGCGGTTCGACGCTGAACTGCTCGACGACTTGCGCATATTTGACCTGCACGTCCTGGCGCGCCTGGTCCCAATCGATCAATTCCTTGAGCGGACCCGGCAGGTCCTTGTAGGCTCCGATGACCGCGACGAGCTGGCCGATGTCGAGCCGGCCCTGCAGCGCGAAATAGCCGCCGATCGAATAGAAGAGGAACGGCGTCACCTGCGCCAGGAAATTGTTCAGAAATTTGACCAGAAACTTCCATTGATAGAGGTCGTAGCGGATCTGGAATATGCGGCCGAGGCGCGCGGCAATATCGGCGCGTTCATAATTCGACGTGTCGTGGGCGCGGATCGTGCCTATGCCGTCGACGATCTCGCTGACGCGGCCCGAAAGCTCGCGGGCCGTAAGCTGGCGCTCGCGGCCCAGGACCAGAAGCCGCCGGCGCATGCGCGGGATGATGATCGCCTGAACCGCGACGATGACGGCGGCGATGATGCCTAGCCAGAAGCTTTGGAGGAGGATGAAGATCAGCGCCGTCAGAGCCTGCCCGCCGAGCAGCGCCGGCTGTACGAAGGCGTCGCCGGTAAAGCCGCCCATCGGCTCCACCTCGTCCTTGATCATGGTCGAGATTTCGGCCGGCTTCACGCGCTTGAGATAGCCGGGCGGAAAGCGAAGGACGCGGTCGACAAGTTCAAAGCGAATGCGCCGCAGAAGCCGTTCGCCGAGCCGGCCCTTATAGGTGTTGATATAAAATTTAAACAACCCGTTGATGATGACGAGCAGCAGGAACACCAGGCTGAGGGCCAGCAGCATCCCTTCCCTGCCGAGATCGAAACCCGAAAAGAGATTGACCTCTCCGAAGAACGGCAGATCGAAGGAAATCGCCAGGAAAGGTTGCGTCGCCTCGGGACCGTCGAAGCCTGCGCCCTGAATCGGTCCGTTGACGATCTGCTTCGGCAGATCGAAGGACAGGAAATAGGGAACCATCGACAGCGCCACGACCAGCAGGATCCAGAGCTGCTGCTTGCGGGTGTGTGTCCAGATGTAGCGGGAAAGAAGTGGTTCCATGTGCCGGTAAAGAGACCTATCTGAAATATGGAATCGCACGGCTATGTCGCCGGCGGACTCCCGCCGCACTTGGTACTGGTCCGCCTGATCTTCAATAGGCTTGCGACACCTCCACGAAACCGTAACCGGCCGGCATGAAAGCGAAACGGTACCCCATGCCCAACGACCAGACTACAGTACCGCGTCCCAACAGGCGGACAAGAAATGCTGCAGAACTTCGAATTCCCGCATATCTATCCTGAAAGACCGAGACCAGCAATCCGGGCGCGGCAGCAAGCTTGATGCCGCTACCTCACCCACGGTGCTAGCGCCTTGCGCTCAACTGACCGTGAGCTTACAACAGCCGCATGATGCATGCCAGCCACTCCCCCCACCTTCCCGAAGATTGGCGCGAAAACGCCTATGACCTTGCCCGGGGGCTGGCCGCCTATTCCGGCAGCCGGCTCGTTGCCGGCATTGGGAGGGTCATCGCAAAGCATCCGGAAGCAAAAATCGCCAATGCCTTCAATCACAAGCAGGTCGGCTGCAAGATGTGGGCCCGCGATACGCTTTTCGCGACCATCGGCGCGTCCTGTCGCCGGGTCGTCGTGCTCGGCGGCTGGTATGGCATTCTGCCGGCAATGATGCTCGAAGATCCGCGCTTCGACATCGAGATTGCCGTGAGCTGCGACATCGACCCCGCAGTCGAGCCTGTCGCGCAGACGCTCAATGCAGCCTTCGGCGACAGATTCGTTGCAATGACGGCGGATATGCACGCGCTCGACTATCGCGCTCTGAATGCCGACCTGCTGATCAACACGAGCTGCGAGCACATCACCGACCTGCGGAGCTGGCTGGACCTTCTGCCGCCCGGCACGCGCGTCCTCCTGCAATCGAACGACTATTTTAGCGAGCCCACCCATATCAGTTGCGTCAACTCGCTCGAAGAATTTCAGGCGCAGGCGCGCCTTGCCCATGTCCAATTCGCAGGGACGCTGCCGATGAAAAAATACAGGCGCTTCATGCTGATCGGGGCTGTCTGACCAGGGCGCGAACGGCGCTTCCCGCTACCGAGATCGTCTCGCCATTTGATGGGGAGAAGTGCTCTAAACCTTTGAAGACCGCCTGCCCGGAAGCCGCTCTTCGATGGTCCTCGCCGTTCCGGCGGCTCCGTCGAGGTCCAGCGGCGGGATGGCCGGTTTCGGGCGGGCAAGCATCGCGCCGACCTTCGCGGCCAGCAGCTCGGGCGTGATCCCCTCCTCCGGCAGAACGCCGGCAAGGTCCAGCTCTTCAAGCCGTGCGGCCCGCATACGCTGTTCGGTTTCGCCGCCCGCGGTAAAGGGAACGAGCAGGCAAGCGCACCCGGCACGCAAAATGTCGCACACTGTGTTGTAGCCCGCTTGAGAGATGGAAAGGCGGGCACCGGCAAGCAGGCCCCCGAAATCCCGCCGGAACCGAAAGAGGCTTACGCCCGGCGGTGCCGCAGCCGCGAATGCGTCGAAATCCGCCTGCGGCAGGTTCGGGCCGGTCACAAGGCACCAGCGAAGTGCGTTCGGCAAAAGCTTGGCAGCCGCAAGTGCCGCGCCAATCAGCGCGCTGCCGACGGCTCCTCCACCCGCCGAAACAACGACGTCAAATTTCTCGGGCACTCCAGTCGGCCGCGGCGGCGCTACGAGGCCGGTGTATACCACCTTGCCGCTGATTTCGCCCGCAAGGGGAAACGTCTCCTCGATGCGCGCGAATCCGGGATCGCCATGCACGAGTACGAGGTCGAAATGGTTCTTGACGATTTCGACGGTTTCCTCGGCTCTCCCGGGTTTGAGCCTCTCCTGCAGAATGTCGCGCAGCGACGTCGCGACGAGCGGCGGCCGGTCACTCGCGGCAATCTCGGCGAGCAGCGGCAGCAGCTCGAACCGCATCTGCCGGCGCCCGAAGGGGAAGGCCTCTATGATGACGACTTCAGGCACCACACGGCGGTAGATCTCGAGCAGCAGATCCCGGCGATGTTCCTGGAAAGCCGCCGTGACCGCGCGGCCCTCGCCGTCGACGAGCCCCGAAAAGCCCTTGTCGCCTGCCGTCACCGGCGGCAGAGCGATGGTCTTCACGCCATCCCCCGGGAAGCCCGGTACCGGCGTACCGCCCGTCACCATCGTGACGTCGAAATCCCGCCTGATGAGGGCTTCGGCTATACGGCTGGCGCGCGCCAGATGCCCTATACCGAGAAGGTGCTGGACATAGAAAAGGACGCGGGGGCTGCTCAAGGGCTTCTTCTCCATTCGCTTTCGAAGAGCCCGATCAACTGACCGACGCTCGAATGGTGGTCGAAATCGGCGCGCACGCGCCGTTCCGCGGCGGCACCAAGTTGCCGGCGAAGATCCGGATCGCGGATCAATCGCTCTATTGCCGCGGCAAGTGCCGTCGGATTTTCCGGCGGCACCAGCATACCATTATGACCGTCATCGATAAGTTCGGGTATTCCGGAGACCGCGGTCGAGATACAGGCAAGGCGCTGACTCGATGCCTCTACGAGAACATTCGGCAGGCCGTCTCGGTCACCATTCGCCGCGACCCGAGAGGCGAGCGCGAAGATGTCGGCCTCTCGGTAGCGGCTCAGAACCTCCTTTTGATCCAGTGCGCCGTGCCATCCTAAGCGATCTTCGAGGCCGAGTTCACCGGCAAGCGCCTGGAGCTTGCCGGTGAGCTCGCCCGCACCTATATGATCGAAGCGCCAGCTGAGGTCCGCAGGCAGCAGCGACAGCGCCTTCAAGAGAAGGTCATATCCCTTTTTCGAGACGGCGCGTCCGACACTGACGATGCGCACCGGGTCGTCCGGAACACTGCCATCGCGCCGGGAATGCTCACCTTCGAAGGACGGGAACCGATCGAGATCGAGGCCGTGATAACTCAGATGCACTCGGGTCTTGTCGCTCGACAGGTCCCGCAGGTGCTCATAGCCGCTTCGCGTGCAGGTCACCGTCCAGCGCGCGCGGCCGAGCTTGTCGGAAAGCTCCCAATCCTGCGAAGTCCAGATGTCCTTGGCATGCGCGGAACAAGTCCAGGGTATGCCGGAGATCATGCTGGCATAGCTTGTCACCGATGCCGGCGTATGTATGAAATGAGCATGCAACCAGCCGGCATCGTCCGGCCATTCGGCGACGAGCACCAGAGCCTGGCCGAGGCGACGGAAACGGTTGCGCGATCTGTCGCGCGCGAGATCCCTGAAGAACGGCCGGAGCATCCGCCAGAAGGAGCGTTTCGTCACGGTCTTCGTTAGGGCGCGAAGGACGCGCCACGGCTCCTCGTGCAGATATTCCGGAAGGTAATGGACGGGCGCTCCAATTTCATCATGGACGGGGTGGCGCTTCCCATCAGTCGGTCGGCGCAGGGCGATTAGGACGAGTTCATGCCCTGCTCTTTCAAGGCCCAGCAATTCCTGTGCGATGAACGTTTCCGAAAGGCGCGGATAACCCTTCAGCACGACGGCGATCTTCGGTTTCAGGGACACGTGTCTTCAGTTCGATCTTTTCACGACGGCCAAATGCTCTTTCGACCGATGGTCGAGCCATTCGCCGACGATGTCGGATATGTGCACGAGGCCTTCCAGCCTCAAACCCTTGGCGCGGAGCGATGGCGGCGGACGCTGCGGCAGTGCCTTGAGCGCCGCGGCAAAACGTAAAGGTTCTTCCGCTTCCTGAGGAAGCAGCATGTCGATGAGGCCGAGCGCGGAGGCACGTTGGGCGCGGATCAACTGTTCTTCGCGAGGCTGCAGGCGCGGCACGATCAGAGCCGGCTTGTCGAAGGACAGTATCTCGCAATAGGTGTTGTAGCCGCCCATCGATACGACACCCCTGGCGCCGGCGATCAACTCCTCCATACGGTTGTCGAACTCGATGATCTTGATGAAAGGGATCTTGCTTCCCTTCTTGATCAGCTTGTTGCGCTGCTTTGCCGGCATATAGGGGCCGAGGACGACGAGGGCGTTATGCTTGAGTTCGGGATCTTCCTGATAGGCGTGGATCACGTCGTGGATGAGGTCCGCTCCGTCGCCGCCGCCGCCGGTCGTGACCAGAATGTAGTCGCCTTCCGGTTTATGGCCGGGCACGGCGTCCTGGGGGACGCTTCTCTGCAGGAAGCCGACAAAGTTCATGCGGTCGCGCACCGCTGAGGGCACTTCGAGCCCGACCAGCGGGTCGTAAAAGTCCGGCGGGCCGTACACCCAGACCGAATCGTAAAACTTCTCGATTTTTCGCATCGTATCGCGCCGGTTCCATTCCTCTTCGAGTAGGTGCGGCGCATCCATAATTTCACGCAGGCCCAGAACGAGCCTGGTGCCGTGGGTCTTCAGATAGGCGAGCGTGTCTTCGACCTCGCCGCGCAGCCCCATCGGCTCCTTATCGACGATGAAAATATCCGGCCGAAAGGTCTCCGCGGTCGAGCGGATGATCGACTGCCGCATCTTCAGCGTTTCGTGCAATTCGATATGGCGGTCGAGCGAGGTATATTCGCCATTTCTAAGCTTTATAACGCTAGGGATCTTCACGAAGTCGACGCGCGCGCGGTAATCGAAGGCGCCGGCGATGGTCGCACCGGAGATTATGAGGACCTGCAGTCCGCTATAGTCTTCCACCAGGGCATGGGCGATTGCGCGGCAACGTCTGAGATGGCCGAGTCCGAAGGTATCGTGGCTGTACATGAGGATGCGGGCATCCTCGAAGCGCCGTGTCATACGAAAAGCCTTTCGCTCAAAGATAGAAACGTCGAAGTCTATTGTAGCGATCGCTTGCGGCCAACAGCGATACCGGCGTTATTTGTAGGGATCGGCGGCGTCACGCAACCCGTCTCCCAGGAAGTTGAACGCCAATATCACAAGAATGACCGGGATGGTGGGGAAAAGCAGCCACGGATAAAAGGCGATGACGCTGACGCTCTTTGCTTCCGTGAGCAGAATGCCCCAGCTGGTTATCGGAGGACGCAGGCCGAGTCCAAGGAAGCTCAGTGCCGTTTCGCCGAGGATCATTCCGGGTATCGAGATCGTTGCAGTCGCGATGAGATGGGACATGAAGCCCGGAACGAGATGGCGCCCGATGATGCGGCCGCTTTTCGCGCCCATCAATTGCGCGGCAAGGACGTAATCCTCCTCCCTGAGCGCAAGCAGCTTCGAGCGCACGGCGCGTGCAAGGCCGGTCCAGTCGAGAAGGCCGAGGATGACGGTTATGCCCAGATAAATGAGGAGCGGGCTCCAGGTCGCCGGCATGATGGCCGCCAGCGAAAGCCAGAGCGGGATGCTGGGGATCGACTGGAGGACCTCGATCAATCTTTGAACCAGGAGGTCGAAGACGCCGCCGTGATATCCGGCAAGCCCGCCGATCACAATACCGAGAACGAAGCTGACGGTGATGCCGAGAAGCCCGATCGTCAACGAGATCCGCGCGCCGTAGATAATGCGGGACAGCACGTCGCGGCCAAGCCGGTCCGTACCCAGAAGGAAAAGCTGCCCTCCTTCGGCCGGGCAGACCAGATGCAGATTGCTTTCGAACAGCCCCCAGAATCGATAGCCGTCACCGCGGCAGAAGAACCGGATCGGCTCGACATCCGACATATCGTCGGTGTAGTTGCGCTTCAGCGTATCCATGTCCAGCTTCATCGTCCGCCCGTAGACGAAGGGGCCGACGAATTCGCCCTCGTGAAAGAAGTGGACGCTCTGCGGCGGCGCATAGATGAAGTCGACATTGCGTGTGTGCAGATCGTAGGGCGCCAGGAACTCGCAGATCAGGATCATTCCATAAAGCGCTGCCAGGAAAATGCCGGAAGCGAGCGCAATCTTGTGGCGCTTGAATTTCCACCACATCAGGCGCAACTGCGATGCCTGATTTACCCGCACCTGCTCTTCGGTCATCACCTCGACGGAATAGGGATCGAAGGGCGCAGTCGAAACGTAATGCGGAAGGGGCTCGCCGGGCGCCGGGATCGGTGACGTCACTTTGTGCTCCTGCCTTGGAGACGGATTCGGGGATCGAGGACGGCAAGCGCCAGATCGGAAACCAACACGCCGATCACTGTGAGGAAAGCGAGGAACATCAGGAACGACCCGGCAAGATACATGTCCTGGCTCTGCAGCGCCTTAATCAGCATTGGTCCGGTCGTTTCGAGCGACAGCACGATGGCCGTGATCTCCGCACCCGAGATGATTGCCGGCAGGATCGAGCCGATATCGGAAATGAAGAAATTGAGCGCCATGCGCAGCGGATATTTCAACAGGGTCCGCGTCGGTGAAAGCCCCTTGGCGCGGGCGGTAACGACATATTGCTTCTGAAGCTCATCGAGAAGATTGGCACGCAAGCGCCGGATCATGCCGGCGGTGCCGGCCGCGCCGACGATGATGACCGGAATCCAGATATGCTCCAGGATCGACTTCGCCTTCGCCCAGCTCATCGGTTCGGAAAGATATTTCTGGTCCATCAGGTGGCCGATCGAAGTCCCGAACCAGATATTGGCGAAATACATGAGGACCAGGGCCAGCATGAAATTAGGGATCGCGATGCCGATGAGCCCGACGAGCGACAGGCCGTAATCGCCCCAGCTATATTGGTGCGTGGCGGCATAGAGGCCGATCGGGAAGGCGATGACCCAGGTGAAGATGATGGTGACGAAGGAGACGAGGACCGTGAGCCACAGGCGGTCGCCGACGACGTCACTCACAGGCAGTTCGTACTCGAAGGAGTAACCGAAATCGCCCTGGAGCATTCCCGCCACCCAGTGAACGTAACGCAGGAGCGGCGGCTGGTCGAAGCCATATTGCTTCCGCAGCGCCTCGATCTGCTCCATGTTGACGCCTTCGCCCTGCGCCCTGATCTCGGCGATGTAGCTCTCGAAATAATCGCCCGGCGGCAGCTCGATGATGGCGAAGACAAACGCGGAAATAATGAGGAGCGTCGGGACCATAACCGCGATGCGCCATAATATGTATCGCAGCATCTCAGCCGTCCTGTTCCAGCCAGAAGGTGTCGGGCTTGTAGGCGCCGAAATAGCTCGTCGGGTCGAAACCCCAAAGGCCCTCTTCCGGGAAATTGCGCAGCTTCTTGGTCACGAGGATAGGCTGCAGGGAACTGTTGACCAGCCCGATCGAGAAGACCTGGTCCGTATAGATGGACAGCATCTTTCTCCAGATGTCCGCCCGCTCCGCATCGTCGGCCGAATGCCTCCAGCGCTTCAGCAGCTCCAGAAGTTCGACCACGGCCGGAAGGTCTGGCGTTTCTCCCATTTCGCCGTGGGAGATATAGTTCAAGCCCCAGACGGGCCATTGCAGCTGGTCGTCCGCTGTCGGCGCGAGCTGGTGAGGACTCATGTCAGCCGTCGGCACGCCGTTGTCGATACCGAACCATATCGACATGATGATCTCGCCCCCCACCGCACGGCTGCGGAAGGTATCGCGCTGAGAGGTACGGATGAAGAGCGAAATGCCGACTTCACGCCAATAGTCGGTGATCAGCTGCAGCACGTCCGTATCGAGTGTGCTCTCGCCGGCCGTCTCGACGACGATCTGCGCCTTCCGGCCGTCGGGAAGAATACGGATCCCGTCGCTGCCGCGTTTGGCCAGCCCTGCGGCGTCGAGCAGGGTGTTCGCCTGCTCCGGGTCATGTGCGATCCAGGCACTTGCGAATTCGGGACGGAAGAGAGGGCTTTCCGGCAGCACAGTATCGGCGCTCTCCTTCGTCAGCCCGTAGAAGGCGGCCATGTTGATCTCGCGCCGGTCGATTGCGAGCGACAGAGCCCGACGGACGCGCACGTCTCTTAGCAACGCCCGCCACACCGGGTCGGCACAGTTGAGGTTCGGCAGCAATGCCAGGCGCGATCCCGAGGTCTTCTTCCAGAGCTTCACCTCGACCGGATACCGCTTCTCCGCATCCTTAAGATAGGTATAGTCGACGAAATCGATCCCATTTGCCTGCAGGTCGCTCTCGCCCGTGCCGGTCTTTGCCGGGATAAGCGCGGACGAGCTCACGCTGAGAACGAACCGGTCGATGTAAGGCAGCTGCAGGCCGTTTTCGTCCACCCGGTGGTAATAGGGATTGCGCTCGAAGACGAACTGTTCGGCAGGCAACGGCGTCGTGTTGCGCCAGGGGTCGAGGGTGGGCAGGTCCGGGTTCTCCGGCCGGTAGGACCGTGCCATGCGCATGTGGAGCTGGCTCCACCTCTTGACCCGCTGTTCTTTCAGTAAGGTCTTCAGCTTGTCCTCTTCCTGATATTTTTTGTGGAACTGCTTGAGATAGGCCGAAGGCATCGCCACGATCAGCGGCTGCGGCGCGGCGAGTTCCTGCAGGAAGACCGGATTTGGCATCGGCCAGGAATAGCGGACCGTCCGTTCGTCGACGATTTCGAGCTTGGGCGCTTGACCATCCATCACCATCGAGGTCGGCAGGCCTGCCGGGGAAAGGTCCTCGTTGAGCAGAACGTCTTCGAAGCAGTAACGGAAGTCCTCGGCGGTCAGCGGCGTGCCATCGGACCACCTATGGCCCTCGCGCAGGTGGAAGGTGAAAATCCGGTCCTCGACCGTTTCGTAGCTTTCGAGAACGTCAGGCTGTAGGTTCAGTTCCTCGTCGTACCCGACCAGGCGTGCATAGCCATAGATCGTCATCAGGCGAATGTCCTTCGCACTGCCGATCAGGCTGCGGATGGTGCCGCCGTGCCGCCCGGCTTTGCGGCCCATCCCCGCGACATTGATCACCCGCGGCGTCTTCGGCAGCCTTTCGCCGACCGGGGGAAGTTTGCCCTCCTGAACGAGGGCAGCGAGCGGGTCGGCCCCGCCTGCAGCCGCAAGCAAGGTTTTAGGAAAGGCCGCCGTTGCGAGAAGGCCGAGCGCGGTTCTGCGGGTGATCATGGGCGTAACTCCCTGGCATCCACCGATTTGCGGGCAAGGACAAAATGGCCGCCGCCGAGATCGGCGGGAACAAGAGCCTCGTCATCGCCACCATCGGCGAACTGCACGCCCCAGCGCTGCTGGTCCGACCCGCCGCTCACCTGAAGCAAATCAAAATCGAGCTTCCGATCGAGATCAGGATAGGGAACGGCAGCGAGGAGCGATTTGGTATAGGGGTGGATCGGGTCGCTCATCAGGACTTCACGCGGTGCCAGCTCCACGATCCGGCCCGCATACATGACGGCGATCCGGTCGGCCATGTAGTCGACGACCGCGAGATTGTGCGAGATGAACAGCATCGTAAGGCCGAGTTCTTTTTGCAGATCCTTGAGAAGATTGAGGATCTGGGCCTGTACCGAAACATCGAGCGCGGAAACGGGTTCGTCGCAGATCAGCAGCTGCGGCACGAGCGCCAGTGCCCGGGCGATGCCGATTCGCTGTCTTTGGCCGCCGGAGAAGCTGTGGGGATAACGATTGATGAAGCGTTGGTCGAGGCCTACCGCCTGCAGGAGCGAGCGAACGGTTTCGACGCGCGATTTCGGCGTTCCGCGGCCATGGATTTCCAGCGGCTCGCTGAGAATATTCTTGACCGTCATGCGCGGCGACAGCGAAGAAACAGGGTCCTGGAAGACCATCTGGATCTTCGCGCGCAGCGCCTTGAGTTCCGCGCCATCGAGCTTCAGGACGTCGAGCGCGCCCTCACCATCGTCGAACGTGATCGTTCCCTTATCCGGCGTTACGGCTCGCATCAGGATTTTGCTTATAGTGGTCTTGCCACATCCGCTTTCACCGACAAGCCCAAGGCATTCACCGCGGCGAATGTCGAAGCTGACATTGTCCACTGCACGGTGCCGAAAAGCGGAGCCGCTGCCGAACCAGCCTGAACTGCGCGTGGAGAACGTCTTCGACAGGTTGCGGACGGACACGAGCACATTTGGCCCTCCGGCTTTCCTGACATCGCGATCGCCGATAATCCCGCCGGCCTGGACCGGCACCTCGCGCAGAGCTTTGAGCCGTTCGCCGGGTTTCATGTCGAAGTGCGGCACGGCCGCCATTAAACCCTTGAGATAAGGATGCTGGGGATTGCGGAAGATTGCATCCACGGGCCCTGCTTCGACGATCTCGCCATGATAGATAACGACCACCTCGTCGGCCATGTTGGCTACGACACCAAGATCGTGGGTGATCAAAAGCATGGCCATGTTGAGCTTGCTTTGAAGCCCGCGCAGGAGCTGTAATATCTGCGCCTGAACCGTAACATCGAGCGCAGTTGTCGGTTCATCCGCGATGAGCAGCGCCGGACTGCAGATCAGCGCCATGGCAATCATCGCGCGCTGACGCATGCCGCCTGAGAGTTCGAACGGGTACATGTCATATGCCCGCTTCGGGTCGGAGAAGCCGACATAGCCGAGCAGTTGCTCCGTCCGCTCCCGGCGGCCAGCCTTGTCGATATCCGTATGAATCTTCAGCACTTCGGAAATCTGGTTACCGATCGTGTGGAGCGGCGACAGAGATGTCATCGGCTCCTGAAAGATTTTGCTGATGCGCGCGCCGCGGATATCTTGGATTTCGCGCCCGCCGCTGTCCAGCGAAAGAAGGTCGACGGGCTTGTTCCCGGTCGGATCGTTGAACACCACCCGGCCCGTGACGCTTGCTACGCTCGGCAGGATGCCCATGATCGCCTGGCTGATCGCCGACTTGCCGGACCCGGATTCACCGACGAGCGCGGTCACCCGTCCGGGCAGAATTCTGAAACTCGCTCCGCGGACGGCTTCGACCCCGCCGCCCAGCACTGAGAATGTGATCCGCAGACCCTCAACTCGCAGCAGGTCCGCTCCTGACGTCATCGCAGCACGCTTCCCTCGATACCCCTCCTGCACGATCCCAATTGGGGCCGCCCCCAGAATAAAATCATGCAGCCACTTCCCAAAGCGCCGCGCGTCTTAAAAGCGCGAGGTCACATTAGCCCCTGATTGCCCCATATTTCCTGGCCCCTTGATCGCAGTCGATCAAAAGAAACATGCGGCGGCTTACAGCGACATGTGCTCGCCCCGCCGGACGCATAGCGCTGTAGCCTATTACCACTCAAAAACAGTAGCGTAGGTTAAACGGGCTGTCCAGCACGCCGCCGGAAAGGTTCGCGAAGCGCCAAATGGCGGCCTGAAATGCATTGTGTTCGGTCGAACTCACCGCAACGCGCAGCAGGCCGAATGTACATTTCACCCGAAACTGCTGCCAGGTTGGGCGGTACGTATCAAGAGAACGGGCAGTTGCCGTTCGTCAGGACGTCCTCGCAACGGAGCGAGCGCCGGAAGTCGTCGTAATAAACGGTCCAGTCGATCGTGTGAGCCGCGCGATAGGGTCCGAACTTGAAGTACTGGTTCTCGCCGAGCCCCTTGTCCGCGTGGCCGATATGGCCCTTGACCGTGATGATCGGCTGGCCGTTGGCAAAGAGTTCTATATGGCCCGATCCGTCGGGGCCAGGCTTGGTAAAGACGACGAAATCGATCCAGCCGGACTTCGGATCCGGCAAGGGATTGCCATGATTGGTGATGGTGACCCCGTTCGTGCATGCATTGAAGAGGCTGCCGTCTTCCGGCTTCCAGTTGCCGTCGGTCGCCACCAGCATACGCATCTGGTTGAGCTCGGGGCGGACCCAGACCGGCACCTCGCCCGCGCCGCAGCGTGCCGGCACGTTCGCCGGACCGGCCGAAACCGGCGGCAGATAGTTGGTTTCGATCGTTGCGAAGAGCTTACCCAAATCCATGCGCAACGCCAGGAAGGGGCTGAAGTCGCCATCGGCGCCGGGATCGATTTCACGCTTCCATTGCGCGATGAGGTAGCGGTGATCGTCGCTCGGAACCGGATCGGCGAGCTTCACCGAGAAACCGTACCAGACCCCCTTGTCGTAGGGGACGCGCAGCTCCGTCTTTTCCCAGATCTCCGCACGCTCGCTGCAGCCGTCGTGATCGGTGGGGCATTGGGGCACGATGCTAAGCTTCAAGCCCCCCGCGCCCGTGCGCTTGACGGCGCTCTGGAATTCATAAGAGCCCGCGCTTTGCTCAAAATTATCGCGGTAGTAGAGCCCGCCTTCAGGCGCAAAATCCCTGCCCTCGAAACCGTCGAACAACTTCTGTTCATAGGCTGGCGTCTCGTCCGCGGATTGAGCGTAGGTGAAACCCGGCACGGCAAGTGCCGCCGCAAGCAGAGCTATACGAAACATCGATCCCCTCATTGAAGCATCTTGTCGATCAGACCGCGCGGCGCAGGCAGCCGCTTCTTGTTGCGGTAGAGCAACATGACATGTTCCGCCTCGGAAAGTCCATCCTCGGTTGCATCGTATGCCCGCTCCTGTGCGATTGCGGCGAGGGCGGTATCCCGCGGATAGAGAACCGTGAACTTCTGGCGAACGCCCCTTAATTTTTCCTGCCCCAGCGTTTGCCATTCCCCGCCGCAATAGTTCACGAAGGCTTCGCTCGCGACGACGCTGTGGTCGTATTTCTTCGTCAGGCTTTGCAGGCGCTGCACTTCGTTGACGGCAGAGCCGAAAACCGAGAATGTCAGCCGGTCGCGCAGGCCCACATTGCCGAACATGACATTACCGACATGGAGCGCAATGCCGTAGCCGATCGCATCACGGCCTTGCGTCTTGCGCTCCGCGTTGAGCGCCGCCATGCGAGCGGTTGCCGCCCCCACGGCGGCGAAGGCTTCCCGGCTGGCCATCTCGGAGGGCTCCTTGTGCCGGCCACAGGGATAGACGCCGATGAAACCGTCTCCGACGAAGCTCAGAATCTGTCCGCCGTTGCGATTGAAGGGGGTGGCGATCGCGTCGAAGAAGCCGTTCAACGACTCGATATAAGCCTGCCTTCCCTCTTTTTCCGCGAGCATCGTCGACTGACGCATATCCGCCATGACCAGAACCGCGCGTACCGTTTCTCCATCGCCGCGCCGGACCTGGCCACTCATCACGCGGCGCCCTGCATTGGCGCCAAGATAGGTGGTCAGCATGTTGTCGGCGAGTTTGCCGAGCACGGCGACCTTGGCGGCGATCGCCAGATGGTTCTGAAGCCTCAGCAGGGCCGCGATGACGTCGTCGCTGAAACCGCCCTGGCGGTCCGTCGTCCACGAGCCGACCATGCCATGTTCGGATTCGGCCCCGAGCGGTTGCATGAAGGCAATGTAGTCGGTCGCTCCCTGCTCCTTCAGCTCGTCGAAAATGGGGAACTCCGACGGTAGGGCCGGATCGATTCGGCGCCTGACATGGTCGAGATTGTTGCTGAGCAGATAATAATACGGGCTGTGGAGGAACCGCTCGGGGTTGAGCGCCAATTCCTCGTGACGAAGGCCGCTCACCTCGACACCTCGACCCCGCCACCACGTAAAGCCAAGGGCGTCATAAAGCGGGTGGAGCATGGAAAAGGACAGATGGACACGCATGAGCGGCAGGCCAGCCGCCGCCAGTCGCTCGCAGAAACCACGCACAATGGTTTCCAGTGTCTCGTCACTGAGCGAAGTTCGCATGAGCCAGTCAGCGACCTTGTCCAGGAGGATTTCGGAAACGTTGTCGTTGTTCGGGCTCATGCCATAATCCTCATCGTCGCGGCAACGGTTGCCATCGGCGCAGGCCGCGAGGCAGCGATCGCTCGCTCGCGGCAAAAAACCGAATCCGGCACCCGTCGGTGAAAGAAAGCTCCCGCCACCTCCCGCGGTCGTCATACAGCGATCGGGTCACCGCTGCGCTCCTGCAGATATTCACGGCCGAGTGCAATTTCCAGTGACCACGAGCGATTTTTGATTGTCATCGGATCGTACACGCAACCGCCCTGGGCATTGCACCCTCAAAACTGCCGGGGTCTCTCACGACCGTGTGGTCGCCCGACGAGATAAGACGACGCGGGGAAGGAAGCGCGCGGCTTTGCCGGCAAACGAGCGGCGCTTGACTTGCGATGTCTTTCCCGCCAACAAACGGTAATGGTCCCCGCGGCCGGACCGCCGGAACCGCACCACCGGCAACAGAACTGGAAGCCAATCTTGACATCCCCGCACCATGACAGGCTGCTCGAATCGATCTCTCGCCGCACCGCCCGCGTCGGCGTAATTGGGCTCGGCTATGTCGGCCTGCCGCTCGCCGTAGCAACTGCACGCTCCGGCTTTCAGGTCACCGGTTTCGACGTCGATCCTGGCAAGATCGTCGCGCTGGATGCCGGCCGTTCGTATATCGAGGCGGTCGAGGACGAGGCGCTTGCCCGCGAATCCGAGGCTGGACGATTCCGCTCCACGACCGATTTTTCTGACCTCGGCCTTTGCGATGTGATCATCATCTGCGTGCCGACGCCGCTTACCAGGCACCGCGACCCCGACCTCTCCTTCGTCGAAAACACCTCGCGCTCGATCGCGGCGAGCCTGCGGCCGGGTCAGCTCGTCGTGCTGGAGTCCACCACCTATCCCGGTACCACCGACGGCATCGTTCGCTTGATCCTGGAGGAAACAGGGCTCAAATCAGGCGCGGATTTTTTCATCGGCTTCTCGCCCGAGCGGGAAGACCCGGGTAACCGCTCGTTCAAGACGACGAGCATCCCCAAGGTCGTGGCGGGAGACGGACCGCTGGCCGCAGCGCTGATGGAACGGTTCTACGCCGCCGTGGTCACGACGGTGGTTCCGGTCTCGTCAAACGCCACGGCGGAGGCCGTGAAGCTGACCGAGAACATCTTCCGGGCCGTCAATATCGCGCTCGTCAACGAACTCAAGATCGTCTACGACGCGATGGGCATCGACATCTGGGAGGTCATCGAAGCGGCGAAGACGAAGCCGTTCGGCTATATGCCCTTCTATCCAGGGCCCGGGCTTGGCGGCCATTGCATTCCCATCGACCCCTTTTATCTGACCTGGAAGTCCAGGGAATACGAGCTGCCTACGCGCTTCATAGAACTCGCGGGTGAAATCAATTCGGCAATGCCTCGCCATGTCGTCGCCAGGCTGGCAGAGGCGCTCGACAAGCGAGAGGGCAAGGCGCTCAGCCGCTCGAGCGTCCTCGTCGTCGGGCTCGCCTACAAGAAGAACGTGCCGGACATTCGCGAAAGCCCCTCCCTCAAGCTGATAGAACTCATCGAGGAGCGCGGCGGGAAGGCCGCCTTCTATGACCCGCATGTGGAAGAGATTCCCGCCACGCGCGAATATATGGCCTTGAAGGGCCGACGTTCGGTCGTCTTTGACGAAGCGACGGTACGCAGCTTCGACGCTGTTCTGATTGCGACCGATCATGACACCGTCGACTATACCGGGCTTGCCGGCTGGTCGCCGCTGATCGTAGATACGCGCAATGTCTTTGCACGTCGAGGCCTTGCCGCCGGACACATCGTCAAGGCTTAATCATCGAAGGTAGACTTCCCGCCTGTGAAACGCTGCCGGCAAGGGTGGCCTTCAGGTTCCGGGCGGCCACCGCGTACCCGCCGGCCGCCCCGTCGATGAAGTGCATGTGGTCGCGGCTCATCGGCGTCGGTACGATGCACGTCATCAGTGCCGCATCCTGCCGGTGCAGTCCGTAGCGGCATATGCCCGCCGCGACCCCTTGCTTCAGCCGCTCCTCGATTCTGCGCAGCCGATCGAGACTGACGTCGATCGTCATCTTCAGAGCGTCATCAAACTTGCGGAAGTCCGAATTGCTGGCAAGGTCGCGCGCATATCGCTTGACGTCGAAGGGGCCGAAATTGATGCCGAGCCTGAAGCAGAGAAAGAGAGCAAGGCTCTGCGCGGCGACGAAGAACCAAGCCAGGGAGCGGCGGCCTCTCGGCGCGACGGCGCGCGATTCCACCGTGATGCCGCGCACCGACAGATGCGGCTCGGGACCGTTTTCCGGTACGGGGTGCCCACCCCGCTCCTCCCCTTCGGCCAGTTCCACGATGTCGCCGATCAAAGCCTGGAATTCAGGTCCGATGCCGCGCTCTCCCGGCACTGCGATGATGGATACGATCGCCCCGTGATGTGAGACGATCGGGTTCCACCGGCAGGACAACCCGGTCAGGTCGGGCCGTGTGCCGGTCGGGGCGGCCGCAATCTGATAACGGCCTGCCTTCATTTCCGCTTCCGCCCAGCTGGCGCCGCCGCCGGAGAACATGGCATAGGAGACCACCTCGCTCGCCTTGAAGCGCGCAACGCGCATGTCGAAGCCATTGGCGCGCACGTCCGAGACCGGGACGATCGCAGCGCGAAGCTCCAGTCCAAGCTCTTCCGCAACCCATGTTTTCGCCGCAGCGAGCGCGTGTTTTGCCTTTGCCGCCAGCCCGCCGGGCACGACGGCGAGCGCACCGTCGCCACCGAAAACGAAGGCGAGATTTTTCTCGTCAAGCGCATTCATGAGCGCGGAGATGACGCTCGCGCCGGCCATGTTCACGCTCTTGTATCGCCCTTCCGCGATGGCTCCCGTCGAATCCACGATGTCGGCAACGGCAAGCCACCAGCCTTCGGGCAGGGGCCGGTAATTGGCCTCGTCTGCGACACCTTCGAATGCCTCGAAAAGCGGAAGGTTCGCGTAAAATTCCCTGTCGGCCGGCTGCACCATGTAGCCAAACTCCCGAAGCTGACGTTTGTCGTCGTTTCAAGGCTCGAAATTCACCAGATAATTCACCCCGTCTGATGGATAAAGCACCTTCGTGACAAAGAATAGTTTTCTCTTTGAACCATGCAAACCGTGCGTGACACAGCCAATGGCATTGCAGGACCCTTATGATTTGTGCTTGTCTAATCACCAGGCCCGGGCAATGTGCTACGGCAGGGCAGGATAAAGCCGGAACGGAATGCAGGACGATACTTTTCGAGTGAAATTTTGGGGCGTTAGAGGCAGCTTGCCGGTATCCGGCGAGCAGTTCCTTCACTACGGAGGAAACACGCCCTGCATCGAAATCCGCTGCGGCAAAGAGGTGATGATCTTCGATGCGGGATCAGGCTTGCGCGAAGCCGGGCTGTCGCTCATGTCCGAAGGCGTGTCCGCCTTCGACGTCTTCTTCACCCACACCCATTACGATCACATCATCGGCCTGCCTTATTTCAAGCCGATCTATCGCTGCAGTTCCGCTGTCCGCTTCTGGTCTGGCCACCTCCATGGCAAGATGACCACGGCGGAGATGATCAACGAGTTCATGAGACCGCCATGGTTCCCCGTTGGAACGGGCATCTGCCAGGCGAGCCTCGACACCGTCGATTTCCGCCCGGGTGAAACGCTGTCCCCGCGAAAGGACGTTTCCATCCGCACCATGAGCCTCGTGCATCCCGGCGGATGCATCGGTTACCGTATCGAATGGGGTGGACGTGCGGTCGCACTCATCTACGACACCGAACACGAACCCGGCATCCTCGACCCCGTACTCCTCGATTTCATCGCCGGAGCCGATCTCATGATCTATGACTGCACCTATCTGGAGAGCGAAATGTCTGCCTTTCGCGGCTACGGACACTCGACGGGAATGCACGGATCATTGCTTGCGAAGGCTGCCGGCGTCGCCCGCCTCGCCATGTTCCACCATGACCCGTCGCGCACCGACGCGGCACTCGCTGCCATGGAGCAGGAAGTTCAGGCTTTCTTCCCCGGCGCCTTCGCTGCGTGCGACCGCCAGGTCATCGATCTATAAGCTCAGTGATCCTGCGCCAGCGGCAGGCCGGGTTCGAGGTGGTGATCTCGAAAAGCTTTGAAAGGAACTCCCACACGCTCTCGTCGTGAACGAGATGATGGGTGAGAATACCCACCGACCCGCCGCTGTTTTCGACTTCATCCAGCCGGCGATCGATGTCGCGGAGGATATCGCCATGCGGACGACAGCCGCGGGTGCCGTGCCAGTCCATCACGTCCACATGGGTATTTATGAGCTGTAGCCCGGTATCCCGGAACGCGGCGCACTTCTCGCCGTCCTCCGGTCCGAAAACCGAAAGCGCCTCGAAACCGATTTCTTGCAATTCAGAGACCAGCCCAGGATCGATCCGGTTCCAGGGCGGAACAAGCAGAGGCGCCAGAGCAGCCGGATAAAGCGCGGACAGACGAGCCCATCCGGCGCGCAGGTCGGCAGCAACGGTCTCCCGCGGTCTGTGAGCACCGAGCTCCTGCCGTTTTTCAATGGCTGGGGCATGGTTTCGATGCGACCATCCGTGGACGGCGACATCGACATGCATGCGACTGGAGAGAGATCGCGAAAGGCGCTCGTCGGTGCTTGCCGGTATGACGGCCAGGGTCACAGGTACCGAGAAGCGGCCGGTGAGATCGAGCAACCGGTCAAGGGCGGGAGACGGTTCCACGGCATCGTCGTCCCGCAGCCAGAAGTCGATACATTTGCCTCCATCCTGCAGCGCGTCGAGCCTGTCCACGCACCTTTGCCAGGCGGATCCCATCTTCATTTCGCACAATCCACAAACTCGGCGAATATGCCGGAGAGACGCGCGGCGGCGGCGGGAAGCGAGCGCTGCTCGAAAACGAATTGCCGCGCGCGCTCGGCCATCTGCTTGCGCGAGGCTTCGTCCACCAGCAATTGCCGAACCGCCGCGGCGAAGGCCTCGGTGTTGCCGGGCGTCGTCAGACATCCCGTTTCGCCGTCTCTGACGACCTCAGGCACACCGGCCGTGCGTTGCGCAACGACCGGGAGGCCTGCAGCCTGCGCCTCCAGATAGGCCAATCCGTAGGCCTCTCCGCAGCCCGGCCAAATATAAAGATCGCCGGCGGCAAGAAGCGCGGGAACCGCCTGCGGCGCTTTTTCGCCCAGCCACTCCAGCCGCTCTGAGGGAAAGGCCGCGAAGGTCTCCAACACCTCGGCGCGGGCGGGACCGTCGCCTATGACCGTCAGCTTCCAAGGCAGGTCCGCCACGAGAGCGAGGGAGCGGGCAAGCATGCGGAAGCTATCCATCTTGTCGCCGGCTCGCATCATCGCAACCGCAAGCAGACGGGTCTCGCCTTGTTTCGTCCTTCGCAGGTCCCGAAACGGCGACACATCGATGAAAGGGGCGAGCAGCGCCGTGCGCGCTCCGGGTATCGCCTCATCGAGGCCGTGCCGATCGCGCTGGGTGAAACAGACGTTGACCGCGGCCCGCCGTGCACCCGCGGCAACCTCATCCTGTGCAAGCTTCCAGGCGCCGATGTTGCGCCGATACGAATAGGAACTCTCAGCGGTCACGTAGGGAATCGAGAACTCCGTCGAGAGTGAAGGACCGATGAGATCCGGAGCCTTATAGTAAGGGTGGTAGCAAAACCACATGTCGGGCGGACCTTCCGACCGCCAAAGACGCCTAATCCGGTCGATTTCCCGTTGGGATTCGTCGCGCACGGCTGAAAATGCCGAGTGCGAGGTTTCACGCAAGAAGCTGCGCAACTGAGAGACGACGCCGACATCGTGCCCGGCCAGCCGGAGCGCTTCGATCAGCATGCGCGCCATCTGCCTGTCGCCGGAAGGGACAGGATGATCAGGCGATTTCAGCGGCGCGTGAAAGGCGATCTTCATTCGGGCGAGCTATCCCGCAGCCCGTCCCGATGTCAACAGAAGCCTGCCACATCCAGCTTCGCAGGCGTGGAGGATTACAGCGATCACCGCGGCCGCTATTCCGCCGCTTCCTCCCCACCCTGAGCCAGGGCCGCATTCTTTTTGGCGATCGCATCACGCGTCGCGGCCGCCGCCGCAGACCCGGATTGCGCGTCGTCGCCGGCGACCTGAACAGTCGGCGAGGCGAACTGGATGCCATTGTTCTTGAAGGCGTCCTTGATCATCGCCTGCGCACGACGGCGGACTTGCGTCTGGTGTCCCGGCTTGGTCTTCATCGCGAAGCTCAGGGATATGCCGTAATCGCCGAATTGCTCGACACCCTTCATCTTTACTGTTTCGATGATCATCGGCGCCAGCTCGGGGTCCTCGAGCAATGTGGCCCCGACCCCTTTCACCACCTTCTTCACCTTGGCAACGTCCGCATCGTAGGAAACATTGATCAGGAACTTGTCGATGACCCAGTCGCGACTCATGTTCTGCACCGCGCCGAGCGAGCCAAAGGGCACGGTAAACACCGGCCCCCGGTGATGCCGCAATTTGACCGAACGGATACTGAAGGATTCCACCGTCCCTTTGTAGCTGCCGCTCTGGATATATTCGCCTACACGAAAGGCATCGTCCATCATGTAGAAGATGCCGCTGATCACGTCCTTGACGAGCGTTTGGGAACCGAAGCCGATGGCAACCCCGAAAACGCCAGCGCCGGCGATCAGTGGACCGACCTCGACGCCGAGACCCGACAGCACCATCATGCCGGCAACGACTGCGATGAAGGCCGCGAGGAAATTGCGCAAAATCGGCAGCAGCGTGCGCAGGCGCGTGTTGCGCGCGAGCTCGCCCGGATCCTCCACCGTCAGGCTGGCGCGCGCGATGCGCACGTTGATGGATTCCTTGGCCAACTGCCAAATGAGATCGGCCGCAAGCAGTATCACTATACCCGCCAGCACGCCGCGGAAAATGCGATTGAAGGCGTCGTCCTGCATCATCTGCGCGCCGCTTATGCGGAAGGTCATGGCTAGCCACACGGCGGCGAGAGCTATGATGACGAGCCTCGCCCCCCGTTCAATCAAAACATTGCGCAGCACACGGAAGTCCTCCGCGGCGGCAGCATCCAACATTGTCCGTGTCGCGGCGCTGACGAAGCGCAGCAATGGCGGCAGCCCGAGGACATAGACGCCAAGCCAGAACAACACCTCCATGCCCGCGATCCAGAAAAACCAGAGCAAGATCAGGAAACCGACGATCGAGGCGTTGCGCAGAACGCTGCGCGCGGGGGCCATTTCGGAAACCGGTCGCCGCCATGCCGTATCGACAGCCAGTCCAAGAACAATAAGCCCCAGGACCGCGGAGGTGAGTTCGCGGACGTCTGCGGGGAAGGCAAGCGCCCGCATCATATCGAGGATAGCCCATAGGATCGCGATGGTGCAGATGAACAGTACGGATCTTCTGAGCCAATAACGGGCGACGTGCGGAGCAAGCGACACATGCGGCCTTGCTGCGTCCGCGGCCGTGGCACCTCCGATCGCGGGCGACAACACGGCCGAAGCGATGGCAATCAGCAGGCGGGCGACGATCCAGGCGATCAGGAGCGGCGCGACCGCCGCCTCAAGGCTACGCGGCCAATCGGCGAACACAAAAGCGGCGACGGCAGCGACTGCGAAAGCGACAAGGGGTGCAATGCGAACGAAAGCCGCGAACCCTCCGCTCCCTTGCGCATTGTTGCGGTTGGCGCTACGCCGCAGGAGATAGCGAAGAAGGAACTCGGCGCCGTAACCGATCAGGAGGACCACCGCAAACGCCCAGATGACCGGCAAGCTTCCCTGGCGCTGCATGTCGCCCGACACGCGTTCCCGCGCCGCCCGCCATTCGGGCATCACCCGCGGCGCCGCGGCCACAAGACCGGAAAGGTGCCCCCTGATGGCGGCGATCCAGTTTGCAGCGAAACCTTGGGATGGCTTGACGGCTTGCTCCGGAGCGGTCTTTTTCGTCTCGATCCATCCACGAACCTCGGGGTCGTCCAGCAACTGCATGAGTTGCTGAACCTTGCCCGGTGGCGTCGTCGCCGGCTCTTGAGCCATCGTGGGCGTCGCACAAGCAAAGATCAGCAGGAGAAAAAAGCCTGCTACGACACGCCCCACACCTGTACCCATGCGATAGCCCCTCTCATCGCCAGTCCACTCGGCGGCGATAGTGGCATATCAACACCTATGCGTCACCCTGCAATGCCGCCGTGCAGCACTCCGGGGCTTGTCCGAGCTCAAGCCGAGCCGGCTCCGACGACCGAAGCCGTTGCGGCATGGTCGCGAGCCGTATGTTTCAAGGCCGATAAGGCGACTGCGTCCCATTGCGAAAGTATGCGATCCGGCAAGTATCTCTTGGCGCTCGCCTCTGCATTTGCAGCCAGACGGCTTCTGAGCTCGCCGTCGGCAAGGACCCTGGAGAGCGCCTCGGCAAGAGCATCCACGTCATTGCTGGGAACGAGAAGTCCATCCTCCCCATGCTCCACCATGTCCGAGGGGCCCCACTCGCATGCAAAGGAAACCACGGGAAGCCCTGCAGCCATGGCCTCGAGCAGAACGATGCCCCATCCCTCGTAGCGCGACGACAATACGAATACGTCAGCCGTCTCAACCCACACTCCGGGCCTTTGCGTCACGCCCGGCATCTCCACCCTGTCGGTCATATCCAACGCATCCCGCAGGGCCTCGAGCGACTTCCTGTCGTCGCCCTCGCCCCAGATGACGAGCTTCCATTCGGGGTGCCTCGAGGCAATCCTCGCAAAGGCCTCGATCAGGAGATCGAAGCCTTTCTGTCGCGTCAGCCGGCCGACGGCGGTCAGGATATTGTTGCCGCGTCTCTTCTGCCATTCGCCGGGGAGATCGACGGCATTGGCGATAACCCACCCTCGGCTACGCATCTTCTCCGGAAAATAGTCGAGAGCGCCCCTCGTCATAGTCACGAGCCCGAATGCGCGCGGATACAAACGGCGCTGAATCCATTTCCAGAACACACCGAAAGGCTGCAGCGCCGGATTATTGCGCTCGGAAACGACCACAGGCACCGGCAGTCCGATCGTTGCAAGAAGCGTCAGTACATTGGTCCGGGTCAGGAAGCTCAAGACGAAATCGGGCTGCGAGTGGCGAATTGCAGAGCGCAGGCGGTAGATTCTCCTGAGCACGAGCAGGCCCGCCCGAATCTTCCCGCCTTGCTGCGGCGGCAAACCGAGACGTTCGATCGCGATCCTCGGATCGAATTCGTAATAAGGTCTGGCATGAGGCAGTTCGAGCGTGATCAGCGTCACCTTGCAACCGAGCTGGGCCCAATGGTTGGCGACCAGCTTTACCACATGTTCGGTGCCGCCGGCCCCAAGGCTCGGCAGGATAATCGTCACACGGGCCCCGGACATGTTTCCAGCCACGACAGCCGGGGAGTTCGAATTTTCACTCATTTCGAAATATCCCTCCCCTGCGGGCCCGCGCGTGGCACCGACAGGCATGATGGCTGCCTTTGCAGCAACGATTTCTCTTCGCCCAAGGGACGTCATCTGGTGCCTCCATTCCGCCATTCGTGATGCCAACCATCACAATTTCTACCACTACTGATAGGAATGTTTACGGGTGCGCATAACGCCCTAAGCAAGCACGTCATTGACAGAGTGCGTGTTTTTCATTTCATATTCAATTTGCTAAAACGAATGCATGAAATTGCCAGCCGCGGAACGATCCGCACGACAAGTTTATTTAATTGTTTTCAAGAATCAATAGCGCATTAAACGCGCGACCGCTGCCGACGGAAAGAGTTTTCTATTTGCATCAAAAATCCCGTTGAGAAACGGCGAGTAGATTTCATTCTGAAAGTCTTTATCGCACCGGTAAAGCTTCAAAACTAAATTTGACCGCGCGTCATTTGCGCGCCGGTGATCTCAATTTCGAGGGAACGACAATGGCTAGCATTCTCAGGCGGATATGGCGTCGAGTGGAGAAGCGAGTACGGCTCACGACTTACGCCGCCAAATCCGATTGCTTCCTGATCTCCTATCCGAAATCGGGCCGCACATGGTTCCGGTACGTTCTTTCCCATTATCTCGGGGCGGTTTCCGGCGTGCCCGAAGGGATAGATCTTCACAACATGTTCTCGATCGTGCCGAATTTCGATCTCGACCCGGTGCGGGGAATGCCAGGCTACCGCTTCCGCGAGACGAAAAAAACCATCCCGACTATCCTTGTCAGCCATCTGGACTACAGGGCTAGTCTGTTCCTCCGGCGCCCGGTGATCATGATGGTAAGGGACCCGCGCGATGTTATCGTCTCGGCTTATTTCCATGCGACCCGGCACAAGCACCGTTTCGCAGGAAGCATTACCGAGTTCATAAAGGACCAGGATCAGGGCATGCCCGCTATGATCGATTATCTCAATCGCTGGGCAGCCGGTTTATCCAGCCGTCCGCACTTCGTCCTGAGCTATGAGGGCCTATCCGCCGATACGGAAGCACGAACCGAAGCGGTGCTCGGCTTCCTGGGCTGCCCGATCGATCGAACGGCACTGCGGTCAGCGGTGGCGGCCGGCCGGTTCGAGGCCATGCAGGACAGGGAACGGGTAGAAGGCATTCCGGCACATGACTACGATCGAAGCGACGTGGAAAGTCTTCGCATGCGCCGCGGCAAGGCCGGCGGATTCCGGGACTATCTGGACGAGGCACAGGTCGCAGAAGTCGAACGCCTGTGCGCAGTCGATCTCACGGCGGCCGCCAAACGTCTCGTCGGCCATACCGGACTGAACGTCTGATACGCCACAGCACGCACGTCCGAACCGTTCCACCCGGATTGCTCCGGGGCATTCCAGTTTCCGCGATTCCGGTCGGCCGACAGAACCCTTCGCTGTCCGCCTCGTTCAGACTGCGGTGACCCGCAGTCTGAATCGTGCATGTATGCGGTTTTCCGCGCGCATTCCGCGTCTCAACTTATTCGAATCGTACCGTCCATGTCTTTAGACCGACCCGCCCTAAAGACATGAACGTGATCGAGTCTAAGTCTAGCCACGCTTGCGGGATGGCATGGCAATGCTCGCCCTGGCAAGCACCTCCCGCAGGACATGCGCGGCCTTCTCCATTGCCGCCGTATCGTGCGCGGGGTCGACCAGAAAGGCCAGGCTCGTCTCTCCGAGTTCCCGCGCATTCGGCAATCTCTGCGGCGGTGCCATGCCGGCGTCCGTGAAGGCCTTTTCCAGGTAGATTTCCGAGCAACTGCCACTGAAGCATGCCACGCCGGCACCATTCATCTCGGCGATGATCCGGTCGCGGGTCCAGTCGGGCCGCAAGCGTTCCGGTCGGAGGAAGGTATAGAACCGGTACCAGGCATGCTGGGTCCCCCGAGGCGGCAGGGGCGTGCGCAAGGCTTCGATCTCCTCCGCCGCTCTGGCGAGAATAGCGGCATTGTGCGCCCTTATGCTGCGCCACTCCGCAAGGCGCTGCAATTGACGCGATCCCATGACGGCCTGGATCGACGTCATGCGCCAATTGGTTCCGATTGACTCGTGCAGCCAGCGGAAACCGGGCGGGTGCTCTCTGTTGTAAACGGCGTCATATGACTTGCCGTGATCCTTGCGGCTCCAGGCCTTTTTCCAGAGTTCCTCATCGTTCATCGCCACGAGCCCACCCTCGCCTCCGGTGGTGATGATCTTGTCCTGACAAAAGGAAAAGGCCGCGATGTCGCCGAAACTGCCGACCGGACGGCCATCGATTTCGGCCCCGTGCGCCTGAGCGCAATCCTCTATAACCCAAAGACCCTTCTCGCGGGCAAGTGCCATGATGGCAGGCATGTCGCAGGGCCAGCCGGCCAAATGCACGACGATGACGCCCCTGGTCTTCGGTGTCAGCTTCGCCCTGATGCTTTCAGCAGTGATGTTCTGACTGTCCGGATCGACATCGGCGAAAATAGCGACGCCGCCCGCCATCGGCACCGTGGAGGCCGAGGCAATGAAACTGCGCGGCGTTACGATGACCTCGTCACCGGACGCGAGCCCAAGGGCAAACAGCGCGAGGTCCAGCGCAACCGTTCCGTTGGCGAGCGCCACCGCATGTTTGACGCCGAGAAAGCGCTCATAGGCAGCCTCGAAGTTGCGTACGTGCGGGCCCGTCCAGGCATTCACTTCGCCCGATCTAAGGATCGACACGACATCCTCGATTTGCTCCTCATCGTAAACCGGCCAGCGTCCCATATGTCCCTCCAATTCGGATTGGTTCTATCGCAACAAGCTGAGTAATCCCCGTGTGTTGCCGTATCGGCTAAACGACGTGACGGATCAGCACGAAGGCTTCCGCTGCTTTCCGCATCACGGTTGCACCGCGCAACGTCGCCAGCGCTTTGAGCGTTGCGATCGAGCGCTCATGCGGCGGCTGGCGGACCTGTGAAGCAAACATTTCCATCGCGTTGAGCTTGGCCTCGAGATGATCGCTGATGTCGACGAAGACGTTCGGCACGAAGGGCGGAGACAGATAGGGTGCGTTCCAGTTGGTTTCCGACAGCGTCTCGTAGGCGAGAACGAGCTTCGGAAACTCTGCCTGATGCGGCCGGCAGGCGACCAGCGCGGAAATGAATGTCAACTGATGGTCCATGTGCATGTCGCCGACGAAGGGCAGCAACACGGTTTGCGGCGACAGCCGGCTGACAAGCTCGAGCAAGGCGGCATTGACGGTCGCATGCGACGTTTCTGAAAGCTGTGCCGCCGGCAGCCGGAGCCATATGGTCTCCTTCACGCCCAGGACGCCATGCGCTTTCCTTGCTTCGGCCTGGATCCGGGCCGTTGCCTCCGGGTCGAAGGCCGGGGGCTTTCCCTCCGTCACGACGGCGACGAAGACCTCTTCGCCCTCGGCCGCGAGCCTTGCGATCGTACCGCCTGCGCCCAGCACCTCGTCATCGGGATGCGGTGCGACGACAAGAGTACGCCCGAAAGAAACCTGTCCGCTACCCATGAAACCTCCTCATCGAAAATCCTGGCGCCTTCGGCGCATGCCCATCCACCGCATCACGCCTTTGGCGGCTCTGCGCCAAGGCGACGCGAAAGAAATTCCCTGGCCTCCTGCAGGTGTCCTGCGTGGACGCTTTCGCCTGTTACCAGCGTCTTGACGGTCAGCAGAAGAATTCGCGCATCGAGCCAGAGATTGGCATGAGCAACGTACCAGAGGTCGAGAGCGATCTTCTCGTCGTCCGAAAGCCGCGTGTTGCCGTTCACCTGCGCCCAGCCGGTCATGCCCGGAGCGACGCGGCAGCGCATGCGGCCGAGCTCGCCGAAGCCTGCGACCGTCGCCAAGGGAAGAGGGCGCGGGCCCACCATCGACATATGGCCGCAAAGGACCGCAATAAGTTGCGGCAACTCATCGAAGCGCAGCCGCCGCAACAGCGCGGTAGACGCGGTCTGCCGCATATCGTCCGGCAGAAGCGTACCGTCGGGGGCGCGCGCATCCGTCATTGTTCGGAACTTGGCAACGGTGAAGACGCGCATTTCCACACCGGCCCGCGCCTGGGAGAAAAACAGCGGCAAGCCGAGCGTTGCCCAAACCACGACCGCGGTTGCCGCCATCAGCGGCAGGCACAGGACGAAAACGGTTCCGGCAAGCAGACAATCGAGGAGACGCTTGAGACGATAATATCCCAAGGAGGCAGGCAGGCCCAAGCTGACAGCCGCAGGTTCTCTAAAGGTTTTCAACTCAATATTCCCTTGGCGCACGATGGCGTAGAGCGTGTCTTCAAAAAGTTCTGAAATAAGGTCTTACATTCCGGCAATAGCCACCGTCAGCACGTCGCCAGGAACGAGTTCAGTCAAGGGCGACGCCTTTATGCTGGCCGGCGTGCCGCCAACCGGGTTTCGACGGATCTCGTAGGTATAGGAAATCTGCTTCTTCTTCGACTCGTCTTCGGCCACAGCGGTCATGAGGAGAATTTGTTCTTCGGCGGAGTGCTGTTGGGAAATCAGCTTTTTGATCGCGATCTCACGCGCCTGGAGTTGGGTCAGGATATCCTTCTCCCGGTCGGCCGCAAGCTTCGCCAGTTGCAGCTTCAATTCACTCATTTCCTGACGCGACCGTGCAAGGGTGGCGAAAGTCTCGAGAAGCTGCGCCTGTTCGGCCGAGGCATTGTTCTCGGCGCGCGACAGGTCGCTCTCTGTATTCAGGCCGCGCTTGCGCAAGGTAGCGGTACGGTCCACATCCTCCTTGCTGTTCTGCACCACGTCCTTTTGCTGCAGAACCAGTTGGTTCAGAATATCTATTCCACCCTCGGCCTGAGCGATACCTTCGGTCAGGATCTGCGCCTGCGACTTGTTGGCCGCAAGGTCGGCTTTCAGGATCTTTTCTTCGAGCTCGACGACACCATCGAGCGGCACGCTGGTCACATAGTCGCGCGCGACCTCGGGGACGTCGGCGAGGTCGATTTTGTCAGAGGACTTCAATTGCGCCACGAGCCTCGCGGCATAGATGGCTTCGTGCACGATCTCGGCGCGAGCACCCTCGATGTCCCCGCGCAAACGCGCCCGTGCGATGATCCTGTCTGAGGCGTTTGCCGCAACCACCTGCATGCCTCCCGCCAGACCGACGGCCTGCTCGACCGTCAACCCGCTGTAGAAGGGAAACGAGCCCGGCGTCTTGACTTCTCCGAGAACGAAGATCGGCCGGAAGGTGGATATATCGAGAGAGATCTTCGGATCGACGAGAATTTCGCGCTTGCGGTACTCGCCGCGAAGCCTCTCCAGCGCCTCCGGCACCGTGAGCCCGACGACGCCCACGGCGCCAATGAGCGGAAATTGTGCTTCGCCTTCGCCCGAAACGGTCGCGGTGACCGGCAACTCTGTATCATCAAGGAAGTCGAAGGTCAGAACATCTCCAGTGTTAAGCCGGTAATCACTGGCTCGAGCCGGCATTGCTCCTATCATCGCACAGGCGAGCACCCATAGAACCATCAGCAGCAGGAACGCCCCATTCATTAAGCGGGGCAAAATCGTTCCGAAAACGGCCGGTGAAATCCCCATCTCACAGCCTCCAAAAAGGAATAAAGAAAACGCTACCAAAAAATATTGGGCGACTATATTCTTCCACGCGCTATCACGTCAAAGGTTTTTAACTAATCGCGGCCTTCTTGTTGAATTTGATCCTTGAGCCTCCCCGTATTATGGTGAAGATCGCTTAATATTTCAAACTGTTGTATAAACTTATTGCGTTTTTAGAGGAGCGTTGGCGGGAAAGATCGGCTCACCGTGCACAAGGCGGCCTCGCAAAGTGGTCGGCATGATTTCGCCAGCTCTTCCTCTGACATATCCATTTAGCCAACGAGAAGTCCTTGTGGACGACCGCCGGGAGCGGTTTGCGACAGTGGGCTTGGCACATGACCTTTGCTTATTACATTGTCTTTTAAATCACAGGCGGTTCCAGTGGCGTTCCGAAAAAAGCTTTTCAAGAAAATCGGCGGCTTGCGACAAATTCTCAGTCGAGAGAGAACGCTGCTCGAGCGCCTGCAGAGCATTGCGCATCTGCTCACCGGAAACATTCTGAGCTCGGTGATCGGCCTCATCGGCTTTGCCCTCACGGCGAGGGCCCTCGGCCCGGCGGGCTATGGCATTCTCGCGCTGTGTTTCTCCTATACGCGCGCGGTCGAGAGGATCGTAAGCTTCCAGTCCTGGCAACCGCTGATCAAATACGGCGCGCACTCGCTCTCGGATAACGCCGATGACTTCAAAGAAATGCAGTCCTTGCTCAAATTCGGGCTGCTGCTCGATGTTTCTGCGGCGCTCGCCGGATGGCTGATCGCCGTCCTGTTCATCCTGTTGGCCTCACCCTGGCTCGGGATCTCGGAGGACGGAGCGAGCCTTGCCATACTCTACTGCACGGTGCTGCCATTCCAGGTATCCGGCATGCCGACGGCCGTTTTGCGCCTTTACGGGCGCTTCATGGCGATCGCCTACGGCCAGGTCGCCACAAGCGTCCTTAGGGTGGCTCTTTGCGCCATCGGCGTCGCCACGGGCGCCGGCCTGTTCGAATTCACGCTCATCTGGATGTCGGCGCAGATCATCGGCACCCTCGTTCTCGTGCTTTTCGCGCTGGCCGAACTGCGCCGGCAAGGTATCCTCTCGGGCCTGCTGAGCGCCCCGCTTCGCGGCATTACCGCCCGGTTTCCGGGGCTTTGGAAGTTTGCGATCTCGGCGAACCTGTCGCTCACCATCCGTTCGAGCGCCAACGAGCTCGACACGCTGCTCGTCGGCTATCTCGCCGATCCGACTTCCGCCGGACTCTATCACATCGCTAAACGCATCGGCCGCATCGCGCAGCAGGCCGGGGTGCAGGTACAGGCCGTCCTTTATCCGGAACTTGCCCGGGCATGGGCCGCCAAGGCGCTCGGCGCCTTTCATCGGGCAGTCGCACAGATGCAGGCGCTTCTCCTCGCCTGCGGCCTCTTTCTGATCGGCGGCCTCTATCTCCTTATCGGCCCTCTCCTCTCCTGGGCCGCCGGCCCGGAGTTCGCGGCCGCCGGCCCACTCGTGATCGTGCAGTCGATCGCCGTCACGATGACCCTGTGCGGCGCCGTCATCCGGTCGGCGCTTCTGGCAATGGGACGTGAGAACGAGATATTGCGCAGCGTCACGATCGCCGCGATCGGTTTTCATGCGACTGCATTCGCTCTCATTCCGACCATGGGCGCCATGGGAGCGAATGTCGCTCATATCGTCATGGCTTCGATCTGGTTGTCAACGATGATGCTGAGCTACCGTCGCACCCCGGCGCCAGGGCCTTGATCGCCAAATGCAAAGAAGCATCTTGCCTCCACGACGTTTTTCTGTGAAATTCCCTCGATAGATTTCATTCATTTCAAATTGCCAGATTATCACTTAACCTGAGGTCGCTTTTCCGGATTTTTTCGCGCAAATTCTGCTGCTTCGCCAGGAAACATCAACCGATACATTTACTCGTATAGCCGAGACGTAACGGCACATCCTTTCGCGCAGCATTTTCGGAAGCAGTGTTTGACCCCAGGATCCACGCCCATTGGAAGGCGGCGGCGCACCTGTTGTTTTCGGTGTAATCGCCTTGCGTGGCGGTAGACGAAAGGGCCAAAGATGCAAATGCGGGACATCGATTTTTTGATCATCGGCGCGACGAAAAGCGCAACGACGTGGCTTCAGCAATCTCTGCAGCAGGATCCCGGCATATTCATGCCCGATCCCGAACTGCACTATTTCAGCCGTTACTACGACCGCGGCGACGAATGGTATCTGGAGCACTTCGCAGCGCAGGAGCACCGACGGCTGCGCGGCGAGAAATCCAATTCCTACATGGACGTGCCGGAGGCGGCACAAAGAATAAAGGAAAAGCTGCCCCAGGCCCACCTGATAGCGCAGCTTCGCAACCCAGTCGACCGGGCCTATTCCGACTACTGCATGCTTTATCGCCGCGCCGAAGTCGGGCGGGACATCGCCCAGTATCTCGATCCACGACAAGGGGCAGGCGGGCGCTTCCTGAATGGCGGCCTCTATTTCCAGCAGCTGCAGGCGTATCTCGACCGCTTCCCTTTGGAGCAGCTTCTGGTGCTCCTGTACGAGGACCTGAAGGTCGATGCCGGCGCCCAGGTCGCCCGCGTCCGCGGCTTCCTCAAGCTTGAAGCCGATGTCCCGCTAAAGCCGCTTGCAAAGAAGGTGAAGGACAAATCAGAACCGGTCGTCAATCCGACGCTGCGCCGGCTCCTGCGCCCCTTGAAGCCCGTCGCTGCTCCATTCCGGCAGAATACCGGCTTCAAGAAACTGCGCTCGCTGATCGCCGGGGAGCTTCAATACGCACCGCTCAGCCGTGACCTGCGCGAGCGGATGACCGATTACTTCGCACTTGAAACGGAAAAACTCGGCGCTCTTGTCGGACGCGATCTGACAAGCTGGCTGAGAAACAGAAGCCTCGAGAAATGACGTCCGGCGCGGCCGCGGCTGTCGAGCGCTCAGCAGTTTTTTGGGAACCACGGTATGGTATCGTCTGCAGCAGTTGATCTTCGCCAATCAGAAGCGCCCGGCGTAAGCGTTGGCGGCCATCAGGCGGTCGTGTGCTTTCCCTTCATCGGGGACCTCGTTGGCGGAAGCCACATGTCCTCGCTTGGTCTGATACGAAATCTCCCCCGGGATCGCTTTGTGCCATTGGTCGTGCTGCACCATACCGATGGACCGGTCGCGGAATTGTTCCGCCGGGAAGGCATCGGCTTCGTCGAGGCTCCCGTTTTGAACCGCCTTGAGCGGGCCGCTCCGCGCAACGGCGCCGCAGTGGTCAATGTCGTGCGCACGGTTCCGGGGCTTGTAAAGTTTCTGCGGGCAAGAAATGCCTCGATCGTACACACGAATGATGGCCGCACGCATCTTATCTGGGGTCTTGCTGCGCGGATTGCCGGGTCGAAACACCTTTGGCACCATCGGGGCGACGCTACTTCGTTCGGTCTGCGCCATGTGGCCCCCTGGCTGCCCAACCGGCTGGTTGCCGTGTCGAAATTCGCATCGCCCCGGCCGGGATTTTTCTCGGCCGCGGGCAAATGCAGCGTCGTTCACAGCCCCTTCGATGTCATGAAAATGGACGGGTTCGATCGAGTGGAAGCTCGCAACAACGTGCTGGCCGCGATCGGATGTTCACCCGACACCAAGCTCCTCGGCTATGTCGGAACGCTGGTTGCGCGCAAACGGCCGATCCTCTTCGTCGAAGCGATAGCCGCCTTGAAGCGGCTATCGCCTGAGACCAAAGTTGCGGGCCTGTTTTTCGGCGATGCGCTCAATGGCCTGGACGAAGCGGCGAGATCCCGCGCCGAGGCACTGGGGGTTGCCGATTGCATTCACTTCATGGGCTTCCGTTATCCGGGCGAAGCCTGGATCGCCGGACTGGATGCCCTGCTGGTAACGGCTGTGAATGAACCTCTCGGAAGAACACTTGTCGAAGCGATGTTGCTCCGCACACCGGTTATCGCGGCCGACTCCGGTGGGAATCCGGAGGTGGTCGAAGATGGCAGAACCGGAATGCTCGTTCCCGCAGACGACCCGGATGAATTCGCCAAGGCTTGCCTGGCACTGTTCAACAATTCCGGACTTTGCGACCACCTCGTGGAAACGGCGCGTGGCGAGGTCCGCTCCCGTTTCAGTTTCGAACGCCACGTGCACGCAATTACATCGGTCTACGAAAACCTGATCGGTGGAACCGGAATGCGGCGCTCTGCAAGTGCAGGCCCGTGACCGGGGTAATCCGATAATCGGTGTGAGGCAATCGTGTCAGAGACCGGAATGAGAACGGCACACCAGCTACATTTTGGTGGCCAACCCAGCAGAACGAACCTTCACCTGGCGGCGATCGAACGTGCCGTCGTTTATACCGCTGTTTTTCTGGCGCCTTACGCAACTCTGCGATTTTCCGAGCTCTTCTTCACGTTCAGCGATTTCTTCTTTTGCCTGAGCCTTTTCCTTCTCTTGATCACCGGCCGCATCAGGAGCAGGCCACTCGAAGGTGCAACGTCCGTCTGGCTCGTTGCATTCATCCTGCTCTTCCTCGGCATCATGCTCGGCAGCCTCTTCAACGGCAGCCCTCAGCGCGGGCTGATCGTCATGGGGCAATATCTCTTCGCATACATGATTTTGATGATCATTCTCATCCGTGACGATCAGAGAGAAGCCTATCGGCTCGCGGGCATATTCCTGGTCAGCGTCATTCTCATCGATATTCACGGTATCATCACGTTTTATACGGTCGGATATGTGCCTGGAGAAGGAAAGGGCATCGTCACCGGCGGGAAGCGGCTCGCCACAGTGCTGCGCAACCCCAACCTCGCAGCGGCGATGAATGCCCTGACGCTCCCGATCCTGCTGTTCTTCTGGTCCACGGGACGCGCAAAATCCTATCTTGCCATACCCGCCCTGGCGATAATCATCGTCACGGTCGTCCTGACCAGTTCCAACAGCGGGCTATTTTCTACGGCGCTTTGCCTCGCAGTCTTTATTGCCCTCGTCTCGACGCCTCGGCTGCTGTTACGCCTGGCGCTCGGCTTGAGCATCGTCGTTGGCGGCGCCGCACTGTTCGGCAGCAAGGAGATGCTGCCCAAAACTTTTCAGACGCGCGTTTTGGGGGCGCTTTCCTCCGGTGATATCTCCGAAGCGGGAACCTTCCTTTCGAGAGCAGCACTGATGGAGGAAGCGCTCCATATAATTTCAGAAGAGCAGATCAAGATCATTGGGCTCGGCGCTGATCAGTTCCGTGAGAGAAGCGTTCAAAGCGCTCCGGTTCACAACCTCTACCTTCTTCTCTGGGTTGAGGGCGGATTGCTCGCCCTTATCGGTTGGCTGCTGTTTTCCGGTGTCGGCGTACTGCTCAGCCTCGCGATCCTAAGGGTCCGCGGAGACAAACGTGCCTTGGCGGCGGTGATTACAACAATCCTGGTCTTCCTCGTGATCGCTCTCTTCAATCCGCATATGTATGCGAGATACTGGACCATGCCAGTTCTTCTGTGTTTTGGACTGGGGCTTACACAATTGCGGGGCACCGCACGGGGGCGTGGTTGAACCTCCAACTGGCGTATCGTCGTGAACACGGAGGCAACACGGGAGTGCGCAATCTCAAGCGCGCGGCCGCACTAAAAATCCCGCCGAAAAAGGTGGCGTTTTCAGCACTTGAGTACATCCACGGCGCGATTTTAGCTGGCCGCGCTGGAAATTCCGGAGTATTGTAGATTTAACAACGTCCTTTGTTTTAATCGGGCGTCTCGATCGACCATGTGTGCCACTGCTTGCCCATGGCCCGATAGAGTTCACATATTCTGCGGCCGCAGTATTTTATCGCGGCACAAGCTAAATTTATTGCGCCTTACTACACATTTTACTAATGTAACAGAATACAGAAAATTTTTTGATATTTTGCAGGTTTCCATGACGACATTCGTTCCCGATGGCAGCCTATCTGCCCGCGCTCACCACCGAGAAACTGTCGATTTCGCCGCTCAGCAGGGCGGGGCCACGGTCGGACTTTTCGATCTCTGGGCGATAGTCAAGCGACGGTTCTGGTTTCTCGCTTCGATCATTTTCGTCTGCACATTGCTGTCCGCAATTGCATCTTTCTCGATCCCTAAATCCTACACGGCCAGCTCCGAAGTGGTGCTGGAGCGAAAGGATGTCCGTCCGTTTGCAACCGATGCGGCTTTGACCTCCATCGATCGCGACCGATCGGCTGCGGAAACCGAGATGGACGTCTTGCAATCGCGAAAATTCGCCGGCCGTATCGTGGACCGGTTGGAGCTCGTCAATGATCCAACCTTCAACCCTTACGCACCGGGCGGCGACAAATCGAGCGACCAAGGTCTCCTGCGATATGTCCAGGACCTCATCGGCGTCCGCCGTGCCTCTACATCCGCGCGAGTCATACCTGATATAAAGACGCAACGGGATCACGCGATCTCCGCGCTGCTGTCTCAGTTCGAGGTGAGCAGGACCGGCGAAAGCCTGGCGGTGAGGCTTATCGTAACCAATCAGAACCCGAAACTCGCACAGCAGATCGCGAATACGATCGCCAGCCTGTACGTCGAGGCGTCGCTCGAATTCAAGCAGGACGAGCGGGTCGCGGACAAGCAACGCGCACTCAATACCGGTGGTGCGGTGGCTTTCCTTCGACAGAGCATGACGCAGCCGCTCCTGATAACCTTGCGCAACGAAGAGGCCCGTCTGCTGCAGAGCAGGGCCGAGCTTGCTGCCAAGTACGGCAAAAATCATCCTCAGATGATCGATGCGGATTCCCAGATAGCCGGCATCCGCAGCATGATCGAAGACGAGGTCCAGCGTATTCTCTCCGATCTCGAGGCCGAGTCCCTGAAGCCCAGCGCACGGATCGTATCGACAGCGGAGCTTCCCAATTCACCCTCTTTCCCCAAACCGGGCCTCATCATACCAGCGGCCCTCGCCGGTTCCACGCTGCTCGCCAGCGTATTGGCGCTCCTGCTGGAAACCACCGATACCCGTGTCCGAAGCGGACAGCGCACCACCCAACTCGTGCGGATACCCAATCTCGGCTATGTGCCGAAAGTCCCGAAGCATCTGATGTCGCCAGGCGCCAGGCGCTCCTCATGTATTCCGGATTGGAGCAACGTTACGTCCGCGGAAGCAGAGCGGGCGGTTTACATGGCCTGCCGCTATTCGGATGCGAGGCAGTTACGCCGAGTTGTCATGACGACATCCTGCCTCCACGACGTCGCCAACGCTTCAACGGCCTGGGGTATTGCAACGGCCGCGGCGGCAGATGGTCGTCCCACGGCCTTCGTGAATCTCGATTTCAACCGTCACAACATATCTTATCTGAAGAACATGGAACGTTCGCCGGAACTGATCGAACGCTATCTCCGAAATCGCGCCGCTTTGACGGAGATCGTACAGTCCATCCCGAACTTGCCCGGCTTTGGCTTCATCGACGCGACGCATGTAATGACAGAGCCTTTCAGATCGCTGGACTCCGACAGGCTCTGTGAACTCATTATGGACCTGAAGCAAAGCGGGTATGACTTCATCGTGCTGCACGCTCCACCGGTGCTCGCGTCCGGCGATGCAACTTGGCTGGCCCCCTTTGTTGACGGCGTGGTCCTCCTTGCCAATTGGGGGAAAACGACGGAAGAGCAGCTATTGGAAGCAGCTGCCCAACTCAGGATGAACCATGCGCATTTGATCGGCACCGTGATCAATCAGGTCAACCCCGAGATCCATCGGCGCCACCACTATGGTGGCTTCGTCATAACGTCCAAGCGCATTCCGGCTGGACGCTGGCATCGCGATCGCGGCAACGGGGCACTGCAAGAACGGCCGGACGCGGAGGTAAACACTTTGACCGCTCCCTCGGCGAGACCTTCGATCACCCGCCCGTCGAACGTCGCTTAAACAATCTCCGTCACTCGTGGCTGGCAGCGTCAGCGGTATCGCCGGCCATGAAGTGGAGGAAGCTCTCGAGGTTGGTCCAACCGTCACCATCCTGGTCGGATTTCGCGTCGTCGGCATTTTTCGGGTCGGTGCCGTTGGCAACCTCCCAGTCATCTGAAATGCCGTCCATGTCGCTGTCCTGATATGGAATACCGGCATCGAGCTCCGGCCAACCGCCAACGTCGTTGGGATCGTTCGCGAGCAACCGCCCACGGCGGTTCTTGACGTCCTCGACGATGCGGCGATCGATGGCGTCCCGTTGCGGCTTTGTGGCACCGGCGTGTGCCAGGACTTCGTCGTAAGCAATTTCAGGCCCGGAAGCTCGGACTGCCTCTGCGTTGAACGCCTGTGGCGAAACAGACCCTCTTTGGCTTTCCGCCAGAACCAAGCTGTCATCCTGCCCGGGCTGCGTGCGATAGGGTTCGTCGTAGTTGTCCTTCACATAGATCGCATGGCCGCCACCGCGCTCATCGAAGAGATGGACCATATGGTCGTTTTGAAGGTTCTCTCCAGCGATCTTGTAGTTGCCGACCACGTTGGCACGAATATGGCCCCATTCATCGCCGAAACTGAGGACGTATTGCCACTTTGGCGAGAAAAAAACATTGTTCACGACGTCGGCTACTGCTCCGGGAATCTTCATCTTTATCAACGGATTCCTGAACTGGCCAAAAGCAAAGAGCGAGTGGTGGACGGAGATGTTTCCACCCTTCGTAAACAGCATGTTGCGTGCACGGTTCTTTTTTCCCGGTCCGCCCCGCAGCAGCGGTTCGCTCGCAATTCCCCACTGCCAGGTAAAATTGCTCGCATCTTCCGAATCGACAGTCTCGTCAGAACCCCAACTGGCCGAGATATGATCAAGCATGATGTCCTTGGCGGCCGCGGAATACATTCCAAGCCCGCCCGAACAACAGGCCCTAACGGCATGTGGGCCTGGGCGAAGGCGAATGTGCCTGATGATCACGTCGTTTGTCACGATCTCGATTGAAGGGCGAATTTGCTTGTCGCCGTTGCGGATCGCGATGCCACCACCTGGCGCGGTCTCTCCGGCTATCGTCAGAAATGGATTTCGAACGACCAAGGACCTCTCGCGCAGAACGATGGTGCCGCCCGTTCGGAAGACACAGACGCGCGGTCCTGAGGCTTCGATGCACGCGCGCAGCGAACCCGGGCCTGACTCGTCGGTGTTGACGACATAGAGCACTTTGCCCCCTCGCCCGCCGAGAGAGCCGGCACCGAAGCCTTCAGCCGTGGGGAAGGCGCGTTGCCTGCCGTCCGGAAGCTTAGGTGGAAGAGGCTCGGCTAACGTGGTCTGAGCGGCCGTTTTCGCTGGAAAGGCGAGCCATGATCCGCAGAGCACCCCTCCCAATATCAGGCAGTGAGCTATCGTGAAACCAAGTGCCCTTACGTCCTGCGACTTATTGATTGCCGTCATTCTCTCGTGCCGCCGAGTCAAAGCTGAAACTGATGGTCTGCCGAAAGAAACGGCCTGTACAGGATTCTCGAATGCTGAACCGTCGCAAAGGCACGCCAGAACCGCCCTTTGCCGCGGCAGACATGCCCACAGCTTTCGTAGAGGTATCACGCGCCATCGATCAGAGATAGCCGTAGCGTCTGAGCATCCAGCCGCCCAGCCGCTGAAAAGAAATCTGCTGCCGCGCCGGCATCCGCGTCCGCCAGGCCTCGTCCTTGTTGAGTGCGATCGACGCATTCATGCGCAATCGGTTCCCTGCCACCTGATGTCCCGTGGCCATGACCTCGCCCTTCTGCAGGGAGGCCCCAACCGGGCCAAGGTCAAGTTCGAGAAACGTCCCGATTTTCTGCATGACGGCAACAGGGTCAGACGCAAAATCCTCGTATCTGACGCGCATGACCTTTTCGGGTCCTAATTTCCGCGAAAGATATTCGACCGCAAGATTGACCATGCTCCATCGCACGGCCGTCCTGAACACGGATTTCGGCCTGATTTCCTTCTGCAACCCCGATTTCGCGTCGCGCTCATAGCCCTTCAGCAAAGACCACGCGACGCCGCGCCCGTCGCGCACCAGATGAATGACCCGCATGTCGATTCCAGGGATCTGCGCCATCGCCATCGCTCTCCCCGGCAGTTTCGAGGAATCGACGATCGTCTGCCGTCCAGAGTGCGCGTGCATCGCTTCGAGCAGGCGCTTCGTATGAAGGGTGTAGAGCGAAAATTGCTTGCCGAGGCCGATGCCGCTCAACAGTCGCATGAGCATGGAAAGGCCTTCGAACCGTTCCTGAAGGCCGCTATATTCTTCCATGAGTCCGGAACCACCGCTGGTGGACCAATCCTGGAAAACCGAGCTCCAGAACGAGCAGTCACGAATGGCATTGCCGCAAGCACAATATTCGTTGTGGCGCCATACGTGGCGTGTCAGCGACGTTACCTCCCCCGCCCCCATCACGGAAGCATGCTGCCCCAAGGCAATGTCGAGTATCGTCGAGCCGCTGCGTCCGTAACCTGCAATATAAGCGATGCGAACTGGTTGCGAGGGCATCAGAAAGCCTTCCATTTGCTAATATGCTTTGGCACTTTTGGCCGACCGCAAAGACGTGGCGACATTTCGTGTCGAAGCCGTGAAGTTCCGCTCCGCGGCTTGAAGCTCCGCCTCACGATGCCCGGAAGTCCAGAAGAAGTTTTTCGATCTCGGAGCCGCCGCCGACGCGCTCCAACGCGGCGAAAGAACCATCCTCACGGAGCTCGAACAGAGTTCCGGCATTTTCCAGTGCGCGGTTCGTGCGGGTCACCACGACCAGTGCACCGGGGCCGCTTAGGTATGAATGGATGTTCTCGATTGCAGTCCGGATCTGGTCCAGCGAAAAGTAATTCGTATTCAATATATTCGCCGCTCTCACCAGGTCGAACCGCCCGACCAGGTGGTGCGACCGGCTCATAATGTCGTTCTCGACGAATCTTATCTTGCCGTTGTCGGGCAACGATCGGGTGATCATTTGCACCTGTCTGCTCTTGCCCGCCCGTATCCGGGCACGCAGGCGCGGTTGCAACAGGAAACGAGACAGCAGGAGCGGTGCGAACGCCAACGTCACATAGTCCAGCCTTCTGATCCATGGACGAACGGTCAATCCCCGCAGATCATACTGCAGCGGCCATCCCTCCGGATCGCAGAATACCGTAACCCCGGGAGCAAATTCGACGATGTGAGCCTCGACGAAGAGGTCGGTCGCCGTAATGCGAACCTTGGCGCCACAGCCTTCGAGGAACTTGGCCAGCTCCACTGTCGTCAAACCGGTGGACACACCCACATCCAGGATCTGGCCGAGTGAGGCAGCCCGCTCCGCGATGAACGGCCGAAATGCGACCTCCAACTCCCGGAACCGAGATGGCTGGGTCAGCTTGAAGGTCCCATTGCGCATCTTCAGTCTGGCGAAAAAGGCTGATTCCGATACCAGATCAATCGTGTTGGAACTCAATGAATAAAATTCTTTGGCACTTACGGTCATGGCGTAACGATCCGTGTCCACTCAAAAAAAAGGAACATTTTTGAGACTTGAAAATTCGTCTCGCTCCAGGGCTGGTGTCGCCCTCTTAAAAATCTGCCGCCAAGTGGCGTCGTCTTATGCGCTTTATTACAATCTTATAAAATGACCGCGGAAAACACTGCGCAACCGCAAGAGCTCGTCCGCTAAAAGCAAGACCTATCATAATTTCCATGGCGCAGCAATTTGCAACGTGAGCTGGCGGAACGATATTTTCCACCTTCAACCGGACGAAGACTACAGCATTGCACAGCGCCGTGCCACTCTAAGCAGCATGAACGTCGCCGTGGCACTGCGGCGTGTCTCTATACTGATCGATTTTCAGCAACATGCCCTAGACTTCCTCGCCATAATTGTGTTCGATGGGCCGATATTGACCTCACAATTTATGCCGTCCAACTCGGCGGCAGACGTTCATTTTCATTTTCAGCTTTGTTGGTGTGATCATGCGTATCGTCTTTGTAGGCGCCGTCGAAAGCTCCAAAATCGCCTTGGAGGCACTCATAAAGGCGGGGCGCCCTCCGGCGCTTGTGATAACGCTTCCGCCCGAAGCGGCGGGACGTCATTCTGATTTTGTGGACCTCGGAAACCTCGCACTGGCAGCCGGAAGCGCGGTCCACCATTCGACCGATATCAATGCTCCGGAGACGCTGGAGGCCGTTACAGCAGTCGCCCCGGATCTCACGCTCGTCATAGGCTGGTCGCAGGTCTGCCGGCGTCCATTTCGCGAGATCGCGCGTGTGGGCACCGCCGGCTTTCATCCGGCGGCATTGCCGCGTCTGCGCGGCCGCGGGGTCATTCCCTGGACTATACTCCGCGGCGAAGAGAAAACCGGCTCGACCCTCTTCTGGCTGGACGACGGCGTCGATTCGGGACCTATCCTCTTGCAGCGGCAATTTCCGGTCGATCCCGACGAAACCGCCCGCAGCCTTTATACCAAGCACACTGAAAACCTGGCTCAGATGATCGTGGAGGCCGCGGCACAGGTCGAAGCCGGAAATGCCGCCCGCGCTGAACAGAACCAGGCGGAGGCGAGCTATTGCGCAAAACGCACCGCGGAAGATGGCTTGATTGATTGGCGTCAGTCCGCCGCCTCTATATTGCGCCTGATCCGCGCAGTCGGAGCCCCTTATCCGGGTGCCTTCACATTCTACAACGGGCAGAAAATTCGGATCGATGCCGCGGTCCCCGTTGAGAATTCCAGCCGGTTCATTGGTTTGACAGGTCAGATTCAAGCCATTACCGAGCGCGGCTTCATCGTGCTTTGCGGAGATGCGGAATGTATCGAAGCGACATCCTGGAAATGGGCGTCGGAACGACGACCGCCAATTCATGGCAAGCTCGGCGGGACGGCCGCATAGGCGAGGTCCCCGCCTGACCTTTCGCGTCTTCGCAGACGTTTCCAACCGCAGTTCGCCATATGGCCGCCATCGCCATTAAAGCACATAAGAATAGTAGAAAACTATAATTGGGGCATTACTGGAAAACTGTTTACAACCTCTTAAAGACGTGCTTTTTTATTACTGTATTCGAAAATGCCAAGAAATTTTGCGTTGCGGTTAGCATGATCGCGAACGCCTATTTTTGTTGAATTCATTTATCCAGCCTTTCGAACTGGCCGAAGAGACAACAGACGCACTGTTCTTAGCCACCATAGAACTTTGGGGGTCGTGCGTTCGTCGTTCGGCGGAGCGATAGGCTCAAAGGTTTTAGGAAGGGGCCGTCATGCAGCGTATACACGCCGCCGCGAAGGCAGTTCGTAATCATTTCCTGATGTTACCGTCGATAAGGGGAAGAGAGTGGCGCAACAGAGCATCGGCCGGAATGCTGTGGGCGTTCTGCGGAGCTGCGCTTGACATCGGCTTCAGACGGATTAGGGGAGCCGTCAGGAGCGTTCAGAAATACCCTGCCCTCTATCTCACCGACCTGGCCTCGGTCGGCGTCGCACTGACCATGGCATTGTTGCTGCGCTACGGCCCCGGAGAACTCTCCGCACGGCCGGAGACCGCCTCGGTGCTACTCTGGTCCGGAGCGCAGTATCTCGCCATATGCGCATTCGTCTTCCCCCTCTCGGGCCTTTACAGCCGGAACTGGAAGTATGGCTCGATCTCGGACCTTTTCACCATTCTTCGGGCGGTTTTGCTGACCTCACTGCTGCTCGTCACGCTGCTGTTCTTTTCGACCAGACTCACCGACATCCCGCGCACGGTCGTCCCTATGCAGTCGCTCCTGCTCATTGCCTTCCTGGCGGCTGCGCGGCTGAGCTTCCGGGCCGAGGAGCTTTCGCTGAGGCGCCCGGTTTTCAAGTCCGGCCGCAACAAGGACGCCCAAGGCGATGACCGAATTCCGCTGCTGCTCGTCGGCGCGAGCGACGCGGCAGACCTCTATCTTAGGGCGCTCGCACGCGATCCCAATGCCACCTATGTGCCCGTCGCGTGCCTCGACAGAAGCGAGGATCAGATCGGCATGAGCCTGCGTGGCGTTCCGATCGCAGGCCGGATTCAGGACTTCGAACAGGTGGTTGCGGAATTGCAGCTGCTCAACAAACAGCCACGCCACATCGTCTTCACCGAAGCCCCTGCGGCTTTTGGCGAGGAAGCATCCGACGCTCTGCTGAGATCCGCCGAGCGCCTGGGAATTGCAGTCTCGCGCCTGTCCCAGATGACGGAGCTGAAGCGCGCCAAAGGCGATAACCCCTACGAGCTGCGCTCTATCGAATTGACCGACCTTCTGGAACGCCCACAGGCGGCGCTCGACCGGGAGGCGATCGATCGGCTCGTTCGCGGCCGCCGCGTGCTCATCACCGGAGCTGGCGGCTCGATCGGCAGCGAGCTGACGACGCAGGTCGCCGCGTGCGATCCGGCGGAGATCGTCCTTATCGACAATACGGAATACAATCTCTACGCGATCGATATGACCCTCACCGAAAGCTTCCCGGAGGTCCCGCGGTCCAGCTATCTTTGCAGCGTTCGCCGCAGCCAACGGGTGGCGGAGATTTTCGAGCGGCACCGGCCCGAACTCGTCTTTCATGCGGCAGCGCTGAAACATGTGCCCATGGTGCAGCTCAATCCATGCGAGGGCGTGCTCACCAACGTCGTCGGCACCATGAACGTCGCAAACGCCGCGAAGAAATACGGCACCCTCGCAATGGTCCAGGTATCGACGGACAAGGTCGTCAACTCGACGAGCGTCATGGGCGCGACGAAGCGCCTTGCTGAACTCTACTGCCAGGCGCTGGACCTGCACGGCCTCGAAACCGGTCTCGGTCCGCGATTTATGACTGTCCGCTTCGGCAATGTGTTGGGTTCCAGCGGCTCGCTGATCCCGCTCTTCAAACGCCAATTGGCCCGTGGCGGCCCGCTGACGGTGACCGACGCGAATATGACACGCTTCTTCATGACGATCCGCGAGGCCGTGGAACTCACCCTTCAGGCTTCCGCCTACGGCTTCGAGAAGCAGCTCGGTCAGGGCGAAATCTTCGTGCTGGATATGGGCGAGCCGATCAAGATCATCGATATCGCCCGCCGGATGATCCGGCTTGCCGGCTTCACGCCGGACCAGGAGATCGAGATCAAGATCATCGGCTGCCGACCCGGTGAGAAGCTCTTCGAGGAGCTGTTCGACGAAACCGACAAGCGCATAAGCTCGCCGGTGCCCGGCGTTCTCGGAGCGGTGCCCGAGGCCATACCTCTACCGACGCTGCGGGATGCGTTTGCGCGGCTTCAGCGCCATTCGGAACGAGGCAACGAGGCCGCCGTCGTATCGGTCATGCGCGAATTGCTGCCGCGGTACGAGCACGAGGCCGATCTCAAGATGGCTGTGCGAAATCGCGCTTCGCTACGCCCGAAGAACCGTGTCAAGGCCAAGGCGGGAAAATCAGAAGCCAGCTACGGTGCGGAGCTCCGATCGCCCGGCAGCTGAACGACGGTGGTCAGGGTCGGCCCATCTGAAGGCGCGGCCTCCTGCAACACGCCCGCCGATCGGAAGCCATGCTCCTCACGCGGTGCATGCAGGCAAGCAGTTGGTAGTCTAAAGCCCACCGCTCGGGGCGGTGGAACCGAAAAACGGGGAGACGGGGAATTGACACTTGTTGAAAAGGTTCCGCGCGCCGAAGCCGAGCACATTGCCGAAGGGTCGGCAGGACGCGGCAGCGCGGCACGTTTTCCGCAGCAGAAGCGCGTGATAGCCGTCGTCGCCAGCTTGACAGCCTCTCTGGTGATCTTCCGGCTCGAATTGCTGAAGCGGCTGGTCGCTGCCGGGCACGACGTCATCGCCTTCGCTCCTGAACATGACGCCCGGGTCGAGCAGGAGCTTGCGCAGATCGGCGTGCGCTTTATCCGGATCCCGATGGCGCGCACCGGCCTCAACCCGCTGGAGGACCTGCGGACCTTTTGGGCGTTGCGGCGACACTTCGCCCGGCTGAAGCCGGACATTGTCCTTCCCTACACGATGAAACCGATCATCTATGCCGGCATTGCGGCGAGGACGCTGGGTATTAGAGAACGCTGCTTTCTCGTCACGGGCCTCGGCCACATATTCTCAGAGGCTGCCGGCGCTTCGCTCAAGGCGAAGGCCATACGCCACCTCTGTGTCCGGCTATATCGTACAGCGCTGCGGGGCGCCCGCGTCGTCTTCGTCTACAACGACGCGGATGAGAACGACATTCGTCGTTATCGGATGCTGAGTGGCCATCTCTCGCCGACGATGATCTCCGGATCGGGAGTCGATCTCGACCATTTCGCGTTCTCGACGCCGCCTCGCGGCGGACCGACTTTCCTGATGGTCGCCCGGCTGCTGCGCGACAAGGGCGTCGTCGAATATGTAGAAGCCGCGCGTATTGTCCGTCGCTCTTTCCCGAATGCCAGATTTCAGCTGCTTGGCCATTTCGACAGCAATCCGACGGCAATTTCCCGAGAGGAAATCGACGCATGGGGGCGCGAAGGGATACTCGACTATCTTGGCACCACTGTCGATGTGCGGCCATATCTTGCGGCATGCAACGCCTTCGTTCTGCCCTCTTACTATCGCGAAGGAATTCCGCGGAGCATTCTCGAGGCGCTGGCGACAGGACGGCCCGTGATCACGACGGATCTGCCGGGCTGCCGCGACACCGTGCAGCCGGGGAAAAACGGCTTGGTGGTCAAGGCGCGTGACGTCGCCGCCCTCGCGGAAGCGATGACCACTGTCGCAAAGAACCCGGACCTGGCGGAGGAGATGGGAAGGCGGTCGCGGGAACTCGCGGAAACCAGGTTCGACGTTCACATGATCAACAGAATGCTGTTTGACGGCATGCATCTGACCGATTGACGTGACTTCATGCGCCGCAATGCGGCAAACACAGGCAATCCGATGATAATGCATGTCATTACCAATTTTACCGCGAGTGCCGGCGCCGAAACGATGCTGGCGCGGCTGCTGCACGGATCGACGGACGAGCGCATCATCGTGGTTTCGCTGATCGGCGTTTCGGGCCGGAACCGCCGCCTCGCCGACAATCCGAGAGTTTCCTATGTTTCGCTGGCAGCGGCATCGCTGACAGCGCTTCCGGGCGCGATTCTTCGGCTTGCGACGCTGATCCGGAAAGAGCGGCCCGATGTTATCCTCTGCTGGATGTACCACGCGATGGTCGCCGGGAGCCTGGCGGCGGGGCTGGCCCGGCACGGGGCGCCGGTTTTCTGGAACGTTCGCCAATCGCTGGACGATCCCGCTTCCCTCACGCGCAGTTCGCGCGTTGCGATCGCGGCCGCGAAACTGCTGTCGCGCCGGCCGACGGGTATTATCTACAACAGCGCCCGCGCGCTCGATCTGCATCGCGCCTACGGCTATACAAATCAAAATGCGGTCGTCATACCCAACGGCTTCGAACTCCCGGAGCTTGCGGCGCCCGAACCGCGGGCGGCCCGGCGCATCGGCATCGTGGGCCGCTTTCACCCGCAGAAAGATCACGGGACGTTTTTCAAAGCCGCCGCCCAGGTGTTGAAGACCCATCCGCAGGCAGTCTTTTCCGCAGCCGGCAACGGGCTGGTCTGCGACAACCCGGAGGTCATGGAACTGATCGCGAAAGCGGGCCTCCCGGCCCACGCCGTCGATCTGCGGGGGGAGGTCAGCGATATGCCTGCATTCTATCGAAGCATCGACCTGTTGGTGCTTTCGTCGCGGACCGAAGGCTTCCCGAATGTCATCGCTGAGGCCATGAGCTACGGCAAGCCGATCGTCACGACGGATGTTGGTGACGCGGCGGTCGTCGCCGGAAGGGCCGGCATCGCCGTACCGCCGCGCAATCCGCAGGCTCTCGCCGAGGCAATGCGCGCCTTCCTCGATCTGTCCGAAGCAGAATACGCGCGCTATGCGCGCACCGCCCGAGAGCGCATCGAGAATGAGTACGCGCTTGCCGCTGTGAGTGCGAAATATTCAAAATTTCTAACGGCTTAAACGGAAGAACTACTGCAACTAATCCATTCGGGTGCGTTGCGCATATGGTGTTTTCCGGTAGACTAATGCAATCTTGGGTCAGTGCGTCTGATTTAAATGCAGTTGCGTGTAATTTATGGCTTCTAACATAAGCAGTATTCTCAATTTTTCTTGAAATGAATGTATTTCTGGTGGCGGCAGGCGACTATAGGCTGAGGATCACTTTGCGCCCTATTCTCAATTTACCCGCCCTCCGGCCCATAGCTAGAGGAGATCGAAATGATTCTAAAGGGAACCAATCTGTCGGATACGATCAACGGCGCTCTGGGCAACGATGAGCTCTGGGGCTATGCCGGCGACGATCATCTCGACGGCGGCGATGGCAACGACAAGATTTTTGGCGGCGATGGTAACGACTTCATCGTCGGCGGCCTCGGCGACGACTATGCAGAAGGTGGGGCGGGCAACGACCGCTTCAACGGCGGCCTTGGGCACGATACGTTGAAGGGTGGATTAGGAAACGACATCTTCGACGGGGGCGACGGCAGCGACGTTCTCGATGGCGGCGATGGCCATGATCAGATCCTGGGCGGCAGGGGACATGACAAGATCTTCGGCGGCGCGGGCGAAGAATACATCGACGCAGGCGACGGCGACGATATCATTTATGCCGGCTCCGGAGACGATGGCTTCAACAACCGGGTAAACCCCGCCACGGGACAGGTCACGCAGCAGGCGGTCAGCGGGGGCGCCGGCCACGACAAGATCTATGGCGAAGATGGCAACGACGCTCTCAAGGGCCAGTCCGGAAACGACTGGGTTTATGGCGGCATCGGCAACGACATCGTCGACGGCGGCGACGGGAACAACTATCTCGACGGCGGCGAAGGCAACGACGTGCTGGATTCCGAGGGGGGCATCGACGAGGCGCACGGCGGTAGCGGCAATGACAAGGTTGTTGTTGGAGCCGGCGACGATCGGGTCTTCGGAGAAGACGGCGATGACATGCTGTACGGAGAAGCCGGCAACGATACTTTGAGCGGCGGCAACAACTACGACCGCATTTTCGGCGGCGACGGGAACGACACCTTGCGCGGCGACGCCGGACAGGACGTCCTCGTCGGCGAGGCAGGAAGCGACATTCTCTGGGGCGGAACGGAATCCGACCGTTTTGTCTTCAAAGGGGCCGTAGCGCTCAGCGGCCAGGATACCGTGATGGACTTCCAGGATGGAGTCGATTTTCTCGTCATCGAGAAGCTCGGGATCAAGCAATACTCCAGTTCAGGCGCCGCGGGCACCGTCTACGCCTATGATGCCACCGGCGGCGACGTGCTGGTAAAAGGCTATGACGCCGCCGGCACGGCATTCTCCATTCTGGTGGACGATCCCAACGGCACCCTTAGTGCCGCAAACTTTTCGAGCAGCGATTTCCTTTTCGCCTGATCGATGAACGAGCGCGTCGACGTCGCACGTCCGATGGGCGCGCGGCAAGGCGCTTCGCGTTCTACCCGTTCACGCTCCATCCTGAAAATCGGTCAGGCCCGTCATCGTTCTCCATGCTTCAATTCCTTCTCGGAAGGAAAGCGGCGCATAGTTCAGCCCGTCTATGGCCTTGGAAACATCGAGGGCCCTGAAGCCGGGCGGCGGCGCATCGATACTGCCGCCCTGGACGGCTATGAGGTGCTGTTCGGCGCCAACGGCATCGGCGACGATACGGGCGGCTTCCAGCGACGTGCAGGCCCGTCCGCTTCCCGCGTTGAAGACGCCGCCTTCGGCTCTCTCCGCAGCCTCGAGCGCCAGCGACACGACATCGTCGACATAGACGAGATCGACGGTGTATCGCCCGCCGTCCTGAATGATCAGGGAACCTCTCCTTCCAAGCGTTCGCACGAAGGTGGGCACCATCCCGGCGTCGTGCATTCCCGGACCGTAAACCGAAGCAAGGCGGAGCACCGTTACCGGCATGGCGCTGGCTTTGCCGAAGGCGAGCAGACAAATCTCCGCCGCGAGCTTGCTCGCCAGATAGTAGCTCGCCCGGTGCACGGGAAAGGCGGGGCTCGTTTCAGAAGCTGGGCCCGTGCCGGGAGCATAGACCTGCGCCGACCCGAACTGCACGAATCGGCTCACCCCTTGCAGCGCCGCTTGCATGGCAACTTCCAGTGCACCGTTGGTGTTGACCTCGAAACACCGGGAGGCCTCACGCGGATCGCTGAGATCGGCGGGAATGTGGGCGGCAAGATGAAGAACGGCGTCGGATCGACCGAGCGGCGGCAAAGGATCGCCAACCGTCCATTGCTCGACACGGAGCCCCGAGCCCTTCCGAGTTGCGATCCGCTCCGGATCACGTGCAAGCGCGGTGACCTCGTAACCACGCGACAGAGCGCGATCTATCACCCTGGCACCGACGAAGCCGGTCGCGCCGGTCACTACCAGCCGCATTGTCTTCACACCGTTTCGTCGAGTTTCGAAGAAGCCGTCACCAGTTCACCGGGCTTCACCACGGTTTCGGACCAGTGCCGCAATATCGTCACCGGGGTGATCTGCGGCTGCTCGACGGGCTCCTCGAACAGGAGATGGCGGATGCACATCTCCACCTCGTTGAAGCCCGCATGGATCCTGACCGCCGTCGTCCCGGAGAACCGAGCATTGATCTCGAAGATGCGGGGAACACCGTCGTCCAGACGAAACTGGAAGTTCGCCGGGCCATAGGCGCCGAGGGCATCGGCAGCTTCTGCCATAGCCTTGTTCAGCGCCGGGAAAGGCTCGGCGAATGCCCTGTAGGTATTACCGTCGCGAAGGTCCCTGCGCATGACGATCGTCGCGCGGCATTTCCCGTCGAATGTCAGCGTGCCGGCAGTGTACTCGGTGGTTTCGGCACCGACATATTTCTGAATGACGATGCCGGGCTGCTCCTCGATTGCACGCATCAGTTGCTCGCGGTTGCGAACGACGCTGAAACCGATCGAACGCGCCCCCACTCTCGGCTTGACGATGAGCGGAAATCCGCACTCCTCAATCAGAGCGTCTTCGTCGCCCGGCAGACAGGAGGGAACATATCCCAGGCCGCGCTCGCGAAAGAACTCGGAGGTGAGCCACTTGTCGTTCGCGATCGACACCACCCGCGGCGAGCTGATGATCACCTTGGTTCCGTAGGTTCTCTCGATCGCATCCCTGTTCGCGGCGAGGATCGGAAGTTCGACGTCGGTCCCCGGAATGAGGACTTCGGGCCGTTCGGCACGCAGGAGTTCCCCAAGCCGGTCCAGATATGAAGGGTCCTTGGCCATCGGCACGAGATAGGCGGCATCCCCCCAGTACAGCCCTGCCGAGAGCGGGCTCGGGTCCCCCACAATGATCCTCGCATTCAAAGTCGAGCGCCGCAGGGCGCGAATGATGCCTTGCCCGAGCAAGGCACCCGCCCCGGTTATAAAGACCTTCATGACTGCCCTGCTCCCAGTTCGAGTAGCTGATCTCTGCAATGACCCAATTCGCTCAGCCGATGCGCATCGGAACCGATCGAAACGAACGGGTTTACTTCTTCGCACAGCGCGAGGAACGCCGGCATGTCGACGAGGTAGGAGGAGTTGATCTCGATCGCGATCTGCCGTTCGAGGGTCGCGGTCATCATGTCGCGGAAACAGGCTTCCGGAAAACGACCGTGCCGTCTCAGGCTCATTCCGCCCGGATGCGCCAGGACGTCGATGGGCGCGTTTTTGACCATGCCCATCGACAGGCGGAATTCGAGATCCGCCGTTTTTTCATAAGAAAGCTGCTCGAAGTCCAGATATCCGCCGCGGCCATCCGGGAACCTGTGAACGACGCCGAGAACGATGTCGCACCGATCCAGGACATCTTGCGACACATCCAGCCGGCCGTCCTCGTCCATGGCTTTCGTCTCGCAACCGACATAGACGCTGATATCGTCAAAACCACGCGCGGCAGAAAGGACTTCCTCCCTGAACCGGGGAAACCATGTCGTGTCTTCGCGCACGTGCTCAGTGAACGCCAACGCCGCGAGACCGCGTTCCTTGGCCGTTTGCAGGATTTCGAGCGCAGTCGCCTGCCCGTCGGTCCAACTCGTGTGGACCTGCAGCTCCACATTCAATCGCGCTCGGCTGAGATCCCGGTACCGGTGGAACACGGGCCTGCTAGTGCATATCGATTCCTGCCCGTTCATGCTTCTAATCTGCCTCTTACAAGAGCTCCCGGCGGACAACGTGCTGTTCACGTCAGCGCATGAGCCGCCCCAACGCCCTCGGCAGCCGTTAAATGGACCGGGGACATATCCGCCCAGGCGATGAAGTGCGGATTTGCGAAGTCGCTGTCCTCGTCCTGCATCGTCTTGCCGTAGAGCAGGCGCGAGCCGTCCAAACGTACCACCGATCCGCCCGCGGCCCTCAGCACCGCGTCCCCGGCCGCCGTATCCCACTCCATCGTGCGGCCGAAACGCGGATAGACGTCCGCCTTGCCCTCCGCCAGCAGGCAAAATTTGAGCGACGAGCCGACGGACGCATAGTTCATGACGCCGTGCCCGGTGAGAAAAGCCTCGGTTTCGGAACTGTTGTGCGAGCGGCTGGCAACCGCCGTCAGTTCCGCACCCCGCATCCGCACGCGGATCGGCTGACGGTGTTCGAGCGCCCAGAGCTTGTCGAGCAGAAGCTTCTCCGCCCTGCCCCCATCGGCGACATAAGCGCAACGCTGCGCCGGTGCGTAGACGATCCCGGCAACCGGAACATTGCCCTTGATGAGGGCAATGTTGACGGTAAAGTCGCTGCGGCGGTTGATGAACTCCTTCGTACCGTCGAGCGGATCGACGAGAAAGAACGAGCCACCGCTTATATCAGGGACGCGGCCCGAGCAGACAGACTCCTCGGCGACGACGGGGATCCCCGGAAACGCCGCGGCAAGCCGCTCAAGGATGATCGCTTCGGCTCGCTCGTCGGCTTCGGTGACGGGCGATTGATCATCCTTGTAGCAGACCTCGGGACCGGCGTCGTAGACCTCGAGAATGGCCGCACCCGCTTCAAGCGCTATGTGCTCGAATATTTGGCAAAGCGGCGTCATTTGCCCTCCATCCTGCGGTCGAGGAATTCCTCAATCGCGAGCGCCAGGTCGGTCGGTTCATGGCCGACGGTGCGGATATGAAGCTCCGGGTTTTCCGGGGTCTCATAAGGCGAGGATACGCCGGTGAAGTTTGCGATCTTGCCTGCGAGAGCTTTCTCATAGAGCCCCTTCGGGTCCCGGCGCGCGCACTCTTCGATCGGAGTGTCCACGAAGATCTCGATGAACTCGCCATCATCCATCAATTCCCGCGCCATTCGCCGCTCGTCCCGGAACGGTGAGATGAAGGAGACGAGGACGATGAGACCGGCATCCGCCATGAGCTTCGCCACCTCCGCCACGCGACGGATGTTCTCCACCCGGTCCTCTTCGGTGAAGCCGAGGTCCCGGTTGAGGCCGTGACGCACATTGTCGCCGTCGAGCAGATAGGTATGCTTGCCCTGAGCGTGGAGAATCCTGTCCAGCTCGTTCG